>Ga0070665_100000010_pt1 | contig 529545 bp, 510 predicted proteins | sample KBSS13metaG_FD_65862 | JGI IMG/M metagenome (GOLD analysis project Ga0070665, IMG submission 65862) | Switchgrass rhizosphere microbial communities from Kellogg Biological Station, Michigan, USA - KBS S1-3 metaG | ecosystem: Host-associated > Plants > Roots > Rhizosphere > Soil ... | reverse complement strand
GATCCTACGGGAATACTTTGTTCAAAGAGATTTCCATCATTTAACATCCACCGGGTATAAGCCCTTATACGATAATTTCCTGGAGCTAAGGTATCCGGCAAGACAAGATCACCCCAACTCAGCCCATTTGCTATTGGCAGTTTAATGCCTTGTTCAATCTTATTAGCCGGATTGATCAGGTCGACATGCAACACCCCGCTCAGACCGGAAAGCTCATGCCTTTCTCCCAAAGTAACATAGGCTTTAAAATAAATGGTATCACCTGTGGCGTAATAAGGCTTATCGAAATGCAGGTAGGCTTTTTCGGTATTATGTGTTGATGTAAAATCTTTTAGCCCGGTAACAATAGCTTTCGGAATATCATTACCAGACTGGCCATAAGCCGGAAATGTGCTTAGGCAAAATAAAGATACAATCACGGGGATGATTAGTATTCTTCTCATTATAAGGTTTTTGTTAAACTAAAATACGGGTAATTTCGGTTATTTGAAAGAAGTGATAAGGTTTAGGGGCCTTTATCACAGGCAATTTAATTATAAGGTTTTAATATGCTGATATATTGAGGGCCAGTATTTTGAAAAACTGACTAGTTCGTTAGTTTTTGAGGAAATATTTGCAAATTATTATTTTGTAACAATTAATTTACCCTTCGTGCAATTGCTTAATTTATACTATTTTGCGCCCCAATAATTAACTAACTGAGATGAAATTTAAATTGATGGCCAATCTCACATTGGCTCTTTTAACTATTGCAGGTGCAGTGAGTGCACAGCAAGACAACCCACCTCCCGTTGCTCCTAACACCAAGTATGATTATCATGAAACGTTTGGTCCCCCGTTTTTTACAAAAAATGGGAACGAATTTCGTGCGGCTGATGGTGCGCCTGGAGCTAAATATTGGCAAAACCGTGCCGATTACCAATTATCGGCAAAGCTGAATGATCAGACTAACGAGATCACCGGTTCGGAGATATTGACTTACACTAACAATAGTCCTCAAAAGCTTGACTTTTTGTGGATGAATCTTGAGCAAAACCTGTTTAAGCAGGATTCAAGAGGTACTGCTATCGTTCCTTTGGCTGGTAATCCGCCAAAACTGAACAGCCGTAACTGGGGCCGTGGCCAGGTATTTGACGCCGGCTTTAAGATCAAATCTGTAAAACTGGTTGGTGAAAAAGGTGCTGAAACAGATATTAAGTTTTTAGTAACCGACACCCGCATGCAGTTGTTCCTGCCTAAAAATGTAAACCCTAATGGCGGACAAGTAAAATTGAAGATTGAATACTCGTTTATCTCTCCAGACTACGGTTCGGACCGTATGGGTATACAGGAAACTAAAAATGGTAAGGTATTCACCATTGCTCAATGGTACCCACGTATGTGCGTGTATGACGACGTAGAAGGCTGGAATACTATTCCATACACTGGCCCGGGCGAGTTTTACCTGGAATATGGCGATTTCGACCTGACTATTACCGCTCCTGCAAACCATATTGTAGTTGCATCTGGCGAATTATTAAACCCACAGGAAGTTTATACGCCTGAGCAATTAAAACGCTGGGCTGAAGCTGAGAAAAGTGAGAAAACTGTAGTGATCCGCTCTGCAAGTGAAGTTACAGAAGCTTCATCACGCCCGGCTGGCAAAAAAGAGCTGACCTGGCACTTTAAGATAAAGAATGCACGTGATGCTTCATGGGCCTCATCAGCTTCGTTTATAATCGATGCTGCAAAAATGGACCTTCCAAGCGGCAAAAAATCAATTGCTATATCAGCCTACCCGGTTGAAAGTGATGGAAAAGATGCCTGGGGCCGTTCAACTGAATATGTAAAAAAATCGATCGAATTCAACTCTAAACAATGGTTTGAGTTCCCTTATCCTGCTGCTACTGCAGTTGCAGGTATAGTAGGTGGTATGGAATATCCGGGCATTGTGTTCTGCGGATACAAAGCTACAAAAGCGAGCTTATGGGGAGTTAATGACCATGAATTTGGTCATACCTGGTTCCCGATGATCGTTGGCTCGAACGAGCGTTTATACGGCTGGATGGATGAAGGTTTTAATACTTTTATCAATACACTGTCTACCGCTGATTTTAATAACGGCGAGTATGCACGCAAGCCGTCCGATGTCGAAAAAGCTGCGGTTGTAGTAACCAACCCTGCATTAGAACCGGTATTAAGTCAACCTGCCAACTTAAAAGAAAGAAACACAGGCATCCTGCTTTACTTTAAGCCAGGTATGGGATTAACTATGCTGCGCGAGCAGATACTAGGTCATGAACGTTTTGACTTTGCTTTCAGAACATACATCGCACGCTGGGCATTCAAGCATCCTACACCTGATGATTTCTTCCGCACCATGGAAAATGCATCCGGCGAAAAACTGCAATGGTTCTGGAGAGGTTGGTTCCTGAACAACTGGCGCTTGGATGTTGCTGTACGCGATGTGAAATATTTTGATAATGACCCATCTAAAGGCGCAATGATCACCATTGATAACCTGGAGAAAATGGCGATGCCAGTGACCCTGGAAATCAAAACCGTGAGCGGTAAAACTGATCGTGTGAAACTACCGGTTGAAATCTGGGAACGTAACAGTACCTGGACATTTAAATACCCATCAACAGAAGAAATACAATCGGTTACCTATGATCCTGACAAAGTAATGCCGGATTTTAACCCTGATAATAATGTTTGGACGAAGAAGTAGTTGATTGGTTGATTAAGTTAGATGAGTTAACCATTCAACTCAATCAACTTAATCTAACTCAATCAACTCAAAACATAAAAACCCGGCAAAACGCCGGGTTTTTATGTTTTATCTCAGCAAAATGTTAAATTAAATGTTAAATCCCAAACTATTGGTTTGGATGATGGGTTTTTAAGCTATACTTACGTTCTAATTGATCTGCCATGAAACGAATACTCTACCTTCTCATTGTCGCTTTATTTATTTCAAATGCACTCCACGCGCAGATATACGTTAGAGGCAATGTGGTTGATGCCAGCAGCGGCGCCAAATTATCTGATGTGTTTGTGAGGGATGCTACCAACAAACAAATCACGCTAACAGATAAATCGGGCAGGTTCGAGATCAAATCAGAAACCGGGCATACCCTTATATTCTCATCGCCCAACTATGTTCCGGATACGCTATATGTAATTGACCTTACACAAAAGCATATCGAATTAAAAACCCAAAGCATTTCATTAAAGGAAGTAAATATTACGGCCCAACGCCTCGCATTCGACCCGCATAAGGAGTATCCTGATGTGTACGAAAAGAGTAAGGTTTATCCTTTATCGCCATCAACCTGGTTTGGTAAAGACGCGCGTGACGCCCGCAGGCTGAAACGCTATTTTGCCCGGGAACAACAGGAACGGAGAGTCGACCAGGTATTTAACCGCGTTTATGTAGGTAGTATAGTGCCGCTAAAAGGACAGGAACTGGAAGACTTTATGCAACTGTATCGCCCAAGTTATGCATTTGTAACAAGCAACAACAGTGAGTCCTTAGCAGTTTATATAAATGACTCTTACAAAAAATGGCAAGCTCTACCACCTGAGAAACGCCATTTGGAGAAGTTGAATGGGCAGTAGATGTGCAGATGTGTAAATATGCAGATGTGCAAATGAAGTAGAAATTAGATGTGCAGATGCGTAAATATGCAGATGTGCAAATGAAGTTATAATAATGATGAATTAAGCATTATGAAAAGGCAGATAGTAAGAATAGTATTGCTTTCGATGTTATTGGCAGGTGTTTGTACAAGCTGTTCCAGCAAATGTTACTGCGATCCGGCACCTGCAAGGACACCTCCAAAAGTTATTACACCATCATGATATTGTAGAGACGCAATGCATTGCGTCTCCTCTACTTTGTCAAATATTTAGCAGGTATAGGATTATCCTTCCGCTCGCCATCAAAAAACCAGGCTAATATCCAGAAGCGTGTACCATCGTTGTAAAGCTCTATGCTGTTAATGCCGCGCTCTATAATTGGACCACCGAGCTCGTTGCGCGATTCATAAGTGCTCCATACATGATAGATGTTGCCAAATTGCTCTACTTTGCGCGATATCTCTTTTTCATAAAACCCGTCGCGCTCTAAACCGGGATCAGACAACTCATGAAAGCGTTTCAAACTCATAGAATGGAACACGGGTTTGCCATTCTTGCCTATCCCGGCTGATCCAACTAAAGCGCCCGGCCAGTGGAGCAGGCTGTCGCGTTCATAGCTAGGCTTTTCGCCTTTCTTTACGGTTACTACATCGTAATAGGCTTTCATAATACCGTCGAGGGTACTTACGTTATCCTTGTATTTGGTAGTTACCTGTGCGTGTGCTATCGATAATGTGCAGGTGAGCAGTAAAAGGAGGAGGCCGATCTTCTTCATGATTGTGCTGGTTTTGTCAAACTAATATAGGTTTGAAAATCAATAAATTAAAACAATTTCTGAGTGGCGGATATTTATACTATTAAACATCCTATTACTATGAAAAAGAAAATAATGAGACTCGTATTGCTTGCCGCAGTAGTCGGCACAATATGCACCAGCTGTGCGCCACCGCGCGATGCAGCAAAACCACCGCCACCGCCACCTGCGCCTGCAACGCCATAATAAAAGGGAAAGCCTTTAACTGGACATCAAGTTAAAGGCTTTTTTGTTGGCAGCGGTTATCAATAAATTTTATTATTTTTAGTTAATGAAATACCTGATCCTTGTTGCCGCCTTTACCCTGTCTGGTTTATTGGCGTATGCCCAATCCAAAGCAGATACAAAAATTGAATATTCATTACCACCTGGTTTTGATAACACGATCAGTGCTAAAGATTATAAAACAATAGTAGACTTATCCGTTGCGATTTTAAGTAAACATTATAAGATCGATCATGTAGAGCAAGGAACGGTCTCAGTAATCAATGATAAAAATACTGCGGCTGTCAACCTGGATAACCTGGTAAAAAAATGTATTGATGAAACGGATCATTCAAAATGGCAGGCTATAATTAATGATCATTTTGCTAGTTTATTTAATTCTATTGAGGCTGAAAAGGGTATCGATCCTACCAACTTTGATAAAGTAAAAAATTACTTAAGTGTTCGTATCTATCCGGATGAAACGATTGCTCAACGTGGAGGGCTAGATAACTTTATAAGCAGAACTGACCTGGAGGGCACAAAGACTTTATTAATGCTTGATCTTCCCCAGGCATTTACGCCTCTTCAGAAGAAATATTTTGACCTGTGGCATAAAAGTGCTGATGATGTGTTTAAAGCAGCTATTTTGAATGTTTCTAAGCAAAAAATGGAAATGCTGACAAAATCTTTTGATATATCCGGTACGCAGGTTGAATTTAACTTTTTGGAGAACGAGGATTACGGAGCAAGCTATATTTTAGATTTGTCAGGAAACGCCCCGGCACTGGTGGGCGAATGGGGCTCTGTTGTTGCTGTGCCAAACAAAGGATTGGTAGCGATTTGTAAAATAAGCCACAATAAGCCCGTCGAATTTGTGAAATTTATACAAAGAATAAAGCCATTGATAGAGCAATCCTACAACCAGGGGCAAGGTCCTGTATCAAAAGAATTTTTCTGGTATTATAAGGGCAAATTTACCCATATTGTGGTTAATACGGATACTGCGGGAAATATCAACGTTGTGGCGCCTTTGGGGTTGTCCGTTCTTATGACCGAAAAAAAATAATTTTTTAAACGCTAAATCGATTATCATTAATGAGAGTTTATCTTCCGGTCATTCTCGCAACCGTGTTCATCGGTTGGGTGCTCTATATCTGGCTGATCAAAAAAGATATAAAAAATCATAGAGGCGACATCGCCGGCGGCTTCATATTCCTGGCGGTCTGGGGACTCATCTATTTGTGGATGTTTATGTCTTAGCACTACAGCTGTGCCGCAAATGATAGCCCCGCTGCGCCATTATAGTATCCTGGCATGATCATCGAGCTTCTGCCATGTTTGCCTTTATGCGTTAAAGCATTGCGAATATAAGGATATACAAAATAGGCTGCTTTGGTAGAAAGTATACCAAAACCCGCACCTGCCACGCAATCGCTAAACCAGTGGTCGCGGCCATACATTCTCAGAACACCCGTAGTCGCCGCAAAGGTGTACCCGACTACACCATACCAAACCGATTTTTCGGAATACTCTTGTGCCAGAAATTCAGCTGTAAGGAAAGCTGCTCCAGTGTGCCCTGAAGGGAAAGAGAGCGGATCGTTACCGTAGGGGCGCTTTCTGTGCATAACAAATTTAAGCCCGTCGGCGCCGGTTAATATGCCGGCTGATAAGACAAGGATGGCTGTACGGTCAACAAATCGGTTCTTCCCTTCTACTCCGGCAAGATTCAACCCGTAAACCATAACAGCAGGGGCGATCTGAAGATAGTCGGCAACTTTTGAGTTATAGTTCGGGTCACTGCGTGCAATACGCATCTTGAAATAATAATCGACGTTGCGGACAGGTTTGATTACGAAGGACGAAAACCCATATCCCACAAGTGCCGCCGGTGCGATCCATGCCCAGGTTTTGCTGTGCAAGTGCTTAACAGTATCCGGCGCCCGCGTGACATCATTTTTTATAGTGTCGGTTTTAGTTTTTTCGGCGGGGTCAGAAACTTGCGCACTTGCTTTAAGTGTTATCAAACACATTAAAGTAAATACAATATTTTTCATAGGTAGATTTTAATACTTAACATCCTGCGAGATAGGTTTGTTTACAAAGGCTTAACACGGGCTTGCACCAGATGGTATTATCCGGTACACTAATTGATTTTATTTGATCAATAAAATATGCTGATAATTAAGTATTTATAAATTGAAACTTTTTTTATTTCAATACACGTATACATCAGTATAAATAAGCAACGCGATGGCTACTGTATTAGAAAAAGAGAACACAGCCGGCAATACGCTTACCGGCAAAAAAGCCGCTCCGGAAATCAGCAAGAAGGAGAGCTACGTTATTTACTCCATTTATTATAATGATCAACCCGAAGGTGGTTACGTGGTCTATTCAGATGATCACCAGGCCGGATGGGAATTCTTTGGTTATTTACCTGCCAAACAACCAACGTTAGTTACCGAACCTGCGCATAGAAGGAAAGATATTCAGTTATTGTGAGGTTAGTTGAATAGTTAAACGCTTTAAATTCCATCTTTCAAAAGTAGGGGATAGCATATCGATTCTTGTTTTACTCCGTCTCAATTCATCCTAAGTCCAGAAAAGAGGATATATTTATATTTGAGTAAATCCTTTATCTTACAACGTGAAACTTTCTATCAATATCAGCGAGGCAATCTCATTTACCTTGATTAAATCATTAATAACAATTCCTTTTTTGTTAATAGCTTTCTTTTTCTGGGGGGATATTCGCGAACATGGCGATGTCAATGCAGCCGGAATGTACGCTATCGCATTTGGATTACAAGGTTTTTTTATATCCGTATGTTGCTATATCTTATATTTTTTGGCCGATAAAATGATGGTTAGCAAAAAAGTCAACTTCATTAAAAATTTCGCCCACCTTGTGTTAGTTTTTATTCTCGCGTTGATTTCAATAAAAGAACCTTTTATCATTGTCAGTGCAATAACTCTGTCAGTTGTTTTAGTTGTAAATTTAGTAACAAGCTTAAGCCAGCATTTGAAAATTACTTAGTCGTTGTTACTCTTATTTCAAGCACGTCAACTACTTGATTCAATCAACTTATTCAACTAAACCAACTCTCTAATTTCCCTAACTTTACAACCTTACAACATTCCAACTTTACAACGCCCAAAATGCTGACACTCGATATAAAAGATCTTTCAATCCCCGATCTGCATAATTATTTGCAATATGCCATTGCCCCGAGGCCTATTTGTTTCGCATCGACGGTGGATAGTGCGGGCAATATCAACCTGAGTCCGTTCAGCTTTTTTAATTTGTTTGGTACTAACCCGCCAACTTGTGTGTTTTCGCCATCGCGCAGGGTAAGGGATAATACCACTAAGCATACGCTCGAAAACATACTGGAAGTTCCGGAGTGTGTGATCAATATCGTGACCTATGAGATGGTTCAGCAAACCTCCTTGTGCAGTGTTGAATACCCAAAGGAAATAAATGAATTTACTAAAGGTGGATTTACACCGTTACCATCGTTAACTGTAAAACCCCCGCGTGTTGCCGAATCGCCGGTACAACTAGAGTGTTTAGTAAAAGAAGTAAAAGCACTAGGTTATGGTCCGGGTGCAGGTAACCTGGTAATTGCTGAGATCAAGCTGATCCATATTGATGAAAAGATACTGGATGCCGATGGCAAGATCGATCAGCAAAAGCTGGAACTGGTAGCGCGTCTGGGTGGTGACTGGTATTGCCGCGTTAACAAAGACAGCCTATTTAAGGTAGCTAAACCTGTGCGCACCATAGGCATTGGGGTAGACAGTATTCCGTATGCTATTCGTAACTCAAAAGTTTTAACAGGGAATAACCTCGGTCAGCTGGGTAATGTGGAAGTATTGGCAACTGACGAGGAAGCTGAAGCATACAGCCAATCACCCGAAATAAAAGAAATACTGGACGCAACTATCGGCGATAGTCAGACACGTGAATTGCAACTACATCTTAAAGCTAAGCAACTGTTGGATGAAGGTAAGGTCGAAGAGGCTTGGAAGGTGTTGTTAATTGGCTGATTTTTATACATCCGTCATTGCGAGGAACGAAGCAATCCCTTTGCTATGCAGATCAGGGAGAGGAAATTTGTTGCTGAACGTACAGCTAAAAAGTTGTGCTCCATTGAATGTCCTATGTAGAGATTGCTTCGTTCCTCGCAATGGCGCGAAGTAGTAGAGACGCGATGCATCGCGTCTACGGCTTACCTTTTGTAAACCTATAATTCCCATTCACAACACTCACTAATGGCGGCACATGTCCATACTCGAACATATCAAAACCGGGTTTCAATCGCTGCCATGCGGAAACATAAGGGTAATTGGAGTACTTGTCGATATTTTGATTAGTTAGTTTAAACGGAAAAATGCCGACATCGATAGACTTCTGTCCATGCAGAAACGCTTTATAGATCATTGTATAAATTTCTTCGATATTTTGGTCAGTCATTGCATAACAGCCGATAGACCTGCAATCGCCGTGGATCATAATGGCGGTGCCGGTGTAATTATGCTGTTGCTCGTAAGTATTCGGGTAACCTATATTCACAGCCAGGTGGTAATTGCTCACCGGGTTCATTTGTGAAGGTGTTATGCTATAAAAACCTTCAGGGCATTTGCCGTCGCCATTACGGGTTTTGGTGCCTAGGCCGCCGGAATAAGCACAAATAGCATATTGTTTGAATAATTTATATTGTTTGCCTAATCTTACCCATATCTCTAGTAAGCCGGGTTCTTTAAATAAGCGGATGTAAATAGGTTGATCTTCTTTAAATCCATCAAATTTTAATGCTTTTTGTAATTGCGGCCAAACGGTTGTGCGGATATCAGCAGCGCGTTTGCTATCTGGAATGTAGGTATTAGTGCCAAAGGCAAATAGCAAAGGCAGCACTAGTGTGAGAAAGAATTTAGGCATCGCGGTAAATATTTATACCATAAACGCCGTTAAATACAAAATATTATTTTGTATTATATCGATTTTCAATTAAAAATTCTGATATTAGAATCGTCAGATATTGACAAAATGTGTATGGTGCTCCCTGTGATGGTCGTGTAGAGACGCGATGCATCGCGTATCTACGGTTTATGTTTAAATCCCTAATACCTGTTTCAACTTTGCATACCCTGTCTTACTCACCGGTATTTTAGCGCCTGATTTAAGTATGGCGATGTGGGCGTCCTTTTCGTATGGATCGATGCGGGTAATATCTTGAATTTTGATGATGTAGGAGCGGTGCACGCGTACAAACTGATCGGCATCTAAAGTCTGCTCGAAGAAGCTCATGGTCTTATTCTTCAGGAACGAGCCTTCTTTGGTGTGAACGCTTACATAGTCGTCGTCGGCCTCCAGGTATTCTACATCCGCTACCGGGATGATCTTCACTTTGGTGCCGGTCTTAACTACTATACGCTCATGCTGTGCAGGAGATTGCGCGGCAGTTTCGAGTAAGCTTTCGGTATGTTTAGTAGGCTGCTCCACAGGTTTTTGAGCCAGGAATTTTTCAACAGCCTTAATAAAACGTTCTTTGCTGAATGGTTTCAATAGATAATCTACTGCGTGTGCTTCAAAAGCTTTGATGGCATACTCGTCAAATGCGGTGGTAAATATCACTGCAGGTGGGTTTTCAACCAGCTCCAGCATTTCAAAACCATTTATCTTAGGCATCTGCACGTCAAGGAATATCAGGTCGGGTTGGTGCTGCTGAATAGCTTTCAGGCCTTCAAAGCCGTCGTTACATTCGCCCAATACTTCAATACTATCTTTAAATTCCTGCAAATATTCGAGTACAACCATCCGTGCCAAAGGTTCATCATCAATTAGTAATACTCGCTTCATACTTGTGGGATTTTAATAATTGTTGTAAAGATATTATCATTTGCGTGAGTTTCAACAAGGTCAGTGCGCGCATACAACAAATCGAGTCTTCTTTGTACCCCACTAAGGCCAAATCCGGTGCCTTTTCTTGGTCGCGCGGTATGCGGATCGTAAGGGTTTTGGATCATGATGATCAGGTAGTTATCGTCCCATTCGGCGCGGATGCTTACGGTTACGGCTTCAGTTGTATCATACAATCCAAATTTTATCGCATTTTCTACAATCGGCTGCAAAATCATGGGTGGGAGATTGCATTCCTGACATTTGGTATCGCAACTGATCTCTGTCATCAACCTATGACCAAATCGAACTTTTTCTATATCAAGATATAGTTGCAAGTGCGCCAACTCCTCGGTCAGCGTTACATTCTGTTGATCGTCTTTCTTTAAAGTCCCACGAAGAAAATCTGAAAGCTGGTGTATCATCTTTCTCGCCTGGTCTGGTTTAAAGCCTATCAGCGCATTGATAGAGTTCAGACTATTGAACAAAAAGTGTGGCTGTAATTGCTGGCGAAGGTTGTATAATTCCGCATCACGGGCAAGCTTTTCAGCTTCGGCTTTTCTTTTTTCGTTCTCTTTCTGATCCAGCTGAGAATAATAGATCATGCTGATCATTGCCATCCAGCCAATCGCCAAAAAGTCTGTAAACAAGCGAATAGTGACCGATTGAATAACAAAATTAGCATAAACAGTGTTGCCGGTGATATAAGGCAATATCCAGCGACTACCGAAGGCACATGCCGCAGCCAATGCCGCGCACCATATCAGGATATTTACATAACTTCCCTTACCAGGCTGAAAATAGCGCAGGTTATTATTAATGAGCCAGCAGGCAGCGCCAAGCAGCAGGGAACTGATAACACCGTCGAGCAGACCAATAAACCAGGTGAAGCCAAAGCCGTGTATCAAGTACGTTAGCAGCGCGGCCCATACCACACCACCCGTTAAAAACGCCATGCGTACTTTAGAAAATGTAAGCTGTGAACTTGCCAAAACTGGTTATTAAGGTTTATTAATTTAGTTTCTTACGCCCAATAAGGCTGATTTATGATGAGCCCAGGCCATGTATAAATCGGCATCGGGCGCTTCGTGTATTTGATAGTACAACTCGGTACCATCGGACAAGTCATTAAGGGGATTGATCTCGGCTACGTCAATAAATTCCCATTTTACGGGTTGGCGCCGATCGTTCAGGAAACTATCCTGGTTGTTCAGGCCCATCAATGTTGCTTTTTCAAAGGCATGGTGTTCGTCGCTCGCACTGATCAATCGCAATTGCTCATCAAACTGCGCGTGGTGATTGCCATCTCCGCTGATGATCCTGAACACAATTTTAGCTACAAACCAATTCATATCAGGTAGATTTTTATAATTAATAACTACGGATGTCTATTCCTGCAAAGATGGATACACCTTTGAGCACCAGTACCTTTTCGCTGCCTAAAGCTGCGGTCGACCGGATCCTTTTATCGTCTACACTGGCAAATACGGCAGCAATATCGGATACTACCTGCCAGTTGGAAGGCACGACGATCTTGGTTCCCCCGAATATCTGGGTGATGTCCAGAACGACCCTGCCGTTGATGTCGGCCTGGGTTAGGTCGAGCTCAGCACCGCCGAAAATATTGACGATCTCGCCGCCTTTAAAGTCTTTCGCCAGGATGGTCTTTTTTACACCGCCGAACACCGATACAGCATCCAGATAGTCGTCGCCATAAGTGTTTTTGTATTTATACTCGGTTTTGGCTTGAGTGGCATCAAAAGGAGCGTTTGGATCGGTAGAAGGAGGAGGGGTTTGCTGACTCTGTGTCCACCTGTCCCAGTCGGCTTTGTGTTTATCCCATTTATTGCCTCGCCTTAGTATCATCCATAATCCGAATATAATAATACACAGCGGCCAGGTTATTTTGCTAACATCGTAATGAGGGAAGGCATCGTTGGATAACCAGATCACACCAATCAGCACCATTATCAGCCAGCCGGAGTTCCTAAAATGATGTTTTGCCCCCTGGTACACCCCAATAGCAATAAGCGCCATTGGCCAGCTTATCAACCAGCCGGGAAAAAGGAAAAAGTCAAATTGGTGAATCAGGAGTACGAGCCCAACAACCAGCAAAATAATGCCGGCGAGTGCCTTGTTATTCCGGGGCTTATTATTTTCAAATTTTATATCGTTGTCCATGTTATTCGTCGCAAATTAAATCATATCCAAAACTAAGGTAATACTTGGGGCTAACCTATCAAATATTGGTGATATTAGCTAACATATCGGTGAGCTGACATAAATTGTCGGTGAAAAAGTTTGTGGTTGATTGTTTAAAATACAAATTCTATCTTGCCCCTACCTTATTACAGTACAATGGAAACAGAATACACTACATCAACGGGCTATAAAGTTTTCTATGGCATCGTTTCTTTTTTAGTCCTTGCGATAGCATTTTTCTTATTTACAACAGCTTCTGGCAATGCGCTGGATATCATATTTCCTGCATTAATGCTTGGGCTAAGTATATTGATCATCATCAACCTGTTCAAAAGAAAGGTGGTTATTACGGATACGGATATCCGGTATACCTGGGTTTTTAAAAACGTATCCTTGGCATTTACCGAAATAAAAGGCTATCGGTTTTTGGACAAAAAAATTATCATGATTGAAGGGCAGCAGGCCGGAAAATCGATTAGGATTGGAAATTATGATTCATTAGAAGATAGTGACGGCCTCACCGGGTGGATAATGGGTAATTTCACCGATTTGGATAAAAGTGACTTAGAAGAAGATAAACGGCAAATATTACAGGACCGAAGCATAGGCGCCACAGAAGAAGAGCGTGAGAGGAAACTGAACAACAGCCGCCGCATAGCAACTATATATAGCGTGGCCGGGGCTGTGATGTTTTTTATTGCCGAAATAATGATGAGCACGGGTTCTGACAAAAGTGGTAACTTTTTAATCCAGGGGATATTGCTTGTATATCCGATTATTGGTATTCTGCTAATGCGTTTTAGCAGCGGACTTATTGTTTTATATGCTAAGAAAAGCAGCGCGCACGCCTCTGTATTTACCGGACTTTTTTTCCCTTCCCTGACACTAGTGATAACATCATTTCTGGGGTATCACATTATCAATCTGCACCAATTAATAGTACCGGCTGTTGCTATAGGCGCGGTAATGTTTATCATAATGTGCTTGTTGGGTATAAAAAGAACAAATCCTGCTTTTATCACACAAGTTATAATCACCCTGTTGTTTTCAGCGGCGTATGGTTTGGGGAGCACTGCATCTGTCAATTGCGTCTTTGATCAATCTGCACCAAAGGTTTATAATTCTACCGTAACGCTGCAATACATATCACATGGCAGTAAGTCAACCTCTTACTATTTGTATTTAAGCGAGTGGGGGCCAGACCATCTAAAAGAGAAAATATCGGTTCCAAAGTCATTTTATGGCCAGGTGTCGGTAGGTTCAGTTGTTAAGGTTGATTTAAAAAAGGGGACGCTGAATATCCCTTGGTTTTATGTGGAGCAGTAAAAGTATTTGCAATGAAAAGGAGGACTTACGGGTCCCCCTTTTCGGTATAATCTATGTAGAGTAAGAACGACGTGTTCTTTAGTTGTTTTCAGTGGTAGCGGCGTTGTTGTGGCGGAAGCTGTTGCGGAATATCACAAACAGTCCGAGCAGGATAAGGGTTGCGGGCCAGATCACATCATCTATAAACAAACCTGAATTTTCGAGCAGGAAGGCAAAGCCAAGCAACACGAGTATAAACCATGATTTGTTCTGGAAATTGTGGCGTGAGCCGGTGTAAACACCAAAGCCTATCAGCACTATTGGCCAGCTAAATAACCAATCGGGTATAAATGGCAGATCAAACTGGTTGATCAGGAATAAACAGCCGATTACCAATATAACTGCGCCTAATATTGTACGGCTATTGTGATGTCTGTCTGGGTGTTCTATGATCGTTTTCATCGTCTTAAGTTTTAAAGTATACCCAAAGATATAGCGGTATTTAAAGCGCATCAATCTAATACTGGCGACGTGAATGAAGAAGTCGGTAAGGGACGAGATTGGGTCGGTGAGCGGGGAGGGGGTCGGTGAACGATTTTTGAGTGAGTGGTGAATAGTGAGTGGTGAGTTGGCCTGGATAGATCACTGCAAACTAAAAACAACCGCTCACGCTCACAACGCCGTGAACGCTCGTGAACACCTGTATTTAACTATCGGTTATTCAATATTTTGCGCCAAGGTAAAATTGCTGATTCCATAACATTTGAGGCTGAAATCGCGTATTACAACCCAACTAATTCGCCCTGCCCCGGCTATTATTTATTCAATCTTCCCTGGTTATGATTTATGATGATATCCGTCTGCTGGCGGTAGAGCGGTTTAAGACTTTGGACATTGACACGGATAAAGAATTCCGCGAATTTGTCGAAATGGCCTCAACTATTTGCAGCACCCCAATCGCGCTGATCACACTTATAGAAGAAGATATTCAATGGCTTAAGGTTAAAAAGGGCACCGATGTAGAGCAAATGCCTGTAAAAACATCGTTCTGTACACACACGCTATTGCAGGATGACGTAATGGTAGTACCCGACGCCCAAAAAGACGAACGCTTTGCCGATAGTCCCATTGTAGCGGGGGCGCCCAATGTCCGTTTTTATGCAGGCACACCGTTAATTACAAATGAAGGGCACCGCATAGGGACGCTTTGCGTAATCGATATGGAACCGCACGAATTAAACAGCAATCAACAGCAAATGCTTAAAATGCTGGGCAAGCAAGCCATCGGTTTAATGGACTTCAGGATAAGTGTCGAAATGCTGGAGAAGAACAAAATAGAGGTCGAACAGCACAAAAATGCCCTCAAAAAGGCTGAAATAAGACTGCGGTCCTTTTTTGAAAGCTCAAAAAATTTCCATGTGTTGCTCGGTAAAGACGGGGAAGTGATCGATTACAATAAAGTTGCCTACCTTTTCTTAAAGAACCTGCACCGGGTAAAAATAACCAGGGGAAGCAAATTCGTAAACTTTTTAGCGCCCGATCTTGTCGGCAAGTTTAACGAAGGCTTCCGGATAGCCTTAAAAGGCGAAAAGGCGTCTATTGAAGGCGCTACCGATTACGGACGCCATGGCACCATCTACTGGGAGGCATCATTCGAAACTGCCAGGGATGCCAACAGCAAAATTATCGGGATATCCTACGTTATCAGGGATGTTACCGATCGCAAGATCAAAGAGTTGAAGATACTCGATCAAAACAAGTCCCTGTTAAAGATCGCACACGTGCAGGCGCACGAATTCAGGGCACCGCTTACTTCCATTATAGGTATGATGAACCTCATCGAGGCAGATGATTACAACGCGCCAAAAGAATATCTCGAAATGCTCGGCAAAGCCGTTCATAACCTCGACACAAAAATTTGCGAAATCGTAGGCACGGTGGACAGCATGGAGCTACTAAACGGCACCGAGGTTTACCAGGCCTGATAGGTAAGATATTTCAAAAACGCGTCATTATAAGCTCTCCGCGCGTCATTGCGAGGAACGAAGCAATCTCCCTTTAAGCAAGTCAACGGACCGGTCATTCCTTCATGAGATCGTCGTATAGATCCGCCCAGGTCGGATTCATACAGTTAATCAACCCTATCTTCGCCTTTTTATTACCACCCTTCAATGCCTTCTCCGCCGCAATCGCCTCTTCTATTCGTGGATAAAACTCGTAGTAGACAAGTTTATTACAATGATATTTCGCTGTAAAACTATTCGGGTAAGTTTTATTCTTATGATCCCAAACGCGGCCAGTAATATCGGATGTAACTCCAACGTAAAGCACATTATGATATTGATTCGTCAAAATATAAACGCATCCGCCTTGCTGAAATACCATGCGGCAAATTAGTCAAAAAAATCTTCCTGCTCCTTGATCTGCACAGCTCGGAGATTGCTTCGTTCCTCGCAAAGACGTGGTGATAAGAAGGCGCTTGCTGAGCAGAACCTATCTTCAATCGAAGCTTTAAAAACTCAAACTAAATTCTTTTTTTATAAATTAGCGGTTGCCCAACCCTAAATAAACCAATTATTTGTGCTCAAATACCCTATTAGCAATTCATGAAAAAACTCGCTGTTATTTTGTTCATCAACATCGCGCTGGTTGTTTTGGTGATACAGGCCTGTAAAAAAGAGAAAACGCCAACCAACCCAACACCCACTACGTCAACTAACCAGTTATCCTATTTCAAAATATTTACCGGAACGATGGCCAATCTTAACCCAGCCTCCGGTTTTCAACCCTATAATGTTGCTTCGGCGCTGTTTTCGGATTATGCCGAAAAGCAGCGACTGATCAAAATACCTGCCGGAACAAAGCTCACAACCTCGGGCGATGGCCTGCTGCAGTTTCCCGACGGGACTATGATCGTAAAAACCTTTTATTATTTTACCGATGTGTCAAACCCCGGCGCCGGCAAAAGAAATATCGAAACCCGTTTGCTGCAATTGAAAAGCGGCGTTTGGAGCGTTAGTACTTACAAATGGCGCGACGACCAGTCGGATGCCGACCTGGTTAAGGATACCGGCGATACGTTGGCGGTTAGCTGGAAGGATGCGACGGGCACAACACAGCAGATCAGTTACCAAATCCCCTCTGTCGCCAATTGCAAAACCTGTCACTATTCCAATAACACTGTCGTTCCGATAGGCCTTAAGGCCCGCAACCTCAACTTTGATATTACCGTGAGCGGCAACAAGGTGAACCAGCTTGCCTATCTGAGCAGTCTGAATTTACTCACCTACTCAGGCACCATCACCAGCGTTCCCGACTATAACGACTTAACAGCAGACCTGTCCTCACGGGGACGCGCTTATTTAGATATCAACTGCGCGCATTGCCACAACGCCACAGGCTCAGCCTCAACAACAAAGGTACATTTCGACTACGGCCTCACCCTCGACCAAACCGGCATCACCAGCTTTAAAGCCGATATTTTAGACGAGATGCAAACACATAAGATGCCCCTCATCGGCACCACCATCGTGCACACCGAAGGCGTCGCGCTTATTCAACAATACCTGAATTCGTTGTAGGGAAGGGTTGTACGTTTTACGTGGTACGTTATACGTTTTGATTTTGAACCGCAACAAAAAGGTGGGTGTCACACTGAGGCACTCGAAGTGCGGTGCGAGGGGGAATGTCCTGCATATTTATCTGAACACGATTTTCCTGATTTAATGAATTAACAAGATCATTGCAAACCGCCAACTAATAACTGCAAACTGGATCAGGGCGTGTCCCGCTGATAGAAGCGGGTCAGGCTTTTCGTTCATACGCCTTCATGGCATTAGTCACAGGCTGGTATCCACTCCAATCCTTCACGCAAGAATCTCCGTGTTGTTCTCTCCACCCGTCTTTGCGAGGAACGAAGCAATCTCCCTTTACGCAAGTCAACGGACCTATCATTCCTTGATGAGACATACTCTCCGCCCGTCATTCTCTCTCCACCCGTCTTTGTGAGTAACGAAGCAATCCCCAATTAGCAGAGCGACTATGCGAGTTCTATACCCGTCTGCCCGCTCTGTACAGTTTGGGATTGCTTCGTTGCGCCGCGCACACAACCCCGCCTTGCGCCTCGCAAAGACGTGGTGAGGGCTATCGATGTATCGAATTATGACAATCCTCACAAACCGACACCAACCATTCAATTGGCTCCCTACCAATATTATATTTAGCATACCTTGTATGATGGACCTGCGTTGCGCGACCACCGCAATAAACACAGCGCCAGTTATCCCGCCTGAGCACCATATAGCGCTTCCGCTGCCATGCATCCGATTTAAGATAGACATTCCGGTAATAATCTCGGCGACGTTTGCGGTGTATTTGAAACAGCCGTTCCTTTACCGCAAAGAAAATTACCAGTGCAAAAAGCAGTAAGGTTGCCACACCCATGGGCGTAATGTTTTATGAAAATTACGCTATCAGGATACTCTCAGCAACCCGTGTTTTAACGGTATTTTAGTATCACTCGTTCTTAGCTCTTTTTAGCTTGCGATCTGAATATATGAGGTAGACTGCCAGGACGATCATTAAAAGGCATATTGAAGAATAAAAAATCACTTTACCATCGGTCATAAAGCTATCCGCTCCTAAGACAATAATGAAGAAAAACCAGATAGGGGCGACTATTATCAGAAGGACCGCGAATGCTAATCTCATTGTATAAGGTTTTTGCTAAGATACTAATTTCTACAACGCCCAACAGGCTTGGGTGTATAGGGAGCAATGAGGGCGGAGTACTCGTGATCTAACTTAAGTCACGAGTAGCCTAAGTGCTTAGCCCGGCCCGTCATACTCACGCCAGTTTTGGACGTAAGATCGCTAAGCTTTTAACAACGTTATTAAGCCCAATATAAGAGCAATGGTTCCAGATATCCAAGCAGTCTTGTACTGTTTGTTAAAAATTGCGCAAGGAAAAGTAATTAATAGGCCTTGTATTATTAGTTTAATATACAGGTAATTCTTAATAATATGGTAATTATCAGCTTTTAGCATCAAGTCGAATGTCCATAAAAATATAGTTATTACGCTTACTGTGATAATGACTATAGTTATCTTAAAGTTAGATTTCAAGGTAGCATTTCTGAATTTTAGTCGCTCAATTTCCCTTTCGTAATTAGTTTCAGATTCAATCAGATTGCTCTCCTTTTCAGCTTTTTCTTCGCGTTTTAGTTTAACAACATCTTCAAAAGTATTAAGTACTTTGATAAGCTTTTCTTGTATTACTTTTTCCTCAAGTCTACCCCTTTCGGCGTATCGTTTTACAGTCTGTATAAAACTATCAGGATTATTATTCGCGAGCGTGTTAAGCTCCTCTGGTTCTGGAATTTTTTTGCTTGCAATCATCGAAGCTATCATGACCGTATCGTCTGCTGTAATTTCAGTGCCGCCAAATTTATTAAAATTGTCGTCTAGCGTTTTTAGGACTCTTGAACTAGGCAGCGAATAAGATATTGTATTGGAAACTAGCTGGGTGAGTCCTAATACGCTTAATTCGGAACTATTTATCAAAGCAGTTACATTGGGGTTACTTAACCACAAATAGTTTAAAATCTCATCTGCTTTAATAATATCAGGTAAAAAGCCATTTGTAGCAGGCATCGCCAAACTATGGTGGGTATTAGTAACGAACCAAGCGTTGGCTTTTTGTATGGTTCCTTTAATGGGCTTTCTGCCTCTTTTTTCCTTTACATATGCGATTGCCGTCGCATCATGATGTGCGCTGAATCCACCAGTGCCTCTTAATTTTTGATAAAATTCGTAAACATCTGGGTACTGATATTTGGCTAAGTCCCTATATTTTTGATCGCTAGCTACAATATTAACGTTGTATTCTGTTTCCAAAATCGTTTTTAAGTTATTCGCGATTTGTTGTAATTGGGTTTTGGTTAGGCCACGTCTTTTTGCAGCATTATAAATGCTTTCCGGGTCTAAATATCCCTGGAAGAATGCATTACTTAATTGATTAGCTTTCCGTTCAATTAATAGTTCAACTTCCTCTAACGTAAACGGAAGCACAGATGCTTTATACCCGATTCGATTGCAGATTTCAAGAATTTTCCTACAAGTATGAGTTGATTCTTCTGAATTTAGGTCCAAAAGCCCAATAATAAAGTTGGTGTCTAACAACAATTCCACTGTACTGGTAATTGTGCCAATATCAACCTCTAGATAAGCTGAAAAGATTGAACCTAAATAAACCCTTCTCAGGATTTCATAAACCTTTTTATTCGGTTTGATGGAATTGATAAAATTTGCTTGGTGAACAAATTGTAAATCACCTTCCGAATCCTCCTTATACGCGAAATATCTCGAAAGATGAAGACGGCTTTGGTCTATAAAATCAAAAAGCGATGGCTGTTCTTCGTATTTGACATTTATCGAATTTAAATATTCCACATATAACTTGTTCACCTCGTCTATTTCCGTTTCTCTTTCAAGTAGCTCTTCTTCGTAATTTGAAAATAAAAATCTTTTAATTTGAAAAGAGCCGTCCTGATAAAGCAAGAATTGGTTTGGATTCTCAAGTTCATACTCTTTTGAGATAGTCGTTAGTAATTTTTTTAAAATTGGAACAGGTATATCAAGCTGATAAATTCCATCTACTTGGTTTTTGATTTCTATTAAAGACTTCCCGCTGTCAAACCCCAAATCACTCATTCGACACAACGACGATTTTACTATTGGAATAAATATATCTTCGAAGGTTCTTATTCCGATGTTATTGTCATTAATATAAGCCAATAAACTAAATGAAGCTATTTTCTTTGAAGTCATTTCGATATTGATAATTGTGATATGAGGTTAAAGCTAAGGCTATTTTAAATTATAGCCAACACGTGTTTTCACCCAATTTTTTTGAATTGATATAAAAAAGAGCCGCGATGCATCGCGGCTCTACTACATATATCGAGATAAATTAGGGCTTAATAATGAAACCTCACAAAGGCCTCCATAGCCTGGTACTCCGCCAACCCCAACCTGTCATAAGCCTGCGCCGTTTCGCGGTTACGATCCTCAGCCCTCACCCAGAACTCCCTGGCATCATCACCCGGGAACACCGCCCTGTCTTTCTGCGATTGGTGCTTGAAGATGGCATTGCGCTTGCGTAGTACTTCCTGTGGTGAAAGCGGCACGGCCATTTCTATTTCATAGGTTTCAAACTCTTTCCATGCACCGCGGTACATCCATACCCAGCAGTCTTTTACCCAGTCTTCGGTGTTTCTAAGTTTTCTTAAGGCGGCTATCACGATGTTAAAACAAACCAGGTGCGTTCCATGCGGATCGGCAAAGTCGCCGGCTACAAATACCTGTTGTGGTTTTACTTTGTTGAGCAGTTCCATGGTCAGCTCTACATCTTTGTCGCTTACCGAGTTCTTTTGTGTTTTTCCGGTTTCGTAAAAAGGTAATGCCTGGAAGTGGATATGGTTATCATCCAACCCTGCATAACGTGCGCCTGAGATGGCTTCGGTCTTCCGGATAAACCCTTTTACATTTCGGATCTCCTGGGTATCGATCTGGTTGGGCTGCTTATTAGCTAAGAAGACTCGCATATCTTCATACAGGTTTTTCAGGTGGTTGTTATCATCGCCTATGCTTTGGTTAAAGTCAATAGCGAATTCCATGTATCTTAATACATCATCATCCCATACTGCTGTATTTCCTGAAGTTTGGTAAGCCACATGCACATCATGGCCCTGGTCTACTAACCTGATAAATGTACCACCCATTGAGATCACATCATCATCCGGGTGCGGGGAGAAGATGATCGAGCGTTTTTTGGCTGGTAAAGCCCTTTCAGGGCGCTGACTGTCGTCTGCATCAGGTTTTCCTCCCGGCCATCCGGTAATGGTATGCTGTATCTGGTTAAAAATGTCAATATTGATATTGTATACCGGGCCTTGCTCTACCGCCAGTTGCGCCATACCGTGATTATTATAATCTTCTTCGGTTAGCTTTAGTATGGGTTTGTTCAGCATGTCTGAAAGCCAGATCACCGCTTTCTTTTTTAAGATATTATCCCATACACAATCTTTAACTAACCATGGGGTATTAAAGCGGGTCAGGTCTGATGCAGCGTCCTGATCTAAAACAAATTCTACATGCTCTGATAGTTGTAAATAAGTAGCAGGTACATCTCCTGATATTTCTCCTTCTACGGCTTTTTTAATGATTGGCGCTTTCTTACCACTCCAGGCCATCAGGATAATTTCTCTTGCTTTAAAGATGGTTCCTATACCCATGGTAATAGCTTTGGTAGGTACATTGGCTTTACCGCCAAAGTCTCTTGAAGCATCATTACGGGTCAGGTCATCCAAAGTAACCAAACGTGTTCCTGAGTTAGGTGCCGAACCCGGCTCATTAAATCCGATGTGGCCGGTACGACCGATACCAAGTATCTGCAGATCTATCCCCCCTAAGGCATTGATCTTTCTTTCATACTCTAAACAGAAAGCAGGGATATCATCTTGCGGAAGCGTTCCATCCGGGATATGCACATTAGCTTTATCAATATCAATATGTGAGAAAAGGTTCTCATACATGAAAGTCACATAGCTTTGCACGGCGTTGGGCTTCATTGGGTAGTATTCGTCCAGGTTGAAGGTGGTCACGTTTTTGAAGCTCAGGCCTTCCTCACGGTGTAAACGCACCAACTCGGCATAAACGCCCAGCGGGGTTACGCCTGTGGCCAGGCCAAGCACTACCTGCTCATTCCTGTCTTGTTTGCTTCTAATCAGGTCGGCTATACGCTTTGCCACTGATACGGAGGCTTCTTTCTGGTTTGCAAATACACTCACCGGCAACTTCTCATACCGGGTCTCTTCCAATAAATTTAATCGCGCCATAGTTTAATTTATATTCAGGTTATAAAAATTTAATCAAAAAAAATCCCCGCTACTGCGAGGACTTTTCGTTCAAACCAATTTAACTATCAAATCATTCCACCGCGAGAGTGAAACAACTAAAGAAAGCTGTATTCTATGTATTAACATATTCGATGTAAGGTCTCTTACTATGAGTCATTGCGACCGTGATAAGATAAACAAACATAAATCAAAAAATTTATAAGTGCAAGTACTTCTTAAATTTTTTTAATAAGTAATTTAAAGTTATTTTTTGTTTGATCGATTGGCTCAATTTGTATCAATCTGATTACAATAGATGGCCAACTTCCATTAAAATCGCAGATATTTCCTATAATAGTATCGATATCCCGCTAGTAACCAATCCGTCTGCTATGATCAATCTGAAATTCTACAAAAGTATTTGCCTGTTTTTTATTGTTTCGACGTTGTTGGCGGCAACCAACGTCCTAAAAGCACAGGACAATGATCCGCATTTGAGTATCATTCCGGCACCGCAATCGTTGGTAAAATCACCGGGCACGTTTGTTTTCAACCAGAAGACCGTGATCAGGGCCGATCAGCCTAAAAGTAAATCGGTTGAATTGCTGAAAGACTTTTTGACAAGCCAGCATTTTAACAACAAAGTGCTTAAATACAGCAAAAAGGCTAAGCTTTCGGGTACGAATGTGATACTGACTTCGGTAGGTTCCGCCGATCTGCCAAACGAAGGCTACAAACTGAATATTACATCTCGCAAGGTAACCATCATAGGAAAAGGCGCTGGTTTATTTTATGGAATGCAAACGTTGATGCAGTTGTTCCCGGTAAGTCCGGAAGCGACAGTGAAGCTGCCTTGCCTGGCTATTACAGATCACCCTCGTTTTGGTTACAGGGGGATGATGCTGGATGTGTCGAGACACTTCTTCAATGTAACCGAAGTGAAGAAGGTGATCGATCTGCTGGCCTATTATAAGATCAATAACTTTCACTGGCATTTGGTCGACGGTGCCGGCTGGCGGATCGAGATCAAAAAATATCCCAAGCTAACCGAGATAGGCGGAACCCGTCAGCAAACCATGTTTGGTACCAACCGCGACTGGCCCGATAATACACCATACACCGGTTTCTATACCCAGGAGCAGATTCGCGATGTGGTTAAATACGCGGCAGACAGGTTCATCAACGTAGTGCCCGAAATAGAAATGCCGGCACACTCGGACGCTGCTTTACGCGCTTACCCCGAATTGCAATGCGTACCGGATACTTCGATAAAAAATCCGGCAAGAACGACCGGTTTATATTGCCCGACGGAAGAAACATTTACCTTCCTTGAAAATGTGCTGACTGAGGTAATGGAACTATTCCCAAGTAAATACATCCACATCGGCGGCGACGAAGCCAATAAACAACCATGGAAAGAATCACCATTTTGCCAGGCGCTGATCAAGCAATTGAACCTGAAGGATGAGAATGAACTGCAAAGTTATTTTATCCAGCGGATGGAGAAGTTTTTGAACTCTAAAGGTCGCAGTATTATCGGCTGGGACGAGATATTAGAGGGCGGCCTAGCGCCAAACGCAACCGTAATGAGCTGGACTGGTGAGCAGGGTGGTATTGCCGCTGCAAAGCAAAAACATAACGTGATCATGACGGCGCAAACCACCGGTTTGTATTTTGATCATTATCAAAGTCGCTCACCATTGGAGCCGGTTTCGTTCGGACGGTATGCAACACTTAATGAGACTTACAATTATGATCCTGTACCAAAAGTGCTTACCGATGACGAAAAGAAATACATCGTAGGCGTGCAAGGTAACTTATGGACAGAATATGTACCAACGGTAGAAAAGTTGCAGTACCAGGTCATGCCGCGCTTGTTTGCCTTATCAGAAATTGCCTGGAGCGATCCTGTAAAAAAGGATTATAAAGAATTCTCAGAAGTGCGTTTGGCTAAACATTTCGCGCGACTGGATGCCATGCACTATAACTATCGTGTACCGACAGCATTTGAGGTGATCGATACGATGATGATAGGCTCTCAATTTGTGATGGCGCCAAAATCGGTAGTTCCGGGTGCCAAAATACACGTGACCTTCAATGGCCGCGATCCGCTGGATACGGATTGGGGATATGATTCGCCGGTAACCATTAACATTCCGCCCGGTGAAAAACGTGTATTTAAAACTTTGGTGATCACACCTTCGGGAAGACGCAGTTTGCCAACCAAAACGGTGATGTTCAACCAGTCGCCCGTAGCGCCTGCCAATTATACCGGCAACAACCAGGGACTAAAATATAAGCTGATGAAAGGCATATTTACCTCTACCGACCAATTTGAATACGCCCAGCCAGCGGATTCCGGCATCGCCAAAACTTTGGAAACTGCCGATTGCAGAACGACCTACCCTGATGCGGGTATTATCTACAGCGGCTATATCAACCTGCCGTCAGATGGAATTTATAACTTCTCATTAGCTAACTATACTGATACAGGCCTTGAAATAGACGGCAATAAAATAGGTGATGAAGAAGGCGCATTATCGCTGCTAAAAGGCTACCACAAAATCACCCTAAAACACTTTTACACCGCCCCGCCCGCCAATTCCCGCCGCAGACCGGTAACGGCAATACGCGCATACGTTATCGCTCCGGGAACGATGGATAAGAAGTTGATAACGCCGGAGATGCTATTTAATTAGCGAATTAGTGAATGAGTGAATTAGCGAGTTCATTTAATGAATAGATTAGTGAATGAGTGAGTGAATTAATGTCTTTTTAAATTAGTGATTTATTATTTTTACCAGGATGATGGCAAGTCGCTTATTCGCTAATTATGCATAATCAGTCATTCACTCATTCACTAATTCACTCATTGATTTGAAGACCTGGATCGATAACTATAGCGGCATATTCTGGCTGTTGGGCGGCATCATCATTGGCAGTGTTATCGGAATTGCTTTCGGTAAGCAGGCGGAGGTAATTAAACCCATTGGCGATATCTTCCTGAACTTGCTTTTTGTAGCGGTGATCCCTTTGGTTTTCTTCGGCATTGCTTCGGCAATAGCCAATGTAAAAGGCACACAAAATTTAGGAAAGATCATCGGTGTGATGACGGCCACCTTCCTGGCTACAGTTCTTATTGCCGCAGTGTTAACCATTGTTGCGGTAACGTTGTTTCCTATTCATCCGCCCGCTTCAACGTCCGGTAACGCGGTTCAGAATATCAACAAATCTATAACCGGCGACCAGGTCACGCAGATACTCAGCACAGGTAATTTTTATGAATTACTATCGCGAAAGAATATGCTGGCGATGATCATTTTCGCTATTATAACAGGGTTCGGCGCATTGAAGGCGGGAGAGAAGGGGCAGAATTTCAGAAATTTCCTGTCGTCCGGTAACGAAGTATTTCAGCAGGTTTTTATACTGATCATGAAAGTGGGGCCGATAGGGCTCGGTGCTTATTTTACTTACCAGGTAGCCTATTTTGGTCCGTCACTGTTTGGCACTTATGCGCATACGATGGGGATTGGTTACGGGGTGAGCATTTTTATTTATATAGCTGGATTCTCATTTTATGCATTTGTAGCCGGCGGGATAAGAGGCATCAAAACCTACTGGCGAAACAATATTATTCCATCGGCCACCGCAGTCGGCACTTGCAGCAGCATAGCCACCATCCCCGCCAATCTTGACGCTGCCAAAAAGATGGGCGTTTCGGATATGGTGACCGGCATCACTATCCCGTTAGGTGCGACCTTGCATAAAGATGGCTCAAGCATATCATCCATCCTGAAAATGGCCGTAGTATTTAGCATGTTCGGCAGAGGATTTGACAGCCCGGCGACTATCATGCTGGCATTGGGCATGACTGTTCTGGTCAGCGTTGTTGAAGGTGGTATCCCCAACGGCGGTTATGTTGGTGAGATACTTTTTATCTCAGCATATGGTCTTCCGCCTGAAGCATTGCCGCCTGCCATTATCGTCGGAACGTTGATCGATCCAGTCGCTACCCTGCTTAATGCTACAGGCGATACGGTCGCCGCAATGATGATCGAGCGCTTTGTGAACGGGCGACAGCATAACGAAGTCTAATTTAAATCTAATCAGATAGTTAAACCTTTTATGGTAGGTATTATCTAAATTTATCATAAATTTGTTTTGACCCTGTTAAACTTATTGACCGACCGATCACAATGCGTTTCACTGCAATTTTTTCACGTTGCTTTAAGCATCTGCTATTGATTTTGATGCTTAGCGGCACCACTGCTTCAGCGATGGCGCAACAGGTGAGCCATGTCGCGGGTAAACCCCAAAGCAAACAACTCAAAAACTTTGTAAAACTGGCCAACGAGGCAAATGTAGCTTATATAGCACCCGAGGGATTTAAAGAGATAAAGCCTGTCAAGAATGATACTTTATCATTCGATTATGCTTTGGAGCTGCCCGGCGAAGAGTTTGAAGTATGGTTTAATGTGCGATCGCAACGAAGAGCGTTAGCGGGTTTTGCACATATGGTAAGTGATACAACCCAAACAGACGAAAACCCGGACTCGCTATACAATAAAACGGGCGTAACACTTGCCGAAGAACTAAGCGGGGGACAAAATTATTTCACTACCATTATTCCACCTGATTACCTGGCCCGCTATAATGCCACCGAAGGCAAAACCTACCTTTTAGACCTCGCTGACGCTAATGAAACCAAGCATTACAAGTATGCACTGCTTATTACCTTACATAAAGACCACGTAGGTACTATTGTTGCCATATGCTTCGGTAACGAAAAAGGCTCCGGCTTTTTTAAGAATATTTTCAAAGCCGCCAAAAGCCTGAGATTTAAATCCTGAGGTTTTTACAGATGGGAAAATAGGTAAAATCTTTCCCATGCTTTGCTGCCATTTCACTATATTTTTTTCGATAGTATTGCTTTTTGACCCGTAGGGTCTACCGCTTTGTAGCCAATGAAAAGAAATAAGTTTTTGCCCCGCTAGGGGTTACCCCTTACCGGTATTTCTGATTTGGAAAATGCAATGCGCTTACCTGCTTGATGGAGGGTAGCCGCTACGCGGCACTAATCATATTGGGTTTTTTCTACAAAGCGGTAGGCCCTATGGGCCATTTCCTTTCAACATTTGATTTATTCGGGAGAGTTTGACACAATTAGATTCTATTCAAAATTTAAACAAACCTTAAATGTGGAAAAGTTGGCATATTTTTGCCGGCCTGATCAAATATTTTTACAACATTGCAGGTATAACTTTGCAACCTTACAACTCCCGATAGCTATCGGGATCAAATTACAACGAATAAAGAATGGCACAACCGATTGATTATAGTGAAGATAGTATACGGTCGCTAGACTGGAAAGAACACATACGCCTGCGTCCCGGTATGTACATCGGTAAGTTGGGCGATGGCTCGGCTTATGATGATGGCATTTATGTGTTGCTGAAGGAGATCGTCGATAACTCTATCGATGAGTTTGTGATGGGGGCCGGTAAAACCATTGATATCAATCTGAGCGATCATAAAGTGAGCGTGCGAGATTATGGTCGCGGTATACCACTGGGTAAGGTGATCGATTGCGTATCCAAGATCAATACGGGCGGTAAATATGATAGCAAGGCCTTCCAGAAATCGGTGGGTTTGAATGGTGTTGGTACTAAAGCGGTGAATGCACTTTCAAATGCTTTTATGGTACAGTCCTACCGCGATGGGAAAACTAAAATAGCTGAATTTGCTAAAGGTGAACTGACGCGCGATGAAGCCGAAAAGGAAACCACGCAGCGCAACGGTACAGCCATCAATTTTACACCGGACGACAGCATTTTCAGGCACTATCACTTTATACCGGAGTTTGTCGAGAACATGATCTGGAACTATGTGTTCCTGAATGCAGGGCTCACGATCAACTTTAACGGTCAGAAATATCTTTCTGAAAAAGGCCTTCACGACTTGCTGGCACGTAACGCTGACCAGGAAACGATGCGTTACCCGATCATCCACCTGAAAGGGGAGGACATCGAAATAGCCATGACCCACGGTCAGCAATACGGCGAGGAATATTATTCCTTCGTAAACGGTCAGCATACTACACAGGGTGGTACGCACCAGGCGGCTTTCCGTGAGGCTGTGGTAAAGACATTGAAAGAATTCTACAAAAAGGAATTTGACGCTTCTGATATCCGCGCATCTATTATTGGTGCTATCGCGATAAAAGTGCAGGAGCCGGTTTTCGAGTCACAGACCAAAACCAAACTGGGCTCACAAAATATAGGACCAGAAGGCCCGTCTGTTCGTACTTTTATAAATGATTTTGTTAAGAAGGAACTAGATAACTACCTGCATAAAAATCCTGCTACTGCTGACGCAATGCTAAAACGTATCCTGCAATCGGAACGTGAGCGTAAGGACATTGCCGGCATCAAAAAGCTGGCTAACGAACGTGCAAAAAAGGCATCCCTGCACAATCGTAAACTGCGCGATTGCAAATTGCATTTTGAAGATAACCACGAACGTAAACAGGATACCACGTTATTCATCACCGAAGGTGATTCGGCCAGCGGTTCTATCACCAAATCGCGCGACGTGCAAACCCAGGCAGTTTTCAGTTTGAAAGGCAAGCCTTTAAACTGTTACGGACTGACCAAAAAGGTGGTTTATGAGAACGAGGAGTTCAACCTGCTCCAACACGCTTTGAATATAGAGGACGGCCTGGATGGCTTACGTTATAATAATATCGTAATAGCTACTGATGCCGATGTGGACGGTATGCACATCCGCCTGCTGATGATGACCTTCTTCCTGCAATTCTTCCCGGATCTGGTTAAAGCGGGCCATGTTTCTATCCTGCAAACACCGTTATTCCGGGTGAGGAATAAGAAGGAAACCATCTATTGCTATAGCGACGAAGAGCGCCGCAATGCGATAGCCAAATTGGGTAACAAGCCCGAGATAACACGATTTAAAGGATTAGGAGAGATTTCACCAGAAGAATTTGGACTATTTATTGGTAAGGACATCCGCCTTGATCCGGTTATCCTGAAAGACGCCAATATCAAGAGTTTGTTGGAATACTTTATGGGCAAAAATACACCTGATCGCCAGCAGCACATTATACGCGAATTGAGGGTTGAAAAGGATGACGAAACAGTTAATCCGACGATCACAGCGGAACCGGAAGAGGAATTGCCGGTAGCGGTGTAATAACAGACTTGCGAAGTTTTTAAAACTTCGTAAGTCTCTAAGGATTGGGATCCTCTGATGAAATATTTGAAGCGATGGGTTTAAAGCTCATCGCTTTTTTGTGACCCGTTTTGCCTCCAATTTCAACTCAACGGAAACATAAAGCGAAACGAACAGTTATCACTTTATGAACTTGTACGAAGAATTAACAAATAAGGCAATCGTTATCACCGGCGCGTCGAGCGGTGTTGGTCGCGCAGCAGCATTGGAGTTTGCGAAATATCAGCCTGCACTTATTCTTGCGGCGCGGAATGAGGAAACTTTAAACGAAGTAGCTCATGAGTGTGACCGGCTTGGTGCGACGGTATTGGTAGTCGCCACTGATGTTACTGATCCTGGATCGGTGATCAACCTGGCTAATGCGGCAAATGATTGGGCGGGCAGGGTAGATGTATGGATCAACAATGCGGGTGTACTGGCTGCGGGTGAATTTGGTTATACCCCGGTTGAGGTTCATGAGCAGGTGATCCGCACCAATCTGCTGGGATACATTTATGGTGCACATGCTGTGATGCCTATTTTCAAAGCACAACAAAGCGGCGTACTGATCAATAATATATCAATTAGTGGTTTTATACCTGTGCCGTACAGTGCCGGTTATACCGCCAGTAAGTTTGGGTTGAGAGGATTTTCAGAAGCTTTAAAGGCTGAGTTGGCTGTATGGCGCGATATTCATGTGTGCGATCTGTTTCCTGCATTTTTGGACACTCCCGGAATTCATCATGCCGGTAATTATACCAATAAAGTATTAAAACCAGCTCCACCAGTTTATGACCCGCAATTGGTTGCAGAGGCAATGGTGCAGCTGGCTGTTTCGCCCAAATCAAATAAATACATCGGTAGTGCATCACTGGCATTAAAAATATCACATGCCTTGTTCCCCGAACTGACAACCAGGCTAACCGGATTTGCCATGCGCAGGTATTTTAAAGGTGCTGGGTCACTGCCACCTACAAATGGTAATATCTTCAATACCGTTGATTATGGAATGAGCACTAATGGTGGCTTTGAAATTCCGTCAGAACCCAAGCCATACAGGAAGTATATTGCAGGGGCGTTAGTAGCTGGATTGGCGGCGGGGATTTATTTATTAAGCGCCAGGAATAAAAAATTAGTATAAGTAATCCGTCAAAAATGTGGCGATGGGTTTCAAACCCGTCGCCACATTTTTATAATAAGGCTTTTAGTTTATTATTCCTTATCTTGTATCCCCTTTTTAATTGGGCAGATATAAAATGACCGAACACGAAATAAAAATAAATTTCAAGGAATATGCCTCTTTGGAGGAACTGGAACAAGCTGATCAGCAGCTTTGCCATGAAGCAGTTAAAGCGCTGCAAACATCACACTCACCATACAGCAAATTCAGGGTTGGGGTAGCCATGAGGTTGAAAAGCGGCAAAATATTACATGCCAGCAACCAGGAAAATGCAGCTTATCCATCAGGACTTTGCGCCGAGCGGGTGGCCTTATTTAATTGGGGCGCTAATCATGCTGATGACCCTATAGAAACCATGGCGGTTACTGCACATACCGACGAATTTCAATTAATAAAGCCTGTTACCTCATGCGGCGCCTGTTTACAGGTTTTAGCCGAATATGAGAAGAAACAAGGTAATGCAATAAAAATGTTACTGTATTGCCAACAAGGACCTGTCTGGGTGGCAACCGGTGTCGAAACTTTTTTGCCATTTTTGTTTTTTGAAGACAGGCTAACCAACAAAAACCTATGAAACTAAAACTAATACTGCTGACTATTTTATCTATCGTCAGCCTGACTACCTTCGCGCAAAGCGGTTTCCCTTTTGATAACGAGATCAGGGATTTTAAACACCAGGACAGTTTAAGCTTTCCAAAGCCAAATGGCATTTTGTTTATCGGTAGTTCATCAATCCGTAAATGGACCGATCTGGAACAGCGTTTTGCAGATAAGCCGATCATCCGCAGAGGAGTAGGTGGCTGTGAAATATGGCAGGTGGAAAAATACTACACACCTTATATTTTGTTCCCATATCATCCACGTAAAATATTCATTTATGCCGGAGAGAATGATATTGCTGCAGGCAGACCTGCTGACTCGGTTTATGCTGATTTTAAAATCCTTTGGTCGATGATCAGGAAGAAACTACCTAAGGCGAAGATCTATTATATGTCTCCAAAATATTCACCTGTACGTGCCCAGTTTTACCCGGAGGTGAAGAAGGCTAACAGAATGGTGAAAAAGTATCTGGCAGGCAGGCCAAACAGCCTGTATATCGATATGAACCCATCGATATATAAACCCGGAACCACCAGGCCCGATTCTTCACTTTTTGAAAACGACTACCTGCACCTGAACAGCAAAGGGTATGATCGCTGGCAAAAAGTGCTGAAGCCTTATGTGAACTAGCTTCTTCGTGAACTATGTCCTTTTCTCATTGTCCTCTGTTTAGTTTTACCACAGAGGACAATGAGAATTAAACAGAGCGGCGCAAAGAATTAATTATTTTAACAAATTGCTGGTCAACGGATCGATAATGGTTTTCACCTCTGATACTGTATTGATCGGAAAATTTCCCAGGCGTGCGTGCTCGCGTATCACTTCTTCACTTTCGGCTATATGTACGCAATAAAGTTTATCGTCGGTAACATAGGATTGTATCCAGTAATAGGGTTTGCCTATTTGCTGAACAACATCGCATGACAATTGCGAAATGGCCTGTAATTCCTCTGGTGAAAGGTTTCCGGCTCCCGGTAAAATTCTTTCTATTACAAATTTTTTCATGCTGGTAATTTTTAATGATCGCTAATAACAACAAAATTAAATCTGTGCTTCTGATCCGACTATAGGGATATTCCCTATTTATCGGATACCAGCACCCTATTTTATAATTTCAAGACTGATGGCCTCATGTACAGCTTTCACCCTTGAGTTAACATCCAACTTAAAAAGAATAGATGTTATGTGATGGTCTACCGTTTTTGCTGATATAAAAAGCCGGTCGGCTATTTCTTTATTTTGCATCCCTTCTTTTAAAAGCTTTAATACATCAACTTCACGCCCGGTTAAGCGGGCAGCGTTTGATTTGGTGGTTTCACGCATACCCCTCGGAATACTTTTGATTCCCGAGGCACGCATTTCCATCTTCAATTTTTCATATACTGCTGTGGCGCCCAGCTCCTGTATCATACAAATGGATTTCCTTTTATCTTCCTCATTTCCTTCAAATAACGCCAACGCCTGTTCATACGGACAGCCTAAGGCTTCCCAATGGGTTGTATCGTTATAGCTGTTGTGTGAAGCATGGAACGGGGCATATTTTTTCCTTGTTTTTAGCAACCAATAGGCAAACTCATTATCCATATCGGCGTCACTCGCCTGTTCCAGTGACGTAATTGCAAAATCAACCGTTATATAATCCGTTAATATTTTGCCTGTAATCCATTCATATTCCAGTAAAGCCGCTAATACAGGGATGATCCTTTGCAGTTCCATGGTACCAAAGGCCTTTGCCTTTGCTTCAGTTAAAAGTTGCAAAACATCTGCATCGCCACGCCGCATTTTTATAGTAGCAACGATAGCCATAGCACCGATTTTAAAAATAGTTCCCTGATTGGTGTTATTGATCAAATTATCAGCTATATTATAAGCTTCGGTCCATTGCCCGGTTTCTAGCTTTAACCGCGCCATATATCCCGACAAGTGATTCACCCAGGAATCCATGTCTTTTTCCTCACAATATTGCAGACCTGTCTCCAGGATATTTTTGGCGAAAGTATAGTCTTTCAACAGTATCCCATTGCAGCCAAGATTGGAATAAGCCCGGGCAGCATGTTCATGAAATGAATTTTTCAGGGCGATATCAAGGCTTTGTTGTAATAAATGAAGGCCTTCCTTTTGGGTTGGCGCCATCCGCATTTTTACAGTCCCGACATTATTTAAAGCATGCGAGAGTATTTCTTCGTCGCCCAGCTTTTTCGCTATCAACATAGCCTTCTCGCCCCAATATACCGCCTCAGGGTACTGACTGTAGATCATTGTTAATTGCGATAGGTTGCTGTAAGCCATTGCCTTTGCTTTAGAGTCTGGCTGATCATCCAGTAATCCTATCGCCTGGCGGGCAAAACTTTCCGCCTGCCTGCGGTTGCCGTCAACCCAACCCAACCTCGATAAAGACCGCATACAATCTGCCGCCCGCTCTTTATTATCATCCCCTTCCCAGAGTTTAAGCGACCTGTTCATGTAAATAATAGCATCCTTATGCTTATTGATGAGGTAACACTCATAGGCATAGCCTTCATACAACTCGCGCAGCGTATCCTTATCATTCCCCTGGTAATATTCTATTGCCGAGAAATACAGCTTGGCTGATTCGATATGAGCGCCGATGCAGGAGGCCCTTTTTGCCGCTATTACAGCATAGTGGGTAACCAGCTCGTATTGGTTAGCATTTTTTGCATGATGGATGATGCGCTCAATCTGCTGTTTCTGTTCGAAGTCGTTCAGGAATAAATCCAGAACGCGTTTATTTAACGATATCCTTAAAAGTGGCGACAAGGAAGATTCGATGGTCCTTCTATACAGCTCATGCTTAAAAGATATGCGGTCATTTTCGTGAAGAAGGATCCCCGATTCCAGTGATAGTTCAACAGCCTCCACACATGACGGATCCATTCGCAAAAGGAAATCAGTTTCAAAACCGGTTGGCTGTACTGATAGGAATTTCCATACCTCTTTTGTCTTTTCGCTTTGGCGGTTAAATACCGAAAGAATGGAATCCTTTATATTATCAGGTACGCCTGCGCTATAGCTTGCAAGTATTTCGGTTACATAAAACGGGTTACCGCCCGAGATGCTGTATACACTTTCGCCGCTGTAGCCTTTTTCGGCTGCTAATGCTTCAACTGCATTCTTTGATAAAGCGGTGACCTGTAAACGGGTAAAAATATCACGCGGTAACTGGCCAAATACGTTACGCAACGGATGCCCTGAAACTATCTCATTATCCCGGTAGGTGAGTATGAAAAGGCAATTTAACTGGTTGATGCGCCGCGCCAGGAATTTAATAAAATCCAGGGTGCCCTCATCGGCCCAGTGTACATCCTCAAAAATAAGTACGACGGATTTTTTTTGAATGCTTAGCTCCTGGAGCAGGTTGGTAAATAATTCTGTACGGTCTTTTTTGTCTCTCACACGCTCCATTACGTCACTCTGCATCTGCCAGGCAATATCATAAAGCGGAGCCAACGGTCGGGGAGTAAACAAGGCATCGCAGGTGCCCTGCAATATTTTACAATCGTTTTTTATTTCGCTGCAAAAGGCACGCACCAGGGAAGTTTTCCCGATCCCGGCCTCACCGCTCAGCAAAAGGCAGTGCCCGTCAGACTGCCTGGTACTGTCAAATTTGGTATGCAGTGTACTGAGAAAACCATCCCTTTCAATCAGCTCCATATTTGCAGGTATAAATATGATATTTTATCAAGCCGGGTGTTTCTTATTTATATAATTCTTCTGTTATTCAATGAAATACAGTTTAGTAAATATACTTCATTATCCCGATTTGTAATGTCGTATTCCCTATATTTTTTGATGATATATATTATTTGCCGGAGAAAAAATAAGGCAAAGCCAGCCTTAATATAGGGTAAAAGTCTGACATCCTGTTTTTGCTTTCAGGAGATCTTTGTGTCAGAAAATCATTGGATCAATTAATTCAACTCATCATGAAAACTGTATTACTTATCGCAACATTTGCTGTTGCTGCATTATCAAACACGCTTTATGCGCAATCAAACTCTTCAAACAATTTATACCTGGATGTCCATCACCTTGGGCCGGGCAAAGTAAAATTCGAAGATGTTGAAAAGGCTCATGCCAAAGATCTGGCCACCGAAAAAAAATATGGCGTACAATTTATTAAATATTGGGTAGATGAAGCCGATGGCAACGTATACTGCCTCTCTTCAGCACCTGACTCAGCGGCAATACGCAAAACTCACGCAGAAGCACACGGCCTTTTACCCGACCAAACTTATTTGGTAAACGCAGGCAAAGAATCGTCTGAGATAAATGGCGCAAATTATTTCCTGGATATTCATCATCTGGGTGCCGGAAAAGTTACTGCTAAGGATGTAGCCGCAGCTCATCAAAAAGATCTGGCAGTTGAAAAGAAATATGGGGTGAATTTTATCAACTATTGGGTAAACGAAAAAGACGGCGTAGTGGTATGTTTCTCACAGGCCCCCGATTCAAACGCAATAGTGCAAACACATAAGGAAGCCCACGGCCTTGTTCCTGATCAGATTGAACAAGTAAAACAAGGACAATAAATTAAACTGCTATAAAAACGAAGAAGGCCCGGTGACGGGCCTTCTTCATACAAAACAAAAACAATAATCACCCTTTATTTAAATGAGGTTTCCACCTTCGTTATTTTCCATCCGGAACCGGCAGGTTCAGCAGTAATTACATCTGTGCGTGTATAATCAGCGTATTTCATATCCACCTTTAGCACCTTCTTTAATTCGTCATCCTGTATAACTGATTTTGTGCATTGACAGTCCTGCTCTACATTAGCGTTTGCCTCCAGCGCATCAAGAATTTGTGATTTAGACAGTGTATTCACACGCTCGCCGCGTTTCATGTAGAATTGTGCGTCATCATCTATTGCATCATCAACACCGGCTAGTTTGCCATGAACCACCGCATTTAAGTAAGTGTCTATAACCTGGTCTTTAGAATTTCCATGACCAATTGGCGCAGCCTGAGAGATGCCGCATGCTAATAATAAAGCCAGTCCCATCATCATTGCTCTAATCGTTTTCATAATATTGGTATTTGAGGTTAAAATTTGATTTATATCTATAAGACAGGAGCACATAGCGCTTCGTTACACTAAAAAGTGGCGAAAAGACCGATTTTAACAAACATTTAACATTCGTTACAATGTTTTGACATTTTGAGATAATGACTAATTTGCACTTGCAATGGTTGAGTTTACTACGATGATCTTACAGTTTGGCGAACAGGGTGAAAAGACCGGTTGGACTTACATTGAGGTACCCGCTGATATAGCCCAACAGATGAAACCGGGTAATAAAAAATCGTTCAGGATAAAAGGGATGTTGGATGCTTTTGCGATCAGTGGCATGGCATTGATGCCCATGGGTGAAGGCAAATTTATATTAGCGTTAAGGGCCGAGATACGAAAAGGCATACGTAAACATGCCGGCGCTACATTGCAGGTAAGGATAGAAGAAGACAAAGATTTCAAAGTTGAAGTTCCGGATTATCTGCTGGAATGCTTTGAGTTTGAACCAGAAGCCTTTGAGTTTTTTAACGGTCTGCCAGCCTCACACAGGGGCTATTTTATTAAGTGGATAGAGAGCGCAAAAACCAGTGAAACAAGAGCCAAACGCATAGTGAATACTATAAACGCGATGTTAAGGAAATGGTCTTACAATGTGATGATACGGGAGATGAGGAAGGAGTAGATGTGCGGATGTGCAAATTTTAAGATGTGCAGATTTGAAGATGTGCAGATGTGCAAATTTGCGGATGTGCAGATTACTTAATTTTGTAACTATTCATCAAATTTTTGCGGCATTGTTTCTCGGGTATTAGTTGATCGGCAACTGTATCCATATAAAATATCTGATAAGTTTTGGGTTGGACATAAAAGATAAAATGGGTATAGTAGGCGCTTCCGTTATCTTCGGCTACTTTCACGAGATAATAAGGTTCATCTTTATTAGGCTCGCTGGCTAAATAGCTAAACAAATGTCGTTTACCATTGGTCACTTTTTTTACATAATTATCCGCATTAATGACTTCAGGTAATTTGGCTACAAGATCAAGTGCTTTTTCTCCTTCCTTTGATATTTTAACAGTGTTTTGCGCAGTAGCAAAATAAGATAATAACAGGAGCAATATTGATAAGGGTATCAGGTTTTTCATAACATAAATATACAACTCTTGTACTCAATATTCAGATGTTCGATTTTGCAACCATTACAACCTCTCCAACATCTCCAACCCTTCCAACCAATGTTCAAATGTTAATTAAATCCTCCCATCTGCACATCCGCACATCCGCACATTCTGCTATCTTTACCCATCTATATTTTTTAACTAAGAATGAGTGAAGATCTGAGTAACAATCTATCAGAAAATAACAACGATAAACTACACAATGTAACCTCGCTCAACGGGTTATACGAAAACTGGTTCCTGGATTATGCCTCTTACGTGATCCTCGACCGTGCTGTTCCCCATATCAATGATGGTTTGAAACCGGTACAGCGCCGTATCCTGCATTCGTTGAAGGAAATGGACGACGGCCGTTTTAATAAAGCTGCCAACGTGATTGGTAATACCATGAAGTACCACCCGCATGGCGATGCTTCTATCGGCGATGCCATGGTGCAGATAGGGCAGAAGAATCTGCTGATAGATTGCCAGGGTAACTGGGGCGACCCGGTGACCGGCGATTCAGCCGCGGCACCACGTTATATCGAGGCTCGTTTGTCTAAATTTGCCAATGAGGTAGTTTTTAACCCCGATACCACCGAATGGCAAGCCAGTTATGACGGTCGTAATAAGGAGCCAATTACCTTGCCGGTTAAGTTTCCTTTACTGTTGGCCCAAGGCGCAGAGGGTATTGCTGTAGGATTGGCTACTAAGATATTACCACACAACTTTGTAGAGCTGCTGGATGCCTCTATCGGTGTTCTTCAAGGCGTAAGACCAAACCTGGTTCCAGACTTCTTTACCGGCGGTATGGCCGATTGCTCGGCTTATAATGAAGGTCAGCGCGGTGGGAGGGTACGTGTTCGTGCGAAGATTGTTGAGAAGGATAAAAAGACACTGGCGATCACCGAAATACCATTTAGCACTACTACAGGTGGTTTGATAGATAGCGTGATCTCGGCGAATGATAAGGGTAAGATCAAGATCAAGAAGATTGAGGATAATACTGCTGCCAATGTGGAGATCATCATTCACCTGGCGCCGGGTATATCGCCTGATGTGACCATTGATGCGCTATATGCCTTTACGGATTGCGAGGTTTCCATATCGCCCAATACCTGTGTGATCCAGAATGATAAGCCGCGCTTTATTAGTGTAAACGACATGCTTACTGAGAGCACGCATTACACCAAAGAGTTGCTGAAACTGGAGTTGCAGATCAGGCTGAAAGAATTGATGGAGAAGATATTCTTTAGCTCGTTGCTGAAGATATTTATCCAGGAGGGGATGTATAAGCACCCTGACTATGAAACCGCCGGAAGTTTCGAACTGGTGGTTGATGTATTGAATGGTTTGTTTACGCCATTCTTCCCGCAATTTTACCGCGAAATATTGCCCGAGGATTATAAGAAGCTGATCGATAAACCGATGAGCAGCATCACCCGCTTCGACGTGAAAAAGGCTGATGAACAGATGAAGGCGCTGGAAGGGGAGATAAAGGAAGTAAAACATCACCTGAAACATCTGAACGACTACGCCATTGCCTGGTTTCAGAAACTAAAGGATAAATACGGAAAAGGACGCGAACGTAAAACTGAACTGCGCACCTTTGACAAGGTAGAAGCCGCGCAGGTGGCATTGGCCAATGTGAAGCTATATATGAACAAGGCCGACGGCTTTATTGGCACGGGTTTGCGCAAGGATGAGTTTGTGTGCGATTGTTCAGACATCGATGAGATCATCGTTTTTCGGAATGATGGCAAATGCATTATTACTAAGGTTCAGGACAAGGTGTTTGTAGGGAAGGATATCGAACACGTGGCCGTCTTTAAAAAGAATGACGAGCGCACGGTTTACAATATGATCTACAAAGATGGTCAGAGTGGGGTTGGATATATCAAACGTTTCAGCGTAGTTGGTGTGACCCGCGATAAAGAATACGATTTGACTAAGGGATCAAAGGGCTCAAAAGTATTATACTTCTCTGCCAACCCGAATGGCGAGGCTGAAGTGGTGAACGTTCAATTAAAGCCGCACTCGAAGCTTCGTAAGCTGCAGTTTGATGAGGATTTTGCATTGATTGCCATCAAGGGGCGTGCCTCAATGGGTAATATCATTACCAAATATCCGATAAAGAAGATCGTGCTCAAGAGTAAAGGTGTTTCTACGCTGGCGGGACGTAAGATTTGGTACGATGATATCCTGAAACGTTTGAACGTAGATGGCAGGGGCAAATACCTGGGTGAGTTTGACGGTGACGACCGCATACTGACTGTTATAAATAACGGGGTATACGAACTGACCAACTTCGACCTGAACAACCATTTTGATGATAAGATGATCCTGATCGAGAAATATGAACCGGAGAAGGTTTATTCAGTGATTCAGCTTGAAGGGAAGTCGAAAAACTATATGGTGAAGCGTTTTGTGTTTGAGAATACAAGCCTGGGTAAACAAACCAGCATCATCAGCGAAGAAGGCGGATCGAAATTGATATTGATATCAGGAGCAGCACAGGTGCTGGTAAAGGTAGATCAGCTTAAAGGCAAAACCGAAACACCGGAAACGATGGAGGTCGACCTGTCAACCCTGATCGATGTAAAAGGTATGAAGGCGATGGGTAACCGTTTATCGCAGCATCCCATAAAATCGGTTGAGTTGCTGTCTGAAATTAATCCAGAAATTGAAGAAACCCAGCCGGCACCATTGGCAGAGACAGAAGATGTGGTCGAAGTAGAAGAGAAATCCGAAGAGTCATCCCCAAGATCTGAAGAGCCAAAACCAGAGCCACCGAAACCAACCGAAAATCCTGTTGAGCCGGAGCAAAAACCAGAAGAAACCCCGCATAAGAAAGTCGATTTTGAGATCACCAACCCGGATGACATTGAAATGGATGATAACGGACAATTAGGGTTATTCTAATATGTCATTATTGTAGAGACGCGATGCATCGCGTCTCTCTATACATCATACGTCATTGCGAGGAACGAAGCAATCTCTACATAGGACATTCAAAGCACCAGAATATTTTGGGGCACGTCCGCTAAGAAATTCACGTTTGCTTGACCTGCATAGTTTGGAGATTGCTTCGTTCCTCGCAATGACGATAATAATTATAGTCTCCCCAAATACACCTCCGTATCATACCTGAACATCACAGTTCCGTTCGTCTGATACTGATCAAAAATAGCCTTTAGCTGAATACTGAACAGGTGCCCTTCCGGCGTATCCTCAGCCGGAACATAAGATGATGAAAAAGCCCTTCCCGCTAATTGTTCGAAATTGAAAACCTGGTAGTTGGAGAACCTAGTCAGTTTATATTTGCCATTTTGATAGAAGGCCACAAAGTCAGCCTCAGTTAAATTCTGGTGATTTACACGCTCATAGTCGCTGCTTTGCTGTGTCAGAAGCAATTCATAAGCTATCGCGAAATCATCGGCGTCAATACAGCGGTTGTTCCATATCAAAGCTACATGTCCGTGAGGCGCCAGGATGCGTTTAAATTCAGCTTTGGTCTCTCTATTATTAAACCAATGAAAAGCCTGTGCACAAACTATCAGATTGGCGCTTTTATCTGGTAAAGAAGTATCCTCAGCCGTACCACCTACCGAATGAAATGTATTCAACGACTTTAGATGCTTCTCAGCCTCATGCCGCATGGATTCATTAGGTTCAACGGCATAAATAGTATATCCACGATCAAGTAATAATTTGGTGAAAATGCCTGTTCCAGATCCTACGTCAGCAATGACCGATTCCGGGGTTAAGTGGCATTCGTGCTGCAAATGATCCAATACCTTATCAGGATAGCCAGGCCGGTATTTTGCATAGTTAGCTACCCGGTTACTAAAACGTACAGTTGAATCATGCGACATAGGTAAAATTTAATTTAGAAAATCTGAACTTCCGCCAACCGCATTGCGCCAAGCCTAAACACTTATATAAAACGAAGCCTCAAACACGTGCCCATATTTAAGCGACTGTATCGCTTCCTTTTTACTGATATCGACATGCTTTCCTTCGGAATCTGCGCAACCCAACCAGGGTTCTATACATACAAAGTCCGCACCCGGTTTGGCCCAAATGCCGAGATAGTTAAAATGAGGAAATTCTACAGCTAAACTCTGATCGTGTTTAGTGCTTTTTATGGTGATCTCGCGCGAATTCAAATTCTTAAATACCCAGGCATCCTGCTTGAACATCTCACGGGTAAGCGGTATCCGGTGTTTATCAAGCGTTACGGGTTCGGCCTGGCCGGTATAATATCCTTTATCCGATAGCAAATGCTTGTCTAGTTTATCATCGGCATCAAACTCCAGGTAATAATCTTCGTAGTTCTCACCTTTATTAAAAGGTACATTAAATGCCGGGTGACCGCCTACCGAGAAGTAAATAACATCGCGCTCATGGTTGATAACTTTGTAGGTAACACGCAGTGCATTTTCTATCAGATCGTAACATATCTGGAAATCGAATTTATACGGATATACTTCAAGTGTATGATCAGAATAAGGTAGTGAAAACCTGGCCGAAGTCTCGCTGGACTCGATCAGCAATAATTCCGATTGCCTGTTGAACCCATGACGTTCCATTTTGTAAGTCTTGCCATTTACCAGCAACTCATTGTCGATCAGCCCACCCACAACAGGGAACAGGTTTGGCGCATGCCATGGCCATATCTCCGGATCAGCCTGCCATAAATGCTCAACACCTGTGGCCTTGTTATAAATCGAGGTTAGCTCACCCCCTTTGTTACGGATACTTACTTTAAGGAAATCGTTTTCAATGGTCGTCATAGGTATTGGTTAAATGGTTGTTAGCGTAATACAAATTACTGTATTTTTTCTAAAAGGCTGATGAAAATTCTAACCAATAAGCGCGACGGTTGTTTTGCCTCACCCTAAATCCCTCTCCAAGGGAGAGGGATTTTTAAATATCTTTCTGATTTACTCCCTCTCCATTGGAGAGGGCCGGTGTGAGGCTAGTCATCGTCATCTTTCTTCTTTTTCTCTAATATTACAAATGCACTGCGTTTTGGGGCAGGCATCACTGAGTTTTCGCCTTTTACAGATTTCCAGATCACTTCATTCAGATCGAGGTCAGGCACTTTATCCTCTTTTGCCAGGTTAAAGAATTGCGAGCGACGGCTGCTTTCATTATCGGCCACGTTTCGCTGCTCCAGGTCGACTTCAGCTGGTTTTGCAATGTATGGCGTCAAGTCTGGTTTGTTAGAGAAGCATTCATACAGAGGTTTTGCAGCCGCATCATACTGGCTCATTGGCGGTAGACCGAGTATCAATTCAATTGTGCGCAAAACACCCGAAGTAGAATACATTTCATGCACCACAACGCCGCGTTTTACATAGCCACCTGCCACAAATGCTGGTGAACGGTGTGCATCAATATGGTCAGGGCCATTTTGTGCATCATCCTCTAAAATAAACACAACGGATTCTTTCCAGAGCGGGCTTTTTGAGAGATGCTCTAAAAACTTTCCGATAGCCAGATCATTATCACCCACAGCGGCGGTAGGTGATATAGCGCCTTTATGCTGACCGCTGGTATGATCATTACAAATACGAACAGTATTGAATTGAGGAACTGCTTTGATTGCCAGCAGCGAATCAAAATCGTGTTCCCATATCGCCTCGCGTGTCAGGTCTTTAATGTCCAGGTCAAAACTTGGAGCCTTTACACAGTAATGGCCCTGCAAAGTTTTGATATTCGGTTTATAGTCATCTGCAAACTCGCCATAGGTGCGGTAGCTTACGCCTGCACGTTTGCAATAATCCCAGATGTAGCCATCGCGTGGATCGCCTGCAGCACGTGTTCCTTCCGAGTCATAATTTCCCCCGCGACCACCATAGCTTGTTGGCCATGTTTTTTCGATAAAGTCAGTCGCATAAGCAGCGGTGCTCCAGTTGTGCCCGTCGGCGCTTACTTCGGCGTCGACATAAAAATTATCTAGCAAAACAAATTCGTTCGCAATAGCATGATGGTTTGGCGTTATATGTTTGCCGAAAATACACAGCGAAGTATCTCCATTCCCTTTAGGCATATCGCCCAAAACCTGGTCGTAGGTACGGTTCTCTTTGATGATATAGAACACATGTTTGATCGGCGACTTTTCTCCCCGTTTACGCGGAATAGGGTTACCTTCTTCGCCATCAGCCAAAGCAGTCTTCTGGGTATTGAAAGGCGTGTTGGCATAAACCTGTTTGGTATATACTTTCAGCTGAGCCTCCTGCGGCGCTTTGATAAAAGACAAAGTGCCCTTAAACAAGCCGCCAATATATTGCTCCTTAACGTTTTTTGCACCGGATTGATAGCTGCTATTGTCAGTCTTCTTTATAGGTTGCGGGCCATGCGGATTAGCCATCGAGGTAAAGCCTTTGCCATTGCTCACCAGTATTTTATTGCCCAAAGTTTTTACGTTGGTCGGGTACCAGCCAACAGGAATAAAACCTAAACTATGGCTGCTGCCCGGTTTTGAAACATCAAAAACCGCCAGGCAGTTATTATCTGCATTGGCGATGTATAAAGTTTTTTCATCAGGCGACAAGGCCAGTCCGTTAGTGGTTGAACCGGTTAAGTGGGTAGGGTAAAGCGACGTAGAGAAGGTCTCAACAGTTTTTTCAGTAGCGGTATTGATCACCGAAACTGAATTGTCGTTCGCATTAGCAATAAACAGGTAGGAGCCTTTCTTATTCAACAGTAACTCATTAGGGTGATTGCCGGTTTTGATAGTTTTGGTAAAATTCCCGGTTGCGGTATTATAAACCACGACCTTCTCATCGCCCCAGATTGAAATATAAAGACTCTTGTTATCAGGAGAAAGAATGCAACTATAAGCCTCGGCAGGTAGTTTAATATGCTTCACAACCTCGCGTGTTTTCAGATCGACCACATATAATGCGCTGTCTTCTTTAGTAACCGTATATAACCGCGTGTTACTTTTATTTACGGTGATACCTGTCGGACAAACCTTATCATCCGGCCACGAGTGCGGAGCTATTTTGATAGTATCAGCCTTGCCAATTTTGTTATTTTCTATACGATAGCCTAGTATGAGGTTGTCATTTCCACCAGATACATACAAAACCTTTTCGTCGTGACTAAATGCCAGTCCGTACCACGATTTACTGATCACTTTCTCGTCCAGCAACTTCTCATTCTTCGGATCGATCAGTTGTATTGATTGCGTGCTTTGGCCGTTGTTGGTCACCGCCAGTAATTTGCCTGATGCTGATAGTTGTATATTCAGCGGCAGATCACCCAAAGGCAAACTCGTACCTGCGGGGCTTAATTTCCAGCCGTTAGGTAGCAACACTTGCCCTGTTTTTTCAATTTTTCCGGGATGCTGGGCATAAGCCTGGATCGAAAAGACCGAAAGTGCGAGAATGGAGGAGAGTAATTTTAGTTTCATGGTTAGTGTAGATAGTCTATCAAAATTACGGATTGATAAGATGTAAATCTACTATTAACGGAAACTTAATGTTCGCCTCACCTAAATCCTCTCCAAGGGAGAGGATTTTAAATGACTGGTATTCCTCAGAATCTTACTCCCTCTCCTTTGGAGAGGGCTGGGGTGAGGCTTATTGGCTGGTCTTCAATAGTGATCTGATAACCGAATCTTTTTGAGAAGGTGTCAATTTGTAATTGAATTTAAACAATGCGCCTTCGAAATCGCCATAAGTTGGATTAGGGATGACGATATAGCGCTTACCAAATTGCTTTCTTAGTTTTTCAGTTGTGGCAGCGCGATTTTGTTCTGATGGACTATTATCATACAAAGCATCAAAATCGGGCAGGTTATCGCCGCAAAGCAAAATGATATGGTAATTCTTTAAAACTTCCTGCCTGCGGCTTTCCTTGCTTGACGCGCCTTTTCTTAGCAATAAATGCGCGTCATCAGCATAAGGTAAGTGGTATAACTGCAGATTTTTTAAAGTAGCCGCGCGTTCATCTTCATCCCTGTTGGTGATGTAAAATATCTTAACGCCCCTGGAAGCTGCATATTTAAAAAATGACGGTGCGCCCGGTACAGTATCAGCAATTGCTTTAGCTGTCCACTCTTTCCAGGTTTGGCTACTAAAGTCTTTGTTCTGAATAGCCCGCGCTGCGTCGTACGGGCTATTGTCTAACAAAGTCTCATCAATATCGGTTACTACTGCCAGCGGTTTTGAACCATGCTTTTTAACAGCTTCATCAATCCGCTCACGGGCAATATTATAGGCCTGGAAACACAACGCTTTATACTCCGCCGCGCGCTGCTGATATAACGCTGCCCACACTTTGCCTGCATTCACTAGGTTGCCGGTATCGGCCGGGCTATGCGACTGATTCAAGCTTTGGCCTGATGATCTGAATGCAAACAAAAATGGAGCTATAAGTAATAGTAGTGGCAGTTTTTTCATGGAAGTCCTATTTAATACTTTCACCTGCCGCATGCAAAATCTTTTGCTCCAGTCCGTTAGGTAAATGAAAATTAGTCAGTTTAATTTTGTCTATGACTGGTTTAATACTGGTTAAATGTCCACTTAATTTGGCTTCTACTAATACTCCAAGAGTTCCGGTATAATGCAAATCTAAACTTGCAGCCAATTTTCTCGCTTTTAAATCATCAAGAATTAGTAAGGGGTTGGATTCTTCCAAAGCCAGTGCAATGGCACTTGCTTCTCCAGCGTCAACAGATGTTCTTATTATGTTCTGATAATTTTGATTTGATGCGTTTTTCACAATCACCCACTTGGGCAAATCTCGTCCAAATTCTTTGTGGATTTCAGAAGTAATGATGATGTGACCGAATAATTTCTGTAGTAGATGGAACTCCTGAATCTTATGCAAAAGGATCAGGCAACTGGTATCAGCTATGATGATCTCTTGCATTTGCGATATCGTTATCTAATTCATCTGCCGGATAATTAAAAACGGATACTCCATAATTCGAAAGCAGCTCCATAAATGTCGCTTTAGAATAGCCTGCGAGCTCTGCGGCTTGTCCGAGCGAGAGTTTGCCCATATCATATAGCTGCGCAGCAAGGGCAGTGGATGCTTCCTGATCCGAAAGGTCTAAATTATCCGGTAAATGAATTTGTAACGTACGCATAATTAAATTTAGTAATAATTATTGTTTATCGCAAAAGTTCCGGTTTGATCTTGTCGGTAAACTCTTTTGCAAATTTATTCAGCTTAGGCTGGATCACAAAGGCGCAGTACGATTTGTTGGGATTATCGTTGTAATAATTCTGGTGATAATCTTCGGCCTTGTAAAACTCTGAAGCAGGGGTTACTTCGGTTACAATAGGGCTGTCAAAAACCTTCTCATTCGTAAGCGTTTTGATCATCGCTTCAGCTTGTTGCTTTTGCTCATCGGTATAATAAAATATAGCCGAACGGTATTGTGTACCCACATCATTACCCTGACGGTTTAACGTGGTTGGGTTATGGGTTTTAAAGAATACCAGCAATAATTCATCAAATGATAATTCATCAGCATCGTACTCTAAATGGATCACTTCTGCATAACCGGTATCGCCGTTGCAAACTTCCATATAGGTAGGGTTTGGGGTGTGCCCGCCCATGTATCCGGAGGTTACTGATTTTACACCTTTCAGTGTCTGGAAAATGGCTTCTGTACACCAGAAGCAACCATTTCCGAATGTTATTTTCTGTATGTTCATACAAGGTCAATATCCAATATAGTGCCGATTTGATTTACCTGTCAGAAAGGCATAGAAAACTCTTGTTGTGATGAAATAATTTCTAATTTAGTGTCGATATTACATTTATTCAACCCTGTGATCACTATGCTACCTTTCAAACTTCCGTTTCGCTTTATCAAAGCATTTATTCTGTTGTTGTTTATCCTGTTCAATTTTAGCGCTTTCAGCCAGTCACCACGCTCGAGGATGGACTTTGATAAAGGCTGGCGCTTCCATTTAGGCGACATAAAAGGCGCAGAAAAGATAGATGTAAAGGATGCCGACTGGCGCGCGCTCGATCTGCCGCACGACTGGAGCATTGAAGGGAAATTTGCTAAAGAAAACCCCGCTACTCCGGATGGCGGTGCCTTACCGGGAGGTATAGGATGGTACCGTAAATCATTTACCGTTCCGGCCACCTCAAAAGATAAAAAGGTATATATCGATTTCGATGGTGTTTACCAAAAAAGTACCGTTTGGATCAATGGTCATGAATTGGGCTTCCGCCCGAATGGCTATATCTCTTTTGAATATGATTTGACACCTTATCTGAAATTCGGTGGCAATAATATTATAGCTGTTAAGGTGGATAACTCAGTTCAGCCTAACTCGCGCTGGTATTCGGGTTCGGGTATTTACCGGAATGTTTGGCTAATAACGACAGATAAAGTAGCAATAGATCATTGGGGAACATACATTACTACACCTGAAGTAAGTGACCAATCGGCAGTGGTGCATGTGCAAACCCATGTGAAAAATACAAGCGAAACGCCTGCCAAAGTTATACTGGCTACCACTATTTATAATCCATCAGGTAAAGCAGTTCTTACACTGAATTCAGCTGAAGCTGATGTGGCAAAATCAAACTATATAGCACAGGAAATAAAGGTCAGTAACCCGGTGTTATGGACAACTGATCGACCTGCTCTTTATAAAGTAGTTACCAAAGTAATGGTTGGAAAAGCTGTGGTTGATGAATACACCACGCCATTTGGTATCCGCTATTTTAATTTTGATGTGGACAAAGGGTTCACGCTCAACGGTAAACCGATGAAGATACTGGGCGTATGCGATCACCACGACCTGGGTAGCCTGGGTGCTGCCTTCAACTACCGGGCATTAGAGCGCCAATTACAGATGCTAAAAGATATGGGCTGCGACGGTATTCGCACTTCGCATAACCCGCCTGCCCCTGAGCTGCTTGATCTATGCGACAAAATGGGCTTTATCGTTATGGATGAGGCTTTTGACTGCTGGGAACGTGGTAAAGTGAAATATGATTACCACCTGTTTTTTAAAGAGTGGCATAAACGCGATTTGGAGGATCAGATATTGCGCGACCGTAACCACCCTAGCGTGATGATCTGGAGTATTGGTAACGAGATACCGCAGCAGAGCGATACCAGCGCATTAAGGATAGCGCCTGAACTGGCGGGAATTATTCATAACCTGGATAAAATACGTCCGATCACTACGGCCAATAATGATCCAAGCACCAACAATAAGATCATAGCATCGGGGGCGCTCGACCTGGTGGGTTATAATTATGCAGAAAGGGATTTTCCTCACTTTCATGAACGCTATCCGGGAAAGAAATTTATCGGGACAGAAACTACCTCAGCTTTAGAGACCAGGGGTTTTTACCAGATGCCATCGGATAGTATACAACGCTGGCCCACTGCAAGGGATTACAAAACCAGGGCTAAAATGAACGCTGATCATACCGTATCTGCTTATGATAATATTTCTACCCCATGGGGATCAACGCATGAAGAAACCTGGAAGGTGATCAAAAAATATGATTTTCTATCGGGCATGTTCATCTGGACAGGCTGGGATTACCTGGGCGAACCTACACCTTATGGCTGGCCATCGCGCAGTTCATACTTTGGCATTATTGATCTGGCTGGTTTTCCGAAAGATGTTTATTATATGTACCAAAGTGAATGGACAGATAAACCGGTACTACACATTTTACCGCACTGGAATTGGGAAGCGGGTAAAACCGTCGACGTTTGGGCGTACTACAATAATGCTGATGAGGTGGAGCTATTCTTAAACGGTAAATCCTTGGGCACTAAAAAGAAAGAAGGCGACGACCTGCACGTAATGTGGCACGTAAAATATGAGCCCGGCACCATCAAAGCAGTTTCGCGCAAAGATGGAAAAGTTGTGCTTACCCGTGAGATACATACTGCCGGAAGACCTGCCAGGATTCAGCTTATAGCCGACCGCAAAAATATCAAAGCTGATGGTAAAGATTTGTCGTTCATCACCGTAAAAATCCTGGATAAGGACGGCAATGTAGTGCCCAACGCAGATAATCTTGTCGACCTTAAGATCAACGGCAATGCCTTTATTGCAGGTGTAGATAACGGCAGCGAAACGGACCTGGATTCGTTCAAAGCAAGCAGTCGCCACGCATTTAATGGTTTGGCATTGGCTATAGTTCAAACCAAACAAAAAGCGGGGGCTATTACATTTACTGCTTTGTCAAAAGGTTTGCAAAGTGCGACAGTGGTGTTGCAGTCGAAGTAACATATGTTGTCAAAAATAATAGCGATGGGTTTCAAACCCATCGCTATTATTTTTATATATGTATTCTGCTACCGCGAGCTTGTAGCTCGTGGTAAAGCATGGCTTAAGCTTTCAGCTTTCTAAATGTCGCAAGTTGCAAACTTGCTCCATGCGCCTCACGAGTTAAAAACTCGCGAGAGCATATTATTTATAGATAAAATCATGAGAATCTTTTAATCCTATAAATCATGGTTCAGACAAAAGCCCTATCTTGTGATAAAACTTCTGCCAGATGCTTAAACATTATCTTAAAACTACCTTCCGCTATTTCCTGAGCCATAAAATATTTTCTTTCATCAATATAATCGGGTTAGCTACCGGGATATGCGTTTGCTTTTTTGCTTTGTTTTATGTTCAGTTCGAGTTGAGCAGGGACAGCTATAATCAAAAAGCGGATAATATTTACCGCCTGGTAACCGACATAAAAACATCCTCCGAAATTAATTACGAAAGCACCTCGACCCCAATGGGACCGGCAATTAAAGCGGCCTATCCGGGAGTTAAGGACATGGCCCGCGTTTTTATGGACGATATGATCCTTCAAAGCAATCCCAATAATGCTACTAAGGAGGAAGTAGCCTATGCCGATTCTTCGGTATTTAAAATATTTACCTGGCCATTGCTGCGCGGCAATATCGGGCACATATTTGAGGCCCCCTGCAATGTGGTGCTTTCCGAAACCGCTGCCAAAAAATATTTTGGTAACAGCGATCCTATTGGTCAGACCATGATGATCAACGGACAGACCAAAGCTGTGGTGACGGGGATAATGAAAGATATTCCTTACAATTCGCACTTGCGTGTCGATATCATTTTTTCGATAACAACTTTAGTGGACGATGACTGGAGCCGCAACTGGACGCGCTTTGGATTCTATACTTACTTATTACTGCAACCCAGTCAATCTGTAGCTGACCTGCAGGCCAAGCTTCCCACATTTGTAAATGCCAATTTCAATCAAAGCGAATTCAAATACCAACTGGCACTTGAACCATTAAAGAAAGTTTATTTATATGGCAAACCGCGCGGGCATCGTACCGGGACTTCAGAAAGCGGCAGTATTACCAATATCTACATTATTTCAATCATAGCCGTTTTGGTACTGTTTATCGCCTGCTTCAATTTCATTAACCTCACCACCGCATTTTCTTTGCAAAGGGCTAAGGAGATAGGAGTTCGTAAAGTGTTCGGCGCATCAAAATACCAGTTGGTGCTGCAATTTTTTATGGATGCCGTAATGCTATGCCTTATCGCTTTTATCATTGCCTTGTTATTTGCAATGCTGTTACTGCCTTTGTTTAATCAGTTGGTAGGCACAGTGGTTGCTGATGGTATTTTTCATAGTTTCCAAAATATTTTAACTCTTTTCCTGATCTCGATACTTGTTGGTGTTTTGTCCGGAGCATATCCTGCCTTATTCTTGTCGGGATTTAACCCGATCAGTAGCCTGAAGGGGAAAACCGGTTCATCAGGCACGGGGCTTATGTTGCGCCGTTCACTCGTCGTGGCGCAATTCTCAATTTCGATATTCCTGATCATTGCAACTGCTGTTGTTTACATGCAGCTCAACTTTATGCAGAACCAGCAACTGGGTTTCCAAAAAGAACATAAACTGGTGGTGGATTATCAATTCGACAGTCGCATAAACCAGCATTTGGATGGGGTGAAACAACGGTTAATGGACATTCCCGGGGTTAGTAAGGTTAGCTTTTCCTCTTCCATCCCGGGCACGCCGAACAACCAGTTCAATACCATCATTCAAAATAGCAAGGGCGAAAATCAGCAACAAAAGCCTGATGTGTATTTTATCGATGACGAATTTTTGAAACAGTTCCGCATTGATGTGATTGCCGGCAGGGGCTTTTCTCAAAACTTGGCTGCCGATTCCATGAAATCCATGCTGATCAATGAAGCCATGTTAAAAAGCCTCGGGTTTACCAACCCGAATGATGCAATCGGTAAACGCTTTACCCAGCTCAATCACCAGGGAACAATTGTGGGTGTGATTAAAGATTTTCATAACCACTCCTTTTTAGAAAGAGTGCAGCCATTGACATTAAGAGTCGATAACAGTCATTTGACTAACATAACTATGGATATCACGTCATCTAACGTGAGCGCTACGGTAGACAAACTGGAATCTGCGTGGAAAAATCTGGCTCCCTCATTGCCTTTTATTTACTTTTTTGCCGATGACGCTTACAACCATCAATACATTGCACAACAAAGGTTCGGCAATCTTTTTATTTGCTTCGCGATCATTGCAATCGTCATATCTTGCCTTGGATTATTAGGATTATCAGCCTTTAACACCGCACAACGTAAAAGAGAGATCGGGATACGAAAAGTATTGGGCGCATCAGCCAGTAGCATAACGGCTATGTTATCCAAAGATTTTGTCAGGTTGATTATCATCGCATTGCTGATAGCCTCGCCGATATCCTGGTGGGCGATGCATAGTTGGCTGCAAGGGTTTGCTTATCGCATAAATATACCGGTATGGGTGTTCCTTCTTTCAGGCATCTCTGCTATAATGATCGCGCTGTTTACGGTTAGCTTTCAATCGGTAAAGGCAGCAATGGCGAATCCGATTAATAGTATAAAGGAATAATGACCTTAATAATAAATATGTATTGGCTAAATGAGCGAAGTATTTAATACCTATTCCCGCAGACCGACAATTTATTATATTTTCAATGTTGTCATGTTACTCCCTTTTATACTTCTGTTTATAGGCTGGAAAGTTGATTTAAAGGCTTCATCAAAATATTATCCATATTTTATTGCCTTGTTTGTGTCCGCGCTGGTTGCTACTGTTATTGGAATGATTTTACCTGCAACCAAGTTAGTTAGGATGTATATTATCGATGGCGAATTGATATTATCTTCGGAAGCAATCACCATAAAATCACAGGTGATAGCCTTGAAAACTGTCCGGAAGATTGAAATTAGAGCAAGCGATTATAAAGGAGCTAGAACAAGTGATGGATCAGGGAATAGGATAGAAGTTGCAAATTCTGATAGTGAAATAGTCCGATGCCGTTTTGTTATAAAATCAAAAGAGCAAAAAGATAAGCTGGATTCTATATTAAAGCAATGGGAATCCAATGGAGTTAACATTTATAGATGAAGGCGTGAATATCATAATCATGGAAATTCCTAAATCCTACGAATCAAGGTTCAGACAATCTTCACTCTCCCCTAAACCTCAACCCAATCTGCATCCTCGCTTCTTCTAACATAGCGATCATTTGTCGCGATAACTCATGTGTGATGATGGGGCTTTCAGTCTGCCCATTGCGAATCAAATCGCAGAAATGTTCGATCTCGTAATTAAGTCCGCCTGCTGTAAAAGGCTCATCTAATTCTACTCTACGGCCATCTAAGTATTCAATAGTAGCTTTAGCAGGGTTCCACCAGTTTTTGTGGATGGTGACGTGACCTAATTGTCCAACGATCAACGCATCACCCTTACCATGCATATCAAAACCGCAATAAAGCTGTGAAAACCCCTGGTCATGTTGTGTTTGGAAGATGGAAAACATATCCACCTGGCTGCCGCTAAAACGCCCCATAGCCTGTAAGCCCGTCATCGGGCCAAGCCAGTCCAATGCGAGGAAAGCTTCATAAGGCGCTATCTGCATGATTCCGCCCCCGATCAGATCATAACTGTAATTCGGATGTTCTGGTGGACAATCCATCACTGCTGATCCTGCACGAACATAACCTATTGTGCCTATCGGATCTTTCTGTAAATATTTTTTGAGTTTTTGGTAAAGCGGATAGAATGGCGGTTTCATCCCTTCAATAAATAATAAGCCTTTTTCCTTGGCCAGTTTCAATACCGGTTCGAGTTGAGCAAGGTTTACAGTCGCCGGCTTTTCGCACAAAACATGCTTGCCTGCATTTAACGCAGCAATACTGTATTCTGCATGACTATCAGGAAGGGTAGCAATATAAACTGCATCAATATCGCTTGAGAGGAGATCATCTAAATCAGTACAAGCTTTACCGCCATATTGCCCCACAAACTGCTCAACACTCTCCGCCCGCCTCGACCAGGCTGCTGTTAGCTCAGCACCGTCCACGGCCCTGATGCCCTGTACAAACCTGTGACTAATACGCCCGCAACCGATAATGCCGAATCTTATCATAAGTCGAAAGTCTTAAGTCGGGAGTCAAAAGTCTCCATTCTGACTTAAGACTCAGAACTTAAGACTTCAGACTCAAAACTATTGGTACTGTATATAAATAGGAGCTGGTTTATGCTTCAAAACTTCCTCTGGTGTAAGCATATGATGCGGCGCTTTCTTCAGGTCATTTTTATAGAATAATTTGAACCCGGTAAACTGCACTGGTTCATCATGAATAAAGTAACGGTAGGAGTCGTGCTTTAGGCTTGGTTCACCCCATCCATCCATATCCATCACCACCTGAACTTCTTTGCGCAGTTTGATATTCTTATAGTTAGTCACCATCTTTTTAGTGAAACGGTGTACGATCAAAATCTTAGGCGGGAGATTATGTTTTTTAACCAGGTCAGCTAAGTAACCAGAAACATAATTCACATCGTCCGCATCATAAGTGCCGATCTTTTTCCCAGGATGCGAACCATCCTTCATAGAAAATTCCGGATCCATACCAAAATGTACCTGTGGTAAAACCAGGAATCTTTCGAGTTCCGGCAGTTCAGTACGGATATTTCCAAGGCCAACCTGTACATCCAGGAATACTATCGCATTTGCTTTTTTGGCTAATGCAATTACAGTATCGATACGGTTAAACGGCATACGCGTTCTGTACTTTCCAGCTTTTCCCGGAACACCACTAGCCACCACGCATATATAATGTAACGCAGGCTGTACAGGCGTAGTGGGGTCAGCTTTTTCCCAGTTCTTTACTTCGCCTTTTAGCTTGGCAAGCATTTCGTTAGGCGGCAATTCGCCCAAAATGCCCATTCCTTTTGATGAAAGGTTGCCATAAAATGCGACCACCCGTTTGTATGGTAAAATAGCACCAGGCAGAGGATAAGGTGCATTTTTAACCGGCCATTTACCTGTGCTGTCGCCGTTGGCCATTTTTTTCATCAGCGCATCAAACTTCGCGTGATCGATAGGCGGGTAGGTAACAGGAGTGGTGCTGGTTACCACGGTATCGCCAGATTTTTTAGCAGGCTCTGCTTTTTTACTTTCAGTAGCTACCTTCTTCTCGGGCGACTTGGTAGTCACTTTTGTAGTACTGCTGTTCTGACTGCAGGCAGTGGCTAAAAGGGCCACTGCGCTTACAGTCAATATATTTTTGCTGATGTTTTTAAAGTTCATAGGTGTTTTCCGCTAACCGGCTATCTTAATTATTGATATTGGATATAGATCGGGTAAGGTTTGTTTTTCAACACCTCTTGCGGGGTAAGCATGTGGTGAGGCGGTTTTTTGATGTCGTTTTTATAGAACAATTTAAATCCTGTAAACTGTACCGGCTGATTATGGATAAAATAACGCCAGGTTCCGTTTTTTAACTCAGGTTCGCCCCATCCATCCATATCCATCACTAATTGTACTTCAGGATGCAGTTTGATGTTTTTATAGTTAGTCACCATCTTTTCGGTAAAGCGGTGAACGATCAAAATCTTCGGAGGCAGGTTGTATTTTCTTACCAGCTTAGCCAGGTAATCTGATACGTAGTTGATATCGGCAGCATCATAAGTGCCTATTTTCTTGCCGGGACGGGTAACGCCATCTTTCATGGAAAACTCAGGGTCCATACCAAAATGAACCTGTGGCATAGCCAAATATTTTTCAAGTAATGGCAACTCCGTGTGGATATTACTTAAAGCTACCTGAACATCAAGGAACACGATAGAACCTGATTTTTTGGCAAGCGATAGTACGGTATCGATCTGTTTGAAAGGCATGCGGTAACGGTATTTACCGTCTTTACCCGGATCGCCCTGGGCAACTACTGCGATATAATGTAACGCTGGCTGAACCGGTGTTGTTGGATCAGCTTTTTCCCAGTTTTTAACTTCACCTTTCAACTTGGCAAGCATTTCTTTTGGTGGAATTTCGCCCAAAATCCCCATGCGTTTTGCGTACAAGTTGCCATAAAATGCAACTACCCTTTTGTAAGGCAGAATTGCGCCCGGCAGCGGATAAGGCGCATTTTTTACCGGCCACTTGCCTGTGGTATCGCCATGAGCCAGTTTTTTCATTAATGAATCGTACTGTGCATGGTTAATTGGCGGGTAGGAAACAGGTTGTGCCGCAGCAACAGTAGTATCACCGGCTTTTTTGGGTGTAGTGTCCGTTTTGGCGGTTGGTTTACTTTTGTCAGTTTTAGCGCTGCCGTTTGAGCTGCAGTTAGTAAAAAGTGCCAACGACACAATGACAAAGGCAAATAGAGCGATCTTTTTTATTTTCATTTTATTTAGTTTCCTGAATATCCGGGGCCCCGCAAAATAGCACCATTTCTGGTACCGTTATGTTTAAAATTATCAACAGTTACACATCCGTTTACCAAAACGTACTCAAAGCCAGTCGAATACGCGTGCGGGTGTTCAAAAGTCGACTCGTCTTTTACGGCATTGGCGTCAAAAATAACAATATCAGCAAACATTCCGGGTTTTATCAGCCCACGGTCTTTTATCTGGAATTTTTGCGCCGGCAACGAGGTCATTTTACGGATAGCATCTTGTAAGGTTATCAGGTGTTTTTCGCGTACATAGTAGCCCAGCACCCTGGCATTACTACCATAGCCACGAGGATGCGGTACCCCTGAACCGAATTGCCGGATGCCCGAATCGGAAGCCACCATGGTGAGCGAGTATTTCAGGATATTTTCTACATCATCTTCATTCATGCCATGAAACACCATCGATGCGCTGCCAATTTTGGTGATATCGAGTATCGTCTCTATTTCATTTGGGATAGTTGATTCACGTCCTTTCAGAACATTGATCTGCATAATATTTTTGCCATTGAAAGAAGTGTCGCCATCACAATGTGCCACCACAGCATAATCAAAATGCGCGCGACCGCGGCGTTTCATATCTTTTATCATTTCATCAACTACTTTTTGATGGATGGCAGGGTTATTTATCCTTTTCATCACCGAATCGCGGCCGCCGTCTAATAGCCAGTCAGGCAATAAAACATTGAGTGTAGTACTACTGGCAGTATAGGGATATTGATCTACCGTCACATCCAGACCCTCTCCCCGTGCCTTTTCCACCATAGCGATCATCTGGTCTGATTTGTTCCAGTTGGGCAGACCAACTTTAAAATGAGATATTTCTACCCGCATTTTAGCTTGCCTGCCTACATCAATAGCTTCGTCAATTGCCTGGAAGATTTTATCCGACTCATTCCGCATGTGCGAAGTATAAATCCCATTGTATTTAGCAGCCGATTTTGCTAGCGCGATAACTTCATCTGTTTTGGAGTAGAGGCCAGGCGTATAGATCAATCCAGTTGAAAAGCCCATCGCTCCATCGCGCATTGCTTTTTCCACCAGCGCCTGCATTTTTTGCAATTGTGCAGCGTTAGGCGTTACCGCCTTCTCACCTAAAACAGCCTCCCGAACATCATTGTGGCCGATCAGTGAGCCAACATTTACAGATAACTTAATACTATCTATTTGCTTAAAGTATTTTCCCAGATCAACGTTGGATGTCCCGCAATTCCCGGTGATGACCGTAGTAACGCCATCATAAAGAAAGTTATCCGCAGTAGGTGTTTTCTTTTCGTCACCCTCGATGTGGGCGTGCACATCAATAAAACCCGGCGCGATGATCAACCCTGAAGCGTCTATGATCCGTTTAGCTTTATCTTTTGACAGGTTGCCAATGCTAACGATCTTATTTTTAACGATGCCCACATCCCCATAAAACCAGGGATTGCCTGTACCGTCGATGATCTTTCCGTTTTTAAGGATGATATCAAAGTGTTGTTGGGCGAAGAGCAGGGATGGTAAGATTAGCGTTACAAGCAGAGCCTTTAATTTTAGCATAGGGCTAAAATAGATATTTTAAAAGTTTCCTACCCTGTCATTTCGACGAACAGGGAAGGCGAGCGTGGTCGGGTGAGGAGAAATCTTATACAAGCGGCTCGCAGACTTTGCATAAAGTACAAGATTTCTCCTCACACCTTATGCACAGGCCATTTAGCTCGTTCGAAATGACATGCGGTTTTGTGTTGTCTTAAACCTTATAAAACTTCCCAAACACTCCCAAAGGCAGTTTTACCCCAGATGTTGCCTGCAAATAAAGCTCGCCGGTTTCCAGGTTTTGTACTTTAGGGTAGGAGCTTCTGATCAGGTTCTCAATAATGACTGATGAAAAACCAAGCGAATAAGCATTCAGTATCAGGAAATGTTCTTGCGGATCGAGAAGTTGCACCACGTCCTGCATCATTTCATTTATATGGTCTTCCAATTTCCATTTTTCGCCGCTGGGGCCATGGCCATAAGCAGGCGGATCGAGAATAATACCATTGTATTTTTTGCCTCGCTTTACTTCACGTTTCACGAATTTCAAGGCATCTTCTACTACCCAGCGGATATTGGTTAATCCTGATAATTCCTGGTTTTCATTGGCCCAGTTCACCACTTGTTTAATTGAATCAACGTGCGTAGTATCAGCGCCAGCTGCCTGCGCTGCTAATGTGGCACCACCAGTGTAGGCAAACAGGTTGAGCACTTTCGGTTGAGGCGTCTTAAATTTTTTGATGATCTGCGATGAATAATCCCAGTTAACAGCTTGCTCAGGGAATATACCCACATGCTTGAATGAGGTCAGTGCTAAACGGAACTTTATAGCGATCTCCGGGTTTTTATATTCAATATGCCAGCGGTCGGGGATATTGGTGCTCTTCTTAAGCCATTCGCCTGATGTAGCGGAGCGGCCTTTGAACTTAATATGATGTAATTTTTGCCATTCGGACGGTGGCAATTGCTTGCTCCAAACCGCCTGCGGTTCAGGACGGATCAAAATGATATTGCCAAAACGCTCCAGCTTTTCAAAATCGCCGCAATCAATCAGCTCATAATCTTTCCAGTGCGTAGGTGTGAGAAGTTGGATCATGTTTTTATGTTGTACGTATTACGTGATACGTTTTACGTTTGTGAATGGTGCAAAAGTAAATAAAAACCTATAACGTACTACGTAGAACGTATAACCTTCTCACAGTTTCTCCCTCGCCGCTTTCATAAACTTGCTGGCGAATACGAAGTCGTTGAGTTCTTTGTTGTCGGTGTGGGCAATGTCGTGATTGGTGCCTTCCCACCATTTTTGGCCGTTATATAGGAATATGATGTGATCTCCGATACCCATTACCGAGTTCATATCATGGGTTACAACTACTGTGGTTATGTTATATTCTTCGGTCAACTCTGCTATCAATTCGTCAATCAGGATGGAGGTCAATGGATCAAGCCCTGAGTTTGGCTCATCCACAAACAAATACTTTGGCTGCATAGAAATGGCTCGGGCAATGCCCACACGCTTTTTCATACCACCGGATAGTTCAGAAGGGTAGAGCTTGTTTTTTCCTTTCAGGTTTACGCGCTCCAGGCAAAAGTTGGCCCGTTCAAGTTTTTCCTCTTTGCTCTGATCGGTAAATAGGTTGAGCGGGAACATGATATTCTGCTCCACCGTCATCGAGTCAAACAAGGCAGAGTTTTGAAACAACATACCGATCTCTTTACGGATATGCACCCTTTCGCTGAAATGCATCTCGGTAAAGTTCTGATTGTCATAAAATACCTCTCCTTTGGTAGGTTCATGCAAACCTACAATACATTTAAGAAGCGTAGTCTTTCCTGAGCCTGAACCACCTATAATCAAATTGTTTTTACCTGGCTTAAACGTCGCACTGATACCTTTCAATACCTCATTTTCACCAAAGGTTTTATGAATGTCTTTTACCTCGATCATAAGATAGTACTTGAAATGATAAGGTCGGCAAATAGGATCCAGATACAGCTGAACACCACACCTTTTGTTGCAGATTGCCCTACTTCAAGGGCGCCACCAGAAGTATAGAAACCGAAATAGCTGCATACAGATGTGATAACAAACCCGAATGCGATTGACTTAACCGCACAAACAGTAACAATAACAGGTTTAAAACTATCACGAAGACCTACTACATAGTCTGTTGGTGAAATGTCGCGTGATACGATACAAGCGATGTATCCGCCACTTAACCCCAAAAGCACCGAAACAACAGTTAAAAGAGGGATCATAGTAACGCCGGAAATAATTTTGGGCGATATAAGGTATCCTGGGGTATTTACGCCCATTATTTCCAATGCATCTATTTGCTCAGTTACCCGCATAGTGCCTATTTGCGAGGCAATACTCGAGCCAATTCGCCCGGCAAGTACCAGGGCGGATATAGTTGGACTGAATTCGAGTATAGTCGAATCGCGGGAGATACTGCCGGCAATGCTTTGCGGCACCAGTGGGCTGGATAATTGAAACGCTACCTGTACAGTCGCCACCGCACCAATAAATACCGAAATGATGGCGATGATGCCAAGGGAACCTACTCCCTGGGAATTCATTTCGCGCATTACTTCGGCCCAATAGACAGTGAATTTTTCGGGCTTTTTAAAACTTAAGCGTAATAAAAGTATATATCTTCCTAAGGTATGAAACATCTAAAATTTTTCTAAGGCGGTTAAAAATACGTTTTTTCCGCTTTGGTTAGGTATTTATTCGCTTCTGTATAATACTCAAAATGCAAACGTAATGTTTCAGGATCAATTTATTTATAGCACTGTAACTGTATCAATCTGCTAATTATAGCCGTAATGAAATAATAAATCCGATATTTATCAATATCTAAACCAACCCCATGAAACTAAAATTACTCTTTGTAGCCTTATTGCTTTGCAGCACTTATGCTTTCTCGCAAACAAAAAACAATATCTCTGTGGTTTATGGCTTTAATGCCAACACTGTTGACATACATGGTGCAATAGGCGATTATGGCTATTACGATAAAACCGGGCAATCCTATGGTTTAAGCTATACACGTAGTTTCTCCGAACTATTTTCAGTAGAAACAGGGTTGTTATACTCTAATAATAAAGTAGAGCTGGTGACGATCGGTCCGGCGGGAGGGCAATATAGTGGAGAAATTCATATGATATCCGTTCCGGCGCTGGCAAAAATTACCTTCCTGAAATATTTATATGGAGAAGCCGGATTGGTTTTCGATCATCAAACTAACTATAAAACTGACGGCGTTGTAGATAGCCAGTCAGGTGTCGGAGTTGAAGTCGGCGTAGGCGGTCAATACAAAATCGGACCGGTATCGGTATTTGTTAACCCATATTATACTAATCATCGGTTTAATGGCAGAAATAACCTGGAGGAAACCGGGATAAAATTTGGATTGGGCTACAATTTCTAATTGGAAGCTATATAAGCTTTTTTGGCCTGCTCATCCAGGGATAGCGGGAAGCCACGATCCCAATTGATCGACTTTAACTGATACCTGGAACCGCGCATAACCGTATTATGCACCAGAGATGAACCTTCGTATTGTTTGATACGCAAGGCTTGGGTAAACTTGCGGTTGTCCTCAAAATTATAGATTGCCTCCTCGTAGTATAGCTTGTCGTTATAACGGATAGTGATCAGATATCGACCGCTTTGCGCCCTGCGGTTAAATTCAGGTAATTTAAACAAGAAGGTACTTTGATTATTTAAAGCACCAATGGTGACACCGTTGGTGTTGCCAACAAAACATTTGCAATCCAAAAGGTCGTCATAATTGGTCACCTTTACTGATAAATTATAAATAGTCCTTGGGCTATTGCTAACCAGTACGCCCGAAAGAACCCGGCCGCCTGTACCGATAAAGTGAAACAGCGGCACATCATCAGGCTCATTTGTTGACTCACGCACAACACTGACAGGAGTAGTTTTTTTATTAACTGCTATGTTGTTTTTAGCGAATCTGGCAGGAATTGAACGTTTATCGGCCTTTTTTATCTCGGGCAAACGTTTCTTAGGCTCGATCTCAGTAACTACAGCAATGTGATCTTGCTCATCATCATTTGCGGTCACTACCTGTTTGGCGGCCTCTCTTTTTTCCGAAACGTTGTTTTTTATGGGTTGCTCGGCGGTTGGCTGAGCGGTGGCAATTTTTGAGATATTAAAACTCAGGTTAGCATTGGTTACCTGCAGCTGCTTTTTGTCTTTTTCGAGCTGACTGATCTCATATTGGCTTTGGATAGACGTGACAGCCAGATTGAGGATAGAAACGACAGTTACTGCAAAAATAATTTTGGTAACTAAAACAGCTTCTTTTCTTATCGCTTCGTTTTTGGTGCGCCAGTCTTTCTTTAGTAAAATGATGGCAATAATAGCAGTACCTATTGCACCAATTATTTGTATCAGGAGCATTAACATATGGCAGGTCAATCGTTGTGTTTATACGCAACCAACGTGCCCTATATTTTGTTTTGATTATTGGCTAACTATTTTTATTAAGAACAGAAATAATTAACTACCAATTGAATTGGCCTAGTTAGCTTTTAGTTGAAGTCGGTCGATCTGTCTGGTAAGAAAACAGAGAGAGTTTCAAGGTAATTTGATGTCTGGTCTGATTGTTATCTAAGGTTATTTACAACCTGAATAGTTTAACCAGCAATTAATCAAATAATTTTTTACCTCTTACGATTAAAGTTGCGATAATCAACACCAGCGGTGTTACACATACAACGATTCCGATTAATGTTTGCGAGTTCATGACAATTGTTTTTTAAGGTTAAAAACTTTTTACAGTATTATGTGCAATAAGTGTTCCGGTTTTAAAAAACATACATATCAGGCCAAAAACACGCCGTTTCTTTATAATTAACAGGCAAAAAATACATGATTCGGGGAGTATATTCTACAAAGGGCCCTTTTATCTAAGAATCATAATAGAAAGGATGAGCGAGCTTATTATCTCAAAAGAGTAGGTCGCGTAAGTGAAAATTTTTGCGATCTGTGGATTTTTATTTGACTGGGATATTAGCTGCAGGAATAACGCTACAAACATGCAAATCCCAACGATTGATGTTTTTCTAGGCAGGGATTCCATCATAAGAGGATTGTGAATTTGGAACGCACAATAACCAAAAAGAATAATACATAAACTAGTGTATACCCAAAACAATGGATTGGATATATAAGTCATGCGGGCAGTGGGATGCGATGAGGTCTCTTCGGTCATTTAATAATAATTCACTATAAATATATAGCATTATACAGTACTCGCAAACTTTGGGTTATCATCGGTCAAATTTTTTACCGTTAATTTCCCCCTGTTTACCGAGATTTTGTTCGTACTTCCCAAAAACCATATAACTTGTCCCGCAATCGAAATTAGATTTGTATTAACAACAGCGGGATAAAACCGAAACTAAACACAAAATGAAAAATGCAGTAATAACCGGAGCAACTAAAGGAATGGGACGAGCAATCGCCATAGCCTTTGCTAATGAAGGTGTTAACCTGGCTGTTTGTTCACGAAAAGAAGCCGAACTGGCGGAATTTAAACAGGAGCTCCTGGCAATCAATCCAGTCATTAAAGTATTTACGCAGGTAGCCGATGGCAGTGTAAAAGATCAACTCCTGAAATTTGCCGGCGCTGCCGAACAGGAACTGGGTTTTATCAGCATCATCGTAAATAACCTGGGGATGTTTGATCCCATCAGTATACTGGATGAAAGCGAGGCCGCTTTTGAAAAGCAAATGAATACCAACCTGATGCCGGCCTATCATTTATACCGTTATTTCGGTAAAAGTATGATCGCTGCGCGCGAAGGCCACATCTTTACCATTTGTTCAGTTGCCGCGCTTGACCCTATCGCCGCAGCCGGTACTTACAGTGTAACAAAAGCTGCACTGCTAGGTCTCAGTAGAGTAATGCGGCTGGAGATGATGCCTCATAATGTGAAAGTTACGGCAGTTATCCCGGGCTCAACATTAACCAACTCGTGGGAAGGTACCACGATACCTAAAGATCAATTTGTATTACCGGAAGATATTGCGTCGGCCATTGTAAATGTTTACAAAATGAGCCCGGGTGCTAATGTAGACGAACTAATAATAAAACCCGTTGGGGGACAAATATGAAAACTGATTTAAACATAAATAAAATGGACAGGAAACTATATCGCGACGAATTCCACAAAAAGATTGCTGGAGTTTGTGCCGGCCTTGCCGAATATTTCAATATAGATGTTGCCATAGTACGCGTAATATTCGTGCTGGCACTTATATTTCACGGAGGCGGCCTTTTAGTATATTTTATCTTTTGGATCGTGCTGCCTAAAAAGCCGCTTTTCATCAACCCGAATGTTGATTACAGGGTACCGCCCCAAAATCCGATGGATAGCGGTAACCAGTTCACCGGCACTTCTTATAGCAACACCGGGCCGTCGTTTACTAATCAATCGTTCCAGAACCAACCATTCCCCAATCAACCATACCAGGCGCCGCGCAATAGCACCTCGCTGGTAGCCATTGTTTTCGGTGTGATCCTGATCATCATCGGCGGGTCTATCCTCCTGGATGATTTCGATATCATACCCGACTGGGATTTTGAACGACTTTGGCCTGTCGTACTGATCGTGGTTGGATGCGCCATCATGATATCGGGCGAACGCAAGAAACCATGGGAAAAGGCTGATTGGAATAAAGCAAATACAGTTGAAGAAAAAGCGCCGGAAGATACCGCTCCAGAAGCAAATCCACCGGCTGATAACACACCTACAGCATAACCTTAAACATTCAAGATCATGAGAAACGATAAACTGATACCAGGCATGATCCTGGTGATGATCGGCGCTATATTTCTGCTGCACAATTTCGGCTACATCCACTTTCATTGGTATAACCTGATTCACCTTTGGCCTATATTTTTGGTGATCGGTGGCGTAAACCTGGTGTTTGCCAACAACAAATCAGCATGGGCAACCATCCTTAAAATATCCGTTGTAGTTGCAGGTTTTGCACTCATCGTATTCGGAAACTTTAACGACAGGTACAACAGGTGGTGGTGGCCGCACTATACTTATCATCACAGCGATAACGATGATAATGATAGTAGCGACGATAACAATGACGACAGCGATGATGACGACAACGGCGGAAGTCTTGTTAAAACCCATGGCAACAGTACCTTTAACACACCTTACGACCATGCTATAAAAATTGCTCAATTGAATATCTCCGGTGGTGCTACCAGCTATGTGCTGAATGATACCACAAATCAACTGTTCAACGCAGTTACCCAGGAAACTGTAGGTAACTATGATCTGAACCACCACATGGAAGATTCAGTTTACGTAGTTGATTTCAAGCTGAGAGATGGTAAAAACGGGTTCAATTTTAATAGCGATGATAATGACAGCGGAAACAAGGTAGAGATGAGGCTAAACCCTAACCCGGTATGGAATGTGAAGCTTGATGCCGGTGCAACCGACGTAAACTTCGACTTGTCAAAATTTAAGGTGAAGAGCATTAAATTAAACGGCGGAGCTGGTTCATTCGCTATGAAACTTGGTCAGCCGGTATCTACTACCGATATCAATATTTCAACGGGTGCAGCAAGTGTTAAATTCACTATTCCACAAAATGCGGCTTGCCGTATCACTAAATCCTCAGCTTTCTCATCAGATGATTTTGAAGGATTTACCAAAAAGGGAAATGGTGATTACGAAACTCCTGGTTTTGATGCCGCGAAAGATAAATTTTATATCCACTTCAGCGGCGCGATGTCGGGCTTTGAGGTGAAGAGATACTAAATGGATTATTGTCAAATTTGTTAGTTGTAATGTTGAAAGGTTATACCCGGATACATTACAACTTTTTTGTTTTATACGTAACATTGGAAGGTTGAAACATTCTAACCAAAGATCATGGCAAACGAATACATCCTCGTCATCAATGGCAAACCCGAAGGCCCTTTCAATGCAGAGCAGCTAAAAGGTATGTCAGTTAAGCCGTCTGACTTTCTGAAAACTGCCGACATGGTGGATTACAAGGAAGCGCATGAGATTGCCGAACTGAGACAACTATTTCATTTTGCTGAAAGATCAGTAGTGCCGCAATACTTTGCTGGGTTTGATCAGCGGTGGATGGCGTCGGCGTTGGATTGGTTTTTTGTTGGCGGTGGGTTTATCGTTGCCGCTTTTTTGGCAGCCTATATTATTGAGGACAAAACAGCGAGGCTGGTCATCGCCTTGAGCATCCTGGCGTTGGTACCTATTACCAAGATCATTTATCATATCGTGATGGAATGCTCGCCTAAACAGGCTACTTATGGCAAGCAGCTACTCAAAATAAAGGTTTGCGACCTGGAAGGCAGGCGGATAACAACAGGACGATCCATCAGCAGAAACTTATTCAAGATATTCTCATTGATCACCATTATCGGCTACCTGCTCAGCTTTTTCAACAAAAAACAGCAATGCCTGCATGATATCATGGCGGAGACGCTGGTGATGAAGGATAGGTTAATTTAGTTGATTAAGTGAGTGGTTGATTGAGTTTAACTTAGTCAACTAAATCCAACTCAATCAACCCAATCAACTACTACACCGCGTCTGACAACGAAGTAAACGTAAAGTCCCTTATCCTCATCGGAGGTATCAATGCGCTCTGGAATGATTCACCGCTTACGGTGCGCTCCACTTTGCCCAGGGCATCCAGGTTGTTCAGCATGATCACCGGACTTTCGTTAAAGCGCATATTCTTTATCGGGAATTTGATCTGACCGTTTTCGATATAAAAGGTGCCGTCGCGGGTTAAACCAGTAAACAGCAAGGTCTGCGGATCAACAGGGCGGATATACCATAAACGGGTTACCAATATTCCTTTTTCTGTGCCTTTGATCAATTCTTCCAGCGAAGCAGTTCCGCCTTCCATAATTACTGATCCGGGAGATGGTACGGCTTTAACACCTTGTTTCTGTGCCCAATAGCGAGAGTAGGTCAGGTTTTTAAGCACGCCTTTCTCGATCCAGCTTGTTTTTTCCTGCGGACGGCCATCACCGGCCCATACGCTGTTAGGTAATCTTGGGTCTTGTGGATCAGAATAGATATTTACCCTTTCATCTACTAGTTTTTGGCCCAGCTTGGTGCCTCCGCCGGCTTTGCTTAAAAAGCTGCGGCCCTCATCAGCGCTGCGTGCATCCAAACCGCCATATAATTGCTCCAGCAAAACTATACCTGCAGCGGGCTCCAATATCACGGTGTATTTACCCGGTTCAATGGCTTTCGCATTAGCAGAACCAGTAGCTTTTTTAGCGGCCACCTGGGTAAGCTTAAGCGTATCCATATCATTAAAATCCTCAAAATCCCGCGTAGCGTAACCAGAACCCTGGCTATCCTCTGTACGCATGGTGATAGAGAAATTGATGTCCGAATATTTGTTGTAGGTAAACAACCCGTGCGAATTCATGATTGCAGCAAAACTTCCGTTGTTTTGCAAAAAGCCTGCAGCAGTAAGTTTATTGTCCTTAGCTACTTTAAGACTTTGCTCAACCATATCAGTGCGCTGCTTCGGTGTCATCGAATGTGTTTTTTCATCGAATAACTTCGGATTATCGGCTGCGTAGGTTTGAGGTCCCATGAACGATACGAATTCTGGATTTTCGGGAGCTAGGTGTGCCAGTTCTTCCGATAGGCGCACGCCTTTTTCTATCGACGCATCATCATATTCGTTCAAGGTAACTATCCCCAGCCTTTTGCCAAATGCCGAGGAAATAGCCATAGTTGTCTGGCTGATATAACCGCTGGTAGACACCGCATTACGGGCATACCGGATATTACCACCGTCTGAACCATTTAAATTGATCTCGCATTCATCGGCTTTAGAGAAGCTAAGCGCCTTTTTCATAAGGGCCTGTGCATCTTCACGACTTATTATAGCCATAATATGTTTAGATTTTTCGTGCTGTATTAATTACGTTAACTCCTTTAAATAATGCGGTTGATGACCCGTGCGATACGGCGCTCACCTGCTCAGGCTGACCTTTGCCATCAAAGAAAGATCCGCCCAAACGGTAGTCGTTCTTATCGCATACCGCCGCGCATGAATTCCAGAACTCCTGCGTGTTAGATTGGTAAGCCACATCATTCAGCATACCCACGATCTTGCCGTTTTTGATCTCATAATAAAGCTGTCCGCTGAACTGGAAATTATAGCGCTGCTGATCGATAGAGAAAGAACTATCGCCAACAATGTAAATACCTTTTTCTACATTCTTGATCATATCAGCAGGGGCCAGTGGTGTTTTCCCGGGTTGCAATGATATGTTTGGCATACGCTGGAACTGTACATCGCTCCAATTATCAGCATAGCAACAGCCTTGTGATTCCTTCAGCCCGATGATATGTGCCTGGTCACGGATAGCCTGGTAATTTACCAGTACACCGTCTTTAATGATATCCCACTTTTTAGCCTCCACACCTTCGTCATCATAACCAACAGCACCCAGTGAACCCGGTTGCACTTTATCGGCCACAATATTTACGTTTTTGCTGCCGAAGTTGAATTTGCCCGACTTCCATTTATCCAGCGTAAGGAAGCTGGTTCCGGCAAAGTTGGCTTCGTAGCCGAGCACACGGTCAAGCTCTGAAGGGTGACCAACAGATTCGTGTATCGTCAGCCACAAATGACTTGGATCGAGCACCAGGTCGTATTTGCCGGCTTCAACCGATTTTGCTTTTAGCTTTTCTTCAGCCTGTGGAGCTGCTGCCGTAGCATCTTCCAGCATATCGTAGCGGTCGCGGTAAAGGGTTGTTACGCCTTTTATCTTATCGCTGTCGCGCGGTTGCAGGTATTCATAACCCATACCACGTGGAGCGCTTAATGATTGGCGTGTTTCGAATTTACCGCTCTTCGCATCAACTTTGGTGATTGCGAATAAAGGCCAGATACGGTGAATATCCTGGTCGATATAGGAGCCATCAGTTGAAGCAAAGTATTTTTGCTCGTTCACCAAAAAGATGATAGAGTTAACATAATTTGCCCCGCCTTTTAAAGCAGCAGCATTTACTGACAACAGCAGATCTGTCTTTTCTTTGATCGGCACTTCGAAGCCATTCTTTTCTATAGGAGTTTTCCAACTCACTTCGCCATAACCTTTTTGCGGTGCCAGTTGCACCGGTTCGGTTTGTAGTCGTGAGTTTTCTTTGGCTATCACCACCGCCATTTCAGCAGCTTTTGCTATACTGTCGTTGTCCAGCCTGTCTGTTGCGGCAAAACCCCAGCATCCGTTGGCTATTACGCGTATACCCATGCCGTATGATTCGGTATCGACAATGTTTTCCACCTTGTCTTCGCGGGTAACTACATATTGATTAAGGTATCTGCCAATGCGCACATCCGTGTAGGTGGCGCCTTTTGACCGGGCAGCGTTGAGGGCCACATCGGCCATTTTCTTTTTGAGGGCTGCATCGGCTCCGTTAAGTATGCCGTTGTGTTGAACGGGGGAGCCAAAGACCGGTATCCGGCTAAGCATGCTGGCACCAAACCCCATGCCCGTTAGGTAAAGGAAGTCTTTTCTTTTCAAGTCAGTAATTATTAGTAACTAAATATAGAAAGAGACTTCTACAATACGAAGCGCTAATAGAAATAAAGTCAGTGTTTTATAAAAAATCACCCTATTAGGGTGAGGAGTCTACGAGCCTAACGCGTATAGAATAATGTTCACCCCGAACTTGGTATTATCCTCAGCCAAAAAGCGTTTATTGCGATAATCATAATCCCATTCGCAACCGTAGTCTTTGTTGCTGTATAAAACTGCTATCCGACCGTTTATCTCGATGGCCTTTAGGTAGTCATGCACCAGGTCGTCGCCCCAGCCATTTAATTCAAAAGAAGTAGTTGGCGGGCCCTTATCAAAACTGAAGAAAGAATGGTATAATTTATGGTTATTGGGAATCTTTTTCAACGCAGCTGGTCCGAAAATGGCCGTCATCTGCGCCTCGAATGATTTGGCAAAAAGGCCGTCGATATCATGATTGCAATCATCAGCAAAAACAAAACCGCCGTTTTGCACATATTTTTTGAAGTTTGCCCGCTCCTGTGCATCAAATTGCACCAGTTTATGCCCGCTGATATACGCAAATGGGTAAGAGAAAATATCGTTGCTGCTAAGCGGAATCACTTTTTCGTGAGGATCGAATGGGATAGTCGTATACTCAAGCAGCGAGTTAAGAAGATTTGACGGCATGCGCTGATCGGTATCCCAATCGCCTGAGTGGTAGCTAAAACGCATGAAAGTAAACTTCGATCCGAATGGCATTTTGAAAAATTTAAAAGTAGTACAAAAATTTATGCGAAACTCACTTTTGTTTGATGAGGCTGTAAAGTTTTGGATACTTTATTTGATTTTTGATAAAAACACATGGTATTTAACCAAAAGGGTAATATCTTGTGTTGAGTAAACGAATTCAATTATAACGATGTGTTTCAAACCATCGCTATGTGTGATACATTATTAAGCATAACCTTGGAACTAACCGAAAAAGATATAAAAGCGCTGCTTGCCAAATTGCCCCAGCTAAAAGGCGAGATACAAAAGGTAATTGTAGGGCAGGATCATATACTGGACGAATTGCTGGTGGCTTTCCTGGCCGGAGGACATTGTTTGCTGGAAGGTGTGCCCGGTCTTGCAAAAACGCTGATTGTGAAAACCATGTCGCAGGCCCTGCATTTGTCGTTCAGGCGTATACAGTTCACACCTGACCTGATGCCGACGGATATTATCGGTACCGAGGTTTTAGAGGAAGATCATACCACCGGCAAGCGTTTTTTCAAGTTCAATAAAGGTCCGTTGTTTGCCAATATTATCCTGGCTGATGAGATCAACCGTACACCGCCAAAAACACAGTCTGCATTACTGGAGGCTATGCAGGAATTTGAAGTGACCTACGGCGGACAAACTTATCCGCTGGATAGACCTTTCTTTATCCTGGCTACACAAAACCCGATTGAACAGGCGGGCACTTACCCGCTTCCCGAAGCGCAGTTGGACCGTTTTCTTTTATTAGTGAAGATCGGTTATCCTACAGCGGAGGAAGAGTTTGAAGTTTTGAATCGTACAACCGGATCGCAAAAAGCCAATGTGAAAGCGGTGATCTCTGCAGAGGAAATTTTGCAGGCACAGGCTTTGGTCCGACAGGTAAATATCAGCGAAGATTTGATAAAATATGTGAGCCAATTAATTCGCGCTACACGACCTGATACCACTGAAGTAGATTATATAAAGGAGTGGGTAAGGTGGGGAGCTGGTCCAAGAGCGGGACAGGCATTGATATTAACGGCAAAGGCAAGAGCTTTGCTGAAGGGTAGGTACTCAGTAGTTATGGAAGACCTGCAAACCATGGCCAGCCCGGTTTTACGGCACAGGATTTTGCTCAACTTTAAAGCCGAAGCCGAAAATATTACGACTGATATGGTAACAGCTGAGCTGTTGCAAGCAATAGAACGGGTAAGCCCGATTTAAATGCGGTTGGTGCGAGGCGGTCGGCGTTAAAGTAACAAATCTAAAATCGTAAATCTTAATTCGTAAATCAAAAAGTGCAGCTTGATCCAAAAGTATTGATGACGATTAAGAATTTGCCTTTGCTGGCGAAAACCGTTGTTGATGGCTTCATGATCGGGTTGAATAAGAGTACAGTAAAAGGTCCGGGATTGGAATTTAGCCAGTATCGAAGCTATCAACCCGGAGACGATTTGCGTTGGCTCGATTGGAAAATGTATGCCCGGTCGGACAGATATTACATCCGCGAATCGGAGGTTGAGACGAGCATTTCCATCAGGTTTTTAATCGATGCCAGTGCGTCCATGAATCACAAGGATAGCAATGGTGTTAAAAAGATCGATTATGCGCGGTATCTGGCAGCGTCATTAGCACACTTGGCCAGTTCGCAGGGTGACTCGGTAGGCCTGTATACTTTAAGTAACGGAAAGTTGTTTTCCCTGGCATCAAAAGCCGACCCGCAGCATTTGCAGCGTTTGTTTTATCAATTAGATAAGGTGCAGCCTGCCGGGACGTTTACGCAGCCTGTTCATTATAAAGAATTATTTGCCGGATCAGGACGGAAAGAGTTGCTGGTCTTCATCACTGATATGTACCAGGCTGATGGTGAGATCAGTCAGTTGCTGGATTCACTATCCGCACTAAAACACGAGATCATTGTTTTTCACCTGATGGGACAAAATGAACTCGATTTTAATTTTGAAGGCTACGGCGCTTTGGAGGATTTGGAAACAGGGGAAGCAATCGCCATCAACGCCAAACAGGGTACGGATGAATACAAGGAAGCTTTGGAAAAACATTTATCAGCCATCAGGATGCACCTGCTTGGAAAGCGAATTTTTTACAGGATGATCAGCACCAGTCAGCCGTTGGACGAAGCATTGAGAGATTTCCTGGTGCAAAGAAGCCTCACCCCAACCCCTCTCCATGGGAGAGGGGCTTAGAAAGAAATATATGTATTGTTATATAAACAAAATATTAAAGTCCTCTCTTTTGGAGAGGATTTAGGTGAGGCTGATGATTTTCCTTCATCCCATATGGTTTTTTGCATTGGCGGCGATAAGCATCCCCGTAGCAATACACCTGTGGAACATCCGGAAGGGGAAAACATTGAAAGTTGGGAGTATAGCACTCATCACTGCGGCATCACAGAAAAAAACTGTCAGCCGGCGATTGAGCGACATACTGTTATTGCTGTTGCGTTGTCTGTTGCTAATTCTCGTATCGTCTATTCTCGCAATACCTTTGTGGAATCGAAATAATTCCTCGAAAATAAAGGGCTGGGTATTGATGCCAAAAGGAGATATAAAGGAAGCTTATCAAAAATTCAAACCAAAGATCGATTCACTCAATAAAGCAGGTTTTGAACTCCATTATTTTAATAAAGGCTTTGTCAAAGCAGATTTTAATAAAGCTTTGGCTGATACCGCCCGTTATCAAAATAAGGACGCTTTTTATTGGACTTTGATACAACAACTGAACGGACAAATAGCGTCTTCACTTCCTGTTTATGTCTTTACATCAAATAGCGCAAACCATTTTATCGGAGAAAAGCCAGAAGTATCTTTAAGCCTTCACTGGCAAACTTATACATCGCCGGATTCCATAAGCAGATGGGTTCAAAAAGCGTGGTTAACGAATAATGGTGATATCGGAGTCGTAGAAAGCAACAGTAATTCAACCGGCACATCCTATAAAAACTATTTCATCCGTTCCGGTGATCAGTCAACCAACTATGTTGTTCATTCTGAAAATGGGAAATTATCGGTCGGACTAAAAAACTTAAGTGAGCAGGTGCCCGTTGATACTTCTAGCTGGCGATTTGCAATTTATGCAGATAAAAACAGTCCTGACGCAGGGTATCTAAAAGCGGCTTTGCAATCGATCATTCAGTTTACCAATCATAAGGCAGTTGTTAAACAGTATGTGAATGCGAATCAGATATCATCAAAGCAAAACTGGTTGTTCTGGTTATCAACCCAATCTATAAGCAAACAATTGCAAGCAGATAACCAGTTCGTTTATGCAAACGGGAAAATCAATCGCAGGGATTCATGGATAAAAGCAGAGACTTCTGATAAAGAGATCGGATCATATAAATCGATTGGCGCAAAAGACCAGGGCTTTGCGATATGGAAAGATGGCTTTGGTAACCCTGTTTTGAGTTTAGAAAATCAATCGGGCAAAAACTTATATCATTTTTATAGCCGTTTTGATCCGTCCTGTAGCGACCTGGTTTGGAGTGATGAGTTTCCAAAAATGCTGTTGAAATTGATTATTGGTCCGGCAACGGAGCCTGATTCCAAATACGATAAGCGCATTCTGAGCGATCAACAAATAATGCCTGTTATAATCAATGAACGTACAGTCACAGTCGGAAAGATATCGGATCGCATCGATTTGTCGCGATATATCTGGTTGTTATTGGCGCTGGTATTCTTTGCAGAACGATGGCTTTCGCATCGCAAACCCTTTAAACCCATATTGACGAATGGCTGAGCAGGGGAGAAATAAAGTAGACCAGTTGAGGCAGCGGTACATCGCCTACCAGTTGCTGGCTGATGCTTTTTTTGCAGCTGCGCTTGCAGGCCTGATCTGGAGCTTTGCCTATACACTTTACAGCCTGTTGTGGATTTGGGGGGTGTTGATCTTTTTGGCGATCTATGGTTTCAGTCTGTTACTGAGCCGATGGTGGAGAATAGGAGTAAAACCTATCACCACTTTTCTCAATCTGAAATACCCCGACCTGGAAGAAAGCAGCGAATTGGTATTGAAAGAACCGTCTGCTTTAAATATCCTCGAGAAAATACAACTTGCACATGTTGAAGATATTTTAGAAGTTGTACCATTAACTCAAAAACAATTTGCCTATCGGCTTCGGTTAAGCATTTTGTTTTTCCTGGCGATGCCACTTTTTTGTTGGGAGATCACCTGGCTGCATAATGATTGGCGGATAGAGCGGCTGAAACAAAATACCACAATAACGAGCCCATCGAAAAATAACATTGTAGAAAAGGTACTACCACAGGTGAGTACGGTCAATATAAAAATTTCACCGCCTGCTTATACCAGGAAGGCAAACCGTGAACAGGATAAATTCACCATTGAGGCGGAAGAAGGTAGTACAATTGCCTGGAGACTGGGTTTGAATGTGCACGCTAAACAGGTTGAACTGATCTTTAATAATGGTGAGAAACTAGCGCTAAGAAATACAGGCGGGAATGATTATGAAGGGCAAAGACCGATCACTAAATCCGGGTTTTACCAGGTAAGCATCGATGGCAAATTATCCGACCTTTACCAGTTGCTGGCCATCAAGGATAATTCACCGGTAATCCATATCAAATCGCTGCAGCAGTATACTTATATTGATGCAGGCGAAACACCGCGCGTAACTATCAACGCCGCTTTGGATGATGATTATGGCATCAACAATGCTTTTATTTATACCACGGTGGCTAAAGGCAGCGGCGAAGCGGTCAAGTTTAAAGAACAGAAGATCGATTTTGGGACTTCCTTTAGTGGCCAAAACCCGCATTATGATCTGCAAAAAACGATCAACCTCCCTTCATTAAATATGGAGCCAGGTGATGAATTGTATTTTTACGTTCAGGCGCAGGATAACCATAATCAACAAAGCCGAAGCGATGTTTATATTGTTTCTTTACAGGATACTGCCCAACTCTTAAGCATGGACGGACTGATCAGCGGAGTAAATGTAAAACCCGAATTTTTCAGAAGCGAGCGGCAAATCATTCTCGATTCAGAAAAATTGCTGAAGGATAGGGACAGCATCAGCAAAGAAGCTTTTAACACCCGGAGCAATGAGCTGGGTAATGATCAAAAGCTGTTGCGTCTGCGCTACGGCAAATTTTTAGGCGAGGAAGCGGAATCAGACATTAACCCGAAGGAAGAACAGGAAGATGCTGTATCCGATCCAAAGAATTTTGGGAATGCGGCTGTGGTGCTGGACAAATATTCCGATAAGCACGATAACGCCGAAGATGCCCAGTTTTTTGATCCGGCTATAAAAGCACAATTGAAAGCTACCCTCACCGAAATGTGGAAAGCCGAGTTGCAACTGCGTTTGTATAAACCCGAAGCTGCTTTGCCATTTGAATATAAAGCTTTGCGATTGCTGAAAGACTTGCAGCAAAAATCGCGCGTATATGTTGCAAAAACGGCATATAACCCTGCGCCGTTGAAAATGGAAAAACGATTGACCGGGGATTTGAGCAAGGTCATTCAGCCTGTTGACCATCAGGATATAAAACCTGGCAGCGATGAATATGTAGCACTAAAGAATGCGGTCGGTGTTTTGGAATCGTTGCGATATGAAAAGATCAGCAACAACGCTGACGTCCATATCCTCCAATTGGCGAATCAGCAATTGAGTGAAAAAGCATCGGCGCAGCCAGAGCTTTATCTGCCAGCAGTGAGTGCTTTGCGCAAAATTATTTCTTCGGGGAAGGCAAGTAGTAACGAGATAAGCGCTGTCGAAAAAGCTATACAACACCTATTGCCGGCGGGTAAACTATTGCCTTCGGCACCGCAAAATGCGGCGGATATGGGCCTTTCTTCCGGATACTATAAAAACCTGGGTAACAAATGAGCTGGACAGTTATCGTTTTAATCATTTGTTGCTTGCTTGCTGCGTTTGCGGTATGGAAGGAGGTTAGCCGACCCCAAAAGGCACATCTGACTCTTCGAATTGTTATGTCAATTTTGGCAATCGTTGCATTGGCCTGCATCATATTGCCAATAAGCTATAACAGGGAAATTTCTGTTGCTGACGATCATGCTGCGGTTTTACTCACGCCCGGTTTTGACGCTGATAGCTTGACCAATTATAAAAGCCAACAGATATTCACTACAGACAGATCAATCCAAAAATCATATCCACAAGCAAAGCTGATTCGACTAGATGAGCTAAAAACAGACAGTTCGGCATTTAGCAAAATCCATGTATTGGGTTATGGATTAAGCGAAAACGAATTAAAAGAATTGAGGCAACTGCCGATAGTATTTCATCCCGCATCTCTGCCTGATGGCATTGTAAATATAAATTGGAACCAGAATCTGAAAACAGGCGAAAGCCTGACTGTGCAAGGCAGATATAACAACACCGGTTCAAAAGCAATCAGGGTAGTGTTAAGAGGATTAAGTACTCAATTGGACACGGCCATTATCCCAGCCAAAAGCAATAAAGAGTTTGAATTGACCACTGTACCCAAAAGTGAGGGAAGAGTAGTTTATCATATTTTGACGATAAACGGAAAAGATACCCTTGAAAATGAAAGCTTGCCTGTAGAGATTAATCCTGTTCAACCCTTAAAAGTTTTGATCCTGTCTGCCTCACCTGATTTTGAAACCAGATTTTTAAAAAACTGGCTGGCTGAAAATGGCTATGCTGTTGCAGTGCGATCGACCATCAGTAAGGATAAATTCAGCAGTGAGTATGCCAATATGCAGGCTGTTAAATTAGAGCATTTGAATGCTAATATTTTGGAGCAATTTGATGTGGTGATTGGCGATCTGTTGGTATTAAAAATTGAGACAGCTTTAAAATCTGAAGTAACCCAAAAGGGCTTAGGCATTATTATTCGTGCCGATAGTTTATCAAAAGGCTCGTCATGGCTGCAAACTAATTTTCCGCTCGAAAAGTTCACTGTTAAAAATCCATCACCAGTTGCTTTCACTATCAGGGGGCAAAAGAGTAGATCAGCGCCACTAAAAACTGACCAGACTTTTATCCGGGAAATACCATCAACCCAAACATTGGTAACTGATGCACAAAACCATAGTTTGGTGAGTTCATCTCTAACAGGTTCGGGCCAATTGGTATTTACCGTGATAACTAATTCTTACAATTGGATGCTTGCGGGGGATAAGGATGACTATACAGCATTCTGGTCATTGTTGATTAAAAATGCCACGCGCAAAACGCCGGTTTCAGAAAGTTGGAATACTTCAAAATTTCCGACGGCAAATGAACCCATTGATCTGCAATTGCAATCGGCGCAAACTCCGGGAAAAATTGTTGCAGATAGTTCGACAATCGCTCCGGTTCAAAACCCGGATGTGCCTTTTGAGTGGACAAATCACTATTGGCCTGCAAGCCCCGGTTGGCATAATATCAAACAGAATGACGGTAAGGCGCACTGGTATTATGTGTATGGAAAGGGTGATTGGAAATATGCGAAAATCACTGAAAAAATGGCTGCGACGAGACATTATGCTGAAGTGCTCCCGGTAAATGGTTTTGTAACAAAACAGATACACGAAAAGGTGCGGATTGAGGTGCCGAAAATTTATTTTTATCTGCTGCTATTAATAGCAAGCGCGTATTTGTGGGCCGAGGCGAAAATAATTAACTGAACAAATCATAAAGGAGAAATAACTTGAGAAGACGAGATTTTATCTATCTGTCGGGCTTGGGGGCGAGCGCTATGCTGCTGCCCGACCTGAAGGCTTTCGGCAAGACCGTCGATGTGCAGCAGTTACTGGACGGCGGTATCGACGTAAAGGCTAAAAAAGAACTGGCCGACGTGGCCCTGAACACGGCTAAATCAAAAGGAGCCAGCTATGCCGATATCCGCATCGGTCGCTACCTGAACCAGTTCGTCATCACACGGGAAAACAAGGTGCTGAATGTAGCCAATACCGAGTCGTTTGGTGTGGGTATCCGTGTTATTGTAAACGGCTGCTGGGGTTTTGCGGCGGGTAATGTTGTGACTAAAGATGGTGTTGCCAAAACTGCTGAAAGGGCAGTTGCTGTAGCTAAAGCCAATGCAAAAGTAGGCGGCGCACCTGTACAATTAGCTCCCCAAAAAGGTTATGGTGAAGTAAGCTGGAAAACACCGATCGAGAAGAATGCATTCGAGGTGCCTATTAAAGAGAAAGTCGACCTGCTGCTGAATGCTAATGCCATAGCCATGCAGGGAGGAGCTAATTTTGTGAACTCCAACCTGTTCGCTGTGAATGAACAGAAATATTTTGCTTCGACTGACGGTTCTTATATCGATCAGGATGTACACCGTATCTATCCCGCATTCAATGTCACCAAGATTGACTCTGCGCAGGGTAGTTTTGAAACGCGCCGTTCATTAAGTTCTCCTGTCGGTATGGGTTATGAGTATTTAACGCCACTTGATAACGAGAAAGTAACAGGTGTTACTACCCGTTACAAGCATCGCTATGACATGATAGAAGATATGAAGGCCGCTGCTCAGCAGGCTGGAGATAAGATCAAAGCTAAATCAGTAGACCCGGGAAAATACGATATGGTGCTTGACCCGAGCCATTTGTGGCTGACGATACACGAATCTGTAGGACACCCAACTGAATTGGACCGTGTGCTTGGCTACGAGGCCAACTTTGCCGGAACCAGCTTCCTTACTTTGGATAAATGGAAATCAGGCAATTTCAATTTCGGCAGCAAGCAGGTAAATATTATGGCTGATAAGACCCAGGTAGGCTCATTAGGTGCAGTTGGTTATGATGACGAAGGGGTAAAGTGCAAAAAATGGGACCTGATAAAAGACGGCATCCTGGTAAACTACCAGGCCATCCGCGACCAGGCGCATATCATCGGACTAAAAGAATCACAGGGATGCTGCTACTCACAAAGCTGGCAGGACGTGCAGTTCCAACGCATGCCTAATGTGTCGCTGCAACCGGGCAAAACGCCGCTGAGCGTGGATGATATGATCAAAAATGTAGAGAAAGGCATTTACATCATCGGCGATGGTTCATTCTCCATCGATCAGCAGCGCTATAACTTCCAGTTTGGTGGACAGCTGTTCTACGAGATCAAAGACGGCAAGATAGCCGGAATGCTGAATGATGTGGCTTACCAGGCCAACACCCGTGAGTTCTGGAACTCATGCGCGCAGGTTTGCGATGAAAAAGATTATCGTTTGGGTGGTGCTTTCAATGATGGCAAAGGTCAGCCAAGCCAGTCGAGCGCGGTATCTCATGGATCATCCACCGCATTGTTTAAGGGAGTTAATGTAATCAACACAAAAAGAAAGATCGGATAGTCATGCCTATATTAAGTAAAGAAGAAGCACAGGCGATACTGAAAAAAGTGCTCAGTTATTCAAAAGCCGACGAATGCGAAGTTAGCCTGAATGGCAGCGAAGGAGGCAACATCCGTTATGCTTTAAATGCGGTTTCAACAGCAGGCGATATCAGTACAATGGGCCTGGCAGTAACTTCCGTTTACGGTAAAAAAGCCGGGACTGCAACGATAGATGAATTTGATGATGCCGCTTTTGAGCGCGTGGTTCGCCGTTCGGAAGAATTGGCGCAACTGGCACCGCCTAACCCGGAGTATATGCCGCTGCTCGGTCCGCAAACATTTGCGGAGTCGATAACCTATAACGCTAATACTGCAGCTATAACGCCTGAAAGCCGCGCCGAAATGGTAGCCAAAAGTCTGTCGGTGACCAAGGAAGCAAAGTTAACCGCAGCTGGATTTCTTGAAAACTCAAGCGGTTTTAGTGCTATAATGAATTCGAAAGGGTTATTCGCTTACAATAAAGGAAGTGATGTTACTTTTTCGGTTACCACCCGTAATGAAGAGGGAACGGCCTCGGGATATGCTGCACGTGGATTTACCGATGTAAGCAAACTGGATACGTTCTCCGCCACCAAAGTTGCTGTTGGTAAAGCGACAGGTTCGGTAGGAGCAAAGGCTATTGAGCCAGGAAAATATACTGTGATATTAGAGCCGGTGGCAGCCACTTACATGCTGGAAAATATGTTCCGGTTTGATGCCCGCAGTGCCGAAGAGGGCCGTAGCTTTTTGAGTAAAAAAGGCGGAGGTACGCGTTTGGGTGAGCAACTGGTAGATGAAAAAGTGACCATCTATTCTGATCCGTTCAATGCTGAATTACCTTCAGCTACCTGGGGTGGAGACGGCTTGCCGCGTGAAAAAACAATGTGGATAGATAAGGGGGTGCTAAAGAATCTTTCTTATTCACGCTATTGGGCCGATAAAAAAGGTGTAAAGCCATTACCCGGCCCGGCTAATATCATTATGGAAGGCGGCGATGCCACTATCGAGGATATGATCAAAAGCACTGAAAAAGGTATCCTGGTGTCACGGTTATGGTATATCCGCATGGTTGACCCGCAGTCGTTATTGCTGACCGGCTTAACCCGTGACGGCCTGTTTTATATCGAGAACGGTAAGATCAAATTCCCCATCAAGAATTTCAGGTTTAACGAAAGTCCGGTTATCATGCTGAACAATGTAGAAGCATTGGGCAAACCTGAAAGAAGCATCAGCGTGGAAAGCTACCGTAGCTATTTGATACCTCCGATGAAGATCAAGGAGTTTACATTTACATCGTTGTCAGACGCGGTTTAGGCAGTTGGCAGTTATTAGTTTGCAGTTTGCATCCGACCGGACTTACGAAGTTTTCAAAACTTCGTAAGTCTTTTTTTATTATTGTGGTCTAAATCCTCACCCATTGGAAACTTTCCCGGTTACAAATTCAACGCTTTCGGCGACACATCTTGGGGCGTTTTTGCAGAGCAAGTATGATTTGGGTAGCAATGCGTCATGTCGTTTGCTAAAAGCAGGCATCAATGATTCTTATCTGGTTGCCAGCGGCGATGATAAATATGTTTTCAGGGTATATAGCCTCAACTGGCGCTTTGAAAAGGAAATAGAGGAAGAGATCAGACTGCTGAACCTGCTTAAAGAGAATGGCATCCCGGTATCATATCCCATAGCCGATACTGCTGGAAATTATATCCATGAACTTGCTGCCCCCGAAGGTAAACGCTATGGGGTTATGTTTTCCTTTGCCAAAGGAGAAAAATTGCTCAATTTTTCGGCCGAGCTGCATTATAAGATTGGCGCAATTATGGCTGAAATTCATCGACTGACTACGGATCTTAATTTAAACCGGGTAACTTATTCACCCGATGTGATTTTAGTCGATTCTTTTGAGCAGCTTAAAAAGTTTATTTCTGTTGACACAGAGGAAATGATTTTCATGTCATCGGCGCAGCGATATTTATTGAACGAGCTTGCAAATGCTGATGCAGACAATATAAGGAATGGCGCAGTACATATGGATATCTGGTTTGACAACCTGAGCATTGATAAAAATGGTGAAGTAACGCTGTTCGATTTTGATTTCTGCGGCAATGGCTGGCTTTGTTACGACATCGCTTATTACATTCTGCAAATAAACAGCACCGAAAAAGATGACAATGAATGCCGGTTAAAAACTGAAGCTTTCTTGAACAGTTACGAATCAATCATCAAAATAAGCGACGAGGAAAGGCGGCTTCTGCCTGCGCTTGGCGTGAGCTTATATTTTTTCTATCTGGGTATTCAGTGCCAGCGGTTTGATAACTGGTCGAACACATTCCTTAATGAGACCTATTTAAAACGATTTATCAATCTATTGGTGAAGAAATATTTTGAGAAAAATAGTTTGGGATAATAGGACTTTGCTATTTTTAAGGTGAAAATCAACGCCTTATGCAAGACGAAGTACAGCCTGTTCCTGAAACACCACATAAAAAATCCCATCGTAAAGATAACCCTGAGGTTTATATTCTACGTGACTGGAAAGAATACCTTGGCGAATCGTTCCTGATCATGTTCAGCGTTATTTTGGCGTTAGGGTTGACGGAATATTTCAATAACCTGCATGAGAAAAAGGATACTAAAGAGCTTCTGGAAAATATTAAGACCGAACTGGTACACAATAAGCAGGCAGAGCAGGAACAGTATGTTTATCAGAAGAATGTTTTAAAAGCGATTGATTCGGCATTAAATAGTCCGGCTTTCCAACAAAAGATATTATCAAACGGAGTTTTTCATTTGGAATATATTGCCCCTGATGGTGTTGTCAATGGAGATTTGAGCTCGGTAGCCTGGGAAATCGCCAAGGCTCATAATATCACAACAAAAGTAAGTTTTAAGCAGATTGCTAAACTAACGGATATTTATGCCAACCAAGCTCGTATCGATAAAGTTGAAGAAAAAGTAGCCAATGTGCTTTTAAGCTGGGAGTCAAGAAAACCTGAAAATATGCGCGAGACACTAATACTCTTACGGGATAATTATAAAGGCTGGGCCTTTGATCGTGCGCCATCACTGATAGCTAAATATGATGACGCGATAAAGATGTTAGATGAGGAGAAGTGATTAATATTGTGTGTTTTCGTATATTAGCATCAATAATAGTCATATGAAAAAGAATACAGTAATCGAAACTCTTGATTCTTTTGGAGACGAATTTGATGCGGAAAAGCTGATCGAAAAACTCTTGTTCGTTGAGAAAGTCGAAAAGGGGTTAAAAGATATTGAAGAGGGAAAGGTGCTAAATTATAAAGAAGTAAAGCATAAGTTTTCTAATAAGTGGAGCAAGTTATAATCATTATTACTGAATCGGCTGACGCAGATTTAGAAGATATCGAAAATTATATAGCTCAAGACTCTCCAGCAGTTGCCCAAAAATTCATTAGCAGGATCTTTGATAAGATAGATCAGCTGTATGAATATCCAAAATCAGGCAAGTTTGTCCCTGAAATCAAAGACAGCTCCATAAGGGAATTATTGATTAATAAATACCGAATTATTTATCAAATAAAGAATAATTAAACAATTTATATTATCAGAGTTGTACATGGTTCGAGGTTACTCGATATAGAAATTTAATTCAATTTTGTCATTTCTTCAAAATAGGCTTGTGTAGTATTACATATCTCAATATCCCTTCCGGCTACCCAACGTAAGGAGATCGCGATTTGGGTGCCATAATCTGTTTCCTGTTTCAGGTCTATGATCATCTTGGAAAAATTGCGACCCAGTTGCATATCGATATTCTTTACATCGGTCCATTCGATCACGATATTGCGGGTGTAATCGGTGATGCCCTCTTCATTCAATTCTAAAGCTACCTGGTTTCTCACGGCGGGAAGGAAACGTTTCAGAAAGATATAGGTAAACTGAAGGAGAAAGATCAAATCAGCTAATAAAATAAGCGCCAGGGGCAAAATAAAGCCTTTTGCATAAGAGTATCTCAGATTGTTAAAAGTGATAATGAAGAAAACCAATGGCAATACCAATCCAAATATCGCTGTGTTTTTACTGTAAGGATATTGGATGGTTTCGGTCATGATGGTGATCTATTTTTGTTTGACTAGCCGGTATTTTAGTTTACCCGCAATTAACTCTGTTGAATCCTGATTTAAGTAAGTACCGTATAAATATATTGTATCAGAATTAATCTTGAATGTAAGATTAGATGGGTTTTTGCTATTAAGATCGAAAATTATCTCATCTAAATTACCCCCTGGCTCACCGCCTCCAAAGTCAGTAGCTAGATAATAATGTTCGAAACCCTTAAACCCCAATACGTTCCCGTCTTCAAAGAATGATACATTGACCGTTTTTCCTATGGAATCAGTAAGTAAATATTTGCCTGTCAGCAATTTTTTGTTTGTTATATATTCAATACCCCAGGCAGCGTCATTTTCATCCAATGCTTTATTTGCAACTCTAATATATTGAACGCTGTTCTTTAAAACTTTTCTTCTGTCATAAAGATAAAGTATTAAAATCGTATCCCTGTTTTTAATACGGTATCCCAGTTCGTAGAAACCGCCTTTTAAATCATAGTCGGAAAGATTTGTTTTTAGTGATGATGCATTCTGCCCGTTTTTAAAATAAAGTATAAAGTCACTCCCTTCATGATTGTTTAAGCTGTAGCCAATATTTAGGCTATCAGATTTGGGACCAGTATTTTCAATTTGCATACAAGCAACGCCACTGAAAAAACTACTGGATTCATAAGGCGATTTCGTTTTGCTGACATCCTCTATATAATCCTTTTTCACCCAGACTCCATGTATGATAGGCATGAACTTTTTTATCAAAGCTTCGGATTGAATGCTAATTGATTTGGCTTTTGTTGTGGCGGTGTCCTGCGTTTTTTGTTTTGTATTGCTTTTACAAGAAAATAGTAAGCTGATAATGATAAGTGCATAAAATGTATTTTTCATGTGAACGAGTTAAGGTCAGCGCTAAAATAGCTTTTATTTGCTAATCATATCCTAACCTTGCAACATTTCAACCTTCCAACCTTTCAACATCTTTCGTAACTTTGCACAAAAATTGTCTCCTCTATGGATGCCGGAACTGCTAAGTCGCTGCAAGGACGTTACTGTAATTCACTTACCGAATATTCCCGCTTTGTAACCCGCGAGGTTACCATTGGTGATGTGCCTTTGGGCGGAAATAATCCTATCCGCATCCAAAGTATGACTACTACGGATACCATGGATACTATCGGTACAGTTGAACAGTCTATCCGGATGATCAATGCGGGCTGCGAATATGTGCGGATCACTGCGCCAAGCATCAAGGAAGCGCAAAATCTGGCAGAGATAAAGAAACAACTAAGGCAAAGAGGATATTCAACGCCCTTGGTTGCCGATATTCATTTTACTCCAAATGCTGCTGAAGTAGCCGCACGTATAGTTGAGAAGGTTAGGGTGAATCCGGGCAACTATGCTGATAAAAAGAAATTTGACCAGATAGATTATACCGATGCCGAATACCAGGGTGAACTGGAGCGTATTTACCAGAAGTTTTCGCCGTTGGTAAAAGTTTGTAAGGAGTATGGCACAGCTATGCGTATCGGCACAAATCATGGTTCACTAAGTGATCGGATCATGAGCCGTTATGGTGATACCCCGCAGGGCATGGTGGAGTCGGCGATGGAATTCATGCGCATGTGCGAGATGATGAACTATTATAACCTGGTGATCTCGATGAAGTCGAGCAATCCGCAGGTGATGGTTCAAGCCTATCGCTTATTGGTAGAAACCATGGTTGCCGAAGGAATGAATTACCCCTTGCATTTAGGTGTAACCGAAGCCGGCGATGGCGAGGATGGTCGTATCAAATCAGCAGTAGGCATAGGTACTTTACTTGAAGACGGCCTGGGCGATACCGTCCGCGTTTCATTAACAGAAGAACCCGAAGCGGAAGCGCCTGTGGCGATAGCTTTGGTAAACCGGTATGTGGAAAGGGCGAAAGGCGAAAGGCAAAAGGCAAAAGGTAACAATGATGAAAAAAACCGTTCAGCTTTCACCTTTCAGCTTTCACCTCCTTCGCACAATCCCTACGAATACAAAAAACGCCACACTTACGAAGCCAATGCTTTTATAGGTGGCCACATGGTGCCGAGAGTTGTGGTTGATCTGTCTCATTCCAATTTAAAAGACCCATCCGTGCTGAATGATGCAGGTTATATTTATTCGCCTTTGCTCGATAAATATAATATGGGCGAGCAATCTGTCGATTTTGTTTACCTGGCCGATCAACTGCCTTCATTCACTTTCCCCGGAAATCTAAAGCAGCTATATAATTATTCCACCTGGCAAAAACTGGCCGACAAAACCATGTGTCACCCGGTATTTACCTTGCAGGAGTATTTGCAGGCGGAAGACCATTCATCCCAATTAAATCTGGTCAGGATAAAACCTGCCGATATTGACTCTGATGAATTTGGCTCATTGCCTTTAGATAAATCATTGGTGTTTGTGTTAGAGACGGATGCACTACATGGTATGGCCGATCAACGTTCGTTCTTCTTCAAAATGGAAGAGTTGGGATTAGATGTGCCTGTGATTATCAAAAGAAGCTATTCTTTTGAGTCGGGAAGTCCGGAAGTCAGAAAGTCCGAAAGTAATTCACGTACGACGTATGACGTAGAACGTACAACAAATCTGCAACTATATGCCTCCACCGACCTCGGCGCTCTCTTGGTCGATGGTTTTGGCGACGGTATATGGATCGATGCTCCCGGAATTGAATCCAAAGTAATTACCTCAACTGCATTTGGTATTTTACAGGCTACACGCTCCAGAATATCCAAAACGGAATACATTTCGTGCCCTAGCTGCGGGCGGACTTTGTTCGACCTCATGGTTACCACGCAAATGATCCGTAGCAGAACAAGTCACCTGAAAGGATTGAAAATCGGCATTATGGGCTGTATCGTAAATGGACCGGGAGAGATGGCCGATGCAGATTATGGTTATGTTGGCTCAGGTACGGATAAGGTAACCCTTTACCGAGGTAAAGAAGCGGTGAAAAAAAATATCAATTCGGCCAATGCGCTGGATGAGTTGGTCAATATTATCCGCGAGGATGGTAATTGGATTGAACCTGCTTAGTTAACAGGGAATTTTATAGGAAGGGCATATGCCACCCGATATGGGCTTCCATTTTGAATGCCGGGTTGCCATTTCGGGGAAATTCTTAAAATACGCAAAGCTTCCTTATCAGCTTCTTTGTTTAATCCTCTTGCAATCTCTAAATTACTTAGTGAACCATTTGCCTCAACAATAAAGCGAATGAAAACTTTCTTTCCTTCTGCCCCTTTTACATAATGAATATTTGATTTTATAAACCTCAAGAGCGCATTCTGTCCACCGGGGAATTGGGGGCTTATTTCGACGGGATCAACAAAGCTGTGTTGATCGGACGTATCAGATTTACTTTGAGCAAATGCTTGGCCTGACTGTAAAGCATTAACAATAAAAATCAAAATTAGAACACAAAAGATTTTCATTTATCTAGTGATTTCACCCACCATTCCGAATTAAATGGTCCGTTAACCTCAGTCGGTTTGCCGGGTTCAGGAATAAACAGGTCGATCTTTTTCTCTTTCGCATATTGTAGCAAACGTTCAATAGGCTCGTACCAATCGTGAAGCGCCAGGTTAAAAGTGCCCCAATGTATCGGCATCATCAGTTTGCCTTTTAAAGCTAAATGAGCATTGGATGCATTGTCAGGTCCCATGTGAATATCTGGCCAGTACTTACCGTAAGCGCCGATCTCCAGCATAGTCAGATCGAAGGGCCCAAATTGATCGCCGATATCTTTAAAACCGGGGAACCAGCCAGAATCAGCTCCAAAAAATATATTATGCTGATGGGTTTTGATTACGAATGATGCCCACAGTGTTTCATTTCTGCCAATTATTCCCCGACCTGAAAAGTGCCTTGCTGGGGTAGCCGTCAGCACGCAATCGTTATCGATCATTGCGCTGTCGCCCCAATCCAATTCGGTGATAAAGTTTCGCAGGACGCCCCATCGCTCCAAATGTTTACCTACGTCTTTTGAGCAAAAAAATGGGATTTGCTTATCAGAAAAATATTTGATCGTTTCTTTATCCAGGTGGTCATAATGGTCATGTGAGATCAGGATGGCATCCAATTTAGGTAGCTCATTTAAAGAAATCGGCGCGTCAAAGAACCGCTTTGGTCCCATAAAGCTCAGAAATGAAGCCCTCTGACTCCAAACCGGGTCGGTGAGTATCCGTTTGCCGTCAATTTCTATGATCAGGCTCGAATGTCCTACCAGGGTAATACGCAACCCACTTTTGGGTTTGTGCTGATAGATAGAGGTGTCCGTTTTGAAAGGTCCCAACTGCTTTTTAGGGACTGTCTCGGCCTTGTTATGAATATACTCCCTTAATATGGGTATCATTTTACCAAAGCCGGCGTCATCAGTAGGTATTGGGTTAAGATATTTCCTGCCCTTTTTACGGGCGCTTTCAAAACTCATGCACAAGTATCGTTATAATACCTGACCAACGTAATAAATAGTTCTAAAGTTTGTCATAAAATGATTTTTACATTCAATCAATGCATAATTTATCACGCTTTAAATCAATTCGTCAGCATACATACAACGCTTTGCAAATCTTTACCGTATTATTGGAAATTGGTATTTAAACACAACAAAGTACTATTTATAACCATTCTAAATTAATGGGTATGACACAGTACTGACATTGAAAAGTGGTTAATCCTATTACTTTTGTTGGGTCGAAATTGAAACTGAATTGAAGCATCTAAAAATAATTGCTTTTACGCACAAACAGATTGAACTGAAACATTTGGGGAAGTTGGTGATTTGTCAGGAAAATCTGTCTGATAAACTTCGTCGTATTCAATCTCAGTTCGACATTCCCGAGATGTTCTACCTGGCTACCTGTAACAGGGTAGAGTTTGTGATGGCGTCTGACCAGGCACTTGACAAAGCTTTCGCTCAAAAATTTGTTGAAGCATTGGAGATCGGTCTTTGTGCAGAGCACGTGGACGTGTTTATGGAGGGTGCATCCATTTATGAAGACCAGGAGGCGTTGAACCATTTGTTGCGCACTTCGTGCTCGCTGGAGAGCCTGGTGGTGGGCGAAAAGGAGATACTTGCACAGTTGCGAAAGGCTTATGAGCAGTGCAAAGAAGCCGGACTAACCGGCGACTATCTGCGAATGGTGATGAACACCGTCGTCAAAACCGCCAAAGAAGTTTATACCAAAACCAACATCTCCCGCAACCCCATCTCCGTAGTTTCCCTCGCTTACCGAAAATTAAAAGAACTTAATTTGTGCACTAACGCCCGCGTTTTGATCATCGGGGCAGGCGAGACCAATCAATGTATTTCAAAATACCTTCAAAAACATAAGTTTACCAATTTCGCCGTATTTAACCGCACCCTGTCAAAAGCCCAGCAATTGGCTAACGACCTGGGCGGCGAAGCTTATAAGTTGGATGCCTTGAAAACCTATGATAAAGGGTTTGATGCCATCATTACCTGTACTTCCGCAGTGCAGCCCATCATCACCACTGAACTTTATAAATCATTGCTGAACGGCGAGACTGATAAGAAAACGATTATCGACCTGGCTATACCAAACGATACCGCACCTGAAGTATTAACGCAATTCCCGGTTAATTTTATCGAAGTGCACTCACTAAACGAAGTTGCCAAAAATAATTTGCAGGAACGCTACCAGGAGCTGGTTCATGCCGAAAAGATCATCGACCAGAACATAGCCGAATTTGTGCCGCTGATGAAACAGCGTCGCATTGAAGTAGCTATGCGCGAGGTTCCTGAAAAGATCAAAGAGATCCGCAAAACCGCCATCAACACTGTATTTGCCGATGAAGTGCAGGGTATGGATGAGCACTCGCGCGAAATATTGGAAAAAGTGATCAACTACATGGAGAAGAAGTACATCAGCGTACCGATGATCATGGCTAAGGAGATACTCATCAATAGTTGAGGTGAAAGCTGAAAGGCGAAAGCTAAAAGGTTTTTCTCTTTTGTTTTACTTACAAGGCTGCACCTTTAGAAGAGTTCGCATTTGGTCTAAACTATAATTCATAGGATCAACTCCGCGATCCTTGTGCTATCATCTATAATTTAGCTTCTTCACAACCGTATCTGCTGCTGATATACCTTTCAGCTTTTACCTTTCGCCTTTTATCTCATTCCGTCAGCCATTTTTCATATCCTTCAACATCTCGTGAAAAATTCAATTTAATTCGTGAAATTCGCGCAATAAATAATTACGACCACTTGGACAGAAAATTGATTATTGGTACACGCGGCAGCGAATTAGCACTTTGGCAGGCAAATTTTGTAAAAGACAGGCTGGCAGAGCATAACGTAGCTGCTGAACTAAAGATCATTAAAACCCAGGGCGATCGTATCCTAAATTTGAGCTTTGATAAGCTGGAAGGTAAAGGCTTTTTTACCAAAGAGCTTGAAGAAGAATTATTGGCAGGTACTATTGATTTAGCTGTGCACTCGCACAAGGACCTGCCTACTGAAAACCCTCCGGGACTCATCATCGCAGCAGTTTCAGAACGGGAAGACCCCTCTGAACTGTTGCTGATCTTGAAGGACTGTGTGGATGTTCGTCAGAAAATGTCACTGAAGTACGGCGCTATTGTTGGTACTTCGTCCAATCGTCGCAAGGCACAGTTATTAGCGTATCGCCCCGATCTGGAAATAGAAGACCTGCGTGGTAACGTACCTACGCGTATCGGCAAACTGCGCGACGAGAAATATGATGCCATCATGATCGCCAAAGCAGGCGTAACGAGGCTGAATATTAATCTAGGCGAATTTCATGTTGAAGAATTAACACCCGTAGAATTAGTTCCTGCCCCTGCGCAAGGTGTGCTGGCTATACAGATCAGGGAGAATGATAACGATTTAAATAATGTGCTCCAGGCCTTGAACCATCCTGATGTAGCCGAAGAATTGGCTGTTGAACGCACTGTACTGAAATTGTTCGGCGGGGGCTGTCATTTGCCTTTGGGCTGCTACTGCCGCAGGGATGAAGGCGCTTTCCAGGTGTTCACATCAAAAGCTGACGAAGGCGATGAGTTCCCTGATCGTTTATTTATCGAATCAAATACAACTGAAGGCCTTGCAGAAAAGGTGGTTGCCAAGTTTGACAAGAAGCGCAAACGCCCGCAAAGTGTCTTTATTTCCCGCGAGCTTTCAGAGCAAAGCTATTTCAGGAAAGCACTTTCGAAGCACAATATTAATATCGAGGATCGTTCTTTGATCCGTACGGTACCTGTGATTACTAAGTTAGCATCGCATATTTTGCAGGATGCTGACTGGATATTCTTCAGCAGTAAAAATGCTATCGAGTATTTCTTCCAGTTAAAACCCCAGTTGCCGAAAGATGTGAAGTTTGGTGTAGTGGGAGCGGGCTCAGAAGAGATGTTGCGTTTAAAAGGCCACTTCACCAGCTATGTTGGCGGCGGTATCGATACATCCGAAGTTGCCGAAGAATTTGCGAAACTGGCGAACGGTAAAAAAGTACTATTCCCCGGAGCTGAAGGCTCATTACGTAGTATACAACAAGGCCTATCATCAGACACCAAAATCGTCGATCTGCCGGTTTATGAAACCGTGCTGGAAGAAGATGTAGAAGGTACCGGAGCCGATGTGTTAGTGTTTACCAGTCCATCTAATGTAGATGCCTATTTTGCAAATAACCTGTTAGAACCCGGTCAGAAAGTAATTGCCATAGGTAAATCAACCGGCAAAAAGTTTGACGAGATGGGCACTAAATATACTCTGCCTTTTTCTCCGGACGAAGTCGGACTGGCTGAGGCTGTATTTGGGTTATAGTTTAGTTCTTAATATATTTCACCACCAATCTCGGATGCCGCGAAGCGTCTGAATAATAACTAGAGCAGAATATCCTGCTGGTATATTGCACTTCGTTCTGAAGTCCTAATTTAAACCCATAGTTCGCGTTGGAGCTTACCATTGAACTTACCATATCCTTCACGTTAATATCCATATTCAGGAAAGGCAGCGTCGTAGTTAGTACTATTACCTGGTTAGCTGTCAATCCGGCAGGTTGATTAGACCAATTAACAGTTGATGCATCCCATTGTGTGGCTACCTGCTGCACTAAAAATGAATTGTCTGTGCCATAGTTTGCATGGATCAGGTCGCCGTTTTGAGGTATGGTATCCGAGTACATATAAAGGTGTGCCGATACAATTGTCGCGTTGGCAGGGATGCTGCTCAAGTCAAATTTCAATAGGTCTCTTCCGGTAAAAGGTATAAAGTTTATTGTCCATGCAGCAAGTGGTTCTTCAATCGAGGTGCGGTTTGTGGCGTCCTGTGTTCCTAATAATCCTAAATTGATCTCGTTCGGATTATTAGACGGAGATAGATCCAGTGTGAAGGTTTGTGAACCCTTAACCGTAACGCTTACAGAGTCTACCGCTATGTACCCTTGCTTATCTATCAACATAAACTGGAAAATATATTTACCGGCAACAAGATTCTTCGCGGTCGCAGCTTTTGAGCTTTCATCTTTAATCATGGCTTCTGTCGGCCCCGAGATCTGGCTCCATAAATAACCCACAACAGTGTCAGCCGTATTGCCTGATTTACCTCTTAATATTAATGAATCCTGTGGTAATGTTATTGTTGTATCAGCTTCTGCGTCCGCCTTCGCAATAGTCTTTTGAGTAACTGTGGTGACAGGGGTGGGAGTAACAGGATTGACTTTGGTTTTAGTACAGGAGCTTATCATAAAGGCACAAAGGAGTGCCATTGCTGCAAGTGACAGGTTGGTTTTCATGCTAATTGTGACAGTTTGGTATTACTAAATTAACCATATTTTGGATATATCCAATTTTCTGCGGTTGATGCGTCATCTATAAAATCATCCCTGCGCCATAAAATACCTTTCGCAGTTTTAGAATCGCGTTAATTCCCTGCGTTTCTATAACTTTGGATTTTTCCAACAGGGGGGTTAATTTCGCCGTGTTGAACGCTCAAATACAACTAAATGTTACAACGACCAAGAAGAAACAGGAAGAGTGAAGTAATTCGCCGCATGGTGCAGGAAACGCATGTAAGCGCTGATAATTTGATATTTCCATTGTTTATTATCGACGGGAATAATCAGCAAAGTGAAGTGGCATCTATGCCAGGCATATATCGGCGTTCTATCGATAACCTGCTGGGCGAAATAGAAAGCTGCCTGAAGCTTGGTTTAAAAGCGTTCGACCTGTTCCCGAATATTGAGGAGTCTTTAAAAGATAAATTCGCTACAGAAAGCTACCGCGACGGCAGCCTGTATTTACGCGCCATTAGCGAAGTGAAAAAGAACTTCCCCGAAGCATGTGTCATCACCGATGTAGCGATGGATCCCTACAGCAGCGATGGGCATGATGGCATTGTAGAGAACGGCGAGATCCTGAATGATGAGACCTTAGAAATATTAGGCAAAATGGCATTAGCACATGCAGCGGCTGGTGCTGATATCATTGCCCCTTCGGATATGATGGATGGCCGTGTGGGTTACATCCGTAATGTGCTTGATGATAATGGATTCACCAATGTTACCATCATGTCGTACACCGCTAAATATGCCAGCGCGTTTTACGGCCCCTTCCGTGATGCATTGAACTCTGCACCGAAATTTGGTGATAAAAAATCATACCAAATGAACCCGGCCAATCAGCGTGAAGCATTGATAGAAGCTGACCTGGATGAAGCCGAAGGCGCCGACTTCCTGATGGTAAAGCCCGCTTTGGCTTACCTGGACGTGATCAAATTACTAAAAGACAATACCGAACTGCCAATTGCCGCTTATAACGTAAGTGGAGAATACGCCATGATAAAAGCAGCTATACAAAAAGGCTGGCTGAACGAACAGCGCGCTATTACCGAAGTGCTGACCAGCATCCGCCGTGCAGGTGCAACAGCAATCCTGACGTATCATGCGAAAGAGGTGCTAGAGAATAAGTGGCTGTAAGAAGGTTTTACGTAGGACGTTTTACGTTTTACGTTTGGTTTGATTAGATAGATAAGAAAAACGTATTACGTAGAACGTATCACGTAAAACATATATAATGTTAGATTCAATAAAAAAGATATTTTCAGGAGAGGGTGATGAACCGGTGAATACTACCGGTAAACCGGATATCAGCAGGGAGAAATCGGCTGAATTGTATGAGAAAGCGAAGACTTATTTCCCAGGAGGAGTAAACTCACCTGTGAGGGCTTTCAGATCAGTTTACGGCACTCCGCTGTTTATTGAAAAAGGCGATGGCTGCCATGTTTGGGACGCAGACGGTAACCAGTTTATCGATTTCTGCTGTTCATGGGGACCGCTGATCCTGGGACATAACAATGCTAAGGTTCGTGAGAAGGTTACCGAGGTGATGCAAAAAGGGATGTCCTTTGGCGCGCCAACAGCATTGGAAAATGAATTGGCTGAACTAATCCTGAAACATAATAAGTTCATCAAAAAACTGCGTTTTGTAAGCTCGGGTACCGAGGCTGTAATGTCGGCTATCCGATTAGCTCGAGGATATACCAAACGCGATAAGATATTGAAGTTTGAAGGCTGCTATCATGGCCATTCCGATTCGCTGCTGGTTAAGGCAGGTTCGGGATTGGTTACTTTTGGTGAGACCTCGTCGGCGGGTGTGCCTAAGTCATTTGCTGATGAAACCATTGTTGTTGCGCTGAATGATAGAGAAGCTTTGCAAAAGGCTTTTGAGGAGTTTAAAGACCAGATAGCGGCGATCATTATCGAACCGATTCCGGCTAATAACGGTTTGCTTTTGCAGGATAAAGAATATCTTCAATACCTGCGAGAAATTTGTACACAAAACGGAACTTTACTGATATTTGATGAAGTAATTTCTGGTTTCAGGATAGGTTTTGAAGGTGCTGCCGGGCATTATGGCATACAGCCGGATATTATAACCTATGGCAAGATCATTGGAGGTGGGTTACCGGTAGGGGCTTACGCCTCATCGGCTGAAATTATGGATCATATTTCACCGGTTGGCTCTGTATACCAGGCAGGTACGTTATCGGGCAACCCGGTGGCAATGGCTGCAGGTATTGCACAGTTGAGCGAGTTGTTGAGAATGGGTTTCTATCGTGACCTGAATAATAAAACAGAAGAGTTCACCGAGTCGATACAGCGTTTTGCTACGGCCCGTAATTATAAGTTCAAAGTGTTCGCTATCGGGTCGATATTCTGGTTTGCATTTACCGATCAGGAGAAGATCAGCCGGGCAGATGAGATAGATGCAACGAGCATGGAGAAATTCAAAAAAATGCACCGAGAGTTGCTGAACAGGGGGATTTATCTGGGCCCGTCGGGATATGAAGTTGGCTTCATTTCATCGGCCCATAATAAAACTGATCTGGAGAAGGCAAAACGCGCTATATTTGATAGTTTAGATATCGTTTTCAGAGATAAATAGGACCGAACATGAAACGACCGTTTGTGATATTTTACGCTATTATTATCTACGCAGTAGCGGAGTTGATCTGGTGGGGATATATGCTGGTAACGCTGCAACCGCAACGCACAGCAATGATATTGGGCGAGGGTAGCATGTTCGTCATTGTATTTACTGCCGGAGCTATCAGTCTGCATAAATCGATCAAAAAAGAGCGTCGTTTGCAGGAACAGAAAAAGAATTTCCTGATGTCGGTAACGCATGAGTTGAAATCGCCACTGGCATCTATCAAATTATTGCTTCAAACTATTCAGAAGCGCGATTTGACCAAACAGCAGGTTCACGATTTCATCAATAAATCCTTGCTCGATATCGAACGGCTGGATGATATGGTTGAGAATATGCTGCTTGCGTCGAAGATCGATAATAGGTCATATACTTTCCCGAAGGCGCAGTTTAATTTGTCGGCCCTGGTTGACAGTGTTGTTAACCGTTTGCAATTAAATAAATGCGATCTGACTCAGCAATTGATCAACGCAGAAATAGAACCTAAGATCGAGATCACGGGGGATAAATTTGCTTTGACATCGGTAGTGACCAATTTGCTCGAGAATGCGATCAAATATTCTGGTCCGTGCGAGGTGGTAGATGTCAGATTGTATTCAAAAGATAGCAAAATATTTCTGGAGGTCGCCGATCATGGTATTGGTATAGCCGATAATGAAAAGCCCCGCATTTTCGACCGTTTTTATAGAGTGGGAAGTGAAGAAACGCGAAATACCAAAGGCACCGGTTTGGGCTTGTATATTGTGAAAGAAGTGCTTAACCAACACGAGGCAAGTATCAGCGTAAAGGATAACGATCCTACCGGAAGTGTTTTTGAAGTTGTTTTTGCATAAGGATGACACGAATTGCACTAATTTGGGCGAATTTCGCGCATCGGTTATCATAATATGCTGAGTAACTGTAGTTAATAAATTCGTAAAATTCAACCTAATTCGTGAATATTAGTGTTTATAAATCATCAATCACATGCCAAATAGAAAAAGAATATTACTAGCAGAAGACGAAGAACACCTGTTAGAAGCTATAAAATTAAACCTCGAACTGGAAGGTTATAAAGTAACCACTGCCAACAACGGTAAAAAAGCGCTGCAGAAATTTAAAGAAGAACGCTTTAACCTGGTGATACTGGACGTAATGATGCCCGAAGTAGACGGCTTTGTAGTTGCAGAAACTATCCGCCTGGAAAACTCCGAAGTGCCTATCATGTTCCTGACCGCTAAGAATACTAATGAAGATAAAATATCAGGCCTGAAAAAAGGCGCTGATGATTACCTGACCAAGCCATTTAACCTGGAAGAGTTGATCCTTCGTGTAAATAACCTGGTAAAAAGAGGTTTAAAAGGCGAGGAACTAAAAGAGTTCAATAGCTATAAAATTGGTGACAAAACCATTCACTTTAATTCATTTGAATTGGTGAACGGTGATGGCTCGATCACTGCCCTAACCAAAAAGGAAACCATGCTGCTGAAACTGTTGATCGAGCGTAGAAATGACGCTGTATCACGCGAGCAGATCCTGGAAACCGTTTGGAACTACGACGTTTATCCATCAACCCGGACCATCGATAACTTTATCCTGACCTTCCGTAAATATTTTGAACCTGATCCAAAAAACCCGGTATATTTTCATTCGATTCGTGGCGTGGGTTATAAATTTACAGATCAGCATTAATGTTCAGCAATAAGGCACGGATATTCGTTTTAAGCGTATTCTTTATTATGCTGTTGCTTTTCGCCTATCAGCGCGTGTACCAGCTTACTGCTTTTTGTGCCTTGATGATCGTGATGATCATTATTGAATATTTCAGGCAGGGAACTTTAGTGCTGGCCGCCAAACACTATCATCATAAAGATTTCGGTAAGACGGAAGAACTGCTGAAGCAGATCAAAAAGCCCGAATTGCTGAGCAAAAAACGCCGTGGCTTTTATGAATACATGATGGGCGCCGTATGTCTTCAAAAAAATGATTTTGATGCTGCAGAACGCCATTATGAACTGGCTTCACAATATCCACTGCGCACATTAAACGATCATGTTGCCGCATTGGTCCATGTAGCCAATATCAGCATCCGACAGGGGAAATACGATAAAGCCGAAACTTATCTGCAATTGGCGCTAAAGGATAAGGAAAAGATAACGGCCAAAATGCTGGCGGTAATTGAGCGGTTAAAACAGGAAATAAAAAAACATTAACACCATACGTAGAGACGCGATGCATCGCGTCTCTACAATATTTTATGAGAGATTCACTATTTATTAAAGCAGCATTTTCGGAAAAGACAGAGCGACCGCCGGTATGGATGATGCGCCAGGCAGGGCGTTTTATGAAGGAATATTGGGATATCAAGAATAAATACTCTTTTCTTGAAATGTGCAAGACACCCGAAATTGCTGCCGATGTAACCATGCTCCCTGTAGACCTGCTGGGAATTGATGCTGCGATATTATTTTCGGATATATTAGTTACCGCCGAGGCTATGGGCGGTGACCTGAGCTTTGCTAATGGAATAGGACCGAAATTCGCTAACCCGGTTCGTAACCAGGCAGGCGTGGATGCTTTACAAACTGACGTTAACGACAAACTGCAATATGTAGCTGATGCGATCAAAGTGATTCAACAGCGTTTGAATGGCAGTATCCCGCTGATCGGTTTTGCGGGTGCTCCCTTTACGGTGATGAGCTATTTGGTTGAGGGTGGATCGTCAAAAGATTTCAAGCTGACCAAATTGCTGATCCATAATGAGCCGGAGTTAGCGCACCAGTTGCTATCCAAGATAGCTAAAGTAACTGTTGATTATTTAAACCTGCAGATCGCTGCCGGTGTTAATGCTGTTCAAATATTTGATAGCTGGGCACAGGCATTGGCTTGGGATGATTATAAAGAGTTTTCGCATAAATATATTGCTCAGATCATCGCAGGATTGAACAGAAAAGATATTCCGGTAATATCGTTCTGTAAAGGCAGTTCAGTTTTCGCACCGTTGATGGCAGAGGCTAAACCTGATGTAATCTCTATAGATTGGAACGTTGACTTGCTGGATATAAAACAACGCCTGCCAAAAGGTATTGCAGTACAAGGTAACCTGGATCCGCATATTTTGTATGCCGATAAAAAGGTGATCAAAGAAAGGATACACCGCCTGTTTGACCGCATGAAAGATGAGAGCGGCTATATATTCAACCTGGGGCATGGCATTATGCCGGATATACCTTTTGATAATGTGAAATATGCTGTTGAGCTCATAAAGGACTATAGAAACTAAGGCTATGCTTTACCACTATGTACTTGCCATACACATTATTTTTGTAGTCTGCTGGTTTGCGGGGTTGTTTTATATTGTGCGCCTGTTTATTTACCACACGGAGGCGCAGAACAAACCCGACCCCGAAAAGAAAATACTATCCGACCAGTTTGTGATCATGGAGCGCCGGTTATGGAATGTGATCACCGTCCCATCCATGATATTAACTGTAGCCGCAGGAATTACTATGCTCTGCCTGGCTCCGGGATGGCTGCAGCAACCTTGGCTGCATATCAAACTTACGTTTGTGGTTTTATTGCTGATCTACCACTTCATGTGCCAGAATAAGATCAGGCAAATGCGGAACGGCTTATTCATCTGGTCGTCAACCCGCCTGCGCATTTGGAATGAAATTGCTACGATATTATTATTCGCCATCGTTTTCCTGGCTGTTGTAAAAGATGGTTTAAGCTGGATTTACGGTACAGTCGGCATCATCGTATTCTCGATGATCATCATGTCGGCAGTGAAGATTTATAAGTATTTCAGGACGGAGAAGTAATTATTTAGATAAAGACTATGTCATTTCGAACCCGCTGTCAAGATGGTGTGTAGCGCGGGTGAGAAAACTTATACGCCCAACTTGCTGCTCAATGCATATTGTATAGGATTTCTCCTCAGAGCCCACCACTCTTTCCCACTCGTTCGTCGAAATGACAAGATTTTTTATTTATTAATAATTCTTATTCCTGCCTATAAATCACCCCATCCTTCATCACCAATCTAACCTGCTTTACAACCATAATATCTTCAACCGGATTTCCCTGAACAGCAACCAGGTCAGCCAAATAACCAGCTTTAATATTTCCAACATTCTTTAACTGAAACACTGAGGCGTTTACGGAGGTAGACGACCGTAAAACATCGATTGTTTTCATGCCATAGTCCACCATCATGATCATTTCACGGGCATTATCACCATGCGTAAATACGCCAACATCACCGCCCATGCAAATCGTCACGCCTGCTTTCATCGCTTCGCTAAAAATATATTTCTTGTGCTTAATGTCGGCATTATCGGGTTCGCCTTTCTTCCACCCATCAAAATAAATAGCATAAGCTTCAGTTGCCGCAAGGGTAGGGCAAAGAGCTATATTTTTTTCTTTCATCATTTTGAAAAGCTCCGGGGTACCTCCGTCGCCATGCTCAATAGTGGTTACCCCGGCTTCTATAGCCCTGCGCATGCCTTCGGACGTAGTGGAATGAACAGCTACGGTTCTCCCGCTGCTTTTGGCCACCTCTACGGCTTTTTTTAGCTCTTCTACAGTGAAAGTCGGTTCGGCTTTTTTACCTAGTCCCCAGCCATAATCTGCATATATTTTCACCACATCAGCGCCATGTCCTATTTGAGAACGCACCACATGGGTAATGCCTTGCTCTCCATCCGCTTCCTCGCCACCTTCAACGATCGTATTCTGATCCACCACATTTTTAGGGCTATAGCTACCTGTAGCCACAATGGCACGTGTAGCCACCATCATCCGCGGACCGGGAATTATTCCTTTATCAATAGCGGTCTTTAAACCAACATCATCATAGCCTGCACCTTCTGTCCCCAGGTCACGTTCGGAAGTAAAGCCAGCCAACAAAGTTTCGCGCGCATGTACTACTGCCCGCGCTGTACGCTCTGCCCGGCTTTCTTTGAGCACCTGGTCGTCCCATAAAGTTTCATTATAAGGATGCAGGAATAAATGCGAATGCCCCTCAATCAAACCAGGCATTAGTGTCATCCCTTTTAGCTCTATCACTTTTGCTGAGGCGGGCGCTTTTACACTGCTTGCTTCGCCTGCTACTTCAATGCGATTGCCTTTTACCAGTACTACCCAGCCATTGTGCATTTGTTCGCCGTCAAAAACACGATCGGATTTTAATAAGGTATAAGTTTCTGTTGTCTGTGCGAAAACAAGACAAACTGATGCCAGGATCAGCAATAAGGTGAGTTGCAGTTTTTTCATGGTGTAAGCAAATTATTAAAAATAATCGACTTCTACTCACCGGCTTCTTTCAGCACAATCTCTTCCAACGCGGAGGATATTCTGAAATTGGTTTGTTTTATTTTAGCTAACAAAGGCTTCACGGACGGAATAAGACCATTCAATTTGGCTTTGATAATAACGCCTAAAGTGCCGGTAATTACTATTCCAAGTTTTTCAGCAAATGTTCTGGCCTGGAGATCGTCAAGTATAAGCAGACTCCCAGGAGTCTCCAATGCCAAAGCAATTGCGCTGGCTTCGCCTTTATCAACTTGCAGTTCGAATATGTGTTGCTTTTTGACATCAATAGGCGATTTGATCTTTACCCAACTTGGAAGAAGTTCACCAAATTCATTAGCGATCTCGGGTGTTGTAATAACGTTCTTATAAACGCGCTTTAGTAAGTCAAGCTCTTGTATATTCGATAAGATGATCAGGCAACTGGTGTCTGATATAACGACATCAGGCATTCTTTACGTCTTTAGAAATGTCTGAAACCGGGTGGTTAAAGATAGATACGCCATAATTGCCAAGTAATTCTGTAAATGTACGTTTGGTAAGTCCGGCAACTTCGGCAGCTTGCCCTAATGAAAGCTTCCCTTTTTCGTACAAACTGGCAGCCAATATCATAGCAGCTTCCTTTGCATCCACATTGGCTGAATCAGGTATATTTAGAGTAATTACTTTCATATATCAAAAATAACTAAAAATAATTTATCCTCCGTGCAACCAATTGCCTTTAGTTTTCATCTTACCTTTAAATGATGTTTTTGGAGCACAAGTACACAATTGAAGATCTGGTAAAACGCTGTAAGGCAAACGAACGCAAAGCGCAGGAGTTACTTTACAAGCAGTTTGCTTCGAAAATGCTGGGGGTATGCCTGCGTTACGCGAACGACAGGATGGAGGCCGAGGATATGCTGCAAAACGGTTTTATCCGGGTGTTTCAAAAGATTGCCGACTACCGCGGGGACGGCTCTTTTGAAGGCTGGGTGAGACGGATCATGGTACACAGCTCTATTGAATATTATCGCAAACATCATAAAATGCTTTCGGTGGCCGACCTGGAGGGAATAGGTAAAGAACCATCTGTCGATGCGGTTGCAGCAGCACGACTAGATGCTAAGGACCTGATGGCACTGATACAACAGCTCTCGCCGGGATACCGGATGGTGTTTAACCTTTATGCGATAGAAGGTTACTCACACAAGGAGATCGGCGAGATCATGGGGATATCAGAAGGCGCTTCCAAATCTCAGCTATCGAGGGCCCGGGCTATATTAAAAGAACAAATTATACAATCAGATGGAAAAAGGTATGAATATGCAGGATAAAGAATTTGATGATCTGTTCCGCTCAAAGCTGGGCGATTTTGAGACACAACCTTCAGCGCAGGTATGGCAAAATATCGATGCTGAACTTGCCGGGAAAAGGAAGAAAAGCATCTTCCCGATGCTGAGTATTGCAGCTAGCGTTTTGATATTGCTTACAGCCGGCATATTATTTATCCCTAAGAAAGGTGTTGTGAAACATAATAAGCAGGATACTAATGTGATTGCAAAAACGCATCCATCAGTAATAAAGTCTGAAGATACCAAACCTGTAACTCCATCTAAATCGCATCAGCAACAATTGGCTGTGGTTGAGACACCGGTTAAGAACACAACAAAGGTCGACCAAACTAAAATAAAAGCAAGTGCTGTTGAGCAGAAAGAACAGCAAAGTACATCAATTGCAAAAACAGAAATTATTAAACATGAAGATCAGCCTTTGATCGCATCTGTAGAAATGCCAAAACTAAATGAGATTGCAAAACAAGATCCAATAGAGTTAACCGAGGCTACTTCTGTGGAAAATAAGGAAGCTACAGATAATAGCGCTATCAACTTGCCAGCTCAACCTGTTTTAGCTTCAAATGACCCTGCTAAAACTGTAAAGCCTGTTGCAAAAAAACGCGGGATACGTAGCTTTGGCGACATTGTGAACCTGGTGGTTGCCAAGGTAGATAAACGCAAGGACAAATTGATCCAGTTTTCAGATTCAGACGATGATGGGTCAGTAGTAACAGCGGTGCACCTGGGTGCGCTCAAAATAAAAAGAGATAATTAATCAAATCAATCTAAACAGATAAAAATATTATGAAACGTTTACTATTTATAGTTGCCCTGGTATGTGCAGTGGCGGGCAGCGCTTATGCTCAGGATACCAAAACCGATACGGTTAAACAAGATACTTCAAGCCATCATAACTGGAGCTGGAGCAATCATGAAGATGGCGATAGCAGTGATACAACTCATTATCGTCATCACTATCATCGCCACGGTAACAGTGGATTCTCTATCGGTCTTACTTTTTCACGGTTCGACCTGGGATTAACCACGCTGGTAGATAATGGCAGTTTTACACTGTCACCTAAGAATGATTTCCTGCGTTACCGTTCATGGAAATCGAGCAATGTGGGTTTTGATGTGTTCCAGTTTGGATATCGTTTTACCGATGTGTTTAAGGTATATGTGTCGGGTGGCTTTGATTGGACGTTGATCCGCCTGCGCGAAAATATTACTATACTGCCTAATCAACCTGTACTAACTTACCGTCGCGACAGCATCGATTACAGCAAAAACCGCTTCGGATCGAGCTACCTGCGCATCCCTTTGTCCTTTGATATTCGTACGCACGAAGATGCACGCGGCAACAGGGCACATTTTGTTTTTGGCCCAATTGCAGGGATATTACTTAACGGGCGTGTGAAACAGATCAGCCAGCAGAACGGCAAGCAAAAGATCGATGACGATTACCATTTTGCCAAAGTGCGCTATGGCGGCTTTGTAAGGATGGGTTATGCCGGATGGGGCCTGTTTGCCAAATACTATGTCAACGATATGTTTGAGAACAGTCCGGAGCAAGCAGGGCTGAGGAATCTTTCTTTTGGGTTGACGTTTGGATTCTAAGACACGATTAAAAGATTGCAGGACACGATTTAGGGATTGGCGGGATTTAGTATGATTTATAATCATGAAAATCCTTTTAATCCCGTAATCGTGTTTAAATTTGCCTTTTAATCCTGGCAATCTTTTTAATCACTTAATCGTGTCAATGGCTACTCCTTTTTTACACGCAACCTCCATCAGCAAAATATATCCGGGCAGTACCGGCGGCGGACTCAGACTAACCAGCCTGGAAATTGAAGCCGGGAAAATTACGGCTATCATTGGCGCCAGCGGCAGCGGGAAAAGTACACTTTTGAGCCTGATATATGGTTTGCAATCACCTGATACGGGCGAAGTGCATTTTAAAGGCGACCGCGTATGGGGGCCGGCAGAAAAATTGATCCCCGGGCATGATGCCATGAAGATGGTAACGCAGGCGGAAGATGACCTGAATTTGTTTGCCAAAGTGCGTGATAATGTCTCTGTGCTGCTGCCTAGTACCGATGTCCGGGCAAAAATGGAAAAGACAGAACAGGTACTTAAACAACTAAATATGCTGCACCTGGGCGATAAGAGGGTAGCGGATTTGAGTGGAGGCGAAAAACAGCGGGTAGCCATAGCACGTGCACTGGTAACCCAGCCTGAAGTTTTATTATTGGATGAACCTTTTAACCAGGTTGATACTTCATTTCGTGATGGTTTGCAGGATGATATCCGGCAAATTGTAAAAGATACGGGGTTGACGGTTATTATGGTCTCTCATGATCCTGCCGAGGTGTTATCAATGGCTGATACGCTGATTGTTTTGAAAGATGGCGAGATCATCGAATCAGGTCATCCAAAAAAAGTATATAACGACCCTCTCTACTTGTACACAGCAAGGCTACTCAATAACTGCAACGTGCTAAATGCCAATGAGGCGGCACTTTGCGGTATCACGGCCAAAAAAGAATGGGTAATGCTATACCCGGAATGGATAGAGGCACGGGATAGTTGGGCAGGCAGTAAATGGGTTGTAAAACAAGTATTATTCAAAGGCTTTTACGAAGAGCTGCTGCTTGAAAATGATGGAGTTACACTGCGCATTCTCAATGGACACCCAGGCAAATTTATTGAAGGAAGCCGCGTTAAGATAAAAATAGGCCGGTTTTTGGAGTATTGATTCTAATTGCCAAAGACATTTTGCGCCGATTAAAAGCAAAATTGTCCTTTGGCAATACTAATTACGAAACCCTGTAAAAAAAATTATCTTGGCCTTCTAGGGCGCATCTTCCTAAAGCCAGGATCACCAGGTTTTTCCAATTTACGATACACCGGAGGTCTTGCAGGTGCCACCGGCTCATCGGGGCGAATATTTACGGTAAGCTCGCGATCACCCATAGGGTAGCCGTTTAGTACAGAAACCATGTTGTCGGCTGACTCCTGGTCGCCAACTTCTATGAAGCCATATCCTTTGCAAACGCGTGTTTTTTTATCACGAACCAGTTTTATAGTTTTCAGATCGCCATGTAAGGCGAATATTTTAGCCAGTTCAATTTCGTCCATATTCAGCGGAAAACCGCTGACAAATAATTTTACCATCTCTGATTGTACAAACACAAAACTAACCCAATTGCTTGCATTCGTGTTAAATTAAAAGCATTGTTTATTATTCAGTAGACCAAAGATGCCCGGGTCAGCATCTGCGATAAGCACTATTCAAGAGCGAACATACGAAATTATACCAGATATTCAAACAAAGTCTGATCGCGGTTTAATTCTATTACCTCGAAGCGGTGTTCTTCCATCCGTTGCAGCAGGGCAGGGTAGTCATCTGCCGATTTTAGTTCGATGCCGACTAAAGCCGGACCGTTTTCTTTTTCCGTTTTCTTGATGAACTCAAAACGGGTAATATCGTCATGGGGACCCAGCACATTGTTTACAAACAATTTTAAAGCGCCTGGTCTTTGCGGGAAGCGGACAATGAAGTAATGTTTCAACCCCTCATACAACAGCGATTTCTCCTTGATCTCCTGCATACGATCAATATCGTTATTGCCGCCGCTGATGATGCAGACTACTTTCTTGCCTTTTAGCTTATGCTTGTATAGGTCTAAAACTGCTACAGATAATGCTCCGGCAGGTTCAACTACGATAGCATCTTCATTATAGAGTTTCAGGATGGTGGTGCATACTTTGCCCTCGGGTACCAAAAGCATATCATCCAGTACCTCGCGGCAGATAGGGTAGGTAAGTTCACCTACCCGCTTTACGGCTGCACCATCCACAAAACGGTTGATGGTGGATAAAGTCACCGGTGCACCTTCATCCAATGCATGTCGCATAGATGGAGCGCCTTCCGGTTCGACACCTGCTATAAGTATACCTGGTCTACGCTGTTTCAGGTAAGTACCTGCTCCGGCAGCCAAACCACCGCCGCCAATCGGTACAATAACTGCTTCTACATCGGGCAGGTCTTCCAGTATCTCAACCCCAACACTGCCTTGCCCTGCAATGATCTCATAGTTATCAAATGGAGGGACGAAAGTCATGCCATTGGCTTCAGTATAAGCCAGAGCTTCTTTCAGGCAATCATCGAAGGTATCACCGACAAGTATGATCTCTATATTTCCATTACCGTGCATCTCGGTTTGAGATACTTTTTGTTTTGGGGTGATCTGCGGCATGAAGATAACGCCTTTAGTTCCTAACCTCCGGCACGAGAAGGCAACTCCCTGTGCATGATTTCCAGCGCTGGCGCAAACTACACCACGCTTCAGCTGATCGGCGGTTAGTTGGCTGATCATGTTGTAAGCGCCGCGTAATTTGTAAGAGCGAACCACCTGTAAGTCTTCTCTCTTTAAATAGATCTCGCAATCATAACGATCGGACAAGCGTTGATTAAACTCCAAAGGAGTCCGCTTTACGATGCCTTTTAATTGCTCATAAGCGGCTTCGAAATCGAGAGGATATTTGGTTAATGGAGTATCCATAATGTTAAAACAAAATTCCCCTCTTGTCCGAAGGAGTCCTTTGGACAAGAGGGGAAATATCGGAGTAGTAGTTTATTGTTTTACCAGATGATTTACCACAAGGCCGTGTAAATCATCGTCGCTGATATCTAATTTATTATCAGCTAAAGTTAAAAAGCGGTGATAAGCGCCTGCTAATTCTTCTTTGCTTAAGCTGTAACCCAATCTTTCTAAATGGAACTTCAATGCATGGCGTCCGCTGCGGGCTGTCAACACAATACTTGCGCTTGGGAAACCCACGTCCTCAGGTTTAATGATCTCGTAGTTTTCGCGCATCTTCAAAAAGCCGTCCTGGTGTATACCTGAGCTGTGTGCGAAAGCATTGGCACCCACGATGGCTTTATTTGGCTGCACAGGCATGCGCATCTGCGTACTTACCATGCGGCTGATGTCGTAAATTCTTTGTGATTGGATATTCGTGTGCAAGCCGAGGCTGTTGTGTGTTTTCAGGATCATCACCACTTCTTCTATTGAAGTATTTCCGGCACGTTCGCCGATGCCGTTGATCGTGCCCTCTATCTGGCGTGCGCCGTTTTGGAGTCCGGCAACTGAGTTGGCTGTGGCAAGGCCCAAGTCATTATGACAGTGAACAGAGATAATGGCTTTGTCTATATTTTTTACATTTTCTTTCAGGAAGAGAATCTTGCTTCCGTATTGATCAGGCAGGCAGTAACCGTTGGTGTCGGGAATATTGACGACGGTAGCACCTGCCGCGATGACCGCTTCGACCATCTTCGCAAGGAAATGAATATCTGCCCTTCCCGCATCTTCCGCATAAAACTCAATATCCTCCACTGCACGTTTAGCATATTTCACAGCTTCAACAGCGCGCTCTAATATCTCTTCACGGGTGCTATTGAATTTATATTTAATGTGCATATCAGACGAGCCAATACCGGTATGTATCCGCGGACGTTTGGCATATTTTAATGCTTCGATAGCAGAGTCGATATCACCTTTGTTGGCACGGGTAAGTGCGCAAACAGTCGGCTCTTTTACAGCTTTGGATATCTCCACCACGCTCTGGAAATCGCCGGGACTCGATATCGGGAAACCGGCTTCAATAATGTCAACACCCAATGCTTCCAGTTCACGGGCAATCTCTATCTTTTCGGGCGTGGTCAGTTGGCAGCCCGGTACCTGCTCGCCGTCGCGAAGCGTGGTATCAAAAACATAAACGCGGTTGGGATCGTGTAACATTCTTCTTTAGATTTGAGATGTTAGATATGAGATGTGAGACGCCTGTCTGTTCTATATCTGCATCTGGTTAACATTCAATTTTTTAATTTATCAATTATGATCGTGATTTGAAAATCTCATATCTCAAACCTCACGTCTCATATCTCTCTAACTGCCACAAAACGCAGCCTTTTATAATCAGCATACCACTGACCGTCAACTTCGTTGGTCGGTTGCAGCAGGTCGGTGATCTCATTCATTATTTGTTGCAGCTCGGCAGTCGGTATTTGTTGAAATAGGGATGAACCAAACATGCTGAACCATTTGGCAATTCCCTCACGACCATCCTGCAATAAGGTCGGGCGATCAAAGTGTGATGTGAAAGTCACACGGAAACCGCCGGCTTCCAGTTTGGCTGCGTATTCGGCAGTCGATGGGAAATACCATGGAAGTGGAATATCGCCTTTGATATATCCATGATTCCTGAACACGGTTGAAGCAGCGGCCATCATTAATTGATTATTGCCTTTGCCGCCAAACTCGCCTACAAACCTACCGCCTGGCTTTAGTGCATTATATACACTTTTGATAACACCGTCAGCATCATGTATCCAGTGGAGAACAGCATTGGTGAAAACAGCATCAAAAGGTTCATTAAAATGAAAACTGGCAGCATTAGCTACGCTAAAATCCAGCTCAGGATATTTTGCTTTTGCTTTCGCGATCATTTCAGGCGATGCATCAATACCGATCACTTCAGCACCATGCTCTTGTATCTGCTTAGCCAGATCACCAGTTCCGCAACCCAGGTCAAGGATACGCTCGCCGGGTTTTACATCCAGCAACTCCAACACACTCTCCCCGTATTGCGATACGAAAGCGTGTTTGTTGTCATATAATTCAGCGTTCCATTTCATTTTTGGTTCATTAGTCATTGGTCATTAGTTCATTGGTACATGTCCTAACTTTCCAAGTTCAATCTTTTAACTCATCTGCACATCTGCATATTCGCACATTTGCACATCCACGCATCTGCACATTTACAAATATTCCAGCACCTTTTGCCCCATTGCATCGGTACCTAATATTTTTGCCTTGTCGGTATTTGCATCAGCGATGTCGCCAGTGCGGTAACCTGCTTTTAATGTTTTGTCAATAGCTGATGTAATGCGTTGTGCTTCTTCTTTCAATCCGAATGCAATTTCATACATCAAAGCAACCGATAGGATAGATGCCAGCGGGTTTGCTTTGTTCTGTCCTGCAATATCATGCGCAGAACCATGGATCGGCTCAAAGAAGCCTGTACCGTCACCCACAGATGCTGATGCCAGCATACCCATCGAACCTGCAATTTGCGAAGCTTCGTCGGTCAGGATATCACCAAATAAGTTGGCAGTAACCACTACGTCGAACTTTTTAGGGTTCTTCACCAGTTGCATGGCAGCGTTGTCTATAAACATGTGCTCGGTTTCTACATCAGGATATTCCGGGGCTATTCCCTGGATCACTTCGCGCCACAGGCGTGAGGTTTCCAGAACGTTTGCTTTATCTACAGAACACAGTCTTTTGGTACGTGCCCTTGCTGCTTCGTAAGCTTTACGCGCGATGCGTTCAACCTCATAGCGGTTATAGTTCATCAAGTCTGACGCGAAATCAGCAGTGCGATTTTTCTCACCGAAGTATACGTCGCCGGTCAACTCGCGGAAGAACAGGATATCTGTCCCTTTTAATATTTCAGGCTTCAGACTTGATGCGTTCAGCAACTCATCAAACAGCATGATCGGGCGCAGGTTGGCATACAAGCCTAATTCTTTGCGGATCTTCAATAAACCCTGCTCAGGTCTTACTTTAGCTGAAGGATCATTATCATATTTGATATGCCCAACAGCTCCGAACAGGATCGCGTCGCTGGCTTTTGCTTTAGCAAGTGTGTCGTCAGGTAATGAGGTACCGGTAGCTTCAATAGCTACGTGGCCCATTATGCCTTCGTCAAAAGTAAACTCATGACCATATTCCTGGCCGATCTTTTCCAGTACAGCCTTGCCCCAGGTTGTCACCTCAGGACCGATGCCATCACCGGGTATTACTAATAAGTGTTTCTTTATTCCCATCGTTTTGTCATTGGTCATTGAGTCATTGGTCATTAGTGGAATTGCCTTTCACCTTTTTCCTTTCGCCTTTAACCTTAAAAATAGTGTTCAACAGTTGGAAAAGGATCATAAAAATGATGCAGCAGGCTTTTCCATTCCTGGTATTCTTTTGATTTCCTGAAGCCTTCGGTATGGTCGGTCAGCTTTTCCCATTCAACCAGTAAGATGAATTGATTGGTTTTTTCAATGCATCTTTTCAGTTGGTGCGAAATATAACCTGTCATGCCTGAAATGATCTCCTGCGCTTTGGAAAATGCCTTTAGAAATTCATCTTCCCGGCCGGGGATCACATTTAGTATTGCGACTTCGAGAATCATATTGTCTGAATCAGAATTTACAGAATTTTATAATTTTCAGAATGTTAATTACTCAAATGTTCATTAGAAAGACCATTGGGTTTGATATTATATCTTGGATTAAAAATTAATTTGTGTTGAAGACTTTGGCTGCCGAAATTGATCAGTAATCCAATTGGAAAATCATAAGCTACAGTATAGTTTTTAGCTTGTGCTATATGCACATTTTCCAAATCAATTAATGCTTTCAACTCAATTACAATCCTGCTTTCTACTACAAAATCAGCACGTCGCATGCCTACTTCTATTCCCTGATAAAATATCGGATGTTCTTGTTCTCTTACAAATCCAAGTCCGGCATTTGCCAGCTCAATTGCCAAACATCTTTGATAAATTACCTCTTGAAATCCGTTTCCAAGAGTGTTGTGTACTTTCATAGCACAACCTATTATCTTATATGTTAGCTCATCCTTTTCCAATATTCTGTTAATTCTTTAATTCTGTAAATTCTGATTCAGACAGCTATTACGCCTCTACCACCTGGTTCTCAGGGCGCAAGCTGCGTACAGTTTTACCTGCCTGCCACATTTCGCTTTCACGCAGTTCTTTCAGTTCTGCATCCAGTTTCACGCGGTAATCTGGCTGGCTGTTTGAGTCGATTGAACGTTGTGACTCTTTGCCGGTAGCTACGCTGTTATACAATTCTTCAAATACTGGTTTTGTAGCGTCACGGAATTTCTTCCACCAATCCAAAGCGCCGCGTTGTGCTGTGGTTGAGCAGTTAGCATACATCCAGTCCATACCGTTTTCCGCAACTAATGGCATTAACGATTGAGTTAATTCCTCAACAGTTTCGTTGAATGCTTCTGAAGGAGAATGGCCTTTGCTGCGCAATACATCGTACTGAGCTGCAAATACACCCTGGATACAACCCATCAGCGTACCACGCTCGCCGGTTAAATCGCTATAAACCTCTTTTCTGAAATCGGTTTCAAACAAATAACCGCTGCCTACAGCAATACCTAAAGCAACAACTCTTTCTTTAGCTTTACCGGTTGCGTCCTGGAAGATAGCATAGCTTGAATTTAAGCCACGGCCCTGCAGGAACATGCGACGCAGTGAAGTACCAGAACCTTTTGGAGCTACCAGGAACACATCCACATCAGCAGGAGGGATGATACCGGTTTGCTCTTTGAAAGTGATACCGAAACCATGAGAGAAATACAATGCTTTACCTGCAGTCAGGTGTTTTTTAACAGTTGGCCACAGTTCTATCTGTGCCGCATCGCTCAACAGGTAGCAAATGATGGTACCACGCTCTAAAGCTTCCTCTATCTCAAAAAGGGTTTCACCGGGTACAAAGCCGTCAGCAACTGCTTTATCCCAGGTTTTTGAATTTTTACGTTGACCAACGATTACGTTGATACCATTGTCTTTTTGATTGAGTGCCTGACCTGGACCCTGAACGCCATAACCGATAACAGCTACGGTTTCGTTCTTCAATACTTCCTGCGCTTTTGCTAAAGGAAACTCTTCGCGGGTTACTACGTTCTCTTCAGTGCCGCCGAAATTTAGTTTTGCCATTGTTTTGTTTATTTGATTACTCCGATGCTTTTAATGTCACACCGATATTATTTTTAATTGGTTACTATTTTGTTGTACGTTCTACGTCGTACGTTTTACGTTTTTTATTTTTTGCAGCGATACGTACAACGTAGAACGTCACACGTACAACCATACTCTTACTTCTTCACAACAATCACTATCCCCGACGCCCAGCCCATTTTGGTTAATACCAGGTCTTCGCGCTCATCCAGGTAGCTTATCAGATTTGCTACTTTATCTGAATGTCCGTCCGGCCAGTTGGCTTGCGGCAACATGTCATCAATGATGTACAAGCCGCCGGTTTCCAGCATCTCCAGAGTTTCCTCCAGGTGCGTATATTTACCCGGCCAGGTATCTGCAAATATAAAGCTGAACTTTTGCCTGTTATTTTTTCTTATCCACTCGCCACCATCTGTACAGATCAAAGTGAGGCGTCTGTCGATGCCTAAATTCTCCTTTGCTATACTTAATAACGTTTCATCGTTATCCAGTGATATTAAAGTCGAATCCTGATCCATGCCATCAAGTACCCATGCAGTAGCCAAACCAGTACCTGTTCCTAACTCTAAAAATTTAGATGCAGGTTTTGAAGCAGCCAGCGTTTTCAGCAGCGTACAGGTTGATATTTCCGACATCTGCAAAAAACCACATGCCTCGGTAGCTTTTTTAATGCTATCGTAGGCTTTGGGATGGACTTCTGGTTCGTTATCTAAGATCATTCTGCTATAATTTCGGAATTCGGATTTTCGATTTCGGTTTTGTTTTTTTGGCTTTAACCTTTCGCCTTTTAGCTTTCACCTTACATCGTGAACACTTTATCCCCTTCATTCAGAAACTCATTCTCTATCACATCTTCTCCCGGTTCCAACCGTTCAAACTCGCGCAATTTTGCATTAAAGCCTTCGCTGTCTTTAATGATAGCTACACGTGCGCTGCGGACGAACTCGATCAAACCATAAGGTTGTAAAATGCTGATCAGGTTGTCTATCTCTTCGCGGTGACCGGTTGTTTCAAATACAGTATAGTCCTTACGGATAGCTACCGCACGCGCACCGTTTTCGCGAAGCAGGCGCTCAACGCTTACCTTCTCGGCAATCACGTCAGTTGATAGCTTGTATAATGCCAGTTCCTGCCAGATCACGTCTTCGTTGGTGTGATAGTATACTTTTAATACTTCCACCTGTTTTTCTATCTGGCGACAAAGTTTGCGAACTACATCTTCTGCCTCAGTGATCACAATATTAAAGCGGTGAACACTGCTCACTTCTGACGGCGAGGTATTCAGGCTATCGATATTGATCTTGCGACGGGTGAAGATGATGGCGATGCGATTAAGCAATCCTATCTGGTTTTCGCTGTAAACCGTTATATTAAATTCTTGTTTTTCTTCCTGTGTGCTCATTGTCTTGATTTCTTTTAAGCCTTTTTAAAGTCCTCTCCTTTGGAGAGGATTTAGGTGAGGCATTACTTAAGCCTGATCTCTGCTACGCTGCAACCTTGTGGTACCATCGGGAATACGTTGTTTTCCTTAGTTACCATTACCTCTAATAAATACGGGCCATTGTGGTCCAACATTTCCTTCAGGGTGGCCGGTAAATTTGTTCTTTCCGAAATTGATTTACCTGCGATACCATAAGCAGCAGCCAGCTTTACAAAATCAGGGCTTTGCATATCCACAAAAGAGTAACGTCGCTCGTTAAATAACTCCTGCCATTGGCGAACCATGCCCAGGAACCTGTTATTCAGAATAACGATCTTGATATCAATATTGCTTTGCATTACTGTGCCCAACTCCTGCAAGGTCATTTGGAAGCCGCCGTCACCGATGATAGCCACTACAGTGCGGTCCTTCGCGCCGTATTTAGCGCCCATTGCGGCAGGCAGAGCAAAGCCCATAGTACCCAAACCGCCACTGGTTACATTGCTGCGTGTTTTATTCAATTTAGCATAGCGGCAAGCCACCATTTGGTGTTGACCTACGTCTGTTACAATCACCGCTTCACCTTTCGTGATCTCATTCAATTGCTTGATCACTTCTCCCATGGTCATCTCGTCCGTCGTTGGGTTCAGCTCTTTCTCGATCACCAATTTAACTTCTTCAGCAGTATGGTCGTGAAACTTTTGCAGCCACTCAGGGTATGTTTTTGCTTCAATAGCCTGTGTAAGCAATGGTAAAGTTTCCTTGCAATCGCCCCAAACAGGAACGGTGGTTTTCACATTCTTGTCGATCTCAGCCGGATCGATATCCAGGTGAATAACTTTAGCTTGCTTAGCATATTTATCTAATCTGCCGGTTACACGGTCGTCAAAACGCATACCGATGGCGATCAACACATCGCACTCGTTGGTTAATACATTCGGACCGTAGTTGCCATGCATGCCCAGCATACCTACGTTAAGAGGATGATCTGTTGGAATAGCGCCTGCACCTAATGCTGTCCATGCAGCTGGGATGCCAGATTTTTCAACGAAAGCTTTGAATTCTTTTTCAGCTCCGCCTAAGATCACACCCTGGCCAAACAGGATGAATGGTTTTTTAGCGGTTGCGATCAGTTCAGCAGCTTCTTTAATATACTGAGGCCTAACGATAGGCTTAGGTCTGTAGCTGCGGATATGGTTGCAAGGCGTGTAGCCCTTAAACTGGAATTTCTGAATCTGCGCGTTCTTGGTAATGTCGATCAACACAGGACCCGGGCGACCGCTGCGGGCAATATAAAATGCCTTGGCAATCACTTCAGGAAGCTCGTTGGCATCCGTTACCTGGTAGTTCCATTTGGTTATTGGTGTAGTGATATTGATGACGTCAGTTTCCTGGAAAGCATCGGTACCTAACAGGTGAGCAAATACCTGTCCGGTGATACATACTACAGGCGTGCTGTCAATCTGCGCATCAGCCAAACCGGTTACCAAATTGGTAGCACCCGGACCGCTGGTTGCAAATACCACACCCACTTTACCTGACGTACGTGCATAGCCCTGTGCAGCGTGAATACCACCCTGCTCGTGACGCACCAGGATATGATCCAGTTTATCGCTATAGTCATACAAAGCATCATATATAGGCATGATCGCTCCGCCCGGATACCCGAATATCGTCTCAACACCTTCGGTTATCAGCGCCTCTAATAAAGCAACTGAACCGGATACTTCTTTAGCCGGTGACCCCGCTGATTTCTCTGCGGCTTCACTTATTTCTTGTTTAGCAATTGTTTGTGTTTCCACTGTATGCTTATTTAGTTATTGTAAATACCTTTTTTAATGAGTGAATTAGCGAGTTAGTGAATGAGTGATTATTAAGAAAACCTTTCACTTTTTACCTTTCGCCTTTCACCTCTCAATCCATTTCATCCGTTACGCAACCCTCAGCAGCTGTGCTTACGGTTTTTGCGTATTTGTATAGCAGGCCTTTTGTGGCTTTCAGAGCCGGTTGTTTCCATTCGCTTCTTCGTTGTGCCAGTTCGGCATCCGATATTTTGAGGTTCATGGTACGACCGATGGCATCCAGTTCTATAATATCGCCATCCTTAACCAGGGCCAGATTGCCACCGTTATGGGCCTCAGGAGTGATGTGGCCAACCACAAATCCATGTGTACCTCCGCTAAAGCGTCCGTCCGTTATCAGGGCGACAGAGCTGCCCAAACCTGCGCCAAATATGGCTGAGGTAGGCTTCAGCATTTCCGGCATGCCCGGTGCGCCCTTCGGACCAACGTAGCGGATCACCACCACATCACCCGCACGGACTCGGCCGCTCAGAATGCCATCTATCAGTTCAAACTCCCCATCGAATACACGGGCGGGGCCTACAAAGCGCTCTCCCTCTTTCCCGGTGATCTTCGCTACTGAGCCGCCTTCGGCCAGGTTACCATACAATATTTGCAGGTGACCGGTTGCCTTGATCGGCTTTTCAACAGGGAATATTATTTTTTGTGTATCAAAGTCTAATTCAGGGATATCGGACAGATTTTCGGCTAATGTTTTGCCGGTAACAGTCAGGCAATCACCATGCAGCCAGCCTAGTTTTAGCAGGTATTTCATTACCGCAGGGATACCGCCAACATTGTGCAGGTCTTCCATCATGTACTTACCGCTTGGTTTCATATCGGCCAGCAGCGGGATACGGTTGCTGATCTCCTGGAAATCGTCCTGGGTCAACGGTACATCAACGCTTTTTGCTATCGCGATGAGGTGAAGTACAGCATTGGTTGAGCCACCCATTACCATAATGGTAGTGATAGCGTTCTCGAAAGCCTCGCGGGTCATGATATCTTTTGGTTTGATATCACGTTCCAGTAATACTTTAATGTATTTACCGGCATCGCGGCACTCTTGTTGTTTTTCTTCGCTTAGTGCAGGGTTCGATGAGGAGTAAGGCAAACTCATCCCCAAAGCCTCAATAGCTGCAGCCATAGTATTAGCGGTATAGATACCACCACATGCACCAGCACTTGGACAGGCATTTTTAACCACGCCCATAAAGTCTTCTGGGGTAATAGTGCCTGCTATCTTTTTACCTAATGCCTCAAAAGCCGAAACAATGTTCAAATCCTCACCTTTCCAGTGACCGGGTTTAATAGTACCACCGTAAACCATAATTGAAGGACGGTTTAAACGACCCATCGCCATTACCGATCCCGGCATGTTTTTATCGCAGCCTGGCAAAGTAATTACCGCATCATAATATTGTGCACCGCAAACTGCTTCGATCGAATCGGCAATAACATCGCGGCTCACTAAGGAGTAACGCATACCCTCGGTACCATTGCTCATACCATCGCTCACACCAATTGTGTTGAAGATAAAGCCCACCAGGTCTTCTGCCCATACGCCTTCTTTTACCACTTTGGCCAGGTCGTTCAGGTGCATGTTGCAGGTGTTGCCATCATAGCCCATGCTTGCAACGCCCACCTGTGCTTTTTTCATATCGTCGTCGGTAAGGCCGACACCATAAAGCATGGCCTGCGCGGCCGGCTGGGTTGGGTCTTGCGTAAGCGTGCGGCTATATTTGTTCAGCACGATTTGTTCGGTGGTGGTAGTACTCATTTGGTATATTAGTTATTATTGGTTGTAATGGTTGTAGATGTTGTAAAGGTTGTAGTTGTTATAGAAGTTTTAAACCTTTTCAACTATTACAACATTTACAACTACTTCAACTATCTTTTAACCAGCAAAAGCAAGTTACCCAGACCATCCCCAAACCGCAATAGTCAAAAAATAAATTTTTATTTAGTATTTTATTCTGTTTAGAATACAAATTATTATAAATATTCTGTAAATATAGTTTATTTCAGAATAAAATTATTAGCAAAGTATACCAAAGTTAAAAACGGTATTCGGTACAGTTACTATGTATGCATAATAAAGGCCCGATTTTCGGCGTGAAATGTCGGTTTGGGGTAAAAAAGTTGTGCGGGTGGGGCGTGGCGCGAGGCGGTTGGCGTGCCAGGTTGTTCGCAAAGTAAAAGGTATGTCATTGCGATGAACGGCCTGAGCGGTGAAGAAGCAATCGCGAACTGTGCATCTTCGCCCTGTATAGCATGCGATTGCTTTCCCGAAGTAAATTCGGGACAGGCTGTTGCGCGGCTCACACTACCCGCCTTGCGCCTCGCAATGACAAAAATGGTTTGTTCGTTCGTTTTTTATGCGGGATGATTTAGAACACGTTTTTGTTGAAAAAATCACATCAAAATTCACCCCAATTTCCTTGCTTGTAACCTTCTTTTTTACCTAACTTAGATTACTCTTCTTTACATGCCTAAAGCCCTCTTTGCACGGCATCTTGCTACTTTGTAACATTAGTAAACAGGTCAATTACGTATTTAAATGTATTCATCATGGAAAGAGTGATCGTTCAATTCAACATCCCTGGTATGACATCAAAGGTGTATGACCAGATTTGGGACGAACTGCGCAAAGCAGGCCAATCGCACCCTGCGGGACTTCATCATCATGTAGGCGCCCAGCAGGGCAATAGCTGGCTGGTTGTGGACGTGTGGGAGTCAGCCGAAGCCTTCAATAAGTTTGGCGAAACGTTAATGCCGATCCTGGCAAAGTCAGGGGTAAACATGGATTCGGCAAGGCCGGTTATTACGCCTGTGCATTATGAGTATGAGGCGGCGTTGGTGCATTGAGTCAGTTGGCAGTAACCGTAACGTAGAGACGCGATGCATCGCGTCTCTAAAAATTACCGTCATTGCGAGGAACCAAAGACCCGCGTTAAGGATTGAAGTGTATACCGGCACTTCGACAGGCTCAGTGTGACAGGCCGGGCGCAATGCCTGCAGGCGTATGAACGGAAAGCCTGACCCCGCTTCTACCAGCGGGGGAACGCCCATGTTCAGTTAGCAGTTAGCAGTTAGCAGTTAGCAGTTATCGGTTAGCAGTTAGCAGTTAGCAGGGGATATAGCATTGTTTACTTGACCTTATGCGTGTGGTGCATCAGCCCGGTAATAAGATAATGATGAACTAGATTGATCTTTGTGAATGGAGATTAATGTGGATTGAAAGGCAGGAACGGTGGTTACCATTGCGGTAAATGTACGCCTGCCTTTCTGATGGATATGATAATTCTCCAAAAGGATATATCTTCGGCACAAGCTTAAAACTTGTGGCGGCCATGCAGTTCCTCGTACAGCTCAATCACTTTGCGCTGCAGCGACGTTATCTCGGCTTCCTGCTCCGATATCTTCTTTTTCAGGATATCGCTCGTAAACTCAATAGGGGCAAGCTCCTCGTTGTACACGTTGAGTAGTTGCAGGAGCGTAACGCTGTAAATATCAGCAATCTGCTCCAGGCGCGACAGGTTAACATCGGTTACACCGGTTTCGATTTTTGACATAGCCGGGATAGAAATTCCCAGGCGCGTTGCCACATCTTCCAGCGTCCATCCGTTGCGCTGACGAATCAATTTAATACTTTGGCCAACCGTAGTTTTTGGCACTTTGTTCTCAATTTCACCCATTTTAAAAATTGCACACTAAGTTAAAGGTCATAATCATTGCCTTCCAAAGCATGGCTCGCGGGGGCAGCACACGGGCCTCTCGGTCAAAGCGTTTAAACAAATCAGGACTGAAAGATGTAAATTATTTCTGACTATATCAATAAGACAGATATCTGATTTTCTGATTGTTAATATTTTATACTCAAATTTATTACCAATTCTTGATAATTATTTCCCGATAGGCAAAAGTAGCATTTCCTGTGGGGAAAAGGAAGGGCGGAAGTGAGTGGTGAATGGTGAGTGGGGGAATATTAAAGTAGTAGCGGTAGTGGCAGTAGCAGTTGCCTGTTATCATTGGTTTGTTTTATAAAAGTGATGGGTAGTATAGCGTTATACTCACGCAAAGGTTGGGGCGAACATTAATTTGGGCGTTTCCCCGCTGATAGAAGCGGGGTCAGGCTGTACACTCATACGCCTGCGAGGCCTTAGGCGCGAGGCTGGTATCCGTTGCCATCCTTAACGCGGGATAGTTTCGTTCGTTTTGTGGGCACATGAGTGGTCACGAGTAGCTTTACACTATGCATTACCTCAGATTCGAATTATAATAAAAACTTAGCTGATACCTCCATTTCTGAGTCTAACGGATTTCATAATAGCTGGGATATCATTCCAATCATTAATCCAAATGGTTTTGACTCCGAAAGATTCAGTGTCTGATTCTTCAAACCTTTCGATTATATTAATTAGAAACTTTACGGTATCGTCAAAATTTAGATCTGCTTTAGATTTTTCATCCAAGATCTCTTTGTTTTCTTTTAAAAGAACTTCAAGTCTTCTTTTTACATTTTCTTCCTTGTGTCGCATTTTAAAAATGAAATGCGATTCGTCGTTTTCTCCTTTTTGTTTTTTTGCAATGTCTAAAAGTCTTCTGATGTTAGGATCGGTCAAAGATGAGCCGATAAATAAACAATTCGATTCTCTGAACTTGTTTATTTGCACGATGTTATTCCAACTATAAATATCAATATACTGCTTATGATAAATACTTTCTCCAAATGTGATTTGATGTTGCTTGGTTAGTTTTTCTTTGTGAGGTAAGTAGCCATGAACGTGATAAATCGGCAATGTACCGTCCGAATTCATTCCTATACCATATATAGGTGTATGTGGTACTTCAATATTTATCATTGATAGCCGCTGCTCTAAGATATCATCAAAATTATAGCTGATTATACTATCAAGATTAGGGCTTTTTCCGGGAGACGCGCAAAAATTGACAATCTCATCCATTAGCAATGAGTCTTTTTGTATGTCCAATTGCTCATATAAAACTTTATGAACAGCTTCTTCAAATGACATTTTTTTGTCCTCATAAAATTTCTGTAAATATCTTCCTGCGATAAGCGGGCTAGGCGAAAATACACTCGTGAAAATTTTTGATAATACAGTTGAAACATTTCGTTCTTTTTCAATGGTAGTTATCATTAATTTTTGAAGTAAAGTATCCCAGTTCGGAAGGCCAAATCCCATAGAAACACCTGCACCTAATACAAGTACTAATTTTTCTTTTTCGTAATACTGTGTAAGTTTTTTTACGATATCATTTCGTGTAAGTCTTTTTGAGCTTGGTAAGCTCTTAATAAACTCGGTTTTGAAATCACTGCTCAAAATTTTAAACGCTCTTTCCAATATTTCTTTTGAAATCGGAGTAGCGTAGTTTTCAAATCCTATACTCATAATTTTTATAAGCTTTTGTGTGTCACAAATTAATAGTGGATGATACCAACTGTCAACCCGTGAAAACACCCATTTTTCATTTAACTATCCGTTAACGAGCGTGCGCATTTATGCGGTGGGAGAAAATCAATCTACTCTGTCGCACAACGCCCTTACCCTCCGTAATATCCTAAAACATCCACATGGAAAAACTCTACATCTGCTTATTATTATTGGCTACAATGGCGGCGGGGTGCCACACTGGTTCGGGAATGGATAAATGCGGACCGTGCCCGTTGTTGAATACCGCGATATTGATGGAAATGAGGGTCAGGATAGTGGATAAAACCACCGGCGCCGATCTGTTCCTGGCACCCAACTCCACCTATAAACCTACCGACCTGAATGTAACAAGCTCTGTAGACGGTCCTAATTTTCATTTTGTGGTCGACTCGACGGATACCAACAACCGCGCTATCCTGTTAAGGGATTTTGAGTCGGTAAACTACACGCTGCAACTGGCCAATTTGAGTGCTGATCATATCAATGTAGTTGTAGGTCTTAATGATAAAAAGTGCTGCGCCACTACCGAAGTAAAAAGCATTAAGCTCAATGATAGTACGGTATGTGCGCCATGCAGTATGCAACAGGTGGTGACTATTAAGAAGTGATTTGGTGAGTGGTGAATGGGAGGATACATAATTCCCCTCTTGTCCGAAGGACTCCTTCGGAGAGAGGGGCAGGGGTGTGTTCTTCAGCATTTATGGCGTAGAAACACACCCCTTCCACTGCGCTGTCCACCGCGCCCCCTCTCAAGAGGGGAATTGAAAATCTGCGAAATCAGCGTAATCAAACCGATCAGCGGTCAAAAAGGTGCGGCCCTGTTGCACAAATGGTTTTACCCGCGTAATGAATAGAAAACAAGCTTATGAAAAAGATATACATCGGGTTATTACTGTTGGCTGTATTAGGGGCGGGGTGCCACAATGGCTCTGGGAATATTACGGATAAGTGCGGGGCATGTCCTTTAGCGGCGTTGCTATTGGTGGCGAAAGTAAGGATAGTGGATAAAACTACAGGTGCCGACCTGTTCCTGTCGCCCGGTTCGCCCTACAGACAGTCGGACCTGAATGTGAGCAGCTCAGTAAGCGGCCCTAATTACCAATTCAACGTAGATTCAACAGATAAAAACAACCGTTCCATCTGGCTAACCGACTATCAGTCGCAAACCTACACCCTGCAACTGGCCAACCTGAGTGCGGATCATATCAAGATAGTTGCGGGCCTTAATTCGCAGAAGTGCTGCGCCTCTACGGAGGTGAAAAGTATTATGCTGAATGACAGCTTAATATGCGCTCCATGCAGTCCGATGCAGGCGGTGACAATTAAGAAATAGTTTTAAGGCGAAAGGATACTGTTTTTAGCTAGTTAGCTGAATGTTTGTAGCCCTTGATAAAAGGTATAAGCATCAATCCAATACCAACGCCAATGCCTAAGCCTTTGACAGAATCCGGGGCTCCTGTAAGCCTGGAAAGTATCAGACTTAGGGCGCCTATGAATAATCCTATTGGAATCAGATAAAAAAGTTTTCCGAAACGTTGTTTCATAATTATAAAGTTTAGTATAGCATTATTTACAATGCGTGATGCCAAGATAAACATTTTTTTCCCCCTCTACTAATTCCCCTCTAGAGAGGGGCAGGGGTGTGTTCATTAGCATGCATGGCGTAGAAACACACGCCTGCCACTACGCCGTCCGTCGCGCCCCCTTTCAAGGGCACTAACATACGAATCTACACCAAAAAGTTAAAAACACGTCAGAAACGACTAAAAACGAAGAAAATGACTAGAAATTAAGTAATGGTGAAAAGATTTGTATCAACAATGATACAAAATGTCTGGAGAGATAGGCGAGAATCTTAAAGGCAAATATGATTTTTTCATACTTAATGAGCCTAATTTAAAGGAAGTTGTCTTACGTTATTCATCCAATGGTCAATATACCTTTGAATCTGATCTTTTAATTCCTCAAATAAAGGCACACTTAATTGAGTGGACGCCTCCCTTGTGTTCACCTTTTTTTCTTCAAAAAGCTTATAAAAATAGAAGGCAGCCATCCTAATAAATTCAAACAAAAGAGCTGGGGTAGGCTCACTTTCATATGGAATAGGTATTTCAAAAACAGATAACGTTTTTGATTTGAAGCTATAGACGCCATGTTCTACTTTATTAAACTTTTCGACAGTTATGTTGAGTTCGTATTTGCCGGGGTTGTTAGGATTATATGCTGAAATGTCAATTCCGTATATTAATCCTGATTGTAGCTGAGGAACATTTAAAAACTTCATAGGGTCAGGTTCTATAAACCACTCTAATTCCTCGTTTTTGATGTTTTTAAATTCTACTTTGTTTTTGTCCATCCCCAAATATACCTAATATTTAAGACGGAATTTACCGTGTTTTAACAGCCAAGTGACCACATATAGTATATTTTTTAAAACTCCATAGAGGGGAATAAATCCTCGAACATTTCTCGGGCTGTGGTTAGAAATTCGTCCTCTGGCTCGTTTTGTTTATTAATCATTAGGTATGTGCTGTGAATAACATCCATACTATGAGCAAAAACAGTGTCTCCGATTAGATTTTCCATGGCCGCCTTGTAGACTTTAAATCGCTTAGTATTATTTCTTGCCTCCACCTTGTCGCCATCAATGGTATGAGACCCCAAGAATCCAAAACTAGCTTTCGGGTGAGTTTGCAATATCCTAATTAGCACCTGTATACACGTAGAAACTATTTTGGTACAATTATTTTCGTGGGTAAGTATATTGAATTTGCAATCCCTTGACTTATCCTGCTTTCTGTAGAATTTTATTATAAAAATTTCATTAAGGTATTGTTCTACTTCGATTAGATACCTATACCTTTCAGTTCTGAAGGCATAGATATGGGTTCGTACATAATTATTATGGTTAAAGGTACTTTTGCACCCTACTTTAATAAAAGGATAATTATTTTCAAACACTTACGGAATCAAATATTTATATGCCGAGCAGCGGGCGGATTTTAATTCCTGTGATGATCTTTTAACGAGGTAAGAACTTACCTTTAAAGTAGGTGTAACTTTAACTAAATGCAAGGTTGAGCAGGCAGCGCGAGCGCTACGGCTAGTAGTGTTGTATATAAAACGATTACCCATGATTCATTTACCAGTATGGGGAATACCGGTTAGTTTTTAAAGTTCAACGCAAATATGTAGAATTAGTTCGATAAAATGCAACTGTTCAATTAGGGGACTTCAATTGGCGAAAGACACTATTTTTTGCTATAAATCGTAAATGAACTGACAAAATCTTGTCAGAAGTCATTAGCTCCGTTTTGAGCGACTTTTAGTAGCGTTGTGTGTGTATATATGGTTATACAAATGTAGCAATTATAACGCATCATATTGCCTATTTAGATTAATTATAAATTGTATTTTAATTGTAAAATTTTAATTTAGGCAGCTGTAAATCAGTGTAGTTATATAAAAAGTATTTTTTTACTCCTACTTATTTTTCCAATTCGTAGCTTTTGCACACAGTATAATCTTCGTCTTAAACTTTGTAGATTAGTAACTACCTAACCAGTAGTTATTTTATGGACTTTAAAGATCAATTGAGTAAATTAGACGAGTTACTCGAATTACTTAAAAATGAAAACCATGCGCTAAATGGCTTTGAATTAAAGGATGCGATGGAAAGGAGAGGTTGCCCTGTTTCTGACCATGAATTACAACGTTATATAAATCAATTAACAGCCGATAAGTATATCATGCAAGATTTTGATTATAACTACATGATAAGAATCGAAGGGTTGTTATTTGAGGGTTATGCGCAAAAGATTGCTAATGACGCCTCCGAAAATAAGAGGCTGGATACATTAGAATCTTACCAACGCGCACAAGCCGATACCCTGAATCGATTGACCTTATGGATTGCGGTGGGGTCTGTTGGCCTCCTACTGATTGAGTTTCTGAAATTGTGGAAATCAGAAATTCAGGTGTTATTTCATTGGCTATTTTAGGGTCAGTGTAAATTGGTACGTTGTTGCCCTCTCAAGAGGGGAATTGAATGCTTTAATTAAGTAAATGAGCGGTTTAGATAAGGTGTTCACAAGCGGTGTGAGCGTGAACGCTAAAACAAAAAAACGCCCGATGATTACTCACCAGGCGTTTAATAGTTAAATTTATATCTTATTAACGGTGGGTAATGCCTTCGGCCAATACCATCACTTTGTTGTTCAGCACTTCAACAACGCCGCCGTTGATGAGGTATACGTCTTCCCTGTTCCCGCCGTGACGGACGATGAGTTTACCATCTTCCAGGGTCGAGATCAGCGGTGCGTGCTGGTTCAATACTTCAAATGCGCCCATAGTGCCCGGAAGGTTTACCGAAGTAACTTCGCCTTCAAACACTTTTTTATCGGGAGTCAGAATTTCTAATTGCATTTCTTTTTAGATGTGAGACGTGAGATTTTAGATGTGAGACAACTGCCTTTTTATCTTTTAACTCATATCTGATTCAAAAAAAACGGATTTGAGATACTGACCTGAGAAAAATCTCAAATCTCATATCTCAAATCTCATATCTTAAGCATTAGCTTCAGCTAATAGCTTCTTGCCTTTTTCTATAGCGTCTTCAATGCTTCCAACCAGGTTGAACGCAGCTTCAGGATATTCGTCCACTTCGCCGTCCATGATCATGTTGAAACCTTTGATGGTATCTTTAATATCAACCAACACACCTTTTAAGCCGGTAAACTGCTCGGCAACGTGGAATGGCTGAGAAAGGAAACGCTGTACACGGCGTGCACGCGACACAACCAGTTTATCTTCTTCAGAAAGCTCGTCCATACCTAAGATGGCGATGATATCCTGAAGCTCTTTGTAGCGTTGCAGGATCTCTTTTACGCGCTGAGCAGTGTTATAGTGCTCGTCGCCTAAGATAGCAGGGCTTAATATACGTGAAGTAGAGTCAAGAGGGTCAACCGCAGGGTAGATACCCAACTCGGCGATCTTACGGGACAATACGGTAGTAGCATCTAAGTGGGCGAAAGTAGTAGCCGGCGCAGGGTCGGTCAAGTCATCCGCAGGTACATATACCGCCTGTACAGAGGTAATTGAACCGCGTTTGGTTGAAGTAATACGTTCCTGCATGGTACCCATCTCGGTTGCCAGAGTTGGCTGGTAACCTACCGCTGAAGGCATACGGCCCAACAACGCAGATACTTCTGAACCTGCCTGGGTGAAACGGAAGATGTTATCGATGAAGAAAAGGATATCACGGCCTTTACCTTCAGCATCACCATCACGGAAATATTCAGCGATAGTCAAACCTGACAAGGCCACACGTGCACGTGCACCCGGCGGCTCGTTCATTTGCCCGAATACGAAGGTTGCTTTTGAGTCTTTCAGTTCGTCTTTGTTTACTTTTGAAAGATCCCATGCGCCTTTTTCCATCGCATGAACAAAGTCGTCACCATATTTAATAATGCCTGATTCGATCATTTCGCGCAGTAGGTCGTTACCTTCACGGGTACGCTCACCTACACCGGCGAATACTGATAAACCTGCATAAGCTTTTGCAATGTTGTTGATCAATTCCTGGATCAATACGGTTTTACCTACACCCGCACCACCAAACAGACCGATCTTACCACCTTTTGCATAAGGCTCTAATAAGTCGATTACCTTGATACCGGTGAACAATACTTCGCTCTCGGTAGAAAGGTCCTCAAAACGTGGAGGTACGTTGTGAATTGGTTTACCATCTTTTTTATCCAGGTTACCCAAGCCGTCGATAGCATCACCAACCACGTTGAACACACGGCCTTTGATATCGTCGCCCACAGGCATTTTAATAGCTGCTTCCTGATCCACAACCGGCATACCGCGCAGTAAACCGTCGGTTGAGTCCATCGCTACGGCACGTACACGGTCTTCGCCTAAGTGCTGCTGAACTTCCAAAACAATTTTCTGGCCGTTTTCTTTGGTGATCTCTAACGCGTCATAAATTTTAGGAAGGTGACCTTCGGAGAAGCTTACGTCAACTACCGGACCGATGATCTGTGATATTTTTCCAATGTTTGGCATATATAACCTGGTAATTTAAAAGATTTTGTAAATGAAATAGTTCTCTATAAAATGCTTTTGTTTTAGAGCCGCAAAGCTAAGGTTTTTTGATAAATATTTAAATAGTGCCGGCGAAATATTTTTAGTTGGCAGTTTTCCGTTTGTGCCAAAGGCATTCCTTCGGAACAGTTGGCGAAAAAACATAGGTCAAATGCTAATTCCCGATAACTGATAACAAGTAACTGATTAACTGCTATCTTAACTAATATTTAATAATTGTCAATCAAATGTCATTGAAATATTAACTAAATTACTATGTTTGCATAGTAACCAGTTAAAACTATTACAATTACAAACCCCTAATCAAATTAATTTTTATGCGTAAACTTTTACTATTAGCGCTTGCTATAGCGCCGGTAATGGCTTTTGCCCAGGGTTTCCAGGTGAACCTTGAGGGGCAAAAACAAATTGGTATGGGCCATACCGGGACGGGCTTAGCACAAGACGGCGCCGCTTTATTTTTTAACCCCGGTGCAGTAGCTACCGAATCGGAGAATTATGTGCAGGCAGGAATAAGTCCGCTTAGCTTCAATTCGGTATTTAGTCCGGCCGGATCATCAGAGGAATACCATACCGCCAGCAAATGGGCAACTCCATTTACTTTTTATGGCACCTGGGGACCTAAAGATGCCCGCTGGAAAGTGGGTATGGCCGTGTATACACCTTTTGGCGGTTTAACCGACTGGGGCACTACCTGGCCGGGACGATTCGCAGCTGAGAAACTCGACCTGAAGGCGATCTACTTTCAGCCAACCATCAGTATTAAAGTAACTGACTGGATGAGCATTGGTGGCGGTTTTGTATATAATCATGGTGATGTTGATCTGACCAGGGCTATTCCGGTTGAAAACTCCAACGGGCAATCCGGCCAGGCTGAGTTGAATGGTAGTGGTAAGGGCTATGGATGGAATGCCGGTGTTTACTTCACCACTAAATCTGGTGTCACCATTGGTATCACGCACCGTTCAAAAGTGACGACGACTATAAACAACGGTGCAGCGACATTTACTGTTCCGGCATCACTGGCGACAAATTTCCCTTCGCCTAACCAGTTTAGCGCAAGTATACCGCTGCCGGCAACCGACGCTATCGGTATAGGATACCGTCCGTGCAGTAAATGGCTGTTGGCTTTGGATGTGAATGTGGTAGAGTGGGGCTCGTTCAAAACCTTGTCCTTCGACTATAAAACGAACACACCCTTATTGCAGGATACTTATTCTCCGCGCAACTACAATAATACTATCGGTGTACGTGGTGGGGCGCAATATATGGCTACTAATAAACTGGCCCTGCGTTTTGGCGGCGGCTATGCCGAATCAGCAGCTTTAAATGGCTATGTGACCCCCGAAGTACCTGATGCTAACCGGGCTTACGTTACCGGTGGTATAGGTTACAAACTGGCGCAGCATTTTGATGTCGACATTTCTTTTGAGTACGAACACTTGACGCAACGCACGCAAACCAATTACGAAACACGGTTGTCGGGCACCTTCAAATCAGAAGTTTATATCCCGGGCATCTCATTAGCTTATCACTGGTAACCCTAAACTATTACAACAATGAAACACTTAAAACATTTTATATACATCATTGCGGGGTTAGTATACTTAAGCGCCTGCAAGCCCAGCATCAATTCGCCAAAGCCATCAAACGGCTCGGCTGATTTTTCAAGATACATCGCCATAGGTAACTCCCTCACCGCAGGTTATGCTGATGGCGGTTTATACCGCGCCGGACAAATGGTATCGTACCCAAGCATTATGGCCAAACAAATGCAGTCTGTTGGCGGCGGGGCGTTTAATCAACCTTTGTTTGACGCCAGCCAGGCCAATGGTTCAGGCTATCTGCAACTGACAGGTTTTAATGCCGATGGCACGCCGATCACTACGCCGGTTACTTCTAATTTGGCTATTCGTGGCATACAGCCTGTTCCCGGATTTGGGAATGTGACGCTTTATACCAAATACGCCGGTGATATTGAAAACTATGGTGTACCCGGAATAAAGTTATACCACATCACTTATGGTGCTTATGGCAATCTGAATGGCTTCTATGAGCGTTTGCTGCCAGGTGACGAAGGAACCAATACGACTACTTATCTTGATTTCATCACAGCAAAGCCATTCACATTTTTCTCCAACTGGCTGGGTAATAACGATGCCCTGGGTTATGCGACCTCGGGCGGTGCTGGTGATGTTCTGACCGACAAAGCTACCTTTGCAGGGTTATATAATTTGCTTATCGGCAGGTTAACAGCCGGTGGTGCAAAGGGCGTGGTGGGTACTATTCCTGATGTAACCTCGGTTCCTTATTTTAATACGATAACCGTAGGTGCAGTTTTGGGAGCTGTTCAAAAACAAAATCCGCAGGTGCAGGCAATTTATATCAATGCGTTGGTAAGCGGATCCACTTATGCACCACGTGCCGCTACTGCCAAAGATTTGATTGTACTTACCTTTCCGACTAATAAGATCGGTGTGCCGATAAGTACCCCTTATGGAAATTTGCCCTATGGATTGACGCCTTATACACCGATCGATAACGAGTATGTATTGGATGCCAATGAAGTTGCCTTAACGCAGGATTATGTGCAATCCTACAATGCCACTATTAAATCCGTCGCGGCAGCAAAGGGTTTGGCTGTGTTTGATTCCTATACTTTCCTGAATAATGTGAAAGCACACGGATTGGAAGAGGATGGTATCAGTCTGAATTCAAACTATATCAGCGGTGGCATATTTTCGCTGGATGGCGTGCACCTTACGCCTCGCGGTTATGCTATTGTAGCCAATGAATTTATCAAAGCCATCAATGCCAAATATGGTTCAACCATTCCTTTGGCTAGTGTTTCGGATTATAACGGGATAAAGTTTCCGTAGTTCAGTTTGCAGTTGGCGGTTTGCAGTTTGCATTTCTTCATGTGCTCACTGCAAACTGCCCACTGCAAACTATATCAGAGCAAATAGGTATATTGCTTACCTATAGCACACCAGATGTACTTCACCAGCCTGCCGGATCATAACAAACCTGGATTTGATGAGGAGCTGCATTTCAGCACTTTTAAGAAGCATAATATTGTTTTTAATGCATTGGTGAGCAGCAGTCATTGTGAAAGTCATGTAGGCTGTCTTTCTTTTAAAACAGTTTTGAGCGGGGAGGAGTGGTATGGGATCAATAACCGTCGCGTTGCAGTGAGACCCGGTCAATTTTTGATGCTAAATGACGAGCAGACTTATTCGAGCAGTATCGATACGGTCGGCAAAGTACAAAGCTTTTCCATTTTCTTCAGGAATGAATTTGCTTCGGCTGTTTTTGCTGACAAGCTGCATAATGAAGAGCGGTCGCTGGATGATCCATTTTATAATGATAGACAGTTACCGGAATTCTTTCAGACGCTTAATCATATTGAACCGGATTTACTAAAGCAATTATCAGGGCTGATCTTCTCGCTCGATAACGAAGGCTACGATACCAATATGGTTGATGAACACTTGGTTGATGTACTGCAATCGCTCATCGGTACTTACAAATCTGAAGCTAAGCAATCAGCGGGAGTGGATGCTATTAAAGGCTCTACCCGGACGGAGATATATAAGCGACTATGTATCGCTAAGGATTTTATGCATTCCCACTTTTTTGATCAACCGGATTTGCAGGCCATTGGTAATGAAGCATGCTTGTCTGTTCCCCAATTAGTAAGGCAGTTCAAAACGGTATTTAATACGACACCTCATCAGTATCTTACCCGTGTTCGGCTGGATCATGCTGCGTGGCTCCTAAAACAAACGAACACGCCAATTCATGAGATCACCTGGAAATGCGGCTTTGAAAATACGAGCGCTTTTTGCCGGGCATTTAAATCAGCCTACAGCGTTCAGCCTCATAATTACAGGATGATGTCCTGATAAAATTGAGCATTTCTGCACAATTCTTCCTAAGGTGCCCGGATACATTTGTGTTTATTGATCCTAAAACAATGATCACAAATTAAGTATGAAAATCGATCTGTTTAAAAGTATCCCTGCCTCAAAACCCAATGAGGGGATGAATATAGTTAGAGTAACCATCGCTGTAATTATCGGTGTGCATTCGGTGCGCGGACTATTGCATCCTGCCGATGTGAATGATTTCGGTGAAGCATTTAGTCAATGGGGATTCCCCGCTGGCGCATTATGGGCGTGGGCGTTAGTAATCGGTCAGTTTGCGAGTGACGTGGCTTTATTATTTAAGCGCCTGATCATTCCGGCCTGCATTTGCCATGCTATTATATTGATCAGCGGGATATTCATCATCCACGCCAAAGCTGGTTGGTTCGTAGTCGGAGAAGGACGCAACGGGGCTGAATTCAGCGTGCTGCTTCTTGCCTGTCTTTTTGCCATTGCATGGACTTACTGGCCACGAAAACAACAATAATACTTGTTACTCAAAACTCAGGACTATCTTCCCAACATGTTCACTGCTTTCCATCAGCGCGTGGGCTTTAGCTGCATCCTTGGCTGGGAATACATCATGAATAACAGGTTTTATTTTGCCCGATGCCAGTAATGGCCAGATATGCTGTTCGAGACTGCGCGCTATGGCACTTTTAAATTCGATTTCTCTTGACCGGAGCATCGACCCGGTAATGATCAAGCGTTTGCGCATTACCTGTGACAGATCGATCTGCACATCTTTTCCCTTCATGGCGTTAATCAAAACTAATCTCCCTTCTTCTGCAAGCGAAGAAATATTACCCGGAGTATAATCACCGCCGATCATATCCAGTATTACATTGACACCTTTGCCATTAGTAAGTTGATTGATCGCTTCTGCAAAATCTTCCGACCTATAATTGATCGCTTTTATAGCCCCAAGATCTTCACAAAATCTACATTTCTCATCCGACCCGGCAGTTACATAAACTTTGCTCCCTAATGCTGTCGCCATTTGAATAGCCGTTACGCCAATACCGCTCGAACCACCATGTACCAGCAAGCTTTCGCCAGTTTGCAGTTTGCCCCGGTCAAACACATTGCTCCAAACTGTAAAGAATGTTTCAGGGAGTGATGCCGCTTCTACAAAACTCAGGTTGCCCGGTATTGGCAGGCATTGCCCTTCAGGTACATTGCAATATTCCGCATAGCCTCCGCCTGTAACTAAAGCGCAAATTTTGTCGCCAATTTTCCAGCGGTTCACCTTGTCGCCAACGGCAACAATAGTTCCTGCAATTTCCAATCCGGGTATATCCCGCGGAGCTCCTTTTGGTGGTGGATAATTGCCTTTTCGTTGGTATACATCGGGCCGGTTGACGCCAGCCGCGGCTACTTTTACAAGCACCTCTGTAGAAGCTGTAACAGGTTGAGGGCGATCCTCGATTTGTAATACTTCAGGGCTGCCCGCGGTGGTGATCACTATTGCTTTCATAAAGGCTAAGGTATTGGTTTTGCCAATTCACCATGCCAATTGAGCTGCTATTATATTTTGGTACGGTTTTTTGATCTGATTATCAGTAAAATATATAGATTATATGAAACCAGCTTTATCAACAATCGTTCTTATTATCCTGCTTGCATCATGCATCAAAGGGATAAACAACTTTCCTGTTACACCTAAAAAGCCTGTTCCGACACCGCCTGTTGTGGTCCAGAGGGATACTGTCCCTGACGGAGGCGCATTTAAAGTGATGATCCAAAAGGACTCGGCACAGGTAGACGAAACCATGCTGATCTACGATCACACCGTGGGAACCAGGTATTTAAATACCCAGGATGCGGTATATTTTCCCGGTTTTGGAGCAGCAAATCTCTGCAGTTTGACGAGCGATAACGTTACCTGCGCAATTCAGAAATTGCCTTATTTAAATGAATATCCGATTGGTTTAAAGGTAGATGCGAAGACTGACGGCATGTATATTTTAAGGCTGTCTTATACCAGCAAAATTCCAACAAGTATCAAGTTCTGGCTGAAGGATAAGTACCTGAAAGATTCGGTGAATATCCGTACAGGCAACTACGCTTTCCAGGTCATCAAAGCAGATACAAATACATATCTCAGCAAACGATTTACGGTTGTTTTAAGGTAATATTGCCATCTGAATAATATAACCATTAGTTAAAAATATTCACAACATTTTCGGTAAGTCATTCGTACAAAATCAGATAGTAAACCATTATCTGCCTGGATTTATTTTTTAATTGATTTGACTTGATTTTTGTTGTGGAATGACCAGAGTATGCCCCGTATCCAGAGCCGCGGTGATAATTTTCTTTATCACCCTGATTCTTCTTCCGTTTTTATCTTTTGCACAGCGCCCCAGTCTCAATTTTGAGCACTTCGGCACGCGCGAAGGCTTGTCGCAAATTAATGTTAACTGCATCATCCAGGATAGCCGTGGTTTTATGTGGATTGGCACCCGCAATGGACTGAATAGGTACGACGGGTATAAATTCATCGTTTACCGCTACGATTCGAAAGATGAGCATAGCCTGAGCAATAATATGGTAAACGATCTGGTGGAAGACGCAGATGGAAACGTTTGGGCCGCCACGGCAAACGGACTCAATCGTTACGACCGTAAAGCCGGCACTTTTACACGTATTGTCCATGATAATCATAACAACAATAGCCTGTCCAACAATATTCTTAGCCGGCTAGTATTTGATAACGATGGCATGCTATGGATAGGTACCCAAAATGGCGGCTTAGATTGTTACGATCTGAAAACCAAAAGATTTACGCATCATCAGCATTCGAATACTGTTGCCGGCACCATCAGCGATAATAATGTAAGAACTGTTTATAAAGATTCTCATGGTCATATTTGGGCCGGAACGTCTGGCGGTGGTTTGAATTTATACGATGCCCAGAAAAAATCTTTCACGGCATTTCCTTTTATCAACCCGATATCACACGCAGTTTTTGGTAATAATGTGATCAGTATTACTGAAAATAGCAAGAATGAGCTTTGGATAGGTACACAGGAAGATGGATTATTTTTACTTAATGAACAGACCCGCATATCGCAAAATTTCAGGTACGAAGAGAACAATCCTTCGTCGCTCTCCAGCAATACAATTTATTGCATGCAAAAGGATGAAGCCGGAAACTTATGGCTCGGAACTGAAAATGGCGGACTTTCGGTACTTGACGGTAAAAACAAGAAATTTTATCGGTACGGACACGATGAAGTAGACGGTAATAGTATCAACGGTAATTCTATATACGGGATTTGCCGTGACCGCTCAGGAAACATGTGGCTGGGCGCTTTTAGCGGTGGCATCAATCTTTTCAAAAAATCGACTTCAAGTTTCGAATTATTCAGGCATAATTCATTGCCCAATAGCCTGTCCAATAACTATGTGCTTTCATTGCTGGAAGACAAGGATAAAAATATATGGGTGGGAACCGACGGTGGAGGTTGAATAAATTTGACCCCAAAACCGAAAACTTCACTCATTATAAACAGGCTAAGAATGGTATTTCAGGAAATTATGTATTGGCATTAACCCAGGATGAAGAAGGAAAATTATGGATAGGCACATGGGGCAACGGTATGACGGTGATGGATCCGAAGACAGGCAAATGCGACTACTTCGGCAAGGATGCTCCGGGATCGCATAAGCTAAGCGGAAATAATGTATACAACCTGATGCAGGATCGTGAAGGTAAGTTGTGGATCAGCATTTTTGGCGGCGGGTTGAATTGTTATGATAAAAAAGCAAATACCATAAAGTATTACAACCTGGATCTTAATAATTCCAAAAGCATCAGCAGTAATTATATCTATTCTTTATTCGAGGATAGCAAGGGCCGTATTTGGATCGGAACTTCAGATGGCGGCTTGAATCTGATCGATCAAAAATCAGATACATTTACTTCTTTTCAGCATTGCGAGAATAAAAACAGCATAAGCAATAATGGTGTTACCGATATATTTGAAGATAGCAAAGGTCATTTGTGGTTGTGTACGCTGTCGGGTTTGGATCTATTTGATCCTGAAGCAAAACATTTTACCGTATATACCAAAAAGGATGGCTTGCCAAGCGATATCACCTATGCCATGAAAGAAGATGAAAAAGGTAAGCTTTGGGTAAGCACCAATAATGGCTTATCGCGCCTGGATCCGGCAACCGGGAAATTTAAAAAGTTTACAACTGAAGACGGTATACAGGGCGATGAATTCAAGCCGCATTCGGCATTGAAGGCGAGCAACGGGAAGTTGTATTTTGGCGGTATAAACGGGTTCAATAGTTTTTATCCGGGGAATGTATCAGAGTCTGCGGCGCTATCACCGGTGCTTGTCACTGGTATCCAGGTTTATAATAAACCGCTCACCGTAGCAAAAAACGACAAGGATCTTTCACCTTTAAAACAGGATATTGCCGATACAAAATCGATTGAACTATCCTATAAGCAATCAACCATAGCGCTTGAATTTGCTTCACTCGATTTCGGATCTGCGGATAAAAAGGAATATGCCTATAAACTTGAAGGACTTGATAGCGAATGGGTGGATGTGGGCAGCAGGAACACTGCTTCCTATACCAATCTTGCAGCGGGACAGTATACATTTAAGGTTAAATGTCGGATCAACAACGGTGCATGGTCTCCTGTTGAAGATACTTTGAAGATTACCATAATACCTCCGTTTTGGCTGACCTGGTGGTTTAAACTGCTTGCTGTGATAGCGGCAGCCGGCGCCATTTACGGTATTTTTAAATACCGCGTGCGGATAATCGCAAGGCAAAAACAGGAACTCGAAAAACAGGTACTTGAACGTACCGAGCTTTTGAAAGCCATGACCGAAAACGAACGCAAAGCGCGCGAAGAGGCCGAGAAAGCAAACCAGGCAAAAAGTGTTTTCCTTGCTACAATGAGTCACGAGATACGCACGCCGATGAATGGTGTACTGGGTATGGCTACGCTTTTGAATGAAACGGAGCTTAGTTCTGAGCAACGTGAGTATTCACAAACTATTCTGCATAGCGGCGAGGCCTTGCTGAATGTGATCAACGATATACTTGATTTCTCGAAGATCGAGTCGGGGAAAATGGAACTTGACGCGCACGATTTTGATCTGCGCAAATGTGTTGAGGAGGTAATGGACCTTTTCTCAGGAAAGGCAGCCGAGACGGGCATTGACCTGATCTATTATGTAGAGCCCGATCTTCCATATCAGCTTAATGGTGATAGCATGCGCCTGCGACAGGTGCTGATCAATTTGTTGGGGAATGCCATTAAGTTTACGCATCGCGGTGAAATATTGATTAGTGTTAGCAAAGTAAGGGATTTGGAAGATGGCCGGATAGAGGTTGGCTTTGATGTACAGGATACAGGCATAGGGATACCCACGGAAAAACTGCCGCAGCTATTTGAAGCGTTCTCCCAGGTTGATTCATCAACTACACGAAAGTATGGTGGTTCAGGTTTGGGACTGGCTATTTGTAAGCGACTGGTTGCCATGATGGGCGGCCGTATCACTGTTAAAAGTAAACAGGGGAAAGGTGCTACTTTTAGCTTTTCTGTTAATTGTTTTGTGGCCGAAAATCAAAAGCAGAACAATATAGTTCCGGGCAGGGAAGCATTAATAGGTAAGAAAGTATTGATCATTGATGATAACCTCACCAATCTGCGCATACTGCAGCTGCAACTGCAGCAACGTAAGATGGTGGTTTTATCGGCAACGGATGGCTCCGAAGCATTGTACCTGTTAGAAACAAATGAAGGCATAGAGCTGGTGATCACTGATATGCAAATGCCGGGTATGGACGGGGTAGATTTTACCACCCTGCTCAAACAAAGAAGGCAGGGTTTGCCTGTAATCCTGTTAAGTTCTGTGGGGGATGAAAGCCAGAAAAAGCATCCGGGCTTATTCGTTGCGGTGTTGAATAAACCGGTTAAACCATCGCACCTGGAAAAGGTGATCCTTAACCAGTTTCAGCAGGAAGCAGAAAAAACACAGGAGAAACCCGAGTCTCATCAAAAACTCAACAAGGACTTCGCTTTGTCAAAGCCATTGGATATACTGGTTGCCGAGGATAATACCATCAACCAAAAAATGATTTTGAAAGTGCTGGAAAAGCTGGGTTATAATGCTGTAGTGGCTAACAATGGGCGCGAAGCTATCCACATGCTAGATCAGCAATTTTACGATTTGATACTGATGGACGTGCAAATGCCTGAAATGGACGGACTGGAGTGTACCCGCTATATCAGGGAAAATTGTGAACGCCAGCCGGTGATCATCGCCATGACGGCCAACGCAATGGTGGAAGATAAGGAAGAGTGCCTGAAGGCGGGTATGAATAATTACATAGCAAAACCTGTAAAGATCGATTTGCTGGTAGAAATGTTGCAGCAGACAGAATTTCCGGTAAAAGTTTCTATTTAACACAGTTTTAATTAAAACGAATTCAAATTAATTAAAACCAGTACTTTGCGGCAGGGTTAACCTGGTACGCGAATATGATTAAATGCGAAATTTATATACACAGTACTTCTGAACATATATCTCAATTGTGCACCGGCTTTTCAATGCTGGCCGCTCAGAAAAAGATCAAACTAAATTACAATCTGCAGTCATACACTCGGAATAGTAAATCACCTTTAAAGGATAAAGACCCTTACGCCTTGCAGGGAATGTTTGTTGTAGTGAATGATAGGACAGCAGTGTATTATGACACAACCGACGGCGAAAGCTTCCCGGAGGAAGCGATGGATGCGGTTGATATTTATTTTAAACGCAGCTACCGAGCGGATGCAATTCCTGATTCTTATAAAAAGAAAACTCATCCGCTTGGGCTTAATTATGAGCTTTATCCAGGTGGAATAAATAAGCTGGACGTTGCCCGGTTCTTCCTGAATAAGCATTTGTCAGAATCGACAAAGCATATGGTCAAAAGCCTGGCGCGAAACCTGCATCTGACTTATCAACCAACAGTTGCAGATATGCATGCAACGCCTGATCTGACATGTGAACAGAGGGTTTTATTCATGACACGCGCCTGGGATCCGGATGGCTTTCCGGGAACGGCCGCGCCTGATGTCATTGAATACTGGAAGAGTGTATGTAATGAAGTAAATGAGACACGTGCGGCGATCATCGGGACTTTGCGTGAGAAACTAGGCGAGAAGTTTTATGGCGGATTTTCACATGATGAATACTCAACAAAGAAATATGGCAAGTTTCTGCTGACCGACACACGCATGTCGAAGAAGAAAGCTTATATCAACATTTTAAGGGAATTTCCTATTTGTATTGCGAGTACCGGCTTATTTAATTCTATCGGATGGAAACTGGCAGAATATGTAGCTTTTTCAAAAGCCATTGTCTCAGAGCCTTTGTATTTTGAAGTACCCGGAGACTTCAGCAAGGATAAAAACTACCTTGAATTTACTACCGCCGAACAATGTGTTGATCAAACGCTTTTATTAATAAATGATCAGCAAAAAAGAACGGAGATAATGGAGAATAATAACCGGTATTATAACGAATATTTAGCGCCTGATAAATTGATCTGGAGAACGTTGGAGATAGTTACAGGCTAAGAATCCCAACCCCACAGTCATGCTGAATTTATTTCAGCACCCCACAGGACATTTAGTTTTGCTTGGTCTGCGACTAGCATGTAGTAGACTTGGCTGTAGCAGACCCTTCTTATGGGGTGCCGAAATAAATTCGGCATGACATTTTTCATGAATCCTGCACTTCGTAAACCTCATTCTTCTTTAGCAAACTCTCTGGCACCAATAGTTTCATACGCTCTTTAATAGTGGTGGCCCAGCGTGTGCGTATATCCGTAATGTGAAACTTCAGTTTATAAGCTGCATTATTTCTGCTTAACGTTAGCCGTATTTCAGGATGCGAATCTATATTCTTAATAGGATGGAAGATATTCTTCTTACTCAGATAGCGCCAATCGTAACGGAAATAGATCTGATCCAATTGATTTGGCGTATGGTATATCAGGTTACCCTTGACAGCAAGGGTAGGGAATAACACTTCAAGGAAAAATAGCCGCTTGTTTTCCCTTGCATAGGTTTTTATTTTATCCAAAAGATTTCCCGAAACACGTACTCCGCATACCATGGCATTATAATAGGGTTGCTCGAAGGGAATATTGATCATCGGCCACCACCACCAGTCTTTTGATGTGCTGGTGCTGATCTTGTAAGGAGCCGTGAGCAAGTCGCTGTCAGGAAATTTTCGGTCTATGTTTTTTATCGTGTCCTCGTTATAAAAGAACACATCCTCCTCAAAAAACCAAACGTGTTGATGCGAAGTGTTCTCAACAGCAAAATAATACAGCGCTTTATCCCAGCCGTTCACTTTTTTAAAGTGAGCTGAATTGGTATCAGTAATTCCAGATGCTTCGCAGGCTTTCGCATCAACCTGAATTAAGCGGATATTAGGATATTCAGATTGTAATGAATTCAGATCAGTAGAATCATCAACAATGACGTATGTATCATAATCCTGGAAGCCTGATAAAAACTCAAGCCAAACCGGATGAGGGCTTTTGCAAATGACAGCTATAGCCGTAGGTGCATGTTGATGATCATTTAAGTCAGCCATTGTAATCATACTATCAAAAACCGCGCTAAAAATCTGTTAAGTATAATATTAATAGCTTTTTTTATTTATTTGCCTAAAAAACTATTTATGGCAATTCAACCAGGACAACCTGCCCCCCAGTTTACTCTAGTATCGTCCGATAAACAACAAGTATCTTTGTCAGATTTCAAAGGAAGGAAAGTGGTTTTGCATTTTTTCCCCTTCGCATTTACTGGAGTATGTACTGCGCAATTATGCACCATGCGCGATAATTTTGGCTATTATGATGGACTAAATGCTCAGATCATTGCCGTGTCTGTTGACTCGCCTGCTACGCTGGCTAAGTTTAAGGAAGAGAATAATTACAATTTTTTATTACTGTCCGATTTTAATAAAACAGTATCTCCACAATACGGCGCTTTTTATGAAGAATTTTTCCTTGGTCTTAAAGGCGTAGCAAAGCGTGCGGCCTTTGTAATTGATGAGGAGCAGAAAATCGTTTATGCTGAGGTGCTTGAAGAAGCAAAAGACTTGCCCGATTTTAATGCGATTGCAGAGGCTGTAAAGTAATTTCAAAAAAATTATTACTGTTTGAAAAGAAATCCTATTTTTGCAGTCCGTTTGAAAAAGCGCCTGCTTAACAGGGACGCTTGTTTGGACGGAAATATATAAAGTGTTGCACTTGTAGCTCAATTGGATAGAGCATCTGACTACGGATCAGAAGGTTAGGGGTTCGACTCCCTTCAAGTGCACAAAAAATTTTAGGCCTTTCTGTACTGTACCGAAAGGCCTTTTAAATTTCAACCAACAACTATATATGCTGAATTTAGTTCTGTTTGGTCCTCCGGGGGCTGGTAAGGGTACGCAATCAAAAAATCTTATCGACAAATACGGTTTAATTCACCTTTCAACAGGCGACCTGCTTCGCGGCGAAATTGCTGAAGGAACTGAATTGGGTTTGGAGGCCAAAAAGCTGATGGACGAAGGTAAACTGGTTCCGGATGCTGTGGTTATCGGTATGATCAGCCATAAACTGGATGCTAACAAGGCAGCAAAAGGCTTTATTTTTGATGGGTTCCCACGTACAGTTGTACAAGCAGAAGAACTTGACGAATTACTTAATAGCAAGGACGCACCTATATGTTGTATGATTGCTTTAGAAGTAAATGATAATGAATTGGAGCATCGTTTGCTTTTACGCGGTAAGGACTCGGGAAGAGCAGATGATGCGAACCCAGAAGTAATCCGCAAACGTATCAAAGAATACAATGATAAAACAGCTCCGGTAGCTGATTTTTATAAGGGGCAGAATAAGTTCAACAGTATCAATGGTATTGGTTCTGTTGATGAAATATTTGCCTCAATTTGTGCTATAGTAGATAAGCATCTTAAATAATAAGGCAAAAGCCAAAGATTGATATCCGGGAAACTACCCCCGGATATTTTTGTTTAATAAAAATTCGTTTCGGATAGAAAATAAATCCGAAATCGAAATTCCGCAATCCGAAATTAAAAATGTCTCAGGGTTCAAATTTTGTTGATTATGTGAAGATATGCTGCCGCTCGGGGCATGGCGGGGCGGGCTCTGCGCATTTGCATCGTGATATACTCACGTCAAAGGGAGGTCCTGATGGTGGTGACGGCGGTCGCGGTGGACACGTAATTGTAAAAGGCAACGCCCAGTTATGGACGCTGCTGCACCTGAAATTCCGCAAGCATGTGATAGCCAGCAACGGTGACGCAGGCGGATCAGCTCTGAGATCTGGCAAGACCGGGCAGGATGAGATATTAGAAGTGCCGCTGGGGACCATCGCTAAAAACGCGGAGACTGGTGAGACGATATTCGAGATCACGCAAGACGGAGAAACGAAAATATTAACACCTGGCGGTCGCGGTGGCCTGGGTAACTGGCATTTTAAATCACCCACACAACAAACCCCACGCTTTGCACAACCCGGCGAACCCGGTCGCGAAGACTGGAATATACTGGAATTGAAACTGCTGGCTGATGTAGGTTTGGTTGGATTCCCGAATGCGGGCAAATCAACCTTGTTATCTGTAGTCTCAGCCGCAAAGCCTGAGATAGCAGATTACGCATTCACCACGCTTGTGCCAAACTTAGGCATTGTGGCGTATCGCAATAACAAATCTTTCGTGATGGCCGATATCCCGGGAATTATTGAAGGCGCATCGCAGGGTAAAGGATTAGGATTCCGCTTTTTACGTCATATCGAGCGTAACTCGGTTCTGCTGTTTATGGTACCTGCAGATACCAGTCGTACCATAAATGAAGAGTATGAAATCCTGCTGAATGAATTAGAGGAATACAACCCGGAACTGATACACAAACCCCGCGTGCTGGCGGTCACCAAATCGGATATGCTGGATACTGAATTACAGGATGAGATGAAGAAGGAATTGCCAAAGGGTATACCGTCCATTTTTATATCCTCTGTGGCTCAGAAAGGGTTGGATGCGTTGAAAGATCTGCTTTGGAAAGAGATCAATAAGTAATCTTGGAAGTCGGACTTGCGATTTCGGATTTAGGGTTGAGGTTCTTATTATGAAACAACGATTTAAAATCATTGTTAAATTAATATGAAAACGAAAGACAAACCGATAAAAAAAGCCAGCAAGAATCCTGTAACAGAAGCAAAAGGGCACCCTGACGGCCCGAGCCTTACCGAAATGCTAAATGGTGAAGAAGAGAGGGTGTTGAGAAGGAAAAAGAAAGATGATCCGTCTGGCGGACCGATACCTGTTATTTGATCAGGTGCGGCACAAAGCACGATGTATTGCCGGTTATCAGTGTATCATCCTCACGCACACCCATACCGGCTGATTGCTGCCCAACTACCCATGAGCCCAGAACAGGCGTTTTTCCATTAAACTTCGGGATATTAAAAAGTTCCTGGCAAATGTAGCCTTCGTCGCCGTATTCACCCTTTGATGAGACTATTACGGTGCCGTTTTGAATCAATTGAATGTTTGCACCTTCGCGCGAAAGAATAGGCTTTTTGGCATAGTTGCTTAACCTGTTTTCGTTCTCGAAATAGCATTCAAGGATATATGGACATCTTGGGAAAAGCTTCCAGAGTATAGGCAGGATCGCTTTGTTTGAAAGTATCATCTTCCAGGCTGGTTCTATCCAGTACATTTGCTGGGATTCCAATAAGTTCGGCGCAAAATCTTCGCGTACCATCCATTCCCACGGGTAGAGTTTGAAAATGTTCTTTATCGGCTCTGAACGCATATCAACAAAAGCCTTCCAATCGTTATCGTACCCAATATCGTCCATAAAAAGCAGATCGGTTTCAATACCTGCCTGTATGGCGCAGTCGCGTATGTATTCCACCGTAGTCAAATCTTCGAGCGATTGTTTCACGCAGGCAAAGTGCAGTTTGCCGGGATACAGGTAATTTTTTAGGTACTTCCAGTAATCGATCAGCTTTTCGTGTAAGGAATTGAACTGGTCTTTCTGTTTATCAAAATCCTGCAGCCAAAACCACTGAACTATTCCCGCTTCAAATAATGACGTGGGCGTATCAGCATTGAATTCAAAAAGCTTCAGGTTTTTTCCATCATACCCAAAATTAAACCGTCCGTAAATGGCGGGATGGTCTTCGTTCCACGAGCGCTCGATCAATTCAATTGCGTTTTCAGGAATGGCAAACTGATCATATAATTGGTTATCAATTACATATTGAACAGCTTCAAGGCACATATCCCATAGTTCGCCAGTAGCTTTTTCAATAAACAATATCTCGTCCATTGAAAATTCATAGTAGGCTGATTCATTCCAATAAGGAACGTTCGTAGTATGAAAGCCAAATCCAAGTTTCTGAACAGCGTCCTGCCAGTTATTGCGGGGAGTAATTTGTATTCGATTCATGAGGAAACTGAAAAACTATGTGAGCCACCAAAACCACCTCTCACTACAGACGACTTGAAACCAGAGCTGCCGATGTTACTGCGCTCAGATATTGCCTCAGAATAATAACCGGCATGCATATAACGACCGCCGTAAAACATACCATAGGGCCTGAAAGCGTAAAACCAAAGCCAGTGACTGCCGCCATGCCCCACATAAGTATACCCGGCCGTAGTATCCGAACGCATATATACTTTTGGGGTGTCATCGTTCCAATCATTATCCTTCGGCGTTTTGTGGCACGATGCCAACGCGGCCGTAATTAATACCAATGTGATTGATTTGGTCTTTTTCATTTCACAGTGATAAAAATCTGGTAATTCTTGTTAACGGTCACCGTGGTATCTGTACCCTCCGAATTTTCAGCTGTCTCGCGTGTTTGGCCAAGCGAAGGAATTGTGTCCGTAGTGACCACGTCCTTCACCATCACATTATGCACCCATGTTTTCCTTTCGATGTATAGTACATCTTTGGTATCCGAAATATGCTTAACGGAGAGCTGTGCTTCTATAGAACCATCTTTGTCTATGGCTTTTACTTTGTCATTGTTGGTCTTGTCCTGGTCTTCGCAAGATGTTAAAGCAAAACCGAGGATGATAAGGAGGAGGAATTTTTTCATATGTGTTTTATTTAAGGGGCCTTGTACATTACATATTTGTCGCTGAGCTTGTCGCCATACCAATGTTTATAATCCGGGAAGCTTTTTAGGATGAATTTCTCTTTTGGTCCGGCGTAGTTATCAGGCAGGATAATGTAGAGCGGACCGAAATGGCCGTCATGCTCATAATCATCAAAATCGATTCTTAGATCATCGCCAATTGCTTCTAAGCCAAGAATACGGTTATGTTTAATCTCAAGCCCAAGCTCTTTATTGACAAAAACAAAAGTGGCATTGTTTACCTGGTTATCGATTGCCATTACTTTGTCTAAAGCGACCTGATCAATATTTTGCTGGGCGATGCCTGATATGCCATGTGCACTCTTATTTTTATTATATCGATAGCCTTTTACCAAATACCATATACTGGTAAATGCAATAAATGCCCATATAACGCACAAAAGGTGTCGGTAAGGAGTTCTAACCTGATTTAGCAAATAGATGGCCCCCGGTATCACCAGCAAGCCGATCACCCTGAAATGCCTTCCTTCATAAGAAATAGCCTTTTGCATCAGGTACACATAGCTAAAGAAGACGAACGCAACCGCGTAAAAAATGATCACCAGTAAACGGTAGTTCTGATCGGGTATTTTTTTAAGAATAGTTCTAACCAGCCATAAGCTGAATATCGCCAATAATATTAGGATGATTATTGCCTGCCAATCGTTAAAAATTGCTTTGCCGGTATGATAAATTAATCCATGGCAAATGTCATCGATAGAAAATCCTGAAAGCAGGGGAGAAGCCAGCGGAAAGGCAAATGTTTTTAAAGTTAGCTTAAGTCCGGCGGATGCAGATGCCGGGTTTTGTCCTTTGGATAGAAAGGATATATAAATTATAACAAGAGCCATTATTGCAGGAATGGCTATCCAAATCCCGTTTTTTATCCAATTGATCAAGTCCTTATTTGGTGACGAAAGCCTGATCCATATAAATAACAGACCCGCTGCGAAAACCCACATAGTAGATGATTTGCAGAAGAAACCGATCAACCCGGAAAATAAAACGAAGAGTATCAATTGCCATGAAGCCTTATTAAAAGTTACGCAGCCATAAAGGAACCAACCTGTAAAGGCAAAGGACAATATTTCCCCGCCGTTATAAAATACATAAGGCACTACAAAAAACTGTTGACAAGCAATAAATAATACGCTCAACGCAGCAATAAAAGGTGTGAAACCCACTTTCTTGAAGAAGGCATAAAAACCGGATAATCCTAATAACTGACATAGCAGAACGGTTAGCGCGGATGCTTGTCCGCTATTCACGCCGAATATCAACTTAAAAGCATAAGGCGCTAAATATTGCCCAGGAGACCACCAAGTAAGAAACTCAGATGTGTTTTTTGAAAAGTCAGCCTGATCGGGTGTTAACGTCATGTTGAATTTGCCGCCCAATTCCATAGCGCGCATCACCAGGAAACCATTGGTTGGATCGGGGAAAAGCGAAGGAGGAGCAATGAACGACAAAATGCCCAATATCACCACAGCGGCAAAAAGGCTGCCCATGATGATCTTAGCGGTTTGTTGTTGATTGGATGCCATGGTTATTCGATAATACGGTCCCTGATCTTAACTGCTGGGTTTCCTTGAAAGATTGAATAAGCTTCAAGGTTTTTGGTCGCGATTGAACCACTTGTAAGTACGGCATGCGATGCTATTGTAACGCCTTGATTTACTATCGCTCCTGCACCTATCCACACACCATCTTCCAAAGTTACCGGGGCGGTGATCAGGTCGAAAGTAGCTTTTTTATAATTGTGGCTTCCGGTAAGTATGGTAGCCCCCTGCGAAAGGCAGGAATTAGCACCAATTGTGATCATCTCCAAACTATCCAGCCACACGTTTTCACCTATCCATGCATTATCGCCGATGGTTAGGTTCCAGGGGTATTTTATATTGACGTAAGGCTTTATGGTGACGCTCTTACCCAGTTTTGCGCCAAAGGCCTTCAGTAAAGCTCTTTTTATCCCATAAACAGGAAATAGTCCCGATTTAAAAAAGAAGGAATTGATATAATGCCACAGCAGCCTGGAAAATGCATTGCCACCCGGGTGGTAAGGGTGGTTGTTGTATAATGAAAGATCAGTTTTTTGCACCGGCTACAGGTTTATCGTCATGCTTCACCCAAAAATAAAGAGTTACTGCAATAATGATATAGATTACAATATTAAAAATGGTATGATGATCTAGTATTAGGTGCGATTTTTTATCCCATAATACCGCCAGCAATACGAAACGTAGTACATTTAATACCTGGATGAATACTAAACCAGTCAGCAGAAAGATCAATTTCGGCTTCAATTCTTTCGGATAAGCAATCACAAAAGCTGCGAAGAAGCTCATCACCCCCAAGCCAAGACACGAATAAACCACATCTATAATCCCATGACCTGCCACCAGTAATTGGTGATCGTTGCTAATACAAGTAAATCCAAGCATATTGACAATGCTCCTGGAAACCGTAAGCAACAGGTTACGAAGCCAGCGGATGTAGTTCAGATGTTCATCGAAAAAAGGAACGTAATGGCTGCCACGGGATGTAATACTAAAATAGAAAATGTTAAAGTAGTAGAAGATCAGGAAAAGCCCAATGAAGACCACCAAAAAACGCAGTGGAGACTCTCTATGCAGCCTTTTCATGATCTTGTTGTTTAATGATCTCGTCTATCTTGATATCCACGATCAGCCTGAACCAAAATCCCTGCAGAAAATGGAAGATGATACCGGTCCGTCCGTCGAGAATGCCCAATTGAAAAATGATGCGTTGGGTAAAGTAGATCATCGGTCGCACATAGCGCGGTAATCTCCACCATAATTGTTTGCGCCAAGCTGTCCGCTCGTCTGGCGATCCCCAGAACCTGGGCTTTATGGTTTGCGTTCGCATTTGCATCATGCGTTCCACTTCTTCCTGCGCAACAAGGTCGCTGTAACGGTTATGTTTTTCTATCCAGAAACGAATGTTATTTTCTTTCAGGTTCTCTTCCAGAATGATACCGTCTTTCCATATTTCCAGTTTGCCCGGAACGATGAAACGATGATCCATATTCTCATTGATATCCGAATAGCCCACCCCATACCTGAACATTTTGAGCAGGTAGAAAGGGTAGTAGCCGCCATGCTTTATCCAGCGACCTTTAAAAAAATTCTTACGGTTGAAGTAAATGCCGTTTACATCAGCATGATCTTCATCTTTAAAAGTGATCAGCTTTGTTTTTAGTTCTGGCGTAACAGTTTGATCTGCATCCAGGCATATCACCCAGGGTGTTGTAACAGGGACATTTTTAAGTGCGTAATCCCACTGTCTTGGATGATTTTCAAATTTATGCTGCAAAAATGTGGCGCCATATTGTTCGCCAATGGCGATGGTATTATCTGTACTGCCTGAATCAAGAATAAATATCGGAGCATTCAGATCACTGATGGACTGAAGCAATCGCCCCAAATGGAGTTCTTCGTTAAAGGTTAGTATGATAAATGAAAACTGCGGATTCAAAGCAATTTTGCTTTTATGATCATCGATTTCCAAAAATAAGGTGCCCGTCCACAACCTTTAAAGCCAGTTACTGCGAACCCTTTGTCAGTTAATAGCTTGCTTAAAGTGCCCTTCGACCAAAATTTGATATGCCCTCCCAGCCAGGTCGGGTCATGATGCGTATCCCATTTGCCCAAAACAGCAAGCAGCAGATTTTTCCAATAACCATGGTAAGGAGTTGAAATGATCAGCTCGCCATTTTTCTGAAGTGCATTTTTACAGAACTCAATAAAACTATCCGGATTGTATAAGTGCTCGATCACCTCGGTTGAAATAATTGTATCGAACTTCTGCTTTTGTAATTCAACTGGTAACTGATCGGTCGATAAATCCTGTAGGAAGAAACGATCAGGGTATTCTTTTTTCGCGATCGCAATACCATTTTCGGATGCATCCGTTCCGTAGGCATCGTAGCCCTGTTTTACCAGGTAACTTACTAAATGCCCGTTGCCGCAGCCAAGATCGAGTATGCACTTGTTTTTGTCTTTATTCAGCATGGAAAACAATGCGTCATGCAAATAGAAAAAGGTGTGGCTTGGTTGGTTATTGGTGTAGCCGTAATCTTTGTAGTCAGCCATTATTAATAATTTGGTTATACATGCTGATATATTTTTCTGCCAGGTTTGTCTCGTCAAAATCGGCACGGATAGTATCCGGTGCAGTCTGCCTGATACCGTTCAACTTATCTTTCTCCTTAAATATTCTGTTAATATAAGCACTAATGTCGTTTTCATCCAGCTCGCATATCCAACCAAGATTGTTTTTTGCCACATAATCAGCCAGGCCAACATATTTGCTTAACAAAACCGGGGTGCCAACACTCAGGCTTTCTATCACCACGTTGCCGAAATTTTCATCATGTGAAGGCAGTACCATCAGATCGTGCTGCTGTAATATCTCAAATTTATTTGCTCCCTGGAAACCTATCCAACTCAGGCGATCAGCAATTCTATTATTTACAGCGATCGATTTTAATCTATCAATATAATCCGCTTCACCATCACCTGCAATGGTAAGATGATAAGGTACGGTGACTGCTTTTAAAGCATTCAATAAAATATCCAGCCCCTTCTTTTCTTCAATCCTGGAGAAGAATAAAAGCTTCAACGGAGCACCACCCGAATATTCATACTTTTCTTTGTTTGCACTTCCGAGTACTACGAAGTTGGGAATAGTAACGATTCGCTTAGCCGGGATGATACTTTCAATGGCCTGTTTTTCCCTTTCGGATGTAACGTGAAAGGAAGATTTTTTCAATAAACTTTTTCCAAGCCAGCTATGGATGATCTGCTTCGGCAAGCTGTTTTTATTACTGAATGAGTAAGCGCTTAAAGTTCCTCTTGGTGAAATGACAACAGGCACTCTCCGTTTTATAGCAACCCAGCAGGATAATACGGATACCAGGTTCCACCAGGCGTGAATATGAACGACATCAAAGTTTTTGACCTCTTTCCGTAACTTCCTTAATAAGGCTGGCGAAAAGTGACTATGATCTTTGGTCAGACGTTTAAAATAAGTTACGGGTACATTATCGACTATTAACTGCTCTCCCGGAACAACCTGCAGTTCGGTATCCCCATTTGCTGTAGTTGTAAATACTTCTGTATAACATCCGGCTTTAGTCAGCTGCTCGCTTAGCTTCGAGACAGACATGGTAGGACCGCCATAGATATAGGCAGGTTTATAAGAAGCGTTTATTTGGAGTATCCTCAAACCTGTTTCAGAACGTTGGTAACCAGTAATATTTTGTGGATGATCAGCATGCTCACGTAACTCCAGAAAACGGTGTTAATGATAAATTCGAAACTAAGTCCGCGCCACATGATTTGGAACAACCCGCTGAAGATAAGTGCCGTACCTAAAATATATCCCCCAAATAATCCCTCGGCTTTTATCGAGATCAATTGCGCAGCGGCACCATATAAAAATAAAAAAACAAATACGCCCACGCCACCGAATGAAAGATAGGCGTCTACAATAAATGCAGGTTTTGCGGATACGTTGGACCCTGCATTAATTACGCCGGCATCATAAACCCGTTGCATAACCAGGTTTTCGGTTATTGGCTTGGACGACCAGAATGCGCGCGGAATCAAAGCAATCCCCGACTGTTTGATCAGCGTCAAACCATAATAATTTACATATTGCGGGGTCGACTTTGCAAATTGGGTGAACATCGATATCTCGCTTAGCCTGGACGTCAGGAAGCCCCAGTTGCTGTCATCCTGAACAAAGTCTGGTGAATCTTTATTCAATGCCGCATCCAATGCAATCTGTGATGCTTGCTCTGCATCAATATCATCAGACCAGGCATTTTCCCGGAAAATCCTATTGTAACTTGGCAGAAATACAAATAGCAGCAGGAGAGCGGGAACAAAAATTACAGTCACCAATTTTTTATAGTTCGGATATAAAAATATACCCAAAACCAGGATGCTTATGATAATAGGTTCTTTAAAACCTGATGTCAACGCGGTATAGAAGTTGGAGAAGTACAGGAATATGCAAATAACCGTGTTCCATATCTTTCGCCTCGGTATAGCAAAGGCCAGGGCGAGAGTTCCTGCAATGAAGCTTAAAGAGCTAAGCTGATTGGCAAACTGCGACAGGCCTGGTACTTTCAAAAAAAGAAAGGAAACAGGTAGCGCGACGAATGCAATAACAAAAATAAGGTTAGCCATTTTATCAGCATCCACATGATATTTTTGTTTTTTTGGATATTTCATAAATGCCAGTATCCCCGTTACGAAGGCGGCATGGCCAAGGCAATAATATCGCTGACACTGTGCCGTCAGCTCCAGTTTTTCATGATCTATCAGGAAATAGGGCGTCGTTTTATGGAAGTTTTCATATCCAAGTACATTCAGAAAAAAGAAAATCGTGGTACTGCACATGTACCCTGCAAAAATGATCTGCACCAGGATGATTGGCCTCATCAGTTGCTCGCCAAACGTCAGGTCAGTGGGTAATGGCCGTACCCAACCGGTCAGCGTAATATAAAAAATAAGGAATGAGCCCAGCCACGCAATGATAAAAGATAACTGCGGATCTGATTTGAACACCATTGCCAACAGCCAGGGCATAAATAAAGTCAAATATTTCTCGACCGAGAAGTTGGTTTTCATTTTATGAAGGTATACAAAATAGATTTCCGGTTACGGCAGCCGATGCTTGTTTTATCAGTTCGCAGCCCACAGGGGTTATCTGGTACAACGTATAGCTTAAAGCGCTCAGGAAATCAAAACACTCACTAAAATTCTGGGTGTTGGCGTCCCAGTAATTTTTATCGTATTCAAAAATTATACGCGGTTTATGCTTGCTGATGGTTTGTTTTAACCCGAGCAATACCTGGTATTCAAAACCTTCCACATCTATTTTTACCAGGTCGAGCCGGTTAAGTTCTTTTATATCAGGCAATTCGTCGGCAACTTTAATGATTACATGTTGCATTTCGGTACCCGGCTGATTGCTGGAAATATTAAAAGTTCCCTGGTTCCAGTTTCCTTTGTTGATATGAAAGTCTGCTTCACTTTCTTTATTGGATAAAGCGTAGGGGAACAACTTGACATTATCAGCTTTATTAAGCTTGATATTCCTGTTCAGTTTTTCCTGCAAATGGGTTAGTGGCTCAAAAGCAAATACCTTCCCATGTTCGCCAACTGATTTTGACATGCGGATACTTTGCAAGCCGATATTGCCACCAACATCCATCGCAACATCGCCCGGGTTAAGCGATATTTTGATCAGCTTATTTGTTTCGTCCTCATACGTGCCTGTGCTGAGGATGGTCCATTCAATATAGTTGTCGGCGCTTGTATAAATTGCGATATTTTCATCGGCAAGCCATACAATACCGTCGGATATACTGGCTTTAAGCTCCTCTGAAGCCTTAAACCAACTGGATAATCTTTTCCTTCCCGGCAGTCTCCAGTTCCGGGTAAAATTTAACTTAATCTTGTCAGACCGTTTCATTCAGTTTATGCTCTATCGCTTCGGCGATGTGTTCAAAGCTCCAGTTTTTTATAAGGTTTCTACTATTGTTCCCGTATTCCTGCAATACAGTTTTCGAATTTATCAATTTTGCCAATTTAGCAGTTAAATCGTCCACCTGGTTACTGCGAAAGACTGCACCATTATAATCTCCTTTCACCAGGTCGACAGAGCAGCCTACCTTATCTGACGTGACCACAGCCCTGCCGCCGGCCATCGCTTCATTTATGGCGAGTCCCCACGTTTCGCTAACGGAAGGTAAACAAAACAGGTCGGCTGCCTGGTACAATACGGGCATGTAAGATTGATTCTGAAAATCGAGGAAATGAATATTTGATGAATTGCCTGTAGCTGCCAATTTTTTTAATTCAGACTCAAGAGGCCCGTTGCCAACCAGCAGGAGTTTTACATTGCCTTTGTTCAAGTTAATAAAGGCAGAGAGCAATAGTTTCACATTCTTCACATGATCAAACTTCCCGGCATATAAAATCAGAATTTCCTCGTCTTTGATATTTGATGACCGACGGAGTTCTTCAGCTTCTTTTGAATAATCTTTTTCAAACCGTGAATTATCAATGGCATGCGGGGCGAAGCTTAACTGGTTCTCACGCAATCCGTATTTTCTAAAATAGGCTTTATTATTTGTGCCGACATAAAAAGCATGATCTACATGCCGGTATACCCATCGCAAAGCAAAGTATTTTATTAACCCCCTTATACCCGTCGGCTCGTTTAAAAGGGTTGAATCGCCACGGAAGTACACGGGTATTTTATGGTGATAGTATTTAATAGCTTTTAAATGCCCTTTATAGGCCCATCCAAAAAACAGGACGGCATCGGGAGCCCAGCCATTAACTTGTTCTATCAGTTTAGGGTTGATTATTCCTTTGGGATGATGTGTGCCGGGATCTTGAGCTGTATTTAATACCCATTCATAAGGATACCCATCCAATAGGGGAATGTCCCAATTTACTTTTTGCCCAAACCCGGGATCAAATTTATCCAAAGCTTTTTCGCCCCAGGTGTAGTAGACTTTTATAGATATATGTTCCCGCTGATGAAGCAGCTTGAATATCGGCGCGTAATACTGTATCGGGTGAGTGGTAATTATCGCCAGTTTCTTCATCTGTTGGCTGGACGCCCCTCAAAATAGTTTATCGCTTCAGCAAATAAATCGCATTGTAACCTTGTTAAATTCTCAGCATTATAATGACCAAAGCCGTCTGTAAGGGTAATCGGCTTTAATAATTTTATCCCCCAATCGCGAAGAGTGGCATACAATGGCTTTGCATCCGCAACGTCATCAGGAAAAGCGTGCAGATTAACCCCTGATGTGCATTCCTTTATCATATTAACCACATTACTGTTCTGATTGAAAATGGCTATTAAGGGCTTACGTGTCAAAAGGTATGGATAAATTTTAGACGCTGAATACCCCGGATCATCAGAACCCGGTATAAACAATGCATCTGCATTTTGAATAGTCGCCAAGGAATGATAAAAGCTTATCCGGTCCGTCAACTCTATCACATTGTTTTCAATACCGAATTCTTTTGCCAATGGCATTATCGTTTCCTTCCCCGTTCCGGCTGGGGCGTAGCTGGTACCGATAAAATACAACCGCAAAGTTTTGAATATCCCAGGTTCGTTAATCATGCCGGTTTTTATGGCATCAAACAATACGCTGATTGCCTTATGCATATCTGCGCCGCCCCGACCAATGTAAACGATGTTGGTATATCCGGGATCTAAGAGATTTTTAAAACGAGATTGATTCTGAAGGGCAATCTCCATATCAGGACTAAAAGTTCCGAATGGAATTACAGCTGATGGAATGTCTTTTATTTCGTTATACCGGCTTTTCAGGTCGATGATATATTTATTAGATACGGCGATCAGGCCATCTACCCGTTTCATCGCTATTGGTTCAAGATATTTATTTAAGCGGTACGAGAACCAATATTTTGGCGGTTGCTGATCTTTGGGCTTGTCCCTGTAATATTCCGAATGCCACGGGTCCTGCATATCGATCACATACGGGATATTGAATTTCTTTTTCCAATAACTCCCCAGTATACACACGGGGAACGCTGTTGTTGAAAAATAGATCAGGTCGAACTTATTGGAAGATAATAACCTGTTGACAGCCTTTTTATAAAACCACAAAGAGCGCAAGGCCAAACTACCTAATCCCAATTTTGAGGTCCACTTTTTATCAAACGCCTTTACCTGGTGTATCTTGATATCTCCGGGAATACTTTGCATCAGCAACTCATCCTTTACCATTTCCGAATAACGGGGATCGACGGTAACCACTTCAGCATCCCAGCCAAAGTTTTTGAAATAAGGCAAACTCATCCGGATGCGTTGCATATCCGCAGCGTTGGAAGGCGCAAAATAAGGGGAGATGATCAGCACCTTTTTGCTCATCCCTGAGATAATGTTTGTTCAACCAGGGTAAGAAAATTTTTGCCTTCAGTTTCCCAGTTCAGTTTATCTTTCGCCGCATCAAAAGCGTTCGATCTGGCTTGCGAAAGTTCATCCTTATGCTGCTGATAGTAAGTCAACACATCAGCCAATGACTGTGGATTATTTTTCTGATAGATTTTTCCAATATCCGGATATTCACTCATCAATTGAACCTGTGCACTGGTATCACTCGCTATAATGCATAAACCAGCCTGTATGTAAGTGAATATCTTGTTCGTTAAACAAATGTCCCGGTTTAATGGCGTACCCGTTTCAACAGCAAGACCAATATCGAATTGGGATGCAAAATTTATTACTTCATCAGAAGGGATAGGCTCGTAAAAATGAATCCTGGTTTTCTGGTTGATATTAAATGCCGGATCAGGTTGACCCAGCAAGTGCAGCTCGAATTCACCGTCATCAAACTGCTCTAATGCTTTTATTACTTCTTCCAGTCCCCGGCCATGCCCGATGGTTTGCGAAAACCAGAATAGCTTGATGGGGCCGTTGTTGTTTTCCGGCTGAGAAACACGTTTATCAGATGGGAAAACGTTTAATACAGTCGTTGGATTTAAGCTTGTAAATAACTTGCGATACGCTGAGGCGATAAGCGGACTGCTGGCAGACAAATAATCCAACTCTGGAAAGTATTTTTCTTCGATGTTGGTCCTGATAAGAACATCTGTATCGTTTGCGTTATTGCCGACCTCATTCCGGTGAAAGTCTTCTGCATCAAATCCGCAGGGTTTTTGGTTTACCTGGGCGGCTTTCACGGTTGCAGGTAATGCACCGAGATTATGTCCTATATAAATATCCGCTTTATACTTTTTAGCATCGCGGATCATGAAATAGGCTGTCCGGGCAGGTGCCAGTTCTGTAAACCTGCGTCCGTTAGTTTTCTTATTGATTATCCTCGCCGCTTTGTGGATCACTTTACTTATGAAGTAGACCAAAGGTTTGTGCTCAGGATCACCACCGATGCATATCGCTTTCCAGTTTTTGGTCGGAAGCAATAGCTTATCAAACCTTGTTCCCCAATCGTTCCAAAAACTGTAAAGCACGGTTACTTCGTATCCGTTAGCTGCAAGTGTATCGGCTTCTTTTACCAGTCGCGGATTTAATGATGGCTGCCCGGTCGATATCAAAAGCACCTTGCCTTTACTCATTCAATAAACTCAAATAGTCTCCGGCAACTTTTTTTATGTCGAAGCGCTCTTCGGCAATTTTCCGGCAGGCGCTTCTATCAATGGCTGATATGCTTTTTATGGCGTCGATCATTTCCTCCGGGTTGCCTGTAATAAATCCCGAAATCCCGTCATTAATCACCTCGGGAGTAGAACCGCGCCTGAAAGCAATCACGGGCGTCCCACAGGCCATCGCTTCGGTCATCACCATACCAAAAGGTTCATCCCATTCAATGGGGAACAACAGAGCTTTTGATTGACCTAGATATCGATTCTTCGCCTCATCATTTAATGGCCCGAGGTAAATTATCTGTTCTCCGTCTATTTGCGGTTCTATCTCCGTTTTAAAATACTCGTAGTTGTCAGCGGTATGTGATACGTTTCCGCCGATAAACAGTTTGTGCCCGGTTTGTTTAGCAACTTTTATGGCAGTATGAACGCCTTTAATCCTGTCAAGCCTGCCCAAAAACATTAAGGGAGCGTCTTTATCTACATTCTCGCGTAATTGATATTGGGAAAAGTCAATGGCATTATAAACGGTCTTCCAGTTGCCTGCCACATTCCCGGTTGATACACAATAATTGCTGCAGGCCGTAAAGATCAAATTACGGTTGGGTAAGCTGGTGAAAAACTTAATGCCCCGTGTGGAAACAGGGCGACCGTAGGTCATGATCTTTTTTACCCGGTTGTTCAGAACAGGAAGCAGGTAAACCAATCGCCCAAAATTGTGTACCAGGTCAAAATTCTTTTTATTCTTTGCCAGGTATTGCCACACAAACAGCATTTCTTTCTGTCGCTGGCGATCGGAGCGGTTTAAGTCATTTACTCCAAAAGAGACAGTTTCACCGCTGCAATGGGAGTCTGGTCCCGCGAGTATGGTGACCTGATGCCCTAACCTGATATATTCTTCAGCAAAAAGATAGACCAGCCGCTCATGCCCGCCATAAAGTGGGGGAGGGACTGGAATACCCGGATCCATTATTAATAATATTCTCATGAATAAACCGTGCTGACCAGGTCGAGCATCAACTGCGCACTTTTTTCAAGGGTAAGGTTTTGCAAGATATAATCTCTTGGATGATAGCTTCCGGCTTTAACATTTTTCCAGAAATCGCCAATCTTCTCGTTAAAATCCTCCGGATCAGTAAATTTCATTCCGCAGGTGTCATCAAAAAAAGGAACTGAACTCGCCGGTATCGGGCGCGTTTCATTCCAGTCAGTTTTCAAATGCGGATCGAGATACCAGCCCTGGTCCCAGGCAAAGACCGGAACATTCATTGACATGGCTTCGCAGCAGGCAAATCCCTGGCTTTCATGCTCACACAGAAATAGCATGGCTTTACTTTTTTTGAGCAGGTCAAAATATTCTGCTTCCTTATAATTGCCATAGACTATCTCAGTGTAGCTCAATCCCAGTTGTTCAAGCTTTGCAATAACAGGTCGCGCCAGCTTATCATAAGTTTCCTGTTTATTCCACATGATCTTATTGTAGATCAGGATATCGAATTGTTTGAGGAGGGTATTATCCGGCGACCATTTTCTTGTATCGATCCCTGCAGGCCATATGCCGCATTTGTCGGCGCCGTAATGTGCAGCGTATAAGTCTCTTGTCCATTCGGAATGTTGCAGGTAGGTAGCTACCGGGTATTTCTCAAACAGATCGGGCCATTCGCTGGGGTGCGTCATCAAAGCTATACCGGCAATGATCTTGTTAGGCTGAGAATAGTCTTTTAAGGCATAACGCCCGCTGCCAAGTACTACCACAGGCTCTCCCGGTTTTAATTTTTTGAAAGGTACATTGACATCATAATCAACTCCGAGCTCGTCCAATCCTTTGCACAAATTGATGAATACCTTTTGGATGCCGCCGATCTTTCTCCCCTTGATCATTCTTCTGATCGCTGGTAGAATATACCGGTCGCCGGGAATAAAACGATCAGTTGGAGGAGCTATGCGGAAATAAAGATGCAGTTTGCGCATTAAGTTTTCAGATCCGCTTTTTCCAGGATTCCACTATTTGTTTAATAGTTTCTTCAAGGCTAACGGTAATATCCCATGACGGATAATGCGTCTTCATCTTACGCAGATCGCTGTAATAGCAAATATGGTCGCCTTCACGGTTTTTATCTACGTACTCATAAACCTGCGCTTTGCCTGAGAATTTTTCTGTAATAGAAAACGCCTCCCATATAGAACAGGTATTGTTTTTACCACCGCCGAGGTTATAGACCTCGCCCTGGCGCGGACTATTGATAAACAAGTCCATAAACCTGACAATATCATAGGAGTGGATATTATCCCTTACCTGCTTGCCTTTGTAACCAAACACGCTGTACTTTTTGCCCTCAAGATTACACTTTACCAGGTAACTCAAAAACCCATGCAATTCAACCCCGGTATGGTTTGGACCGGTTAAGCAGCCACCCCGCAAACAGCAAGTGGGCATATTAAAATACCGGCCATATTCTTGCACCATAATATCGGCAGCTACTTTGGAAGCACCAAATAATGAATGCTTGGATTGATCTATAGTGAAGGTTTCTGCTATACCGTTTGCGTAAAAGTCATCGTCGTAATCCCACCTGGTTTCCAGTTCTTTTAGTTTTATTTTGTTAGGAGCGTCTCCATATACCTTATTCGTACTTAAAAATATGAAAGGAGATTCAGGAGCAAATTGACGAACAGCCTCAAGCATATTCAAAGTACCGACAGCGTTTGTATCAAAATCATCAAAAGGGATTGCTGCGGCGCGGTCATGGCTGGGTTGTGCTGCGGCATGTACGATGGCGTCAGGCTTAACACTTTTTACCAGATCCAAAACTGCGGCCCTGTCCCTGATATCGATTTCATGATGCTTATAATTTGTTATAGTATTGATCAGCCTGTCGCGGTTCCAAATAGTGTCGCCCTGCGGTCCGAAGAAAACAGCCCTTTGATTATTATCCACCCCGTGAATTTCATAACCCTTTTGAGCGAAATAAACGCAAACTTCTGAACCAACTAAACCGGCTGATCCGGTAACCAATAATTTTTTCATATACCCAGCGTACGTATCAGTTTGTTTAAAGAGGTTGGTATGGTATGTTTGCTTAAAGCTCGTTTTTGCCCGTTGACTTTTAACATATTCCGTTTTTTATGATCGCTTATTAATTCTTTTACCTGTTCCACAAAATCTTCAGCATTATGATACAGGGCTATCTCTACTTGGGGTTCGTACATGGCTTCGATGCCCTCGGTCCATTCTGTCAGATAACATGCCCCCAGCATCGGGGCCTCGATATCCCGCAGCCTTGAATAAGTATCCGGCCGGTCAATCGGAAAATGAAAGGAGGGGTACCTGTTGATGCCCACCGTTATCATGCTCGCTGCCGTCAATACTTTGTATTCTTCTATTTGATGATCGCCTTTATATTTTCCTAATATCGAGTCATCTGTTTCATAAGAATAGCTTCGGTTTCTCAGTTTATTGTTATAGGCATTTAATCCATATTGCTTCACAAAGCTAAATTGATTTTGGAGACGTTTGGTCAACGTTTGGCTTTGTGTGCCAGCACCCGTTGGTCCGTTTTCTTTTTTCCACCCGCTGCCGTAAACTGCCAGTGGGATATCGGGATACAGTTTTATAACCTCTGCCATTAACAATTTACGCTGAATATCTTTTGATCCTAGTAGGGTGACCTGGTGGTATGCTTCTTCTTTTATTACCCGGTCTTCAGGCGCTACCCAAACAGGCATCGGCAGATGAATAAATTTATACCCAGCCGAATCATACATTTTGAGAGCTTTGTGCTCCGGTACCCAATTCAGGTCGAAAACGCCATATTCAGATGGGATCTTCCTGAACTCACGTACATTATCGCAAAAGAAATTGACGCAAGGGATGCCCAGTTTCTGAATTTCCTTAACGGCAGATTTATCAACCTGGTTAGGGTATAAATAACTTAAGAAAACATCTACACGATTTTTTTTGAGCCAGGCAACTGTTTTACCCCATACCTCCGCTTTCCATTTTAGTTGGTCCGCTTCACTTTTGGGTACCAGGCCCAATGCCCAGTCAACATCCGGGCACTCTACCCATTCGTGTCCTGCTTCTTCTATTCCGTTCTTAATATATCGTTGCCAAAAATCATAGGCAGGTATTGGATAACGCTTGTCGGATTGGAGAAATGAAAGAAATATTTTCATTTTATTCTGATGGATATGCGTGTGATAAAAAACAGCATATCCTATTCTATAATTGACAATTTTGATTGATGAACAAAAAGCACATTCGCGTGCGACATTTTGAGGTTATTTAATTTGTCGATGATCAATTCAGACCCGCGCACGTCAAATGCATAGGCCTCATAGCCGAATTTGGAAAGAAAATCTGCGATCACACCCGCTCTTTGGGTTGATTGCTCATTTTCTGAAGGTATATCAGCCTCTAAAACCAAGCAAGGTTTGTCGGCAGTTAAAATTTGTATACAACCGTTTAATACCTCCATCTCAAAACCTTCCACATCGCATTTTATAAAATCGATGGGTTTATTCCTTGATGCCAATACCCCATCCAAACTAACAAGTGGAACATCTATCGTGTCAGCACCCGCGCTATCGGTGATACTGTTAAATGCCGATTCGGTTATCGGTTTGTTCAGCATTTTTACAGTCCCTTCATGATCTCCAACAGCAGAATTATGAACGGTTACATTTGGCCTGGTTAAGTTTTTTAAAGCGAGGTTATAAACCGCCGGATTAGGTTCAAAGCAGGTAACGCTGCCGGTATTTCCCACTAATTTGGAAGCCAATAAGGCCTCATAGCCAAAGTGGGTTCCCACATCTACTATAGATTGTCCGGGTCCAATTAGTTTCAACATCAATGCGGTCAGTGCAACTTCACTATAACCAAAACTTACCAGGATGGAAGAAACCACTTCACCGGTTATTACACTCATCTTATCCCCAAAAAATAAAGGTATCCGCACTTCCCGGCTCACTTTCATTTTTCTTAGCAGGATCGGATATAAAACTGGTATCCTGCGCCAATAGCAGGCTAAACCTCCCTTTTCATTTATTTTAATCGTGTCTGCCAGTTTATTGAATAAGGCGGTATTTTTCATCAGGGTTTTTAAAGTGATAACGTCGCTATTGTGTTTTGCTTCAAGCGGTGGCTAAGATATTAATTTGAGGGAGATTGTTCTCTCCTGAAAAGGACATCAATTTGCCCCAATTCAGATCCCAAAGGCGTCGACTGGCCGAAAGCGTATATGCCGATATTGTACGAAGCGAGGTAATTAGCTATATCGAGGAAAAGGGCCTGCTTTTTATAATACTCCTTGAAAGATACTTCAACGATGAGGTAATTAACCTGGTGCAGATATTTACCCGCTCCTTTTAATACTTCCAGTTCGTACCCCTGCACATCCAATTTCATCACGTCAGGAACCGGGAGCTTTCCTTCATCTATTAACGTTTCGAGTCTTTTAACTTCTACCTTTTCCTCGCTGTTTTTTTCTATGTTGAATTGCTCGTATACCAGCGGTGCAACGTCCAGGATGCTTGAAGCATCAGAAAAGCTGGTTACATTAATGGTCATCTCCTTATTCTCATCTCCTAAGCAAAATGAATGGATGTGCGCATTTGATAAACCTTTGGTATTTTCCCCGAATTTCTGAATATGATTGGTAAGGGGTTCAAAACCGTGTATTTCCGCATTTGGGAAAAGCGATTTTGCTAATACGGTCCAAGTACCGATATTGGCTCCTATGTCAAAAATCACCCCGTTATTAAAACCATCCTTCTTTATCAGCTCCAATAATTCCAAACTATCAATGTAGCCTAACTCTAAGCGGGCACCGGGTGTTCCTTTCAGCCTGTTTTTTCGTTTGCGCCTGTTGATCGCTATAGCCAGCCTGTCAATAATTACCAGTGGGTTGTAGAATAATGATAGCCGCATATTTTTTATATAAAAGCACGCCTCAGGCGCAGCAATTGTTCTGTTCTTTTAAACCCGATCTTTTTATATAGCGTACCCAAAAGCCCTTTTTCGGGAACCTGGAAATCCGGGTCTAGCTCAAATATCCATTTTACAATTTCAGTAGCGTCGCCAAGATAGTCTCTAGCCATCCAATGTGCTAGTGGCCAAAGCACGGTTGCTGCAGCCTTCTTCCGGTTGATGGTTAATTGTCCTTTACGCTCCAACTCGCCGAGGATCTTTTTATAAATGTGAATATGCTGCCAATTGGTAACCTGCGCTTTCCAACCGGAATAATTGCCCTGCATTTGGCCTTTATGAATTACCCAATAACCTGCACAGCCATCCGCAAATGCAATTTTGGGTTCCAGTAAGCCATATTCCAACAGGAACATCCTGTCCTCCCTAAATGCAAAATCAGGGCGGCGCGGTGTTTTTCTTACCCATTCAGTTTTGAACAGCATTCCTAAAAAATGTCCCCCGTATCCGCTGCCAAGTTGCACTTCCATAAAATCGGTCCAGGGTTCTATATCAGGAAAATCAGTGATCTTTCCCGTTTCCTGGTCGTAGTTGTTGACTTTAGAATAAACCAGGTCTGCCGAGGTTTCTTCAGCTTTCTGGTATTGTTTATCTATGGCTCCGGGATACAAAAAATCGTCGCTATCCAAAAAACGGGTGTATTTCCCGGTAGCGCGGCTAACGCCATTATTGATAGCATAAGTTTGCCCCTGGTTTTCCTGTTTTATGGCAATAAGGTTTGGCTGAGAGTTTAGCCATTCCCAGGTTCCATCAGTGCTGCCGTCATCAACCACAATGATCTGCGTTTTGCATGCGGTGTTGCGGCAGCTATCAACAGCTCTGGGCAAACACCAGAGGCGGTTGTAAGCGGGGATGATTACAGATACATCAATTTTAGCGTCGCTTTGCACGTGCTAATTTTATTATGAATGATGGTGTAAATCTTTTTATCACATGTTTTACCTCCCAGGCATAACCCGGACGCTTGCCTTTGAATACCATTCGTGTCCAATAAAACAGCTGTTTGGTTTTCGCCGTTAGGGTGCTGCTTTTCGCATCAACGCGGTCAAGCCAGTATTGGATCCTGGTGAGTTGGGTAGGGCCGAACATTACTTTTTCACACAGAGAATAAGAATGAAAATTCTGCTCCTCAAATTTATTCAATACATAGGAACCACGGTCCTCCAACTCCTTTACTTTTCGCACATCAAAATCAATCATTACATTTTTGATCTTGAATATTTCTTTCGACTCCAGCAGGTCCATTAAAATATCAGCTTCAGCCCCCTCGCAGTTTAACTTCATAAAAACCTCATCACCCGGCGCAACATTTTCTCTGAACCAGGCGCTGGCATCCACAAAACGGCAAAGCTCGAAATCATCCTGTTTTACATCTTCGTGGCTTGAGAACAGGCTCCCTGCAAGTGTACCGGGCGAATAAATTTTTTGCTCAGCATCCTTGTTCCAAAGGCCATATTTTAGTAGCTGTACTTTATTATTCCCCTGGCTAACTGACTCTAACTTTTCATGCAGTTTACCAACCGGTTCAAAAGCAAATATCTTATCAAAGGCGTATTTGGGGTCTAATACGGCGGCAAGGGTTTGTCCTTCATGTGCACCCACATCTAAAAACAATTTCATATTCTTTTTGAAGACTTTACTTTTCTATAGCCAAACAGGACGTGGTATAAAGGTCGGCCGATATTCTTAAACAGCTTAATGCTTTTCATCGGCACATCGATCCTTAGCTTTCCCGAAACTTCAGTCATCCAATTGAGTTTGCCATTCATCGCTTTTTCAAGCCTGTAACTTTCCCTGATATATTGATAATCTGCGGTATAATATCCCAGAAAATGGAATACCAGCGGCGATACTTTTTCGAACGGATACCAGCTTTGATGACGTTTATCCGGCAATGGAGGATTAAGCAGCCATCGCTCACCACTGATTACATCGAACTTAAATCCGCCGGGGCAAGCTTGTGGGTCGCTCATAATGGTGCCATCATCAGGGATTGGCGTTTGTCCGTGCAACTGCATGGCCAGCGCCATGATCAGCTCGTCATTAGGCTGATTGCGCAATCTCACAAATCCTATTTCATCATATTGCTTTTCAATTTGACGGGCATGCTCATATACAGCAGTAGCTTCTGGTCCTTTCTCCACATAGTATATCCCGCCATTGAATTTAGGCAGATGGGGTATATTAAACTTATCGCATACCGCTTTGATGTTCCCAAACCAATCGCCCTCAGAAATATATCCGCCAACCACAGAAACCTTATGACCTTTAAACAGATCGAACAAATGTTCCAAATTGCCGAATATCAAACAGTCGCTGTCGATAAACAAAGTTTGCCCTTCGCCTGCCAGTTTATCGAGGTGCAATTTTGATGAAAAACCTATACCTAGCTCACCGGGCGAAATAGAATGCACATCAATTTTATTCTTTAAATCAGCGGGAATATATTCCGGCTTGTCGGTTACCAGTTTAAAGCGAATGTTGGTATCGGGGTGCCACCACAAGAAAGACCTTGCCAGGTTGATAGCCAGGTTGATATAATACTCCTTCCCTGTGGCTATCGTTAATATATTTCTTTGTTCAGGCACGCTTTTTAAAAGTTTTTAAACTGGAAATAATTCTGAAGCAAAACTCATATACCTCGTCATTAACCAATTGTTTGAATGCCAATTTCAGAAAGGTGGTAAATAATCGGAATATCATCATTAGCCTTCTCCAAAACGGAGGGCGGGCTATAGCCATCTGGTGTTTTAATTCTTTTTCCTCGAGAGAGTTGGTCATATGCCACTTTCTTGAAGTACTTTCCAGATAGCCCTCATGCGAAATGGTTTCATGATCTACCGGGTCAATGAGTGCACAAATTATTCCTTCTTTTTCAAATAGTTTACTTAAGAAGTTCTCAAAACCATCTTCTCCCAGTGTATCGCCTTTCGGGGATTTTATAAGAAGTTCAAATCCTGTGCGTACATGCTTTGCGCTGCAAATACCAGGATTGGCAGAAAAACCGAATGTGGTTTTATATAGGTTATTGCCTAAAGGGTTGATCTTAAAATCTGGCTCCAATGGGCCAAATTTGCTGTAGAAGACCTCGGCCCAATTAGGATGCTGTTGTATAATGTTTAAATAATATGCGACGTCAATGCTTTCATGAAACTTCCAATCATCCTCGAGCCAGAAGAAGTAATCGCTGTCGATCGCCGGGAGTGCCTGGATGATATTGTTTACATACCCTTTGCGCACCGGCGATTGGATAACCACATCGGGTTGGATATGATCGATGACTTCAGGGTTGATCTTACCGTCAATAGCCAGTACAGTTTTTGAAAACGGGTAATTACAACTGGCTTTGAAGGAGTTGTATGTATTGTAGATCAGGTGCTCCCGGCCTTCGCAGGTAAATATTACCAGCGTTATTGCGGGAGAAACTGTATCCGTTATGTTAGTTGAACCCATTTGTGTTTAGGTGCGGATAATTATTTAGAAGATTGACCTATCATTTGTTTACGATACATCAAATATTTTGCACCCTTCCATCCAATCAGTTTTGATAATAGGTGGATCATTCCGCCTCTATCTTCGAAGGGATTATAACGAAAGTCAGGCGCCAGTTCCTTGGCTTTTTTTTCAGCTTCGTGCACCAGGTCGGGGTACATGGGGAAAAACGCAAAAGCATTTTCATGGTAATGCCGGCTGAAGATCATCCGCACTAAAGGGGTGTCTTTTCGTCTTAACACATTTTCTGCTTTTGAATCGGTTGATTTCAAGATGTTCGATAACGACTCATGATCCTTCCGGTTGCTTAAGCTGGTACCTGAGCTGTCAAATTTGCGATAGTAGTTAACAGCCTCGGAGGAATACCTGATCCCCGAAGATGCCAGCAATACCCGGCAAAAGAATTCTCCGTCATCGTCCGGGTTCCGCATTTCATTCCACAAACCTGCTTTATCGATCACACTGCGTGGAGTAAGCCAGGCGTTCGGTTGTATCATACCGCCATATTCCGGTCCTACATAACGCCCGCCATATAACTTGATCAGAAAATCAACTGTATCGTCAAAATCATTGCTGTACCATTCGGTGGTTTTGGCAAAATCATCGGGATTACTTCCATCCAGAAAATAAACCGTATCGCAGATCCCGACAAGGTCTTTGCTGTCGTTTAGCTTTTCTAACTGTGCGGCAATTTTATTCGGGCTGAGCAGATCATCGGCATCCAGAAACTGGATGTATTCTCCTTTGGCAACTGACAATCCTTTGTTGCGTGCCGCACTTGCGCCTTTATTTTCCTGGCTTAGTACTTTTACTGTTTCCGACTTAAACCCGTTAGCAATGGCCAGTGTGTTATCTTTTGAACCATCATCAATTATAATAACCTCTTTATTGGCCCATGTCTGGTCAAGTGCCGATTGTATGGTTGCCGCCAGGTACTTTGCGGAGTTATAAGCCGGAATAATAATAGAAACCAATGGTGAAGGCATGCTTATTTCTTGACCCCTCCGAATATTTCAGTCCACCGGCCTTCGAGTGAGGCAGAGGCCGGCGGTTCATTGTTTACGAACCAGGGCTGTTTTAGTACTTCAATATATTTATACTGATCCTGGTCCAGCTTGATGATCCGATCAATCAAAGGCTGAAAATCCATATTGCGGAACTCATAGTTCAATTTGATATTTCGGCCCATCGATTTCAGTTTGCGTTTGATACGATGAACCGGTTGGTTATAAAATGTTGGGCGTATATCCACAAAATCAGGCTGCGAATACTTTTCGAGTTTGGTAACGGTAGTCGAGCGATTGGGCGCCAGATAATCAGCTGCATTAACAAAACTGCGCGTATTAAACACATCACCAATAAACGGGTCGCCGCAATAAATAGGCAGGCTGCTTACCTGCATGGCATCATAAAGTTTTTCAGTCTGATAACCGGGGTAAACATAGTTTTCAAAAGCGATGGTAAATTTATACTCGCTTAAAAATTTCCGTTTGCGGTCCCATGTTTCGCCCGTATACCGCTCATCAATGCTGCTCATGTTATTCATCGATTTTCCGGGCGCATCAACTTTTTTATACTTTGATAACTGCCTGAAAAATTCTTCCCGGTGAGGCACCCGGTGAGAATACAAAAAGTTGCAGAATTTCTTTTTGCTCCGGGCTATTTGTTCGGCATCATAATCAGCCGGTTTTACCAGGCTTTTAGGGTCAAGATCATGCCAGTATATTTTCCTGTAACGCGGATCATTTACGTCTTCTTCTCTCAGCATGCCAAAACCCCATTCGCAAAGTGACATATCCGGTTTTACATTTTCACAATAATACCCTATGCGTGTGTATCGGTCGCTTTTTTCGGGGATATCATTTCCGTAGGGGCCAAATATGATAAAATCAGGTTCATCGCTTTCTATAAACTCGAAGCTGTCCTGAACATACGAGAGTATCTCCTGTGTGGCATATTTGAACAATAACCCATTCTGAAATTTTATTTTAACCGGTATCTTATTCAAGAGGACAAAAAAGTAAAATTTTCAGAATCATTTATCTTAGAAAGATAGTCATAAAAATGATCGTACATTATATTCAGATCAACTGGCTCACTTTCATCAGAATCATCCGTAGCCGGCCGGCTCTTATCATAATTGATCGTCTTACCCACAAATATTTTCAGCTTCGACCAATTCTTTATCTCCGCCTTGTCGCCTTTATACTCATAAAAAGTTTCGGCCCTTTTTGCTTGTTTATCAATAAAGGCAACATCGCGCAAAGCAGAAACCGATTGCGGGTGACCAACGCTGAGTGCGTTATAACCAGTGTAATAGGTAATGTTAGCCTTCAGGTAGCTGATACGAAGGGAATATTCCCAATCCATCATCACGTAGGATGCGTTGTATAATCCGATCAATGCCAATGAGCTTTTCCTGATGAGCATATGCACATCACCAAACGTAAAGGAGGGCACAACCCCTTGCTTCCAATTTTCGAACTGCGACAGCCTGGATGCTTTGTTTATTCTTTTATGATCGGTTACCGTACTGCTCAAATCGTTAGAGATCACTACATCGACCTGTGAATTTTGCAGCATATATTCTTTACATTTTCGGATGGCGCTATAGCAAAAAACATCATCGTCTATTATCTTTTTGACCAAGGTTCCGCGGGCCATTAGCATAGCTTTGTTCCATGCGTGGGCCTGGTTGCGGTCGGGCTCTGAAATATATTGATGTATTGATCCTTTTTCAAAAAGTTCCTGTAAGTATTCTTTAGAACCATCAGTACTGGCGCCATCAACTATTACAATTTCCTCGTCGGGCTGCGCCTGCTCCAGCAAATGAGCCAGCACGATCTTTAGAAACGGAAGCCTGTTCCTGGTGCTTATGATAAATGAAAGATTATATCCCTGATGGGTATTTGATGAAATCATTTAACAGTAAAAGAATGCTCGATATTGATCTTGCCGCGATGTGCCATGCCGTATGGTATGATATCATCCAAATACTCTTTTTCCCTTACTTCAAAATGCAGCAAATTGAAAAAGTTCCCGGAAACAGCGTTCGATTGAATATAGATACCAAATTGGTAGACACCCGGTAAAAACGGTATGTTTTTCAGCGTGCCTTTTATCTCATAAGTATCATTCTCGCCAGATATCCTGAAAAGTTCAGAACATCGCAAATCAGCAATTGCCGCCCGTTGCCCGTATTCATCATAAATAAGAATGAGCAGTGATGATGTGTTGCTGACATCATTGCTTTTTATAGACAGCGTATAATCCAGGTCTTTATGCGTTACTGCCGGCAGGTTATCGATGCTGAACGATTTAATCATTGCATTGCCATTCATCTGCACATTTTCGACAGATGTTCTTACTATCTGTTTGTTGTCGTTAGCATAAGTTTTTATGGCATCTTCCACCTCGCCATTGAAAAGAATGCTGCCATTATTCATCACAATTCCTTTAGGGCAAAGCGTCCGTACGGAATCCATATTATGGCTCACAAACAAAATGGTCCTGCCTTCACTGCGACTAACATCACCCATTTTGCCGAGACATTTTTTCTGAAATTCAGCGTCGCCTACAGCTAAAACCTCATCTACGATCAATATTTCAGATTCCAGGTGAGCTGCAACAGCAAATGCGAGGCGCACGTACATGCCCGAAGAATAACGCTTAACTGGTGTGTCTATGTAACGTTCAACTCCTGCAAAATCTACTATCTCATCAAATTTGCGTTTTATCTCCGCCTTGCGCATACCCAGTATTGCACCGTTTAAGAAAATGTTCTCTTTACCCGTCAACTCTGGATGAAAACCAGTGCCTACTTCAAGTAAGCTCGCTATGCGGCCTTTAATTTTTACGGAACCGGTGGTAGGAGAGGTTACCCTGCTTAATACTTTCAGCAAGGTACTTTTTCCGGCGCCATTACGGCCTATCACGCCGATAGCGTCGCCTTGTTCTACTTCAAAACTCAGGTCGTTCAGGCTCCATACAATGTCGCTGGTGCCTTTCGTAGTGCGGTCGTTTACCTCGCCTATTTTCAGGAACGGGTCTTCTTTGCCGCGTATCCGGGCCCAAAAACGTTCCAGGTCGCGCGATATGGTGCCGGTGCCAAAATCACCCAGCTGATATGCTTTAGAAAGATGGTCTACTTTAATTGCGGTAGGCATTACAGATTATTTCAATTTAGCCTTTAAACGTAAAAATGGTTTCTCAATAAAATTATAGGACAACAATGCCGTAGCAAGCGCTAAAATAATATTTAGCGGAAATACGGTCCACGCCGGATAGACGGTAAAAACAGGCTCTGGTGCAAAAAACAATTGTTGCCAGATATAAATGCCGTATGACATCAATCCTATGTACACGATTAAGCGATTATTCAGGATTTTGTAAACCCAATTGCGGGTGCTGCAATGCACGGCGTAATATAAAAATAAGGTCATCAGCAAACTGCTAACGATATAATCATAAGGTATCCTTAAAAATCTTGCCGGGTGATACAGCCTCGGAAAGAAGATGATCAGCGATAATATCAAACCAAAAGCAAATACCGGGTGCATCAAAACGGAGTGTATCTTTTTAAGCCAGTTCTTATATAGTGCCAAACTGAGCATACTGCCAAAAATGACCGGCGGCAAAGCCAGGAATAAACCACGAAATACGAACAATGCCGGATGCAGGCGGACAAAAAAGTAAAACAGGTCGTAAAGCAAGATCACCGCAATTAAGAAAATATAATTGCGTGGTAAAAAGATAAAAATTAGAGGCAGAATCAAATAAAATTGAACCTCAACTGACAGCGTCCAGGTATGTGCAAGCAGCCAACCCTTATTAATGAAATCTGATACAAAGAAAATGGGTGCCAGGAAATCTTTGCCATCTATTTTCGCAATACCGATAATTTTAAGAATGGCTATTACTAAGATATAAGCAAAGTATACAGGACATATTTTGAGCAGCCTTTTCAGGTAAAACCTTTTAAGATGAATGTTCCTGGTTTCGGCCTTTTCTTTAAGCAATAGTCCGGTGATAAGGAAACCGCTGACTACAAAGAAAAGTTGTATCCCTGAATTTCCCAGTTCAAGGTATCTGCCCATTGTATAAATAAACGATGGACAGTTTAACCCAAAAGTGATATGCCAGAGAATCACCAGGGTAATAGCAATTGCACGCAGCCCATCCAACGACTGGATATTCTTTTGCCGGAATATCTCCGGTACGGTTAAATTACTATTTAAAGAAAAAGTGCCTGCCAATTCAGAGTTTATACAGTGTCCACAAATGTTCTTTCAACCTTATTGAATATGACGATGCCGATCAATAATATAACGGCAGTAATACCTGCGCTGTAGCCCAGTAATCCCCAGCTAAAAGTGCCTTTCCCTAAAAAACCGTATCTAAAGGTCTCTATTAACGGAGTGATAGGATTGTATTTTATTATCCAGGCATATTTCGGGTATTTAGCCAATGCTATGGATAGTGGGTAAATAACTGTAGTAGCATACATCAGTAACGGTACGCCAAAGGTTACCACAAAGGCCAGGTCGCGGTATTTAGTGGTAACGGCAGAAATCATCATGCCTAAACCCAGCCCTAACGCTGCAATAAACAGTATGATCACCGGGAAAAGAATCAATGCCGAGTTGGGGGCTACAGCAAAGCCTTTACTCCAATAATAGATCATGAGAACCAGGAAGAGGGTAAATTGTACCGCGAACCTTACCAGGTTGGATAATACAATACTTAGCGGCATGATCAGCCTTGGGAAGTATACTTTGCCCAATACAGCAGCATTATCTTTAAAAACGGTAGATGTTTTTATAAGGCAGTCCGAAAAATAATTCCAGACGATGGTGCCCGCCAGGTAAAAAAGAGGAGCGGGGATACTATCCGTAGGTATACTGGCCAGGTTGTTAAATACCAGGGTATAGATCAATATGGTGATAGCCGGCTGTATAAAAAACCAGAGCGGTCCAAGTATAGTTTGCTTATAAAAAGCCACAAAATCGCGTCGTACCAATAGCAATAGCAGGTCGCGGTAATGCCAGGTGTCTTTTACCCGCAAATCAAATAAGCTATGCTTGGGGCTTATTTCAATATCCCAGTTTTCTTCAGGCGGCCTGTTCATCGGTTAGCATTTTTTGTAAATTTTTCCTGTAATATTTTTCATCAAAGTATTGCAGACATTCCTTTTGCAGATTTTTTCTTTTTTCGAGTGTCAAAGGGGTGTTTAAATACCTGACAATGGTATCTTGTAATTCGCTTAAATCGTCAACATTTATAGCTGTGCCCAATTTGCCGTCTTTGATGGCGTCTGTGCTGCCGTCTGCATTGCCGCAAATTACCGGTAAGCCGCAGGCAAGCGCTTCAACAAATACGATCCCGAAACCCTCTTTTTTACTGGGCAGCACAAAAAGGTCTGCCAATAAGAAATGATCGGTTAGTTCATTCTCATTCAGGAAGCCAGTCAATATCACATCATCTCTCACATCATATTTGTCTATAAGGCTCCTGATCCTGACTTCTTCAACCGGATCATATTGACCTGAAAGTACATATTTTATATTCGGGAAATCCTGTTTTAAACTGGCAACGGCTTTTATTACCTGCTCGTGCCCCTTATATTGTTCGGACGATGCTAACCGCGTCAGCGTAAAAATTATTTGGGTTGACGGACTAAGCCCGTACCTGTTCAGTAAATATTCTGGTCTTTCAAAGGTATCGGGCAGTTTTATAAAAGGATCGACCGCATTATTTAATACCACGCACTTATCAGGGTTTGACCCATGCCGGGCTATCATTTGCTGCTTAGTGAAGATGCTCACACAAATAATTTTATCGCAGTGCCTTTTTAAAAAAGCTCTTTTTATAAAATTCAGCGGGCGCCATACTTCTATACCGTGTGCTATTAGCCACACCTTGCACTTAGGATTGAATAGCTTGATCACAATCCCGATTAGGGAAAAATTGATATGACTTAGTATAACAATGTTGGCCCGCGATGCCTCTTTGATGGCGGTTAATCCTAAGCTTACCCGGCTGTTATTAAAACCTGTATAATTTTCCGATGGCAAATACTGGCCCATCAGGTCATATCTTGAATCATACAGCGAAAAAAGTCTGAAGTGCCAGTTCTCTTTTTTTGAAATATGATATAAGGAATGCGCAAGTGTGCGGGTCATTTTTTGGATGCCGCCGGTGGTGCTAAAAGTTTGCAGGCTGAATAAATAAATATTTTTAGGCATGCATCCGTATTTGGTACAATGCAAATGCTTTAGACCAATGCACCGAATTGTTTTTAAAAGATTTTACGATGCTTTTTGACTTACTCTTTTTATACAGGTTTTCGTCGGTAATCTCCTGGTTTTGCTTCATCCAATCCTGCAACGGAAAGGTAAATCCCATTTTTGTCCGGTTCCAGATTGGTTCTGGCAGAACATCGTCAAAACTGTCGATCAATATTTTTTTAGGTCGACTTTTATCAAACCTGATTGCCGGGTTAATACTTTTAGCTGTGCGGATAAAATCTTCATCCAGGAATGGTACCCTTACTTCAAGGCCGTGGCTCATTCCCATTACATCTGTATCGCGCAGCAACTGGTTTTGCATGTAAAGGTTTATCTCAAACCAGGCAGCATCCTGCTCATCATAATTGCGGACGTAGGGTAGTTTCCTGTTTCCAAATAATACATCCTCTACCTGGGTGATATCTGTGTCTAATATTTCGGCAATATCGGCCGGTGAATAAAGCCCTCTTAAGAACAGATAATCAGCAATAGGATGATTGTAAGTTAAAAAGGCGATCTTCCTGTACGCATCAAAACCGGAATGGTTAGCAAGCTTAAAAAGCCAGGCAGGATATTTCCTTGCAGTTTTAATATAACTGATACGGTTAAATGATGGGTAGCCTCCAAATAGCTCGTCGGCACCTAAGCCTGATAGTACTGCTTTCAAACCATCATCATGTGCAAATTTGCTGATGCACCAGGTGTTGATACCGTCCGTTGTCGGCAGGTCCATATCCTCAATGATCTGCGGAAAAAAGCTCTCAAAATCGCTTTGTTTTACCAGGTGACTAAATTTTTCGCCTTCAATCTGCTTCAATACCAGGTTTTGGTACATACTTTCATCGTATGCTTTTTCATTAAAATAGATCGATATGGTTTTAAGCTGGGCCTTCTTTTCCTGCTCTGCCAGAAGAGTTAATAGACTTGAATCGATACCCCCGCTCAAAAAAACGCCTATAGGGGCGTCAGCTATTAATTGACGGCGCACAGCAAATGCCAGGGTTTCTCTTATCGCTTGCTTTGCTTGTATAATACCATCTATGCCGGATATATTAAATATCACATGATACGAATGTATATCGTAGGTGCCCTTTTTGTGATCCCAGCATAGGAACTCACCTTTAGGCAAACTGTATACATTTTTTAAGGTAGTATATGGCTCCGGAATATGACCATAAGCCAGGAACCTGATCTGCCAGTCCGGATCTGCTTCGCTGGCCACACCTGCAGCCTTTAGAGCCTTAACTTCTGATGCAAAGCTAAGCTGACCATCTTTTGCGCAATAGTACAATGGCTTTATCCCTGAACTATCGCGAACCAGGTAAGTTAAACTTTTCTCTTTATCGTAAAGTGCGAAAGCGAATATCCCTCTAAACTTTGCGAATGCCGCTATGCCCCAATGGATATAGGCCGATATGATCACTTCCGTATCAGTACTTGAAGTGAACTTTGCACCTAAGCTTATCAGTTGAGCCTTTAGTTCAGGGTAATTATAAATCTCACCGTTAAAGGTTATCCAAACTCTTTGCTGCGCGTCGGCCATAGGCTGATGCCCGTTATGACTAAGATCTATTATCGATAATCTCCTGTGCCCGAAAGTAAGCCCGGCTTCAGTATCGTCAAAAATACCTTCATCGTCCGGACCGCCATGCTTTAGTACCTGGCACATTCGTTTTACTTTTTCGCTTCGGTTAAATGCTTCTGAAGATGTTGAAATTATTCCTGCAATCCGGCACATAATGCTAATAATAGGGGTATGTTCATAGCTTCGCCTCGTAAGTCACACAGTCAATATGTAACTAATTAATTTATAGCGATTTATAAATTAATTACGATCGCTTTTATTCAGAAAATAATGACATTAAATTAAATCAAAAAATGCCATTTTATTATATAAAGATCCTTATAAAATCTCCTAAAACCGGTCGATTAACGATGCTGCAACATGTATAATTACCGAACAACCCAGGCTCTCCAAACGGAGGGCTAACTGCTTCTGCGAGCGGTAAGATATAATTTCGCCCACCATTCCTTTAAGCGGACCAGCTTTCAATACTATTTTTTCTCCTGGTAACAGGTTTTCTTCGGTCACTTCCAATTCAACTGCACTGGTCATCAATAATTTCAGGTCCTCTATCTGCTTGTCTGGCATGGATGTTACCTTGCCGCCGAAATAAATAAACCGGGCCACGCCTTTGGTCATCAGCACTTCAGTTTGTTCCTGCTGAGTAATGTGTACAAATAGGTAAGATTTGATGAAAGGCTCATCAATCCATTTTTTTCTGTCGCTCCATTGCTTAAGCTGGCGTCTCAAAGGCAGGTAGGTCTCAATCCCTTTATCTGAAAGAGACTGATGCGCTTTTTTCTCGGCTTTGGGGTTTGTATAAACCGGATACCATTTATACATATCGGTTTTCGACCTTATATCCATGTATTAGACCTGAGTACTATTTTATCCAACGCCTGATATCCCACCACTTATACTCTTTCTTGTCGATATAGTAGTCAGAACCTTCATAACCACTATAGTCTGAATAATAATAATAGTGGGTGCCATGATACTCACTTGTAAACTTGGTTGTATAATATCTTGAATGCAGCAGATCTTCTGAAAATGCATTTAATATGATAACCGTATTGTCCAGGTGATATTCGTTTGCAATACGCTGAGGAACCGTAGCTGCATAGAATTTTGACTTGCCCGAACGAATAACGAAAATATTAATATCGCTCATCCTGATTAGCGGGATAGCATCGGAAACAAGACCGATAGGGGCTGTATCCACCATGATGATATCGTATCTTTTCTTCAGGTCGTTCATCAGGGTTTTCATTCGTGAACTGTGCAACAACTCCGAAGGGTTAGGAGGCACTGGCCCCGAAACAATGATATCCAGGTTGGGCTGAATGTTTTCGATAATAATATCATCCAGATCACACTGATTAGCCAGGTAGTTACTTAACCCCTTATCATTCGAAACACGAAAAGTTTTATGCAGGCGCGAACGGCGTAAGTCGGCCGCGATCAGTACAATTTTTTTGTCGATCAGTGATAATGTACTGGATAAGTTGACCGCGATAAATGATTTTCCTTCCCCAGCCACTTCAGACGTGATACAGATCACCTTGCTTTTCTTCTCAGAAGCAATGAAGCTTAAATTCGTACGTACAGATCGTACAGATTCAGCAAAAATTGATTTTGGCCGACTGATGGCCAGTATCTGGGTATTGTTTTCATCAATTACCTCAGGGAATTTGCGGATGATACCTATGATCGGTATAGTAGTGAGGCTCTCAACGGTTTCTTTATCGTAGATGTACGGGTTAAGTATCCTGATCAATATGATCATACCTAAACCGATGGCAAGACCGATGATCAGTGCAGTGCGGTGAACGGTATGCGTATCCGGAGAGATAGGAGAAAAACTAGGCTGAGCCGCTTCAATTATGGTAGCGCCCGCGAGTATGGCCGAACGGCTGATCTGCGCATCCAACCTTTTTTCTGATAAAAATGAATATACCTTATCGTTGATCTCAAAATCCCGTTTCAGACTGATCAGGTCTCTTTCTGCCGCCGGTAAGGTTGATAGCTTCTGATTAACCTGTGCAATTTGAGTATCCAGGTACGAAACGCTTTTGTTGACCCTGGCTATAGTAGCACTGATGTTATCAATTGCAGCACTTTTGATTACCAGTATTTGCTGGTTGATATCTTTAATAGTCTGCGAGTTGGTATTGTAGGTTTTTAAAAGTGAATTTTTTTCGACCAGCAAATTGTTCAGACTGGTAATTAAGCCGCCCAACAGGGGGTCAATGTTTCCTTCCAGGTTTAAATTAAGATTAATATTATCTTTCTCTTTAGTGATCTGCTCTTTCAATTGATCAATGGCAAGCAATTGTATTTTAAGCAATGATCGCTGAGCTTCCAGGTCTTTTATTTTTGCCAGTTGCGATTCTGATGCCGAAGTGACATCCATGATCCCGGCACCTTGCTTGAATTTTTCTATTTGCTTTTCAGAGCCCTTTACCTGGTTGGAAAGTGATTCCAACTGATCGTCAATAAAGCGGATGATCTGTGTTGCCGACTGCGTTTTTTGATTTCTGTCGTAATTTAAATACTCACGCATTAAAGCATTTAGTGCATCGGCCGCAAATTGCGGGTTCGAGTCGGTTTCCTGCAGCGAGATAATATTTGAGTTCTTAATGATCTCGTTGGCATGAAGCCCTCCTTTAACCCGGCCTACAAAATCTTCGGGAATATTCACCTTAAAGATGTAGGTTGTACTTTTAGATATGTCCCCCGGATATTTAATAGTGAAGGCCATATTGTCGATACTTACAGGCTGGTCGTACTTAAATATCTTCTGAACATCTTTAGAGCCTTCCCTGTATTCAAGCTCGAACGTAGTTTTGCTAACAGGCTGGTAAGTGATCTGACCGCGATAGAAATTCAAACTGTCAAATTTCACCAACTGGATATCCAGTAGCTTCTGCGGGTATACATCGGTAGTGCGCGCACGGCCCGATATAAAAAAGCTGATCCGGTAATCGAGGTCTTTTATAGCGCTTAGGATCAAGGTACGGCTTTGGAGTACGAAGATCTCGCTCTGTATTTTCGACGGCCCTCGGTCGTTGCTGTTTATTACGCTTACCAGGTCGGAAAATTCGGATTTCTTTTCTTCAATTTTCAGGGTTCCTGAAGTGGCGTATGTTTTTGGTGAATACCACAGATAGGTGTATGATATGATCATACAAATAATAACCGATCCTGCGATCCAGTACCAGCGGCTCAGTAATATTTTGCCGATCTTAAAATAATCAATTTCCTGATGGGGTAGTTTTCTTGCTATCTTCTCAGTCTCTTCCATTTAGCGATGAATAAGCGTATAAATAATCAGGGCAGTATTCAGAAGAAGCAACACCGGCTGTACAGTGGTATTGAAATTCTGCAATTGGTCGTTTTTAACGGCGCGTTTGTTTTCGGCAATGTAGATAATGTCGTTGTTTTGCAGTATCAACCTCGGATCGGCCAGGGTGCCGGTTTTGCTCAGGTCCACCTCGGTGATCTGTGGACTTTTAGGATCGCCCCGGATAATTTTTATATTTTTTTCGTTTGCTTTTTCTGTAAGGCCGCCCGCTTCTCCAATCATCTCAATTAAACTTGTTTTATCCTTGATCAAAGGAAAATTCCCCTGTGTTTTTACCTCACCAAGCAATGTAACCTTAAGATTTATGATCCTCAGGTCTATGATGGGGTCTTTAAGCACATCTTTACGATAATCTTCTTCGATCAGTTTCATTGCTTCTGCCCGGGTAAGGCCTGCCACGTGTACGCGTCCTATTACCGGGAGCGCAACATCGCCATCGTCCTCTACCTGGTAAGTTTGTCCTTGCTGCGAAATGGTGGTGTTACCGCTGTTGCTTTGAGTAGTAGGCGTTTCTTCTACAATGTATTTGATGTTTTGCAGGTTCCTGATCTGGAGAATGTCCTGGGAACGTATACGGTAGTCGCTTGTGCCGTTGCCACTGTTCTTTAAAACCGCACTCAGGCTGTCTGGATTAGGGCCACGTTCTTTGAATAAAAGTTGCTGCTGTTTTAAAGAACAGGAACTTAAAGTAACTATTAAGGAGATAAAGGCCGTGATAATTAGGGTTGTATAAAAACGCATATACACTTAAACTGCATATTTATTTATCTTGTGCAGCAATTCCAAAAGTACCATAATTTAGCAATTCCAAAAGTGTCTTTTTTCCAGAAATGCAGGGGCCTAAAATTTCAATTATAACTGTGGCATATAATGCCCAAAACACCATAGAACGTTGCATTAATTCCGTATTTGGGCAAAAATATAAAAACGTCGAATACATTATTGTAGATGGCGGATCGACGGACAATACCTGCAGGATTATCGAAAATTATAGGGGGAAAATTGACGTTTTTATATCCGAACCCGATAAGGGTATTTACGATGCCATGAATAAAGGGCTCGCATTAGCAACCGGGGACGTTATTGGCACAATTAATGCAGATGACTTCTTTGCGGATGATAATGTGTTGTATGATATAGCAAGGGTGTTTTCCAAACAAAATACCCAGATATTATACGGCGACCTTGATTATATCGACCCAAGCGACAAGGTCATCCGTAAATGGCGTTCAGGAAGGTATAGTAGAGGAATGTTCAATTGGGGCTGGATGCCCCCGCATCCTACATTTTACTGCAAAAAAAGCTTGTTTGACAAACTAGGCGTTTACAAATTAGACTATGGAAGTGCAGGGGATTATGAGTTGATGCTTAGATTTATTCATTTGAATGACATTGATGCTTATTATTTAAATAAAGTGCTTATAAAAATGGTGGTTGGTGGCGTAAGTAACAAAAGTTTAGGTAACCGCGTACAAGCAATGCGATTCGACCTTAAAGCCATGAGAAATAATAATATCTTTTTGCCGGTGGTGACTATATTATTTAAGCCAATACGTAAAATAGCACAATTTTTTTAGGACAAACGGAAATTTTATTAACTTGGGCACCAGTTTTAAATGCAACTGATCGGCCTATAACTGTTTAATCTCAATGACGGAATATTTACATTCATATCACTTAGTGTATTATATTACGATAGTCGTTTTTTCTATACTCATCACAGTTATCGCCATCCCCTCTATACTTCACGTAGCACGCGCTCGGCACCTGTATGATGATCTTGGGCATTTCAGAAAACAACACGATCACGGCATTCCACGTTTAGGCGGAGTAGCGATATTTGTCAGCTTTACAATAACCTCTTTGCTGTTCAGTATGACCGACAGATCATTGCCGATAAATTACCTGCTTACCGCGTGTATTATGTTATTCGCAATGGGCTTAAAGGATGATCTTTCGGGCGTCAACTCACGCACAAAATTCTTTATTCAATTTTTAGCAGCACTAATATTGGTGGTAATGGGCGATATACGCCTTACTAGCATGTATGGTGTTTTTGGTATTGGTGTTCTACCATACTGGCCAAGTGTTGCCTTAACGGTGCTTACCATTATACTTATTGTAAATGCTTTTAACCTGATAGACGGTATCGATAGCCTGGCCGGCGCAACCGGTGTTGTAGCTAATGGCTGCTTTGCAGGACTATTTATCTATATGCATCAATATGAATTGGCCGCAGTATCACTGGCTATGGCGGGCGCATTAGTAGGATTCCTGAAGTTTAATATTACCCCGGCTAAGATATTTATGGGCGATACAGGCTCATTGCTTATCGGTCTGATATCAGCCGTAATGGCCATTAAGTTTATAGAGCTGAATAAATTTACTTCAGTAAAATCACCGGATGTTTATTCTGCACCGGCATTGTCTGTTGCTATTCTGATAGGTCCTATTTTTGACACACTAAGGGTATTTGTATTACGTGTTTATAGCGGCGTTTCACCGTTTAAGGCCGATCGCAAACATATTCATCACCGGATGCTTAGGTTAGGGTTCACGCATTTACAGGCAGCATTGATATTGGTTTCATTGAACCTGCTCTGTGTAACAATGGCTTTGGTGTTCAGGTCGTATGGTAACCAGATATTACTTGGTTTGATCCTGGGAGTTTGCCTGCTGTTCAACTGGTGTGTATCCTTTTTCATCCGTTCAAAAGAACGCGAAAACCTGGCTTTGCGCAACTTGTTCGTTTAGATTTCATAATCTTTTTCATCAAACTTTTGATTTTTTATATCCACATTTTTTTGTTGAAAAATGTGACAAACTTTTCGTGCTTTAGTGTACTGAACACCGCCATCCCGCCGTATCTTTAATGCATCCGTAACGTCCTTTTTAAGATTTAAGTGACCGGGATTTTTGAGCAGATTTACAGGAATGTATTCAACTTTTTTGCGGAACTCAGACAATGAGTTTCAGGCTTATTTCGGATAAGGATAATAGGGAATATGACGGCTTATACGCAGTATTTTAACAAGTTTCTAAATAGCTTTAATGCGCTTGGGGGGAATATTCTGCGCCCGGGCAGCTCATCAGAAATAGCTGTTAAACATAGTGCTTCGAGGCCAGAGCCAGCCGGAATGCGTGCGTATGATAATGATCTCCAGATTGACATTCCAACTGAAAAAAACGATTACCTTTCTGAAGATATTCCATCGTCTTTCAATCCATCGGTAAATAAGCAGCTATATTCTCCGTTTTGGTTTTGGAATAATAATCTGGCTGATGAACTTGCACTCGAGTTCGTCCGTCAGGGTGATATTGAAAAAGCACAGGTTATTTGGGAGAAAGCTGCTTTTTCAAAAGATAAGAAGAAATTGGTTCAGGCCGTTTTGATCGATGATCTGATCAGTTGGTCGCCTGACTGGCTGCAAGAACAGGATGAATTTCACGCACTGACAAAAAATGGAGATGAGTATGTTATCGCACGTGAAAAGCAAACCGGCTCATCCATCCCCTGTGTGTTTGCTGATTTGAATGATGGGGAAGACTGGACGATAGAGGCAGATACCCAATGGTTTGAGGGAATTGATAAATATAGCTATGGCATCGTTTTCGGCAGGGAGCAAAATAATTACTACAGCTTCGTCATCACCGGCAACGGACATTTTAGCCTGGTAAAACAGACCAAAGGCGATTATAAAGAGCTTATCCCCTGGAAGAAGGCTTTTGCCATTAATCAGTGCGGCTCCAACCATCTACTGCTGAAAAAGACCAACGACCAGGTAGAATTGTACATCAACAATAACTATGTAGGCTCGGTTAAGAGCGAACCATTTTTTGGTAAGGGTTTTGGCTTTAAGGTTTGGGGTAATCAGAAGGTCGCTTTCAGTAAATTCACGTTCTGCAATTTTGTTGAGCAGGAGGTAAAGTTTGAGGTTACCAAGGAAAATTATAGCTGCATCAAAAACCTTTCGATGCTTAACCTTGGACTGGCAACCAAAAATGGCGGTTTCCATGCTGATGAGTTCGGGAAAGGCGTCGAACTGGCGAAATTGTTTTACACCTCAAACCAGGAAGGCTATACTAAATCAATTGGCGGAGAGCAATATTTTTATAACCCGGAGAAGACCATCCAGTTTTATCTGACCGCGGTTGTGGATTCGGTAAAGAAATACGTTGATAAGCCACAGGGCATTTCTACTAATGATCTTTTGGCCCTGTTCGCTGATTTCCCCGCTGAGACAAGGCAACTGTTTAACAGCATCTTTTTCTCAACCCGTATCCAAAAAGTTGACAGGGAGATCGGTACTGCGAAAATCACCAAAAAGAGTACTGCCGCTGAAGCCGCCGATGCAGGCAAAAGACTGGTTAAATCAACCCGCGAAGATATCCTGTACCTCAGAAACAATTTAGGTGAGACTAATCCGGAATATGCCACTGTTGCCGACCGCCTGGCACGCGCCATTATGCAATGCGGAATAGATTACTACAGCCGCATGTTTGATGTAGACTACAAAATAGCTAACACCAATATCGAACTATACCTGCCTGAACATAAATACGCCCTCAATATTGCCGTATCAGGCAAAATAAAAGAACGCCTGAAAGAGGTACTGAGCCTGTATCAAAAGATCATTAAAGAGGCTAAAGCAAGAAACGTTTCTAAAAAGGACAAGCGGCAGATTGCGTAGCTTCTGCTCCAAACATCTTATCTTAATATGACATTCGCCAATCCAAGAGCTTTGGATATTTATGTATTTTTGTCATAAATATCAATTGTCATGAGGATAGCTATTAACGGATTTGGACGTATTGGGAGAATATTTCTTCGGAGTGTGCTTGCTAAGCCCGGTATCGAGGTGGTTGCTATTAACGACCTGACCGATACGGAAACATTGGCACACCTGTTCAAATACGATTCTGTTCATCGTACATTCAAAGGGACTATCAAATGTGATTCGGGTAATTTATATATCGATCGCAAACAGATAAAAGTGCTTTCTGAAAAGGATCCTGCAAATCTCCCATGGAAAGAATTGAATATTGACCTGGTTGTTGAATCGACAGGAAAATTCACCTCTAAACACGGCGCAAGTCAGCATTTACTGGCGGGTGCTAAACAGGTGATCATTTCGGCACCATCTTCTGACAAAAGTGTTCCCACTATAGTGATCGGTGTAAATGATGCCGACTTCGATTTGTCTGCTCCAATCATCTCTAACGCCTCATGCACCACCAACAATGTGGCAGCCATGGTAAAGATATTGGAAGATAACTGGGGAATTGTTGATGGGTATATCACAACAGTGCATTCCATCACCGGCGACCAGAGCTTACACGATGCTCCGCATAAAGATCTGCGTCGTGCAAGGGCGGCATCAGCATCTATCATACCTACTTCAACTGGCGCAGCAAAGGCTATCACCAGTATATTCCCGCATTTGGATGGAAAACTGGGTGGTGCTGGTATTCGTGTACCTGTATTGAACGGCTCGCTGACTGACTTTACCTGCAGCCTGAAAAAACAAACTACAGTTGAAGAGATCAACCAGGCTTTTAAAGCGGCGGCTGAAGGACCGATGAAGAATGTATTGGAATATACCGAAGATCCGATAGTTTCCACTGATATATTAGATAATCCACACAGCTGCATTTTTGATTCAAAACTGACTTCGATTGTTGGCGGACTGGTTAAGGTAGTAGGATGGTATGATAATGAAATGGGGTATTCGAGCCGCCTGGCCGATTTGGCAGCTAAAATAAGCGTAGCAAAGCATGATCAGGTTTATTCAGGCTGATGATGTGCTGGCCATCCGCAACGAGGTATTGCGCGAGGGACGATTAACACTGGATGAATGCCGTTTCCCGAATGATGATGCCGAAAGCACTTTTCATTTAGGCTATTTTAACAACGATCAATTAGCTTGCATCGCCTCTTTTCATCCTGTAGCATATAAAGATTTTCCCGGTAAAGCATATCAATTACGTGGCATGGCTACATTGGAGAGCTATCGCGGCAAAGGTTTCGGCAATCAACTGGTTAACTTCGCCATAGTATATATGCGCGGGCAAAAAGTGAACTACGTTTGGTGTAATGCCCGCAAAAAAGCTGTTCCTTTCTATAAAAATCTTGGTTTCGAGATCATCTCCGATGAGTTTGAAGTATTCGGAATAGGGCCGCATTATGTGCTCTACCTAAAAATTCAGTGACACAAAAACACCTTTTTCATTTTTGCGTTCAGAATTTAGAATTAAATGCTGAATTTGGCGCTCCTTAAACAACGCCTCTAAAACAATATGAAAACAGTAGATCAAATAAACTTTTTGGGGAAAAGAGCCCTGATCAGGGTTGATTTTAACGTCCCTTTGGATAAGGACTATAATATTACCGACGATAACCGGATGACGGCCGCTCTGCCAACCATCAAAAAGATTTTGAAGGATGGGGGCGAAGTGATCCTGATGTCGCACCTGGGCAGGCCAAAAGATGGTCCGACTGAAAAATATTCATTGAAGCATTTGGTTCCGCATTTGTCTGACCTGTTGGGTCAGCATGTAGATTTTGCTGATGATTGCATTGGCGCAGAGGCTGTTCAAAAGTCAAAAGATTTATCAAAAGGGCAGGTGTTGCTATTGGAGAACCTGCGTTTTTACAAAGAAGAAGAAAAAGGTGATGTGGAGTTCGCTAAAAAACTAGCTGCTTTAGGCGATGTATATGTGAACGATGCTTTCGGTACAGCACATCGCGCGCATGCGTCTACTGCGGTTATCGCGCAATTCTTTCCTGAAGCAAAATGCTTTGGCTACCTGATGGCTGCTGAATTAGCTAATGCTGAAAAGGTATTGAACGGTGCTGAAAAGCCTTTTACTGCTATTATGGGCGGGGCTAAGGTATCAGACAAGATCGAACTGATAGAACGCCTGATGGATAAGGTAGATAACCTGATCATTGGCGGGGGCATGGCTTATACCTTTGCCAAGGCGCAGGGTGGTCAGATAGGTAAATCGTTGGTTGAAGAAGATAAACTGGACCTGGCTAATACCCTGATCGCGAAAGCAAAAGAAAAAGGTGTAAACCTGTTGTTGCCGACTGACTCCATCATTGCAGATAACTTCTCGAATGACGCTAATACAGATACTGCTAGTAACGATAATATAAAAGATGGTTGGATGGGTTTAGATATCGGTCCGGCGTCTATCAAAGCATTCAGCAAAGTGGTTGAAGGTTCAAAAACTATCTTGTGGAATGGTCCGATGGGCGTTTTCGAGATGGAGAAATTTGAACAGGGAACCAAGGCCGTTGCGGATGCAGTAGTTAAGGCAACCGAAAACGGTGGTTTCTCACTGATCGGTGGTGGTGACTCAGCTGCTGCGGTTGCCAAATTCAACCTGACCAACGAAGTAAGCTATGTATCTACAGGCGGCGGTGCACTGCTTGAATATATGGAAGGTAAAGAATTGCCGGGTGTAAAAGCTATAAATGAATAAGCCTTAACAGGTAACGTTTTTGTGACAGCCCCGGAATTTCGGGGCTTTTCTTTTTATATTACCTTTGGGTCTCTAACTCTCAATAATTAATGAAAAGACATTTACTCCTGGCTTTAAGCTTGCTGCTTTTTGCCTGTTGCTCGCGTGCTCAGCAAACTACTTCGGACGCTGATTACGTAAAAGCCAATTACCAGAAATACGAATACCAGATACCTATGCGTGACGGTAAAAAACTGTTCACCTCGGTATATGTGCCGAAAGATCAATCCAAAAAATATCCTATTATGATGGACAGGACACCGTACAGCGTTGCGCCCTACGGTGCCGATGCTTATAAAGGTGCGCTTGGTCCGTCATCTTTATTTCTGCATGATGGGTACATCTTTGTTTACCAGGACGTTCGCGGTCGTTGGATGAGCGAAGGCATATTCGAGGAAATGACACCTGAAAAAGAAGTGCACAAAACAAAAAATGATGTGGATGAAGGCACTGATACCTATGATACCATCGACTGGCTGATAAAAAATATCAAGAACAACAACGGCAAAGTAGGGGTATGGGGAATATCTTATCCTGGCTTTTTTACTACGGCTTCATTATTGAGCCGTCACCCTGCATTGGCCGCAGCTTCACCACAGGCACCAATGGCTGATCTATACCGTGATGACTCATTTCATAATGGAGCATTTATGCTGGTGGCCAACTTCGGCTTTTATCCTGGTTTTACCAATCGCCAGGATGATAAACCTACCCAGCGCCGGGGCAGCAGGTTTGTTTACGGTACCGAAGATGGTTATGAGTTTTATCTGAAAATGGGTTCGGTAAAAAACACTAACGACAAATATTATAAAGACACCATCCGTTTGTGGAACGAGATGCTGGATCACCCAAATTACGATCAGCATTGGAAAGACCGCAACGTGTTATATCACTTGCACGATATCAAAACCCCGACATTAGTTACTGGTGGATGGTACGATGCTGAAGATTTATATGGCGCCATCAATACTTACAAAACATTGGTAAAAGAAAATCCCAATACGCCAATTTACTTTACAATGGGCCCCTGGGTTCACGGCGGCTGGTCGCGCGGGGATGGTGATCATTTGGGTGATGTATATTTTGGAGGACCTACAGGACCATTTTATCGCGAAAAAATCGAGTTCGCATTCTTCAGTCATTACCTGAAAGGCACTGAGATGGATATCCCCAAAATATCTGCTTTCGAAACAGGTGTAAACGAATGGAAGAAATACAATGTATGGCCGCCAAAAGAAGCTGAAGAAAAGAACCTGTACTTGCTGCCGGGTGGGAAATTATCATTCGATGCACCAACCTCCGCAGATAGTTTTGACGAGTTTACATCTGATCCGAACAAACCCGTACCGTTTTATAATGGTATCACCATGGACATGCAGCGCGAATACATGACCGGCGATCAACGTTTTGCCTCACGCAGACCAGATGTTTTGACCTACCAAACCGATGTGCTGGATCATGATATAACCCTTGCCGGAAATATCTGGGCCGATCTGAAAGTAGCCATCACCGGAACAGATGCGGATTGGGTAGTGAAAGTTGTAGACGTATATCCCGACTCGGCTAAGAATAATCAATTTACAGCAAAGGGTACCTATATGTCAAACTACGAACAAATGGTTCGCAGCGAAGCGATCCGCGGTAAATTCCGTAACGCTTTTGACAAGCCGGAAGCATTTGTACCCGGAAAAGTAACACCGGTAAACTTTGAGCTGCAGGATGTGCTGCACACCTTCAAAAAAGGTCACCGCATTATGGTGCAGGTACAAAGCACCTGGTTCCCGCTTATCGACCGTAATACGCAGCAATTCCAGGATATTATGAAAGCGAAGGATACCGACTTTAAGAAAGAAACGCATAAGGTGTATACTTCTAAAGAGCATTCGAGCTATTTGAAGGTGAGGGTGATAAATTGATGATCATTGTTAGTCCGAAAGAAATAGAAAAAGTTTCTGCATTAGATCCATTTGAAAGGTATCAACACTTTATCAAAAGAGTTGCTGACTCGCAAAAGCTCTATACATTAAACAGCAAGGACGGCAACTGGGCAAGATCTGATGTAGATGGCTTTATGTTGTACCCACTATGGCCGTTCAAAGAGTACGCTATCAATTGTTTTAGAGATGCTTGGAAAGATTTTGAGGTATTGGAATTTGATTTGGATGATTTTCGAGATAGAGTCCTGCCTCTGATAGTAAATGAAGGATTTTTGTTTAATGTTTTTCCTGTTGGGGACAAGACTGGATTTGTTGTGAATGAAAGCGAATTTATCAGGGATATAAACGATGAGTTAACAAAATACGAATAGCCACTAACCTAATTAACTATTTAAAACTTGAGGTCGCAAAATGCGACTTCAAGTTTTCTTGTTCTTAGAAGTTTTAACCTGATTAACCAATCACCGGTTAACTAATCACTCACTCCGAAGACTCTTTACAGGATTCGCCAATGCCGCTTTTATCGCCTGGAAGCTTACCGTTAACAACGCAATAACGATAGACAATACTCCCGCAATCGCAAACATCCACCAACCGACATGCACCTTATAAGCAAAGCCTTCCAGCCATTTATGCATGGCCCACCAGGATAGCGGCGTGGCCAGCACAAAGGCTATACCCACCAGCCAGATAAACTCGCGCGATAACAAACCAACAACGCCGGCAACGCTCGCGCCCAGTACCTTGCGGATACCGATCTCTTTTTGACGCTGCTCGGCGCTGAAGGCTGCCAGGCCAAACAACCCGAGGCACGAGATTAAAATGGCCATTATTGTGAATGAGTTAATGATATTGGATAGGCTTATTTCAGCCTGGTATTGTTTCTGTACTTCCTGGTCGAGGAACATGTAGGTGAAAGGTATGCCCGGCATGTTCTTTTGCCAGATGGTTTCCATTTTGCTCAAAAGGGATTTGTAGTCGGCGCTGGTTACCGAGACCGTCATCTGCGAGAAATAGTTGCCCGGGTTGCCGCTGTGAAAAATCATGAACGGACGGACTTCTCCATGCAATGACGCAAAATTGAAATCCTTCATTACGCCAACGATCTCGTAATAACTGATCGAACCATCGAAGGCCTTGCTGAATAGTCTTAAACCAGGCGCTTTTTCTACTTTAATACCAAGACGCTTACACATAGTCTCGTTGATCAGTGTTTTTGAAGTGTCCTTTATATCAAAGTCACGGCCTGCGATGATCTTAATGCCGTTAGCCTTTACAAATTTTTCGTCGGCAGCCATATTCTCCGCGTCTACAGAGGTAGACCGGTTACCGCCGTCGAGATAAAACGGGAAATCATTCCCGGTATGATGGGTCAGGTAATTATCACTTATGCTTGCATATTTTACTTCGGATAATTGTTGGAGATCGGTCGCCAAAGCTGCCATCTTGTTGCGTGCGTCACCGGTATAGAAACTGAACACTAGTTTTTGGCTTTGATCAAAACCGAGGTCTTTGTTCTTGATATAGTTAAGCTGATTATATATAATGATGATCGACGTGATCAGTACAATAGACAAAAAGAACTGAAATACCACCAGCGAGCGGCGTATGCCTGATGCTGATACGTGATTAGTATAGTTGCCCTTCATCACTTTGATAGCCTGGAAAGCCGACAAGTAAAATGCTGGGTAACTGCCCGCAACGGCCCCTGTAACCAGCACGATCATGATAAGTAATATCCAAATACTGGCATGGCTCAGGAACGTCAATTGAATATTGGTTTGTGTAACCTGGTTCAGATAAGGTATCGCCATAGATAAAAGCGGCAGGGCTAATGCTACACCGATCAGGGTCAATAAGAATGATTCTCCCAGGAACTGTTTTACCAGGTCACCACGCTCAGCGCCGACTACCTTACGCACGCCAACCTCTTTAGCGCGTTTTGACGCACGGGCGGTAGACAGGTTCATGAAATTGATGCAGGCGATCAGTTGTATCATTACGGCTATACCGGCCAAAATATATAATAGGGTAGGACTGATGGTATCGCCAACCTCAAACTCAAGTCCGGGGGTAGTGTGCATTGAAGCGACGGGTTGTAAATGGAGTGTTTTAGTCATACCGAGTGCCTTGAGGTCCTGTGCGCCATATTTATTCAACAACATCGGGAGTTTGCTTTCCAGCGCTGCCGGGTCTGACCCGGGCCGGAGCTTGATAAAGGAGCATGCAATATTATTGCCGGCCCACTGATGGTTGTTGTACAGATAATTACCAAAACCGCCGCTTCGCAGTGTTACAAAAATATTGGCCTTAATATGCGATTTGCCAAGGCTTTCATCCACCACACCATTAACTTTAAAATCGTGCTTACCATAAGCATTATCCATGGTGATTACCTTGCCAACAGGGTCGTCGTTGCCAAATAATTTAACTGAAGTCGATTTTGATATAACGATAGTGTAAGGCTCTGCCAATAAATCATGAGTGTTCTTGCCGTAAGCAAAATGATAGGTCAACACATCAAAAAACGTAGAATCAACATATACTAAACCGGATTCATAAAAAGTCTTATCCTTATATTTCAGCATGCTATTGTTATTCCCGATAATATCAGACGAAATCAAGCGCGCGTATTGTACCACTTCCGGGAAGTCACGTTTTATAGCAGGCGCTATTGGCGGAGAGGCGCACGCGGATTTGTGTTTATCACCGGTAAGGTTCAAAGAACTGGTAACGCGGTAAATATCCTGTGCATCTTTATGGTGCTTATCATAACTGTACTGGTCCTGCACAAATAAAAGGATATACAGGCAGCACATAGTACCAATAGCAAGACCGACAATGTTGATGAAACTGAAAGTCTTATTCTTAAGTAAAAAACGGATCGCGGTTTTGAGGTAGCTTTTGATCATAGCGATGATGTGCGCTGGCTAAATTCACACTGTCTATTCTGATCGATTAAAGTGCCAAAATTGTATCTTGTTGTTTTATAGATTGTTAAGATGGTTTTGGGCTGAAATTCTGTTCGGTTTCGATACATTGAGTGTGCGGATACAGACCGTTGATTTTGCAGAAAATAAATTCCCTCCTTGGGGAGGGGTGCGGCTGGCTGTGAAGTGGCAGGGAGGGGTTTCTGCGCTTTGCCTGGACGCTATTACCCATATCAGCATGGCGAATAACCCCTACCTTCCCTTCCCCGGGGAAGGAATCGCACTGGCCTTTATCTTTGCAAATCCCATTCCCTTATTATATTTACATAAATGGATAAAATAGAAACATTGATACGAATCATCAATGAGAGAACTTGACCTTTATTATCTGGAAAAAGAAGAACCCATTAAAGGCTGCTTGCTATTTCTTCGTCAACATATACTGGATTTTGATAAAGGCATCACTGAAGCCTGGAAATACCGCATGCCTTTCTTTTGTTATAAAGGTAAAATGTTCTGTTACCTGTGGGTGCACAAAAAGAATGGCCTGCCTTATATAGGTATAGTGGAGGGTGGGAAAATGGATCACCCTGATCTGATCCGGGAAGACCGTGCCCGGATGAAAATATTGCTGATAGACCCCAATGCTGATTTGCCGATAGATACCATCAATGCTATCCTCAAAACTGCGCTATCGTTCTATAATTAATTATGTTCTTCTGTAGCATACGGTTTGTCCCGGGCGTAATATAGGATAAACACTTACCCATGTATAAGAAGCTAATTATCCTTTTCGTTGCGGCAGTATCGCTTGCATCCTGTAATAAAACGAAGCAAAAAACACCTTGTGGGGCACAGGTATGTACTGATCTTTTTGCTTCTGTCGGCGTGCATTATGCTGATAATACCGGGAAGCCTATTGCGGTTACCAATTTCACGGTGTTCAATGTGTCTTCAAATAAGAAACTTAACCCGGGCTATAATGTCGGACTCCTTGTGTTGGGCTATTATATCGTAGCAACTGATAATAATAAAATGGATTATTCCACAGAAGGTGATATTATTAAGGTGTCGGCTACCGATCCGTCAACCAATCAAACTAAAGACGTTAACCTTAAAATTTCTGGCGGTTGCAATTGCCATGTGGCCAGGTTGTCGGGGCCGGATACGGTTAGATTTAATTAAGGTGCTCACGCTCACAACGCCGTGAGCGCTCGTGAACACTCATCTATTCCAGCACGACAGTTTTGTTTTTGTAGATAAACACACGGTCGTCAAAAACCGCTTTCAGTGCTTTTGCTAATACTGCGGTTTCGATCTCTTTACCGGCTTTCATCATATCGGCGGCAGTTAAGGAGTGATTTGCAGAGATGATCTGTTGCGCGATGATCGGCCCCTCATCTAATTCATCGGTTACAAAATGTGCTGTAGCGCCTACCAGTTTTACACCACGCTCATATGCTTGTTTGTATGGATTTGCTCCTACAAACGCGGGTAAAAAGGAGTGATGTATATTGATGATCTTCTTTGGAAAACGTCTCACAAAGTCAGGCGACAAAATCCGCATGAACTTGGCCAGCACGATATAGTCATACTGATATTGATCGATGATATTCACCACCCGCTGCTCTGATTCAGGATGTGGACCTTCATAGGGAACATGATGAAATGGTACGTCAAAACGCCTACAAATATCTTCCAGGTTAGTGTAATTGCCAATCACACATTGCACGCTGGCGCCCAATGTTTTAAAATAATTGCGGATCAGTATATCGGCCAGACAATGATACTCTTTGGTTACCATAACGATCACTTTTTTCACCGCATCGGGATTTACTTTGATCAATGCGCCTTCGGGTAAAAGTTCACGAAGCTTCGCTTCAAGTGTCGATGCTTCTGATTGCTTATTTACTTCCAGCCGCATAAAAAACAAGTTCTCCGTCTTGTCCACATGCTCATGCATCGACAAAATATTATAGCTCTCATTGGCAAGCAGCCCTGATATTTTGGCCACCAGTCCCACCTGGTCGGTACACTGTATTACAATAACCATATTCATATTAAGAATCACAATTATAGGTAATTGCAGGTGAAGTTTTATACCCCTTTTAAGCTAATCTTCCGTTCGTCGACACAAACAAGGGATTAACCGATACACACTTCGTTTGCCTGCTTTTTCATCGCAATTTTATATTACCAAAAATCATCACACATGCCATCACAAAGCGAAGATAAAAAGCTCCTTGTTGTCCATAGTAACAGCGGTATGTCTTCTGTAATAGATGAGATCCTGTTTTGTGATGACGCCTCCGGCATGAGTGAAAACCAGGTGTCTATCAGCGGCTCCGGTAAGCCCAATCTCATCCTGCAGGACTGCAAAGTGGTAAGCGGTAATTATCTTCTGATCTGTCGCGATATGCACGAAGGGCAGATGCTGCAAGGCGTTCCTGTTGTTGTAGCCACCTCCCGAATTTCGAAACCGGCCGATGTATCGTCCGATGGTAAGTCGCAGGATATGAACCGGATGGCTTCTATGATCAGCAACATGATATCGGTTTTTGGTTTCACTTATTTGATAATGAACAAGCCGGCCCGCGCAGGATCCTGATCCCCAAGGTGAGCCGGCGTAATATTTAATACGTCTTTACTACCCCCTAGCTTCATGGCGCTGTGTACCAATGGTATACAGCGCTTTTGTTTTATATCGAATCACCTATTGTGGAAAGATAAAAACTTAATTATTAGTAGAACTTAGCTGGATTCTGTTCATTTGCAGGTTCAAATTGTCTTTTGATAACTTAAAGAGTATGACCCTGTTTAGAAAACCATATGAGATAAAGTGGGAGAAAAATAGCTCTTAAAGTTGTTGAAAACTTTTTGGTGGAAAAAAATGGGAATTTGTGGTAAAAAATGAAAAAAGTAATTTACTTTTACTTTGGAATATTACCATAGTGTACCCATGTCCCATTTTTTAGGCGAATTTGAATGTAAACTGGATGCCAAAGGCAGGATGATGGTCCCTGTTGGCCTCAAAAAGCAGCTTCCCGAAGCTGACAAAGAGGGCCTTGTGATCAATCGTGGCTTTGAGAAGCATTTGGTTATTTATACCCGCCGCGAATGGGATAAGATCGTTGACGATCTGAGCAAACTCAACTCATACGAGAAGAAAACGCGTGATTTTATCCGCTACTTCACCCGTGGCGCGTCGGAATTGACGCTGGATGCCGCCGGGCGTGTGCTTTTGCCAAAAGCTTTATTGGAATATGCCGGTATCGAAGCTGATGTGGTGCTGGCTTGCCAGTTCAACAAAATAGAGGTGTGGGCGCAAAGTGCTTACGACGCGCAGATGGATAACGAGCCAGAGAATTTCTCGAACCTGGCTGAAGAGGTAATGGGCAATGGAAGGAGGAAGGTAGATGAGTAATTACCATGTACCCGTAATGCTGCAGGAATGTATTGAGGCGCTAGACATCCGCCCTAATGGTACTTATGTTGATGTGACTTTTGGTGGTGGTGGCCACTCGCGCGAGATTATGAAGCATCTGGGAGAAGATGGCCGCTTGCTGGCTTTTGACCAGGATGCCGATGCGCAGCAAAATAAGATCGCTGATGATCGATTCGAGTTTATCGATCAGAATTTCAGATATCTTAAAAATTTTACCCGGCTGCATAATGCAATCCCGGTGGATGGTATTCTTGCCGACCTGGGTGTTTCATCTTATCAGTTCGATCAGGCTGAACGCGGTTTCTCCATCCGTTTTGACGCAGAGTTGGATATGCGCATGAATCAGTCATCAACCCTGACGGCTAAAGAAGTTGTAAATACTTATAGCGAAGCTGATCTGCATCGGATTTTTGGAATTTATGGTGAGATAAAAAACGCCAAATCGCTGGCAAAAACTATAGTAACAGCCAGGCTGAATGGTCCGCTCAATACGGTTGCTGATCTGAAAAATGCCATCAATAGTCTGATCCCGAAAGGGAAAGAAAATAAATACCTGGCGCAAGTGTTCCAGGCGCTGCGCATTGAGGTGAACCAGGAACTGGAGGCTTTGAAGGATTTTTTGATCCAGTCGGCAGAGGTGTTGGTCTCTGGTGGCAGATTAGTGGTGATGTCTTATCATTCACTGGAAGACAGGCTGGTAAAAAACTTCATCGCCAAAGGGAAATTTAGCGGCGAGGTGGAGAAGGATTTTTATGGAAATGATCAAAAACCTTTTGATGCGATAAGTCGCGGTGCGATAACGGCATCAGAAGAAGAGATAAAAATTAATAACAGGGCACGGAGCGCTAAACTAAGAATAGCTGTAAAGAAATGACGAATCGTTTACGTACAGAAGTTCAGGAAGAAGAAGCTGAAAAAGAGCTGATCGTTGAGGAAAAACCTCCTGTAAAGGAGATTTCTGAGAGTGCGCTATGGCAGCTTTTTAAGAAGAATGTGAACGCGGAAAAAGCAACCAGTGCTTTGCCGTTTCTGCTGTTTTTGGTGCTTTTGGGGATGATCTACCTGGGTAACATGCATTTGGCCGAAAGGAACATGCGCGACATCGATAAGATGAACAAAGAGGTAAAGGAGCTGACTTGGGATTATAAGACTACCAAAGCCGACCTGGCTTTTAAAAGTACGCTGAGCGAAGTGGCCAAACGTGTGGATACATTGGGAATTAAAGAATCCATCGAACCGCCGCAGCGATTAAAGGATAAGGAGGACAAGGATGGGAATTAGGACGAACATACTTTTAAGGGTGTACCTCGCATTCGGCCTTATTTTGCTGTTTGCGGGGGCTGTTGTTTTCCAGCTTTTCCGTGTTCAATATATGCAGGGCGCTAAGTGGAAAGCGATGGCCAAAAACGTATCGGCACAATACATTAATATAGAAGCAGAGCGCGGAAATATTTTCGCTTCCGACGGCAGCTTACTGGCAACCTCAGTTCCGGAATATGAACTGCACATGGATATGCTGGCAGGTGGCATTGCTGATGATAATGTGTTCCAGGAGAAAGTGGATTCATTGGCCTTATGCCTGTCAAAATTCTTTGGCGATAAATCACGAAGTGAATATGCGCGTATGTTGCGCGAAGCACGTAAGGATGGTGATCGTTACCAACTGATCAGGAGGAAAGTTGGTTTCCAGGAGTTAAAGGAGATTCGCAAGTTCCCGATCTTCAATATGGGTAGATATAAGGGTGGTTTGATCGTGATACAGCAAAACAAGCGCGTATTGCCGTTCCGCTCACTGGCATCCCGTACTATTGGATATACAAACGACAATGCTAAAAACGCTGCCGGTAAATCGGTTGCTGTAGGTTTGGAAGGCGCTTATGCTGATTATATCAACGGTGAGAATGGCAAACGCCTGATGCAGCGTATGGCCGGCAATGTTTGGATGCCGGTAAATAACGATGGTAACGAAGTTGACCCTAAAGAAGGCGCTGATATTATCTCAACCATCGATGTAAACTTCCAGGATGTTGCCCAGGCTGCTTTGAAGAAGCAACTGGAGAAAACAGGTGCCGATCATGGTTGCGTAGTGCTGATGGAAGTGGCAACCGGCGAGGTTAAAGCAATCGCTAATTATACCCGCACCAAAAACGGCGACTACGAAGAACGTATGAACTATGCCATCAGCGAATCGGCTGAGCCGGGTTCTACATTCAAACTGGCATCGTATATGACGGCTATCGATCAGGGTAAGATCGACACCAATACTTTGGTAGATGCGCAGCATGGCGAATATGAACTCTATAATCCACGCAATGGTAAAGTAGTATTAAAGATCAGGGATGCGGAAGATCCTGGGACAATCATCAGCGCAAAAAGAGCTTTTGAGGAATCGTCCAACGTATGCGCAGCTAAACTCATCTGGCAACATTATCATAACAACCCGCAGGAGTTTACGGATAAACTGTATAGCTATCACCTAAACGAAAAGAACCAGTTGCAGATTGCAGGTGAAGGTGCACCAAGGATAAAAAATCCATCATCGCGCGACTGGAATAAGCTGCAGTCATTGTCGCAAATGGCCTATGGTTACGAGTCGAAATTGACGCCATTGCAGATGCTGACCTTCTACAATGCTGTAGCTAATAACGGCACTATGATAGCACCGCTATTTGTAAGCGAAATACGCCGCTACGGAAATACAGTGGAGCGTTTCCAGGCCAGGGTGATCAACGAAAAAATATGTTCGGACAGGACTTTGGGCCGTGTACGCGGAATGCTGGAAGGTGTGGTGCAGGAAGGGACAGGCAAGCTGGTGATCAAAAATAAATTGTATACCGTGGCCGGTAAAACCGGTACCGCTCAGATAGCAAACGGTAAAGGTGGGTATGGTGATAAAAACAGGCACCAGACAAGCTTTTGCGGTTATTTCCCTGCCGATAAGCCAAAATATTCCATGATCGTGATGATCAAAGAGCCGACTATAGGCTCTCACTTAGCTGCCTGGGTAGCTGGCCCCGTGTTCAGACAAATTGCTGACCGTGTTTATTCAAGCGATTTGCAAATGAACCAGGCTACACCGCTGCAGTATGTAAGCAACAGCCCGATGCCGAAAGTGAAAACCGGCAACCGCAAAGCAACACAGCAGATTTACAGCAAGCTGAACATTAAACCAGTATATGCTTCGGTAAATAATACAGTGGATACCAGCAATGGTGTGCCTTACGACGAAACGAAATATCAAAAAGGAACAGTGCCAGAAGTAACTGGTATGGGATTAAGCGATGCTTTATATGTATTGGGCAACGCGGGTTATAAAGTATCTGCACACGGCAGCGGAACAGTAGTAAAACAATCGGTTACAGCCGGATGTGCTATACCAAAAGGATCAAAAATAATAATCGAACTACAATGAGGTATTTGAGCGACATTTTAGAGGGACTTGCATTCACCGAACTTCATGGTAGTGCTGATATGGAGATCAGCGCAATCGTTTTTGATTCGCGCAAGGTGGTGCCGGGATGCATGTTTGTAGCGGTAAAAGGAACGCAGGTTGACGGTCACGATTACATCGAACAGGCTGTTGAAAAAGGCGCGGTAGCCGTGATATGTGAAGAATTGCCTGCGCACGTTACTGGCGAGGTGGATTTCTTTATGGTAGCCGACAGCTCTATTGCTTTAGGTACAGTAGCCGCCAATTTTTACGATAACCCATCGCACAAATTAAAGCTGATCGGTGTAACCGGAACAAACGGTAAAACCACCATCGCGACACTGCTTTATAAGCTGTTCCGCGATTTGGGTTACAAATGCGGGTTGCTTTCAACTGTAGAGAACCAGATCAATGGCGAAGTGGTGACAGCTACACATACCACACCCGACCCGGTGGATCTGAATATGCTGCTGAATGAAATGGTGGACAAGGGTTGCGATTACTGCTTTATGGAAGTAAGCTCGCATGCCATTGTGCAGCACCGTATTGCCGATCTGAAATTCCAGGGCGGCATATTCTCTAATCTGACACACGATCACCTGGATTATCATAAAACATTCGATAGCTACCTGAAAGCCAAGAAAGCATTCTTTGATGGTTTGCCGAAAAACGCATTCGCGCTGACCAATGTAGATGATAAGAATGGTATGGTAATGCTGCAAAATACGGCAGCGCATAAAAAGAGCTACGGTTTAAAAAATATGGCTGACTACAAGGCCAAAATAGTAGAGAACCAGTTTAGCGGCTTGTTGCTCAATATCGATAACGAGGAAGTGTGGTTTAAGCTGGTAGGTACATTTAACGCCTATAACCTGATGGCAGTTTATGCTGCCGCGATGTTGCTGGATCAGGATAAATCTAAAGTATTAATCAGCCTGAGTAAGCTGACAGGTGCACGTGGAAGATTTGATTATGTAATAGCGCCAAATGGTGTGGTTGGGATAGTTGACTATGCGCACTCACCGGACGCAGTTCAGAACATATTAAGTACCGTACATGATGTGCGTAAGGGAAATGAAAAAGTGATCACGGTGCTGGGTTGTGGTGGCGACAGGGACAAAACCAAACGCCCGATTATGGCCCGTGTAGCCTGTGAGTGGAGCGACAAGGTAATATTCACCTCAGACAACCCACGTTCGGAAGATCCTGCACAGATCATAAAAGATATGGAAGAGGGTGTTGATCCAGCTTTTAAAAGACATACCATGAGCATTGTGGATAGAAGGGAAGCAATCAAAGTAGCCTGCAACCTGGCACAGCCGGGAGATATAGTAGTGGTGGCAGGCAAAGGTCACGAGAAATACCAAGAGATAAAAGGAGTGAGAAATCACTTTGACGACAAAGAAGAATTAACAGAGATTTTTAAACAAATGTAATTAATGTGCAGATTTCAAATGTGCAGATGTGCAAATGAATTAGTTGATGTGCGAATGTGCGGATATGTGGATGTGCGAATGAAAAGCAACAACGGTTAAATAATAAATAGTTTGAGTATAAAACGGAATAAAACAAGTCAGGCAAAAATCTGCACATCTGCACATTCGCATATCTGCACATTTAAAACGTCTGCACATTAAAAAGAGCCATGCTATATTACCTATTCAGTTTCCTGGAAAAAAACTATAGCATACCCGGTGCGGGGGTGTTTCAATACATCACGTTCCGGATGGCTATGGCGGTTATCACTTCGCTGATCATCACTACCGTTTACGGTCGCAGACTGATCGATTACCTGCGCTACAAGCAAGTGGGTGAAACTGTAAGAAACCTGGGGCTGGAAGGACAGATGCAAAAAGCCGGTACGCCTACTATGGGTGGTATCATCATCATTTTAGGTATCGTTATACCTACGCTGCTTTTTGCCAAGCTGGAAAATGTATACGTGTTGATGATGCTGGGCACCACCATCTGGCTGGGCGCAATCGGTTTCATGGATGACTATATCAAGGTATTTAAAAAGAATAAAGAAGGGCTAGCAGGAAGGTTTAAGATCACCGGACAGGTGGGTTTGGCGCTGATCATCGGGTTTACCATGTACAGTAACCCGGATATCGTGATACGCCAGGAAGTAAAGCCGCCGATTAAATATGACCGCCCGGTTGAGTTCCACATGAAGGGGAATAAGCCTGTTTATACGCAGGATATCCATTCGACCAAAACAACCATGCCTTTTTATAAAAACAATGAGTTTGATTATGGAAAAGTGCTCAAGTTTTTAGGCAAAGGATATGAGAAGTACGACCTGGTTGTGTTTATGTTCTTCGTGATCGTCATCATTACGGCTATCTCGAACGGGGCCAACATAACCGACGGTATAGATGGTTTGGCGACAGGCACCTCAGCCATTATCGGCATCACACTGGCTATACTGGCCTATGTGTCAGGTAACACGGTGATCGCAGATTACCTGAATATTATGTACATCCCTGATTCGGGCGAGCTGGTAATTTTTGCCGGTGCCTTTGTAGGGGCCTGTGTAGGCTTTCTGTGGTACAATTCATACCCGGCGCAGGTGTTCATGGGCGATACAGGCAGTTTGGCGATAGGGGGTATCATCGCGGTGTTTGCCATCATGATCCGCAAGGAACTGATGCTGCCATTGTTGTGCGGAATTTTTGTGATCGAGAACCTGTCTGTAGTGATGCAGGTTTCTTGGTTCAAGTTCACCAAGAAAAAATATGGTGAAGGCAGGCGGATTTTTTTAATGGCACCGCTGCATCACCATTATCAGAAAAAAGGTTTTCACGAGGCGAAGATCGTAACCCGTTTCTGGATCATCTGCATCATGCTGGCGATCCTGACGGTGATAACGCTGAAATTGAGATAGGTGGAGAGGTTGTACGTGTGACGTAATACGTTGTACGTAAGATAAAAAAATACAAAAACGTAGAACGTAAAACGTAAAACAAAAAACGAATGGAATCAAAATCAAATAGACTAGTAGTACTCGGCGCAGGCGAAAGCGGTGCTGGTGCTGCATACCTTGCTCAGCAGCAGGGCTATGAGGTTTTTGTTTCTGATTTCGGACCGATAGCTGATCAATATAAAAAACAACTGCAGGACTGGAATATCCGCTTTGAGGAGAATCAACACACTGAAGAGGAAATATTAAAGGCAGTTGAGGTAGTTAAAAGTCCGGGTATACCTGAGAAGGCACCGATAGTAAAGAAGCTGAAAGAAAATAATATCCCGGTTATATCAGAGATCGAATTTGCCGGAAGATACACCAACGCCAAAATCGTAGGCATCACAGGCTCGAACGGTAAGACCACTACCACCAGCTTAACCTACCATATCCTTAAAAATGCAGGATTGAATGTAGGGTTGGCCGGTAACATAGGCAAAAGCTTTGCCTACCAGGTGGCGACTGAAAAGTTCGACATCTACGTGCTGGAACTGAGCAGCTTTATGCTCGACGATATGTACCAGTTTAAAGTAGACATCGGTGTGTTGCTGAATATTACACCCGATCACTTGGATCGGTACGAGTATAAGATGGAAAACTATGTCGCCTCAAAATTCCGCATTACGCAGAACCAAACGGCCAGTGATTATTTCGTCTACTGTGCTGATGATCCGGAGACGATAACAGGAATGGAGACCAGGAATTTTGAGGCGCAGCAACTACCATTCAGCATTAAAAAAAAAACTACACCGGGAGCATATCTCGAAGAGGACAATATCACTATAAACACACTTAAAGAACATTTCACAATGTCGATCAACGAACTGGCCCTGCAAGGCAAACACAACATCTACAACTCAATGGCTTCGGGTATTGTAGCAAAAGTACTCGAACTGAGAAACGAGACCATACGGGAGAGTATGGGTAGTTTCCGGAACATTGAGCATAGGTTAGAATTTGTTGCCAAAATATCGGGCATCAGCTTTATCAACGATTCAAAAGCAACTAACGTCAATTCAACCTGGTATGCTTTGGAAAGTATGACCACTGATGTAGTGTTGATCCTTGGTGGTGTGGACAAGGGTAACGACTACAACATGCTGAAGGACCTGGTAAAGCAGAAGGTTAAGGCCATTGTGTGTTTAGGCAAAGATAACCGCAGGATACATGAAGCATTTGATGACGTTACCCCAATCATTGTGAATACGTTCTCAGCCCAGGAAGCTACCCAGGTAGCCTACCATTTGGCTAAAAAAGGAGATACAGTGTTATTGTCGCCTGCTTGTGCAAGTTTTGATCTGTTTAAAAACTACGAGGACAGAGGCAGGCAATTTAAGCAGGCTGTCAAGGAGTTGTAAGGTTGGAAAGTTAGCACTAATGACCAATGACAAACCAATCGGTGTAATCAAAATAAAATCAGTGTAATCGTGAACAAGATATTAAGCAATACAAAGGGAGATAGATGGATATGGTTGATCGTCATATTGCTTTCGGCTATTTCATTGCTGGCTGTTTATAGCTCTACGGGTACACTGGCCTATAAGAAGGGTGTGGGTGTTGAGTCGATCTTATTTAAGCACCTGATGATGGTGGTAGGCGGTATTGCGTTGATGTACATTTCGCACAAGTTGGATTACAGATATTATGCTGGCATATCCAAGCTGTTGATGATCGTTACGATTCCATTGTTGTTATATACGCTGATATTTGGTGCGCATATTAACAATGCAAGCAGGTGGATTTCGATACCGGGAACAGGTTTAAGCTTCCAGACTTCGGACTTAGCTAAACTCGCACTGATCACTTACCTGGCGCGTACTTTATCGCGCAAGCAGGAAAATATTAAAGATGTAAAGCAATCATTCATCCCGATCATGGGTGCGGTTTGTGTGGTGTTCATATTGATTGCATTAGCCAACCTTTCTACAGCATTGATGCTGTTTGGTGTAAGTATATTATTGCTCATCATCGGTCGTATCAGTATTAAACAGATCGGGATTACTTGCCTGGCAGGAGCTGTTTTGTTAGCCGGCGTTATCTTTTTAGGACCAAGAAGGCATACCTACATTTCGCGTATGCACACCTTTATGCATCCGGATAAGGCCAATGCAGATAAATCATTCCAGTCGGACCATGCTAAAATAGCCATTGCTACCGGTGGTATGTTTGGAAAAGGTTTAGGACATAGCCAGGAAAAGAATTACTTACCCGAAGCATTTTCGGACGAGATATATGCGGTGATTATAGAAGAGGGCGGATTATTTGCAGGCCTGGTCATCATCAGTATTTACCTGTTCCTGCTGTACCGCTGTATCAAAATAGTAACAAAAGCGCCTAAGGCCTTTGGTGCGTTGCTGGCAGCGGGACTAAGTTTTAGCTTGACCATACAGGCATTTGCAAATATGGCGGTGGCTGTAGGCTTAGGCCCGGTAACAGGTGTGCCTTTACCGCTGGTAAGTATGGGTGGTACGTCGATATTGTTTACGAGTATAGCATTCGGGATCATCTTATCGGTGAGCCGCGATATTGATGAACCGAAGAAAGTAATTGTGGGAGAGATAAAGGAAGTAGCGATAGCTTAAAAGAGTTGAAAAGTTGTAAAGTTGAAAGGTTGTAAAGTTAAACCAATGACTAATGACCAGTGACCAATGACAAATTAAAAATGAAAAAACACAGGAGCAAGAGAGTGATCATTAGCGGAGGCGGTACCGGGGGGCATATATTCCCTGCGATTGCTATTGCTAATGCTTTGCGAAAACTTGATCCTAATGTGAAGATACTTTTTGTGGGTGCTAAGGGTAGGATGGAAATGGAGCGTGTGCCTGCCGCGGGTTATGAGATCGTTGGACTGGATATACAGGGCATTCAGCGTAAATCAATACTGAAAAACCTGTTGCTGCCATTTAAGCTGATCGGTAGTATCCTGAAATCGCTGCGTATTATCGGTGAATTCAGGCCAAATGCAGCAGTAGGTGTAGGTGGATATGCATCCGGGCCTTTGCTTTATGCAGCATCATTGAAGGGCGTGCCTTACCTGATACAGGAGCAAAACTCGTATGCTGGTGTCACCAACAAAAAACTAGGCAAAAAGGCTAAGAAAATATGTGTGGCTTACGACGGGATGGATAAATTTTTTCCCGGAGATAAGATCGTCATTACAGGTAATCCTATTCGCCGGGAATCGGTGGATATTGCCGGGAAACGTGAGCAGGGATTAGAATGGGCCAAATTATCTGGTGATAAGAAGACCATTTTCATTACAGGGGGCAGCCTCGGCGCACGTACATTAAATAAAAGTGTACTGGCGAGCATTGATAAACTTATTGATGCAGATGTCCAATTGATATGGCAAACGGGTAAATATTACTACCCGGATATCATGGAATCGTTCAGGGGTAAGGTTCATCCGAATATTCGGATAATGGAATTTGTAGATCGTATGGACCTGGCTTATGCTGCTGCGGATATCATTATATCAAGAGCTGGTGGTACCATATCCGAGCTTTGCGTGGTTGGTAAACCTGCCATCCTGGTGCCTTCGCCTAATGTGGCTGAGGATCATCAGACAACCAACGCCATGTCATTAGTAGCAAAAGACGCGGCAATTTTTGTAGCCGATAAGGATGCACAATCACAGCTAATGGACGTAGCACTTGAGCTTTTAAATGATAAGAAGAAACAAAAAGAATTAAGCGATAACATCAGCAAACTGGCACTGCCTGATGCTGACGAAACGATCGCGAAAGAGGTTATTCAAATAACAGGTTAATTTAAATTTCGGCCTGCCTCTCGTGCGGTTGCGAGAGGGGGCTTTTTTGAAACGGAACGGTATGGAACTGCAAAACATAAAGCGGGTATACTTAATAGGCATAGGCGGCATCGGCATGAGCGGATTGGCACGTTATTTTGCTCATTTGGGATGCATTGTTTGCGGTTACGACAAAACCTCAACCGACTTAACCGACCAGCTTCATCACGAAGGGATACAGGTAATATTTGACGATTGGGTAGATTGCATACCACTAAGCTTTCAAACGCCGAATGAGTGCACGCTGATCATCTACACGCCTGCAGTACCAAGAGATTCAGCTATCATGAGTTTCTTCAGAAACAAAGGTTTTGAACTATTCAAACGTTCGCAGGTATTGGGACTGATCAGTAAGAGCATGTTTACTATTGCTGTTGCAGGTACGCACGGTAAGACTACCACTTCCTGCATGATCGCTCACATCCTGAAAGATTCAGGTAAAGATTGCTCTGCATTTTTGGGTGGCATTGCATCTAACTATAACAGTAATGTGTTGTATGGTAATAACAATATTGTAGTGGTTGAGGCTGACGAGTTTGATCGTTCGTTCTTAACACTGCACCCTGATATCGCGGTCATTACTTCGATGGACGCTGATCACCTGGATATTTATGGCAGTCATGATCAGTTGACACAATCATTCCGGCAGTTTGCATCGCAGTTGAAGGAGAATGGTACGCTGATCTATCATGAGGATCTCCCTTTAACCACTGATGGTATTACCTACAGTGGACAGGGACCCGCAGATGTAAAGGCGGTTAACATCCATGTTAAAGACGGTGACTTTTATTTCGACTTTAAGAACAGCAATACGCAGATAGATAATATCAAACTGGGCATCGCCGGTATTCACAATATAGAGAATGCTACGGCCGCTATTGAAGTAGCATTGAAAGTGGATGTCGAGCCTGCACTGATCAAGCGCGCATTGGAATCATTCAGGGGAGTAAAACGCCGCTTTGAGTATATCGTAAAAACAGATAAACACATTTACATTGATGATTATGCGCACCACCCGGAAGAGTTGCGTGCAGCTATTACATCGATCAAAAAATTATATCCAAATAAAAAACTCACAACAATTTTTCAACCGCACTTATATACCCGTACCCGCGATTTTGCCGATGGCTTTGCAGAGGTACTGGATATGAGCGATGAGTTGATTATGCTGGATATATATCCCGCAAGGGAATTGCCGATTGAGGGGGTTACATCTGATATGATCCTCAGCAAGATGCAAATGTTAAATAAACGGAAATGTGGAAAACAAGAGGCGGTCGATCTTGTGCGGATTGAAAAACCTGAACTACTTTTAACAGTAGGGGCAGGCGATATAGACCAATTGGTTCAACCTTTAAAAAAGGCTTTAGAAAATGTTTAAGAAACTCATTTGGAAGCGCATTCTAATCGGATCGGCCTGGGCAGTTTGCCTGGGCGGACTGGTTGTGCTCATGAGTTTTATCGGATTTAAAGAGTCGGGCGTGTATTGCAAGGCGGTGAAGATATACATTCCGGGTAACCAGTACTTCATTGACAAGGAAGAGGTGGATCATATCCTGAAAGTGCACAAACACCAACTGGTTGGCCGCAATATGGAAAGCATCAACCTGCACGACCTGGAGAACAAGCTAAAAGCAAATCCATTCATCGAGTCGGCAAAGGTTTATGCGGATATGGATGGGGTGATCAAGGTAGAGATCAGTCAGCGCCAGCCGGTAATGCGGGTGATGAACCAAGCCGGTCAGGATTTTTATATCGACCAGAACGGATTGAAAATACCAATGTCATCAAACTTCACAGCGAAGGTGCTGGTGGCAAACGGATTTATAGAAGAGGTTTACGGCGGCAAGCTGGATACGCTGCATACGGATATCGCGAAACAGTTGTATAAAACAATTCAGTTCATCAATAAAGATTCGCTTTGGTCAGCGCAGATAGCGCAATTGTATGTCAACACGAATCACGAGATAGAACTCATACCACGCGTAGGCACTAACCGGATTTTACTGGGCAATGCCGACTCGCTGGAGAATAAGTTCCACAACCTGCTGGTGTTTTATAAGCAGGCATTGCCGCAGGTTGGATGGGATAGGTACAAGATCATTAACATCAAATTTGCCAACCAGGTAGTGGGGGTAAAAAGCGATAATTTCAAAAAGGATTCGCTGAAGGCAGTAACCGCCAAAGCGGATTCAATAAAAATGGGTAAAGATACATTCACAAACAATTAATTAAGTATGGACAAGAGTTCGACACACGAAAAAAGTTCGCCAATTGTAGTAGGATTGGACATCGGGACTACAAAAATATGTGCCATTGTGGGCCGCCGCAGTAAAAACGGCAAGATAGAGGTATTGGGTATCGGCAAAGCCGAATCGGCTGGTGTTACCCGTGGCATGGTATCGAACATTGATAAAACAGTTCATGGCATCACTGTGGCCGTTGATGTGGCCGGTACGCAATCAAACGTTGAGATTCGTGTGGTTAACGTTGGTATTGCCGGTCAGCACATCAAGAGCCTTCAGCATCGTGGATTGATTACCCGTAAAGATCTGCAAAGCGAGATAAGCCGCAAGGACATCGACAAGCTGGTAGAAGATATGTACAACCTGGTGATGCCTCCGGGCGAGGAGATCATCCACGTACTGCCGCAGGAGTTTACTGTAGATAACGAGCCGGGAATTAAGGATCCGATCGGTATGGCAGGCGTACGTCTGGAAGCCAACTTCCATATTATATCTGGCCAGGTTACGGCTATCAAAAACATTGTGAAGTGTGTCAATAAAGCGAGTTTAGAAAGCCAGGAGTTGATCCTGGAACCATTGGCTTCATCTGAATCGGTATTAAGCGATGAAGAAAAAGAAGCGGGCGTTGTACTGGTGGATATAGGCGGCGGTACTACTGACGTGGCCATCTTCCACGAAGGTATTATTCGTCATACTGCTGTGATCCCATTCGGTGGTAACAGCGTTACTGAGGATGTCCGCGAAGGATGCTCGGTAATGCGCAACATCGCAGAGCAATTGAAAGTGCGTTTCGGATCAGCATTGGCTGAAGAAAATAAGGAGAACGAGATCGTATGCGTTCCCGGATTACGTGGACGTGAGCCAAAAGAAATATCAGTGAAGAACCTGGCTTATGTGATACAGGCCCGTATGGAAGAGATCGTAGAGCATGTGTACTACGAGATCAAATCATCAGGCTACGAGAAAAAACTGATAGCAGGTATCGTGATCACCGGTGGTGGAGCACAGTTAAAGCATTTGCCGCAATTGGTAGAATATGTTACCGGTTTAGATTGCCGTGTAGGTTACCCGAACGAACACCTGGCTAAGAACGAAACCCTGCCAAAAAATATTTACGAAGAGCTGCAGAGCCCGACTTTCGCAACGGGTATCGGTTTGCTGATAAAAGGTATCCAGAAAATGGAATACAATGATATACCACAGAAGGCCGAAGCGAAAACAGATAAGGCTAAATACACTGACGACAGGAAGTTTGGTTTATTGGGGAAGATATTGGAAACAGGTAAGAAATTTATAAAAGACGACATAAAAGACGAGGATTTTTTGAAGTAGTATTTTATCAACAATACCTGACTTTTCCACATTATTGACAATTGTGGATAAGTTTTGTTGAAAATGGTGTAATATTACAATGAGTTAATAAACTAATTCGTCATTCACATTTAACTGAAAATAAGGATTATGCAGTTTGAGATGTTAAAAGAAAAGTCGTCCATCATCAAAGTTATTGGTGTTGGCGGCGGCGGCGGCAATGCGGTAAACCACATGTACAAGCAAGGGATTACCGGTGTTGATTTCATAATTTGCAATACCGATGCACAGGCTTTGGAATTAAGCCCTATCCCCAATAAAGTTCAATTAGGTGCCAGTTTAACCGAAGGTATGGGCGCAGGCTCTATCCCCGAAGTTGGTAAAAACTCGGCAATCGAAAATATCGACGATATTAAACAGATGCTGGGTACCAATACCAAGATGCTGTTTATTACCGCGGGTATGGGTGGTGGTACCGGTACAGGCGCAAGCCCAATTATTGCAAAAGCTGCCCGTGAGCTTGACATCCTGACTGTAGGTATCATTACCACGCCATTCTCATTCGAAGGCAAGCGCCGTAAAATGCAGGCCGAAGAGGGACTGGAAGAGTTTAAGAAATATGTTGACTCATTCCTGGTAATCTCTAACGACAGGCTACGCCAGATATTTGGCAACCTTACCTTAGGTTCGGCATTTGCACAGGCTGATAACATCCTGACCACTGCTGCCAAAGGTATCGCCGAGATCATTACTTTACCCGGCTATATCAACGTTGACTTTAAGGACGTGCGTACGGTGATGAAAGATAGCGGTGTATCTATCATGGGCAGCTCGACTGCTGAAGGAGACAACCGTGCATTGAAGGCTGTAGAAGGTGCTTTATTATCACCACTATTAAAGGATAACGAAATTGAGGGCGCAAGATACATCCTGTTAAATATCAGCTCGGGCGATAAGGAAGTAACGATGGATGAAGTATCTATCATTACCGACTTTATACAGGAAGAAGCTGGTTTGGCTGCAGACCTGATCTGGGGTAACTGCCGTGACGAAGCTTTGGGCGAGAAAATTTCGGTTACTATTATTGCTACCGGTTTCCAAACAAGGGATGAGCGTGAGAAAGAGCAGAGCAGCAAGAAAGTAGTTTCCATGCTGATGCCTGAAACTGATTTGGTAAAGCCTGTGTCGAATGAGTTTATCAACCAGATTAAGCCGCCCGTTGAGGCAGTTGAATCTGAGCCATACATCAAAGCAGTAAAAGAAGAAAAACAAGCTGGTTTGTTCGATCTGTTTGCAAAATCAGAAGAACAACCTTCTGTTATAAAATACGATCTGAGCCCGGAAGAACCTGCTGTTGCAGAACCGGAAGTTAAAGAAGAATTTACCTTTAAGATCGCTGATTCGGTAATGAACTTTGAGCCGGTTAGACCGGAGCCAATTCCTGAGCCGGAACCAGAACCGGAGCCTGTTGTTGGTGCCGATGATCATAAAACCGACGAAAGCATTGAAGAGCAGTTGCGCAAGTCACGCGAGCGTATCATGCGTCTGAAAGACCTGAGCATGAAGTTGCGCGCAGGTAACATCCAGGAGCTGGAAAATGTACCGGCCTACAAACGCAAGGAGATCGCTTTACAGCAAACACCTCCTTCGGATGAAAGCCAGGTGTCAAGGTTCTCCTTATTGTCTGACGAGGACGGAAAGACCGAGATCCGGAACAATAATTCGTTTCTGCATGACAATGTGGACTAAAGATTAGATATGAGACGTGAGATTTGAGATATGAGAGAGTCAATTTTCAACCTTCAATATAAATTATAAATAACTGGTAAGCCTTAATTTTAAGGCTTACCTTTTTTAAGAAAGTCTCAAATCTCACATCTAAGTTAAATTTAAGACTTATGTCGTTTAAGGTAAGTCTCATATCTCAAATCTAATATCTCACATCTAAATTATAGGCTATTATAAAAAGTTATAAGCTTTGGCATAAGGGCGTTTAAAGCCTATATTTGTATTTTATTGATATAAAATAGTTTCACATTGGATTTATTTAACAAGATATCGAAGACGATGGGCGGGCCATTGGGTCAGCATCAAAAATGGTCGCATGGTTATTTTTCATATCCTAAATTGGAGGGAGAGATTGGGCCGCACATGCAATTTAATGGCAAAGAACACCTGGTTTGGAGCTTGAATAACTACCTGGGTTTAGCTAATCATCCCGAAGTAAGAGAAGCAGATGCAAAGGCTGCTGCTGATTACGGTATGGCATACCCGATGGGTGCGCGTATGATGTCCGGTAATTCCATTCACCATGAAGAATTGGAAAATGACCTGGCCAAATTTGTAGGTAAAGCCGATGCATTTTTGCTAAACTACGGATACCAGGGCATGGTATCTATTATAGATTCACTGGTTGACCGTAACGATGTGATCGTTTATGATGCAGAGTCGCACGCCTGTATTATTGACGGCTTGCGCCTGCATATGGGCAAACGGTTTGTATATAAGCACAATGATATAGAGAGTTGCGAGAAGCAATTGGAGCGCGCAACCCGTTTGGCAGAACAAACAGGTGGCGGCATATTATTGATCACTGAAGGTGTTTTCGGGATGTCGGGTGCGCAGGGTAAGCTCAAAGAAATCGTTGAACTGAAAAAGAAATTCGACTTTAGGTTGTTAGTAGATGATGCACACGGATTTGGTACGATGGGTAAAACCGGTGCGGGAACACACGAGGCACAAGATTGCGTTGATGGGGTGGATGTATACTTCGGTACTTTTGCTAAATCGATGGCGGGTATTGGTGCATTTGTAGCCGGTGATAAAGAAGTAATAGATTACCTGCGTTATAATATGCGTTCGCAGATATTTGCCAAGGCATTGCCGATGCCGATGGTACTGGGCCTTAAAAAACGCTTTGAACTTTTAAAGTCAAAACCAGAGCTGCGCGAAAAACTTTGGCAGATTTCCAATCAACTACAAAAAGGATTAAAAGAACGTGGTTTTAACATCGGCGTTACCAATACCATGGTTACCCCTGTGTTTTTACAGGGAGACCTATACGAAGCCACTGCATTAACCAAAGATTTGCGCGAGAACTATGGGATATTCTGCTCTATAGTGATCTACCCGGTAATCCCTAAAGGATTGATCCTGCTGCGTTTGATCCCAACAGCAACACATAGCCCGGAAGACGTAGAACGCACTCTGGCTGCCTACAGCGAAATGGGCGAGAAACTCAAAGCTGGTTATTATAAAGAAAATAAGATGGCCGTTGCCTAACCCTCCCCAAAAAGGAGACTTTAAAACATTTTTAAAAGCCTTTCAGTTATATGAAAGGCTTTTTTATTTTTACACCCACATAAACAACCTGATTATGCTTACACGCCGCAATTTTATCAAGATAAATGGCATTACTACTGCCGGAATTGGAATGGGTTTAAAACCCACCTGGTTTACCGATTTGGATCAATATCAAACCAAACGCATTAAACCCGACCTGCGCCGGTTTAACAGCGCTGCCGTTGAAGATAAAATTGCCAAAGTAAAAGCTACGATAGCCGATCCTGAAATAGCCTGGCTTTTTGAGAATTGCTATCCGAATACACTGGATACTACGGTGAAATATAATGATAAAGATGGCAAAGTTGATACTTTCGTCATCACAGGTGATATCGATGCCATGTGGCTGCGTGATTCATCTGCACAGGTTTGGCCGTATCTGCCATTGATTAAGAATGACCCGCAGCTGAAGAACCTGATATTAGGTGTGCTTAACCGCCAGGCCAAATGTGTACTGATCGATCCTTATGCCAACGCCTTTAACGAGCGTGCCACAGGCAGTGAGTGGGATACCGACCGTACCGATATGAAGCCCGAACTGCACGAGCGTAAATGGGAGATAGATTCGCTTTGCTACCCGATCCGCTTGGCCTATAACTACTGGAAGGTCAGCGGCGATAGCAGCTTCTTTGACCACGACTGGCAAAAAGCAGGTAAACTGATCGTTGATACTTTTAAAACACAGCAGCGCAAAAAAGGACATGGTCCTTATCATTTTCAGCGCAAAACTGAAGTATCTACCGATACCGCACCACTAAGTGGATATGGTAACCCAATAAAACCTGTCGGATTGATCTGCTCCGCGTTCCGTCCTTCTGATGATGCGACTATCTATTCGTTCCTGATACCATCAAACTACTTTGCAGTAACGAGCTTGAGGCAGTTGGCAGAAATGTTTGAGAATATAGCAAAAGACCACAGCACAGGCCTAAACTGCCGTGCATTGGCGAATGAAGTAGAAACCGCTTTGCATAAATATGCGGTAGTCAATCGCCCCGGCTTTGGTAATATCCTGGCTTACGAGGTTGATGGTTTCGGTAACCAGCTATGCATGGATGATGCAAATGTGCCTAGCTTACTCGCATTGCCATACCTGGGCGCAATGAAAGCAACTGACCCGCTTTATGTGGCCACCCGTAAATTTGTGCTGAGTACTTCAAATCCATACTTCTTCCGCGGTAAAGCAGCAGAGGGTATCGGTGGCCCGCACGTAGGTTTGGGCTATATCTGGCCGATGAGCATCATTATCAGGGCCATCACATCAACCAATCCCGCCGAGATAACAACCTGCTTAAAATGGCTGAAAAAGACCCACGCAGGAACAGGTTTTATGCACGAATCGTTCAATAAAGACAACCCGGCCGACTTTACACGTAAATGGTTTGCCTGGGCCAACACACTTTTCGGCGAATTGATCATCAGAACACAGCAATCGCACCCCGAAATATTAAAGAAAGTGATATAATTTATTTTATAACGATGATACTATTCAATAAGGCTAATTAATATGCCTTTAAATTGATTTAGTGTAAAATCTATGTTATAATTAATCGTGGCGTAAATAAATTACCAATACTGAAAGTATAAAATAGATATTATTTTTTGTTATTAAATATCAATAATCATAATATTTATTTAAAGGTGCTGTCATACTCAAAATGTGGAAAAAAACCACTTTAAAGGCATTATTTTTTATGCTGAAAAGTTTTTTTTTTAATAAAAACAGTTTAGCTTAGCTTTAATTAAAACAATAAACCTCAATATTTAAAAGGAGTAACTCAAATGAAAAAATTTACTGATGTAAAAAACCTTGTTGCATCTTTAGAAGGCGATGCAGACAAATTCTACAACAAAGGCAACAGCGCCGCAGGAACTCGTGTTCGTAAAGGCATGCAGGAGCTTAAGAATTTAGCACAAGCAATTCGTCTGGAGATTCAGGATTCAAAGAACAAAGCATAAAGTATAGGCTTACTTTATCACCAAAAAACCCGCTTCCTAAAAAGGAGCGGGTTTCTGTTTTTATAATAGTATGCTTTTGTCTTAGTGAACTGCGACCGCAGAAGCCAATTGCCTTGTTTCTTCAGCTATTTTCTCAGCCAGCTTAGTGCTTACCTGCACCAACGGTAATCTTACTTTATCACCGCATACACCCAAAGCTTTCAGCGCAGTTTTTACACCGGCAGGGTTGCCTTCAGCAAACATCATCCGGGTGAATTCTATCACTGATGAATGTGCTGGCTGGGCGCCTTTGAATTCGCCTTTTAAGCAAAGACGGATCATGTCTGAAAATAATCTTGGCAATGCATTGCCTACTACCGATATCACACCAACACCGCCTAAAGCGATCAAAGGCAATGAAATAGGATCATCACCAGAGATCAATAAGAAATCCTCCGGTTTGTCGCGCATAATTTGGTTCAGCTGATCAAAGTTGCCTGAAGCTTCTTTAATGCCTATGATATTTTTGAAATCCTTAGCTAATCTAACCGTAGTTTCAGCGCTTACATTGCTACCGGTACGACCTGGTACGTTGTACAGGATAACTGGCAGCGGAGATGCCTCAGCAATTGCTTTGTAGTGCTGATAAATACCTTCCTGCGTTGGTTTATTGTAAGCCGGACTTGCCGACAATATAGCGTCGTAACCAGCAATGTTAAAAGATTTTACCTCACTAACAATCTCATAAGTATTGTTGCCGCCTATTCCTGCTACCAGGTTAACGCGGCCCGCAGCAACCTGTGCAGTAAATTCAAAAATCTTCTTCTTCTCTTCCTTACTCAATGTGACAGATTCGCCGGTTGTACCTAATGATACGAGGTATTCCACCCCGCCGTCGATCAAATAATTGATCAGATTCCTGAGGCCCGCATAATCCACCTGTCCATTCTCATCGAAAGGGGTTACCATTGCCACGCCTGTGCCATAAAATTTTTCCATTGTCGTAATAAAAAGAGTGTAAAGATAGTGAATAGTGATTAGAGATCAGAGATTAGAGATCAGTTTTTTGTTGATTAGGCTTATGTAGAGACGCGATGCGTCGCGTCTCCTACTACACATCAAACGAACCTTATGTAACATTTGTGATGAAATACACCCTCGCTTTTATTTAATAGTTAATTCTGACTAATTTGTAATAACCAATTACAAACGCGCCTATTACCATGAAAAAAGAGACCTCAAATGTCACTGACAAATTGGGTCCGGAAGAAAAAGAAGCACCTGCTTCCGGAACCACTTCTACCATCGATCGCCGTAAATTCATCAAAACAGCCGCAACAGGAGCTCTAGCGTTGACCATCGTTCCCCGGCATGTGCTGGGCGGTACAGGATATATCGCACCAAGCGATAAACTCACCCTGGCCTACGTTGGCTGTGGAACGCAGGGCATGCGGGAGATACAGCCACTGCTGGCGGTACCGTCGATACAAATTGTTGCCGTATGCGACCCCAACCAATACGCTGTTGGGTACAGGGACTGGTCGAAATTTGGGATAAGGGATGAAGTGAGAAAGACGCTTAATAAACCTGATTGGAACCCGGGTGGGGATAATACAGTTGTTGGCGGACGGGATAACGCGAAGGATATTGTGGATACTTATTACAGCACCATTCGTGGTGGCGATAACTTTAGAGGCTGTAATGCCTATGCTGATTACCGTGAACTATTAGAAAAAGAAAAAGATGTAGATGCTATCAAGATCATCACACCCGACCATTTGCATGGCCTGTTTGCGATAGCGGCATTGAAGAGAAATAAGCACGTATTGATGCAAAAGCCGGTCTCCAATCGCTTGCTGGAAGGTAAAGCAGTGATAGACCTGGCAAAGCAGAAACCTAATATTGTGACGCACCTGATCCCCTGGGATTCCAATGGTAAAATGGACCAGGTGATGGAGTGGATCAACGGAGGCAAAATAGGGAAACTGAAAGAAGTGCATAACTGGACCAACCGCCCGGTATGGCCACAGTTCCCGACAATGCCTACTGAGACCGTGTCTGTTCCGGATGGATTGAACTGGGATCTGTGGCTGGGGCCTGAGGCAAACCGTGCCTATTCGCCTGAATATACTAACATGTTCTTCAGGGGATGGTATGATTTCGGTGGCGGTTCTATGGCAGATATGGGGCACTATAGTTTGTGGACGGTTTATAATGCACTGCAACTGACATCGCCTGAGGTAATTGAACCTAATTTAAACCATTTTGTGGTGATGAATGGCGTTACACCAAGCGCTGTGAAAAATGATTTCTCATTTCCATTGGCTTCTACTGTTCGTTTCAGGTATCCGGCCAACGGCGACCGGCCACAGGTTGACCTTTGCTGGTATGATGGCGGCATGAAACCTGCGCTGCCTGAGGAGTTGAGGGCTTTGAATGAAGAGTTACCTAATGAGGGATTTATGTTCGTGGGAGAAAAGGGCAAGATCATTACCGGTTTTTATGTGAATAATCCACGCCTGTTCTCGAAGAAAAAGAAAGAAGAAAAGGCGGCCATCCCGGGTGGGCAAGCTTATGCTCATGATAAAATGATAAATGCATTGCAGCTGTTTGCCGATTCCTGCAAAGCGGGCAAACAATATCCGGGCAGCTTTATTGAGGCCGAAGCACTGACCGAAGCGGTCAATTTATATGCTGCGGCTTTACGCTCAGGGCATTCGTTGAAATATGATGCGGCAAGTCGCCAAATAACTAACTTGCCCGATGCAAATAAATACCTGACCCGCGAATACAGAACTGGTTGGGATCCGAAAACTATATAGCAACTGATTAAAAAAATAAACCCAATGTCATTTCGACGAATGACGGCCTGTGGGGGAATGAGGAGAAATCTTATACTACTTACATTATTCGCTTTGCAAGTCGAATAAGATTTCTCCTCACCCTACTTCACATCCCATCTGGTTCGTCGAAATGACATGATTTATATAAACTCAAACGCATTTTTAAATTCATAACAAAATGAACAGGAGAAAATTTATCAGTCAGACTGCGATGGGAATGGGAGCGATGGTAATAATACCACATTTATTACAGGCTGACGAACTGAAGAAATATAAACACCCGGTTGGCTTTCAAACCTTCCCGATAAGGGACCAGGTATCAAAGGATTTTTCTGGAACGATGAAAACGATGGCGGGGATGGGGTATCAATATACAGAAATGTGTTACCCGAAGGGGTATGCCGGCGCCGGGTTTGCACCGTTGGTTGATGTGAAAGCTTCAGATTTGAGAAAGATGATCGAAGACGCTGGTTTGCAATGCCCGAGTTGCCATTTCGGTATGGGGAATCTTAAAAATAACTTCAGCGAGTGCATAGAATTTGCGCACGGCTTGGGTCTGTCGCAGATCGTAACTCCTGGTTTGGAAACACCCGGTAAATCGATCGCAGATTTTAAAGCAGCGGCCGGTGAGCTAAATAAGATAGCCGAAAAGATCAAAGCTGAAGGAATGGCCACAGGTCTGCACAATCACAGCGGCGAATTTAAAATGCTGGATGGTCAGCTGATTTATGACGGCATTATGGAAGCTCTGGATGGTAACCTGGTAAAAATGCAATTCCAAACCGAGGTGATCACTTTAGGATTTAAAGCGTCAACCTATTTCAAAAAATATCCGGGAAGATTTATCTCAGCACACTTATCAGATTGGACAGCCGATAAAAAACAAGTGCCGGTAGGCAAAGGCGTCATTGACTGGAAAGAGTTTTTTGAAGATGCCAAAATCGGCGGGATCAAGAATTTCTTTGTCGAAATGAACCAGGAGAATTATAAGGATAGCGCAGAGTATATTCAAGGGTTGTTAGGTTGAAATGAATTCCGTAGAGACGCGATGCATCGCGTCTCTACATAGGACAATCAATGGACCGTGTATTTCGTAGACACACAAAAAGAAATGCTCGTTTCGTTTGAGACGCGATGCATCGCGTCTCTACAACATGCCTTAGAAACTCACCCCAATCCTCACCCCATTCTTCACATTCCCACCGCTATTGAACGAAGTGCCATACATCACCCTAAAAGTCAGGTACTGCAAACCAAACCCAAGCTCGTAATAGTTATTCAATTCAGGCGTAGCGAGGTAATTGAAATCGACGATCTCCTGTAGCTTTAATTTGCGGATCAGCGGTATTTTATTAGTGATAAAGCCTGAAAAATTATGCTCAATATGTCCTTCAATATATTCCTTGTAAGTGCTAAAGCGATAATAATCAAGTAATAAGAAGCTGTTTGCGTTATTCTGGTAAAATAATACCTGGTTGCCGCTGAACTGTTTATAATCCGGAAAGTACAAAGCATTGGCATTTAAGAATTTGCCAGCACCAATGAAAAAGGAAGTCCGCCCATAAACACCAAGACTAATGTCCTTTTTGCTGATATCGGCGCTGAGCAGATCATAGTCGACATCAGAGCCAAAGATATTTTTAAAGCCTTTGGTAAAGGTTAAACCAATAGTCGGATAATCAGAAGGCAAATACCGCCTGCCAAAGGGATAGGTCTCATATTTATTACTGAAATCATAGGTTGTTCGCAGAGTTACTTTGAACGACTGGTTTTCCGGGAAAAGCGGAATATCCTGGTCAGGTGTCAAAGGGCTATTCGAAGTAAACTCATGATGATCGGGATGGAAGAAGCTGTAATTGTTGGTGTTTGGCAGCCATTTGCGGTTAGCATATTCAACAGTTGCGCTGGCTTGCCATCCACCGGTAATTCGTCCTGATAAACTTGCCGAGGCAAATTGCTTCTGATAAAGCTTCTGATAATTCTCTCGCTCAAACAAAGTGTAACCAGAGTTGAAAAGTGGTGAAATAGGAGCAAGGTTATTCAGATCAGCTATTTCTGAACCGCCGGAAACATTCAGGTAAAAATCACCCACAGGTATCAAAGCATTGGCATTCGCATTTAACAAATGATCCGAAAAACCATAGCGTACCTTGCCACCAAATCCGATCACTTTATTGGTATTAGTATCTAATTGTTTGCGAACAGTAAACCCATAATTTAATACAGGTCCTTCAACAGTGTTGAACTGAAAGGAAGGCAGCAGCGGGTCGAGGTGGAAAAACTCGCGCTTGTATCTTTTGATCACGTTTATGCCGGTCAGCATTAGTCCGGTAGGTGTGACTTTATTGGTTTCCTTATCTAACGAATCCAGGTAAGGCTTCGATTCCCGCTTTTTGGCTAAAATTTCTTTTTTCTGGTAGTCGGTTCGCTCCTCGTTGGTCAGAGGTAACGGGCGAAACTTATTCCAGTAATCAGTGTCGTTTTTATTTACCTTTTGGGGGATGTGCAATAGCTCATTGAACTCATGTTTTTTGAATGTTGGGTGCAGATCGTAATCTTTGTAAACAGACACGAAGTAACCCTTCAGCCTGAAACCCAACAAGCCACCACCAAACTCAAACTTATTGGACGATTGCAGCCAGGTGTCGCCCACAGGCATAAATTGCTGGTTGATACGCAGGGTATCCACAAAATTAATATTAGCGCGACTGGTAATTTCCAGATCCAATGCGTAAATGCGCCAGCTATCATCTATAATGTAAATGATGCCGTCGAAACAAGGATCATGTGCGCGGCGTGGGGTGACTTTAATTTTGTTGATCGTGACACCATTTTCAACAGAAGTACCCAGTAGTTTATACCGATAATAGAACAGTGCGTTATCCGATACCGGGGATACCAAAGGCCGGTTGCTCAATCCACCCCAGTTTTGAAAGTTTTCATAGAAATTCACTTTAGCATCACTAGCGCGATTAAAGCTGAACATCTGGTTGCTGCCGGAGAATTTGGACGAGATCATTTCCTCATGTAGTTGTCCCGGATATTGATAGCTCAATTTTGATTCAGACTCCGACAAATAAACAATGCCTCTGCGGTTAGAGTCGAGGCCGATCTCTTTGCCTGCCTTTTGGATATCAAAGCCCATGAATTTTTTAGGCGCAGATAATAGCTTCTGTAAACCTTTGATATACACCTCGCAGGTGTAGGCTTTTACCTCTCCCAAGCGCGCCTTTCGCTTCTTGATAGCCTTGCGGATGATTGCATATGCCGGATCTTCGCCGCTGGCATTGATGGTAACCGCTTTTAATTCATAAAGCTCGGCAGCGAGCGTAATATTAAGCGTAGTATTGGCTGAAAGATCGATGTGATGCGTTTCCTGTTTATAACCCACTGCCCTGAATTGCAAGTCGTACTGACCAGCTTGTAATGCCAATGAGTAATCGCCTTCGCTGTTGGCTGATGCACCGTTGGTGGTGTTTTTTACATACACGTTGGCAAAGGGCACAGCCTTCCCGCTTTGATCGGTGACTTTGCCATTGATGGTTAGCTTTTGTGCAAATGTGGTAAAACAAATCCCCCAGGATAATAGAAATAGTAAGGCTGATCTCATAAGAAGGCGTCTTTACGCTAATACGTACGTAAGTTATCAAAGTAATTAGACGCCGGTTGTTAAATATTGTTAAAGACACGATTAATGGATTTTTAGGATTAGCTTGATTCATAATCCTAAAAATCACATAAATCCATTAATCGTGTGTTAGCATTCTTATCAGTTCCTCATCACTAATAATAGGAATATTAAGCTTGGTAGCCTTCTCCAGTTTGGCTGGTCCCATATTATCGCCTGCAACCAGGTAGCTGAGCTTAGCCGAAATAGAGCCTAATATTTTGCCACCATTTTGCTCTATAATATCCTTCAGTTCGTCGCGTGAGAATTTTTCAAAAGTGCCCGAGATGATAAAAGTTTTACCCACCAGCTTTTCGCTAGCAAGGGTAACTTCCTTTTCTTCGGCTACAAATTGCAAGCCTGCAGCTTTCAATTTTTCTATTTCATCGCGATGTTTTTCATCTGCGAAATACTCGATGATGCTGTGCGCTATGCGTTCGCCAATCTCTTCTACACCATTGAGCTCATCGAAGGATGCGTTCATCAGGTTATCAATGGTTTTAAAATGGGCAGTCAGTTTTTTGGCGACGGTGGCGCCTACGTAACGAATACCCAAACCAAACAACACCCGGTCAAACGGCATTTGCTTCGATTTTTCGATACCATCCAGCATGTTATTGATGGATTTTTCGCCAAAGCGTTCCATTGTTTTTAGTTGATCAGCCTTAGTGTGCAACTCATAAATATCGCTGATATGACTGATGAACTTTTTCTGGTATAAAGTCTCGATGGTTTCATCCCCCAAACCATCAATATCCATTACCTTACGACCGGTAAAGTGCTGCATTTTCCCAACTATCTGTGGAGCACAGCCCTCATCATTTGGGCAGTAGAAAGCAGCTTCGCCCTCCTTACGCTCTAATGTTGTCCCACATACCGGGCAATTGGTGATATAATGAATAGGCTTAGCGTTAGACTTCCGCTTCTCAAGATTTACGCTGATGATTTTCGGGATAATCTCACCACCTTTTTCTACATAAACCGAATCACCTTCATGAAGATCCAGCCGCACAATTTCATTGGCATTGTGCAGGGTAGCGCGTTTAACGGTTGTTCCCGCTAAAAATATAGGTTGAAGGTTTGCCACCGGGGTCACAGCACCCGTACGGCCGACCTGGTAACTTACGCTCAATAATTCAGTCTCAACACGCTCAGCTTTGTATTTGTAGGCGATTGCCCAGCGTGGGGATTTGGCTGTAAAACCTAATTCCTGCTGCTGCGAGTAATTATTTACCTTGATCACAATACCGTCAATGTCATAGCTCAGGTGAAAACGCTTGCTTTCCCATTCGCTGATAAATGCCAGCACATCCTGGATATTATTGCAAAGCCTACTTTCGTCATTCACAGGAAATCCCCAGCTTTTTACCGCTTGCAGACTTTCCCAATGGGTTTTAAATAATTGCTTTTCGGTATAAAGGAAATACATAAAGCTATCCAAAGGACGCTTAGACACCTCGGCGGAATCCTGCAGTTTGATAGTTCCTGAAGCAAAGTTTCTTGGGTTGGCATACGGTGGTTCGCCGTTTTCAATGCGTTCATCGTTCAGACGTTCAAAGGCTTTCAGGTGCATGAACACTTCACCGCGTATTTCAAAGTCATCCGGGTAACTGCCTTCGCCGAGTTTCTTCGGGATGCTGCGGATGGTTTTTACGTTGGCGGTCACCTCGTCCCCCTGTGTACCATCGCCGCGGGTGACGGCTTGTTCCAGTTTGCCATCTTTATAAGTGAGACTCATAGACAGACCGTCGAACTTCAGCTCACATACGTATTCAAAGTTATTTCCTATGGCTTTCTTGATGCGCTCATCAAAATCAAGCAGTTCCTGTTCGTTATAGGTATTACCCAGCGAAAGCATCGGCCAGCGGTGCCTAACGGTCTTAAATTCTTTGGTGATAAATCCCCCCACATTCTGCGTAGGAGAGTCCGGATCGATCAGCTCCGGGAACTGCGTTTCCAAAGAGATCAGTTCTTCCAGTTTCTTATCAAATTCAAGATCGGTGATGGTGGGCATTGCCAGCACGTAGTAATTGTAATTGTGCTGTCTAAGCTCCGCCGACAACGCTGCTACCCGTTTTTTTGCTTCTTCAAAAGTCATAAGCGAAGATAACAAATAAGTGATTTTGGCAAGCTTTAAGTTGAATAGTTAAAATTTGTTAATATTTCTAAATTCTATAAAGTGCATAGAGTAAGTTGGGGAAAACTAATTCCACAATTGTGGAAAACGGGGAAGGAAAACTATTGGAGTGTGCAATAAATTCCCCAATCAAATTTAAATAATCTGAAACGGAACGTTATTAAATAAAAATAGCTGAGCCTCGCGCCCAGCCACCTTTACTAATTAATTTAACTGTTATATGTAAGGCAACAAGTGTGCCAAACTTTGAATTTTCTTTTGGCGCAACCCATTTTAAGTTCAAAATACTTCAAAACCCCTGATTTTTTACCCAAAGGAAAATCATTAGCTGTATAGTTTACACTTTGATTGTTTCTCCCCATTGGGTAACAGAGGTTGCTTTTACCCGAAATGTATAACAGGCTTCTACAAGTTGTGTAAATGCATGCACATGAGGGGGCGTGCCAGATTAAAATCTATAGCTAACATTTAACATATAATTTCGCGGAGCGCCGGGCCACTTATTAACATTATTGTAGGCACCGGTCCAATAGGTTTTGTTGGTTAGGTTATATCCATTCAATGCAAAGTTTATATGCTGATATCGATATTGGAGCCCTCCGTTAAAAATAACATATCCCGGCAGGTGAATATCCGGATCAAGGGTGTTACGCTCCCCAACCTGGGAATGCCCGATCGAGATTCCGAAGTCTTTTAATACCCCCTTATCAAAAGTATATTTGATCCAGCTATTGCTGCTGTTGCGGGGTGTATTTTCTGCAATGGTACCTATTTGTGAAGGGATATCACTTTGAGTCACTTTAGCTACGCAATAGGCGTAAGAAACCATTGCGCTCAGGTTGGGTAAAATGTTCCCGGCAGCCTCCAGTTCTAAACCTCTTGACCTGTTTTGCCCTTGCTGAACAAACAAATTGGGGTTGCCCGGTTCATTCGCATTTACTGCCACATTCTGAACGGTAAGCTGGTAAATAGCCATCGATGCAAATAATCTATTCGAAAAGAAATTACCTTTCAACCCCGCTTCCCAAAGCTGACTGGTGATCGGCTTAAAAGGTGAATCAAATACCTGCACACTTGTAGCCGCTTCAAATGGGTCGAAACCCTTATTATAAGTAGCATAAGCGCTCAGGTTATCTTTGATGGAGTAGGTAAGACCAACGCGCGGCAAAAAAACATTCTCTTTTAATCCGCCTGAGCTATCTGATTCATCACCTTTATAAAATTCTTCGCGCAACGACACGAGTATTTTCCATTTATTCCACTTTAATTCATCTTGAATGTAAACGCCTTGGGTATGATAAACATCATCATCCACGTCAGTTGCATCGCTGTCATAATCGGAGGGCTGATAAGTAGCCACCGGTCTTTTTATATATTTGGGATTCTTAAGACTTAAGGTGCCAACTATACCATTCCCTTCGCCAAACTCATCGGGCAACTCAAAGTACTGCTGATCCAGATAACTTTTACTCCGAACATAATCATATCCGGCAAGCAATTGCTGGCTTAATTTGCCGGTATTGACCTGGTAAGTGAAATAATTGGTAAGCGTATTGGTGACAGTTGGATAATGCCATTTAGAATAATATATATTGATAGAATCCGGTGTGATGTAACTGTTCAAGCCATGCTCTGCAACATCCTGGTGCGTTTGGTAATTGAGATAGCCGCTGTTGAAGCTTAAATTTTTGGTGATCTTGTAAGATAAAGCTACTGTTGTTGCAATATCTGTCTCACGCAAATAATCGCCAGGTTGACTAACAGAAAAAGAGATAGGTGTTGCCGTTAGTGAAGGATTCCCATCAAAGCCTGGCTGACCGCGATCAAGCACCGTATTAATATGCGATACAGAGAAATCAACATTCAACCTGAACTTATCATTGGGAATAAAGCTGATAGAGGGAGCGAACTCGTACGATTTGGCATGACCCTGCGTACGGAAGGAATTGATTTGATCGTACCCAGCGTTAAACCGGTATAACAAAGTTTTGCCCGCATTCAGCGGACCGGTTACATCCGCTTCGGCACGATAATGATCCCAGCTCCCCTGGTAAATATCTATTGAGGCCTGCTGCTTGTCGAGCGGTTTTTTTGTTACCAGGTTAATGGTGCCACCGGGATCGCAATTGCCATATAAGGTAGCCGTTGGCCCTTTTATGACTTCAATACGCTCGATGTTCACCAGCATCGAACTGGTAAAGGTGCTGTTGTACCCACGCAGGCCATTGATGTCCCTGGCATTCTCGGCCCTGAAACCTCTGATGGTATATTCATCGTAACCGGAATACTGATTGACACCGGATACTTTATCAACTGCATCCTTTAGCGTGAACTCCATTTTATCATGGATCATTTCTTTGGTTACGGTCGAGATAGATTGCGGGATATCAATAATACTGGTCTGCGTTTTATTGCCAAAAAAGCTGTAATTGCTTTTATAACCCGACGTTTTAGTACCCGTAATTTCAACGCTTTGGAGTGTTCGTTTAGCTGTATCCCTGGTGGTAGTATCCTTTTTGCTTTTTTGAGCGTGGCACAATGTTGATAGAAATGCAAGGCAAAACGATGCAATAAAAGCTTTAATGAAAACACTTCTCATAAATCGGTCCCCACTAAACTACAATTTCTTTTCTCATAGAGCGCATTTGTAACTAAATTCATAGTGAATTAAACCAATGGCTGTTTGCCTTATCTTAGAAATAAAATAAACCATACAGTTTACTATGAAAAAGTTTGTGAAATTAATGACACTGGCGGGAGCATTGTCCCTGTTCGGTGTTTCTGAAAGTAAAGCCCAGGAAATTATAGTGCGCGAACGCATGCGCGTGCCCGTTGTTACAGCAAGACCTGTCCGCCCGTCGCCGCGCCATGTTTGGATAGCCGAAGAATGGACGCCAAGTGGTGGTACTTATGTTTTTAAAGGTGGATACTGGGCCGCGCCGCCATACCTTGGTGCAAAATGGGCACCGGGCCGTTGGCGTCATACCCCACGTGGCTGGGTTTGGAGACCCGGACACTGGAGGGGATAATTTAGTTAATCAGTGATCGGTTAACCAGTGACTAGTTAATTAGCGACTAGTTAATCGATGACCAGTTAATCAGTGTCAAATTGATAAATCTTTTATCGACTGATCACTGGTTAACTGATTAAACCGGTCACTGATACACTGATCACTAACCTCAATGTTTCCCCGGATCCGGGCTCTGGCCAGGCGCCTGCCCTTGCGGATTTTCCTTAGCCAGCATAGCTTCCTTAATCAATTTTACTGGTGCGCTGCCGTAACTCAGGAACTTTTCGTTGAATTCTTTCAGGGTGTATTTATCGCCTTGTTTGCTTTTCCAATCATCGCGCAGGTCCATTATTTCTTTATAGCCGGTAAAATAACTGTCTAACTGTACACTGCTTACGCTTACACGTTTCCATTTGCCTTCTGCCTCGGCTTGTTGCTGAAATGCCTCGTGCATCAGTAAAGTCATTGCGTTTTGCTTAGGCATATTCTGGCAATGCACGCTATAGTCCAATATGGTATTACAAACGGAGCGCAGGTGCCATTTATACCACATCAGCCACATTTCCGGGTCGTTGTTGCCGAAGCCGTTATCCAGCATTATTTGTTCGCTGTAAACCGCCCAGCCTTCAACCATAGCACCATTGCCGAAGATCGACTTGATCATACTTGGCGCCTTGTTTGAGTACACAAGCTGCACATAATGACCGGGTATCGCTTCGTGGATACACAATATCTGGATAATATACTGATTGTATTCACGCAGATAGCTTTCTGCTTTTTCGGGTGCCCATCCTGCTAAGCTGCCTACATTGAAATAAGAGTTTTGCGCATTATCATATGGCCCTGGAGAACTCATGGAAGCGCCCGCCACACCAGCCATGTAACCAGGTTCTTTACGAACTACCAATGGCTTGGTTGGATCCATAGTCAGCAAATCTTTTTGATTTACAAACGTGGTCAGCTTTGGCAGCAACTGCGTGATCGTTACCTGGAACTCGTCTGGCCTGGCATGTTTAACAGATAATGTATCGATCATTTTGGCGATCATGTCCAGCGTATCTGTTGGTTTTAGTTGAGTTCCGAAATACTTTGGCCACAGTTTCAGTGTGATCTTCGCCATCTCGTGGTGGACAAGCTTTTTGCGTTCAACAGCCGCATTGTATATCTGTTGCGCTGTCTCAGAAGCTTGTAGTTCATATTTAAACTTATCCTCGTACAAATCCTTTCCCAATCTGAAACTGCGCGGATGATCATTTTTTAGATTTTTCAGGAAACTCGCATACTCATTTACAGCATCGGTACAAAGCTTGGCCCTGTCCAGCATTTGCTTCTGAGTAGCTTCAGGTATCTTGGTTTTTTTAAGAGAATCGGCAAAATCGGCTCCGAAAACGCTTAACCCGCCCTGGTGCTGCTCAATAGCCAGGTCGGTAAGTTCTACAACCGGGTTTTTGATATTCTTTTCAGCCTCTTTATAGTAGAGCGGCACATTCAGCATTTTTTGGTAAAAATTGGTCAGGCGCTTTTCCAGAGGGGCATAGTGCTCGTTCAGTATGTAAGCAAAAGTGCCAATAACATTATAAGTTGTCGGGTCCCATTCATAAGCTTTCAATTGCTCCATTTGCCATTGCATATATTGCAATTGGTTCTGCATTATGGCATAATCCATTTTGTTGGTCTCCAGGAAAGCTGCAGGCTGATATTTGCCAAGTGAATCCAGTTGCACCTTCACAAACTTCAGTTGTTTCTCGCGGGTCTTTTTATCCGGAACCAGCAGGAGGGAGTCGTATTTATGATAACCTACGCTGGTACCCCAATCTGGAAATTGTTTCCAAAGCTGTTCAAGGAAGAAGGTTTCATAATTATTAAAAGCAACATCATCCATGCTACCTTGTATGGGGCCTACAGAGGCATCTTTTTTACAGGCGGCAAAAAGCGCAACGCACAGTACAAAAGCGAGAGTTTTTTTAATCACCGGAGAAGTTTTTAATCGTTCGGATAAACTTAAAACTTTTTAAATGAAATTGCCTAATTTATCACCGCGCTACATGAAATTTACAAACATCAAACCAACCCTTTTTGTATATTGATTATGAAAAACGAACACGACGTATTAATAGCCGAACTGATAAAACTACTAAAAGGCGGCAGCGCCCATGCAAGCCTTGACCATGCTTTGGATGGACTGCCTGCAGAACTGAGAGGGGTGAAGCCTGATAACCTGCCTTACTCCATCTGGCAACTGGTAGAACATATCCGTATAGCGCAATGGGATATGCTTAAGTTCAGTGAGCATGAAAAGCATGAGTCGCCGGAATGGCCTGAAGGGTATTGGGTTAAGGATATTGCCCCGAAAGATGATACCGAATGGAAAAACTCATTGAAGCAAATAAAAGATGAACTAAATGAGTTTATCGACCTTTTGCAAAACGGTGACATTTATAAAGCGATCCCTCATGGCGATGGGCAAAGCATATTACGTGAAGCATTGCAGATAGCCGATCATAATGCTTATCATACAGCCGAGATCATTGTGATCAGGAGATTACTGGGGGATTGGAAATCTTGAGTCGGAATTCATTTGGCTGATCAAATTACAAACAAAACTGCAAACTGAATTCCGCATTCAACATTCCGAATTCCGCAATAGAAAACTCAATTCTTCTTAATAAAATCCACAATATCCGGCACTAACTCCGCTTTAAGTGGCAAAGTTGGGTTGGCGTAGGTTTCCAAATTTGCATCTTTATCTGCCGGACCTTCCTTCATAATATGGCTCATGCCTTTTATAGTGATCAGCGTGGCGTCTGCTTTGGCTTTCTTTAATTTCTCGGCATCAGCAACTTTTACCTGCACGTCTGTTGTGCCTTGTATAATAAGTGTAGGCACTTTCATTACCTTTATTACCCGCTGCGGAGGATACCTGAAATATGACATCAGGTATTTTTGTTTGGCTGTGCTTACCAATGGATACAGGGCCAGGTCGACATTATCAAATGTTTTTCCTTTTTTCAAACTGTCCAGCCAGGTTTTAAACTCATCCTGCTGATATTGCGGCCTGGTTTTGAATATCTCGGTCATTATCTTATCACCCTGTTCGCTGGGAGCGTTAATTGAAATAACATCTTTAACCGGTTGATCACGCGCGGCAAGCATAGCTGCCAACGCCCCTTCACCATGACCAAGTATAACCACTTTTGAGAAGCGCTGATCCTCATTCAGCATTTCGATCAAACCCACGGCATCATCTACATAATCATCAAAGCGCAGATCTTCCAGTTTATTGGCCGTTTTACTTTGGCCCACCATTCTTTTATCATAACGCAGCGATGCGATACCACTTTTTGCAAATCCATCGGCCAGCATTTTGTACATATTACCATTGAGCCCGGTTTGTTCGTTGTTACCGTTGCGGTCGGTCGGGCCAGAATCTGCAACAATGATCACAACGGGAATTTTACCAGAAACATTCTTAGGTATGCTCAGGGTACCGCTTACGTTGCCGGAAGGGATTTTTAAGTTTAAAGGACTTTCATCTGCCGCGTCGCTTTGTGCAAATACGCTTATAGTAAACAGAAGAGCTATAGAAAGAAGGAAAATTTTCTTCATTTTATGGTTATCGGGGAAACAAATATAATGTCTCGGGCAATATAAAATCAAAACCCTGATATTTAATTTGATTTGAAATGATAAGTTGAGCACTTCTTGTTTGATAAGGCAGGGAATGTGAATGGTGATTTTTTTTTATTTAAAATGGGGATTTCTTTGCCTAATTAATTTTTGTTTAAATAATAGCTTCAGCGTAACTGTATTATTAATTTACCGTTAAAAAACGGGGTCGCAATTTGGCAGAATGCCACTTTTAGTTGCTATATTGTGCCGTAATTTAAACCACTGATTATCGAATAAACCTTTACACGCCCCCAATTGATGAGAATTCTTTCCGGATGTTTTTTTGCCGTATTACTGATGTGTGCATGTACTTCATATGCGCAAACGCCTCCGTCGGCATTGGTAGGCAAAGTGTATTCGGATAAGGGGTTGGTAGATGAGGCCACGGTAGTATTATTGCGTTATCCCGATTCATCAGTGGTAAAATCTACCATCAGCAACAAATCAGGCATATTTCTGTTCAGTAGTATCAGCAAGGGAAAATACCTCGTCTTTATTACCAAGCTCAATTATATTAGATCTTATTCCGGTCCATACGAGGTAGAAGAAGGTAAAAGCAGGGATATTGGTTTTATTTCGATCAAACAATCGCCAACGCAGCTGGGCGAAGTAGTTATAGCCGGCAGAAAAGATTTTGTTGAGGTAAAAAAGGATAAAAGTGTGCTTAACGTGGAGCAGAATATAACAGCTGCCGGTGCATCTCTTTATGATATCCTGAACACTTCGCCCGGCGTAAAAATAGTTAATGATGAGGTGCTGTATCATGGCGGTCAAAAGGCGCTGATCGCAATAAATGGCAAACCGGTTTTACTGAGTGGCGAAGAACTGACCAATTTTCTGAAGAATTATCAGGGGAGCAGCATCAGCCAGATCGAACTGATCGATAACGCGGGTGCCAAATACGGTTCTACAGGCTCAGGGGGGATGATCAATGTGATATTGAAGGAAAAGAAAACCCTTGGATCTAATGTGTCATTCACTGAAAGCGCTGCTTATGGCGATAAGTACAAATTCAATTCCGGTATCAATTATAACCTGCGTACTGAAAAGCTGAGTCTTTTTGCATCTTACAATTATTCGAACAACAGCATTCCTCATACCATTAAAACAAACAGGTATGTTGAGAACAGTTCAGGGTATAATTATTTCTCGCTGAACTACGATGCCGACGTAAAAACGAGTAACCACAATTTTAGCCTCGGCGCCGATTATGATATTACCTCGCGGCAGACTCTTGGCTTCCTTGTAAATGGCTTTTATAATGATGCTGATATCAATAAAAGGAACACGACTTATATTTATACCAACGGCTTACGCGATTCAAGCATCAGATCATCATCAATAATTGACCGGAACCTTTACAATCTGAATTATAATCTGAATTATAAGGTCGACCTGGATAAGGAAGGCAAAAGTGTTTTGTCCGCTGATGCTGATTATTCTGATTATCATCGAAAATCGCAGGAAAACCTGCAGAACGATTTTTTTAATGCAGCCGGGCAAAACGAAAATGATCCGATCTTTTACGGCGATAACTCACCTTCACATATTACCATCAGATCGGCTAATATTGATTTTAGCCAGCAGATAACAAAAGGGACCAGGTTAAATTTTGGCTGGAAAAGCAGCCGGGTGAATAGCGACAACCAGATCGATTTCTCTCAGTTCAGGCACGATTCCACCATAAACATACCTCAATTAACCGATCATTTTGTTTACACCGAGCGGGTTGATGCAGGTTATCTTGAATTTGAAGGGAAGTTCAATAAAACAAACCTTACGGCAAGTTTACGTGCGGAGCGCACCCATTTTACGTCCGAGTCAGTCAACCCAAGCCGCCATGCCGATAGCAGCTACTTTAGCTTATTTCCTAATGTACAGCTGAGCCAACAGATAGATAAAAATAACCTCCTTACTTTATCTTATTCACGGACGATAGGGCGTCCTAACTACCAGGATCTGAATCCTTTTGTTAGTTATGTGGATGATTTTTATTCGAGTACCGGTAACCCATTTCTACGCCCCGATTTCATCAATACTTATCGTTTATCCGATTTTATTGCTGATAAATACCGTGTAAGTTTAAGTACCATCATCACCAACAATTACTATCAAACTATTTTTGATCAATATCCATCAGGTCAATACATTACCACTAAGGCGAATCTGGGCACCCGCTATCAGTATATGATCGAGTTTAGCCTTCCTTTTGACCTGGCTCCATGGTGGCATGTTGATGCGCAGATCGATGCATCGCACGAACGTTATGTTTATAATAAGTATTATAGTGTGCCTAATAAGAGCACCAATAATGCCAATATTAATGTAACCCAGAATTTCAAGATAACCTCAAAACTGAGCGCCCAATTGATCAATGAATATCAATCTCCAACTTATTATGTCATCAGTCAGTATCAATATTTAGCCTGGACAAACGTTGGCATGCGGTACTCAATTTTAAAGGATAAAGGGGCTATCCGGCTTGCTGTAAGCGATGTGTTCAATAGTTATTTTAATAAATACACCACAACTTTCAATGGACTGGATATTTTCTCAAGAGACAAAGTAGGATCCAGGTTTGTTACCGCGACATTTACATATCGTTTTGGATCGACCCCAATGAGAAACAGGACCAAAACCACCGAAGAGCAAAAACGACTTAACGGAAGTGCAGAGAATTAACGGACTTAACCTGCATGCCCGCTGATCATACTCCCGAGGATGATCAGCAATACGATTACCGTGATAACAGTATAGAGATAATCTTTCTCCAATAAAAAAGCTACTGCGGAAAAAGCAACCCGTATTATTGGAGTAGCAATTAACAAAGTAATTCCCAATTGAATAATCGCCTGACCCCTGAAATCAAGGACCCCGTTGATAATTCCGTGAATATCGTGAATAAAAAGAGGAACTCCTTTAAAGGGTTTATAGGCAGGGATACTATGGCCATGACGGAAAATAAATAGTACCCCGCCTACAACAACAAGCAGCATAGAAACAGCCACTCCGACGCGTAATATCCACCCAATAATCGCCTGTATGTCCTTGTCTTTAATTCTGCCGGTTTTACCTTCACGTCGGTCGGCGTTTATTGGAACAGGCGAATTAGATATTTCCTTTGATTCCATTATAGATCATTTGGATAGATAAAATCGTAACTACTGTGGCGAAAACCCAGCGCAGCCAATTAGATGATGGTGTGTTCACTAAGATTTTTGACCCGCTGATGGCTCCCAATAAAACGCCTATCACAACCGGCATGGCAATGCCGGGGTGAATATATCCCCTTTGAAAATAAACCACTGCGCCCGCAGCTGCGGTGACCCCGATCATGAAATTGCTGGTAGTGGTAGATACTTTAAAAGGAATGCGCATAATGCCATCCATGGCCACAACTTTTAGCGCTCCGGAGCCTATACCGAGGAGTCCTGAAATAACGCCTGCAAAAACCATCATCAAGAAGCCGCCGCCAATATTGGTTACGCTGTAATCTATCACCTCATCATTCATCGGATAGCTGCCGCCAAGTCGTAGTTTTTTTGAGAGAAAGGTTTCCTTGTGAACGATCTCTTCTACTTTATTCCGGAGTGACATGATCGCTGAAAAGATGAGGACCGACCCAAACAGGATAGCGATTACGTGAGTAGGGACATACATAGCCAGCAGCGCACCTATAAAAGCCCCCGCAGTAGTGGCAATTTCCAGGAACATGCCAAGCCTGATATTAGTGAGGCCTTCTTTTACGTAAGCCGCCGCAGAACCCGATGAAGTCGCTATAACAGAAACCAGCGAAGCGCCTATAGCGTAGTGAATATCGACCTTCAACAATAACGTAAGCAGGGGAATGATGATAAAGCCACCGCCCAAACCTGTGAGTGAACCTAACAGGCCGGCAAAATAAGAACCGAGCAATAGAATAACAGTAAATACTATTACCGACATAGGTAGCAGAATTATTGAGAGCTGCAAATGTAACAATTGTTTTTCGGGGGCAGATATTTAGTAAAAAAATATCCCTGGTAAACAGAACATGCCGTAATTTGTATTCACAATTACAAATCCCTACGTTATGGCATCAAAGAAAATTACCGACCTGCTGGGGGACCAGGCTCAAGACCTGCTTACCCATAAATGCAACACATTTCCAAAGGATCAGCTGCATCTGCCTTCACCCGATTTTGTTGACAAGATTTTTGCGCAAAGCAACCGCAATCCACAAGTTTTGCGTAATCTGCAGGCGATGTATGGGCAGGGACGATTGGCAAATACCGGTTATCTTTCTATTCTTCCTGTCGATCAGGGTATAGAGCATACAGCAGGGGCATCTTTTGCTAAAAATCCGCTTTATTTTGACCCGGAAAATATAATCAAGTTAGCTATCGAGGCAGATTGCAGCGCAGTGGCAACAACATTCGGTAACCTGGCTTTGATGTCCAGAAAATATGCGCACAAAATTCCGTTCCTTGTTAAGATCAATCACAATGAATTACTGACTTATCCCACCAAATACAAACAAATAATGTTCGGAACGGTGCAGGATGCCTGGAATTTAGGTGCCGCTGCGGTAGGTGCAACTATTTATTTTGGTTCAGAGGATTCAGACAGGGAGATTGTAGAGATAGCACAAGCTTTTGAAGAAGCACACTCCATGGGTATGGCTACAGTGCTGTGGTGCTACACCCGCAATAATGGCTTTAAAAAGGATGGTGTAAATTACGAGACTTCTGCTGATCTTACCGGACAGGCTAACCACATCGGGGCGACCATACAAGCAGATATCATCAAGCAAAAATTGCCTAATGTGAACGGTGGTTTTACAACCATTAACTTTTCAAAAAGCGACCCTTTGATGTATTCTAAATTAACAACTGATCACCCGATAGACCTGTGCCGTTACCAGGTTGCTAATTGCTACATGGGCAGGGCAGGATTAATCAACTCCGGCGGCGAATCAGAAGGAGCATCAGACCTGGCGGATACTATAAAACATGCCGTAATAAATAAGCGTGCCGGTGGTGCGGGGTTAATTGTTGGTCGTAGGTCGTTCCAGCGTCCGTTTAAAGAAGGCGTGGAGCTTCTGCACACCATACAGGATGTTTATTTGGATAAGGGGATAGATATAGCTTAAACAATTCATAATAAAGTATATGATCATAACCAAAAGCCTTAAAGGTTTTTGGCTATTTTTTTGTATTTTAGCATATCACAATTTCAAGTAATAATTAATTATACTTACAACCCAAATACCTGAACCATTATGACAAAGAAGCTTTGCTTGTTTTTCTTCTTCCTGACTTTTATTTCTTCCACCCTTTTTGCTCAAAAACAGCTAAGCAACAATATGTATATGACCACCCTGCCTAATGGGCTCGACGTATTGATTGTAGAAGATAACAGTGTGCCTTTGGCATCTATAACGATGACCTTTAAAGCCGGTGAGTTTACCGAGTCGAACAATACGAACGGTTTAACAGCTCTGTACAACAATATGTTGTTTAAAAACAATGCGCATTATCCGGATTTTTGGTATAACTCCGGAGGTTTAGGAATGCGGTTATTGAATGGGACAACCACCGAAGAGAAAACCGATATCTACTTTACACTTCCTAAATCAAATCTTGATAAGGGATTGGATTTTATGAACTCAGCGGTGCGGACCGCTAAAATGGACCCCGCTGAATTGGAAAAAGAAAAAAAAGCGTTAGACCAGCAAATATTGGAGAAAGAATCAAGCCTTTATTATCCTTTTTCTACAGAAATGCTGCTGCACTTATGGGGAGAACAATATAGCCGGAAGAGATTAGGAAACCGTGAAGCAATACAGTCTGCAACTGTTGCGTCAATGGATTCTTTAAAAAACAAATATTTTTACCCTAACAATGCCTTGTTGATTGTAGCCGGAGATGTTGAGCATAACCATGTATACAGCCTGGTTGAAAAAATATACGGCGATTGGAAAGCGAGCAATTTTGACCCTTTTAAAAAATGGCCAATTCCAGAATTTAAGCCTCTCGCAAAATCAGACTATTTTATTTGGGATGCCAAGTCATCAAAAGTACCCATGATCAATATTGAGTGGCGTGGTCCGGATACAAGGAGTGACATCACATCCACTTATGCGGCAGATGTTTTTTCGTACCTCATCAATCAAAAAAACTCAAAATTTAATACTGCACTTATCCAATCAGGCTTAGCGGTTTCAACCAGTATAGGTTATTTAACATTAAAGCATGTTGGGCCCATTTCTTTGATAGTGAGGCCTAATCCATCAAAAATTAAGGAATGCATGGATGAGGTAAAAAAGCAAATTGCCTTGATGGATAACGATGACTATTTGTCTGAAGATCAAATCAAAATTGCCAAGCGCGCGCTTGATATTAAGAAGGTAAGGCAGGAAGAGATAACTTCAGATTACGTACATACACTGTCATTCTGGTGGGCCTCAGCTTCAATGGACTATTTTTTATCATACAACGAGCACCTGGCTAAGGTGTCAAAAAATGATATTAAGAACTATGTTCAAAAATACATAAAGAACAAACCGTACTGCGCCGGATTGTTAATAAGCCCGGAATTAAAAAGCCAGGTAGTGCCCGAAAATTTCTTCTCATCCAGCAAATAAGATTTAAGATCACAAAATGAAAAAGATTGTTATTGTACTTGTTGCCAGTTGTTTCCCCTTCTTATTTGCGAATGCTCAATCAGAAACGCAATCGTTTGATGTAGGAGGGATTAAAGTTATTTTTAAACCAACTACAAAAAATGTAATCAATGTAAGGTTATATTTTCGCGGCGGAGTAACAAATTATCCTGCAGATAAAGCGGGTATAGAAAATATTGCCCTTGCTGCAACTATGCGATGCGGTAGCGGAAAGTATAGTGCAAAAGCGGTAAGAGATACATCTGATAATTATGGAATACTCCTGTCGGGCGGCTCATCGCTTGATTATGGTTATCTGCAAGTTAACTGTATCTCAAAGTATTTCAACCAGGCGTGGGATCTGTTTTCGGAAGCTGTAATGGATCCGGCTTTTGACGCCAAAGAATTTGATCTCCTAAAAAATGAAACGATTGCATTTAATAAGGAATACCAGGCTAATCCCGTCAATCATTTGCAGGAATTGCAGAGGCAGAACGCATTTAAAAATACACCTTATGCAGTAAATCCTGCAGGTACGGCAGATTATATTGCTGGGTTAACCACTAATGACGTTTCCAATTACTATAAAGGGCTTTTAAATAAGAATAGAGTATTCATAGTGGTGGTGGGGAACTTGACCAAACAGGATGTTTATGAAAAAATTCTAAGTGCGTTTGGTAATATTCCATCGGCACCGTATACTTCGGCAGAGCTTCGGATACCTGAATTAAAAGGAAATACGTTAACCAGTGAGAGCAGTGATTTGACGACCAACTTTTTAGGTGCAACAATGAATGCCCCTGAATATACCAGTATATACTCCGTTCCGTTCCGTATGGGTATGATGGGCATTGGGGGGAATCTTGTTCGCTACCTGCGTTCTGACCGCAGCTTATCTTATGCACCGAGTTCAAACATGTTTGCGTTGAGGGTGCCCTATGCTGAACTGAATACGGGAACAACTAACCCCAAAGAGGCGATGTTTGGGATGGTAAAGGTTCTGAAAGACGTTCAAACTAACGGCTTTAATGAACAATGGTTACAGCACCTTAAAAATCTATTCTTAACGTCAAGTTATATAAATGATCAGAGCGCATCTGCAATTGCGGCTAACCTGGGTTTAGCTGAAATACTAGGTGGTTGGCAATATGCTGAGGATTTTCCAAAGTTGGTACAAATGGTAACGGTATATCAGGTTAATATGGCTTTGAGTACTTATATTTCAGGTTTAAAGTGGACTTACCTTGGTAATACAGATGCTATTGATGGATTTAAGCCACCAGCATATTAGATCGACAATAATTCAACTTTTAGTTACTTTTGGCAACTAAATATTCCACCTGCCAATGGGTTACCCGTGTTTACAAGCCTGCATTGCCGATCTTGAAAAAAATGGTCATTTAATACGGATCAAAGAAGAGGTAGACCCATACCTGCAGATGGCTGCTATCCATTTACGGGTATTTGAGCACCAGGGGCCCGCTATCCTGTTCGAAAATGTAAAGGGTAGTAAATTTCCTGCTGTTTCCAATTTGTTCGGAACGCTGGAGCGCTCCCGTTTTATTTTCAGGGATACACTGGAGCAGGTGAAGACATTGGTCGAGCTGAAGAACAACCCGATCAAAGCCATTAAACATCCTTTTCAATATGCGAATGTGGGGTTGACGGCATTGTCGGCTTTACCTAAGATGGTTAGCGGTAATTCGCCCGTAAGTTTTGGAAAAGCTAAGATAAGTGATCTGCCACAGATAGTAAACTGGCCGAAGGATGGTGGGCCCTTTGTCACCATGCCACAAGTTTATACCGAGGACGCTGATAAGCCCGGTATTATGGACGCCAACCTGGGCATGTACCGTATTCAATTGGCAGGGAACGATTATATCACTGATAGAGAAATCGGCTTACATTACCAGATCCATCGCGGCATAGGCGTACATCAAACCAAAGCTAATGCAAAAGGGCAGCCTTTAAAGGTGAGCATTTTTGTCGGCGGGCCACCTTCGCACCCGGTAGCTGCTGTGATGCCATTGCCTGAAGGTTTATCAGAAATGACCTTCGCCGGTGCATTAGGAAAGCGCCGCTTCCGTTATTTTTATGATGACGAAGGATTCTGTATTTCTGCCGATGCCGACTTTGTGATTACCGGAACAGTTATGCCGCACGATAACAAGCCCGAAGGCCCTTTTGGTGATCATTTAGGATATTATAGCCTCACACATCCTTTCCCGCTGATGAAAGTGCATAATGTGTACCATCGCCGGGACGCTATATGGTCGTTTACTGTTGTAGGCAGACCACCACAGGAGGATACCAGCTTTGGTGCATTGATCCATGAGATAACTGGTGCTGCTATTCCAAAAGAAATTCCGGGTCTGCATGCCGTTAATGCGGTGGATGCCGCAGGCGTACATCCGCTTTTGTTTGCCATCGGCAGCGAGCGTTATACGCCATATCTTGACGAGCGCAAGCCGCAGGAAATACTCACTATCGCCAATCAGATATTAGGCAAAGGACAATTAAGCCTTGCCAAGTACTTGTTCATAGTCGCTAAAGAAGATGACCCAAACCTGAGTGTGAATGATATTGGCGGCTTCCTGAAACATGTGCTGCAACGTATCGACCTTACCCGCGACCTCCATTTTTATACCAAAACAACCATTGATACACTTGATTACAGTGGCAGCGGGTTGAATTCTGGTAGTAAAGTGGCAGTGGCAGTGGCAGGAGCAATAAAACGTGAACTTTGGGGCGAGTTACCTGCCGGATTTGCTTTACCGCGACCATTTGAGAAATTTAAAATGGTGATGCCAGGAGTAATCGCCATTGAAGTGCCAAAAAATATCAAAAACAGCGATCTGCCAATCGTATTGGAAATACTGGATGAGCATTTGCGCAATGAAGATTTAAACAGCCTTCCATTACTGATACTATGCGATGATGCCGATTTCACTGCTCAAAGCATCTACAATTTTGTATGGGTAACATTTACCCGCAGCAACCCATCGCATGATATTTATGGCATTGATAGCTTTACCGAACACAAACACTGGGGATGCAATGGCCCGTTGATCATTGATGCAAGGATTAAGCCACATCATGCGCCTGTGCTGGAGAAAGATCTGGCGGTTGAAAAGGCGGTTGATAAAATGGGGGAGAAGGGTGGTGCTTTGTATGGGGTTATTTGAGTGGGTCATAAATCAAATACTCATCATTCTTAGTTTGATGTGCCAATGATTTTAATTTCAAATTAATAATAATGGAAGAACCAGAAAAATGGAAAATAAAACAAGAGAGGTTTATTGCCTTTTTTGACATTATGGGCTTTAAAGATTTAGTTCAAAAGAATTCTCATGAAAATATAGTGGACAAGCTTTCAAACCTGAGATCAAATATGGCTCAGATTAATAAAGTTAAAAACGCCAAATTATTTGAGGATTTTGGAGTTGAAAACTCTCAGACAAAATGGATTACCTTTTCCGATTCCTTGATAATATTTTCAAAGGGGAATGAATTAAAAGACTTAATAAAAATAATAGTTGAAGCTTCTTATATATTGTTCACTTCTATACAGGATGGTTTGCCAATAAAAGGCGCTATTTCTTGTGGTACATTAACTGTTGATTTTGAAAATTCAATGTTTTTCGGTCAATCATTGATAGATGCATATTTATTACATGATGAGTTGGAAATGTATAATGCAATTATTGACCATAGTGCTGAGGCCAAAATAAAATCATTCGGAGATGTCCCTATCCTCAAGAAAATGATTACAAATTATAGAGTACCTATGCGGTCTGGAAGAATAACTCACCAAGTTCTGAAACCAATTAACGAAGAATATTTGAAAAAGTATTTAGATAGTGTAGAGAAATTATATACTACAGTTTCAGGAAGGCCAAGAATTTACATTGACAATAGTTTGGATTTTTTTAAATCTTTCTCAAAATAATCTTTATTATTTCAACTCATCCAATATCCTAAACATCTTCTCCTTCACCCCTCTCGACGAACCGTTAAAATTATTCACCATAATAGAAAAGCAAAGCTCGCGACCGTTATGGGCTTGGTAACCCGCGTAAGTGAGTACATTCAATATACTGCCGCTTTTCATTTTCATATTATTGTATACCGGCAGACTCTCATAAAAATCAGGATACCAATCAGTGCCTTTGGCTGATTTGAGGACAGTCGCCATGGTCATGGTAGTTACCCGGTCGCCGGGGGAGAGGCCGCTGCCATCAACCACGTTTAATGAGTGCGGATCGATGCCACGCGCTTTCCAGAAATCTTGTTCCACCTCAACGCCATTATCGGTTGATGGTTGTTTGCCGGATTTCCAGGCTATGGTTTTAAGCAATTGTTCGGCATACAGGTTAATGCTTTTCTGGTTGAGCCAGTAAACGATCTTGCTTAGTGACGGCGAAGCTATCGTAGTAAGATTAGTAGAAATAGTTGGTACAGGCTGGCTGCCTGCATTCAATGTCAACACTGATTCGGGCTCACCTGTTACGGCAAACCCTAGTCTTTTTAAAGTATCTGTTAAGCGGTAAGCTGCATCAAAAGCCGGGTCAGGAACGGCTACGGAAATGCTTTTCTTTTCCTGATCCTGTGCATAGGTGCCACGCAGGTACATGAGTTTAGTGCCGACTGGCAAATAAGCATAAGCATCGTCGCCGGTACCTGAAGGGGCGTTTAATAATTCACTTTTATAGTTCAGGTAAGGCGTGTTAGGTACAGTGCGAAGTATACCGATCGGCGTATTAACAGGTCCGGTTTTTAGTTTGATATCGAATTGATTTTCGCGCCAGCAAAGTCCGGAAGTACCTGCTCCGTAATAATTGCCTACATCCATCCATATCCAGCCATTAGGTACAGACTGCGTCCCGAAAACAGAATCATCGCCCACCACATGCCCGTTGATCTTCTTGATGCCTGCTTTTTGTATAGCAGCTACCAATTGCATCAAAATATCATTTTCATGGTGCCCGCTATAGCGCCAGCTTCCCAAAGTCGGGTCACCTGCACCTTTAATGATGAGGTCACCATTTAAGGTGCCATCGGCAGAAATACTACCGCTGTAACCAAACTGGGTTTGGTATTGAAAATCCTTACCAAGGATATTAAAGGCAGTGATGGAAGTAATAGTCTTAAGCGTTGAAGCTGTTGCCAGGCCCATATTCGGGTTAGCAGTAAAAACAGTCTCCCCGGTTTTAGCATCTAATACAGTTAACGATACCGAAGCGTATTTACATTGGCTGTCAGCCTGCAAACGGTTAAAGGCAGTCTGTAAGCGGGATTGCAGGGTTTGCGCTCCTGCGATCCCGCCTATCAATATAAAATTAGTCAGTATTAAGGCTTTGACCCTCATTAGTTGAATTACGTTGTGAAAAATAATAGATAGGAATACCTATCAAAACAATACCTAACCCAGGCCAGGTAAAATTAGGTTTATAAATGATGAGCATTATGCAAAAAGTAATGCCCATCAGGATATATAAAGCCGGTAATACCGGGTATCCGAAAGCTTTGTATGGCCTTTCTATATCCGGGCGGCTTTTTCTTAATCTATAAATGCCGATAATGGTCAACACATAGAACAGCACAACTACAAACGATATCATATCGAGGAGATCGCCATATTTGCCACTCAAACAAAGAATAGATGCGACAAAAGCCTGTATCCATAATCCAAACTCCGGTACTGCATACTTGTTCAATGTGCCGGTCTTTTTGAAGAACAGGCCGTCTTTCGCCATCGTATAGTAGACCCTTGCACCAGCAAATATTAACCCGTTATTACATCCAAACGTAGAGACCATGATCATTAGCGCGATAACGATCGTACCTGCATTTCCAAATATTACATGCGATGCAGCAACCGCTACACGATCTTTTTCAGCTGTAGCAATATCATGCAAAGGCAAAACAGCGGTATAAACCACATTCGCCGAAACATAAATGAGCGTAACGATCAGCGTGCCGAAAAATAAGCTTAGTGCAACGTCTCGTTTTGGATTGCGCATTTCCCCGGCAATAAAAGTTACACTATTCCAGGCATCACTACTGAATATGGACCCTACCATAGATGCAGCAATAGCACCGATGGCTGCCGCAGTAGTATATTCAGCAAAACTGCCATCAGTATTCAACTTATGCAGAGTCCATGCGTTATCCCAGTTCAGGTGCCATGTACCCTTATTCAACGCGATAAATCCGAAGATGATCAACCCAAATAAACTGAGTAATTTGGTTAAAGTGAAAGTAGTTTGAATGATCTTGCCACTCTTAACACCTCGCGTATTTATAAAGGTAAGTAGCACAATCACTATAATAGATACGATCTGCGCAGAGCTGATTTTAATAAAAGCGAATTGGAATAAAATATTGTCTTCACTTACGAAAGGCTTCAACGCGGTAGGCATCACATATGCAGCAAACTTGGAGAAAGCCACCCCAACTGCTGCAATTGTCCCGGTTTGTATCACCGCAAAAAAGCTCCATCCATATAAAAAGCCTATCAATTTATTGTAGGCTTCTTTCAAATAAACATATTGTCCGCCCGCTTTTGGGAACATACCGCTCAATTCACCGTAGCTAAGCGCAGCGGTTAATGTCATAAATCCGGTGATGAGCCAAACAACGATAAGCCAGCCTGCCGAACCCACGTTCCGTGTAATATCGGCGCTTACGATAAATATCCCCGAGCCGATCATCGACCCGGCAACGAGCATGGTGCCGTCAAGCAATCCAAGCTCATGTTTCATTTGTGATGGTTGAGATTCCTTCATGAAGTCAGTTAAGTTGAAAACTCTAAGCTATTCAAAAAAATTATAATCGGGCTATGCGTAGTTAAGAAATTAAATTTGCTATTTTGGTTGGCGCAATTTATTTTGCGGACAATCACCCTAAAATACAATCAATTATAAACCAAATTTTTTAACATGGATTTTTTGTACAATAACCTAATTTACTTTATTCCGGTTATGGGCTTTATCGGCATCCTGTTTATGCTTGGTAAATCCTCGTGGGTTACCAAACAGGACGCAGGCGATGGCGCAATGACCGAACTCTCAGGCCATATTGCCGATGGGGCAATGGCTTTTTTACGGGCCGAATGGAAAATACTGAGCTACTTCGTAGTAGTTGCTGCTATATTGCTGGCCTGGTCTGGTACCACGGTTACTACTTCGAGCCCGGTAATAGCTGTATCATTTATTTGCGGGGCATTTTTATCAGCATTTGCAGGTTTTATCGGTATGCGTATCGCTACTAAAGCAAATGTTCGCACTACGCAGGCTGCACGCACCAGTTTGGCACAAGCATTAAAAGTGTCATTTACAGGTGGTACCGTGATGGGCTTAGGCGTTGCGGGTTTAGCCATTATCGGCTTAGGCTCTCTTTTTATTGTATTCTATACGGTGTATGTTAAAAATGTAGCAGGTAGCACAGTTAACGGTGAGGATATGGCGAGGGCACTGGATGTTCTAGCCGGATTTTCATTAGGTGCTGAATCTATCGCTTTGTTTGCCCGTGTGGGTGGCGGTATTTATACCAAAGCTGCCGACGTAGGTGCTGACCTGGTAGGTAAAGTAGAAGCCGGTATTCCGGAAGATGACGTGCGTAACCCTGCAACCATTGCCGATAACGTAGGTGATAACGTGGGAGACGTTGCAGGTATGGGCGCCGACTTATTCGGCTCATACGTTGCAACAATGCTTGCAACCATGGTGTTGGGCCGCGAAATTGTTTCACATGACAATTTTGGTGGAATAGCTCCGGTATTATTGCCTATGGTAATTGCAGGTTTGGGATTGATATTCTCTATAGTAGGAGCAGCTTTTGTGAAAATTAAGAATGAGACCGATAGTGTGCAAAAAGCGCTGAATATTGGCAACTGGGCCTCGATCATATTAACAGCTGTAGCTACTTATTTTGTTGTTCAATGGATGCTGCCTGATGGCGAGTTCCACATGACACGTGATGTGGTAAACGGTTCATTAAAGGATGGTGCCTCGCACTTTACCAGGAATGGAGTTTACCTGGCAATTGTTGTTGGACTTATAGTTGGTACATTGATGTCCATGATCACCGAGTACTATACTGCAATGGGTAAACGCCCGGTATTGGGTATTATTCGTCAGTCGTCAACAGGTCATGCTACTAATATTATCGGTGGTTTGGCTGTGGGTATGGAATCAACCGTATTGCCAATTTTAGTATTAGCAGCCGGTATTTACGGATCATATTATTGTGCAGGTTTATATGGTGTTTCTATCGCAGCGGCAGGCATGATGGCTACCACAGCGATGCAATTGTCTATCGACGCTTTCGGTCCGATAGCAGATAACGCAGGTGGTATTGCCGAAATGAGCCGTTTGCCTGAAGAAGTTCGTCACCGTACCGATAATCTGGACGCTGTGGGTAACACTACGGCAGCTACTGGTAAAGGTTTTGCAATTGCATCAGCAGCTTTAACATCACTGGCTTTATTTGCAGCCTTCGTAGGTGTGGCAGGCATTGAGCATATTGATATTTACAAAGCGCCGGTTCTTGCCGGACTATTTGTAGGTGGTATGATCCCTTTCATCTTCTCGGCCTTGGCTATATCGGCAGTAGGTCGCGCGGCTATGGCGATGGTAGAAGAAGTTCGCCGCCAGTTCCGCGAAATACCGGGCATCATGGAATACAAAGCAAAACCAGAGTACGAAAAGTGTGTGGCTATATCAACCAAAGCATCTATCCGCGAAATGGTTGCTCCCGGTCTGATCGCTTTGATCACCCCGGTTATCGTAGGTTTTATATTCGGCCCCGAAGTATTGGGTGGTTTGCTAGCAGGTGTAACTGTATCAGGCGTGTTGATGGGTATTTTCCAGAGCAACGCAGGCGGTGCATGGGATAATGCTAAAAAATCATTCGAAAAAGGCGTGGAGATCAACGGCGAAATGCACTACAAGAAATCTGATCCGCATAAAGCGTCAGTGACTGGTGATACTGTAGGTGATCCATTTAAAGATACTTCAGGTCCATCAATGAACATTTTGATCAAGTTGATGTCGATCGTATCACTGGTAATTGCGCCGCATTTGAACGCGGGCAACAGTCCAAAATCAGCAACAATCGATCATCAGATCAGAAAAGAGATCAAAGTGCAATCTATGCATGTGCAAACTGCTAAAATTGATAAGAAAGCATAATCAGCGATAATCTCTGATGGAAGGAGCTCAGGAATGGGCTCCTTTTTTTATTAGTCGAACTCCATAAATATAAAAACGCGTCATTGCGAGGAACGAAGCAATCTCCGAACTGTGCAGGTCATGGAGCAAAAATTTGTTAATGGACGTTCAACAACAAAATCACTCTCCATTGAATGTCCTAAGTAGAGATTGCTTCGTTCCTCGCAATGACGCAATAGTAGAATATTTTTAAAAAATATGCTGATCTCCCTCAGTTTTATGGCTACTTTAGATTTTGAATAAATTTAATTACGTTTGGAAAAAACTGATTTTATCTCAATAAAACAAAACTGATCTTATAATGAGTGTATTCGTAAAAAAATCAATTTCATCATTGCTTGCGTCGTCGGAAGAGGGCGGGCACACCCTAAAGCGCACGCTTGGTGTATGGAGCCTTATTGCCCTCGGCATTGGAGCGATTATTGGCGCAGGCCTTTTCGTAAGGACAGCGGCAGCAGCAGGCGGTTTCGCAGGCCCTGCAGTTACCATTTCGTTTATTATTGCTGCTGTGGGCTGCGCTTTTGCAGGCTTGTGTTATGCGGAATTTGCTTCCATTATACCCATCGCCGGCAGTGCGTATACTTACGCTTATGCAACAATGGGCGAAATCGTGGCCTGGATCATCGGCTGGGCACTTATTCTTGAATATGCACTCGGTGCAGCAACAGTTTCCATCAGTTGGAGCGAGTACGCAAATAAGCTGCTCGGCGGAAAAATACCCTATGAATGGTGCCATTCGCCGATGGAATCAGCTATAATGAATGGTGTTCATCATCATGGTGTTATTAATATCCCGGCGTTGGTGATATTGCTTCTACTTTCATTGTTACTGGTGAAAGGTACCCAGGAATCAGCTATCGTAAATGGCATCATCGTGTTTTTAAAAGTGGCCATCGTACTAGTGTTCATCGCTATAGGCTGGGGTTTTATCAAAGCTGCCAATCATACCCCATACATTATTCCTGCTAACGCTCCTCCGGCAACATTGCCTGATGGTACTCAATACTCTTATCTCGAATTTTTCCATCACGGCTGGGGCGGGATACTCCGTGGAGCAGGTATTGTGTTTTTTGCCTTCATAGGCTTTGACGCGGTATCAACAGCTGCACAGGAAGCTAAAAATCCAAAGAAAGACATGCCTATTGGTATTTTGGGTTCATTGGCCATTTGCACCGTTTTGTATATCCTGTTTTCATGGGTATTAACTGGTGTAGCACCTTACCAGGATTTTATGCATGCAGGTAAAGAAGCATCGGTTGCTTATGCCATCAGTACTTACATGGCGGGATACGGCTGGTTGGCAACGCTGGTAACTGTGGCAATCCTGCTTGGATTCTCGTCGGTTATCCTGGTGATGCTATTGGGCCAATCGCGTGTGTTCTACACCATGTCTACCGATGGCTTGTTGCCAAAAGTATTTTCTGACTTGCATCCCAAATTCAAAACGCCTTACAAAAGCAACCTGATATTATTTGTGTTCGTGGGTCTGTTCGCCGCTTTTCTTCCCGAAAGTGTTGCAGGCGACCTGACTTCAGTAGGTACGTTGTTTGCCTTTGTGCTGGTTTGCATCGGTGTTACCATTCTCCGTTATAAAGACCCTAATCTTCCGAGACCATTTAGAACGCCGCTGGTGCCTGTAGTGCCGTTCCTGGGCGCCCTTATATGTTTAGCTATGATCGTTAGTCTGCCCTTACCTACTTTGGCGAGTGCTTTTGGCTGGATGGTAATAGGGTTACTTATTTACTTAGGCTATAGCAAAAAGAACAGTAAGCTGGGTAAAATGGGTGATGTTTTGCCTCGGGCTTCGGATTTTGAAGAGAAGTAAACTCTGATTTATTATAAAATAGTAAGGCCTCCCTTTTCTGGGGAGGCCTTTTTGCGTTTAAAGAACTTGTGCTGAACGATCAGCGCCCAGGTGATAAAGTTTAGGCGTCCAGTAAAGCAAATTTTATGGTGGTTACGGCACCCAGCCCCGGCCCATCGCTGTTGATATCAAATGAGCCTGTATGACTTTCTACTATCGATCGGCAATTGTAAAGGCCAAGCCCGGTGCCTTTCTTCTTAGTCGTAAACCCGCGCTCAAAGAAATGTTCGCTTGTTTTTTTGTCAAAACCTTGCCCGTTATCGGCAATCTTCAATAAAATATAATCACTTGTTGATTCCATTGAAACTGAAATGAATTTACTCTCGCTTTCCATATCGATCGCCTCCAGGCTATTCTTGATTACATTCAACATTACCTGCATTAGCTTGGTATGATCGCCTTTGATCACATAGTTACCCGGCTTAACATTTACATTGAATTTCACGCCCTTCTTATCGAAAGAGGCAAAAAGCATCGAACGGCAATCGTCAATTATTCCGCCCAAATTTACGGGCTTGCGCTCCTGAGAGGCTCCGTGGCTACGAACCGATTGGCGTTGTATGTTAAGTATCTCCTGTATATGAGAAACAATGTTTAACAGTTCAGCGATGGCAGTACTCATCTCTTTCTGGTTATCGCCCTGGCTTTTGGCAATACCATCAGTGATAGATACCAATGCCGCAGCTTTATCTGCGCCGATGGCATTTCCGATAGCAGTTTGCTGAGATTTTAAGAACGCGGCAAGGTTGCGTACACTTTCGATGTTATTGCTTTCTGCTACGCGATTAATTCTTGTCAGGTATGATCCGAATCCTACTAATGCGTTACCGATATCATGTAAAACTTCCGATGCGATCTCAAATTTACCTTGTGCTATCGCTTTTTCCAGTTCCTGCTCTTGTTGTAATAAAAGCTGACTGTTCAATATTTTTAGTTCCTCGGACTGTGCTGCCAGTTCCTTGTTTAATTTATTGAGCGCTTCTTCTGCACGTTTGCGTTCAGTAATGTTATGACCCAGTCCCAGTATGCGGCTGATCTTACCATGCTCATCATAAACCGGAACTTTGGATGTAGACAACCAAAACTGTTCGCCTTTTTCGTTACTCAGAAATTCTTCTCTGCCTAGCAGCGGTTCGCCTGTTCGCAAAACATCCATATCGTCTTTATACCCACGCAGACCAGAGCTGTTTGGAAATAACTCCAAATCGGTCTTACCGATCACATCTGCCTCGCATTTGGCGCCTATCGCGGCCACATCTGCCCGGTTAGCTATGATCTTTCGCCCTTCGGCATCTTTTACATAAATGGTATCGGGCAGGTTATCTATTAGTGTACGCAACAAAATTCTTTCGCGCTGTATTTCTTCCTGTGCCTGTTTTTGTTCTGTAATGTCAACGTGGGTGCCGATAATGCTCACGGTACCCTTATTATCGTCTGCTTTAAGCAAGCCGCCTCTTGAGTATATCCATATCCACTTACCATCGGCATGCAGCATGCGGAATTCGCATTCATACATCCCTTCCGGATTCTCCAGGTATTCAGAAAATTTGCGCATTGCTTCCGGGCGGTCCTCAGGGTGAAGTAGCTTTGTCCAGGCTTCGTTTAGATTAAGCCTGTATTCACTGATATCACGGCCCAGCATGGAAAAGTAAATATCATTGCAGTCAACGGTTCCGGTTGCAGGGAAATACTCCCACGCGCCGGTTTTTGACATAGTAAGCAACTGCCGGTATTGTTTGGTGGTTTCTTTGCGGGCGGTCTGTTGCTGACCGTCCTTCGCTGCCTTTTTATTTAAAACTGAACTTGACATTCACTAATTATAAAGGCAATGCGATGGTGAAGATTGCGCCGTTATTATTGGTAACGGCTATTTTGCCCCCATGCGCCGCGATATATTGTTTAACTATAGCAAGCCCCAAACCCGTGCCGCAGTGTTTGTTCTTCGTCACAAATGGCTCAAATAAAGTGCTCATGATATCTTTAGGAATACCCGGGCCATTATCGCAGATCACCAGCATCAGGTGCTTGTTTTCAACCCAGCCAGAAATATGAATTGTCGGATCGGTTATTTTATGATCGTGCAATACATCAGCCGCATTATTTACAAGGTTGCTGATCACCCTTCTCAATTTACTCTCGTCACCCGGAACGATCTGTCCATCGGGCAGGTAAGAGTGGATAGTGATATTAGACCAGCCCTCATGTGTTTGAGCCAATTCGATGGCTTCAGATACAATCTTATTCAGATCAACCGGTACCTTTTGTACGGGTATCTCTTTTAGAAAATCTAAAAAGTCTTCAAATATATTAGATGCCTGCTCAGCGGATTGATCGATCATATCGATCAACTCATTTCCCTCACTTTCCTGGCGCATCATATCGGTCATGAATTTGATGTTTTTAATAGGTGTGCGCAGATCATGCATCACCATGCCGATCACCTGGCCAACAGCAGATAATTTTTCTTTACGGATCAGTTTCTCATTCAATTCAGCATTGCGAATAGCCTGTGCCGCGTTCTGCACAAACAGCTTCAGCAGGTACATCTTTTCCGTCTTCAACTTCTCCTGCTTTTGCAACAGAGCGAAAACATAGTAGTTTTCAAGACGTGCCAGAACCAGCTCATCCAGCTGAATTACTTCGTCTTTAGCAATATTCGCGTTGATTACCCTGTCGGTAAGCTGGTCCACATCCACGCGACCTTCGATAGCCCCTATAGAGATTATCTTTTCATAATGAAGGTCTTTGTCCAGTTTGCCTATCAGCGCCATATCGGTATCCAGCGAGCCGGCAAGCTGCTCAAGTATATTTTTTAATAATGAAGTAAGCTGATTTTTACTTAAACCTATTGACGATATCGATTCGATCAGTTTCTCCAGGTTGCGAAGTTTGTTATAGTCCGTAACAGCCTTTGTTGCTATTTGAATGATCTCTTCAGGAGCATACGGTTTGCAATGATAACCCACATTTTGGCCCGCCTGCTCTACGATCTCGTCGATAGAACGATCGCTATAGGCGGTAACAAAAATGATCTCGGCCTTGGCATCATATTTCCTGATCTCAACAGCTGTTTCCAATCCGCTCCAGCCAGGCATACGCATGTCCAGGAAAATCACGGCATAAGGGTGGCCGTTTTCAATGGCTTGCTTTACTTTTTTAACGCCTTCCATGCCGTTCGACGCTTTATCGACGGTGAAGGCAGGTATACATTTTGTACGGGTGAGCAATAAAGGTTTAGGGCTGCCGAATAAGATATCAAAAGCGCTGTCAATATTGTCTTGTTCTTCCGATTTGCCGTGAGGCATCAGAATGTCTTCGATATTATCCCGCACCATCTCCTCATCGTCAATCACCAGGACAGATGTATTAACTTCATTCATAGAGTTGTAATAGGTTTTAATTCAGAGCTTTTACGATTTTGCTAATAATTAGTTGCGGGTTTTGGTTATATTATAATAATATTATTTAAATATTAGAAGTGTCAAAACAACACATTAAAAATATTTTGAGCTGATACTTTCCATGTCAGTCTTTTTTATCAGATTTATATGTTTAATAGTTTTGTTTGTGTGTACGTTCACATCTTAAAATAAGGGCCTATGCATCCGTTCGTAATGAAGGAAATCCTTTCGGTAACCACCATCCTGTTTGCCATCATCGACATACTGGGTGCTATCCCGGTGATCATTGAGTTGCGGCAAAAAGCAGGGCATATCCAATCAGAAAAAGCCTCAATTGCGGTGCTGATACTGATGATCGGCTTCTTATTCGCGGGTAATGAGCTGCTCGATCTCATCGGATTAGACATACAATCCTTCGCCATAGCCGGGTCGCTGGTAATATTTTTTATAGCGATGGAGATGATCCTCGGTATTCGCTTTTTTAATGAAGAAATGCCGGAAACTATATCGATTGTTCCGCTAGCCTTCCCTTTAATAGCCGGCGCCGGAACCATGACCACTTTGCTCTCGCTTAAATCACAATATCAAACACAAAATATTGTGGTAGCCATCATATTAAATACGTTGTTTGTATACCTGGTATTGAAGAACGTAAAATGGCTGGAAAGGCTGCTTGGTAAAACAGGATTGAGCATTCTTCGTAAAGCGTTTGGCGTGATATTGCTGGCAATTGCAATTAAATTGTTTAGGAGCAATACACATTTGTAGATGTGCAAATGAGAGGGAGTGCAAATGTGCAAATGAATGACCAGGTATTTCGCTAATTGAATTTCATTCTTGCTAATTGATGCCAAAACGCTATTTTAGTGCCATAATTTAATTCTATAAATATCTCTAACCTTATCACGAATGAAAAGAATCTTCTCCGCGCTTGCGATAGCGATAAGTCTATATAGCTGTTCAAAAAAATCAGATGTAGTTACCCCGGTTAAACCTTCTGGCCCCGATACTTTAGTGAAGTACAAATTTGGTGGTTTTATGATGCCCGGTTATCTTGTTGCGACTGACGAGAACGGAAAAATTATCACTTCAGTAAAGATTCAAACTGGCACCTCAGCTTATTTTCTAACGGCACCACAAACCTATCCTAAAGACCGGATTAATATTTATGAAATAGATATACCTACTGATCCTACCCAAACAATATATGTTTTGGGATATCTTCAGGTAAAAAAAGGAAGCACATACGACGCTTCTGTGTATCCAAGGGCAGCCGCTAATTACCCATTGAATATTCATTTGTCAAATGCATCTTCGTTCAATCAGCTTACAGTCTGCACTGATGCCGGCGGGGAAACCATATCATTACTCAGTGACACAGTGCACGCATTTAAGTATTTGTACTATAGTGACAATAGTAAGGTATATGCTTATATTACCAAGAACGGAATACCATCATATCATTTTTTTGATATTCCTAAAGGCAGTCATGATCTTAATATTGATCTTAACCAATGCACCTCTACCATGAATACTATTAATTTTACTATAAATGGTATTTATCCGTCAGTACAGGTAGCCGCAAAAACAGATAAAAATTCAGCGTTTGAATATGATTTGGGAACTTCCTCAACATTTGGCACTGGAACGGTGGCATTTAATTATCCTAAAGAGCCTTTCCAGCAGTATAGCACTATAGTAAGTTATAACAGACTTGATAATAACCAAAACATGCACTATAGTAAGGCTATCGTAGGGCCGGCAATATCAACTGATGCGAGTATTTTTCCGGCAACAATAAATTTCACCGGTACCTCAATGGCAGATTTCAGTGTATCAACAACGGGTACTTATGATTATTACTACGCTCATTTTATAGCCCAAAACATAAGTGCTAATTTAGATATCAACTATTGGTCACCATCTGCAGCTAATTATAAGAATGTTAAGTTGCCTGATTTCTCAGAATTTATCCCGAAGAATTTATTGGACCCAACGTTAATGCGTTTACAGGATTACGGTCTTTACAGGGTGGATGGATTTGATGAAAAGAAGCTTATTTATAAACGTCCAGAAAGCGACCATGATGTAAACATACAGGAGGTTGTACTGCACAACTATTGATAGAAGTTTAAATTAGAAGAATACGGTACCTGATATTTTAGATATGTTTGAAATTCTAATATTTGGAATTCCATTTGTACTGGCTTTTATAACTGCCTATCTGCAATATGCAAGGCGTGAAAAATTGCAAAAAAGCAATCCTAAAATACTGAGCGTATTTACATTTTTGGGCGTATACATTCTGGTGTTTGTTTTAATAGCTGCGATTGCGATAAGCAAGATACATTGTTGACACTTCAGCCTATCGCTGCTGAGTGCAATTAGTTAATTTGCATATCTGCACATTTACACATTTGCACATCATCTCACCAATCTTGCTACAAACATCGTATCCGCCTTATTTTCATAACCCTTTAACACAGTTTGTTTCTCCAGCTTTAAACCGACTTCCTTTACCAGGAAATCGACATTGGCTTCATTCTCGGCTTTAAAGGCGGAGCAGGTGATATAAATAAGCGGTTTGCCTGGTTTAAGGTATTTTACTAGGTTGCGGGCAATGCCTTGCTGTAGTTTTTGAAAGAAGCTAATCTTTTGCGGTTCAAACTGGCTGATCATCTCCGGCGTTCGTCCCCAGGTGCCGGAACCACTACATGGGGCATCCAGGATAATGCCGTCAAACTCATAATTATGAAGTTCAGGGTCTACGTTTTGAGTAAGATCTAATATTTTCCTTTGATACTTGATCAACCCTGCCTGCTGAAAACGCTCATCCAAATTGGCGAGGATAGATTCACGGATATCAGATACCACCAATTTTAGATTAGGCTCCTGTTCATGCAATAACAAACTTTTACCACCCGATGCAGCGCAAGCATCCCACCAGGCATCCCATTTTTCGGGTTTAAAATAGTTAGCTGTTTGTTGCGACGACAGATCCTGCACCTCGAAAAAGTTTTGTTGGGGGAAAAGTGTTTCTAACCGGGTACCGTTGGGTAACGAGAAGCAGCCGTTGCCCTCATCCTTAAAGGTTATCGTCTCTTTGGTAAGCACCGATTTAACATTTTGCTCAGAACCTTTACGAACCCGGATAAACAGATCAGGCTGAACAAAAAAAGACTTCAGAAAGGCTTGTTTATCAATTCCCTCCGATAGTTCTGCCGACCAGGGGAAAACATCTGTCAGCTTAAAATCAGGATAGGCAGTTTTAACCAGCTTGAGTTTCTCGTCGATATCAAAGCCAATACAAAGCGCCCACTCGGGTTTAAAATGCTGTAAAAAGGAGTTTGTTTGTGAGTTGCACAGGAACTCTGCTACGACGAGGCGATCTTCAGTGGGTGTATTGTACAGTGCTTTTCCTAAGCGAAAATAGTTATACATCAAACGGTTGGCCACACGCCTGTCGTTTGATCCCATTTGTTTATTTTGACGATAGAATCCTGGCAAAAACTTACTTAGGGGCGTTTCGGCCGGGTAGCTACCCAATATTCGCTGAAACGTTTTAAGCTGGTTTAGTGCCTTCATTCTGTCTTTTTTAACTCAAAATTATTGTATTCGAGCATATTCACATGGGCGTTAACCCACCCGAGGCCCGGTTTTTTGATAAATCTATACTTATTAAGTAAACCTGTAAAGTCTTTTTTGTCCAATTTTTTCAGATCGTCCGGGTTTTCTCCCAATAAAGCACCAAAGTACAATCCTTCATCAAAACCCATCATAGCATAATGGGTAGGCTCGCTGCGATATGCTTTGCGATAATTGCGAATAAAAGCCATTATCTGTGGCGATTTATAATCTACCCTGTCTGTATTGGTAATATGGGTTTTCAGCCGCTGCAAAAGATCTGGTTTAAGATAGCTGAACTTTACCCAGCTTGGATGTCCAAACAAAGTAACCGGGTATTTTTTCGCAAGAGAATCCAACGAACGCAGTGTTACTACCAGGAATTGCTGATTAGTTGATGGTACTACGAATATATTCTCGTCAGTTGTTGAAAGTTGAGGCACTATTTCATCCAGCTTGCCGCGGACAATAGTCGGAGCGATGACCTTGGTTTTGCGTTTGCTCAAACTATCTATTCCTTTTTTAAAGGGAGTAATGTATTTGTTATCATCGCTATAACCCGACTTCAGGATAAAAACTTTCTTAGGCTTATAATGATCGTTGACGTATGCTGCAGCTCCCCAGGCATGATATTCCAATGGGGTAGCTACGGTTACCAAAAACTGATCCTTAACTGTGGCAGGTGCAGCCGGAGAAAGAGGTGATACCGTAGGTATTACTTTTCCCGAACCCGCTAATACATTGGTGAATGCTTGCAAATCGTCAGGGAATACTGGACCTACCACCAGATCACTGGTACGGATGGCGGGCGTTACTGCCAGATTGCTTGATGCAGCAGGAGCATCTTTCGTATCGTAAACCTGTAACTTATAGTTATACCCTTTTGCAGTAAGCGAATCTAAAGCCAGTTTAAAGCCCTGGTAATAATCCAGCGAAAGATTAGCGCGACTTAAAGTAGCGGGCGTATATTGTGCGCCTGCGTTCAAATCATCCAAAGTAAAAGGCAACAGCATGGAAATGGTAGATACCCTTTCGGCGGTCGGTTTTTCAACGGCTTTTTCAGCTTCCTTTTTTGCTTCAGGCTTGTTGGATCGCACAGGAGCGGAAACAGGCTGCACCTTTGGCGAACAAGCCGCCAATGCCACAATTCCTGCTAAAACTAACCACCTATTCCCACTCAATAGTAGCCGGTGGTTTCGAACTGATGTCATATACTACCCGGTTGATACCTTTTACGTTGTTAATGATCTCGTTTGAGATTTTGGCCAGCAGATCGTACGGAAGGTGGCACCAATCGGCGGTCATACCGTCTAATGATTCCACTGCACGAAGGCAAACTACATTTTCGTAAGTACGCTCATCGCCCATAACACCTACCGATTGCACCGGTAAAAATATGGTTCCTGCCTGCCAAACTTTATCGTAAACACCGGCCGACCGCAAATTGTTGATATAAATTGCATCGGCCTCCTGTAATATGTGTACTTTCTCTGAGGTAACCTCACCTAATATCCTGATAGCCAGTCCCGGACCCGGGAATGGGTGGCGACCTAAAATATTCTGATCGATACCTAAAGCCTTACCAACTTTCCGAACTTCGTCTTTAAATAATGTATTCAGGGGCTCAACTACCTTCAGCTTCATAAAATCAGGCAAGCCGCCTACATTATGGTGTGATTTGATGGTAGCCGATGGTCCTTTTACCGATACCGACTCGATCACATCCGGATAGATAGTACCCTGTCCAAGCCATTTAACATCCTGAACCTGGTGTGCCTCGTCATCAAATACCTCGATGAATACACGGCCTATCGCTTTACGTTTTTTCTCAGGATCGGTTAATCCTGCAAGGGCATCGTAGAAACGTTGTTTGGCGTCAACACCCTTAACGTTAAGGCCCATGTGTTTGTATGAATCCAATACCGATTCAAACTCATCTTTGCGTAGCAAACCGTTATCTACAAAAATGCAATACAGGTTTTTGCCGATTGCGTGATGTAATAACACAGCAGCTACCGATGAATCCACACCGCCGGAAAGACCTAAAACAACTTTATCGTCGCCTAATTTTTCTTTCAGTGAGGCTATAGTAGTTTCAACGAATGAATCCGGTGTCCAATCCCGGGCGCAGCCACAAATGTCAACCAAGAAATTTTGCAGCAATTGCTTGCCATCGATGCTATGGGTTACTTCCGGGTGGAATTGAATACCGTAAGTTTGAGTATCTTTTATATGATACGCCGCAACCTTTACAGTTTCGGTACTGGCAATAATTTCAAAATCATCTGCAATGCGGGCAATAGTGTCAGCGTGCGACATCCAAACCTGAGATCCTTCAGGAACCTGTTTAAATAAAGGATGACCTTTCTCGATATACTGAAGATTAGCCCGGCCATATTCACGAGTGCTTGATGGCAGTACTTCGCCGCCATTGAAATGGGCAATATATTGTGCACCATAGCAAACGCCCAGTATCGGCATTGTTTTGTGATGCTTTGAAAATTCAAAATGAGGGGCGTCTTCCTGGCGAACGGAGTAAGGACTGCCGGAAAGAATGATACCTTTTACTGAACTGTCGATTTCGGGAATGTGGTTGAACGGGTGGATCTCACAATAGATATTGAGCTCCCTGACACGGCGCGCTATTAATTGGGTAAACTGTGAGCCGAAGTCAAGAATGAGGATTTTTTCTTGCATGGGCAAAGATAGGGTTTAGATGTGAGATTTGAGATATGAGATTTGAGATTCTCAAGCTTATCTAATCGTTTGTGACTTTAACAAGTCCCATTGTAGTAGCAACCCAAATTATTTTATCATTTTCCACGCCTATGCCCATGATGACATTTTGGAATCTTCCTGTTCTGAATTTTATGGATTGGATTTTCCCATTGTCTATTTTGACTAATCCGTTATTGGTAGCCATCCATATCACTTTCCCGTTTTGTGATGTTGTTATTTTGCGTACCATTTGATCCGGTAAGGCTGAATTACTCCTGTCAAAGTGTTTCCAGTGATCGTCTTTTAAAATAGAAAATCCGCCTTTCCCAAAACCGCCACCATACCCGATATACAATTCGCCATTATCCATAAATTTTAACGCTCTTACTGTACCCAATTGTAATTCTGAGTTTTCTTCAGTTAGCTTTTTCCATTCCTTTCCGTTGTATAATAATAAACTATTATCACAGCCAACGGCCATTTGATTATCCTTGCCCACTGCAATGGCTAATACATGATATTTATAAGTTGAATCCCCCAGCATTGTCAACTTCGACCATTTGGAATTACTATAGACTATAATCCCGTCTGAAGTCCCGAAAAACATTTCCCCATTATTACCTTCACATACATTAAAGATGGACTTGTCTGCAATAAGAGGTTTGTCAGGGACGCAGGTTATCCAGTTGTTTCCATCAAACTTTGCAATGCTATTCTCCGAAAATATCACCCAGGTATTTCCTTTTTTGTCAGAATAAATTATTTGTCCTTTTGGACTTGTTATCGGCGAATTTGATTCGTTGTAACTTTTAAAGTTTTGCCCGTCATATTTAACCAGGCCTTCGTTCAGGGAATGCATCCATTTATTCCCATCGTGATCTATTGCTATACCCCAAAGGTTGTCATCTGGGAGTTTTGAGTTAGTATGATCTATTATCTCGACTTTTTGAGCAAAGGTTAGAGAAAAAGGTATTAACAGAATCAGAATAAGGCCAGGAATTTTCATTTAGCTAAGATAAATAATAGCTGTAAAAACTATGTGTTCTAAATCATCCCCTCCGGCACCGAATGCAACGCGATACGATTCCCCTCCGTATCCAAAAAAACGGCCATGTATCCATGCTCTGGAGAAATTTGTGTTTTGGGGATGATAACCTTCCCGCCGGCTACTTTTACTTTGTCGAGAACCAATTGAACATCAGGGTTGCCATTCAGGTAAACCAATGGGCCACTTTGGGCCGATGGTTTGTAAAAATCGCCGCTGCTACAGATGGCTCCGCCTATACTCATCGGACTTTCGGTAGGAAACATCCGCATTTGTAATTGGGGCATATCCAGCGGAATCATTTTTATATCGAAAATGATTTCGTAAAATTTTTGGGCCCGATCGAGGTCGGTCGCCGGGATTTCGAACCAGCTGATTGCGTTTTTAAATATCATAGGGTCAGTAGTTAATGACCTAAATATATGTAATAAATATTAAATATTTGTTGAAATTAAACTATAAGGAAATCTCGTATGTCTATATAAAGACTAATAAAAAATAGATATTTTAGTTGCCATGTCACTAACCACGCGTTTAGCCACCTTTGAAGATGTTGACGAATTGCTCGAACTGATCGCCGTATCAGCCCGTGGGTTAAGTAATGGTTATTATTCTGACGCTCAAACAGAAAGTGCTATTAAATATGTTTTTGGCGTTGATAGTCAATTAATACAGGATGGTACTTATTATGTGGTCGAATCAAAAGACTGCCTGGTGGCATGTGGGGGCTGGAGTATGAGGAGTACTTTGTACGGAGGCGATCAGCATAAAAGTGACATCGATCCGCTGCTTAACCCTGCTATAGACGCGGCACGTATACGCGCATTCTTCGTTCACCCCGACTGGGCGCGACAGGGGATAGGCCGTATGCTGATAACGCATTGCGAAAAGGCCGCACATCAGTACGGGTTTACCAAAATGGAGATCGGCTCAACCTTGCCCGGCGTTCCGCTTTATGAATCGATGGGGTATCATCAGTCTAAAAAGATCAGTGTGCCCTTACCCGATGGCGGCCATTTGCCGGTGGTAAATATGAAAAAGGATTTAAACCTTTCGCGCGGTTAAAGTCAAAAGAACTTTAACCGTTTCAACCTCAATATGAAAGCTTTAGCATTTTTATCGTTCCTGTTGATTTTTATATCGACAGCCGTTACCGCACAGCAAAAAAACGAAAGCATTATAGTCGATCATACGCGGCGTGAGTTTATTACTTACCTACCCAATGGTGTTGGCGATAAAGCACCTGTTATTATTTCGTTGCATGGCAGATTGGGCAAGGCTGTAAGACAGATGACATTTGCCGATTTCAGGCCGATTGCTGATAGGGATAAAGTGATCATTGTTTGTCCGCAAGGAATTGAGCGCAGTTGGAACGATGGCCGCGGCACACCTGCCAACTCAAGAGGGATTAATGATGTAAAATTTATTGATGAGTTGATTACTTATATAATAAACACTTATCATGCTGATCCTTCCAGAATTTATGTGACAGGGATGTCAAATGGCGGCTTTATGACCTCACGATTGGCTTGTGACCTTAACAAACGCATAGCGGCGGTGGCTGTTGTAGCAGCATCAATGGACCAGGATATAGGCTACCAGCCTACCCAACCTATGCCTGTAATGTATATACAGGGAACAAAAGATCCTTTAGTGCCATTTGCCGGAGGAAAGATGAAGGGAGCTGGAGGAGTTGTTTACAGTCACGAAGATATTTTGAAAAAATGGGCGGCAGTTGATCAATGCGATAGCAAACCTGTGCTAACCAATTTGCCGATTTTGGTGAGTGATGGTACCAGCGTGCAAAAGGAAGAATATTCGGGTGCTAATGGTATGAAGGTAGTGGGTTTTACTATTGTGGATGGCGGCCACGTCTGGCCCGGAGGAACGCAGTATCTGCCTAAATTTATGATAGGCCAACTTTCTAAAAACCTGAATGCCTGCGACGAGATATGGAAGTTTTTTAAAGAAAACAGGCTCAGCGTAAACTAAGCCTGCTCTCTTTGGCTGATATCTTTGTTATTTTATCGGAAATAATACACCAAAGTTGATACTCGATCTTTCGCTTTGTATACTGCTGCCGCCGCTGTCTTTGAATATATTATTGAAGCCTGCCTGACCGTCTGCTTCAATAAATAATTTCACATGGTTTGATACCGGGAATTTTACACCAATACCCGCGTCAAAGCCCACTTCAGTGCTGTTGAAAGCAGATTTAATGTCTACTCCGCTGTTGGATGATTCGGTAGCATTCAACAAAAAGCCAACGTACGGCCCGAAGTGAAGGTACCAGTTCCTTGTTCTTCCAAAATGCCAATTGGCCATTACCGGAACAGTTAAGTAGTTCAGGTGAAAGTTTACGCCATCTACCTCGGTGCCGTCGTCAAAAGAAAGGTAGCCATTACCCCATCCTTTTTGATCGTAAATCAGCTTTCCTTTGATACTCCACCTGTTGTTGAAATAATGTTCTGCAGAAAAACCAAGGTTGAAACCGCTGTTGTAATCGCTGTGGTAGTTTGAGCCAGACTCGTAAACGTTAGCCGCATTATAGCCAATATTAAGGCCGAATTCGTCTGAGGTTCTTGTTTGTGCGGATGCCGAAAAATAAATGCCGAAGGCAATGATTAGTGTTGATAAAATTTTTTTCATATACATTTTGATTTAGGATTATGGACAAAAGTACCACTTATCTGCATAAATTGTATATTGATGATGCTTGAGGTAGATATAACTCCGCAAGTTCCGGGTTTTATGGCGTTGTTGGCCGGGGTATTTTTGTAGTGTTAAATAGATAAAAATGGAAACACAGGAAACGATCAACTATCAGCGCATTGCTGACGCGATCAATTATATCAGGCTGAATTTCAGGGATCAACCCAACCTGGATGACGTGGCGGAGAAGGTAAATATGAGCCCGTTCCACTTTCAACGAATGTTTACCGATTGGGCAGGCATCAGTCCCAAAAAGTTTTTACAATACCTGAGTGTTGAATATGCAAAAGGCATATTAAAAGAGAAACAAGCCACACTTTTTGATGCCGCTTTTCAAACAGGTTTATCAGGAACCGGGCGTTTGCACGACCTTTTCGTCAACATTGAAGGTATGACACCGGCCGAATATAAATACGGGGGCAAAGCGCTTACCATCAATTACAGCTTTGCCGCAAGTCCTTTCGGGGATATTTTAGTAGCCTCGACAGCCAAAGGGATATGTTACTTAGCTTTTGCCGATGATAAACAAGCAGCATTTGCAGAATTGCAGGCCCAATTCCCGAATGCGGCTTATCACCAGGTGGTAGATATGATACAGCAAAATGCTTTGTTCATCTTTAAAAAGGATTGGTCGAAGCTGTCAACCGTAAAACTTCACTTAAAAGGCACACCGTTTCAATTGAAAGTATGGGAAGCCTTATTGCGCATTCCGATGGGTGGACTGCATACCTACGGATTAATAGCACAAAATATTCACTCACCTAATGCAAGCAGAGCAGTAGGCAGCGCCATCGGCGATAATCCCGTGGCCTTTCTGATACCTTGTCATAGGGTGATCCGCTCGACAGGCGAAATAGGTGATTACCATTGGGGCTCAACCCGTAAATCGGCCATCATCGGCTGGGAGGCTGCGCAGTTGGATGTAGCGGTATAAACTTTTAAAGCTCTGTGTCCCTTCGTGATATTCTCCGTGCTCTTTGTGGTTGAAAATTTACCACAGAGCACTAAGGAATTGCGCAAAGTTCTCAGAGTGAAATCATTAATTCTATGAAAGAAACAATTAACCAACTGGATTGGAATGCCATATCCAGCCAGTTGAATGAGCATAGCTATGCTTTAATAAAACAAGTAATTACTATTGATGAATGCGATCAGCTAGCTAAAGGATATGACCAGAAAGAACTATATCGTAAAACCATCAATATGGAACGCTACCGGTTTGGACTGGGAGAGTATAAGTATTTCAATTATCCATTGCCGGTAATTATTGAGCAGATGAGGCAGAGCATTTATCCTCACCTTGCCAAGGTAGCCAATACCTGGATGAGGGTGTTGAATATTGATAAACGTTTTCCTGGAACACATCGGGAGTTATTGGATGAATGCCACACTCATCAGCAAACCAGGCCAACGCCTTTGATACTGAGATATGACAAAGGCGGTTACAACACCCTCCACCAGGACTTATATGGGGATATTTACTTCCCGATGCAACTGGTGCTGTTTTTAGATGAACCGGGTAAAGATTACGAAGGCGGGGAGTTTGTGTTGATCGAACAGCGCCCGCGAGCGCAGTCAAAAGCAATTGTGCTGAAACCCGGAAAAGGGGATATGCTGATCTTCACAACCAACTTCAGACCTGTAAAAGGAAGCAAAGGCTACTACCGTGTGAATATGAAGCACGGCGTAAGCGAAGTGACTTCGGGACGGCGGCATACTTTGGGTATTATATTTCATGATGCAGCATGATTAGACACCTGGAGTTAGGAGATACTGCTTTCAAAAGATTTCGCAGGCTTAAAGGTCTGATCGATGAAGGAAAGATTCAATTTGCAGGCAATAAGAACCTGAGGATATACGGCACGATACGTTGCTCATCAGGCAAAAGAATGAAAATAGAGAACCGTGTATTCTTTAAGTCGGCAGAGGAAGCAATCAACGAAGGTTACCGCCCATGCGGACATTGCATGCGACAGGAATATCTGCAATGGAAGTTAGCTAAAAATTAAGCTTCTTACCTTGTTGCGGATAGATGAGGTTTAGCTGCAATTTATTTTCCGCAGCAAGCTGTTTTTTGAGGCGTTCGATATTAGCCTGGGGCGGTTTTACATGAGTTACAACGATGTTAAAGCCTTTCAGACTTCCTGCCCCGCTTAATTTTTCCAATTCATCGAGTTCCTTCATTAACCAACGCGGCGTGAGGTGGCCAAATAATGTTTTATCTGGCTGCTCATCCGGGAAGGATACTTCGATCATAATCACTTTCAATTTTTTCTCTTTGATTAGTGGAGCTATTGCCTGCCACAACAATTCCAGGTTGTGGCTTTTTTCTATCTCGTCCGGTCCGGTATCGCCTAAATACAGAATATAATTATCCTGGCTTTTAACCAGAAATGCAGAACTGGTAAGATTTGAATGGCTCAACGGGAATGCCCTTACCGTCATCTCAGTATTCTCTATAGGCGTTTCTTCTGTGGGGTTAAGTATCTTATAGTGATACTTTTTCAGTTGCGGTACCTCGCCCACATCAGCAAAATTAGCCCAGCTTTTCCAGGTAAAATAGCGGGTTTTAAAAGTCTCAATACAATCTGCAAAGGCATATATATTCTTTACGGTATCATCCGGCGAATTGATGATCAATCCTGATAAATGGTCCAAATGGGAATGAGAGATCAGGTATCCTTTTATATATCTTCTCAAAACCTGTTCGGCAGGGATGTGGAAGACTTTATTCTCAACAGCCTTTTCAATACCGTAATGAATTGTGCCGGCATCAAGGCAAACGTAATTGTTGCTATTGACCGGGGCCAGCATATAGGCTGACAAGTTGCTTTCGTCGATTCCTCCCTTAACGCCCAATGGAACTACTTTGAAAGTATTCTGACTAAAAGCCGGAATGGTTAATACCAATAAAAAGACTTGAAAAAGATGCTTCACTATACGCATTACAGGTTGCAATTTGTTTGCCCCGAAAATACGGATCAGGCTTTTTAAAACCGAACTATTTAATAGGATTATGCGAGCGAGTCGGCGCTGCTTTTAAAGCTAAGAACATATCTTTTGGTTAAGCACTTCTGGCAGAAATAAACTTTTACAGGCAACCAAAAGAGCAGTGTTTTTAAGATAAGGCTGCGGCTAATCCTGGTATCCAATGACTGGTGGCAGCGCCAGCAGGTTGATGTATTGCTATAATTCTTTTTGTACGTGCTCATATCGGGGTATCTTAAATACTTATGATAGATACAAGCAAATGGCCCGAAAAGTTTTGGATTTTTATAAATAACAGCAATAATACAGTGTTCGAGTTAGTTTATTTTCGATTTTAATTAGTTTTGCCCCTCATGAAAACCAGTGGAATTGTTGCCAAGGCGGTAAGCCGTTTGTTTCTGTTGTTGTTGGTATTGGCTGTAGTCCCACTTTTCCAGGTGGATAGGGATAAACTGCAGCATCTGTATATTACGGCCCATAGCAAGTGGCTGTTTGTTTTTCCTATAGTTCTTGTTAGTGGGTTTGTGTATTTCCTGATTCGTTGTATGATACACAAATACAAGGAGCCCGATTCAAACTGGCTGCTGGTGATCAATACGCTCGTACTGATGGCATACTGCGCTACGCTATTTTCGAAGGTTTATCAGCTGACCATGATGCACTGATCACTCAGTTTTCATAGCTTTTTCTGCCGATTTCTTGTACTCGTAATCCCCGCCAAAAAGGAATCCCCACGGCTTCAGGCTTTCTATCCGGTCGAAAATGATTTTCAGGATAGCGATTATCGGTATGGCCAGGAACATGCCCGACAGTCCCCATATCATTTCACCTATTACAATACCCAGGAAAGATATTAACGCGTTCAACCGCACTTTGGAGCCAACTATAGTTGGTAGTAAGACGTTTGAATCTACAGCGTGCAAGACAATGACACTTATTATGACATATAACACATGCTGCGGATTGCCGGTCGCAAAGGTGATAAGCGAACTCAGGAACAATGCCGTAAATATCCCCACATAAGGCACAATGTTGAATAAGCCTACGATCAGGCCAAGCAGCATGGCGTATTTAATACCAATCAGCAAAAAGGCTGCGCAGGCAATGGTTGATACTACCACCATTTCGAGCAAAAGTCCTAAAATGTATTTCCGCAGGATACTCTGAATATTCTCAACGATGTCAAATACAACGGGAGAATTATCATCCCGAAAAACCCATACCAAAAAGCGTAACAGCAGTTTCCTGTAAAGCAATACCAGGAAGGTGAAGATCAGGATGAAGGAGTAAAACAACATCAGCGATGAGACAGCGCCTAAAGTTGTCCCTATAACACTGCCGCCGGATGCCATTAATTTGTTGGTAGCGTTGTGAACGTAATCCATCTGTTTATCCATATTGATATGGAAACTGTCCTGCACCCATTGCCGGATATCATCTATCGATTGTCCTACCTGTTTCTTTAGCATCGGCCAGTCATCGGCCAGTTTGGATATTTGTGAACCCACCAGGTATAATATGCCTCCTATAAAAGCTACCAGTAAAAGAATGGACAGAAGCGCTGATAAACTTCGGTGAAACTTAAATTTCTTCTCAAAAAAATTGCAAACAGGCAACAGCAGGATGGCAAACAGGAAACCAAAAATAAGCGGGTCGAGCAGGTCTTTACCCAAAACAACAAGGTAACCCAGCGAAATAAGGCCGACCATAACCAGTGAAAGCTTTTCGTAAAACGGGGCTGCAACTTTTTTGACGCTCATAGGGGGGATTTTCAGCAAATTAACATCGGTTAATTAGCTAATGTTTTTTGAAGATAATATAATTATTCTTACTTATAAAATACCAGCAATCCTCTCCAGCAGTTGGCGGATATAATTGTCTACGATCTTTTCAGGTTGTTTACTAAACGTCAGGGTTGACCGGTTGGCTAATATAACATTAAATGATATGGCCCGGTGTCCCAAAACAGATGAAAGCCCGTAAATGCCTGCGGTTTCCATTTCAAGGTTCGTGATACGCTGCCCATTCAGGTTGAACTGTTGCAAGGCAGTCATAAACTCAGGGTGAGCAGTATGTGCCCTTACCTCGCGGCCTTGCGGAGCATAAAAGCCGGGTGCGGTAAAGGTTATGCCTTGTAATGTGTCATGCCCCAGTTTGGATATCAATCCGGGATCTGCTGACGCGATATAGGGAACAAAACCACCATCCTTTGGCAAAGCTGATTTAAGAGCATCTAATAATTGCTGTTCTAACGCAGTGTTCTCTCGTTTATAATAATGCATTAAAGTGTCCAGCCCAAACGCGGCTTTCGAAACCAGCAGACTATCAACAGGTATATCAGCTTGTATAGTGCCAGAAGTGCCGATACGGATAATATTCAGTTTCCTCAACTGTGTTTTGGGTAACCGCGCTTTCAGGTCGATATTAACCAGCGCGTCGAGTTCGTTCAGAACGATATCTATATTATCTGTACTGATCCCGCTCGACATAACGGTTATTCTCTTCCCGCCAATAGTGCCAGTATGGGTAACAAATTCACGTTTTGATTTTTTGAGTTCGATGGTATCAAAATAACGGCTCACCCTGGGCACACGGTCTGGGTCGCCTACGGTTATTACCGTATCGGCAAGATCCTCCGGTAATAAATGCAGGTGGTATACGCTACCATCTTTGTTCAATATCAATTCGCTTTCGGCTATCGGTTTCATTGGCGGTAAAGGTAATCAACCCGATGATAAAACCGTTCTGGTGACCATTTGTTCCTTCAATATCATCTACTATAAAAAACATCACCATGGCAAAGTATTCAGAAAGAGCAGGCGAAAAGGTTGAGAAGACCATGCACGAAATGAAAGAAGGCAGGTTAAAAAGCGGCAGCGGTAAAAAAGTAACCAGTAAAAAGCAGGCAATAGCTATCGGTTTGTCAGAGGCGCGAAAAGAGGGCGCAAAAGTGCCTAAAAAGAAATCCTGATTTCCATTAAAATAGCAGAGGCACCGCGATATATCGTGGGCCTCTGTTGCGCAAATGCCAAAATCAATCTTATTACTTTTTCTCCAGGACGGTTTTTACCCACTCATCGAGTTTCCCATCCTTCTCTGTTTGTGTCAGCCCCTCCATTTTCTTGTCCCTGACACGATTAGGATCGCTGTTATATTTATCGATCATAGCTTTTATTCCCGCAATATCGCCTTGGGTAGCATTAAAATCGCTCTTATGTTGAAGTGCTTCTTTCGTATATCCTCCCATAAAAGAAATAAGCAATTCAGTATTTTTTTTGCAATATTCCATCAGGGCCGGACTGACTGTTAGGCTAACAGATGGGCTTCCGGTAAGCCAGGCGACAAGGAATGCATTCGCTTTTTTCCTTTCCGGTTGTTCGCCCCACGGTGTTTGCTGAAGCCAATCGATGGTCTTTATAAGATCCGGCTCATACTTTGCGTAGTCCTCTTTTGCTGCTAAAGTATAGCCTTCGGGAACAGGTGAGGTTTGACAAAATGCTTTGAAAGTGAGTGTCAGGAACAGTACCAGCGATAGGAAAAAGATTTTTTTCATAATGATTTAGGTTTGGTTTAAGTATTTATAAATATATGAATATTTTAAATTCTTTATACTTAAATATAGTTTGGGGCCTTGCCGACATTCTAGGAAGTGGTGAATGCATCCAGTATCTTCATCAACGTCACCGCCTCTTCAATAGGGCAGGGGTTTGGTCCCTTATCCCTGAAATAGTTTACGATCTTTTCGATCATAGGTTGCTGAATATGCTCGGGATGGGTAAAGTTTACGGTTTGTTCTTCGTAGATATTTCTCCAGCTAACGCAAGTGCCGAAGAATGGGAAAGTGATGCGACCTTTGGTGCCAATGATTTCGCAGCTATCCACCACTTCGCTTTCAGCCACATTAAATGACCAGGATCCATTCACTACCACACCATTTTTAAAAATGATCTCCCCGCAAACATGGTCGTCCGCAGGTGTTGCTTTGGATTGATTTAAGGAGTACCCATGATATTTCTCAGGCTCACCGAAATAATAGAGCATCAGGTCGAGCTGGTGAGGGGCGAGGTCGTGAAAATAGCCACCACCCGAGAATTCTGGCAAAACCCGCCAGTTGGTTTCTGAATTGGCAATCAGGTCGGGGCGGAGTGTCTTCCACATCCTGATCTGAACGGTACGTATTTCGCCGATGGTTTGATTGTCAATTAACTCCTTTACATACAGAAACATCGGTAAAGCACGGCGGTAATGAGCCACCGTGAGTTTGCCGTCGTATTCCTTCACGGCATCCGCCATGGCCTGGGCTTCCTGTGCGTTGCGGGTAACAGGCTTTTCAACGTAAACACCCAACCCCTTTTTCAAAGCAGCAATAGCATATTCCAGGTGGTTGACCGGCGGGGTAGCTACAGACACTGCATTAACTTCGGGGTCATTTAACAGATTATCAGCATCATCATACCAGCGGCTTACATTATGCCTTGCAGCATAATCCGCTGCTTTTGCTGCATTGCGGCGCATTACTGCTACCAATCTGCTATTATGGATCTTGTTATAAGCCTGTCCGCTCTTTTTCTCAGTCACGTTGCCGCAGCCGATGATACCCCAATTGATGTTATCCATAGATTTATTTCAGAATATCCTCGATCTTCGCCAGCTCTTCTTTTGAAAACTCAATATTATCAAGGCATTTTAATGAATCCGCTAACTGGGCTGGTCTGCTGGCACCGATCAATACCGAAGTAACGCGATGATCTTTTAGCAGCCATGCTAAAGCCATCTGAGCCAATGTTTGTCCGCGTTCAACAGCTATATCATTTAATTTTCTTGCCTGGTTTACACGTTGTTCAGTTACCTGGCCTTCCTGTAAAAAACCTGTTGATTTTGCAGCTCTTGAATCCTCAGGAATACCATGCAGGTATTTGTTGGTTAATAGCCCTTGCGCCAGTGGTGAGAATGGGATACAGCCCACGCCGTCTTTTTCTAATACATCCAGCAAGCCGCCTTCTACCCAGCGCTCGAACATTGAGTATTTAGGCTGATGGATCAGGCATGGGGTTCCTAGTTTTTTCAGGATCGCAAATGCTTTTTCAGCTTCATCAGCAGGGTAATTGGAGACACCCGCATAAAGTGCTTTTCCCTGACGAACGATCAGATCGAGCGCGCTCATGGTTTCTTCCAGCGGCGTTTCAGGATCTGGACGATGATGATAGAAGATGTCTACATAATCCAACCCCATACGTTTTAAACTTTGGTCAAGGCTAGATACCAGGTATTTTTTTGAACCCCAGTCGCCATAAGGGCCGTCCCACATGGTATAACCCGCTTTGCTGGAGATAATCATCTCATCGCGGTAGCCGCTGAAATCTTTTTTCAGGACTATGCCAAAGTTTTCTTCTGCTGATCCCGGCGGCGGACCGTAGTTATTAGCCAGGTCAAAATGTGTAATACCGCTATCAAATGCCAGGTGAAGTATCTGACGGAAATTTTCCATCACATCCACACCACCGAAGTTGTGCCACAATCCCAGCGAAACAGCGGGTAACTTAATGCCGCTGCGTCCGCAGCGACGGTATATCATGTTGTTGTTGTATCTGTCTTTAGAGGGTAGGTAGGTCATTGATTTAAAGCTTTAAATGTTGCGGCTTAAAAGTAATATTTTAAAATAAAACCAGGTGTAAAATAATTGCTATTAGTAAGCCGGTGCCGGCATCGCCTGTATGTTATTCAGCTGCATTTGCGCTTTGGCCCAACCACGCAAAAGTGACAGGAAAGGAAGCAGTTCTTTGCCCGACTCAGTTAATGAGTATTCTACCTTTGGCGGCACTTCTACATACACTTTCCGTTCTATCAGGCCGTCATCTTCCAGTTCCCGCAAGGCTTGGGTAAGCATTTTGGCGGTAACGCCTGTCACCGTGCGACGAAGTTCGCCGTACCGGAATGTTCCGGTTCTTAATCGCCACAATATTCTGCCTTTATATTTGCCGCCGATGCGTTGAAAGGCATAATCAATGCCACATTTGGGTGCCGGGTGTTTTGTTTTCTTCTCCATTATTTAAAAATTAATTGAGCTGATAACCAGGTTGGTAACTATTTGGTAAGCAGGTTACTTTTTGGTGCATACTTGATACACAAGCTATGCAAATATAGCTTTGCTGCATGAAAATAAGACTTTTGTTAAATTTTTGCCTGCTGGCATGGGGTGCCACAGCTTACGGACAAAGCACCCCGATCAAACAAGCCCCAGTCGCCATAGCCGGTACTTATTCATTGGTTTTGGTAGATAATTTATCAGCCAATGGCAGCAGGGTTCATTTATATGGCGACCATCCGCATGGTATTTTAATAATGGATGACAAAGGCAACTACAGTCTGCAAATTGTAAGCGAAGGGAGACCAAAATTCGCCTCAAAGGATAAGAGCAAGGGAACTGATGAAGAGAACAGATTAGCTATACAAGGCTGCAATGCACATTTCGGGACTTATAGCATCGATACGCTGAAACATACGGTCACATTCAATATTAATTGTGCTTCTTTTCCCAACTGGGAGGGCACCAAACAAGTACGGCCTTTTGAGTTTGACGGGAAGATGTTTAAATACACAGTTCCTGCACCAACAACCGGAGGTTCGGTGACAGGTGAGGTCGTGTGGAAGCGGGTGGAATAAGTTAAAGAGCGTCATGGCGAGGAACGAAGCCATCTCTTTGCTATGCAGATCAGTGACCTGGTATTTGTTGAGTAACGTCCAGCTTAAAATTCGTGCTGCGTTGAATGTCCTATGTAGAGATGACTTCGTTCCTCGCCATGACGTGAGGGGGATATCTAAACAATCTCCGCAACAACAAAAGTACTTCCGCCCACAAACACCAAATCGTTTTTATCAGCCTGGCTTTGCGCAGCTTTCAATGCTGTCTTAACGGACACATATATTTCACCATGCAGGCCGAAGCCTTCAGCTTTTTGTTGAAGTAATTCAGCATCCAATCCTCGTGGGATATCAGGTTTGCAGAAATAATAGGTGGCATGTTTGGGCAGCATAGCCAGTATTTTGCTGATATCTTTATCGTTTACCACACCCATCACAATATGCAGATTTTCGTGGGGTGTGCTTTCGATGTTTTTTAAGACTTCGGTTATGCCTTCCGGATTATGGCCTGTATCACAAATGGTAAGCAGATGATGGTTCAAGGTCTCCCAGCGGCCATGTAAGCCGGTTAGTCTCTTCACCGAGCCTAATGCTGATTTAACCTGTTCATCGCTTATAGCAAAGCCTTGACGACGCAATTCCTCAACAGCAGACAGAACTGTTTTTGCGTTCTTCAATTGGTATATACCGGGTAAATCCAGTCGCAAGTCTAAAGTCTTTAGTCCGGAGCCTTTTTTCTGAATTTCAAATTCTAAATATTCTGAATAGGCTTCTGACTTCCGCTTTCCGGCTTCCGCCCTCAAAATCTCCCATTCTTCCGAAGCAAAACTGATAGGTGCATTTTCGGCTTTAGCTTTGTTGATAAATACATCAGCAACTTCAGGCTGATATTCACCTACAATAACAGGAATGCCAGGTTTAATAATCCCTGCCTTTTCACCCGCTATAAGCGGTAATGTATCACCAAGCATATTCATATGGTCCCAGCCGATATTGGTTATCACTGAAAGGAGAGGGGTGATGATATTGGTCGAGTCAAGCCGTCCACCTAAGCCGACTTCAATTATCGCTATATCCACCTTAGCTTTCGCAAAAGCATCAAAAGCCATCGCTACGGTCATTTCAAAAAAGGAAGGTTTGATATCCTCAAAATCTTGCTTATGATCTTCTACAAAATCGATCACATGTTCTTCGCTGATCATCTCGCCATTGATGCGAATGCGCTCCCTGAAATCGCGCAGGTGAGGGGAAGTATACAATCCAGTTTTATAGCCTGCAGTCTGTGAAATGGCCGCGAGCATGTGCGAGGTTGAACCCTTGCCGTTGGTACCTGCGATATGTACACTTTTGAACTTTTTATGTGGATCGCCCAGGCGTTTGCAAAGCTCCAATGTATTCGTCAGGTCTTTCTTAAAAGCAGAAGCGCCATCCCGGGTAAACATAGGGAGTTGGCTGTAGAGGTAGTTGAGGGTTTGTTGGTAGTCCATTTTTCAGTTGGCAGTTATCAGTTGGCAGCGGGCAACCGATACGAATGCAAAGCTATGCAATTAGGAAATGCAAAATGCAAGCAGCATGTGCAAACAGATTATTTTACTCTGAACGTAAAAATAATAGTACCAGACTGGCTATCAGGAGCATTGTCTGATCTGTTTAATTTAGAGTTCAGGGCGGCAGTTTCGCAGCGCCGAACAAGATTGTTATCAGAAATAGTAGTACCGCGACCCGCTTGTGCGTAGATCACATTACCGTTTTTATCTACGCGGATATCAACTACCACCTTACCGTTATGGTTGTTGTCGTCGCTTACACTTGGAGGCGACACAAAATTACGGTTCTCCAGCCTCAATCCTCCATTACCAGAACCGGTGCCATTATAGTTATTGGAAAGGTTGGAGCCATTTGGACTACCCTGGTTACCAGGTGTATTAGTTGTTCCGTCTCCATTACCTGTTCCGCCTGTCGGCTTACCTTTATATAACGCGTTCTGATTAACGGTCGGCTTGGCAGGTTTGGCAACAGCTTGAGAAACAGGGGCAGATGTAGGTTTTTTAGCATTGTCTTTTACTTCAGGCGCATCCTCTGTAGTTTGGGTAACTACCTTTTTGTCACTGGCGGCTTCCTGGGTTTTTTGCGGAGTAACCGGTGCTTTAGTAATTTTAGTTGGTTTTGTATGATTGGGTCTTTCAGATTTCGAAGGCTCTTCCGTACTCATATAATCATCGCCCATACCCTCATTAGTGGTGCCATAGTTAACCAATATGCCTCCCGTGCCCATTTCTGGCGGAGGTGGGTTATGAAACACGATAAAATAGCACAGAGCGATCAATATTCCCATAATGATGCCCGTAGCTACAAATGCTTTCGGATAATTATTCTCTTCCTGGTAAGCTTCCATCTCTCTGTTATTTACGTAGAGACGCAATGCATTGCGTCTCTACAACAAAACTATCCTTTAGGTTCTGTTGCCAGAACAAGTTTTATATTCAATTTCTGTGCTACGTCCATCACCTGCACCACGTCTTGTATGGCTACGGTACGGTCTACCGATAAAACTATTGTCAATTCTGTTGCGACGTTTTTGAAACTCATTAACGTAGTTTGCAAATCCTCAACCTTAACTGGTTTATTGTTGACGGTATATTTCAGATCCTTATCGATGGTTATCGAAATGGTCTTTTTAGAAACGGCCTTGCCCGACGATGATTTTGGCAACATGAGCTTGATCACGTTCGGGTTGGTAATGGTCGACGCGATCAGGAAGAAAAGTAACAGAAAGAACATAATATCGTTCATTGCCGAGGTGTGCACCTCAGCCGATACGCGCTGATGTCTTTTTCTTAAATTCATTTGCTTGGTTCTTCTAACAGGTCGATAAATTCAATAGCGTCGGTTTCCAGTTTCAAAATTACTTTATCTACCATCATTTGCAGAATGTGATAACATACATAAGCCACAATACCTACCATCAAGCCCGCTGCAGATGTTACCATCTTCACATACAAACCACCAGATATAACGCCCATACTGATGTTGTCAGTCTTTGATATATCATAAAATATTTTGATAACCCCTGCAATTGTACCCAGGAACCCAAACATCGGCGCTATACCGGCTACGATACCTAAAATACTGATGTTTTTCTCCAACTTGGAAACTTCCAGCTTGCCCACGTTCTCAATGGCGCCTTCAATATCTTTTATCGGGCGACCGATACGCAGCAAACCTTTTTGAAGCATACGTCCAAGCGGAGAGTTGCTGTTACGGCAAATCGCGATAGCCGATTCCAGCTTACCGGTTAAAATACTGGTACGCACCTGGCTCATCAGGTTCGACTCATCCTTTGCTGCTTTACGTATGGTAAAGTATCGCTCAAAAAATATTACCAGCCCCAGCACCGCCAGAAATCCTATCGGGACCATTACCCAACCACCTTTTATCAGCAGGTCGCCGAAACGCAGGTCATCGCCTTGTCCGGGTACTAAGGGTAAATGTTTTGATGTGTCGGCCAGTAGTTTGTGCGCCGTATCAGTTATTTGTGCTAATAGCATCATTGTTTTGGTTTATAAGTTTGTACTAAAATATCGCCTTTTCTAATCTTCGTAGCATTTAGTATGCTATCTCTAACCCTATCTGCTACCTCTTTATCAAAATAGGTACCTAATGTAATTATGTAATTTTTACCCTCAATGTGTTTAAGCATACGGGCTTTTAGGCCCAGGCTCTCATAACGGTTGATGATATTATAAGCCTGCTCAGATGATTTAAAAGCTCCTGCCAATATCTCGTAATGTAATACTGCTGCTGTATCAACTGCATTGGACTTACTTGTATTGCCATTGCCTGTAACCAGCGCTTGTGCCTTGGCTAAAGAATCCTGTTTGGTAGCCACTGCAACTTTTTTAGTTGTATCTGTATTGTCAGCTTTCTTGTCAGCCGGTTGTGCAGCGGTAGTATCTACAGCCACAAAAGTCTGCGGTTTTTCTTTGGACTGATCGAACCATTCGGGTTTATATTTATAAAGCCCCATTAACGCCAATAAAGCGATAATCAATATAAGCAATACCGCTATCCAGGTATTGTTGCTATTGCGTTGAACCGGCTCCTCGTAAACGTATTCCTCAACTGGCTCTTCTTCCTTCTCAATAACTGTGGGCTTTTCAACTACAGGCGGCACCTCGGCAACTGGCTGCTGTTCAACAACCGGAGGTCTCTCAGTCTCTACCGGTTTCGGCGGTGGTGGAGGGATACGGTCGTTAACCAGTTCTTTCATAACCTGATCAGCGATAGATAATTCTTCTTTTTTCTCCTCAGCTTTAACAGGCGGCGGAGGGGTATATCTTACTGATGGTTTTTCTACTAATACATCTACGCTGACAGGTTTCAAACCAAAAAATGCCGGGTCGCTTTCTTTAGCCAGGTTATCCTTAAAGCCAATGGTTGAGCCATTCAGATATAGCTGACCTAATCCGGCTATATCGACATTCTGTGCAGGTATCTGTTGCTTTAAGCCATTGACATACTTATCAATAAAATATTTTGCCGATGCCAGCGAAATGTTTTTCTTATCCGAAATGAATGTGGCCAGCCGGTCGTTAGCTTTTGTTTCCGGATCGAAATTTACCTTGTGGGTGGGAGGGTAAAATTTGTTTTCTTTCTCGTTATAGTAGCCGTTGATGCGGGTGTGAGCAAAATGACCGATTCCGGGCACATTTACTTCACCTTCTAATCCCAATAGTTCATTTATATATACGGCTAAATCCATTCCGCTAAAAGTAACAGTAAATCACAAATCACACAACTCAAAAATGAGCCGCTACACCACCGAAAATATTGAAGCCATATGCCTGGTAATTGCGCCAAACTTGCGGGTTACTGTTCAAAATATTGTTTACTTGTCCAAAAATTGAAAATGTGTTGTTTATCTTATATTCTGCACCGCCACTCAAGTCAGCAAATGATTTGATAGCTACCGGCAGGCTATAGGTTCTGGCAGTTGCATTACCCGTAACAGTACTGCTGATGAAAGTTTCGTCGTAAGTGCTGCCCCTGAATAATAAAGTTCCGTTAATAGTTAATTGTGGTGTAATATGTAATTGTGTACCGGCTGTCAACTTAAATTTAGGCAGGTTCCATGGTTCGGCTTCACTGGCCATTTTATAGTCTTTATATTCAACTTTACCGAATACATTAACGGCGTCTGAAACTTTAACATCCAATTCGCCATTGATGCCGGTGATGGTTGCGGTCCCATTGTCATACACAATACCGAACTGGTTATGATTAACTGAAGTTGAATCGAGTATCATCAAAGGCATATTCTTTACCTTGTTGCGGAATACGGTCACTTTAAAACCGACACCGGGAGCAACTGTACCTTTTAAACCGGCCGCAATATCCAGCCTGTCAACAGAGTTCTGGATCGGGCTATTATCAAGTCCTGTAACAGTGTTCCGGATTTGAAGATTGTTTTCGAGGAAAGGATTATCTTCCGACAGGTCGCGAAGCGACGTTTTATTTACATCACCTTTTACTTCGGCAAACAGACGTACATATTTTGGTATCACCTGGAACTCCAATCGGGCAGCCGGGAAGATGTATGCTTTGCTCGTCGCGCCAAATCCTCTAACCAGGTTCAATCCCGCGTCGATCTTATAATTATCACCCTGGAACTTCAAATAAGGATTCAACCTAACCAAATTGTTGTTGATAGAATATGCGCTGTCTTTTTGAGAGCTCATATCCAGCGAAGCACCTAAACCCGCATAGAATTGTTTAACAGTTTGGTTAATAAAGCCGCTTAGTACAATGTTGCTTTCTTTGGTAGCGAAGGCATTACTCCAGGCATAGCCGTCTATTTTAGCTGCATAAGTAAAGGCGTTTTCTTCATCCTTAAACCTTTTGGCCACTTCAACGCCACCGCTTATAGTATTAAAATGCTGTGCCAGCGGACTGTATGCCTTTGGCGGATTGGCAGGATCGAAACCGTAGAAATAAGTTCCCCTGCGGTTATATCCAATGCGGGCGGTAATGTTGTTATCGTCAAGAATGCCTTTGATAAATATATTCGCTTCATCCCGGCTTTCGTTCTGCTTAGGGATACTGCTGCTGCCCGACTGTGCAAAGTGCCTTGCATAACCGCCCACCTGCATATTAGGATCCTGTTCATTGCTGATATAAACCTCGCCAAAAGTGGTTTTTAAGTTACCCACTCCTATACGTGCATAGTTATTTGAAGGCACAGAATCCTGTTCCTTCGGCATTTGCATAGCGGCCAACTGGTGAATATCTGTATTGCGCTCCAAACGTTTATCTAACGGGAAGTAAGTTAAAGGCGCTTTGAAAGGCGTTTTATCTTCCAGGTCAGGGTTACGACGGATCTTAACCGCATCGGCCAATACCGGTTTGTATGCTGTAGTTACTATTACCTCTTCTGATAAGCCACCGGGGTTTTGGTTTTTAGCCTGACCTTGTGCCTGCCCGCCCTTTTTGGTGGTATCCTGGGCTGTCGACGTTTTGGCAGCAGTCTTTGGCTTTTCCGTCGGCTTCTTTGTTGTGGTCGTCTTTTTAGTAGTAGTTTTATTTTGTGCGTTAGCAGGAGCAAAGTAAAATACTATTACTAAGGTAAGCAGCGCGTATATATATCTTGATCTGATCATTGCTTGTCTTTTCCTATTTCTTTGTTATCCTGTTAATTAATTTTTAGTTGTGTCCGGCTGGGTTTCCTGCTTGGTTGTATCTGGCTGGGTCTCTTGTTTGGGCTGAGACTGTTTAGATGCCTTAGCGCTTCCCGGACTTATTCTATTCAGCTTATCCTTCGCTGTCTGTAAAATTTCATCATCGCCTTTGTAGTTGTCAATGATACTTTGCAATGTTGCTTTCGCCTGGAAATTATCTTTCATCGCTACATAGTTGTCAGCCAGCAGGATGTAAGTTTTAGCTACCCAGTAATCGTAGTTTGGCAACTCTTTCACCAGATCGAAGCAGGTTTTTTGCGAAGCTTTGTACTTGCCTTTGTTATATTCTATCTGGGCAATGTTGTACTTGGCCTCAGCAGCAGCTATAGTTTTGGTATTGGCTACAGTGTAGTCAAATTCCTTAACAGCCGATGTCGTATCGCCTTTTTGCATATAAGCTATACCGGCATATAAACCTGTTTTGAACTTATCTTCCTGCGATGATTTCTCATAGTCACGAACCAGCTTGGCATATTTCAAAGCATCATCCGGACTCTTCATTTGAGCGTAGCATAGTAACAGGTTGTTGATCGCAAATGAGTAATCGGCTTTGTATTCTGAGTTGATCTCCAGCTTCTTCAGGTAAACGATAGCCTCGTTGTATTTCTTCTGAGAGATTTCCCAGTTAGCCATGCTGATCAATGATTTCTCAGTATAAGCGCTGGTCCAGTCGTTCAATATCACATTAAAGTCGGCTACTGCCTCGTCACCGCGTTTCAGGTTGATCAGACTTTGACCTCTGAAAAAGTGCACTTGCTTCTCGTATATCGGCTTGGTCGGGAACTTATCCAGGTAGGCGTTTACTGCCTGAATTGTTCCGGCCCAATCTCCCTTCAGGTAAAGGTTGTTAGCTGCGGTATACATAATGCTTTCCTGGTCAGCAGCCGTATAGTTGCCGATAGGGGTAGATTGTGCATAAGTAATAAACGTTTGTGCATCACCTTTATCGGTGTATATCTTCTCGATCTGTTTCAGTGCCTGTTTAGCCTCGTCGCTTGATGAATAATCGGCTATCACTTTCTTGAACGCTTCAACAGCCAGGTCATCATTGCCGGCGTTGTAATCAATCAAACCGATAGTCACCAACGCACGCGGGATATAACTGCTGTGCGGATACTTTTGTATCATGGCTTCCAGATCTTGTTTCGCTATTGAACCATCATTCTTCAGGAAGTACGTATAAGCGATCTCGAATGAAGCATCATCTGCATAATCTGAATTTGGGAACTGGCTCAATACGTCGGTCAGCGTGCTGATCTTTGAATCAGGCGAGCCTTGTAAGCCCTGTATCATACCGCGTTGGAACAAGGCATAATCCTCACCTTTGCTATGCTGTGCGATGATCTTGTCGTAGTTTTCGCGGGCCTTGCCGTATTCTTTTAATACGAAGTAGCTGTCGCCTAAACGGGTGATGGCATCGTTGATGGTGTTTCTGTCTTTTTCGTCACCTTTCAAAAACTTTTCAAAATAGGTAGCCGCTTTTCTGTATTGCTCATCGCCAAAGGCTGCATAAGCCAATGCGTAATTGGCGTAGTTGTATACCGAGGTTTCGCTTGCGGCATCTAAATCCAAAAAGCGTTCGAAGTTTTGTACCGATTCGCCGTATTTACGAACCTCGAACATCGCTTCTGCCATCCAGTATACCGTCAGAGCTTCAGTCTTTTTATCAGATGGATTTTTAAGCGAACGCAGGAAAATACCGATCGCGTTTTCAAAGGCGCGTTCGTTATAAAACTCCAAACCACGATAGTAGGTCACCTTTTGATAAGCCGCCCTTGCACTTGCCGATTTATTAGGAATAGGCTCTAATATCTCTACAGCTTCTTTATAGTTTTTCGAGGTTAATAGTTCTTCACCAAGTAAGGTCTTTACTTCATCGTTCCTGCGCGATTGCGGATAATTCTTCAGATATAATCTTGTCGCATCCAGCGCCTGAGTGTTAAAGTCGAGTTCGTAGGATAGTTTGGCATACTCATACAAGGCATCTTCCTGCAATTGTGGGTCAAAATTCATTTTTGATGCTACGAAGAAGGCATTGCGCGCGCTTTGCTTATTCTTCATTTTCAGGAAAACATTACCCAGCGTGTAATTACCGTTTTGTGCGTAGATATCGTTCTGGTCGACCAGCTTTTCTAATTCACTGGCCGATTTTGCGTAGTTACCTACTTTGAAATAGGCATAACCCATCTGGTAGCTATCCTGCGTGTTCTGTGTTTTCCCGCGATCCTGTTCTTCAAAGCGACTGTAATAGCTTACCGAGTTATCATAATCAGCCTTAGCGAAGTACGAAGCGCCTACTATGCGCAGCATTTCAGTTTCGTGCTGCTGATGGGTGCTTTTAAGGATCGGCACTGCATAGCTGATTACATCATTGTAGCGTTTATCCAGGAAGTAAACAGCAGTGATATAATATGGATAGCTGGCCTCGTATTTTTTTGAGTTTTTCAGTTTCTCAAAGTTTACCAGTGCCAGGTGATAATCTTTATTTAAATAGGCTATATAAGCGAAATAATAAGTCGCATCCTGTGTGTATGGCGACTGCTCATTTTTTACTTCGCTGAACAGCAGCTGCGCGTTCTTATAATCGTTGGTTTCAAAATAAGCGTAGCCTTTGCGGAATTTATATTCAACAGTCTCGCTGCCTATCAGGTCGCCGGCATTTACTTTGTTGAACCATTGCAGGGCCTCGGTGTATTTTCCCTGTTTGAAGTAAAACTTACCGATCTGAAAGTAAGCCACTTTTGCCAGCGGGTTTTCAGGATGCTCTTTAATGAACTTCATGAAAAGGCTCTCAGCATCATCATTCCCCAGCTCAAGCGAGCATACCGCCTCGTAATACTGTGAATTTTCCTGAACCAGCGTAAGCGACGACTCAAATTTAGGTTGAGTGGTTGTTTCCAGTCTTGAACGCTCTACCAAACGGAATTGCTCAGCTGCGGCAACATACTTACCTTTGTTAAGCAGGTCGGATGCGGCGTGATAAGTTCTATAAATTTGGAAAGAGGGGTCTTGCTGGGCTCTGGCTGTTAGCGTGAAAAATACAGGAACAAGAATAGCGGTGTATTTCAGTTTGGTCATAGCGCAAGATATCAATATGCGAAAGTAGTTATAACGCAAAAATGCAATCCACACAAGTAATTCACAAATGTGAATAACACTTTTATTTTAGTGAACGACAAGTAAAAGCGTATGTTATTGATGTGGAAAACTTTATGAATAATAATATTAAATATTGCCACCACTCAATAGGTTTATAATCCAGTTATTTTAAATCAGCAATGTCTTTTAACCGCGGTATCGTCTTAATGTTTTCAATTGTTAGTATTTTGCTGTGCGGGGCATCTGGTATTAAACAGAAAACCGATAGCACTATTGTACTTCGTGATGAAAAAATTAATTTCACCCCGAAAGAATTTTATATAGCGGATGTTGCGGATGAGCGGAAAGACCGTAACTCAGTAGCCAGTTTGCTTGTTCTCAATCCGGATCATTCTGTCGCCACACAAAAGATGGATTTGAAGGATGGCGCCGTAGCATCCATTAGACAATTTCTAGCACGGAACCTGCATCGCGATGCGAGTCTGCGGCCGGTGATGATCACGCTGAAAGAATTTAAGATAACAGAGACCAAATTACCCAACGGACAGGTAAGCGGGCGATTGGGTATTATTTTCGCGTTCTCGCTCCAGGCCAGTTACCGCACAATTCATTTGGTGGATTATACAGGTGGCATTCGCTACGTCCGCCAGGCAAATAGCGCAGTTGATATAGAAGCAATTTTGCGGCAGGGAATAGAAGGTACGCTGGATTTTTTTAATACCTGGATAAATAGTAATTCGCAGACCAATGCTTTGCTGGCAAAAACGGTAAAACTACGGTTTACTGATTATACCGAAACGCCGGAAGGGGATACTATTTATTATTCATCAAAACGCCCGCTTACCTGGGACGATTTTAAGGACAGACCAAGAGATAATCATTTTGAGGCTGAAGTAATTCCTGTAATGGGTTATACCGAACAGAACCAGGTAGCAAACGGAATTATTTATGTAGATATGGCGATCAAAGTAAGTGTAGCCAAAAGTGATTGCTGGGTAAAAGGAGAAAAAGATGATTATGTCCTCAATCACGAACAACGCCATTTTGATATCGAAAAAATAGCAGCCGAACGTTACAAGAAGAAGTTACTATCTATTAAACTCCCCACTGATAATTTTTACGGCCCAATCAATGTAGAATATCTCGAAGCCTTGCGCGATGCCACACGAATGCAAAAATTATACGATGCGGAGACGAGACATGGGGAGGATCGGGTAGCGCAGGCAAAATGGAATGAGGAGATTGATAAGGAGTTGAAGGAGTTTGGGGTGAAGAAGTAGATAGGCAGTATTATAATCGATTACAGCGATGCCTGGCATCATAGAATTTTATTGTACTGGAAACAATTATTACTTTTATAGGCCTTAAACTATCACAATGAAATATTGGTATATATTACTTTTCGTTTTACTAAATAGTGCTCTTTCTGCCCAATCCAATAAAAATAACATATATAAGACATGGGTTTCAACTAAGGTAACTTACAAAGATGGTAGGTCGTTGCCAGATGAGCATATTCTTAAATACGTTTATATAAAATATCAATTTTATCGTTCAGGTGTTTTAAATACCTCATTAGCTTACTATGAGCAAGGCACAGAAAGCTCTTTTGAAATTAATGACGGATATCTCTATACCAAATTACCTCAGGGTGGTATTATGAACACTTATCGAATAGAATCGCTAAAAGATACTTTGATTTTAACACAACGGGGGCCTAATGGATTTGATGATCCTGATAATCTGAAATTTTATTTCGTCCCCGAACCCATTTATCAAAATAGCCTTACGTTACACTCCGACGATATTTTTTCTATCCGTTTACAAGATACAATCTATAAACAGTCTCGTAAGATATATGCTAAATATAAAGGACAGAGCTTTCAAAAGTACATATACGAGGGCATCAGAGATCAGATAAGCATGGATGGTCGCGCCGGGCATCTGGTGGCAACATTTATCGTATCTAAAACAGGTATTGCAGATAGTGTGAAAATATTGGAAGGGATAGATGATGAGTTTAATAAACGGTTTATTAAGGTGTTTAATCGATCAAGGAAAGATTGGAAGTCAGCAACACTTAATGAGAAACTAGTGTCGGTACAGATGACAGTTGAGCTTCTCTATTCAACTTCAGCTGCTACCATACCATCCTATTTCGCTACGCAGAAAGCCAATGAAGCTTATGGGAATAAAGATTATGAGGTTGCAATTTATTATTACGACAAGGCATTGCAAGCTAAACCAACAGATAAAGAAAATCTTTACAGGCGAGGAATGTGCAAATTCCAATTAGGAAATAAAGATGCCGCTTGCGAAGATTGGAATAAGGCAAAAGCAATAGGACTTGGTAACAACATCGCAATTGATGCTATGATTGAAAAGTATTGTAAATAAAATTGCCTAAAATGATTTAAAGTGCATTTTATCCTCACGGCATCTGCGATACAGATAGCACATTCCATCTGGATCTTTAAACTAGGCCCCTACTGATTTAAGTCTTCCGCAGGGCGACTTAAATCATCAATAGAAATGAAGGACTCCGTCCGGTTATGCAAACGAAAAATTTGTTTCCGAAACAACAGTCAGGTAACATGAGATATTCACGTGCAAAATACCGGACGGAGTCCTGCGATCATGTCTGATTTAAAAGTAAACTCTTAAACCAGTGCGAGTAATAATTTTATGCAAAAGGCTGAAAGCCCGAAAATAGTTGCGTTGCCTCTGCTACTTGCGCCACAGGAATATAATCACACACTTCGGCATATTTCCCCCACATTTCCAAAACAGCTGGATTAGTGTGTGCCTGGTCAATTGCTGCCTGGGATTTCCATTCAAACACTTCTATTATAGTTCCGTCTTTTGCCTCCATCATAATCGAAGCTCTATCTGTCACCAAGCCCTGGGTTTTTAAAGTGGGCAAATGCCCGCGCATCAATTCTTTCAATCCATCTGCCTTACCAGGTTTCGGCTTATAGCAGGCAATTACTATTCTTTCTTCCATATTTCTAAGTATTTTTTGATTTAGTATTATCTTGTATAAAAGTAAATTCAAACAGCCACAAAAAATTGTACAATCTATCTGACTTGACATGAAAGCTGATATCAAACCCTATCGGACAAACTTTTATATGTGGCATGGGGTTTCGGCTATGTTCTTTTCTCACTGTGTTACCCATGTGCATAGTCATAATACCATGCAGATCATCGTCGATTTGCAGGATGGGTTTAAATGCCGTATTGCTAACGGTGAATGGCAAAATCACAAAAACCTCATCATAGGCGAAAATGTGATCCATCAACTGGATACCAATGGCAGCGTGCAGTTGCTTATCTATCTTGATATTGAAACGTCTGCGGCAAAACAGATCAAGGCCAGATATATGGTTGGGAGAGAATCATGCGAACCAGGCATCAATTTTTTTGAAACTATCGACCCGAAGCAATTGCAGGATGCAGTATTAAAACCTGATCCCGCGTTATTGCTGAATGTGGTTAATCAAATATTGAGTATTCTTTGTGAAGAAAGAGATGGACGAAAGGCGGATGAGCGGGTATTACGAATGCTTCAGATGATAGCAGCAGATCACCCTGAAAAATTAACAGTTTCGAATCTTGCTGAACGCATTTGTTTATCAGAAAGCAGGTTGAGGGTTTTATTCAGAGAAGCTACAGGGATGCCTGTTTATCAATACCTGATGTGGGCGCGTATACGCTTTGCCATCAACCGTATTATGAATGGCTATGCCGTAAATGAAGCCGCATTAGAAGCCGGTTTTACAGACAGCAGCCATTTTCATAAAATGATGATCAGGATGTTTGGGATCAGCCCATCACAGTTTATCAAAAGCAGCCAGTTTTTTAATATTATTACCTGCGATAGTTCACCACTAAATTTTGAAACCAGCGTCTATAATAAATTTGGTGAAGTGGGAAAAATATATCGTTAATCCGACTATGCTATGAGCAGTGTATACGAAAGAATATTAGCCTTTAATAAAGATAGATTGCCCGATATAGTCCAACTCAAATATACGGGCATGGCCGAGAAAGTCTACCGGTTTTACCGGGGCACCTGTCATTTGTTTTACGAGGATTTTTGCAAGGCAGAACATATTCCTGTGTCGCCACTAACCTGGATATGCGGCGATCTGCACCTGGAAAACTACGGGAGCTATAAAGGAGACAATCGTTTAGCTTATTTCGACCTGAATGATTTTGACGAGAGCGTGTTTGCACCTTGCCTTTGGGAAGTGTCACGCATGGTAACCAGCATATTTATAGCTTTTGATAACCTCGGTATAAAAGCCGAGAAAGCATCTAAAATGGCTGAGGCATATCTAAAAACTTACTCAGCCAGACTGGCGACTGGTAAGGCGCTCAGCATAGATCCGCGTATCGCCAGCGGAATTGTTGGCATTTTTCTGACTAAAGCAGATCAACGTAAGCAGAAAGACCTGGTAAAAAAGCTGACCATTCAAAGAAAACATCGTCTGCACTTAATAACTGACACCAGGCATTTTACGATAGAAAATGAAACCTACAAGAAAGAGTTGAGCCAGTTTATCGATCACTGGATGGAAAACAGTGCGGCGAAGGAGTATAACTATAAAGTGATTGATTGCGTATTCCGGATAGCAGGAACCGGAAGCATAGGGGTAAAGCGCTATATGTTTTTGTTGGAGAGTAAAAAGAACGGCAAGTACCTGCTGGTTGATATGAAACAGGCGAGGCCGTCATCCGTGCAACCTTATCTTCACGTAAAGCAACCAGAATGGCAAACGGAAGCTGTGCGCGTTACGCAAATTAAACAGCGTATGCAAAATGTATCAGTGGCGCTTTTGGGGACGGGCATGTTTAAAGGCGATAGCTACGTAATACAGGAGATGCAGCCAACAGCAGACAGGATCAATTTTGAGCTGATCAAAAACAAGTATGATGATATCCGCCTGGTGATAGAAGATATGGCACTTTTAACAGCTTCGGCACAATTGCGCAGTACCGGCAGGCAAGGTTCGGCAATTGCAGATGAGCTTATCGAGTTTGGCTATAATACCAATTGGCACGAAGGGATATTAAAATATGCCCAAAAATATGCAGAGCAGGTAAGGCAGGATTATGAGCAGTATGTATCAGATTACAACGCGGCGCAGAATGGCTCCAAGGTCAGAAAATAGACCCGTTGAAAAGCAGTGTGAGGCAATATTATGCAGCAGACAGGCTCAGGGCAACCTTGTCAATCAGTTCATTAATATCAAAAGGTTTTGCCAGGAAATCTACATTAGCCCCCATCGCCATAAACCGGTCTGTTAAACTGTGGCTAGCCGATACGAATATGACAGGGATATCTTTAGTGTCACTATTTTCCCTCATCGCTTTACATAATTCACGGCCATCCATATTGCCAAGCATAATATCAAGCAAAATAAGATCGGGCTTGAACTCGCGGATACTATCAAATAATAAGGCTCCGTCTGCCAGGGTAACTACTTCGTAATCGTAACCTTCAAGTATCAGCTTAATTATCTCTAAGATATCCTCGTTATCGTCAACAACTATAATTTTACGCATATAAGTAGATGTTATTCTTAGTATTACGGTAATATTAAGGGTAGAAACAACAATAATTGTACCACACACGCTATGTGTTAATAGCACACATTGAAAGCGCTTTTTAAATTTTTGGTTAAAATAAATAGTCGGAAATTTAGGACAGCGTCTTTCCTTTTTTTAGTACAAATTCTGTACTCAGGAGTCTTCGCTTTTCTTTTTGACCATTACATACCTGGCCTTTTGGCACTTAGCACAAAAATATACCCGTAAGGGAAGGAAATATAGAAATGTTCGGACAAACCAGTTGCGGTGCAGCTGGAAATGATAGGATGAGCCGCATTTACGGCAATACCTTACCGTAGCGGGTTTTAATAATGTTGCTGTTTCTTCTTGTTGCACTAATACAAAACTTAATTTCTCAATCAGGTAAAATAGTACCCGTTAAAACAATTGAAAATGAATAAGTTTTTTAAGAGGGGTATTGTGCCCTTATATGGATTTGTGAAGTTAAAGGTTTCCTTTTAAGAAAAAAAATTTAGCTGATTAGATCGTTCACTTTATTGATAAGTTCAACCAGGTCAAACGGTTTGTTGATGATGGCATCGCAGCCATAAGCCAGTATTTCGTCCTGGTGGTTAATGTATGCCGAAAAAATAATCACCGGGATATCGTTGTACTCCGGGTGTGATTTGATCTGCTGACAAACTTCGCCGCCGTTTGTGCCCGCTACCCGGTAGTCCAGCAGGATCAGATCAGGAACAAATTCCTTCACCAGCGACATAACCTTGTCGCTCTCTGCCGTGCTTATTACCTCAAACTTTTCGTATGATAAGGTTTCCTGAACAACGTCAAGAATATCCTGGTTATCATCTAAAACTAGTACACGTTTTAACATTCGCTTAAAATGGATAAAGTCTAACGCCGAAAAGAAATTACTGGGGTCGTGTAAAAAGCTCAGTTGTGAGCAAAGCTTGGGCTAAAAATCTTATCGAACTATAACTCACCAAATATAATATTTTTTTGATTATATAAAATATGTTTAATGTATTAGAATTATCTAATTTGTAACATTTGCTTTACATTTAAAAAATAATATTATTAAATAATATTATCTAAAACGCCTCGCCAAGTCCCAGTATAATAGCAGAATAGCCCTGGCTTATACCATAATCTAAAGCAATATTGGTATTTGACTTTTTATTGAATTTAATACGCAAACCCGTACCGCCGGCCGGCCGCCAGTAAGTAAACTTGTTGGTAGTAAGTTCTGATACCGAATTGACATTGGCGAAGACAACAAAGCCTAATAAGCCATTATCTGTAATATCCCGTCTATACTCAGTTTCAAAATAAACCAGGCTTTTGCCGCGATAACGGTTTTGCTCTATACCGCGGCCCGATCGCTGGTACGGATCCCACCCAATACTTGGCAGGTTGAGGTAGGGGGTACCATTGCCAAAGGTCTTCCAATAGTAGGTCCAAAAGGCTAATACATTATGCTCATTGCTAGTGGTAAGCGAAATGTATTTTCGCATATCGATATAGATGGATTGCCAGTTGGCGTCGCTGCCGAAGGCATGGGTATTTAAGCGGTATACTACACTGGTATAGGCGCCCGGCAAGGGGTTAAACTGGTTGTTACGGCTGTCATAAAGTAAATTAGCTGTAAAGCCGGAGGAAAAGGAAGTCTGCGCTGATGAGGTGCCGTAGGGATATTGGGTGAATTTTTGTAATGCGCCCGGATTGTTGGTTTCGATGTCCATATAGACATCCATATTGTAACCTACCCCGGCATACAGGTAAGAAGTGATGCGCTTTAATGCACTTTGATAAAAACGGAAATAATCATAGTTTACTACGAATTTATTGAACTCCGGTGTGCCGCCACCCAGCCCCCAGGTGTTTTGCGGGTATACCAGGAAACGTGTATCGCCCTGGATGGTCCAGCTATTATTTTTTAGCCATAAACTGGAGCGGAATGGAAAACCATACCGCCCCCTAAAATTAAAATAGGGGGAAAAGGTTACTGATGAAAGATAAGTGGTGTTGCGTTCGCCCAGGTAAAAGCCTGCCGTAGTAGCTGTAAATACGGCTCTGCCACCACCAGGAACAGCGGATGATAATGGTAGTATCGAGAAGTATAATGATCTGTCCTTTTGGCCGGTATCGATTTTGTTTTCGATGCGAAAAAATGATTTCCCTATATCGATCAGGTCTCTTTTCCCTGAAGTATCTATCTGCTTGCTGGGGTCGATGGCATTTTGCGCATGCAATGCCAAAGGAACGATAAGAAGGTAAAGTAAGAATAGACTTTTATACATTATTCTTTTAAGACACAACCCGGCCAAACAATTTGTTTGTGACTTATTTGTGACATACGATCACTATAACGCAAAACGCTACAAAATCACATCAAGATTGTAAGAAAAAGAATACTGCTGCCGAAAACTGGTTGTTTTTGGATGCCGTATTGTGATCGCCCGGCACATAAGATACCCTTGAGCCCGGGATCATTCTTTGCAGGCCGATCTCAGAACCATTCTCCTTGTCCTCGCTTCCCCGGATGATCAGCACCGGTTTAGTTATTTTTGACAGCTCGGCGTGGCTCGTTGTTGGCTGATGCTTTTGCTGCATCGCAAGGGCCGGAATATCGAAGTTTTGAGTATGGATATACTTCATCATATCATCAAACTCATGGAAGTTTTTACTACCCATCAAAGTCGCATAAGCGTGCAGTCGTCTGGGCCACTGCGGGTCGGTAAATCCATCACCCATGCCGCCCATTACTGTTTTATTCACCCGTGTATCCAGCACCAGCAATCGTGAAGCGATGATCGACCCACGCGAGTAGCCCACTATATTATATTTGGTGATATTTAAGCTGGTCATCAAACCCATAATGTCTTTTGCTTCGGCATCATTGCTATAGGCTTCATCTGTATGTGGTTTGTCTGATTGTCCGTTACCCCGCAGATCCAATATGATCACTTTGTAACCGCCTTTGATCAGATTGGTATAAACAATGCTCTTTTTCCACCCTTCGCCCGTTCCGCAAAAGCCGTGAATAAGCACCACCGGGGTTCCTGTCCCCTGCACTTCATAGTAAATTTTGGTGCCATCAAAAGAGGTGTAGAATTGCCCTGCAGCAGTCGTTTGAGCGAATGAATCCAGGCTAAAAAAAGAGATCAGTATGATCAGCCACAAATGGGTTTTCTTCATAGTTGTGATAATTGACGCCAATCTAATTATTATACTTTATATTTTTAAATAAAAGTTCGTGGTATTGAAAGCGATTTATTATATTTGGGTATAAGCCGTTTTCTCCACTAAATCTGTATGTTATGAAAAAAGTTTCCAATATTCTTGCTCGTAAGGGTTCGTCTGTAGTCACCATCGCTGCGTCAACTTCCGTATTAGATGCGCTGAGATTGATGGATGATCGCAACATCGGATCGGTGGTAGTTACCGACGAAAATGGCCAATACCAGGGCCTGCTTACTGAACGTGATTACGCCAGAAAAGTTATACTAAAAGGCAAATCATCTGACGAAACTTATGTTCGCGAGATCATGACAACAGATCTGCCGCACATTATACCAGATAATTCAATTGAAACCTGTATGCACATCATGAGCGAGAACAATATCCGCTATCTGCCGGTATTTAAAGGCGATCAATTGTGCGGTATTGTTTCCATTAATGACCTGGTTACCGAGACGATCCTCTCGCATGAAGAGACCATAGAGCAACTAAGGAGCTATATCCAGTCCTAAAATCTCAGGAAATAATATGTGGGCTATGTCCCGGTGCGTCGCTTTTACTATTAACAGGCACTTCTACCTGCTTTAACCGGATATTCATATCGGTAGGGAAACTTATTGTAACCGCTTCGCGAACTTTGTTTAATTCGCTAGGCAGGTCTTTATCGCTGTAACTTTTGCCGCTGAACAATATTTTTTCATTATCCTTATTCTCAACCAGGTCAAAGCCGCGGCCATTCCATAAGTAATCCTGGTCATCTTCACCTTGATATATGATATTGTAATCTGCCATCGTTATATACTAACACCGCTATCGGATTTTTAGTTTTTTTCGGCGTAAATTAGCAGGGTAACCAATTATAATTTTCTGCGATGGATTTCTTAAAAACAATTTGGAACGAATTTCTTGGTTTTTGGGGTTTTGGTAATTTGATCGATATTCTGAAATCCGGCAAGTATGAAGAATTGCTGACCTGGCATGGTATAACTTCTGCCTTAGGTCCTCTTATACCGTTTCTATTGCTTCTCGAGATCATCCGCGGCGCTTTCTTTAAGCGGTTTAAAGTGATCGACTATAAATTGTCTTTTTTTACTTATGTATTCAATGCTTTTATAGGGCGATACATCTCATTTGCTATGGTGGCGCTGTGTATGGGTTTGTTCGAAAAACATGCTATACTGAAAACTACCTTCACCTGGTATTGGTTTATTTATGGATACGTGGTTTGGGAGTTGGCGCACTTTGTTTATCATTTCTTGGCCCACAAGGTGAGGATATTGTGGTGCCTGCATTCAACCCACCACGCCCCCACGTCGATGAATTTATCAGTTACTTACGCCCACTTCTTTTTGGAAGGACCTTATGCGGATATTGTACGTACTACTATATGTATTTTATTAGGTGTGAACCCGGCGGTTCTTTTGGTGATCATGTTTATTGACGGCGTCTGGGGCGCATTTATCCATATTGGTGAGAATTTGGTCAACGATGCCCGGTTTGGGTTTTTAGGTAAGATGGTACTGACACCGTCTTTTCACCGCGTGCACCATGCCCGTAACCCGCTTTATATGGATACCAATTTTTGCAACCTGCTGAATATTTGGGACAGGGTATTCCATACCTACCAACCCGAAGACCGCAAAATACCTATCGAATATGGCATCACCCGCCCAATGAAGAAGAACAGCTTTCTTGATGCTTACTTTGGCGAGATAGTGGCATTGGCAAAAGATGTAGCAAAAGCGCCGGGTATCAAAAATAAGTTTCTATACATCATCATGCCGCCGGGTTGGAGCCATACGGGTGATCATAAAATGTCGAGCATTGTGAGGAAGAAGTATTTTGAGGAGCAGACTATAACTAAAGAAACTATTGTAGTTGGAACGGATAAAAATGGAATATCCCGGGAAGCGCTATCACAATAATTAAGCTTGTCATTCTGATCCGCTAGCCAGCGGATCAGAATGACAAGTGTAATCCTTCAAATATTACAACCCATCGAACACAAACTTTTCCTTAACAAGAGGTTTACGCGGCAAAAGTTCGGGCCTGTTGGCTGCCTGGTATACAAATGAGGCCACAATAATAGCCGCCTGTTTCAGGTCGTCCATTTGCAGGTAATCATAAGTATCCATATTGGTGTGGCGCGTTTTGGTCGCATAATCCAGCGGGTCCTGAATAAACTGGAAACCAGGTATATTTGCCCAATCAAACGACAAATGATCTGTTGAACCTGCGTTGCTTAAGGTTACAGTTTTAGCACCCAGGTCATTAAATGGCGCCAACCATTGTTCAAATATGGGTTTTACCTCCTGGTTTCTCTGTGCATAAATACCCCTGATTTTTCCGGTACCATTATCCAGGTTAAAATAAACTGATACTTTAGATTGTTCAGGGTTGAAAGTGCCCGTTTCGCCACTGCCAAAATGATTTTTTACATAACCATATGAGCCCAGAAGACCCTCTTCTTCACCGCCCCATAAAGCTATACGGATGGTGCGTTTGGGTTTTAGGTGTAACGAATCCAACAAGCGTACTGCTTCCATCATAATGATGCATCCGGCTCCGTTATCTGTAGCGCCGGTGCCTGCGGGCCAGGAGTCTATATGGGCGCCCAGCATTACTAATTGAGCTTTTAGTTTTGGATCGCTCCCTGGTATTTCGGCAACTACATTATACCCCCTGGTATCGTCGGTGTAAAATTTACCTTTAATATCTAAAGATAGCCCGACAGTATGCCCCGATTCGATCAGGCGCTTAATTTTCAGTCCGTCAACTCCGGAGATGGCAGCTTCAGGCAGTTTCTCTTTTAAACCAGCTTTATATCCCCTAAATGACTGTACAGTTACCGTCCCATCGCGGCCGTTAGAATTGATCATTGCCAATGCACCTGCCGACTTTAGTTTTGCTATCATATTATCCTGGATTTCCAGAATAGTCATGTAGTAGTCCATAAGCTTACGTTCGATCATTAAGACATCAGGCATTTTCATTAATTCGCTATCGGTAAGCCTGGTAGAAAAGGGTTTAAAATCACTATCGATCTTAGTGCGCTCACTGGTCATTAAAATGATTTTTCCCTTATATTCTGCAGCATGCTTGGCGATATATGCTGTATCTGTAAGCGAGTCATAATTTAAAACGGCTACTTGTCCGCGTACTTTGCCATTGGTATTTGTGGTCCATGGTATTGCATAACCGATGATAGGCTGATGATATGGCACCTCCATAGAAATGCTAAAATCTTCCGATTCCCAGCCGCGGCCATAATCACCCCATGGCTCGAGTTTAGCATTCACTAATCCCCACTTTTTCATGGTCTCCACAGCCCAGTTACTTGCCCGGAAAAATCCGGGTGCATTGGTAAGCCTCGAACCGGAAACGTCCGTTAAATAATGGGCGATTACAGAGACGTGGGAATCTTTCATTTCGGCATTCCTGATCTGGCGGAACGCGGCTGTATCTATTATTTCGTGTTGGGCATAAGCAGAGCGGGTAAGGGATAACAATAAAATTAATACAATGGATAAAGCTAAATTTCTCATAGTGAATATTCTAGAAATGGGTTTGATGCGATTGAATACGCCGATAAAATAGAATATTTTTTTTTGAAAAATCAATAAGCTATCAGGATGGGAAACATCACCTTATCTGATCACCGCATTTAGGATCAGCACTCCAATCAATCCCACGACAGAAACAATAGATTCCATCACCGACCATGACTTGATAGTGTCTTTGATCGACAGGTTAAAATACTCCTTAAACATCCAGAACCCGCCATCATTAACGTGCGAAAAGGCCAGGCTGCCTGCACCTATAGAGAGCACCATCAGGTTGGGGTTGATAGTGTGATCGTGTAATACCATGGTAGATACTATGCCAGCTGCAGTAAGTCCGGCTACGGTTGCCGAGCCTAAGCTAATACGGATGATAGCGGCTAGCAGCCAGCCCAGAACAAGCGGTTGCAATTGCATGCTTTGCATCATGGCGGTAATGGCGTTGTTGGCACCGCTGGTTACCAGCACTTCCTTAAATATTCCGGAACCGCCAATTATGAGCAATATACCCGCGATATCTTTCACAGCATCGCCATATAGTTCAGCTAGCCTTTTCATGCTTATACCTTGTCTTATACCCAGTGTATAAGTAGCAACCAAGATAGATATCAGCATTACTACCGATGCATCGCCAATAAAGGCAATCACGTTGTGGATTGGACCTTTTGTATGATCACTATTCAGATAGAAAGCGCTTCCCATCAGTAGAATTACCGGAAGCAGCGCAGTGAAAAAACTGACAAAGGCGCCGGGTAATTTATCAGCAGGCAATTCCTCTGCGCGGAATGTTTCCATCGGGGTGGATGGTATCTTCTTCAGCGTTTTGGCAAATACCGGTCCCGCCAGGATGATGGCAGGTATTGCGAGTATCAGCCCATAACTAAGGGTGGTGCCCATATTGGCATGGAACATACCTACCAATGCTGTAGGAGAGGGGTGCGGCGGCAAAAAGCCGTGCGTAACCGACAAAGCAGCCAGCATTGGCAAACCGATATATACTGCCGGAAGCTTGTATTTGTATACCACCGAAAATATCAGCGGCACCATCAGCACAAAACCTGTATTATAAAACAAAGGAATGCCAACTATAAACCCGACCACAACCAGGGCCCATTGGATATATTTTACCCCGAAGAGTTTCACCAATACTTCAGCTATTTTTTGTGCGGCACCACTGGTTGCTACCAATTTGCCCGTCATAGCTCCAAGACAAATGATAATAGTGATGGTGCCCAAAGTATCGCCAAGTCCTTTTTGCACAGCCCCCGTAATCTTATCCATCGGGATGCCCAGGAATAATCCTGCCGTGATAGAAACGATCAGGAACGCCAGGAACGGGTTCACCTTTGCCCAGCTTACCAGCACGACAAGGAAAAGAATGCAAAACAGGATAATAAGTAATATCATTGGTCCGGCGACTTTAGGTTGATGCAGCCTGATTGCTAAAGTAATAATTAAAAATTCATGCAAGCCGGTTTGCATGAATTTTAAAAGGAGAGGGAAGGTTTTAAAATCGATGTCATTTCGAACCTGCCAGTGGCCGTGCGAGGGGGAGCCGGTGAGAAATCTTATACAACTAGCATAGCGAACAATGTAAGGCGCATAAGATTTCTCCTCACCCCATCTCTTAATCCCATGCTGTTCGTTCGAAATGACATGGTTAAATAGCCACTCACTTAAACAGGCACATACTTATTCATCACCTTGCCATTTGTATAAGCTATAGACTCTTCCAGTTGCATAACCTTTTTCTCGCTGAAAATGGTCTGCCCGGTTCCAATGGCTACAGGGTTGACGATGATATAATATTCGTCGATAAGGTTAAGACTGATAAGGGATCTGGCAAATTTGACACCTCCATAAACGATAATATCTTTGCCAGGCTGGTTTTTTAACTCTTGTACCACAGTGGCCAGATCCCGGCTTTCAACTTCTACATTAGGGCCGGCAATTTTGGCTTTGGTGCCACTGAATACAACCTTCCGGTGGCTAACCATCAGTTTTGCAAAAACGTTCCAGGGGCTGTCAGGCTGATTGTCGGCGATATTTTGCCAGTGCTCTACCCAGCCGTCGGCCAAACTACTGCCCGACAAGATGGTATCGCAGCTGCCGGCCATATCTGTCGTAAACTGCAACGCAGCCGGGTCTTGTTTGCCGGGCAGAAACACCCAGTCATTCTCACCATTCGGACCGGCTACAAAGCCATCTATGGTGATCTGCATCTGTAATTTTAATTTTCTCATATAAATTGGTTTTTAAGTGTGAATATCTATTATCCCAGTAATTCGTCCAACTGGTTCAGTCCCATAGTAAAGCCACCTTCGAAACCCATTTCCACTAACATTTTAAAGTGGGCCTCATCGTCAAAGCTCAGGTCGACCACCACATTGGTCTTATCGCCCACAGCTACAAACTTGTTGTCCCAATGCCCGACAGGTGCACCAGGCATCGCATTGCCGTTTTCGTCAGAGAATAAAGAATCAGCCGCAAAGCGGGTTCCCGGTTCAATAGCGGTAAACGTTACATAGCTCCAATGCTTCTGCCCCTCAGGACCTTCCATTGCATACAACCAGGCACCGCCCACCGTAAAATCCATTGATTTGGTTTTGGCTACCCATGGTTTAGGGCCCCACCATTTTTCCAGGATGTCCGGGTCTGTCCAGGCTTTCCATACTTTTTCTATTGGTGCATTAAACTGTCGTACTACGTGAATTTTCTTAGCTGAAAGGTCTTTTTCGAATACAAAATTGCTTGTCATGATTATTTAGTTTTATAGGTGATTCTATGTTGTAATTTTCGGGACGACTTTCAATATGCTTACTGGTTGTTGCGGGCCATAGCATCCAGATCAGCTTTTGATATCTTATCAAAATCCGGGGCTATGCCAAAAGTGCCTGCAGGGGCCTTTTGATCAGAAACGCTCATCACAGTGTAATCAGCAATTGAAAGTACACCATCCGGCCCTGTCTGGAATGACGCATATTGTATAGGAACGCCTCCGATAGTTGCATAACATTTATCGATAACGGCAGATGGCAGTGATATGTCATTGGTTATCCAGATATCATAAGTTTTCTTGGTCCTGGTATCGGTTGCCACTACTTTTCTGCAATTAAAGCCCGATATCTGCTTGGTTTCGGTTGAAGGAGCGAAGGTGAATGCAGGAGAAGCGCTTAGAGCCTTTTCAATTTCATCAGGTGTATAAATTGCAGCTTTTTTTACCTTGAAAGCTGCTACTTCGGCCACGACAGCAAAAAATTTGTAGTTCGCGTCTGACAAAAGCTTAATGTTTGCCGGGCCGGCGGAAAATATTGTGGCGATCGAATCGCTTCTGAAATACTGTTTCATTACAACTTCCTGGCCGGCTGCGCTGGTTTTAATGGTAACCAGTCCTTCTGAATAGTTTTTCTGCGCATTGGCGCTCAAAACAGTTGCTGATAGGATAATCCCAAGAGCAACACTCAAAAACTCAGTTTTCATAAATTTAATTTTTTGGTTTATAAGTGATCTATATTTTTTAGACTTATTCCGACGCCAGCAACTCATCCAGCTGCGCAAGGGTCATGATAGTACCTTCTTTAAAGCCGCCGTCAACAAACATTTTAATGGTGGATTCATCCTCAAAGGTGATCACCATATCAACCCTGGTTTTATTGCCGTCGATGGATAAGAATTTGGTATCACGGTATGATTTCGGCGCCTCCATAACCGGATTTCCCTCCCCGTCACAAAACCGGCCTATTGATGAAAAAGTGCTGCCATTTTCTATCGCAGTAAATTCAGCGTACACCCAGTGTTTCTGTCCTTCGGTTCCAACCATGGCATACAACCATATTCCGCCAACAGAGAAATCCATAGTTTTGGTCACGGCTGTCCATGGCTTCGGTGCCACCCACTTATCAAGAATGTCAGCCTCAGTCCAGGCTCTCCATACTTTTTCAATCGGCGCATTAAATTCCCGCGATACGTGGATCTTTTTAGCGGCCATGTCTGGTTCGAACACAAAATAGTTTGTCATAATTATTGAGTTTTATGCAGTGATTCGTTCCGCAGCCAGTAATTCATCCAGTTGGTTATAGCCGATTGCGGTGCCTTGTTTAAAGTACCCGTCGGCGGTGAACCTTTCAAAGGTTGCATCGTCCTCATAGGTGATCGCGATATTTACCCTCGTCCGGTTACCTTCTATGGATGAGAACCTGGTATCCCGGTACCAATTTGGCCCGCTGTTAACCGGATTGCCTTCGCCATCAAAAAATAAGGCTTTTGTTAAAATCGATTTATGGGTTTCTATTCCAGTAAATTCGGCATATAACCAGTGTTTTTGCCCCTCAGGGGTAACCATAGCAAATTGCCAGGTGCCGCCAATTTTAAAATCCATAATCCTGGTTTCTATCCTGTTAGGTTTCGGTCCCCACCATTTGTCGAGTATCTCGGGATCTGTCCAGGCTTTCCATATTTTCTCAACAGGCGCATTAAACTCACGTATGATATAAATTTTTTTCGCGGTACTATCTGCTTCGAATTCAAAGTTGTTTGTCATGGTTGTTTGGGTTTATAATTCGTTTAACAGGTTGTCTAATTGATCAAAGCGGTCTATCCACATCTTGCGGAGTTGTTCCAGCCAAATGTCTATCTCTTTCATTTTTTCGGGGTTAAAGTGATAATGTATCTCTCTGCCAGTTTGTTTGGCAGTTACTACCTCGCATTCTGTCAGTATTTGTAAATGCTTTGATACCGCCTGGCGACTGCTGTCAAAATGCCCGGCAATGGCATTAGGTGTCATAGCACCGGTTACCAGTAAGGTTAAAATAGCTCGGCGGGTTGGGTCGGCAACGGCTTGAAAAATATCGCGTCTCATATAATTTGCAACTGATTGATTGCAAATATAAATGCAATCGTTCGGTTGCGCAAATTTATTTGAAAATATTTTCACCGTCTCAGTAGGGTCTCCTGAAAGGGACCCTGCGTGTGTATGCACTAGTTTTGTTATATACGATTGGTTCCCGATCCTTTAACGCAGGGTCCCCTTTGGGAGACCCTGCTGGGACGGACGATATGTAGGGATGAGAATGTTATATCAAATCAACAAAATTTACATTCCATCTAAAAAAGGCTTTTTATCTTCGCAACTCCAACCAAACAGTATCTATGACGAAACAGCGCTACTTTTTCCTTGTACTTATTTTAGGTACGCTGACGGCATTGGGCCCGTTTTCTATCGATATGTATCTGCCCGCTTTCCAGGATATTGCGAAAGCATTAAATACCACCACATCCACGGTCGATCTGTCGCTTTCCAGTTATTTTATCGGATTAGCAGTAGGGCAAATGATCTACGGCCCGCTGATGGACCGGTTCGGACGTAAACGACCATTGTATGTGGGGCTGAGCCTTTACATCATCGCATCAATAGGTTGTTTCTTATCGGCATCTGTGCAAATGCTGATTGTTATGCGGCTTTTCCAGGCGATAGGGAGTTGTGCAGCAAGTGTAGCTGCTGTAGCCATGGTGCGCGATCTGTTCCCTGTAGAGGATAACGCCAAAGTATTTGCCTTGCTGTTCCTGGTGCTGGGGGCATCGCCGTTGCTGGCTCCAACGGCGGGTAGTTACCTGGCAGATTCATTAGGGTGGCAGTCGGTATTTATTGTATTGTTGAGTATAGCTGTTCTTATTCTGGTGGCCGTAATATTTACCCTCCCGGAAAGCTATAAACCAGACCCATCGTATTCTTTAAAACCAGGACCGATAGTTAGCAGTTTTTTGTTTGTGATACGTAACCCGCAGTTTTATACCTATGCTATTGCCGGTTCCATTGGGTTCTCCGGACTATTTGCTTATGTGGCCGGTTCACCGTTGGTATTTATGGATGTGTTTGATCTGAGTAAAAAGGAATACGGCTGGGTGTTTGCAGGTATATCGGTAGGATTTATCGGTTCGAACCAGTTAAATACGCTACTTATCAAACGTTTTAAAAGCGAACAGGTGATCAATGCGGCGCTGATAGTTCAGGTAATTATGAGCGCTATTTTCGTTATAGGTGCATCTAACGGATGGTTTAACCTCGCCGGGACCATAACGATGATCTTTTTAATTCTGAGTTGCGTCGGCCTGACCAATCCCAATACAGCGGCACTTTCTATGGCGCCGTTCCCCAAAAATGCGGGGGTAGCTTCAGCACTGTTGGGTACGATGCAGTTGGGTTTAGGGGCAGCGGCATCGGCTTGTGTGGGTGTTTTCAGCAGCCGGTCCGCAACACCATTGGCGGCTATTATGGCAGGTTCGTCGGTTATTGCCCTGATGATTTTATTGGTTGGCCGACGGAATATTAAAGAGGCTGTACATGCTGATCCTTCTGCCGCGGTTTCGGCGCATTAATTATAATGCCCGGCAGATTTATAAACCTTACCCTCATCATTAAACATAAAAAGCTCTGCCGATAGCTTATTGTTGATGGTATGGTAATAGATGACAATGGAATTAACGCTAGTCAATACATCAATTATTTTAAAGTGCAGATCGGGATATTTTACGAGCGCCTTTTGCCAATAATCCGCTACGTTTTGTTTCCCCTTTAAGGTGCCGGTCTCGCTCAATCCCATTTGCTTCATTACAGGGCTGGTCATTTCAAAATCGTCGGTGTAATGTTCCAGTACACGGGGCAGGTCGTGGGCGTTCCATGCTTCTACCCATTGGTTTGCAAATGCTAAGGCTTGTTCGCGCGAGATCATATTTCAGGTTTTTCGTAAAAATAGGAGAATTGTGGTGAAATATTTATGCATCAGCGTGAACGCCGCTCGCATATCTACCCACCCGGTCATTGCTACGCGCGACCACCCTCCCTTTTGCAAGCAAAAGGAGGGGAAATGTCAATAGACAATACAATCTTTCCCTTTGTAATAGATGTCCAATTTTGTTCTCTGTAAAACGCCCTTATCCTTGTCAATTTTGATTAGAACACTTTGGCGACTTTCAGGGCAATTTTCATAGTGCATCAGATGCAAACTATATCCGCTATCGGTAATTATATATCCATCACCTTTTCTGTTATTCTCATCGATGCCAACGTTTTGCGTTGCGGTCGCCAACAAAACCGCCTCTTCCAAATTGTCAATATGGCCTAGAAATTTCGCAAAGTCCTGTTTTTTCGTTATATAAATAATTTTTCCATCAATCTCAGCGATAATATAATTAACATATAGAATAGGCTGACATCCAGGGTATATGTCGCCAACTACATGCGGATCAGGTTTTAAGCTATTCGGCTTTTTTCCTGAGCTATAAATTATGGTATTTTGAGGCCACTGACAAAAAGCCCAATACGTATAGTTTTTGTCCGGTTTTACGGCTTTGATAATTTCCGCAGTATAGAATTTTTCGGGTATTCGGGAATATCCATCTGTGCAAGAAATGTTAAAGGAAAGCACAAGGACTAATACGATCGCTATACTGAAGGCTTTTAAGGTATTCATAAGGAAATCATGACAAGGTTGTATAGCTTAAAAATAATAAAAACTTACATATTTTTTATTTTTATTCCCTTGTCTGTGTCCTCACAGACAAGCACCTGTGGCCATTGCATATAAATAACAAAGCTGGCTGTGGGGACACAGCCAACGGAGTGAGAGATCAAGTTAAAAATGCATCCTGGATATCCTGCAAATCCAGTAATCGTGTTCACCCCAGAACCTCATCAATTATCCCAAACTCTTTTGCTTCGGATGCGATCATCCAGAAATCACGGTCGGATACATCGTGTATTTTTTGATATTCCTGTCCGCTGTGTTTGGCAAGTATAGTGTAGAGCTCTTTTTTGATCTTTAATACTTCCCGTGCGGTTATCTCAATATCCGAAGCAGGCCCTTGCACACCGCCTAGTGGCTGATGCAGCATTACCCTGGAGTGGGTAAGAGCTGCACGCTTGCCCGCGGCTCCTGAGCACAATAGTACCGCAGCCATTGATGCCGCCATACCCGTGCAAATAGTTGCCACATCCGGAGCGATCAAATGCATGGTGTCGTAAATACCAAACCCGGCATACACCGAGCCACCCGGTGAATTGATATACATCTGGATATCCTTTTTGGGGTCGGTGGATTGCAGGAAAAGCAATTGCGCCTGGATGATGTTGGCTACATTATCGTCTACTGCTGCGCCTAAAAATATAATGCGGTCCATCATCAAACGGGAAAAGACATCCATTTGCGCCACACGCAGTTCGCGTTCTTCGGTAATGTAGGGGGTCATAGACGCAGTGATCCTGCTTTCGGTTTTTGAAATATAATCGTCCACCAGTAAACTTTGGACATGGCGATGCCCCACCGCATATTTGCGGAACTCATTTTTGTCGATTTTCATAAAATTTCGGGTTTTATCGGTTAGTAAATAACCTTTTTATTTTCTGACTGAAGCTCAGATGCTCCTTTTGTGTAAACAATTTCTGATGAACAGCTTCGATCTCCTGCTTCAGCTGATCGCGCCCATAAAGTTTTACCATGCGATAGGCTTCTCGCTGCCATTGCATTTTCTCGCGCAATTCAGGGGCAAGCAATAGCCTCGCTTCAAACACGAGTTGATCGCCCGGTTCTGGTCGCTGCGCCAGGTGCGCCTCTATCTGTTCGGTCTCAATCAACGAAGTCCTCATAGGTTAATGCTTTTTGTTTAACAGTTTCCCTTACTTTTTCCAGGCATTTGTATTTCTGTACAGTAGCCGACCGCACGCCAGAAAATCCAAATAATTCAGCAGCATCGGCAAGTTGTAACCCATCGTAGTAAAATGAGCGCAGCAAGTCCATACATTTTTTGCCGGCGGTTTGCAGAAAGTTCAGAACTTTCTTGTCGGATGCTTGTGTAGATTCTTCGACTTCTAAATCCAGGTCGTTGAGCGGAGCAAGTTTGGAATTATCCCTGTGTTGTTTGAGCCACAAATGTTTAGCGATACCTAATAAGTAAGCCTTATCATTTGTTTTTAACTCGAAGGAACATTCGACAGACTTTTCGTAGTAAATCACCAATGCATCCTGGAAAATATCCTTCGCCTGATCAAACGTTCCGCCCATTTTGCTCACGTACCGCGCCACGGTCGGGAATGCATTTTTATAAAGATTGATAAAAAGCTCTTCCCTTTCTTCCGCTGTCCGGTTTGAAAATTTTAATCCTGGCATAAGCTTGTTCTTTACTACTTAGTGCAAGTTACCGATAAAGTATCACCATTATTTTTCAAATTTAGCATACTCGTCAAGGATTTTATATCCACCATTCATATTTATTGCTATATACGCTGGTCTGCCTACATCGGTAAGTGGAATAGTTATCGAATATCCAAAAACTAGACCGTTATGCAACTTATCGTAACCGTGGAAACTACGATTAAATAAGATGGCATATTGCCTTTCTTCGGGGAATATTGCGCTATTAAAATCTTTTACTGTAAAAATTTTATTAATAACAGTGTCCTTGTTTTTAATTACGGTAATATCAGAAACAAAATTATGGGTGATAAAGTCTTTCGTTTTATCTCCCCCCCATAAATACTTTTTGGGAACAATGACGGCATTGTCTTTTAAGCAGTAATATTTTTCGTGAATATGAAGACTATCATCATCAATAACAATCGTAGTATCAATGCGTTCAACCTTATCATATCGCGAGAGTAATTCGTTTTTTACTTCATCAAATGACGGGCCCATTTCGTCGCTGTCAGGCTGGATGTTTGAATCAGCCATCTTTTGTCCGTCAGTGCTATCGGATTTTAAGTTGCTTTTAGCTGTCTGATGAGAGTTCCCATTACAACTTGCAAGAAAGATTAGGCAAATAGAGCCTATTAATAATTTGTACATCTTTATTCCGTGTGATAAGTTTTTTGTAAAAATAATATAAGTCAGTGAAAATTTGAATGACCCAACTGCTACTATCAACTTCTATCTTTCCCTCACCGCCGTCACTTTTGCCCCGTCATCGCCCTCGGTACTAAATACCAGATTTTTATTATCCAGTTGAGAAACTACAAACGGAAATGCCCTTATTTTTCTGTCTTCCAATATTTCTTTGAATTGGATTTTATCGCCGTCAATCTTATAAGTACCGTGACTTAATACTTTACCGCCCCACCAGATGAGCAAACTGTCTTTGGTGAATTTAATATAAGGCGATTTTGCTTCCAATTCCTCTGGCGTAACATTAGTGGTGTTGGCAACGCTGTTGTTCTCGATCTTTATATATTTCCATTTGCCATATAAGATTTCGGGTTTAATAGAATGCTGGCAGGAGGTAAGTAAACTCAATAAAATAAGCCCTGCTATTAATTTATTTTTGTTGGTGATTGATCTGATCATGATGCTTTAAAGCTAAAATATTTGTTGGGCTTTTGCCAAATAATCGTCCCATAGCAATTATGTGATTCACAATAATTTAATACGAAAATCTACCCTCATCTATTGCAAATAACGAATATGAAAAGCATATTTGATAAAATAAATCCTATCACAATGTGTAACAAAGTAAAATGCAAAGTCTCTAAAGGGTGCTATATAGCTAAGGTCTCAACAAGCTATAAGTTATTGTGAGGAGTCCGCACCTTAAGGTCTCCGTTAAAAAATCTAAACAAATAAAATGAACAATTTTTCGATCCAATTACTTTGGTGGGCTGTGCCTGTCATCGTACTTCTTGTGGGGTACAAATTTGTGCTCCGTGTTTTCTTTGGTATGGTTATCGTTCCCGACGACCGTATCGGTCTTGTAGTAAAAAAGTATGTGCTTTCGGGAAATAAACGCCTTCCCGATGGCCGTATCATCGCCACCAACGGCGAAGCTGGTATGCAGGCTAAGGCTCTCGCTCCGGGCTTGTATTGGGGTATGTGGCCATGGCAGTATTCTGTTGTGATGCAGCCGTTTGTTATCATCGAACAGAACAAGCTGGGCCTTGTGAAAGCAAAAGATGGTGCTTCGCTGGATACCGGTCGTGTATTGGGTAAACCGGTTGAGTGCGATAAATTCCAGGATGCTACTGCGTTTTTGGATAATGGTGGTCAGAAGGGCCCGCAGGCTGCTTTTCTTACCCCGGGTAGCTATCGTATCAACGCTTTCTTGTTTGATATCGAGATGGTACCCATCACCCAGATACAGGAAAACAAAGTGGGTATTGTGACCACGCTTGATGGTGAGCCATTGGGTAAAGGCGAGATTGCCGGGGTATCTGTAGCAGGGCATAAAAACTACCAGGATCCTATTGCCTTCATCAATGCCGGTGGTATGAAAGGCTTGCAGGAAGACGTGATCCTGGCCGGTACTTACTACCTGAACCCCTGGTTTGTGATCGTAGAGCAGGTAGATATGATCTATATTCCTATCGGTTATGTTGGTGTGGTAAACTCCTTCGTCGGTCCTGAGGGTAAAGATACCAGCGGCGATAGCTTTAAGCATGGTAATATCGTCAAGAAGACCCAAAAAGGTGTTTGGGACGAACCTCTCGACCCAGGTAAGCACCCGGTAAATATTTATACCCATGCAGTAGAGGTGGTACCTACAACCAATATCGTGCTCAACTGGGCCAACAGCCGTACAGAAGCACATGAACTGGATAAGAATCTGTGTACGATTACAGTTCGTTCGTCCGACGGTTTTACATTCAACCTTGACGTGTCGCAGATCATCCATATACCAAGAAATGAAGCGCCAAAAGTGATCGCACGTTTTGGGAATATGAAAAACCTGGTATCACAGGTGCTGGAACCGACTATCGCTAACTACTTCCGTAACTCGGCACAAAAGAGTGACGTGATCGAGTTCCTGGCTAACCGTATACAACGCCAGGATGATGCAAAAAGCCACATCAGCAAGGTGCTGAGCGATTATAACGTGGTGGGAGTGGATACCCTGATAGGTGACATTGTACCTCCGGAAGCCTTGATGAAAACCCTGACCGACCGTAAACTGGCGGAACAGGAAAAAATCACTTACGAGATTCAGCGTAACGCGCAAATTGAACGTAAGGAATTTGAAAGCGCCAAGGCCGGTGCCGATATGCAACCTGAGGTAGTAAAATCAACCCGCCAGGTAGAGATCAACACGCAATTGGCCGCTTCGAAAGTTGCCGGTGCCAAAGGTGAGGCTGAATCAAAAACCATTAACGCAGAGGCCGACGCTAAGGTGAAAACCATCAACGCTAAAGCCGACGCCGAAGTGAAGACGGTAAATGCTACTGCTGATGCTAACGCTACCGAAGTAAACGGTAAGGCCGAAGCCGGTAAGATCAAAGCCATTGGTTTGGCCGAAGCAGAGGTTACCAAGCAGAAAACCCAGGCCATGGGTTCAGAACAGTACGCTATCGTTCGTGTGGCTGAAACATTGGCTGCCAACCATATCAAACTGGTACCTGAAATATTGGTGAGCGGTAAAAATGGCGAAAGCGGTGGAGGTATGATCGATGCCCTGATCGGTAATGAAATGCTGAAAAAGCTGCAAGCCGAGAATGGAAGGTCAAAAGATCAACCTAAAAAGAAAGACGATAACAATTCAGATAATAGAACTGAGTAACCTTTACCTTTATCATGATTCGAGGCGCGCCGAAAGGTGCGCCTTTTTTGTATCTAAACTATGATTTGTTTGATTTTTTGATGGACTATGATTTGTTGCGATTATTCATAGTTTTCATTTAATCAAACAAATCGTAGTTTAAGCAAATATGGTATGAATGGTCAAATTATATTTTCTCTGGCTGTGCTATTCCAGGGCCTAATATCTCCACCAACTCTGCCTCATGTTCTTCTTCCTCAACGGCCGTAGCATAACTCAGCTTGCGGAAACGCCACAAAGCAAATGCCGGCTCCTGGAAACGGTTTAACAGCTTGAAGTATTTTGGAAAGTTATGAACTTCGTCAAGCAGCACGCCCGGCACTATCCCGTCGTTCTCCAATATCTCGCGGATGGTATATTCTTTATCCTTGCTTATCCATATCTCAAAATCCTGCTTAATCTCTTCCGCCTTTGCCGGATCGATCCTCGCATCGATACATATCACTTTATCTCCGGGTTTCATCTTCTTATGTTTTTGTGTTGTAGAAGTTGTAATCGTTGTAAAGGTTGTAGTGGTTGAGTAACTTGCTATGAGAGGTTATCGATCCAAATAATTTTTAACCTTTATAACATCTACAACCTTTAAAACCTCTAAAACCTACTTGCCACCAGCTCTTTTCAAACTATCCGCCTGCGCCTTAGCTTTTTTCTTGAAGAAGCCCTTCAGCAGGAAATTATGCTGAGCTGCTTCCAGGTCGTCATTTAGTTTAATAGAACTTTGCTGCAAATTGTTTAGCGAAGTTCTTACTTGTTCAGCGCCTTTCGGGTCGTTCAGTAAAACGCCGATGGCGTTATCCGTTGTGGTTAGTTTTTTGCTGGCAGTATTCAGGTTCTGGGTAAGCTCACTCGCGCTATTTACAGTTTTTTGCAGCTGGGCAATCGCTCCTTGTATCTTATTGAAAGTAGCCGTGTCTGTCAGCAGCTTATCAGCCAAACCACCTTTGGTATTCATCTTCTTGCCAAAATTATCCAGCTGAACGGCCATGCGGGCAGCGCTTTGAGTAGTTGCCTCCAAATTCCTCATAGTGCTCTTTAACTGCATGCCCATTGTGCTGTCAGCTAACAAAGCACCAACAGTTCCTTTTCCTTGCAATATTTTGTGGCTTAATTCTTTAAAATCTTTGGTGATTGATAGCAAGTTCTCATTGTTTTGCTGCAATGTTTTCAGCATATCATCGGTAGACGCAACCTTTTCGGTCTGTAAAACATCACCATCCTGTACAACCGGGGCGTGCGGACTGCCGCCTTCTATCACAATGATCTTGTTACCGATCAAACCGTCGGAGCCGATCTTTACGCCTGCATCATGGTGAATATAAGGCTGAGAGGCCTCGTCGATATTCATCTTCACGTCCACTTTGGAGGGCCCCGAAAAACGCACATCGCTGATAGTGCCCACTTTTACACCCGAGAACCACACGTTGTTCCCTTTTTTCAAGCCTGCCACATCATCAAAAGTTGCGCTAACGTGAATGCTCTTGTTGAATGTTTTTTGTGCGCTGCCCAAAGTGAGCACACCCACAACAAATATGATGAGGCCGAGGGCTAAAAATATCCCGACTATAATTGCTTTCCTGTTTTCTGTTGCGTCCATATGTTATGGCTGAATAGCTATTGTATAAAGTTATAATCAAAAAATGGTTTTACACGATCATCGTTCGTGCTAAAGACTTCGTCGAATGATCCCACGCGCTGAAACTGGCCATCGAGCAGCATGGCGACCCTGTCGCCGGTACTTTTTGCGCAGGTAAGGTCGTGTGTAATAATGATAGACGAAGTATGAAAATTCTGTTGCACCTCATTGATCAGATCATTGATCTCGATACAGGTGATCGGGTCGAGTCCGGCTGTTGGCTCATCGTAAAGCATGACCTCTGGATTTAAGATCAAAGTTCTGGCAATGCCGATGCGCTTACGCTGACCACCTGATAACTCAGCAGGCATCTGGTTAATGGCTTGTAATAAACCAACTGCATCCAATACCCGTTCCACCGAACTGTCGATTTCGGCCTTCGAAATACCTTTTTTGTTTCTCACTAATGGAAACTCCAGGTTTTTCCGAACAGTCATACTATCATATAATGCACTGTTCTGAAATGAGAATCCTATTCTTATCCTTAGTTCTTGTAATTCTCTGTCAGTTATCGTATTCAGATTGCAACCCAAAACACTCACTTCACCTTTATCTGCCTTTAGCAACCCCGATATAACTTTGATCAATACTGATTTTCCTGTGCCCGACCGGCCAAGTACTACAAGGTTTTCTCCCTGGTAAAGGTCAAGATCTATCCCGCGCAATACCTCGAAATCACCAAAGGATTTTTCTAATCCCCTGATGGTGATCACAGCATTGTTGTAGTCAATATTTGCTTTTCCTTTTTCCATGTATAAAACTTAGCGGAACCAACCGGCTATTTGTACGATCAATATTTCTTCAACAAACACCAGGAACATCGCGGTTACAACGGCGCCATTTGCAGCTTTACCCACGCCTTCTGTTCCTTTATTAGAATAATATCCCTGATAACATCCCACTATTCCTATTGTAAAGCCAAAAACAATGGCTTTGGCTAAAGATGCAACAAAGTCGACAAAAGTTAGCGGCTCAAAAACCTGCTCCCAGAAAGTGGTAAAACTGGTCCCTTCATTTGCTGCCACATTTAAATAACCACCAATGAGGGCAATAAAACCAGTATAAGTGGCCAATATGGGTATAGTAAGCGTTGTGGCGAGTACACGGGTACATACCAGGTATTTAAAAGGCTTGGTGCCTGATACTTCCATAGCATCGATCTGTTCCGTCACCCTCATAGAGCCTAATTCGGCGCCAATACTTGATCCAACTTTTCCGGCAGCGATAAGCGCTGTTATCAATGGAGCCAGGGCCCGCATGATCGCTATAGACACCAGTGAGGGCAGCCATGATTGCGCTCCGAACGTCAGTAACGAAGGACGGGATTGCTTAGTGAAAATAAGCCCCGTAATAAAACCTGTAAATGTGATCAGTGTGAACGAACGTACACCTGTTTCGTAGCACTGACGCATCACTTCCTTTAATTCAAAAGGAGGTAAAAATGCTTCTTTAAAAAACCGCAGTATAAAATTATTGATGTTATATAGCGAAACAAAAGCATTAGAGAGGCGCGTTTTAAAAGACGGTCCCTTTTTAGCAGCAGGTACAGGTGATTTGTTTATGGTACTCATTAACGGCGCAAAGGTATTATTTATGAAGATATGAACGATGTGATGGTCGCAAAAACTTACGGATCACAACTGAAAAATGATTTTTCGTAAACATAAAGTACCCTGTTATAAACTTTTATCGTTGAAATTTAGCATCGGTGTATTTTAAGAACCCGCCTGACTCCCAAATGTTTTTAGTCAGGAAATATTCCCACAGGGCATTATACAAGTTGACAATCTCATGAAAAACAGGTAGGTTTATAATAGCGTTCGCGATGTGCCAATTTTAAACCGAAAACCAACAGACCTGACCTATGATCAATCATGTTACGAGGGAAATCACTCCTTTGACACCTAATGATTGTTTTACGATATTCTCGGGGATTAAACAAAAATTTGATGCTCCCCTGCACTATCATGACGAGTATGAGCTGAACCTGATCATTAATGCCAAAGGCGCTAAAAGGGTTGTCGGCGATCATATTGAAGCAATAAGCGATATGGAGCTGGTATTAATAGGGCCAAATTTGAATCATACCTGGCTTGCTCACCAATGTCAAAGCAAGGAGGTTACAGAAGTAACTATACATTTTCATAAAGACCTGTTTGACGAAAAATTTCTGAGCCGGAATCAATTAAGTTTTGTAAAAAACATGCTGGAGTGCTCGCAAAGGGGAGTTCTATTTTCTCAGGAAACAATCCTCTCTTTAAAGCACAGGTTACTGGCGCTTGATAAAAAAATAGGGTTTGATTCGGTGCTGGAACTGCTATCCATTTTGCATACCTTATCTGTGTCACAGAATATGCGTACCCTTTCCGATCTGTGTTCTGCCAACGAGAAGTTCAATTACAATAGCAAGCGGCTCGAGAAGGTATTCGAGTATATGAATAATAACTATAACAAACCAGTAACCCTTGCCGAGGTATCACAAATAGCCAATATGCCCGAGGCCTCTTTCAGCCGGTTTATAAAGCAGCGCACAGGGAAAACCTTTATCGATAGTCTGAATGATATCCGTTTAGGGCACGCCTCCCGGATGCTTATAGACACATCCAATACCGTAGCTGACATTGCTTATAAATGCGGTTTCAACAACATTTCCAACTTCAACCGGGTTTTCAAACGCAAAAAACTCTGCATACCAAAACAGTTCAGGGAAACTTATACCAGTAACCGGGTTTTTATTTGAGGTTAGTTAATTAGAGGTTAGAGATTAAAGATTAGGTGAGAATTAAATGTTAATCAGCACCGGGTTAGCTAATCTCTAATTAACTAATCTCTAATCTTCAACTAACTAATCTCTAATCCACTATATTTGGTAAAAACAATTACAGACCTATTACTCATGAAGAAACTGTTTATCTCATTCGCTCTGCTATTGGCAAGCGCACAGTTATTTGCCCAAAAATCAGAAGAACTGGCCCCGACACCACCTATGGGCTGGAACACCTGGAATATTTTTCAAACCAAAATAGATGAGCCATTGCTTAAAAGCATGGTGGATGCCTATGTGTCATCAGGTATGCGCGATGCGGGTTATACCTATTTTGTGCTGGACGATGGCTGGATGAGTATGGAGCGTGATGCAAACGGACAATTGGTAGCTGATCCGAAGAAATTCCCTAACGGGATGAAAGCCTTTGCTGACTATGTGCACTCAAAAGGAATGAAGTTCGGGATATATAATTGTGCGGGTACAAAAACCTGTGCAGGTTATCCCGGAACCCGCGGTCATGAATATGAAGATGCCCGTTTATATGCTTCATGGGGTGTTGATTATCTGAAATTCGATTGGTGTAATGCCGAAGGCCAGAACGCTAAAGAATCATACCTGTTGATGAGCAAAGCTTTGAAAGCAACCGGTCGCCCGATAGTTTTTAGTTTGTGCGAATGGGGAACTAACCGTCCATGGGTTTGGGGAGCAACTGCCGGCCAGTTATGGAGAACAACAGGCGATATCGGTCCATATTTTGCCCAGAGTGCAACTAAAGACGGCTGGACGCCGCAAAATGTTCTGGGAATCCTGGATAAGCAGGATAGTATCAGGCAATATGCAGGTCCGGGCCATTGGAATGACCCTGATATGCTGGAAGTAGGTAACGGGATGACTGTTGCTGAAGACCGCTCGCACTTTTCTATCTGGTGTATGCTGGCAGCCCCTTTGATGGCTGGTAATAACCTGCACACCATGTCAGACGCTACAAAAATTATCCTGACCAATAAAGAAGCTATTGCTGTAAATCAGGATCCGATGGGCGTGGAATGCTTTAAGTATTATGAGTTTGACGGTATCGAAATACTGGTAAAACCTTTGGACAAAGGCGATCTGGCTGTTTTATTCATCAATCGTTCAGATCGTACGCAGACAGTCAACTTTGATTGGGCAGCGCACACAATACAGGATAAAATATCCAATACCAATGTCGACTTTAGTAAAACCAGCTACAAACTGCGGGACCTTTGGGCGCATAAAGACGCAGGTACAACGCAAAAAGCATTTAAGCAAACCATAGCGTCGCATGATGTGGTGATGTTGAGGCTTACGAAATAATAACGAAATTAATATAGAATGTCATTTCGATGAGCAGGAAGGGAATTGAAGTGGACGCGAAAAGAAACTATCTCTTGAGCGGGAGTGTGTTCTGACTGTGTGAGCGAAAAATCTTATACAACATGCATAGCGAACGAGCAGGCCGCATAAGATTTCTCAACCACGCCCCTTACATGGGCCACTTCGTGGGTTCGAAATGACATTTTTTAAGATATGAAATACTGCTATAAACTCATTGCTATTTGGTCGCTTTTTATAAGCTCATTCGCTCATGCCCAAACCTACACACCCTGCGATAAACAAGCCACCAAAGAAACCCGCTGGCTTTTCAGCAGTATGCAGCGTTTGGTAGGAGCGGGGATAATGCTGGGCCACCATGATGACCTGGCTTATGGCGTGGGTTGGAAATTCGATCCAAATCGTTCGGATATAAAAAGTGTAACCGGCGATTACCCTGCGGTGTACGGTTGGGATCTGGCGAAGATCGAGCATGATAGTATTCATGATATCAATGGCATTCCTTTCAAACTGCAAAAGAAACTGGTGCGGCAGGTGTATGCCCGCGGTGGCATCAATAGTTTTTGCTGGCATATGGATAACCCGGTCAATGGTAAAACTGCCTGGGATACTACTATGCAAACGGTGAAAGAACTGATCCCGGGAGGAAGTCATCACCAGGATTATGTGAACAACCTGGATAAGGCTGCCAAGTACCTGCAAAGTTTAAAAGGGCCGGATGGAGAACCGATCCCCATTTTATATCGACCTTTTCATGAACTGACCGGCAATTGGTTCTGGTGGTGTAAGAACACCTCTTCATCAGAAGACTTTAAAGCGTTGTGGCGATTTACTATCGATTACCTGCGCAATACAAAAGGTCTGCATAATCTGCTTATTGTATTTTCTGTGGCCGATTTTAACACCGAAGCAGAATTTATGGATCGCTACCCCGGCGATGATTATGTGGATTTTATTGGCTTTGACAATTACTGCTATCAAAGTATAAAAGATTATCAATGGAACCTGAATTTGCGGTTGGGATTATTGGATGTCATTGCCGCCAAGCGTCATAAATTGGCCTGCCTTGCTGAAACGGGTTATGAAGGTATACCGGCAGCAGATTGGTGGACAAAAACACTACTGCCTGTGATCTCCAAATACAAAACATCCTACGTGTTATTATGGCGCAATGCCAATACACATCACCATTATGCACCGTATCCCGGTCAGCTGAGTGCGGATGATTTCAAACAGTTTTATACCAGTCCTAAAACCATGTTTCAAAATCGGTTGACGCCTTTGGCTGTTTATGGAAAGCTGATGAATGGCCAGTAAATTATAGTTTGGCTTTACTAGAAAGGATTGCTACAGACATTCCCATGCAGGCAATTAATAAAAATGATGCTCTTAAAGTCGCTATACCGGCAATAAAACCGATCAGCGGCGGACCGATCATAAATCCTGAAAAGCCGATCGTAGATACTGCTGTCAGTGCCACGCCAGGAGACATTGTTGCTGTTTTACCTGCCGAACTATAAATCATGGGCACTACAGATGACACCCCAACACCTACAAGCATAAAGGCGAAAATAGAAGGCCACAAGTAAGGGAAGATCACTGACACTAACAATCCTGTTGCTGTCAAAGTACCGCTTATCTGCAATGTCCGTTTCAATCCGAATTTCCCGGCAAACCAATCAGCCACGAACCTTCCCATCGCCATAAAACACATAAATGAAAAATAACCAGCGCCGATCCAGCCATTTTCAGCATGAATTACTTTTCTGAAGTAAACCCCGCTCCAGTCAAACATTGTCCCCTCGCATATCATCGAACAGAATGCTATAACACCTAGTTTAAGTAAGGGAACCATAGTGCGCAGGCGGTCGCGGATGGAAAGTACAACCAGTTCTTCCTTACTGGCTGGTCCGCTATCGTTATTCAACTGCCGTGAAGTAAAGATTACCCCAATAACGATCAAAACCAAAATAACGATGAAGTGATAAAAAGGAATTATTTTATGCCCTATCATAAAAATACCGATGCCCGCTCCTGTAAACCCCGCCAGGCTCCAGATACCATGGAACGAAGCCATGATGGGTTTTTCATACAACTTTTCAGCGGCAACGGCCTGAGTGTTTACCGCAATATTGGCGGCATTACCCGCAAAACCAAAACACCATAAGCAGGCTAAAAGCTCAACAACAGTATGTGCAGCGCCTAATCCAACTAACAGGCAGGCATAAGCGCTGATGGATGCAATGAGCAGCTTGCGACTGCCTATTTTGGTGATGATCCAGCCGGTAAAAGGCAGGGAGCACATCAAGCCGGTCGGGATGGCTAATAATACACCGCCCAGACCTGCATCAGACAAATGCAGCGTTTGCTGAATGCTCGGTATACGGGATGCCCAGCTTGCAAAGCACAGCCCCGACATGAAAAACATAGCTCCAACGGCAATTCGAAGTGCCAGGCGGGATGTTGTAACAGGTTGATGCAAAGCTGAATCCATTTCGGGTAAATATTAGTGTAAATTATACACTAAGTGTCACTTTTACAAAGATAGCAACATTTTAAATAAACACAATTTTATTCGGTTATGTTAGCAGTAATTGATTTTAAATTGGAACAAGCAGATTTTAGGCTAAAGCCAATTGTTCTGCCTTGATTTTACCGTTGGCTAAAGCCGAACGGCAATGAATAAGAAAGGGATAATATTTGGAACGGTTGAATTCATTTCCGTCCCATTTATGGGACGGACTTAATGATATTAAGAATGGGCTTTGGCCCCAATAGCCGATAGACTTATTAACCGCAATCACCATCCGGCGTACAGCTTTCTCCTTCTATTACGGTCAGTTTGGGTTTGCTATTTTCCTGTTGCCATTCGCTGAACGATTTTTCAATTGTTTCTGCGAAAACAGGAACCGCTTGCGCACCTGAAACTCCGTATTTATTGTTCATTACAAAAAATGGTACGCCTTGTATTCCCAAATATTGAGCTTCGGCAATATCATGTTTTACGGCATCCGCAAAATCATGACTATCCAGTGTTTGTTTTATGTCGTCAGCTTTCAGACCAACAGAAACGCCAAGTTCAATTAAGGTCTCTTTGTCATCTATATTTTTGCCTTCTGTAAAGTAGGCGTTGAATAGTGCTTCTTCCATCGCATCACCAAGGCCATGCTTTTTAGCTAAATGACTAACACGGTGTGCATTAAAGCTATTGGCTACTATTGCCTTGTCAAAATCATAAGTAAGGCCAACCTGTGCCGCCATTTCGGTTACATGATCGTTCATGCGTTGAGCATAATCGAGTGTCCAGCCTTTTCTATCAGCGAGATATTGGTTGATATTTATATTGAGATCGGTTTGCAGATCAGGGTTCAGTTGAAAGCTTTTCCACTCAATTTCCACCTGGTCTTTATGAGCAAACTGCCCTAAAGCATCCTCAAAACGGCGTTTGCCAATGTAACAAAACGGGCACATCACATCCGACCATATTTCGACCTTCATTTTTCCTGTAGCTGTCATAATACAAAAGTATGTTATAACACTTTTACCAAAGTAAACTTTAAGTAAAATTGCAGCCGATGAACTTTTTCAACAAATTGGCTTTTTTTAATTAAATTGATATATTAGCTAATTCAACCAATTAACCCGGCAAAGACAAATTGAGAATGTGAAAAAGAATACCAGGCCATCTTTATTCTGGGCAGGAATTTTCCTGCTATTTTTCCCGGGTTTGCTGCATGCTTACCTTTTGATGCCATTTCCGGGCAGCCAAAACCTGGAGGCCATTAAGCTTTGTTACTATATCGAAAAAATCATATTGCCCCTTCGAATTGTTGGAGGTTTATTGCTGATCTGGTACATGGTAAGCTACTTCAAACAAAATACTCGTAAAGGACGGATAATAAAAGGCGCAGTTTTGGTATTGGGACTTGCCAGTTTTTATGTGACAGACATAGCCTATAAAGCGTCGGCTATGTTTGAGGAGCCGTATGATGTAAAGTTTGCTAACGCGATTGACAATAAAGTGCCCGAAAGCTACCTGGTGTTAGGTGTGATAAGCGACGGCGTTGCTAAAGCCTATCCACTGAACTATTTGGGCTATCATCATAAAATACAGGATAACGTGGGTAAGTTACCTGTGCTGGTTACTTATTGTACTATGTGCCGTTCAGGCAGGGTTTATAGTCCGGTCATCAACGGTATCCGCGAGAATTTCCGGTTAGTTGGGGCAAGGCATTATAACGCAGTTATCGAGGACGAAACCAGCGGCACCTGGTGGTACCAGGCCACCGGCGAGGCCGCAGCCGGACCGATGAGCGGTTCTAAACTGAAGGAAATTGTTTACGAACAATCTACGCTCAGTTCATGGCTTGATAAACATCCCAGTTCACTCATATTACAACCGGATACCCATTTTGTTGATGCTTATAACGACCTGAGAAATTACGACCGCGTACAGCCGGTGGATAAAGATTCTTTGATGAAAAACAAAGATTCACTGGTTCGCAAATCGTGGTATGTTGGTTTGATTATAGACAAACAGCCTAAGGCATATAACTGGCGAAAACTGGAAAAGACTCGTGTGGTAAATGATAATGTCAGCAATACGCCACTGCTGGTCATGCTGGAGAATGATAAACTCACCTTCCACGCATTTAACAGGCATGTTGACGGCAAAGAGCTAAACTTCAAAATCGGCAGTGACGAATGCCTGACCGACAATGAAACTGCCTCTACCTGGGATTTAGATGGCTTATGTATTGCTGGTGCACAAAAAGGCAAGCGATTAGCCAAAATACAAGCTTACCAGGAGTACCGACACTCGTGGCTGCATTTTCACCCCACTACCTTGTTCTGGGAAGGGGAATCGAAGAGGTTGAGTTATGTGCCGTAATCCCTGATTGAGCCTTAATGTTTTTGCGCGAAAGTGTCATGCTGAGGCTCTCGAAGTATAGCGGGCAAAGGCCTTTACGCACACACTTCGAGTGCCTCAGTGTGACACCTTTTTCTTCTCTTTTACAATATCATCAGAAGAATAACGCCACCCTCAATTTCGCAAAAAACGGCGTTCCCGGTGTGAAGCTCATCTGGTCAACAGGCGCTGATTCACCTCTTAACTGGGTCACTTCTTCCGCTTCAAACTCGTTCCATTTGGTATTCAACAGGTTCTCAATGGTTAAACCTATTTCATATCGTTTTTGGGTGTAGTTCAGCTTCAAATCGGTTACATAATAACCGTCGGCCCGCAAAGTATTGGTATTATTACCCGGGCGACTGTGCATATAACGGTAGCTCAACCCACCATTGATGCCATTATCAAATTTGAAATCCAATCCGCCGGTGCTGGTGAATGAAGGAGCAAGAGCAAGGTAACCTGTGCTTTTCGCACTGTCGGCCAACCTCGGTCTGGCCAGGTTAACATTCAGATCAGCAAACAACCATTTGGCCAGTTGGTAACGTGCTGAGAAATCTACACCCATGCGTTTGGTTTTGCCACCGGCTTCAATATCGCCGTCATCCGTATAAACAAACTCCTGTTGAAGATAGAGATACCATAGCGCGGTATTAATATACAAATGGGGAAGTGGCTTCCAGTTTAAGCCAAGGTCAGCGCCATAAGCAGCCGGTATAGTTTCTAATCCGTTATTGCCGACAACCGCAATGGCATTATTGGAGTGAAACCCTTTACCTGCTTTAAAGTAAAATTGAACTTTGTCGTTAGCAGTATACTCGATGTTTACTTTCGGACTTGCTACTACCTGCGTCTTGGTGGTATCATGGAAGTTGAAATTAAAATAATCAAGTCTTGACCCTATATTGAACAACCATTTGCCGCTTTGCAGGGTTTCATCGAGATAAACGCCTGTATTATTTTGACGGATATCTCCCTGTGTAACATAATCCAGGAATTGATACTGCTGAGTTACATGACTGTATTCGGTACCATAAGTGCGATCAAACCGTGTATTCAATCCCAAAGTAGATGTAAGGGATGAGTTCCCCCAGTTGATTTGTTTACTTAGCTTACCATTGTAGCCAAACATATCTCTTGCTTCTTCTTGCTGGCGCTCATCTCCATTATCAGGGTCATCCGCAAAAAAGGTCGAGTTAACATGCAGGGCGAATTTGTAATGCGTGTAATACAACTGGTTTTCCATCATCCAGTTGTTTTTCAGATCGGTGCTCAATTTAGCTATGGCATTTACACGGCTCGATTTGCCATTCTGGGCGCTATCGATAGTACCAAAACGATTGATAGGATTAGAATAGATAGGTGCGATGTAGGGTTTTCCGTCGTCATCAATAGCTGTAGTACCTGAGGCAACTGCGCGTTCAGGTATTTCCCCTGATGGTATCCAACTGGTAGTGAATGAAGATGCGCTGAGCGATAGTTTGTTATTCGCTCCCAGCTGTTTGGTGTATTTGCCGAAGAAATTGGTACGCTTATAATGTTCCGGCAATTTAAAGGGACCATCGGTATAGTTATACTCTCCGGCAATGTAGGCGTTCTCACCATTTTGTTTGGCCTTTTCCCCTAGCAGGTCGATCACGCCCGTGGCCCGGAAACTGTGAAACTGGCCTCCTTCAATGCTGATCATACTTTTATCCAACGCATCTTTGGTGGTATAAGCCAGGTAACCCGCAGTTGTAAAATCGCCATAGCCGGTGTAGTAAGGGCCTTTGCCAAAATCATAGGTCGATACAGTTTCGGGTATCAGGAAGTGCAGATCAGCATAGCCTTGTCCGTGTATATGCGATACCATATTAACAGGCATACCATCTACGGAAACATTCAGATCGGTGCCATGATCAGCATCAAAACCGCGGATAAAGATCTGTTCGGCCTTGCCTCCCCCCATGTGTTGGGCAATGAACAGGCCAGGCACCAGTCGCATCAGGTCCTGCGAAGAATTTACCGGGCGCAGACTAAGGTCCAGCGTACTTAAAGTATGAAATGACGCACTGCTCAATTGCGGCGTGATCACCACTTCTTTCAGGTCGATTTTGCCGCGGGTGATAGGGATGATCGTATGCTTATCGCCCATGTGGCAGGTCATCATTTTGCTTTTGCAGCCTATACAAGTAACTGTAAGCATACTGCTGTCTTTATGCAGAACAATTCTGAAGTCACCGTTTTTGTTAGTACTGATTGATTTTCCATCAATGGTAATAGTTGCATATTCAACAGGCTGACGGGTGACACTATCGATCACACTTCCGGTAAATAAATGTTGCGCTTTGGCCAGTTGCCCCGCAAAAACCAGGACAACAGTCAAAAACCATATTTTTTTAAAAATATTCATATAATATATTATGATTCAAAGCCTTAAAGGTTTTGAATGGTTTGTGATGAATTAATTATAAGAGAAGCTCACACACCGAACTTTTGTGTATGCGCTATAATCAGAAATCCTAATTCAATTAAACGTGGGTGTCATGCTGAGGTACTCGAAGCATGGTGGGTAAAGGCCTCTACGCACACACTTCGAGAGCCTCAGTGTGACACCCTCTTTATGAAAAAGGAAAAATTAAAGGAATAATTAACCCAACTGCGGCGGGCGGAAGATAGCACCGTGGCCTTGTGGCAGTTCGATGCGGTCCGTCGGGATCATGATCTCCCGGAGCAGGCGAGTATAGAAACTCACCTGCGTGTTGTTTTCGCAATAAGCTTCCTGTATCAGGTTCTTTTGCGTCTCGCGTTCAGTGCTGTTCTGTTTTTCTTCTGCCTGTTTTATCTTTTTCATCAGGTAGCATTTACCGTTACAATGCAGCCAGGGCCTGTTGCGGTTTTCGCAAAGTTTGCTGGCGATGTAGCTCCGGTTCATTTCGAAACCTGCGTAGATAAAAAAGCGCGAAAAACTGCTGCTGATAATAGCGAGGGTGAGTAAAACGGCAGTTAATTTTTGCTTCATAGCTCGTGGCACAAAAATAGGCGCATTTGTTTATTTTTCAATCAATACCTGCACAAATTTTGATTGGTTGCTTTTAAAACAACAAAACCTGCTCAATGGCAGGTTTTATTATCTATTGGGAGTAGTAAATGTTTTATTATTTATCTACGGCTCGTTTCAGTGTGCTATGCATCTTGAACCCCTGGTAGTCCACATTCATAGAGATCGAATCTCCCTGCGCGAAATACTTACCAATATGCGGAATAGTTACACCTTCGGGATTGGTAATGCTAAATTTGAAGTCGTTTCCGCTTATTTTTCCGCTGTCAAGTTTCAAAGTAATTCCCTGGGCTGCGGCCTCACCGGTTAATTTGTCGCCATCAACTTTTAGCGTATAATTTACATCAATAGGATTTCCATCCGGACCCGAAAAAGTGCCGGTCCATTTCCCGTTTGCATCTGCAAAAACAGCTGCCAGGCCAATCATAGCGCTGCACATCAACGCCAAAGCAAAAAGCATTTTTCTTTTCATAACCTTAGTATTTAGAGTTGAGAAATTAGAGTTTTACTTATCAGTCGCCCTTTTCAGCGTGCTGTGAAATTTAGCGCCATTCACCTCAATATCCATTCCTATAGAATCGCCTTGCGCATAATATTTTCCAGTGTGAGGGAATATTTCACCTTCGTGACTGGTCACCTTAAAAGTGATCACATCCCCGGCCACTTTTCCTTCGCTGATAAGGGCGGGTTCACTATCGCCCTGACCTGTTCTGGTTAGTTTATCGCCGTCTACTTTAAAAACATAGTTGAGTTGAAGATCGTTTCCATCAGGAGTCCTAACGTTACCTGTCCATTTCCCTGATACATCGGCAAATGTTGCTGCAAGACAGATCATGAAGGAGCATACTAATGATAATGTGATGAATGCTTTTGTTTTCATATTAATTGGTTTTAAGCTATGATGCTGTTTTTTTATAAAACGTTACAGTTCAAACAAAAAAGTCTCCGCAAATGGAGACTTTATATTGTTGATAGTTGTTGTATCAAATTATTGATCAGCAGCTCTTTTTAAAGTGCTGTGCATTTTGTAACCCTGGTAATCAATGTTCAGGCTGATAGAATCGCCCTGGGCAAAGTATTTGCCGTCATTAATTACTTTAACACCACCTACATCGATCGCAAATGATAAGCTGTCGCCTTTTACTTTGCCTTCGGTGATATCCATAGTTCCCTGGGTTGATTGGCCTTTGCCTGTCAAGTTAGTATTGTCAGAAGTAAGCGTGTAATCAAGCGGGTATTCATTGCCGTCAGGGGCAACTAAAGTGCCTTTCCAGTGACCGGTGATCCCTGCAAAATAGGCAAACGCGACTATGCCGCAGCATAACAATGCAGTTGTGATAAAGAGCTTTCTTTTCATGGTTTAAAATGGTTAAGTTTTGTAAGCTGATAAACGACTAATTAGATTGGAGAACGGTAACTAAGTTACAAATTATCAGATGCTTTTTGAGCTGAACAATAATTTTAAGAAAACAAAAACCCCGCCTCGCAGCAGGGTCTTTTACTATGAAACTATTTTAGGTTGAAATCTTATTTGTCAGCCGGCGCGCGTTTTAAAGTAGTATGTATTTTTTGAGCGCCAAAATCGATATCCAGACCGCATGAATCAGCATAAACTTTTCCGCTGTGCGGATAATCATTGCCGTCTACTGTCACTTTAAAAGTGAAGGTATCGCCGGTTATTTTTCCGTCGTCCACAGTTACTTGTCCTGCTGGTGACTCGGCGGTGCCGGTTAATTTATCACCGTCAACCTTAAAGTTATAGCTTACCTGCAGGTCGTTTCCGTCAGGTGTTTTGATCACGCCTGTCCATTTACCGCTTATGTCAGCAACAACAAAAGCAGCAAATACAATAAAGCAGCAGGCTAATGCAATAGGATTAAATAATTTTCTTTTCATATCGTCAGGTTTGTACAGGTAATAAATGTAAGCTATTTATTACAAAATGAAAATAAACAAGGTGTTAAGTTTTAACATTTTGACGAGAAAGATCATAAAAAAACGGACGACCTAAAAGGACCGTCCGCTTTTCATAATGCTTATAATGTTTTGCAGCTTAGGCTGTTTGAAATGTCTTACGTTTAATACCTGCTTTGATTATAAGAGTAGAAAGGTCAATGTTTCCTGTACCTTTCAATTCCTCAGCAGAAATATCATATTTTTTTGTCCAATAATCATCGTTATGATTCTCCTGAACTAACTTTTCGTCCTTAACCTCTTTTTCGCTGTGAATGTGATTTTTCATGATCATTGATTTTTATGAGAATAACTTTGACTACTAAGAACAAAGGTATTATTGGAAGATTAACTGATTGTTGTTTCAATGTTAAGTTAATGTTAATAGTGTCGTTTTTATATTCATCTGACAATTCCAACTCCTCGATTTTTGCCTGTATTTTATCTGTAATTCGATTAATTAATTGCCACTATGGTTAAAATATGGTTAATATCTGCTAATAATCCTCTTCATTTTTGGTAAACATTGAACGTACCTTTGGCTTACAGGTAATTGTCGATTTAATGAAAAAACTAAGTACGTTAATACTGGCCTGCTGCAGTCTGACTGCTTTTGCCCAGCACCCGGATTATCCCATACAGCCCGTTCCGTTTACCAGTGTAAAACTAACCGATCAGTTTTGGACGCCGCGTATCGAGACGAACCGCACAGTTACTATCGCGGCATCGTTTGATCGCTGTGAGAATACCGGTCGTGTTAAAAACTTTGTGATGGCGGCCGAGCATAAAGGTAAGTTCTGTACGGTTTACCCTTTTGATGATACCGACATTTATAAAACTATCGAGGGCGCATCTTATTCATTAGCCGAACATCCTGATGCTAAATTATCTGCTTACCTGGATTCATTGATCACCATTATTGGTAAAGCACAGGAACCGGATGGTTATTTATATACCGCGCGTAGTATCGATCCATTGCACCCGGGCCCTTGGGCTGGTCCTGAGCGTTGGGTGAACGAGCAGAAGATGAGTCACGAGTTATACAATGCTGGTCATATGTACGAGGCTGCCGTGGCGCATTATATGGCAACCGGTAAACGTAATTTCCTGAACATTGCTGTTAAAAATGCTGATCTGCTGGTTCGCACGTTTGGTCCTGATAAGAAACATGTTGCACCTGGTCACGAGATTGTGGAGATGGGATTGGTAAAAATGTACCGGGTAACTGGTAAAAAAGAATACCTGGCCCTGGCTAAATTCTTTATCGATCAGCGTGGTCATAAAGAATATGATACCAAGAGTAAGAATGAGTGGGAAAATGGCATGTATTGGCAGGACGATAAGCCCGTTGTTGACCAAACTGAAGCCGAAGGCCATGCGGTACGTGCTATGTACCTCTACTCAGGTATGACCGACGTTGCAGCCCTTACCGGAGACACTGCTTACCTGAAAGCTATCGACAGAATTTGGGAGAACATGGTCACCAAAAAGATGTATGTGCAGGGGAGCATTGGTGCAGTTGGTGACGGCGAACGTTTTGGTGCAAACTATGAATTGCCTAACGCATCCGCTTATAACGAAACCTGTGCGGCTATCGGCAGTGTGTTCTGGAACCAGCGTATGTTCCTGCTGCATGGTGATAGTAAGTATATTGATGTATTAGAAAAGACGCTTTATAATGGTTTGATATCAGGTGTGGGTTTGGATGGAAAATCATTCTTCTACACCAACGCGATGGAGATCAAAAACAACTTCTCCGGTGCCGATACCGAGCCGCAGCGTTCCGGTTGGTTTACCTGTTCTTGTTGCCCAACTAATGTAGTGAGACTGGTGCCTTCTATTCCTGGTTATATGTATGCACAAAAAGGGAATGCTTTATATGTGAACCTGTTCATCAGCGGCGTTGGAAATCTGACTGTCAACAATAAGGCTGTTAAGATCACCCAGGAAAATAACTATCCATGGGATGGCGGACTAAAATTTACCGTTGATCCTGCTCAAAAAATGGATATGGACCTGAAATTGAGAATCCCCGGATGGGCGCAGAACGAAGCTATTCCGTCTGATCTGTACAGTTATCAAAAGAAATCAGCACTTGGGGTTGAAATAAAAGTGAATGGCATGCCTGTAAACTACCAGGTTGAAAAAGGCTACGCGGTGATCAGCAGAAAATGGAAAAAGAATGATAAGGTAGAAATGACCTTGCCAATGGATGTGCGTCGCGTAGTTGCGAATACCAACGTGCCTGATGATATCGGCAAAGTTGCTTTACAGCGCGGACCGATCATGTATTGCGCCGAATGGAAAGACAATAACGGTTTGGCGAGTAATATGATCGTGCCGAAAGATGTCACTTTCAAAACACAATACGAGCACGATCTGCTAAACGGAGTAATGGTACTAAAAGCTGATGTGAAAAGTATTAATGTAGATCCAACAGGTCAAAACATAAGCACACAAGCTGCAACACTCACTGCTATTCCATATTACTCGTGGGCCAATCGCGGCAAAGGTGAAATGCAAGTTTGGTTCCCCGAGCAGGTGAAGTATGTGGACCTTGTGTCTAAATAAAAATCATAAAACAGATATGAAATTTGAATGGAGAGGGGTGTTCCCCGCAGTTACAACCAAGTTCACAGATAATGATGAGCTTGATTTCGATGCATTTGATCACAACATCAACGCGCAGTTGGAGGCAGGTGTAAACGGTCTTATTTTGGGAGGCTCATTGGGCGAGGCGAGTGTTTTAAGTGACGAGGAAAAATTCGCCCTGCTAAAACATACGGTAGAATTTGTGAATGGGAAAGTTCCGGTATTACTAAACATTGCCGAGCAAACCACCAAAGCAGCCGTAGCCTGCGCTCAAAAAGCATTGGAAAACGGTGCAAGCGGTTTAATGCTATTGCCGCCAATGCGCTACAAAGCTGATGACAACGAAACATTAGCTTTTCTGACTACCGTGGCTAAAAGTACTCCGCTGCCAATTATGATCTACAATAATCCTGTTGATTACAAAATAGAAGTAACACTGGATATGTTTGCAGAATTGGCGAAGTACAATAACATCCAGGCTGTTAAGGAATCGACAAGGGATATATCCAACGTAACCCGGATGATCAACCGCTTTGGCGACCGTTTCAAGATCATGACCGGTGTTGACCCATTAGCAATGGAAAGCCTGGTGATGGGTGCTGACGGCTGGGTAGCCGGTTTGGTTGACGCTTTCCCACGTGAGACAGTTGCTATCTATCGTTTGGTAAAAGCTAACCGCATTAGTGAGGCATTGACTATTTATCGTTGGTTTTTACCTGTGCTGGAACTGGATATCCACCCAAAACTGGTTCAATATATCAAGTTGGCCGAAGTTGCTACTGGCATCGGTACGGAGAATGTTCGTGCGCCACGCTTAAAAGTTGAAGGCGCCGAGCGTGAAAGAGTATTGAAGACAATCAATGATGCATTGGCAAATCGCCCTGAATTACCTGAAGGTAGTTGGGGGAGAGTGAACATCGGTCAACTGGCATAAAATAAATGCATCTACAGCGATGGGTTTCAAACCCATCGCTATGATTAATGTTGTAGATGCATAAATTAGCAACATGGAAACACAAAACCTTTTAGGTTATCAGTATAATAAAACAGGCGGCAAAACATTCCAGGCGATCGACCCATCGTCAGGAAACGTATTGCCCGGAGAATTTCAAATAGCAACTCCAGCAGATGTTGATGCAGCGCTGGATCTGGCTGAAAAAGCTGCTGATGCTTATCGTTACATTGATAAGAAGACTAAAGCAGACTTTTTACGCAGCATAGCCGAAGAGATCAATGCTTTAGGCGATGAGCTGATAGAACGCGCCATGGCTGAGAGTGGCTTACCACAAGCCCGTTTGCAAGGCGAACGTGGCCGCACAACTGGTCAACTATGTATGTTTGCCGATCTGGTTGAGGAAGGCTCCTGGGTAGAGGCGGTGATAGATAAAGCATTACCTGAAAGAAAACCCGCACCGCGTCCAGATATCCGTAAGATGCTGATACCTGTCGGTCCGGCAGTGGTTTTTGGGGCGAGCAATTTTCCGCTGGCATTTTCTGTGGCAGGTGGTGATACGGCTTCGGCTTTGGCTGCGGGCTGCCCGGTTATTGTAAAGGCACACCCAGCTCATCCCGGCACAAGCGCTTTGGTGGCATCGGCCATTAAAAGAGCTGCCGAAAAGCATAATTTGCCCGAGGGCGTATTCTCTATCCTTTATGATGATGGATATGCCATTGGCGAAGCTTTGGTAAAGCATCCAAAGACGAAGATCGTAACCTTTACAGGTTCTTACAAAGGCGGAATGGCCTTAGTGAAACTGGCTCAACAGCGCGAAGAACCTATCCCTGTTTTCGCCGAAATGGGCAGCATCAACCCGGTAGTTATATTGCCTGATGCGTTAGAAAATCGTTACCAGGAGATCGCTGAACAATATGCGGCTTCGATCACATTGGGAGCAGGGCAGTTTTGTACCAATCCTGGTTTGCTGATCGCGATAAAATCTGATGCTTTGAAGAAATTCAAGAATGCATTAGGTGAAGCCATCGCTAAGATAAGTTCAGCCACTATGCTGACGCCTGGTATCTGCAAAAACTACTCGAGCTTGTCAGAAGAAATGTTGGAAGAACAGGGAGTTTCGGTTCTCAATCGCGGGACTGTAAATGGCGATAAGTCTAACCAGGCACAGCCATTGATAGCCACGGTGAGCGCTTCTTCATTTTTGATAAATCCTAAATTGAGGGATGAAGTTTTCGGGCCATATTCTTTGTTGATAGAGGCAGATTACGAAGTACAGGTTCAGCAGGTATTAAATGCCTTACATGGGCAACTAACCGCAAGTATTGTAGCAGATGAAACCGATCTGCCAAAACATAAATCACTGATACAAAATCTAACCAAAATAGCAGGCCGCGTGATCATGAATAACGTACCGACTGGCGTTGAGGTGGTACCATCTATGCAGCACGGCGGACCGTTCCCTGCAACTTCCGATGGTCGTTTTACGTCGGTAGGCACAGGAGCAATCAAACGTTTTGTACGTCCTGTGAGCTGGCAAAACTGGGCACATGACCTGCTGCCCGATGAATTAAAAGACAACAACCCGCTTGAAATATGGCGTTTGGTTGATAATAAATGGAGTAAGGAGAAGTCGGAAGTTGGAAGTCCGAAGTCGGAAGTATAAAGTCGCCGATTTTGACTTTATACTTCGAATTAAAGACTTTAGACTATAGACTCCGGACTTAAGACTTAAAGAAAACATGTCAAGTAAGACTTTTTTTTGTATAGACGCGCATACCTGCGGTAACCCGGTAAGATTGGTAGCCGGAGGCGGCCCGAATTTAAATGGCGGGAACATGAGCGACAAACGCCAGCACTTTCTGAAAGAATATGACTGGATTCGCAAAGGATTGATGTTTGAGCCACGCGGGCATGATATGATGTCGGGAAGTATTTTGTATCCGCCGCATGATCCTCAAAATGACGTTGCGGTACTATTTATCGAGACAAGCGGATGTCTGCCGATGTGCGGACACGGGACTATCGGTACGATCACCATCGCGATCGAGGAAGGATTGATCATACCCAAAACCAAAGGCATTGTGCGTATGGAAGCACCCGCCGGTTTGGTATTGATCGAGTACAAGCAAGAAGGACAAAAGGTAAAATCAGTTAAGCTAACCAATGTTCCCGCATATTTAGCTGCTGAGAATCTCGAAGTAGAGTGCCCTGATTTGGGAACATTGACTTTTGATGTAAGCTACGGCGGAAATTTCTACGCGATAGTCGACCCGCAGCCGAACTTTAAAGGATTGGAAAACTATAGCGCCGATCAATTAATATCCTGTAGCAGGGTGATCCGTCAGCGGATAAATGAGAAGTATACTTTCGTGCATCCGGATAACCCGACAATCAACACTTGCACTCACGTTTTGTGGGCAGGAAAAACTATATCACCCGAGGCTACGGCAAGAAACGCTGTGTTTTATGGCGATAAGGCAATCGACCGCTCACCATGCGGCACAGGAACTTCGGCACGTATGGCGCAATGGCATGCTAAAGGCAAATTAAAAAAGGGCGATCAATTTATACATGAAAGTATCATCGGCAGTCAGTTTATCGGAAGGGTAGAGGACGAGGTACAAGTTGGCGGCAAGCTTGCCATTGTCCCGAGTATTGAAGGTTGGGCACGGGTTTACGGCTATAATACTATAAAAATTGATGATGAGGATCCGTATGCGTATGGGTTCCAGGTGATTTAAATGAACTAAAAATAAAGTAGGGTGTCACACTGAGGCGCTCGAAGTGTGCGCGTAAAGGCCTTTGCCCACCATGCTTCCCTTCGATAAACTCAGGACAAGCTTGGCCTCAGCATGACACCTATGCACCACGTTATTTCCGTTACCCACAGAATGATATGGTGAACAAGAATGCACTAATAAAATGAGTAAAGCAGTTATCATAGGCGGCGGTGTAATCGGGCTATTTTCCGCGTACTACCTTAATAAATCGGGTTGGGAAGTTGACATTATCGATCAGGGCGACCTGTCCGACAATTGTTCGTATGGCAATGCGGGGATGATCACACCAAGCCATTTTGTGCCGCTGGCCGCGCCCGGCATGGTGGAGCAGGGTATCCGTTGGATGTTTGATAGCAAAAGTCCGTTCTATGTAAAACCGTCACTCAATCCGGAGCTTATTGGCTGGGGGCTGAAATTCCTGAAAAGCGCTACCCGCAAACACGTCGACCGCTCTGCCGGAGCGTTGCGCGATATATCGGTAATGAGCAAAGTGCTTTTTAAAGAATTTGAAAAGGACTCGAATATCGAATTTGGACTGGAAGACAAAGGTATATTGATGCTGTTTAAAACCCCGGCGTTTGTGGAAGAAGAAAAGCATTTGGCTGAGCAGGCTACTAATCTTGGGCTGGATGCGCAATACCTTAGTCCTGATGAATGCCGCCAACTGCAGCCGGGTATCGAGATGGATATTTTAGGGGCGGTTCATTACCATTGCGACGCCCATTTGTACCCTAATAAACTAATGCGCGGATTGATAAAATATGTCGAGAATGCTAAAGGCATAACTATTTACCGGAATAGTGAGATCACTAAAATAGCCCATGATTCGGGCAAGATCACATCAGTAAGCAGTAAAGACAAAGAATTTAAAGGAGACGCATACGTGGTAGCAGGCGGCGCATGGTCGCCAGGCATTGCCAGGCTTGCAGGTTTGAAAGTGCCATTAATGCCGGGCAAAGGTTATTCATTTATGGTTCCGCAGGACGATTCAAAACGCATGACTATCCCATCCATATTATGTGAAGCACGCGTGGCTATCACCCCGATGAACGGCAGCATACGTTACGGGGGAACAATGGAAGTGGGTAAGATCAATCAGAAGATCAACATGAACCGAGTGCAGGGTATTGTGGAATCAATACCAAAATACTTCCCGAACTTTAAACCGGAAATGCCGCAGCAAAAAGATATCTGGTTCGGTTTTCGACCAGTATCGCCGGATGGTATGCCTTATATCGGGTTATCCAATAAATACAAGAACCTGGCGGTAGCAACTGGTCACGCGATGATTGGTTTGAGCCTAGGTCCGGCAACAGGTAAGATTATAAGCCAAGTATTGAATGGGCAGGCAACAGAGATGAATATTACTCCGTTTGCGGTGGATAGGTTTCAATAGATAAAAATACTGCTGCCGCAAGCTTCCAGCTTGTGGCGAACATTGTTTCAGCTTTCAGCTGATGACGTAGAATGATGTTAGCTGAAAGCTAACGCCAGTAATCACCACGAGTTATGCTGCGCTAAACTCGCGGTAGCATTTGCATCTTTATTTACCTGCCTTTCTCCAACTCCTTAATCCTATCTGCAGCATAAGTGTTCTTCGGATTCAACTCAACAGCCTTCTTGAAGTTTTTTACAGCCAATTCTTTGTCGCCCGCAGCTTCATAACCTTCTGCTAAACTATCGTAAGCATTGGCACTGGTAGGGAACTTAGCCAAATTGAATTTGAATATTTCAACCGCTTCTTTTTTCTTATCATCGCGCATCAGGATAAAGCCCAGGTCGTTTACATCATCTTCAGGTAAATTAAAGGCACTGTCTTTTTGCTTCATTTCATTGGCTATTTCGGCGGCATGATCATAACCTTGTTTTTTCAGGGTTGTCATAAATGCCTGCATTCTCTTCAGCTCATGAAACTGGTAACCGGTCCACAGGCAGGGCCACCAGGTTTGGTTAGGAAAGAATTCATTTAAAACATCGGTTGTAATATGCAGCCCCCAGGTACTGTAGGTAAAGTAAACCAGTATTTCCTTCTTTTCAGGATTGGCAATATAGAAAGCTTTGAAATCGCCGTTATCACCCCAATGCCATATCCATTTGCCGGTCTCATTTTCCTGCAAGCCAACTCCAAGCCCCCATGTGATATGCTTTTTAGTTTCCGCATCAATATTATGCCTGAACCAATCGGCATTTGATGCAGTAGTGAACATCATCTTTTGGGTTTCGGGTTTTAGGCCAACGCCATTTATCAGTGCCTGTAAAAAGATGGCGTAATCATGTGCACAAGTGAGTAAACTCGAAGCTGCCATCTGGGTTTTGTGCCATTTTGTTACATCGGGAGTACTGCCAAATGATGATGTCGTGTCAAATTTACTCGACCATTCATAGCTGGAATTATTCATTCCAAGCGGTTTAAACACTTCCTGCTCGGCCAATTTATTTAACGATTTACTGGTCAATTTTTCAACTACGTGTTGCAGGTACTGAAACCCTTCGCCCGAGTAAGAAAATGTACTGTCAGGAGTAAAAATCAGTTTAGCAGATTTATCATCGCCCCAATTAGGCAGACCAGTGGTATGGCGCAGCACCATTCTTGCTGTTATTTTAGCATAACGCGGGTCGTTTGGTTCAAAACGATCATAGCTTCCCATATAATCCATCAGCGATTTATCAAGATCGATAACACCGCGATCATATAACCGCATTACGATATAAGAAAATACGCATTTGCTTAATGATGCGGCCTCGAAAACAGTATTCGATGTAACTCTTTTATCCGATCCTTTGCTGATAACGCCCAGGTTAAAGTTTTGGGTTTTATTGCCTTTGATGCAAACCAGTTGCATACCAGGGATGCCGTAGTCTTTTAGCAGTTCTGTCAACTTTTCTTGCTGGCCAAATGCTGATGCGCAGGTAAGTATTAAGAAAGCGAGGGAGCAGATATATCTTTTCATATGTGTGAATGGTTATGGCTTCTTAAATGTAAAATTTATGCCGATTTTGTATGTGTTTGATTAAGAGTTATTTGCATTAATCTTTCATCATAGCAAATGTATCATTAGCGAACATCAAGTGTCCGTTAATATCCATAAGATGAGGTGAATGAATAGATGTTGCTTGCCTTGTAGAGATTATTTCTCCGGCGTGTTATAATAGTAGATAGGAGCAAAGACGCCCTCACTGGTAACGTAGTAGCCTTTGCCATCCAGTGTAAAACCGATGGCCTCGCCTTGTTTCTCTTGTTGATAGGGCAACGCTTGAGGCTTTCTTTGCATTGTTTTCCAGATAGGTTCGTTGCCGTTACGCTTCCAGTAATAAACTTTTACATAATCTTTTAGCAATACCTGCTGCCCGTCTCTCGAAATATCCCCGGCAGTGATCCATTTAAACGGACGGAACCCGCTGAAATATAGCTTGCAGCGTTTGGTTAGCGTTACGGTATCATTGGCTTTAAAGTTCAGTGGAGAAGTATATACGCTGACCGAGTCGGAGCGCTTGGAAACGATGTACAAAAGCTTTTCAACCGGGTCGATCATCAAAGTTTCTGCATCACGGGGGCTATCGGGGTACCTGAAATGTACCGGAACAGCATTCGCTTGTATAACGCTGTCCTTACCGATCCATGATTTTTGCTCCTCGATACGGTAAACGGTAATGTATCCTCTCCAACCATCGTTATCTCCGATATCACCCATATATACATAACTCTTGCCTTTTACCGGACCGGGACCTACAGCGATATCTTCAACATCACGCACCCCTTGCTTCTCTTGAGGATCGCCTTTATAGTATATCACTGATTTTATGTTTCCCTGTGGGGTTATAGCAAAAAAGCGACTGGTATCGCCGCTATCGTTATGCACATAAAAAATACCTTCATGAATAGCCGACGCCGCTATGCCCGATATCTCGTCCATCTGCTTATCCTGCAAATGACCTGTTACGTTTAGCTTTTGCTGAACATGCCTGTGTTCGGCATAGGCACCCAAAAACAGGATAAACACAAGGGGTAATATGATCTTTATTTTCTTCCGGCGGCTCATTTAATTCTAAACGCAAAGATCAGACAAAAGAACATTAAACTGAAACTTTGCCTGATCCGGTTTAGAACGGTAGAGGTAGGGTATATGTTTTACAATTTGGAATTTAATTACACTCAGCGGACCATTACCAGGTGGCGATGGCTGCCCAATATATCGGTGGGAGTGCGGTAGTCAGCCAGGTCAAGTTCTTGTACATATTTACAGTTGCACGGGTGTCCGGGAGAAATAAATACCGGCATATCAAATCCCAATTGCTGATAATAAGGGGTGATAAACGCCTGCACGGGCAAGCTATTAGCAGTATTGATGATAGAAGTGGTCAACTTTTTTAACGGCTTCAATAATAGCCTTACTTCGCAGATATTAAAATTATCGTTCAACGGTATCCAGCGGTTAACCTCGTCGATATCAACCAGCAAAGCATTCTGCCGTATGCCTTTCAGGGTGCCTATAACTTCGTTGTCCTCGTTCAATAAGCTTTTGATCACTACCTGCTGACCTAAATAACGGCTAAAAATTATTAGCTGCTCTGCTGTTGTAATTCTATCCATAATGCTAAATATATTAGCAAATATAAACAAACTTAATTGAAAATAACAAGTGTAAATGCTAAAAATTTTATCAAAAAATAGTAGTCGTAATACCGATGTTGAAAGCGCCGAATTGTGAGTGTGAGGTGTTAAAACCGCTGTGAGAGAATATTTTATAAAATGCCGGATCGAAAACTGCAGCGAAATGATGAGCAATATAGTATTCGATCCCAGCATCGGCCTTTAATGAGGTGCGGGAATTGGAGATAGTGCGCAGCATTACACCATTAGGCGTGGTCACCGCAAGGTTAAATGAGTGTATTCCAAGCCCCGGCTGTAAAACGCCGTATAATCCCCATCGGCCAAAATTATGGCGGTAACCTGCCCCAATGAGCAGGAAATCAGTTGATAGTTTGCCCTGAACAATATTGGTGGGTATGTTTTGCTTATAGCTGATGTAATTGTTATTCAGGGCATCATAATCGATCCTGAAAAATACATTGTTGCTATAGGTAGGTCGATATTCAACAGCTGTATTTATCGTCAGACCGTTATCGAGATAGGTATGGCCGTTATTTAAAGGAAAGCCAATCCCAAGCGAACCCGGGAAGTAAAACCTGGAAGAAACATCTTCAACCTGGGCATGCACCTTTGTTAACGACGTAACGACAATCGCGATCAGCAGAATAAATCTCCTGTCAATCAACATCAATATGATTGGTTTATAAAACGTCGTCGTGGTATTTTTTGCGCTCCAGTTTCTGGAAAGGGATCTTAACGATATTCAGAAATCTTCCGTTGATGTTTTCATCCATGTGGGTGTCTATCCCAAAACAAGTGTCTTCCCTTTCTAATTCTCCGAATGTGCCGAACAGCCTGTCCCAAATGCTTAACACATCACCGTAATTACAATCAGTATACGGCAACCTGTAATGATGATGAACGTGGTGAAGGTTTGGAGTAATAAATATCAAACCAACGATTTTATTGGCCCGGTCAGATAGCCTGAACTCGGTATGGGCAACGATATTTGAAAATGACTGGAATATCTGCCTGATGATCAGTACACCGATCACTGGCCCGAGTATAGTTACCCAAAGTATCAGGAAGCAGGTGCGGACGAACGTCTCTCCCGGATGTTCACGGGTGGTAGTCGAAACGTCTACCTTCAGATCGCTGTGGTGTACCAGGTGGAATTTCCATAGGGTATCCACTTTATGCATGATCACATGATAGGTGTACTCGCACAAATCCATCAACACAAATGCGACAACATAATACATCACGCCTTTGGTGTGCCAATGCATCAGGTTAAGCAATCCCCAATGATGGATGTTTGCCCATTTGCAAATGATAATAATGAAAGTAGTAAGCGAAAGCTGCACCGGCAATGCTGTGAAAATAAAGGCCAGGTTTACCGACGAATGTCTGAACTTGGATCTTATACCATCAGCTGAAATGATTAGTTCAGCAAGCCAAAGGGAGGTAATAACAGTTGCATAGAGAATGATTTGCGCCACATCCTCATGCGTCGAAAATAACGAACGTAGGGTATTCATTGTAACTAATAGGGGTATCTAACTTAAACAGCGGCTAAATTATGCTTTTATTTCCATTTCTGGCTCCTTTACCTCTTGCATTTCTGCATCAGGTTTTGAAACATCTGTAAGCGCTACTTTACCTCTTTCTTTCCGTAAAATACGGTTAAAAAGAGATATCTCGCGGTCAAACAAGAATTGGAAAAATAATTTAGTCCACGAGGTATGGTAGTAAAGTGTATCGTAATATTCAGGTGCAGCTTTTCTGATTTCCGGCAACTTATTCCACGGCACTGAAGGGAAGTCATGATGCTCGTTATGGAAGCCAACATTAAAGGCCACCGTATTCCATGAGCCATAATAGCTGTAAGTTTCCTGTTCCAGGCTGTGAGTTAAATAATGCTCCTGTATCCAGCGCGCGCCCAGCGGATGCAGGCCTACTGAAAACCAAAAGCTTAAAAACAAGAAGCCTATAGCATGGAATCCCATAAAATACCATATGGCTGTGGTAAATGCCGCTTGCAATAAAAAGTTGGTGATGATCCACCCGTCAACAGGATGTATCTCGCGCAAACGGGATAAACGGAATATTTGAAATATCGGGAAGAACAACAGCCATAGCGCTTTACCTAAAAATGAATTGCTGATCAGTTTTGCTTCCCATTTGTTAGGCAGATCGGCATCCAGTTCGTGTACTCCCTGGAATGAATGATGTTTGATGTGGTATTTCTCAAATGAAATAGCACTAGGCAATATTTGCGGCAAGTTGGAAAGCATAGCGGCCCAACGATTAGCATTTGCGTTTTTGAATAATAATTTGTGTGTGCATTCGTGTATCATCACAAATAAAGCATGATCTGCAAAAGCGCCTAATAAATAAGCTGCAGCAAAAACAAGCCACCAGGATTGATCACGTAATAAGTATGCGCCTACCACCTGGAAAAGAACCAGGCCTATAATAGCAAATATGGTATTGGGGTTTTTACCGATAAGGGTTCTAAGGCCGGGAAACTGTTTAAGGATTTTTTTAGTACGAATGCGATGTGGTTCAGATTCAGTTGAGTAAATAAAATCAGTCTTTTTTGCCATGAGCTTCTTTGCCTTCTCGTTTATTAAAAATCAGTTAATTTATTCTATTATTTATTAACGTTGAATTATTGTATAAGTTATGCTTAGCCAGTTTTCAGCAGCAAAAACTAAGAAAATAGTCTCTAAATATAGAAGTTAATTCTGTAACAACCCTGTTTTATTTTACAATTTTATTACAAAAAGTTGTGATGTGGCGTATGAAACTGCCCTTTCTTGTATAATATCCGCAGCATGCTGGGCAGCACAATTAGCAACAGCGGTAACGCAACCAGGAAGCCGCCAATTACTGCAATGGCCAGCGGCTGATGCAATTGCGCACCGGCACCTATGCCTAATGCCAGCGGCATCAATGCAATGATAGCTCCAAGAGCAGTCATTAGTTTTGGTCTCAAACGGGTAGAGATAGAGAATACAATAGCTTCGTTTACACAATCGCTGGTTGGCGTATTTACTTCGCACATGTTCGCTTGCGCCCGTTCTTTAAATTGCAGGAAAGTGAAGATGGCATTTTCGCCAATAATACCCACGATCATGATGAGGCCGGTGTAACTGCCCACGTTAAGTGGCGTGCCGGTGATATATAGCGCAAGCAGACTGCCAGCCGTACCTAACACAGCAATAATCAGTATCAGCAATGCTATCCTGAATTGTTTGAACAGGAATAAAATCACCCCAAAGACCAAAAGACTTGCCGTTATCAGGATAGTTAGTAATTCTTTAAAAGATTGCTGTTGCTGGGCATAGTCGCCACCATATTCGATATGATAACCTTCCGGCAGACTTACTTTTTGTGCGATGCTTTTTTGTATGGCAGGTATCACAGTACCTATCGTAGCATTCTCCAACCGGGCTGAAATTACACCCATGGATTGCAGGTTCTCGCGGTTTACTTCGGCTTCGCCGGGTTTTAGGTCGACAGAGGCCAGCTCCGTTATCGGTATTAATTTGCCTGAGGGGGTAAAGATCGTTTGATCCTTAATGTCATCCACACGCAGGTTCTTGTTGCCCGGATAGACCATGCGGATAGGGGATAACTGCTCGCGTTCAAGTAAGTTGCCTATAATATTCCCCTGCAAAGCATTTTGTAACTGAAATTGGAGACTGGCGGGCGTAATGTTATACTGGGCCAGTTTACTATAATGTGGCTGGATGCTAACCGACGGTCCGGCTATCACAATGCCGTCAAACACGTCGGCAGTGCCTTTTACTGAGGCAGTAGCATCTGCAATTTGCTTTGAAAGATCATGCAATTTTTGCTGGTCATCACCGAATACCTTTATTTCTATGGGCTGGGTTGATGTCATCAGGTCACCAAGCATGTCGGTTATTACTTGTCCAAAATCTATCCGCAATGCAGGCTGGGTTGACGCAATTTTCTGGCGCAGATCAGCTATTACTTCCTGGGTGGTTTTATCACGTTTTTTCTTTAGCTGTATCAGGTAGTCGCCGGTATTAGGTTCGGTAATAAAGAAGCCCATTTGCGTGCCTGTACGTCTTGAGTAGGCCTCAACCTCAGGCTGGCCGGTTATTATCTTTTCTACCTGGTGTAACATCCGGTCCGTTTCCTCAAGGGAAGTTCCCGGAGGTGAGGTATAGTCTAACACAACACTGCCTTCATCCATTTCGGGCAGGAAACCCGTCTCCAGCAGCTTTGGTACTATAACCAGCACCGCAATCAAACCACCAACAATAGCCAGGCTGAACCACGGCCGAAGAATGAACCACGAAACCCACTTTTGCTTTTTGATATGATGTTCTTCGCTAGCATCCTTTGTTGTATTATTTTTCTTTTTGCGGGTGAGCAGCAGGTAGATTACCGGCAGACCAATCCAGGTTACAAAAAATGAACACACCAGGGTGATAATCATGGTATTGGTCAGTACCTTAAAATAGGCGCCGGCCACGCCGCTCATCAGCACAAAAGGGATGAAGATCACAATAGTACTGATAGACGAACCCACCATCGCCGGAAAAAGGTAATCAATAGCCTTTTGCAGCAGCTTTAAAGTATGATCGTCAGGGTTTTCTTCGTGCGTGCGGTGTATCTGCTCAACCACAACAATAGCGTCATCTATGATCAAACCTATCGCTGCAGCAATTGCACCCAACGTCATGATATTGAAGGTGTAACCAATAGCATATAGGACGACGAGGCTTAGACAGATAGTAATAGGGATGGTGATCAGGATGGTAGCACTGGCCTTTAACGAACGCAGGAAAATAACAGCAACTATAATGGCCAGCAGCAAACCTATCCAAAGACTGTCGGTAACGCTTTTGATCGAATCGTTAACGAAATCAGCCTGAACGTAATAAGGCTTGATGGTGACATCGTGCGGCAATATCTTTTTCAGGTCTTCCACCTTTGCATCCATATCTGATGATAAGGATACCAGGTTTGTATTGGGCTGTTTGATAACTGCTATGAGCACGCCATCGCGGCCGTTAGCGTTGATCTTGGTATACTCTATACCTTCCTGGACGGATATATCGGCAAAGTCTTTCAACCGCACTACGCGCTTACGGTTGTTGCTGATCACCAGGTCGGCTAATTGATCCTTGGCGTTAATAGTAGCATCGGTAACAGTGAGGTAGAACCGGTTATAGTCAGATAGATAGCCTTCTGATTTTACGAAGTTGGTGTTAGTTAACGTAGTGTTGATGATATCCGGCGTAAGACCCAGCGAACTCATCTTTTGCTTGTTCAGCGAGAGCCAGTATTCTTTTGCTTTACCGCCAATAACCCTGATCTCTGAAATGCCATCTACCTGCGACAGGAAAGGTTTTACAGTATAGGTAGCCAGTTGTCTTAGTTCGATAGGTGTCCGGCTATGGCTTTCCAGCGTATATCCGCTTACCGGCAATATTGATGGGTTCATTTTGGCTACCGAGATGTTCACATCGGCAGGCAAATCGTTTTTTATCTGGTCGATACTCGTTTGTATTCTTTGTAGCGAGAGATCAATATCCGCATCCCAGCTCATAAATGCTGATATTTCGCAACTGCCGCGACTGGTGGTACTGCGCACGGTTTTCAGATCAGGCACCTGCTTGATGGCGTTTTCCAACGGTTTGGTAACGGTCACCATCATTTTATTTACCGGCTGAAGACCCTCGTCGGCAATGATCTTGATCTTAGGAAAGGTGATCTCAGGAAATAAAGAGGTCTGTAATTTAGAATAGGCATACAAGCCACCCATAATTACAATGGCCAGCACCAGGCTAAGGGGCTTTTTATGCGATATAAAGAAATCTTGTAGCGGCCTCCTGGTCATTGTTTTACTATCTTAACTTTAGCAGTGTCAGCCAAACCATAATTTCCGGTCACCACAATTTTATCATCAGCAGTGAACTTTGGCGATACAATCTCCACGCGGTCGCCCATCTCAATACCTTTCGTTACCGGAACTTTTACTGCGGTTGTAGGGTTGATCAGCTTCATTACCCAAAATTCGGTTTGGGTTTCATTGGCAAGCAACGCTGCTTTTGGTAAGGATGCCGTATTATTCTTTTCCGATTTAACAATGCGTGCCTTGGCAACCAGGTTCTCCGGTATTTGATCACCCGAATTGAGTTTCAGAACCACGCCCTGGGTTTGCGCAACAGTATCAACCGATGGCATAAAAGAAGCTACGTGGCTGCTCACGATTTGCCCGCCGGGTAAAGTAAGCTGGATGTTCTGACCTTGTTTCACATACTGACGCAGCTCATAAGGCATTTGCATTACAAACACAAAGCTTGATCGATCGCTGATGGTAGCCAATGCCTCGCCATCCTGTACATAATCGCCGGTTTGATGATTCAACTGGCTCACATAACCCGGCCCCGGTGATTTTATTTTGTTTACACCTGAAAATTTAAGCGTCGTATCCAGCACATTGATGCTGTTACCAATAGCCTGTGCCTCTTTTGTTTTTACGGTAAATAGCACATCGCCTTTATTTACAAAGTGACCGGGCTGCAGGTTAGCCTGCTGTATGTACCCGTTGGCGTTCGATTTGATATAATTCTTCTGCTGAAAAACAGAAGTAGCATTCAGGTCGATATAATCTGTCAGAGAGCTTTGATCAATGGTGGTGACCGTTACAGGTGTTTGTGCTTTTACGTTGGCATCGTCATCGCCCTCCGCCTTTGTATTGCTTTTGCAGGAGCCAAGGCACAGCGAAATACCTGCCGCTAAGAACAGGCACTTAATGGCCGGGTGTCTGGTTAATATTTTCATGTTACCTGTTCCAGTAATTTAACTGATTGATCAGTTGCAGTTTATTGATAATGGTTTGTGTCTTCAGGTTGCGCACAGCTAAATAGTTGTTAATCGCCAGTATAATATCGGCAATCTTTACATCGCCGGTTTGCAGAAGCTGGGTATCTACTTTTATTAAGCTTTCAGAATATTTGATCTGATCCAGTATCTGTGGCATCAGTTTTTCGTTTTCGCTGATCTGCTGATTTAGTTGAGCTATCTGCTGTTTGTATTGTGTATTAAAAAATGCCTTGTAGGTCTGCCGTGTTTCTTCCTGTAACGATAATTTCTTGTATTGCATCTTCCGCTGTCCGCCATCATAAAGCGGTATTGACAAACTAAACCCAACGCTGGCGCCGAAATTCTTCCAGGCCTGGCTCATAAAATCGCTGTTATAACCCGCATCAGCAAAAGCGTTTGCTTTAGGTTTATAGCTAAAATCGACTTGCTGTTTGCTGTTTACCAGTTTCAGGCTGTCCAGTTTGTATTGCGTAAAAAACACGCTCGAACCAGCATCCGGCGGCAAGGCTCTTTCCAGGTTTGGCTCAGCTAGTTCTACCATGCTGGTGTCTGCAATTCCCGTGAGGTAATTTAAGGTAGCATAGTCGTTTTTGTATAGTAATCGCGCCTGGGCAAGCTGTAGTTGCTGTTGTTTTAAGGTGACCAGGAAGGTGAGGTAGTCACTTTGACGGTACACGTTTGCACGCGTTAGTTTTTTCAGGGCGTCTTCTTCGTTGGTTAGCAGGTTTACAATTTCCTGGTTAAATTTCACCTGTTGCTGATCGCCGTAAGCGGTAATGTATTGGCCTGTTATTGCTTTCTTCAGATCCTGCTCAGATATTTTTGCTGAATTATTAAGCGTTTGTGATTGCAGATTGATAGCCTCAACCTGCGATTTGATATTATTCTTACTTACAATAGCCTGGTTCACGCCAACCAAACCATTTAATGTATGCTCGTTGGTAATAGCAGAAGCGTAACCATAGCCATTAATGCTTGGGGCATATAACCCGCCGCTTGTTAAATTTACCTGGGGTTTAAAGCCTGCCATCAATCGCAGACTGTCCTGCTGGTTTAATGCAACCTGGTTATGCAGGTCTTTCAGAAGCGGACTATTATTCCTTGCGATTTCAAGGTAATGGTCCAATGAATTGACTTGCGCCTGCGAAACAGAGAATGAAAATATGAACAGAAAAATACAGGAGAGCCACTTCATCTACCTATCAATGTGATTACGTTAGTTTTGCTAAAGTAAAAATTTAATTCTGTATAAATTTAGGACGCAACCGTCAAAAATTGACCGTAAAAGTGTGGAATGGCGCTTTGTAACAATAATTTAACGTAAAGTTTAAATTCTCACAAATTTGCCTTGAAATAGTCAAACCAAGCCCGCTGCCTTCAGATTCGCTCGACTTGTTAAAGCGGGTAAATATCTCATCATCTTTCAGAGCTTCGGATGATCCGGTATTTTGAATGGTTAAAAACTCATCAGTTAGTTTTATCCTGATCTCTCCTCCGGTCCGGTTATGCCTTATCGCGTTACCCAGCAGGTTGTTTAATAAAATATCAATGAGATAAGTGCTTGTATTCAATTCTTTTTCCCCCAGGTCGGCAGTTACTTTCAATTCTTTGTCGAGGAATATCTCTTCAAATTGAATCAACATATCCTCGATAAGTAGTTTCAGATCAATATCTTCATTGCCCTCTAGTAAGCGGTTTTCAATTTTAACCAGTAAAAGCAACGACTGATTTAAACGGGTAAGGCGAGAGACACCGCTATAAAGATCGCTTAGCAATTTGCTTTGTCTCTGAGTGAAGCTATCGGTTTGAATCAGTGTATCCAGTTTTGAGTTGATAACTGCGATAGGGGTAAGCAACTCGTGCGAGGCATTTTCAGTAAAGGTCTTTAGTTCCTTATAATCGTTCTTGACCCTGTTAGACATGCTGATAATGGCCTGGTTCAACTCTTCAAACTCGTCGATCCTGGTTTTCTCGAGCGGGATATCTTTATTATCAGTAATACTAAAAAGCCTGAGCTCTTTCAGCAAGTCGTAAAATGGCTGCCAAAGCCTGTTTAGGAGCAGCCTGTTAGTCACATAGAGTGTGACAAAGAGCAGAAGTATTACGCCGGCAGTGATGCCAAAAATGATCTGTATAAGGTCTTCGGCTTCTACGGTCGATACCACGATCAATATTTTATAATATTTGTCGCCGACGGTAACCGAAGTGATCAATCCCCGCCCTGTTTCGTATTCATCATCATCATGCCGATGGTGCCTTTTCGCGTATTTAGGATTATCGTAGTTGTGATAAACCGTGTTAATAAAGCACCGTTTTACAGACCCCGGTTGAGCCTCAGTGAAGGTGATCTGCTGGTCATTCGACTTAAAGACCTGGGGAAGATGGTGATTCAGGTCGACGTACTCATATATCTCATCTTCTTCAACCTCCAGGTTTTTTTCCAACTGGTTGATCAATATCAAACTGATTACCTGGTAATAAATAATGCCCGTTATCAGCATCACCAGGATAGTGGTGAGCAGGTTAACGCGGTTATATCGGGTAATTAGCCTCATTGACTGGTAAACTTATAGCCCATGCCATAAGCCGCCTGAATATAATCATTACTGCCTGCCTCCAATAACTTTTTCCGCAGGTTTTTGATATGTGAGTAGATAAAATCGAAATTATTGGCCAGATCCATACCGTCACCCCAAAGATGCTCGGCTATGGCATTTTTTGAAACCACTTTGCCTTTATTGGCGAGGAAGTATAAAAGCAAAGCATATTCTTTACGGGTAAGCTTTATAGACTGATCGTTTATTTTTACCGTTTTAGCCAGCAGGTCGATATTGATCTCGTTGAATACAAGCAGGTTGCTGCCGTTAAAGGTTTTTCTGCGGATGATTGCGGTTACCCGCGCTCTCAATTCTGATAAGTGGAAAGGCTTTACCAGGTAATCATCTGCGCCCAGGTCGAGACCTTCCAGGCGGTCATCCAGAGAGTTTTTCGCCGAAATGATCAGCACGCCATCGGTATTATTATTTCGTTTAAGATTTTTTAAAATTTCGATACCGCTTCCGCCGGGTAGCGTGATGTCCAACAAGATACAATCATAGCTGTATATGCTTACTTTCGCCATTGCCTCCTGGTAGTTAGATGCAGTTTCGCAAATATTACCGGCCTCAGCAAAGTATTCCTCAATACTTTCGCGCAGCCCTTTCTCATCCTCAATGATCAGTATCTTCATCCGGTTAATTTTTATAAAAGTACGAACTCAATTTTGGATACTTTTTGTAGCTATAGATTTTGTACAGGATGGGTGCGTATTTTTGTGGAGTTGGTTGTAGTAGTTGTAAAAGTTGAAGTAGTTGTAGAGGTTGTAAAGTCAACATTTAACAATAAAGCAATATAACCATTTAACAATTCACTCATTCACTAACTCACTCATTCGCTAATTAAAAACTATGTGGTGGATATACGCTTTACTTTCGGCAGCTTTTGCAGCACTGACTGCAATATTTGCAAAAATTGGTATCAAAGGTGTCGATAGTGACCTGGCAACTGCCATACGTACCGTTATTATTTTGATCATCGCCTGGTCTATTGCCTTATATAAAGGCAGTGCCGAAAATATGGGTGCGCTCAGCAAAGTAAACTGGACGTTCCTTGTATTGTCAGGTTGTGCTACAGGCTTATCGTGGATATTCTATTTTAAGGCTTTGCAGGTCGGTAATGTATCGCAGGTAGCGCCCGTTGATAAGTTGAGTGTGGCCCTCGCCATAATATTATCTGCCATATTTTTGAAAGATCCGATAACCATAAAATCTGCCGCCGGGGCACTGTTGATTATTGCGGGAACGCTGGTGCTTATATTCTGAATAAGACCGAAAAATTGCTTTCTATTAGCATTGTTACAATTGTGCTGTACCAATTTTTTATTGTTAACCGTTTGACAAATAGTTGATTGTCGTTAATGGCTATGTGCAATTGTCATCCCCTTCTACAACTTGTGTAAAAATCACACTACAATCAATTGTCAATCAGATTTAATCCAAAATTTCTGACCATTTTCGCCCGATTTTAAAAATCAGTGATAATTAGATTATGCGCAATACTATTATAATACTATTATTTTTTATTTGTTCCTCAGCTATCGTTAATGCCCAGCCTTATAACGATCCTAAAGGTCGTATAAGCGGTAAAGTGATTGATGCAGTTACCAAACAACCTGTTGATTATGCCACTGTCAGTATTTCAAAAGCAGGGGCAGCAAGCCCGTTCGATGGCGTATCTACCGATCCCAAGGGCAATTTCACGCTTATGAATGTTAATCCCGGCGATTATATCGTATCGGTTGACTTTATGGGTTACAAAAAGAAAATAATTGATAAACTGAGCATTAATAGCGCTACGCCTAATATTTCTTTGGGAACTATCGCCCTTGAACCTATTCAAACTCAGTTAAAATCTGTCGATATCGTGGCGAAAGCACCCGTTGTACAAAATAAGATCGATAAGATGGTTTTCAATGTAGCCAACGACCTTACGTCACAAAGTGGTACAGCAGCTGACGTGCTGCAAAAAGTGCCCCAGGTTACTGTTGATATTGACGGTAATGTGCAGCTACAGGGCAACTCTAATATACGCTTCCTGATCAACGGCAAGCCGTCAAGCATATTTGGTGCGAGTTTGGCCGATGCGCTGCAATCTATCCCATCTACGCAGATCAAGGCTATTGAAGTGATAACCAGTCCCGGTGCTAAATATGATGCAAATGGTACAGGTGGTATCATTAACATTGTTTTAAAGGATAGTAAGATTGAAGGCGTGAATGGAAACTTCAACCTTTCAGCCGGCACCCGCCGCGAAAACGGGAACTTCAACCTAAACGCACGAAAAGGTAATTTTGGAGTGAATGCATTTTTTGGCGGTGGCGCGCAGATCAACAGCACTACCCTAAATACTACTGATAACAAATCATATAATGGTAATACACTAACGGACTTATACCAAAATGGCAGCAGCTCATTTACCCGTGGTGGTTTTCACTCAGGTATCAGCTTCAATTGGGATATTACCAAAAAGGACGCTTTGACCGCTTCATTTGGCTATAACTATTTTGCAAATCATGGCTATGGTCCAACCAATCAGTCGTCGAGCACAATTGATATACCTACTAATACAGTATTATCAGATATTCAGAGCCTGAGGAATTCAGACAGCCGTTTCAGGGGAAGATATTTTGATTATAGCCTGGATTATAAGAAGACATTTGATAAAGAAGGACAGGAACTGGATATCTTATTTAATTCGAGCTATGGTAATAATAAGTCTAATTACCTTCAGCAAACAGACTCACTGGCCACCGGGAACTATTCCGGGATACGAAGCAATAACCCCGGTACTGATCACGAAACAGATATTTCGATCGATTATACCCAACCGGTAACCAAAAAATTTACCATCGAAGCAGGTACAAAACTGGTGCTTGAAAATATCAATAATACAGTAGCCACCGATACGCTTACCGGAGCCGGATTTGTACCCGACCAAAGCCAAACCTATGGGTTTAGCTACGACAGGAAGGTATATGCCGGATACCTTTCTACCACTTTTTCTGTATTCAACGATTTTATCAGTGGTAAAGCAGGTTTAAGGGACGAATACACAACCACATCTGCTAATTTCCCTGGTGCGCAACAGATACCTTCTTATAACACAGTGGCGCCATCAATTGTATTGACGCATAAGCTTGACGAAACACAGTCGTTTAAATTGAGTTACAGCTACCGTATTCAACGCCCTGATTACGGAAGCTTAAATCCTTTCTTTAATATCAGCGACCCGCACAATATCAGCACGGGTAACCCAAACCTGAAGCCCGAGATTGGCCATAATTATGAATTTGGATATAACAAATCATTCAGCCAGGGGGCTAACATTTATATCGGTGCATTTTATCGGTACAATACTAATGATCTGCAATCATACACTACCCACTATGATAGCTTAAAGATCAATGGTACCACTTACAGCGACGTATATTTAAATCAGCGTTACAATATAGGTACTGAAACTACCGAGGGTATCAGCTTGTTCGGTTCATTGCCTGTAACTAAACAATTTAACCTGCGTACGAACATGATGTTCTCTAACAGGATCACTACTAATCCGGGTAATCCCCAAGTTAGTGGTTTCATGTATCGTATCAACCTGAATGCAAGCTACGACTTTGGTCATGACCTGATAGGTGAGGCATTTATTAACTATAACTCTTCTCAACGTACTATACAGGGTAACAGACCGGTATTCGCATTTTATAACCTGGCTGTCCGTAAGCAATTCTGGAACAAGAAGGCCAGCATAGGCTTAACTACTACCGATCCGTTTGCAAATTACTTAAGCCAGAAATCAACAACCAGCGGTACCAATTTTACTCAAACCAGCATCCGGGAGATCCCATTCCGCTCTTTTGGTATTATCCTGAGCTACAGATTTGGTAAGATGGAGTTCAAGAAAAACAGAAATAAAGACGATAATAATAACGACAATAATGACGCGCCGGGCAATGATAACGGTGGTGGAAACAGTGGTAGTACTAATAACGGTGGCGGTAATGGCAATAACAATGGCGGCAGCGCTGGTAATAGTACCAAGGGCGGCACCAAATAATTAATGTTGCAGTGTTTTTAATATTACATTAATTTGAGGTTAATTATTAACATAAGTTTAATAATTATTTCTTAAATTGTTAATGTAATTTTGCCGCAGATGCCCAAAAGTAATTTGCCCACGTACGCAATAGTAGAATTGTTGATCCGGTTAGAAAAGCATAATCCAGCAATAGGAGGTTATAAGAATCATACAGAGTTTGATGAAGGAGTGATGGTAAAAACTTCCGGTGGGAGCATAGAATTTCCTAAAACTTTGGTTGAACAGCAGTTTCATGAGCCGGAACAGATCACTGAAAAAAGCCTCGAAAAAACTGCCCTGTTATTCAGAAACGGAACCGTTTAATTTCAGATATCAATAATATTGTAAAGCCGCTGTTTTAGCGGCTTTTCTTGTTAATGGCCTTCGCTAAAAATTATTTGCCAGAGTGTTTTAAATTCCTGAACTTTAACCAAGTACCCCGGAAAACTAAATTTTTAATTGATAATTTTTTGAAAATTAAAAATTTAGTTATAAGTTTAGGTGACCGATTATATATTCATCCGCCCGGATTAATTTTTGAGATTGGTTTGATCCGGGCCGGATGAATAACTTCATAAATTCAACTCTTTTTGCCATGAAAAAAATATTGTACGCTTGTGCATTTCTTGCGGCATTTTGTAATCTGCATGCCTACGGCCAAAACGACAACGCGGTGACAAATAATATTGTTGCCGGGTTAAAAAGCCTATCCGGTAACCGCGTCATCGAAAAAGCGTATCTGCATTTCGATAAGCCTTACTATACTACCGGCGATACCATGCGTTTTAAGGCATATTTAACTTCAGGAGAGCATTATGATCTTTCTAAACTGAGCGGAATACTGCATGTGGATCTTATAGGTCCGGGTAATGCAATTGTCAGATCGATAAAGCTGCAAATAGTGAATGGAATTGGTTGGGGTGATTTCCCATTGGCCTTTGCTTTGAATGCAGGTAATTACAGGGTTAGGGCATATACCAATTATATGCAAAATGCACCTGATTATTTTTTTGATAAAACAATAGCTATTGGTTCCGCCATGAACAACGGCATGGCGGCTAACGCGGCAGAACAAAAGGGGCAGGCTGATGTACAATTCTTTCCCGAAGGCGGCGAACTGGTAAGTGCTATGGTATCAAAAGTGGCCTTTAAAGCAATAGGAGGAAATGGCATGGGTGTAAATGTAAAGGGTATTGTGGTTGATAATGCCAACAACCAGGTAGCTACTTTTACTTCGTCGCATTTGGGTATGGGCACATTTTACCTGCAGCCCGAAGAAGGTAAGACCTACAAAGCTAAAGTAACTTTCGCCGATGGTTCACAAGGAGCGTTTAATTTGCCGGCTACACAAAGCAAAGGAATCGCGCTCGCTGTGAAGGATACATTGGGTAAGTTATCTATCGAAATACGCAGCAACAAAGCCTATTTCCAGGAAAACCTGAATAAAAATATCAGCCTTGTGATCTATGGTACCGGATTTGTTAATACCGTAAACACTAAGCTGGACAGTCGCAGGTTAAGCATGGACCTGGCAAACAACCAGTTCCCATCGGGTGTGGTACAGATCACTTTATTTTCACAAACGGGCGACCCATTGAGCGAGCGCCTGGTATTTTTAAAGAATCCTGACCTGGTTGATCTTACTTTAGCGGGTAATAAAAATGCATACAGTAAACGTGAGAAAGTGTCGGTTTCGGTAGCCGCAAAAGATAAAGGCAATGGTGCTGAGGGCCATTTTTCTGTAGCAGTGATAGATGAGAGCAAAGTGCCGGTTGATGAAAACAGTGAGACAACTATATTGAGTTATCTGCTTCTGACATCGCAATTACGTGGGTATGTAGAACAGCCGAATTATTATTTTCTGCATGATAACAATCAAAGAGCCAATGATCTGGATGCATTGATGCTTACACAGGGGTATCGTCGTTTTACATGGAAGAAATTGCTCGACGCGCGTGATTCCACCTTTGCGTATTCGCCCGAAAAAAACCTCGAAATAAGCGGCACGGCAAAAAACGCAGCAGGTGCGCCGGTTAAGGATATGGATGTGATGCTATTGACAACAGATCGCCGGAGTAGTTTGGGGGAAAGGACAGATAATAGCGGTCGGTTTAAATTTGCCAGTTTACCCGCAATGGCCGACAGTACCATGTTGACTCTGCAGGCTACGGGCTCAACTAAAGTAAAGAATAGTACAGTGTTTACTCTTGATGCAGAAAAGCCCGGGCTAGCAGTGGCAGACAAGAAGGAGCCTGTTTCATTAAGCGATTTAAACAAGGCCATGATGGCTTACCCGGCTGGTAACAAACCAGTTTTGGAATCGGGTGTTGCAAAAAACGCATCTTACAATTCTAAGAGTAATACAAAGGTGAACAATGCAGTAAATGAAAAGAATAGCTACGAGTCATCTAACCTTGGTGGTTCCGGCCATGCTGACCAGGTAGTCAAAGGCGATCAAATTAAGAATGCCACAAGTTTATCCGTCGGTTTGAGTGGAGTCTTGAGAGGTGTTACATTCATGAACGGTGTACCATATAACCATGTAAGTACAGTAGTAACGGGCAGTGGTATGATCCGTGAGCCCATGTATGTCGTTTTAGACGGCTCTCCGCTGGATATGAGTCAAGGGGGCATAGATATGATCAATCCCCTTGCTGTAGCATCAGTTGAGTTATTGCAGGGAAGCAGCGCTGCAATTTATGGTGTTAATGGCGGATCAGGTGTTTTGGTCATTACTTCACGTAAAAATGGCGCTGATAATGAAGGCTCCACTACCGGTTCATTGGGGGCTTTATCATTTAGATTGCATGGATTTTATTTGGGCCGCGAATTTTACTCGCCAAAATATGATGTAAAAAATGGCAATACTAAACCCGACCTTCGCAGCATAGTTTTGTGGTTGCCGGAACTGACGACAAATAAAGATGGTAATGCTGCATTTGAGTACTATAACTCCGACGGAGCTGGTACTTACCGCGTTGTGATAGAAGGGGTGGATGATAAGGGCAATATTGGTCGCCAGGTATACCGGTACAAGGTCGAATAAGTCAGTTTTTAATCTTTTTGCTGTAGATTGGCTTGTAATACGTCTGATTTTTAATAAATTAGAATATGCGGCGGTTAACCTTATCTCTTATTTTGTTATTGTTCAGCCTGGATGCTTTTTGCCAGGTGGATAATGCTGGTCCAATAAAAGGCGTCATATCTAAGCTGCAATCTTTTTATTCGGAAAACACGCTCGAAAAAGTCTATCTGCATCTTGACCGGCCCTGGTATTATGTCGGTGATACCCTTTATTTTAAAGCCTATGTTACCTTTGGTGAGCAGCATGAGCCTTCCAAACAGAGCGAGGTTTTATACGTTGATCTGATCGATCCTGAAAATAAATTACAGCATTCCATTAAACTACAGCTTAACAATGGCCTTGCCTGGGGCGATTTTACACTGCCTGATTCTTTACGTAAAGGGAATTACCGTATAAGGGCATACACTAAACTGATGCGTCATGTTAACGGAGCCACGCAGTTTGAACAGGTTATTCCGGTTGAGTCTGCTAATATTGCTAAAACGGCTAAGCCTTTTCAAAACAAGGCAAAGCCCGATATACAGTTTTTCCCGGAAGGTGGTGATCTGATATTTGGCGTTACTTCAAAAATTGCCTTCAAAGCTATTGATGGGAATGGTATGGGCCTTGATGTTAAAGGAAATATTACCGACAATAAGGGAGACACGATAACAAGTTTTAATTCATCGCACCTTGGCATGGGGTTCTTTTTCGTCCATCCCGAAGAGGGGAAAACTTACAAAGCAAATGTGATCTATGCTGATGGAAGTCAGGCTTCTGTCGACCTTTCTGCACCTGTGACCAACGGTATATCTCTGAAAGTTTATAATGATGATCCTGATAAAATAACGGTAGGTGTAAGGACCAACAAGGCATTTTTTGATCGCAACAAAGGACAATCCTTTTATATTGTGATGAATTCGGGGGTTAATGTATCTAACGGGAGAATTAAGCTAACTAATTCATCTATGGATATCGATGTGCCAAAAAACCGTTTTCGAACTGGTGTAGTGCAACTTACCTTATTCTCGGCCACAGGCGACCCTTTAAGCGAAAGACTTGCATTTATCCGGCGCCCTGATCTGTTAAAACTTGATGTTAGTTCCAATAAGACCTCGTACAATGATTATGAAAAGGTGTCATTAAGCCTCTCGGTAAAGGCCGCCTCAGATAGTTTGGTATCAGGTCATTTCTCCGTTTCTGTGATTGATGAAAGTAAGGTGCCTGTTAACGAAAATAATGAAAATACTATACTGACATGGTTGTTATTGTTATCAGACTTAAAAGGCTATATCGAACAGCCTAATTATTACTTTACAGACGTAAATAAACAAACCACTACCGATCTGGATATTTTAATGCTGACCCAGGGTTATAGCCGGTTTACATGGAAACAATTACTTGAGAAGGGATATCCGAAGGTGAATTACCAGGCAGAAAAAGGACTGGATATAAAAGGCATTATTACCGCAACGCAAGGTAAATCAGCAGCGGGAATTAAGATTGATCTGGCAAGCCTGGAAGGTGGCCCGATGATAAAAGGAGTTACAGATTCTACCGGAGCGTTTGATTTCAAATATTTATGCTTTAACGATAGTACCCGCTTCCTGTTAAAAGCGATTTCTGATAAAACCAGGAAAAGGCTATCCATTAAATATCTCGCGGAAGTTACCGAGCCTATTACCGAAGGCTTTTGGCCGCACATACAGCTATTACCTGATAAGTTTTTAACACTGGCATCATTGCAAGACAGCGCTTCGTTGGCAAACTATTTTGGTAAATACAGCCTGGGCAAGGGGATTTTACTAAAAGAAGTGAAAATAAGTGAAAGCAAGGCGGATGAGTATAAGACAATACCATATACCGGAGACGCCGACCAGGTAGTCAGTTTTGAAAATTCAATCAGTGATGGCCTGTTATCAGATAAGTTGAATGGGATTTTGCTAGGTGTTATTTTCATTCCGAATCAAAGCTTCCCTAATATTAAAGTCCCATATTTAACAGTAGCACAACGGTTGTATGGAATCAGACCGATGTTAATTATGGTTGACGGAATAAAATTACCACCGTTTACCAGCATAGACGAAATTCCATTTAATGATGTTCAGAAAGTAGAAGTTTATAGAAGTGCGTCGGCAGGTGCTTTTGGTGCCTTAGGTGGTGCCGGGGTAATTTCAATAACAACTTACAAAGGGCCGCGCCCTATCAATCACATGCAGGCAAGTGATATTATGCAGATTACTGTTCATGGTTTCTACAAAGCCCGCGAGTTCTACTCGCCAAAATATGAAAGTACATATAATTTAAATCGCAGCGACAAACGCTCTACTATTTATTGGAACCCAGAAATTGTGAGTGATAAGAATGGAAATGCATCCTTTGAATATTTTAATGCTGGCGGACAAGGCACTTATCGGGTAGTTATAGAAGGTATCGACGAAAAAGGCAACATCGGACGCCAGGTATACACATATAAGGTTGAATAATTAAAACCGTCTGCCTAAAATCACCTTAAAAATGGCTTTGTCGGCACTGCTGGTTATTCCCCAACCCAACCCTGCATTGAATTCCCAATTCGGATTAAAGTTCAGGTCTGTTGTCAGGAACAACTGGTGATCCTGCTCTTTTATTGGATCATAATGGAAAAATGGGCCTGTAGAGCCATAATACTCTACACCAAGCGCCACCACTTTGGTAATATCATAACTCTGCTTAAAATTAGGCGAGAAGATCAATCCGCGATTCGCATCGGGCCCGGCAAAACTTTGGTCGACAGTTGGGTTGAATGAGAAATACCATCCGCCCCATTTTTTATCTATTATCGGTCGTATTTCGAGTGTGCAGGTATTGGCATCAAAGGCAGATTTCTGAAACCCAAATTCAGTAGACAAGCTAACGCCAACGGGCCAATGCCAGCTATCGGGTGCGGCAACTCTTGGTCTTATGTGTGATCCAACATAGGCAGTACGCCCGTCGTTACCGAGCGAATTGAAAATATAGAAACCTGTTTCGAACCAGGTTGTCCACCCGTGGGTAATCTCTATAGTTTCGTGCACGGCATGGTTGGTCGGCAATTCACCTTCAGAAATGGCCTTACTACCATTAATCGTGTAATTGCTATGCAGTTCCACCATGGTATGCCCTTTCTCAACCGTTTCAGATCCATAAACCTGTATCTCGTAATTATCCTGAGCTTTGGCGTCAACAATAAAAAGGAAGAATAGAACACTAACTACAAGGAATAGACGCATGGTGTATTTATATGATCAAACCTAAAAAATGGTCAAAGTTTATTGCTTGCTTATCGCAATAAAGCTATTACTGAAATCTGCAGCAATTCTGAATTTTTAGGTTACTTAGTGATCAGGTATACACTGTCTAAAACAGACTCACGGGTATTTACATCCACAAATTTTGGCAAAATGTTCTCTTGCGGATAGTTGGGAAATGCTCTCAATATTTTAAAAGGTATATGTTGCTGGTTTAAAATATCGATAGTCAGCTGCCTGGCGTAAAATATCGAATGAGGCGGAGGAGTAAAGGTTTTGAAAGTATCCAACTGGATGTAATTGATAGGTCTTTTTGAATAGAACTGGAAAATATTATTCTCGAACCGGACAGAGTAAAGATGATAACCATCAAATTCATCGCTATTGACATACTCTGCGGCCTTGATCTGCCCATTGTGGTCGGCCATAACATTATAGAAGACGGTATTCAAATAAAAATTGGCAAAAAGCACTGCTATACAAGCCAGGAAAAACGCCCGTAAATGCGGCTTTTTAATCCTGGGTAAAATAACGAATAGCCCGCCAGCCAGCATCGCGCAATCAACCATGAACAGTAAAATACCGTCTGGCCTGGCAAAATAGTTGATCGCGAAGGTAAGCCCTATAAGGACTATGCTATAAAAATAAAGGCTGGTTTGTCTTAATACTAACCCAAATCTTTGCAATGGCTTAAAACAATATGGTGCCGTAATAATGGCAAAGAGTGGAAAGATAGTGTTGGTGTAAAAAGGCAGCTGAAACCGTGATACGGAGAACAATATCAATAGTAATAATCCGCCACTAAGCGTATAATATTCGGCAAGCTGTCTTTTGAGTACTATTCTCCTGATGCTTTTAAAAACCGCATAATAAAATAGCAGGCACCAGGGGGCAAATGCCCACAGTAAGGTATGCAGATAGAAAATAATATCTCCTGACTTTTTCTGGGTAATCGGCCCGTTATTTACAAAACGCCCGAATTGGCTATCCCATAAAAACCATTTTATACCTGATACGCCCTTCCTGTAAAATACTGTTATTTCAGGATGCATATCAAATTGCGTATACAGGGCGTAAAACTCGGGGAGTGTAAATACCAAAGTAAGCACGGCCAAAAGCAACCATTTGCGATGAATTAACGACCTGATTTTCTCTCTAAAGAACAGCTGTCCCAGCAATGCACCATAAATAGCCACGATAACAAATATGCCCTTGGTCATAATGGCGCAGGCAGTTAATAAGGCACCGAGAATTAAGTCCCGCCGATTAAATTCTTCCTCCAAGCGACTAATGTGGTAGATACTGCCGATAACCAGCGCCATCAGGTAGGGTTCGGCACGCACATCAGTATTCGACATAATGATATGCTGCGATGTAGCAAGGATAATAGTTGCGAGCCAGGCTATTTGTTCGTTATGATATTTTTTGCTGAACAGGAATGTATATCGCAGGCTAATAAGGAAGAAGATCAAAGCCGGCAACCGGTATGCCCATACCGATACACCGAATACCTTAAAACTGAGGAGCACCATCCAGAATGGGAAATGCGGTTTATCCAGCCAATTTTGATCATAAGTAAACAGATCGAAGAAACTTTTATGTTGTAGTAAGTTTTTAGAGATAGAGGCATACAGACCCGGATCGTCGGTAAAAAACCTTTGATCGATGCCTGCGAGGTTAACCACAAGCGCCAATATCAACAGTAATTTAAAATAAGGTTTATAACCGTCTTCCATTCAGATAGTAGCTGGTATTAGATAGATAGATTGACCAGTGACCCCAAAAGTACATTGTTTAGGCCTAAGATAAGAATTGGAACGTCAACTGTAACCGAACCGATACAAAAAATGCCTCCCCAAAGGAAGGCATCAAAACGTTCAAATTGTTTATGTGGTCCAGGTTAGTTGAGCTGAGGACCGGTGATCCTTAAATTTTTGCCACGGATGCCGTCAAAAACGTTTTTCATCATTGGCTTGGTTATATAGTTTGTTACAAAAGGATAACCTTTTGAGCGGTTAATATCCATTTGGAAAATAGAAGAAGAAACGACATATATCTGGATGTCTTTCTTAAGGGTTTTATATATTTTTTGAAAACCGTTTAGAAAATCCCATCCGCTGTTGCCCGGCATATACAGATCCAGGAATATAAAGTCGGGAAGTGCAGTGATCTTATTCCTGTTTTCTTCCAGGTAATCAAGCACAAGCTTGCCATCAAAAGTGTAAGTTGTTTCTTTAGCTAACTCGTTTTTGGTTAGCATAAATTGTACGATCTTGTGATGGATCGGATCGTCGTCTATGATTACAAGTTTTGACATAACAGTTTAGATTGGGTGTAACAAATAGTTTTAGGGTGCGTATAAATAAATGATTTTCGTGTTAGGGCAACATTCATCACATATCGGGGAACATTTTGCCCTGTATTGATGACTGTTGTTTTTTATCTAAAACCGGGATCTGAACCGCGACATATCGGGAATTTAGTACCCCGGATCGTTGTTAAGCAAAGCCCGCTTATTAAATAAAACCCTTTAAAGAACGCCAACACAGGCTACATTACCTCATTTCCCTTCCCAAGCCGCTCGTCATAGCTGTATCGATGTGGGTATATTTGCCAAGATTATGCCATTTGGGTGGTATAACATGGGTTCAATTGTAACAAACCTGTTATGAAAACAACACTTTGTTGTGTTACAGCGAATTAATCGTGTCAAATAAACCAAGGCGGAAAACGTCTTTTGTTTGCTCTAATTCAACGAGTTGTTTATTTGCGATGGATATGATGTAGTCGTTTTCGTCAATATACTCTTTTAGGCGGTCAGCATAATTGTCCAGTCCCTTCGCAGAGACAAAGTCGCGTGTGTCAAGCAAAGAGCTAAACACTTCAACTGCCTGTGATTTAAGTAATTCAAAGATATCGGTATCCAAGGTGACCAGGTATGAGTACTTGCTATGAATTTAGTAAAAATTAATTAATTATCACATAGGATAAATATTAATTAATACGACATATTAGCTGTGCAGGTTGCAGCATAAAGTAGATCAGGTTGCAAAAAGAAAAGCCCTTACTAATTTAGCAAGGGCCCAACTCACAACAATTGTTTAACCTTATATTTCAAAGGTCAATTCCTAACTGCAATGTGACTTGATTTGTAAACAATTTGACCGGAATTTAGTTTTGTTACTGAAAAGTCATTTAAAGTGCGAATTACCAGGGATTTTATGCAATAGTGATTTTCGCATATATTGCCATTCAAAATTTCAATTTAACTTTATAAGCAAATCAATTAAGAAAACTCTATGAGAAAACTATTCCAATTAAAGACGCTTTCGCTGTTTGCGATAGCCTTTTTCGCATCTACTATGGTTTTTGCGCAAAAACCAAGTCCTGCTGAAACCGCGACGGGAACTGTTGCCGGTTCAGAGATCAAAGTAAACTATAGCAGCCCTGCTGTTAAAGGCAGAAAAATCTGGGGAGGCCTGGTACCTTATGACAAGGTATGGCGCACCGGTGCTAACGAAGCAACCATCTTCTCGACCAGCAAAGACATCAAAATTGGCGGCAAAACCTTAAAAGCTGGTAAATACAGCCTGTACACCAAACCAGGTGAAAAAGAATGGCAGATCATTTTCAATTCAAAAACCGGTCAATGGGGTATTAACATGGATGGCTCAACCACTGACGATGCCTCAAAAGATGTATTGGTTGCTACTGCAAAACCAATGAAATCGACCTCAATGAATGAAAGATTCAAGATTGAGATTAATGCCAAAGGCATGGTATTGCTTTGGGAAAACCTGGCTGTGCCTGTTGAGATCAAATAATTTAAACATTTTAATAATGTGAGAAAGCCCCGTAAGGGGCTTTTTTTATTATCTGCTATATTTGCTTAATGTCTAAACGGCTCAACAAACAACCTTTAAGATCAAGATTAATCACTATTGCAATATTGACGCTGGCTATTTGCCTGTTGATGTTCATTGCCGGTTATCCCGATTTTGTGCAGCGATATTATTCTGATGGGTTTTACCGGGTGGTATGTTTTATCTTTCATCCCATATTGAACCTGTTCCCGTTTAGCGTAGGGGATATTATTTATATCCTGATCATCGGCTACCTGGTTTATGCGACTATAAAACTGATCAGGCTGCTGATAAAAAGACAATGGCGTACCGCGGGCACGTTTACTCTCGGACTGATCATCGGCATACAAGCGTTCTTACTCTGCTTTTATCTTCTTTGGGGAATGAACTATTACCGGCCTTCGGCTTCCCAGCGGTTCAATCTGCCCGACAGCGGGTATACTACTGCCGATTTGAAGTCAGTTACCGCCATGCTGATAGATAGTGCTAATCGCTGCCGTACGAGAGTGACAAATGCCGACCTTCAACAAGACAATAAGACGATATATAATACAGCAGTGAATGCTGTCTTATCACTTTCATCTACGTCTGATAATTTTCACACTTTCAAACCGCATATCAAGCCTTCATTACTCACGCCTTTGATGAACTATATGGGCACCTCGGGCTATTACAACCCATTCACTACCGAGGCGCAAATGGATTATGATCTGCCGGTTTTTATCAAGCCTTTTGTAGCCTGTCATGAGATGTCGCATCAGATGGGATTTGGCCCGGAGGACGAGGCCAACTTTGGTGGATTTATTGCCGGTACACAATCAAAAGATCGTTTATTGCGTTATTCAGCCTATTATGTCGGAGTGCAGGAGTTTATGTTCGCTTTGCGGCAACAGGACAGCCTTGCCCGGAAAGAGCTACGCAAAAATATATCGCCCGAGGTACTAAGCGACTTTAAAACAGAACGCCAATTCTGGTTATCCTATGAAAGTAAGCTCGGTGTGCTCAGCAGTATTTTCTATGATGATTTTCTAAAAGCCAATAATCAGCCACAAGGCCTTAATACCTATAACCAGATGGTCAGGTTGGTGATGGGGTGGTATAGAAGGAAGAATTCAGTTCATAGCAAATAGTTAATAGTTCATGGCTTTTTGTGTCTTACTATGAACTATTAACTATAAGTTCCTTCACATTGTCTATTAAATTACTAAACTGTCATGGTGGAACTGCAAATTCAGCTTTCCCGTTTGGGTCGAGTTGGCATAAGAGTTTCCATTCACAAAAAGTTTTTCATTGTCTATTTCAATGTGCAGATCGTCAACCATAAAGTTACCGCGCACACGTATGACAACATCAGGTGCAAGCGCCTCCAGTTCAGCAATGATATTATGCTCCAACCCCATAGCGGTATCTTCGTCTAATTGGTGAATATCGATAATTGTATTACCATCAGGCCTGGTTATGTGCAGCCTGTCTTTATGTACCGATACATCATTTTTGCCTGTTTGGGCAGGCTCATTTCTGTTCATTTTAATCGCCGTGCCGTCTGTATCTTTTATGTCTAAGTCAACATCCAGTTCAGTCGAACCTTGTCCTGCCGGTCTTTCCCGGAATATAGAATTGATCCTCAGGAAATCGATGTTGTGATCTGTGTAAACCAGCGTATTACCGGGCACAATAAACGAATTGGAACCCATAATAAATGCGTATTTCATGGCTTGATAATTTAAGTTATTAATACAATATGCAATTGAAGCGGTTTGTTTTATAATTCTCGGTTTTGCAATCTTTTATTTTCAGAGAATGTGCCATCTAAACGTTTAAAGGTTATATTTGATATTACTTCAATTATTAACCTTTATTATGATTCAACGAAAAGTTATTGGCTGGTCCATCATTATGGCCCTTGGCGGTTTCCTGTTTGGTTTTGATACTGCGGTGATTTCCGGCGCCGAGCAAGCTATTCAAAGCTATTGGCATTTAAGTGATCTGCAACATGGTTTTACTATCTCCATCGCGCTGATCGGCACAGTTACCGGCGCTTTCTTCGGTCGCATACCTGCCGATAGGATTGGACGAAAGCAATCTTTGGTTATCATAGCTTTTATATTCCTTATCGGTTCGTTGGGTACCGCTGTCGCGACAAATTGGTACCTCTTTGTACTATTACGTTTCATAGGTGGTTTAGGCGTAGGCGCATCATCAGTAATAGCACCAATTTATATTTCAGAAATTGCACCCGCTTCAGCACGGGGGCGATTAGTTATACTTTTTCAGTTCAATATCGTACTGGGTATTTTGATATCCTACCTATCTAATTACCTCATCGGTTTAGTATTCACCGACCCATGGCGTTATATGCTGGGTATTATGGCGATACCATCGTTGATATTCCTGCTATTGTTACGGTTTGTTCCTGAAAGCCCGCGCTGGTTGATTCTTCATAAATCTCAATATGATGATGCAAAGAAAACCCTGCAGCAAATCAATCCTGAGGGTTACGAGCAGGATATGGCCAATATCATCGCTGCAAAAAATGAAGAGGAACAAGATGTAAATGCCGAGAGTTTGTTCAACAAGCGTTATCGATTTCCGGCTACGCTGGCTATACTTTTTGCCTTTTTTAACCAGGTTTCGGGTATCAACGCCATCATCTATTATGCTCCTCGAATTTTCACAATGGCAGGCTTGGGTAAGAGTGCGGCGCTATTATCTACAACCGGTATAGGTGCTGTTAATCTTGCTTTTACCATGCTGGCTATATGGTTTATCGATAGCCTTGGTCGGAAGAAACTGATGTTTGTAGGATCGGTAGGGCTTATTATAACTCTTGGGTTGGTAGCTTATTCCTTTTATGCAGGCAATATCAATGGCAACTATGTGACTTATATGCTGATGTTCTACATCGCTTTCTTTGCCTTTTCACAAGGGGCTGTTATCTGGGTGTTTATCTCCGAGATATTCCCAAACCAGGTTCGTGCAAAAGGGCAGACGCTGGGCAGCTTTACGCACTGGGTAATGGCGACGATCATCGCATTTTCGTTCCCATACATTACCGATAAATTGGGCGGCGGTCATACGTTTATGTTCTTTACCGTGATGATGGTATTCCAGTTAATATTTGTGTGGCGGATGATGCCGGAAACCAAAGGTAAATCATTAGAACAAATAGAACGCACTCTAACTATGCATTAATATGATAAATAAAGCCAAATATCTGGTAATCGGCTTGCTGGCTTCTACAACTGCAATGGCGCAGAAACCAGCCTACAAAGAGCAATACCGCCCGCAAATACATTTCTCACCACCGACGCATTGGATGAATGATCCAAACGGCTTGCTGTATTACAAAGGCACTTATCATTTATTTTATCAATATTATCCCAAAGCCTCTGTTTGGGGACCAATGCATTGGGGCCATGCCACTAGCGCTGATATGATCCACTGGAAAAACCAGCCTGTGGCTTTATACCCGGATAGTTTGGGTTTGATCTTTTCTGGAAGTGCGGTGGTAGATTACAACAATACCAGCGGATTAGGCAAAAACGGGCAATCGCCGTTGGTTGCCATTTTTACGCATCACGATCAGGCTAAAGAAAAAGATGGTAAGAATGATACCGAAAACCAAAGCCTGGCTTATAGTAATGACGAAGGCAAAACCTGGCATAAGTACGACCATAATCCTGTCCTGAGAAATCCGGGAATATCTGATTTTCGCGACCCGAATGTGATTTGGTATGCGCCGGAAAAGAAATGGGTGATGTCATTGGCAACAAAGGACAGGATCACCTTTTATTCATCGCCCAATCTGAAAGAATGGAAAAAGGAAAGCGAATTCGGTGAGCATTTGGGCGCGCATGGAGGTGTATGGGAATGCCCTGCTTTATTTCCAGCCACGGCAAGCGATGGTAAAAAACTCTGGGTGCTTATTGTAAATATTAACCCCGGCGGACCAAACGGAGGCTCTGCTACGCAATACTTTGTAGGGAAATTTGACGGAAACAAATTTAAAGAACTTAATAAAGACATTCGCTGGATTGACAGCGGTACCGATGAGTACGCAGGCGTAACCTTCCACAATACGGGCAATCGCAACATCTTTTTAGGATGGATGAGCAATTGGGATTACGCGACAATAGTTCCTACCGAGGTTTGGCGCAGTGCAAACACCGTTCCGCGCGAGTTGAAACTGATCAATTTAGATCATAACTATTACGTTACTTCCGAGCCTGTAAAAGAACTAAGCAGTTTAAAGACAACAACCATAGATCTGAAGAGCCTTAATGTAAAAGGGGAGAAGAACCTAACCAAACTCATAAAAGGATCAGATAATCAATATGAGCTGAAGTTCTCATCAAAGCAATTGAAAAGTTTCTCCGTGGTTTTGTCCAATAAAGGTGGAGAGCAGTTGGTAGTAGGGTTCGATGCTGCTGAAAACAACTGGTATATCGACCGTACTAAAGCCGGCGTTTCTGGCTTCAACAAAAACTTTGCTAAACGTATGGTCTCCAAACGTATTGCAAATGAGCCTGGCACGGATGTAACATTGATTGTCGATGTAGCTTCGGTAGAATTATTTGCTGATAAAGGCTCAACGGTAATGACTGCTATTTTCTTCCCGAAAAAGCCTTATACCGATCTTGCGGTAAGCTCAAAAGGTGGATTTGATATGAGCGGCGTGACTTACAGTCCGCTCAAAAGCATTTGGCCATAAAACAAACAAGCCGGGCTTCCTCAAAGCCCGGCTTCACATCAGTTTAGTCGATTTAGATTTATACGAGGTTCTTTTTAATATAGCCGATACTCTGTGTAATGCTATCAAAAGGGTTACCCGGACAAACATCCTGCTCTACGAAGAAGTATTTCAGTCCGGCAGTATTAGCTTTTGTAAATATCTTTTTAAAGTCGATCACACCGTTACCAACTTCGGTAAACATCTTTTTCTCGGTCTTATCCATATCCTTTACGTGCCACAATGGGAAGCGGCCCGGATGTTTATCGATCAGCGCGATCGGATCCTGGTTAGCTTTGGTCAACCAATAAAGGTCGATCTCCATTTTCACCAGGTTTTTATCGGTATTATCTAGCAGGATCTCGTACGGGTATTTGCCATTCTCCTGTATAAATTCAAAATCGTGGTTATGATAGCAGAATTGAACGCCTGCTTTTTTACAGGTTTCGCCGGCTTTGTTAAAGTCTTCGGATAGTTTTTTATAGTGATCCAAGCCGCCGCGTTCAGACGGTGCCAGCCATGCACAAACCATATATTTCTGTCCAACAGATGCTGCATCCTCTGCTGCTTTTTCCCAACCATCCAATATAGTTCCTTTGCCTTTCATAGCCTCGCCCAGCAGGTAATGGGCGCTTGGCATGATCAGGTTGTTTTTCTTCAAAAGCTCAGCAAAAGCTTTTGGCTCAACTCCGTAGTATTTACCGTCGCCATAACTTGCTTCAACTGAGGTGTAACCCAGTTCGGCTACCTTAGCCAAGGTGCCGGCTACATCTTTGCCCATCGCATCGCGAACGGTATATAATTGCAGCCCGATGTACTTTTTGTCGTATGCAAACAGCTTTGGGGCAACTAAAACTCCAGCCGAAAATAGGGCAGAAGTTTTCAGGAATTCACGCCTGTTAATCATGGTTTTATTTAGTTTAATTGGTCTATGTGTAAAAGTAACACAATAGTTTATTTATGACTAATTTTTTTAAAATAAGTTTAACAGGTATCATCAATATGCCGAAATCATCAAAATATTGAACGTATAAATAAATCATCGTAAATATTTTTATCTTCGGATAAGATATTAATCCCTAATAATCAGCACAATGACCGCCGCCATCACAGCCCAACCCAAGCATCGTATCGAATCCATCGACATATTAAGAGGCGCGGTGATGCTCATTATGGCGATCGATCATATCCGGGATTTTTATCATGCGTCCCCTGAACCAACTGACCTGGCAGTAACGACTCCAATTTTATTCTTTACCCGTTGGATAACCCATTTTTGCGCACCAACGTTTGTGTTTTTGAGCGGTGTATCGGCGTACCTGGCCGGTATGCGCAGGACGGAAAACCAGTTGGGCATATTCCTGATTAAGCGTGGTTTTTGGCTACTACTCGTTGAGGTAGCGATCATCACGCTTGCCATAACGCTTAACCCGTTGTATAATGTATTGATATTGCAGGTGATATGGGCCATAGGAGGGAGCATGATACTATTGGGACTGATGGTTATGCTCAAAGTGCCTGTGAAGGCTATTGTGGCTATTGGCGCGATCATATTCCTGGGGCATAACATATTTGACATTGATAAAGTAGATTTTGTGAACAATTCGCTAGCCGGCAAAATGCTGATCTCCGGTGCCGGGTTCGGCGCTTTTGTTCCCTTTGGCCCCGATCGCGGAATGCTGGTAGCGTATGCACTTTTGCCCTGGGCAGGCGTGATGTTTGTCGGATATGGATTCGGACAATTATACAAGAAAGGCTTTGATGGAGCCAAGAGAAGAAAGATATTATTGTATGCAGGATTAGGCGCACTCGTGTTCTTCCTGGTCTTCAGATATTTTAACATTTATGGTGACCCAAGTCCATGGGCACCACAAAAAACGACTTCGCTTAGTATCATTTCTTTCTTTAACGTAACCAAATACCCGTGCTCATTGCTCTATCTGTGCATGACGTTGGGTACAGCTCTGGTTGTCCTGTCCATAACTGAAAATATCAAGAGCAAGCTTACCGACTTCATGATCGTTTTTGGTAACGTGCCGTTTTTCTACTATATCTGCCACTGGTATTTGCTAAGACTGTCGACTGTTATCGTTTTCTTCGCTTCGGGATACAACACTGGCCAGATCATTAATCCAAGGCAACCCATTCTTTTTCAGCCTGATGGATTTGGAACGACCTTGTTAGGTGTTTATGGACTATGGATTGTAATAATCACTATCCTTTATTTCCCTTGCAGGTGGTTCAGCAAATACAAGAAAACCCACGATCAGTGGTGGTTGAGTTATTTGTAAGAAACAATATTTTAAAAACTCATGTCATTTCGATGAGCGGCTGAGGCATTGAATTGGAGCGAAGAGAAACCTTATACAACTTGCAAAGTCTGCGAGCCGCTCGTATAAGATTTCTCACCTGCCTTCCCCATACACAAAATTCCACGCGGCAGGTTCGAAATGACAAGTAAGAATTATATAAACTGCTCCGCTATCTGCTTTAACTGCGCAGCCTGCACCACACCGCTTTGGCGCCATTTGGTTTCACCTTTTTTGAAGATCATCAAGGTAGGTACGCTGCTGATTTTATAAGCCTGCGCCGCAGCCGGGTTTTTGTCGATATCTATTTTGATGACAGTGAGCTTATCGCCCAATGTATCTTTTACGTCTTTGAGTATCGGCGGCATCATTTTACACGGTCCGCACCATTCGGCTGAAAAATCGATCAGTACCGGTGTTTCAGCATTTATTATTTCCTGGAAATTTGCCATCGAGTGATATCCTCCTGTTTTATTAACACTGTTGCGCGAAATACGTTTACAAAATTAGCGATCAAACCAATTATAAGCCGTCAGCATGGTGCAACATTAATCAACTCCTTCAACTTTCCAGCTATTATTTAACTTCCATAGGTCTATCGGTTGACTTCAGATAGTTGTTATCTGACAGCCAATCAGCCAAACGTTGTGGCCATGTATTAATGGTCTTTAATCGTGACCGGTTGCCCATGTTAAAGCCATGATCACCCTTGGTATACAAATGCACTTCAAGCGGAACTTTGGCTTTACGATAAGCATTCAATAATCTAACTACGGATGGTGAACAACATGCATCATCGTTGGCAGCCAGCAAAAATGCGGGCGGAGAGTCTTGCGGAATATCGTCGGGTATAGACAGCGGACCCGGATAGATCTGAACAATAAAATTCGGTTTTGTGCTGGCGTTATCGATCGCATCATGGTGCGGCGCATCTGGTTCAAAAGTCACCATATCAACTATTTCTCCGCCAGCCGAGAAGCCCATTAAACCGATTTTATTAGGATCGATTCCAAACTCTGCAGCACGACTTCTAACCAATCGCATAGCCCGGCAGCCGTCTTCTTTGCCATGAATATCAATTTTATAAGATGGCGTGCTGGTATCACGTCCCAAGCGGTACTTCAATACAAATACGGCTACTCCCATATCGCTCAGGAATTTGGCCGGCTCAATGCCTTCCGCAGTAAAAACCAGCAGCCGATGCCCTCCACCCGGACAAACTACGATAGCTGATCCGGTAGCTTTATCTTTAGGAGGCAAAAAAACTGTCAGGGTAGGATTATTGATGTTTTTTACCCAGTAGTCTTTTGCCTGTTCGGGTACATCCTTAAGTCTTTCAAAACCAGGAGCGCCTTTTTCCCAAAGAGGGATGATAAATTGTTTAGTTTGTGCTGATGCTAATAAAGGCAGCAGGCAGATGAGGATGGCGAGTTTTTTGAGCATGGTTTAAATTTAAATCAAATTAATAAAGGTGGGTGTCATGCTGAGGCGCTCGAAGCATAGCGGGCAAAGGCTTCTACGCGCCGCACTTCGACTATGCTCAGTGTGACACCCTTTTTTCGTTTAGTAATAAAAGAGCGTTATCATGCTGAACAGGTCGAAGCATTGGCGGGCGAAGGCCTTTCCGCACCGCACTTCGACTGAGCTCAGTGTGACACCCGTTTTTTCAGTTACTTCCCGATCCTATTCGGATCAAAAATGCTTTTATCTAATTCTCCGCCGGGAACTACATCATGATACGTTTCTACCTGGAGCAATTTATCATTCACGTAAAACTTGCATTTGGTTTCGCTCCACGCATTTTTTAGTGCGATGTGATCTTCAAAAAGACCCTCCTCCTTGCTGTTGTCCTCATATTTTATAAAACGCAAAGGGATAAGTCTATCCTGGTCAATCCACAGTTGGTTTACCTTTTCGTCATCCTTATCTGCCCCAATTACATAAACAGGTTTGCCTTTCCATGTAGAAGTATGAAATTTAGAAAGATCATAGTGCAACGCCTTAAAATGAGCCAGCACATCATCAAACGGTACAAAATATAATCCGCCCAAAAAGAAGATCAGTTCATTTTCATTTTTGACAGATCTGGTAATCTTGTTATTACTGAATACGTAGGTCGAATCCTTCCTGAAAATAATACCATGGTCACTTTCTTTGTTGCCGATATCGATACGAAGCAGGTCGGGATAAGCGATGCGTTCATACCAGGTATCTGATTTTACCAGGCTATCATTCCTGTATCGTTCGGTAGTTTGATTGAACGACAAACTGCTATGCCACTTGCCATGGTAGCGGGCATACATTTTTTGAAGCAGGGTGGTAGAATTTAGTTCTTTTTGAGATGAGAAGGGCAAAAAGAACAACAGGATTATCGAAGCTATCTTCATGCGCTAAACTCCTCGTATGCTGCCGTTAATCCACGCTCGATACCATCGCCCTGCCAGTCGGTTACGCCGGGGATGGATTTTGCTTGCAATATTTCGTCTTTAGTTTTTCCGGATTTGATGCTCGTTTGTACAAAATCAGCCAGCTTTTCCATAAAATTTTGCATCGCTTTCAGGTCTTCCATAGTGCCGGTTACTTTCAATGGGTCATAAGCATGACCGAATACGAAAATAGTATCCTTACTGAAGGTTTTCTGCGCCTTCTCCAGTGTTACCGGCCAGTTTTTGACAGATGCTCCTGCGCTGCGATCGATGAAAGGATAACGACGATTAAACATCAAGTCACCCATATGCACCACGTTGGCATGTTCAAAATGGATCATGCTATCACCATTGGTATGCCCCGGACCGAAATAATAGGCGCGTATGCTTTCGTCGCCTAATTTTGTTCTCCACAAATCGGTGTAGGTTATTTCAGGATATAATTGTTTGTCTTCAGTTTTTTGTGCTATTGCAGAATTTTTTTGATTGGTGAGCGAATTGGCATGCGCCGCCACATTCTTTACCAAACCTTTGAACGAAATATTGCCGCTGGTATGATCACCGTGGTGGTGCGTATTAATGAGCCATTCAAAGGGTTTGTCCGATTGCTCTTTCAGTTTTGCTATCAGGTGGGTAGCCTGCTCGGGGAACTCGGCATCAACTACTGCAATGCCATCCTTGTTGCTCAGCCAGGCGATGGTGCCGCCTTTTTCTGCGAACATACCCACATTGCCGCGCAACAATTTAAACTGTATTGGATCGTCAAAAATTGATGAAGCAAAACTTCTTTTACCGAACAGGGTAAACGCGCCTGCCGCTACGGCAGTATTCAATAAAAAATTACGACGTTGCATAGTTGATGATTTTGATTTGAAGTTAGGGAAATTTAGATACTCAATAGCAGATTACCTGTAAAAATTGTGAAAGGTTGCTCAAGGCGCATAGAGACGCAATACATTGCGTCTCTACATAGGGAATAATACACTACATTCAAAATCTATTTATCTTTAGCGCTTCTTCGGCACTTTAATATGAACGAACAAACTACCGCTACAAACTACAAATGGCTTCATATCCTCATCGCAATCGCCATTTTTGTAAATTTCAGCGGATTGTTCATTGCCATCATCGGTCCCGATGGTACTTTGTATGCTACCATTGCCAAAACAATGGTGCTCAAGCACGATTACATCAATCTATATGCTCAGGGTGCAGATTGGCTCGATAAACCCCATTTTCCATTTTGGGTGACCGCCCTTTCATTCAACCTGTTTGGTTTTACTACCTGGGCATATAAACTACCTGGGATATTGTTTATGATGATGGGCGTATGGTATACTTACCTGTTCGCCAAACATCTGTATAATAAGGAAGTAGCTTTATGGTCTGCATTGATATTGCTGACCGCCCAGCATATCGTCATCTCAAATTATGATGTTCGTGCCGAACCTTACCTCACCGGGTTGGTGATCGCTTCCGTTTATCATTTTTATAAAGCGTATAATCAGAATACCTTCTGGCATTTATTGGCCGGATGCGTTTTTGCAGCCTGCTCAATAATGACAAAAGGTATGTTCGCGCTGATCCCGATAGGAGGGGCCATTGCAGGGCACCTGATTATCACCAAACAATGGAAACAGCTTTTTCATTGGCGCTCAATGGTGGCAATTGTGCTGACTATGCTATTCACTCTGCCAGAATTATATTGCCTGTACAAGCAATTTGATCTGCATCCCGAAAAGATCGTTTTCGGGCAAACAGGGGTTTCGGGCATCCGTTTCTTTTACTGGGATAGCCAGTTCGGTCGTTTCTTTAATACCGGCCCGATCAAAGGACACGGCGATCCAAGCTTTTTTATCCATACCACCTTGTGGGCTTTTTTGCCCTGGTCGCTTTTATTGTTTGCGGCGGTATTCCAGTTTATCCGCAAGGGAATTAAAAATGTGCAGAGCGAAGAATGGTATTGTATCTGCGGATCGCTGCTTACTTTCCTTGTTTTTTCAGCATCCAAATTTCAGTTACCGCATTACCTGAATATTGTATTCCCGTTTTTTGCCATTATTACTGCGCAATATCTGTATCGGTTAATCAGTGAGAAAAGCATCAGAGCAGTGCGTGTAACACAGCTTATTGTTGCGGGTTTATTATTTGTGCTAATTGTTGCCTTGAATTACTTCTTCAAACCCGAGGCATTTAATGTATTGATCGGCATTATACTTTTGATCGTAGTAATTGCATGGTTTATAATACCAGCTAAGATTGGCGGCAAAGCATTCTGGCGGATAGGTTGCCAAACTTTGCTGATTTCCTTTTTCGTAAATCTTTATCTCAACCTCGCATTTTATCCTTCGCTGCTGCATTACCAGGCACTTACTCAGTCCGCTTATTATATCAATCAAAATAATCCCGATAAACTATCTGTGGTGCAAAGTGGTGATACACCTTTTGCGATGGAATTCTATCTCAATCAACCTCTAATCAATATCAACCCTGACGGTTCTGGTCCGCAGCCTGCAAAGCCATATTTGCTGCTTGCTCAAACAGATATTATCGATGGCTTAAAAGCCAAGGGCTGGCAGATGCAGCCTGTAAAGACTTTTGAGCGCTATTGGATATCGCGCCTGAAGCCTGCTTTTTTGAATAAAGATACGCGAAGTAAGGAGCTTACTTATAGCGAGTTGGTGATAGTAAAATAAAAAAGAGGGTGTCATGCTGAGGCACTCGAAGCATGGTGGGCGAAGGCCTCTACGCGCCGCACTTCGAGTGCCTCAGTGTGACACCCCTCACGTTAATTGAATCTTTTAATACTGATGAAACCCCTGTGATACAAAAGTCAATACTTCCGGTAACGATGCCCGCCAGTAGGTCCACGTATGCCCGCCATCGCGAATGCGGAACTCATGCGGAATATCCTTTTTCCGCATAGCAATATGCACCAGGCAATTGCCTTCGTACAGAAAATCATCATCCCCATCATCAATATACCAGCGTACTGCTTTTTTCTGATCGTCGGGCACATTGTTAACTAATGCAACCACACTGTGACGGTTATAATAATTGGTAACGGTTGAGTCGGCAATATTCGGATCAAGCTTTACCAATTGTTTTTTGGCATCATCCACTGTCAAAGGGCCGGTTGATGCACTCAGCGGACAAGCCGACGAAAACATATCCGGATGGTGCAGGGCGTAAACAAAGCTTCCGCCACCACCCATAGATAAGCCGGCTATTGCACGATAATGTTTATCACTCTTTATACGATATTTTTTTTCTACAAAAGGCAGCAGCTCTTTAAAGAAGAAGTCTTCATAGTTCCAGTCACCACGTGGATCGTTAAAATACCCACGGCGACCTGTATTGGCATCCGGCATAATGATGATCATCGGCGTAGCGCTGCCTTCGTTGATGGCTTTATCGGCAATATGTAATACCTCGCCAAACTGCACCCAACCGGTCTGATCGTCACCCGATCCGTGTAAGAGGTAGAGTACAGGGTAGCTTCTTTGCGAAGTTTCATAATCCGGTGGCAGGTAAACTGCGTATTTGCGGTCGCCTTTCAGGATCTTACTTGGCAGGCTGAGGTTATCATAAACTTTGCCGGTTTGGGCAAATACATTAATTGAACTAAACAAAAGGAGTGCTAAAATAGCAGGTAGGGTTGTTTTCATGCATGCAGGTTTTATAATGGGAGATGCATAAAATTAGTATTAAAACGCAGCTATCAAAAGGTGTAATAATTTTTTTACGGCTGGTGTAGCGAACAGAAACAAGCTTACGTAATAGTTTTATTGAGAGTTGATAGTTTTAATAAATTGAATCCAGCCATCAAACGCATTAATCCGCTGTTTGGCCTTCTGGTTATGATAAAACACTGGCGAACCTGAACCGATCTACCTTTGATGAACAAGATATAACAGATTGCCGCAGCGGATAATGCGTTTATTTCAAAACAAGCCTCAGTCCACACCGCATAAAAAAAGCATCAGCATTATTTATTGATAATGCTGATGCCGTAAAATGTCTTTTTGCTGCCCTTCCGGGTTTACCGCTGGTTACGAATAATGATTTCTGATGCCTTTGTGCAGTTGACTAATGATCATGTCGTCAAGCTCACAGTCGCATGATACACAGTTCAGTTGCTTGTCAAATCCAAGCTCACCAAGTACTTTGCCCTGGTCAACCACTAAAAACTTACCTGTTTCGTCCGGCAACACTGCCAAACTGCGCTCATCATCATTAAAATTAATTAACAAATGGAACTGACGTTCAGGGTAGAATGCTGATCTCTGTATCATAATAACGCCCCTTTCTTGTTTTATAAATTAGGTAGTGTGTGTTTAGAATACAAATTTAACGATTAGTTATACGATATAGTGTAACAAAAGTTCACATTTTTGTTAAGAAAAAGTTAAATATTTTTGTTGATAAATGGCTTAGTGTAACTCTTACGCTATATTTTAGACCCGACCAGTGCGTTTTTTTATTGTCGACAAAGTGTATCGAAATTGGAATTATTTTCTGTTAAGTTGACATTTTTAAATAGGGTTAGAAAGCTAAATAAATATGCGCGTCATTGCGAGGAACGAAGCAATCCCCGATTGGCAGAGCGGCTATACAAGTTCTACACCTTCCTATTCGCCCTGTACAGTTAGGGATTGCTTCGTTCCTCGCAATGACGTTTTTGATTATTTACCCTTTCAATCCCTCAATTTCTTTCAACGATTTAGGCAGGTATTTTCCTAATAAATGAGATCCGGTATCTGTGATAAGAAAATTATCTTCAATACGTATACCGCCAAAATCACGATAAGTATTCAGTACATCGTAATTAATAAAGTCAGCAAATTTGTTTTCGGCCTGCCAGCGATCTATCAATTCAGGTATGATGTAGATACCTGGTTCAACTGTCAGCACAAAGCCTGCTTCCAGTTCACGGCCTAACCGCAAAGATTTTAAACCGAATAATTGTGTTTCTTTTTTCAATGCATCGGTATAGCCAACCAATGGCTCGCCCAGGTCTTCCATGTCGTGCGTATCCATCCCCAGCATGTGACCCAATCCGCATTGGAAGAACATAGCATGTGCGCCTGCTGCAACAGCCTCTGCCGGATCGCCTTTCATCAGATTCACCTCTTTTAAGCCTTCTGCTAGTTTCTGGCAAGCGGCTAAGTGAATATCTTTATATCTCACTCCCGGCTTCAGCATGCTGATGGCATGGTCCATGGAATTCAATACAATTTCGTATAATTCCTTTTGCTTGCTGGTAAAGCTTTTACCTACCGGGAATGTGCGGGTAAGGTCTCCGCCGTAATGCATTTGGTTTTCCGCTCCAATATCGCTCAGGACCATTCGGCCTTCCTCCAAAGTATTGCCATAATAATGGGTATGCAGGGTTTGTCCGTACGTAGTTATAATAGCAGGATAACCTAAACGTGAGTTGTTAGTGATGGCAGTTTCATGTGCTTTGGCTACTAATTCGTATTCTTTTATTCCGGGGCGGGTGTACCTGATTACATTCAGCATCATATCGACGCTGATAGAAACTGCTTTTTCCATCTCGGCTATCTCCAGCGGAGTTTTGATCACGCGTTGAGAAATAACGGCTTTCGTCAATTTTACTGAGATATAATCTCTTACATCAGCCAGACTGGTATTAAACCATTCTGCCAGTTTTATTTTATTCTCAGGCCGATAGGGTGGAAGTATATGTACTTTTCTGCCTGATATCAGCGCTTTGTGTACATAATGGATGATCTGATCGTAAGGCTTGGTTTGGGAAACGCCAACCATGCCAGCCATCTCGCTAACGGTAGGCAAGGTGCCCGTCCAAACAATATCATCAATGGTAAGCTCATTGCCGAAGATCATTTCTTCACCGGTCTCGGTATCGATGATGCCAGCCAAAGAGGGTACGTCCAGACCGAAGTAATAAAGAAAACTGCTGTCCTGTCTGAAAAGGTAGCAATTGTCTTTATAATTCATGCTGCTGTCCTCATTGCCTAATAAAAGGATGAGGCCGTCATTTGCTATATTCTGCTTTAAAACTTGTCTGCGGTCGGTGTAAACCTGTTTATCAAAAAGGTGGAGTTCCATGCAGCAAATATATCCATCTTTAGATAGACGGATATATTTTTATTGTTAGGACAGACTTATTTCTTGTCCTTCAGATAAGTTTCAAGGATGCCGGTTACTTCTTTCACAACCGGTTGTTTGAAGAAATCAATATGCCTTGTTTGCACGATTTTTTCGACGATATTACCATCAATGTATTTGCTCCACAGTTTCCTGAATATCGAGTTACGATAAACCTGGACCTTCTGGAATTCAAGCTCATCACCATCAGGACTAGGTTCATAGATCAGCAAAAGCTCACCTGTATACTTTTGATTGGTTTCATAAGCATCATGTATCTCAAAAATGTGATTTTGAGTTTCTACTTCGAGTACTATTTCCGGTAGATTTTGTTTGCCTTTTATGAGCAGTTTTATGAAATAAGGAAATCTCAGATGCAGGTATTTGAATTTTAAGCGCGGTTTTATTTTTTGAAAAACCCTGATCTCATCCATTATCCTTCTGCTCAGAAACAATCGCTTGGCAGGGTATGCCGGGAAGTGGCTTATTGCTGCCAGCATAGCTATTTTATCGCCGCCTTGCTGCAACTGTACAGCTACTTCAAATATGGTGCGCGCACCAAGACTATATCCTACCAGGGAGTATGGACCCTCCGGGTGAAGCTTTTTGATATGCTCAACAATAAACTTCACATATTCCTGAACGCTTTTATATGGGAAATCCTCATGGTCCTCCGTATAAATGATCCCATACAATGGATTATCGCCGGTATAGCTGCTTACAAATTCGTTAAATATGGTAGGATAGCTGCTCCACGGTGGGAATATAAATAACGGGGAACCCGTTCCCTCTTTTAGCAAGATTATGGGGTTAACATCCAATATGCTATTCGACTCAATTTTCTCGGCCAGTTGCCTTATGGTCGGCAGTTGGTACAGTATCGTTAAGTTTAAATTGGTGTCTGTATCGGAGTTTGTTTGCGCTATTGTTCTCACCGCCATTAGTGAAGTCCCGCCGAGGTCGAAGAAGTTATCATCAATCCCTATCTGCTCCATATGTAGTGTCTTTTGCCAAACTGCAGCCAATGTCTTTTCCAACTCAGTAGTTGGTTCGGCAAAATCTGCGCGCTTCTCGTAGTAGCGTTCTGTCGGCTGCGGAAGGTTTTTCTTGTCTACTTTGCCGTTGCTGGTTAATGGCAACGCTTCCATATTAACATAATACCCAGGCACCATGTAAATGGGCAACTGGGATTTTAAATGCGCATTCAGTTCAGAAGGTTCAGCAGTGCCGGTTGTATAGGCAACCAGCTCTTTATCATCGCCATTAATTACGCGAGCCACAACTACTGCCGCTGTTATTTTTGGATGTTTTTCTAATACTGCCGAAATCTCATCCAGTTCAATACGGTAACCGCGGATTTTTACCTGGTCGTCTATACGGCCGAGATATTCAATGTTACCGTCAGCCAGCCAGCGACCCATATCGCCTGTGCGGTATATCCTGTCACCGCGTTTATGCGGATTTTCTATAAATCTTTCTTTGGTAAGTTCCGGACGGTTCAAATATCCCCTGGTAACACCATCGCCGCCTATGTATATCTCGCCAACACCACCAAAAGGTACCAATTCTTTGTTCTCATCAAAAATATAGATCTGCGTATTGCCTACAGGGCGTCCAATTGGAATAAATGAGTATGGATTACCACTTCTTTCAAATACATATTCAACCGATGTAATAGTAGTTTCGGTAGGGCCATATTCATTAATGAATGTACAATGGTTGTTCCACTTGGCAGCGAGCGCAGGCAGGCAGCTCTCGCCACCGGTTATCACACGCTTCACGCCGCTCATGTCCTCTATCGACAATTCAGCAAGATAGGTAGGCACCGCGTGAACATGGGTTACCTTTTTTGCAATGATATATTTTTCTAATGCCTTTACATCCAGCAGGGTGAATTTGTTGATGACAACCAAACCCGCACCGGTCAGGAAGGCTATGAATATTTGTTCAGCAGAAGGGTCGAAAGTAATCGTTGAAAATTGGAGCACCCTTTCATCGGGAGTAATTTTATAAACTTTTGCTTGTTGCCACCAAAGCAGGTTAACCACATTACGATGTTCAACCAATACACCTTTAGGTTTCCCGGTTGAGCCGGATGTATAAATACAATACACCAGGTTAGACGATTTTAAACCGTTTTGTATGTTCTCAGGGCAATATTCAGCTAATGATAATCTAAAACGATCCAACTCACTATCATCAACCAATACTTTACATGCACAATCATCTTTGATGTAATTAATACGGTCTTCAGGATAATCCGGGTCGATCGGTACATAAGCGCCACTGGCTTTTATAATCCCCAATATGGCAATTATCATCCAATCGCTGCGGTTCAGCATCATGCCCACTAACTCATCGGGTTGGATTGAATACGTCCGGATCAGGTAATCAGCAAATTGATTGCTTATTGTATTGAGTTCAGCGTAAGTAAATTCTTTATGTTCGAAGATAAGGGCAATATTATCCGGTGTCTTCTCTACTTGTTCGTAGAAAAGATCGACCAGGCTCTTGTTCCTGGGGTAGTCAAATAATGTAGCATTAAAATCATCAAACAACTGAATTTCCTCTGATTTAGTAAGAGTCTCCCTGTTCAATTTATTTGATAAAGTTTGGTTCGGCATGTTTTATTGTGTTATAACCGTTATTCCCAGCAGTGCATAGCGCCCTGGAAATTGTTTAGGTTTGTGTTGCTATCTAACATGCTTACGTAAAAACGGGTAAATTGGTTGTTATCAGTCAAATATCTAATTTTTAAAATTTAATCCAACAATCAATTTTTATTTCTTTTTCGGACCATTCTGTAAAACATAAGCAGCTATCTTTTCACCCAGTATTTGGGACGCGTCTTTTTCAAAAGTATAATGAATACCTCCGTAGATACGGCTCCAGCCATTTTCTTCTTCACCTTTGGTCAATGAAGTGATAGTTCTCGCAGGCTCGTCCGGAGTAGTGGTATGAAGCTCAATGGTGTTCGTATCGCCAAAAAACTTCTTTAATACTTCAAAACCAGCAGTTACTGTACCGCAATGGCCGCACGGATAAGATGGGTGCGGCGGAGTTTCCAACAACGGTTTCCACTTAGCGTAATTATTGGTTACGCCGCCATCGGCGTCAGCATTAAGCGCCGTAACTGGTCGCCATAATAAATAGTTGTATTTGCCATCCCAAATAGCTATGCGGGCGTCAGCCTCCGCAATATCAGCTAATACAAAAGCAAGTGCATTTACCTCCAATGTGGTTTTATGTGCGATAGCCAGCGCGCGGGCCGCTTCGTTTACGGTTAGTTCAGCATCTTGCTTATAAAATTGAGCGATGTGTGTTTGATCTTCTGTCCGTTTTGTGCTATTTGATGAGCCTATCTCTTCAACTACAGCCAGTGCCTTTTTAAAATCATCCGAGCTAACAGCCGGAGGTGCTGCAGGTCTGAATTGCGTATCAGATTTTAAAAGGAATGGCTTAACTTTTCCCCATTGCTGGTTAATGCCCGGCAGAAGCCCTGCAGGGGTTGGCCGGTATTCGCCAACGCCTGGTTTGGCGGGTCCGGGATAGGTTACGTTGGGATCGGCCCCGTCGTTCGCCCGTAAGGCAATAATATCAGCCGCGGATGCCGCGCCAACGGTTTTACCGGCATCAACAGGACCGTCATTTGCCTGGCTTAAACTGAGTGTCAAGGCCGAATCAATATGCGCTTTTTGTGCCGGAAAATAATTTACCAATACATCATGTGCTGCCTGCGCCACTGCCGCCTGTGCTGATGCGGGATGGCCCGGTGGGGCATAAAAATGATAAGGGGTTCCTATATTTTTAATAGAGTTCACAGCATCATAAACAGCAATAGCCTCGATAGCTTCAATGCGGCTGCCTAAATTGCTGTTATACTTGGCAACCTTGGTTGCTTTTACGGTGATCAGGTTCCAATCAGTTATCACGTCGGCTTTTGCCATTTGCACAGTGAATGCTGAAATTGCAAATGCCAGGATGTAAGTTAGTTTGTAGTTGTGGCGCATGGGTTTACGATTTAAGTTCTGCATCAAAACTAAAATAAATAATCTAAATATACAATATCTATCTATTAAGTAGATATTAAGGATTTTGTTTTAGTAAGACTCATTTTTTGGAGGAATTATTACAGATATAAAAATGAAAACCGGTGCTGCCTCAAACAACCCCGGTTTCATCCCTGGACAGGAGAACTGTTATGAAAGCTCAAAAATACCTGCATTATAGCCAGCAAAGAAAAGATTAACACATTTTAACTTTTCGGTCATTCATAGGGGAATACTATCTTTGATCATAACCGATCATAAAAGAATTATGCCTCATTATTTTTTAAAACTAAACCCATCCAGGCCAACTTTTGCCCAGGATATGACCACTGAAGAAAGAGCCATTATGATGCAGCATGTTGCCTACTGGAGCGACCTGATGAACAAAGGCATGGTGATAGTATTCGGCCCGGTAATGGATCCGAAAGAGGTGTATGGAGTAGGGGTAGTTGAAGTGGAGACAGAAGAACAATTGAAAGAGTTGATTGAGAACGATCCGGCAACGGGCATCAATCATTATGAATATTATCCGATGAGAGCTGTGGTTCCTGTGAAATAAAAAATGCGTTCCGTATCTCACCCCGGAACGCACTTCAACATCACTCTCAATAATGTTGAATCAACTAAATCTCAGATAATATTTGAATATTTATCCAAGCTCTTTATGATCGTTTTCGATCTTATGTTATCAAACAGAACCTGTTTTTTGTTTTGAACAGGTTGAAATATTTATACATTGTATATCAATCGATTGAGTGTTTTGTTTTCAAAAGACCAATATATTTTTTCAATACTAATGAACAGATGTTTTTGCTAAAAATTGTGCTGGTATAAACTTAAATTTTATTTAGCAGCAAAAAATAAATGTTATTGGTACAATTATAATCAATAATGTTAAAATAATAAGCATTTGATACATATTTATACCCGTTGTTACGATGATCGTTAAAAAGATGAGAAAGATAATTTCTGCTGCGTTGCTTTTAATACCGTTTTATTGTGCTGCTCAAAGCTTTACAGAAATTGAGATCGCACGTTTTGAAAATGAGGCGAAAGCAGTGACTATTATTCGCGATAATTGGGGCATTCCTCACATCTACGGAAAAACTGATGCAGATGCTGTTTTTGGTTTGATGTATGCCGAGTGCGAGGAGAACTTTAAAGGAATAGAACGAAATTATTTATACCAACTTGGCCGGCAATCTGAGGCAGAGGGAGAAAGTAAATTATATACCGATATACAACTGCAGCTGATTGCCGATAGTACCGACGCCATAAAAGATTATAAAGCCAGTCCGCTATGGTTTAAAAAACTGATGAACGCTTTTGCGGATGGCATTAATTATTACCTGTATAAGCATCCCGAAGTAAAGCCTGCCGTTTTTCGTCATTTTGAACCCTGGTATGCGTTGATGTTTACCGATGGTAGTGTGTCGGCAACCCAAACCGGAGGGATCAATATTAAAGAGACACAGAATTTTTATAGCAATGGGCCGGAAAAACTTGGAGATGTCTCGTCTTCTCATACTCCTGAAAATGTAATTGTTGAAAGAGAGACTGGATCAAATGGCTTTGCCCTGGCGCCATCACGAACGGCAACGGGTCATGCTATGCTTTATATCAACCCGCATGTGCCTTTTTATTTCAGAGATGAAGTACATGTAGTAAGCGACGAAGGGCTGAATGCCTATGGCGCTGCTACCTGGGGTAATTTTTTTGTGTACCAGGGATTCAATCAGCATTGCGGATGGATGCACACTACCAGTAATGCCGACGTGTCCGATTTGTATGCTGAAAAAGTGATCAAAAAAGATGGCAAATGGTTTTACGAATACGATGGTAAACTGAAACCGGTGATTACCCGCCAACTGGTAATGAATATCAAAAACGGTGATAAAATAGAGCATAGAACTATTACTGGATATTATACCCATCACGGCCCGGTATTAGGAGTCCGCAATGGCAAATGGCTGGCCTTGCAGTCGAACAACCGGTCATACAATGCCTTGCTCGAATCATGGCTGATAACTAAAGCTCATAATTTTGCGGAATATAAAAAGGCTATGCAACTGGTATCCAACGGAAGTAACAACACCGTTTATGCTGATGATAAGGGCCATATTGCTTTCTGGAACGGCAACTTTATGCCAAAGCGTGATCCCAAATTAGACTGGACTTTGCCTGTTGACGGTACTACATCGGCAACTGAGTGGCACGGGACACATTTATTAAATGAGAGTGTCCATGTTTATGACCCTGCAACCGGATGGATAGAGAATTGTAATTCGACGCCCTATACCTGTTCCGGTGCCAGCAGTCCTGATAAAGATAAATACCCGGCTTACATGGCAACTGATGGTCAAAATTACCGGGGCATTGATGCGCTGCGGCTATTCAGCAATGCAAAGAATGTTACCCTCGATGGTCTGATTTCCAAAGGATATGATCGTTACCTGGCCATGTTTGATGATGTGCTGCCACCATTGTTCACTGCTTATGAGTCGGCCGGTGATTCAATTAAAAAATCGCTTGCCGAACCTATCGATATCATGAAGAAGTGGGATAGACAATCAGCTGCCAAATCAGTGGCTACAAGTATTGCCGTAGAATGGGGGACCAGGCTGATCGATGAACTACCACACGCACAAACCGGGGAAGAGTCTTCCTACCAAACAGTCCGCGTCGAAAAAATGCTTAAGGAAATGAGTCCGCAAAGGCAACTTGAAATTTTTGCAGAATCCATAAAAAGCCTCGAAAAACGCTACGGAACGTGGAAAATAGAATGGGGAGACATAAACCGCTATCAAAGACCAGCCGATGGCATAACGTTTGACGATAACTCGCCAAGCATACCTGTTGGCCTCGTAGGGTCGCAATTCGGACAGTTGCCGTCATATCAAAGCAAAAGTGTAAATACGCAAAAACGGTATGGTTACAGCGGTAATAGTTTTATAGCTGCCGTTGAATTTGGTCCGCGGGTGAAGGCTAAAAGTATTATAACCGGTGGTGAATCTTTCGATCCAAAGTCGGCGCATTTTACTGATCAGGCTGAGGGTTATATTAACGGACATTTTAAGTATATTTGGTTTTATCGAAACGATGTGCTGAAACACGCCGTAAAAAGCTATCATCCAGGCCAATAATAAGTTGATATGGTGAAAAAATACTTATTTATTGTAGTACTACTTTTTGCAGGCATGGTTTGCCGCGCCCAAAGTCTTACGCTGGAAGAATTACAAGGCCTTACGGGTATGACGACCGACCAGGTTCACAACTTCCTGATCATTGGTAAAGGTTTTCATTCACTTGGGAAAGTCACACTGAACGGCAAAAGCTTTGAACGGTTTAAAAGTAATCGTGTCGACCCATCAATCGCAGAAACACTTTCACTGGGCGAAAGCAATAAGATGATGAGCGGCAACACTACCCGGCAGGTGATCTATCACACACTACGGTTCCAGGATCTTAATTCGCTGTATACCCAGGCTAAGCGTTCAACTATGTCGCTAATCTTTGAAGGGAAGGATGCTTATCAAAATATTTATCGTTTTGATAACTCGCTTTTCACTACGGTCATCAATGTCAGTCTTGATAAAAAGTCCGGTACGGTGCAACTGGACGAGAAATAGAAACTTTATTGCTTGATTTTCGTAAAAATGGGTTGTTGTTATAAAAACATTCCCATGGACTACAACAGAACCTTCAAATCGATCACACCCGACAGCACGTTAAAGACCGTTGCCTTTACGCACGCTGCACTGCTGGCATTCCAAATGCTTTTTGCAATTGTGGCCTTTGCCCAAACTACCCGGATGTATTTTGGCGTAATGAATATGGACGACCAGTTTGTATTTATAGTGCCCGTACTTGCTCTGGGCGGATTTTTTGGTGGCTACCTGGTATTTAAAAAACAAAAATACATCCTGCGTGAAAAAGAAAGTACGCTTGAAAAGCTTACGGGATATCAATCTGTTCTGATCACCCGTTTTATACTGATACAAGGGCCCGCTGTGTTTGCCATAGTAGCTTATATACTCAGCGGCAATATATTCTTCCTGTTTATTACGGGTTTAATGTCTCTCTACTTTATTTTCCTGCGCCCTACACGCGAAAAAATAGAAAGCGACCTTCGTTTCAGTTTCGACAGCCCGATGATCCACCAACTGGAACACGAAGAGATCAATTAAATTTTTTAGTTGGTTAAAATATTTTGGCGGGCAATTCTGTTATTTCATTTTTGTAACTTTATTTAAAGTTTAGCCACACCATTATGCGTATTTTTAAATTTATGGCGATAGGCGCCGCCGTAGGATACGGTATCTACTATTTGACGAAGGAAAAAGACAACGGCAAATCGATACTCGAAGAATTGCTGGAAGACGCCCCTGACTATGCAGACCGCGCAAAAAAATACGTGGAGTATACTATAGACCAGGTAGCTGAGCGCTTTCGCGTATAGGGTTTCCAGAAAAAAGGGTGTCACACTGAGGCACTCGAAGTGTAGTGCGCAATGGCTTACTTCACTTGTATGAAGCATTGATTTGAATGACTACAGGGTCACATGATAATCAATATCAACGAAATCATTTAATCACCCCAATCAACGGTCACCTGATCACCACACTAAACCTATGCGCACCGTAACTGTTGGTGTCCGACTTGATAATATCAAAGCGATAATTCCATAACCTGAGATTCAGCGAATCTTTCCGATAGGCGTCTTTCAGCCAAATTCCTACGTTGGCAGGGATGTTTTTGGTAAAACTCGTTTTTAAGAGATAGACTCCATCATTTTTGGCAGTTACCTTTAGCGGGATACTGCAGCCTGGAGTAAATGGAACAGTTTGTATGGCACAATTGACGCCATCACGTGTTGCACTGCTTAAACTACCCTTACCAAAGCCGGCAAAATAAGGCGCATCCTGTGAACTTGAATAAGTGCAGGACGCAGAATGCCTGAACATTAATAAAGTTTCATCAAGTGCAGCTGAATCCAGCTGTAGTTTGATCTTTAGCATACCACCGTCTGGGATGGTATCGGTCTGTGCGGCGACAGTCTGCGTGGTAGGCGGAATAATAGGGGAACCAGGTGCAACAGGGGACGGGGTGTTTTCAGCTTTCTTTTGACAAGCACCAAGGAATATAACGCCTACCACAGACATTAATATAATTTTCCTCATGCGAACAATTATCTTTAACTACTAAGTAACGTCTTGTACGATGATATTGTTCAGAAGTTCGAAGCTTTTGGGTCGTATTTTTCAACATTTAAGGTTGGTTATTAACATTTTAAGCTGAATTTACTTTTTCAATTTATGCCTCTATTTTAATTGTAACAAGTATTTTACATCTTCTCCTAAGGAAAGTTGAACAACTGAGCAACAAATGACTTTATCTCGCTGAAAGAAAATATTCCCACAAAATCAATCCTTAAATCACTGATTGCAATTTAATTAACCGGACATTTTGTAAATTAATAAGCAATGGTTTTAATTGGTACTTACTGCAAAAAAACGTTCCGGATCTCATCCCGGAACGCCATCTACTAAATCAGATCAACCTCATGTTTATTGATCCTTTGCTTTTAAACAAGTTGTATTGGTTTAAGCAGTTGTAAAGGTTGAAATGGTAAAACAGCCAGTTATTCTATTTTACCATAACTAATATAACCTCTTCAACCTTTACAACTGCTTCAACTACTTCAACCAGCACTAGTCAAGACCACCACCGCCCGGAGGAGGAGGGCCACCCGGACCACCGCCACCTGGTCTGAAACCTGGTCCACCAGGGCCACCCTGCATTGGCGATTTACCCGCAAATTTTTGCAGGCGTAAGGTGAATGTCAGCATATAATACCTGCCCAAACGGTTCACATTGCTTTGGTTAATGTAGTTGCCGTTTTGGGTTGAAGTGAAAGCCGTGTTCTCGTTAAAAATGTCGTTCACTGCAAAGCGAAGGGTGCCTACGTTGCCTTTCAGGAAGCGGCGTTCCACATAAGCATTCAGGATGTTTGGATTAGTAGCCCCGGTAAAGCCTTCATAAACCGTTTTGGTGTAATCGTAGCTCAGTGTCCAATCTTTCCATACGTAGTTTTTACCGCTAACGCCCAGGTTGATAGTCTTGTAGTTGTTGTTCACATCGGCTTGGGGTACAGTGTTTGTTAAATGGTTGATGCTGTAACTTGCATTGGCCGTTGCGTCGATCACATCGGTAATATCCACCCTGAAACGTGCGCCCTGTGTTAATACCAGGTTTTTGGCGATGTTCTTCTGATCGACTTCAGAGAAATTGGTCGAATCGCCTTTGATGGTACCCAGGTAGCCGATACTATTGGTGTAGCTGATATTGCCATTAATAAAAAGCGTGTACTTGCGTTTTTCCCATGGCTTGGCGAAGAAGTAGAAAGCCGATGCATTGTAGTAGCCGTCGGCATTTTGATACCTGGTAAGCACGGTGCCTGCCAAATGTGGGTCTGTGTAATTCTTAGGGTAAGTAACCGTTGTGGCAACAATCTTATCATTGGAGGCCGTGAAATTCACATTCGAGAAAAATACATTGCCACTGGCAAAATCGAACTTATTATAGCGAATGCTGAATGTATTGTTATACTCCGGCTTCAGATCAGGGTTACCCTGCACAGGGTAGCTCGCATTAGAATAATCAGTAACAGGTTGTAACTGCGAGTAGGTCGGCGAATTGCTCGATCCGTTATAATTGATGGTTAGTGCCTGGCTGCGCGAGAAATTGTAAACAAACCGCGCCACCGGCGAAAAATTAAAAGTAGTGATATGCGTTGGCGCACTCTCCAGTGACGATCCCTGCAATAAGGATGGCTGAGCTGCTACTCCTAACGTGTAATTATATTTCTTATCGATAAAACGATAGTTCAATCCAAAACGGTTGGTGATGAACTGGAATTTATAATCGTTGCTTAATAATGCGTATCGGTTGATGTCTCCGTTGTCTGCTAAGGTATCTGTTGCTCTATCCGCAGTGGTATTGGCATAATGATATCCATAATTAAACTCCAGGAACGATAATTTGCTCAATGGCTCCATATAAGAAAGTGATGCACCAACGCTATCTGTGCGACTGGTGGTATTGATCATCTGGTTTACCGGGGCATTGGCTCTGGTGCTGTCCAAGTAGGTGTAACGAGGATTTTGATACTGGCTGCTTTTAGTTGAGCCAGATGTCAGCAAAACACTGAGGTTACGCCCACGGGTGCTGAAGCGGTGATTGTACAATACATTCAATCCATAGTTTGGCGCGGTCGAGTTGCTCATCAGGTTCAGATCATACTTTGATTGCGTTATTTTGGTATCAGATGCAAACAGGTCGCTGCTTTGGGTTTCGTTAGTTAATACACTTGCGTAGGAAAACGATGGCGTTATTTTGAAGTAGTTAAGTGTATCCGGTTTCCATTCAATATTGAAATTAAAGCGGTGGTTCAGCTTGCCATCAGTCTCATTGGTATTTGTGTTGTTCGTTGTTGGATTATCCAGCGATGTATTATACTGAATAGCATTGGTAACAGTATTCACCGAGTTATTTGAGAAACTGTAGCTGCCATACACGGTTACCTTTTTGCCCCAGCTATCGCGATAATTCAACCCAAAAGAACGCGCCGTAGCGATACCATTAGTACTACCTGAACCAGGAGGAGGCCCACCTGGTCCGCCGCGACCTCCACCGCCGCCAAAGTTGAACAGGTTGGTATTGGTATTATTCAGGTTGCCCGATACGGCAATTTGCCTGTTACCATTAAAACTGAAAACGTTGGCCGATGCGATATAACGGTCATCGTCTGTTGTGCCGTGAGTTTCAGGAATAGCATCCCTGCCGCCGCCAACAGTTGCCTGCCCGAAATAGCCATAATTCTTATCCTGCCTGATATTGATATTCAGCACCTTTTGCGGATCGCCGGTTTTTATGCCGGTAATGTTGGCCTGATCGCCATAATCATCAACTACTTGTATACTCTGCACCAAATCGGCAGGCAGGTTTTTGGTCAGACTGGTAACATCGCCTGCCATATAGTCCTTACCGTTCAATCGTACTTTACTTACGCTCTTACCCTGGGCTGTAATGTTGCCGTCTTTATCCACATCTACACCCGGTAGCTTTTTGATCACATCCTCCACGGCGGCGCCTTCGCGTACCTTATAGGCCGCTGCGTTATACTCTATTGTATCTTCTTTTATTTTGACAGCGTTGACATCAGAGATAGTAACTCCTTTCAGCGCGATAGCATCGCTTTTTAGGACGATGGGAGCGAGTTCCGCCAGCGTTTTGTCGTTATTTAAAACGAACTTCCGTTTTATGCCCTGGTATCCGACCGAAAACACAACCAGACTAAACTGGTTAACAGGGACTGCTGGAAAGGTGAATTTACCATTCATATCGGTGGCTACCGTTATACTGTCGGTTCCGGTCAATAGCTTTACGGTAACTCCGGGTATAGTTGTGCCCGTGGTGTCTTTTACTACGCCGCTCACCGGTCTGCCGGTTTGCTGACCAAAAGCATGCGCCGCGATAAACAAAATTATTACTGTAAGTAGGGGTTTGAGTTTCATATTTTTCATTTATGATGCTCAAAACAATTCCATAATCAGGATACAAAAAAATAGAATAGACGGGTGCCATTTATGTATAGATGGACACTGTTTTTTCCCCTATAAAGCCCGGTTTTAACCGATGAATCCTGTAAACGGCTGTTTAAAGATTGTATCTTCCCCTTCGTCGGCAAAAAATAGTCTCCGGGCGGTTTAAATTGTGCGGTAACGCTTTGATAGGTAATATTGTAGCCTCAGATAATGCATTTGTAAATAAATGATTGTAATTTAACTTAATAATGTTTGCTCCAAGATCCCAAAGCCGGTTGATAGGTGTATTGATCCAGATATTGATATGGGCTGTATTCGGCGTTTTACTTTTCTTTTATCAGCCTTATTTTTCGGATATAGATGTACCGTACCAATTTTGGATAAAACAAGTAATCGTGCTTGGTTCAATGGTAGCAGTGTTCTATCTAAACGCGCTGGTGCTTGTCCCCCGTTTTCTGCTGAAAAACCGTACCGGATATTATCTCAGCTCTATGGTAGTTATTGTAGTTGCCATCGTGTTCCTGAGCGGCTGGGTTGACAAGGTATTAAACCTGCACCAACTGTTTGACGCCGCATTTCACAAGCGCGCGCTAAAGCAAGGCTGGGAAATCACCAATCATCATCCTAAAAAACCGGACAAAGGGAAAGGACGCGGTTTAGATACGCTTACAATGACCGTAACTGCACTGGTATTGGGCATTAGTACCAGCATCACGACCATCCAGAAATGGCAAAAAGATAAGCAGTCGCGCGAAGAATTGGAGAAAGATAAGGTAACATCTGAATTATCCTTTCTGAAGGCGCAGATCAACCCGCATTTCTTTTTTAATACATTGAATAATATTTATGCCCTTACCCAGGTAGATGCAGATGTGGCTGGAAAAGCCATTCACCAGCTATCGCGGATGATGCGCTATTTATTATATGATACGCAACAGGCGAACACCATGCTAAGCCAGGAGTTGGCATTTGTGAAGGATTATATCAGCCTGATGAAATTGCGCCTGACGGATGTGGTTAAAATAAATTTTGATGAACCGACGAAGCTGACCGATAAGCCTGTAGCACCGATGATATTTTTACCTTTTGTGGAGAATGCCTTTAAACATGGGGTAAGCGCAACACAGCCAAGCCATATCGATATCGTGATATTACAAAAGGACAGCGTGCTCGACCTGACCGTAAAAAATTCGATCATCAATGATAATAGCGTTAGCCTGGATACCAACAGCGGTATAGGCCTGGTAAATACCCGCCGCAGACTCGACCTGCTATATCCCGGTAAATACAAACTGGAAATAGACGAATTGAATGCCAATAACGAGTATACCGTTCACTTAATTCTCGACTTGTCATGACCCTGAATTGTATAGCAGTTGACGATGAGCCATTGGCGCTCGGTTTGGTTTGTAAGTTCATAGAGCAAACGCCCTTTTTAAATTTGGTAGGACGTTATTCAGGGGCGGTTGATGCTTTAAAGGCCATCCATCAGCAAAAGCTTGACCTGATATTCCTGGATATTCAAATGCCTGATTTAAATGGTATCGAGCTGGCTCGTGTGTTGGGCAAAGGTGCCGATGTACCGCGGGTTGTTTTTACCACAGCGTATAATCAGTTTGCATTAGAGGGTTATAAAGTTGATGCCTTGGATTATCTACTGAAACCTTTCAATTACGAAGAGTTCCTGCGTGCGGCACAAAAGGCGCTTAATTATCACGAATTGGTTAACCGTCCAAATTCAACGACACCCGTTCCAACAATTGCAGAAGAGCGGGCAGATGAAGACTACCTGTTTTTAAAAGTCGAATATCAATTGGTACGTATTGCCCTCGATGATATCTTGTATATAGAAGGACTGAAGGATTATGTAAAGGTTCATTTGAAAAATGTTGATAAGGCTATATTATCACTCACAAGTTTAAAGGCTTTGGAAGAGAAACTACCGTCAAAACGTTTTATGCGGGTGCACCGTTCGTTTATTGTATCTCTGGATAAGGTGACCTCTATGACTAAAAATTCTGTTCAAATAGGCAAAATGATGATAGCGGTAGGCGATCAATATAAAGAAGCCTTCAGCCAGTTTGTTGGAAAGTGGATATAAGAAGTCCGAAAGTCGGAGGTCAGAAAGTCCGAAAGAATTTTATAGCCAATTAGCTGACTAAACAAAAAGCGTAACTTCCTGCTTAGCTTCTTTCTTGAATACGTTTTTTGCCGAAGATGTTACCGCAAAAGCGAAAACTTTCAGGCGTGCGATTAACTTTTTCATATGACTTTATTTAGGTTTACGGTTTTATTATATCAAAATCATTGCCAATCAGGTAGTTGCTATAAATTAAACGGCATCCGGGCTTGAAGGTTTAGTCTGCTATGTACTTTTTTACCCATATTTTCCCATAGCGACATATTTTTCCCCGTGGTTAATTTACATATCTCAAAGCGAAAAATCAATAGTCAAGTCGGGGAAATCACTATAATTCTTCAATCGTGTCAAAAAAAACAGCCATCACCTCGCGTAACGGCTGTATTCCACTAAACTAAACTATCAACCAATCTCATCTGTCCTCCGGCAACCAACTAAGCCAGATTTACCCGGGCGGGCGCGGACCGATGAGCTAATGAAGGGGTTATACAAAAAGTATTTCGTCAGTAGTTATATACTGTTCCTGCTCTTGCTTCTTCCCGAATAACTTGTTCGCCTGTTTTATTTTCGACAGGCTTTTCCCTAAGTATATAACCAGCTTTTTCATCGCATTTTTAACGGTCTAAATGAGCAGCTATGCCGTTGCCATCGCAACGGCTGCTACCCAACACGAACAGGATGATTTTGACCCTAACTATTTCACCTGTTGTTTTTCATATGTATAAGTACAATTCAAATCAGGTTGAGATCATCAAACACCGGTTAGGCGGTAAAGCAATTCAGCAACACTGTAACCGGCGTAGCTCAATTTCCTGGTGCGCATTATCAGTAACACGGTGATGATGATCATTTCGTTCAATCTTTAAACCGTATCAAAATTCGTTAACTGTGAGTTTAAAATAGATAGGGAAAACACGGTAATTCATACGTGTTTTTACGTGACTTGAAATAAAATTCCCTCTTGAGAGGGGACGCGTAGGAATGCGAGGTGGGAGGGGTGTGTTTTTACGCCATGCTGTACGGTTTGAATGTCCTGCTGATGAACACACCCCTGCCCCTCTCAAGAGGGGAGCCTTCCTATCAAAAAATAAAACCCTTATTGTGTTTTAAAGACGCAATGATTTTTATATCTTACAGAACTAAATTATAAGAACCTAAGAATCATGCTAAACAGAAGAAAATTCCTTATGGGCACTGGTGCGGCTGCGCTTGGTGCATTAGTGCTGCCAAAGGCGGCTTCAGCATTTTTATCGACTGCGGGCGAGCATCCGCTCGGATTACAGCTATTTACCCTATTCGGTGTAATTGAAGGTGATGTTAAAGGTAACCTGAAGAAGGTAGCCGACATTGGTTTTAAGGAGATAGAATCAGCTTTCAGCAAATTGCCCGGTTATTATGGCATGAAACCAAAGGAATTTGCCGCGCTGTGCGGTGATTTGGGTCTTTCATGGAAATCACACCACGTGTTGGGTGGGGCGCTCAAGCTGCCTCCTGGAGCAAAACTCCCTGCTGGTTTTCCGGCTCATATGCTTAATTTGAAAGAAGATATGCAGGCGCTGGTTGACCAGGTAGCAGAGGGGGGTATTCCGTACCTGGTTTGTGCTAACATCCCTACCGGAACTTTGGATGAAATAAAAGAAGCAGGCGAAATATTAAATAAAACCGGCGAAGCCTGTAAAAAAGTAAATATTCAACTATGTTATCACAATCACGATATGGAGTTTAAAACGGTAGAAGGTAAAGTGCCATATCATGAGTTATTAACCGAGTGCGATGCCAACCTTGTAAAAATGGAGCTCGACCTTGCCTGGGCAACAAAAGCAGGTATTGATCCGGTTGAATTGTTCAAAGCTCATCCGGGACGTTTCCCGTTATTGCACGTAAAAGATATCAGCAGCGATTTCAAAACCCTTGAACCTGTAGGCGAAGGCGTGGTGAAATTCAAGCATATTTTTGAGCACGTAAAAGAAGCCGGCGCCAAGCATTATTTTGTAGAACACGACATGCCGAAAGATGCATTCGCCAGCATAGCCACAAGCTACAAGAATCTGCGGGCGATGGGAGTGTAGTGATTTTAGATTTACGAATTACGATTTTAGATTTAATTAGTGAATGAATGATTGAAGATTAAAAGAAATCAATATAATCATCTTAATCACATAAATCAGCGGTCCAAAAACATTTATTAGGGTATTCATAGTTCAAATTACTGTGGATACCCTATTTTTATTACCGTGCCGGTAACATTTAATACTGTGCGTTATCCAACAAAAAATTAATACGAGTGGAAACTATTCTGAATATCACCAACCTTGGTAAAACTTATAACAGTGCGGGAAAAACGCTTACTGTGCTCGATAATATCAATTTCGCGATAACTACGGGTTCAACCAATTCCATTGTCGGGCCATCTGGCAGCGGCAAAACTACTTTGCTTGGCCTTTGTGCCGGACTGGATCGTTCATCAACCGGCATTGTCGAATTGAACGGTATAAAACTAGGAGATTTAAGTGAAGACCAACGCGCGCAGGTGCGTAATCAGCATGTGGGTTTTATATTTCAGAATTTCCAGTTGCTGCCGACTCTGACGGCTTTAGAAAACGTGATGGTGCCATTGGAACTTCGCGGCGAAAAGAATATAAGGACACGTTCGTTGGATCTGCTGGATAAAGTTGGCCTGGCTGATCGTGGTCACCATTATCCTGCGCAGCTTTCGGGTGGTGAGCAGCAAAGGGTGTCGCTGGCAAGGGCGTTCAGCAATCAGCCTAAAATATTGTTTGCCGATGAACCAACCGGTAACCTGGATGCTGAGACAAGCGAAAAAGTAGTAAAACTGATATTTGATCTGAACCGGGAAGCAGGTACAACGCTCGTGCTCGTAACTCATGATCTCGACCTCGCAGCCAAAACCCAGCGGATTATCCGCATTAAAGGTGGCAAGCTTATTTCTGACGATAAAACCACTTTAAACGCCTAACAGGTTATGGATAACACTCCCGGAAATTATAAGCGCAAGCTTAATATCCCCTGGCTGTTTGAAATGGCCTGGCGCGACAGTCGCCGTAACCGCTCACGGTTGTTCCTGTTTATCTCGTCTATTGTATTTGGTATTGCAGCATTGGTAGCTATTTATTCCTTCGGATTTAATCTGAAAAAGGACGTCGATAGCCAGGCTGCAACACTCATTGGTTCCGATCTGGCTATCTATACTAATAAGCCGCTAGAGTCATCTACGCAACACCTCATCGATTCATTAGGCGACAGGCGTTCGCAGGAAAAGAGTTTCGCTTCGATGATCCTTTTCCCCAAAAGTGGCGGAACAAGATTGGTTCAGATCAGAGCTTTGCAGGGAGGATTCCCTTATTATGGTAGTCTAGAAACCACTCCAGCTAGCGCCGGAACATCCTTTAAACAAGGAAAAACAGCGTTGGTGGATCAAACATTGATGCTGCAGTATAATGTAAAAGTGAATGATTCAATCAAGATCGGTAAGGTTACTTTTTTGATAGCCGGAACTTTAAATAAAGCTCCGGGACAAACCAATGTAGCATCGAACATCGCTCCGATAGTTTATATCCCGATGCAATATTTGGATCAGACAGGATTATTGGAGAAAGGCAGCCGCATCAATTATAATTTCTATTACAAATACGATCATAAAGTCGACATAAGCAAGCTCACCAAAAAGCTGGAGCCGCGTTTGGATAAGGCCGGACTGAACTACGATACCATCGACACCAAGAAAGAAAACACAGGTAGAGCTTTTGGTGATCTAACGAGGTTTCTATCATTGGTTGGGTTCATTGCTTTACTTTTAGGTTGTGTCGGTGTTGCGAGCGCCATTCACATCTATGTTCGAGAGAAGATCGCTTCAATTGCAATTATGCGCTGTTTGGGTGTCAAGGCTTACGAAGCGTTCCTGATCTATCTTATTCAAATTGCAGGTATAGGTTTATTGGGATCGATAATCGGTTCGGTTTTAGGTAGTGTTGTGCAACACCTGATGCCGTTTGTATTCAAAGATTTTCTGCCGATATCCATCTCGACTGACATCTCCTGGATGGCAATTGCACAGGGGATACTCTTGGGTGTGATTATATCCATACTGTTTGCCCTGTTACCACTTATTGCTATCCGCAATATATCGCCGCTTAATACTTTGCGTATCTCGTATGAAAATCTCAACCTGTTGCGCGATCCTTTGCGCTGGCTGGTTTACTTGCTGATCGTACTGTTCATCACCACCTTCACCTACGTCCAATTAGATAATTGGCTGGCGAGTATATTCTTCACTATCGGCATTTTCGTCGCCTTCCTGATTTTGACGCTGATTGCTAAACTGCTGATGTATTTGGTAAAGATCTTCATAAAAAGTACCTGGAGCTATTTATGGCGACAAGGCTTTGCGAATTTGTACCGGCCGAATAATCAGACTATAATACTGATTGTATCTATCGGTTTAAGTACAGCTTTTATTTGCACTTTGTTCTTTATCCAGAGCATGCTGGTAAAGCAGGTATCACTTTCGGCCAGCACCAACAAGGCAAACATGATCCTGTTCGATATTCAGAACAACCAGGAAAAAGGTGTAGCCAACATTGCCCGGACACATCACTTACCGATAATCCAACAGGTCCCGGTGGTAACCATCCGGCTCGAAAAGATCAATGGTAAGACAGAAGCTGACCTGGCAAAAGATACCAGTCTTAAATTCAACAAATTTGTGTTTGCTAATGAATACCGGGTTACTTATCGCGATAGCTTAACCGCCACAGAAAAACTGACTGACGGCGATTGGATAGGGCATGCACCTAAAAATGGTGAAGCTTCAATATCAGTAGAAGAACGCTGGGCAAAACATAATCACCTTAAAGTTGGCGACCATCTTGTATTTAATGTGCAGGGAATGCAGGTGCCAACCAAAATTGGCAGCATACGCGAAGTGAACTGGAATAAGATGCAAACCAATTTCCTCATCGTTTTCCCGAAAGGAGTTGTTGATGATGCGCCGCAGTTCCATGTGCTGCTTACGCACGTGCCGAATAAAGAAGCGTCAGCAAAATTTCAACAAGATGTTGTAAAACAATTTCCGAATGTTTCTATGATCGACCTGGGCTTTATACTCAGCGTATTGGATGACCTAATGGATAAACTAGGCGACATCATCCGCTTTATGGCGATGTTTAGTATTATAACTGGTGTGGTGGTGTTGATTGCTTCGGTTCGGATCAGCAAATATCAACGTATACAGGAAAGCGTATTGCTGCGTACCATGGGCGCCAGCCGGAAACAGATTTTGGCCATTACTGCTATTGAGTATTTCTTTTTGGGAGCATTATCGGCAGCAACCGGTATCCTGATCGCCTTCGTGGGTAGTTGGTTACTGGCAAAATATAGTTTCGAAATACCGTTTAATGCAAGTATGCTGCCCGCTTTATTACTATTTTTGGGAATAGCTATACTAACCATCCTCATCGGCCTGTTTAATAGCCGGGGCATTCTCAATAAACCTCCGCTGGAGATATTGAGAAGGGATGTGTAAGCGGCCTTTAATTTTAACCTATGATATTGAACAAAAGAAAATATACGGGTGTCACCCTGAGGCACTCGAAGGGTGAGCGTAAAGGCCTTTACCCGCCAATGCTTCACTTCTACAAGGCTCAGGAAAGGCTGGTACCTCAGCATAACTGCGCACTTTTGAAATTTGTGGGATATTTCTGCCTCTTATTGCTTTTATCTGCTTGCGGTGGCAAAAACACGCCGACAGATACCCAACAACAAGCAGCTACTAAAGACACCACCGCTGCTACTTCCAATAAAAAAGTTATCCTATTTTTCGGTGACAGTCTCACCGCAGGTTATGGCTTGGATGATCCATCCAATGCCTTTCCGGGAGTAATACAACGAAAGATCGATTCACTCAAGTTGGATTATGCGGTTATCAACGCAGGCGTAAGCGGTGAAACCACAGCGGGTGGTCTTGCCCGTATCGATTGGGTGTTAAAGCAGAAGCCCAATGTTTTTGTACTTGAATTGGGTGCCAATGACGGTCTGCGTGGGATACCTGTAGCGGAAACAACCAGGAACCTACAATCGATAATAGATAAAGTAAAAGCCAAATACCCCGATGCCAAAATTGTATTGGCGGGTATGCAGGTTCCCCCAAGTATGGGGCACGACTATATCACAGCGTTTAAAAACCTGTTCCCGGCGCTGGCCGGAAAAAATAAAATTTCCCTGGTGCCTTTCCTGTTAGCCGGAGTAGGTGGCAATCCCAAACTAAACCAGGCCGACGGTATTCATCCAACTGCCGAGGGCGCTAAAATAGTAGCAAATAATGTATGGGACGTTCTGAAAACAGAATTGTAGCGCGCCGTCATGCTCATGCAAGCCTGTCCTGAGCCCTGTCGAACGAAAGCATTGGCAATCAGGTTTTAATTTTCCCGTTGGAAAAACTTCTTGTAAAGGTAAGGACGGGTGAGCTTGTCAAGCTGCTCGTGCAAATACTTTTGCCAGTTGTTAAAATCACGGCCCGTATATCCATGTGGGACAATCGGCTGATGGGTAAACGTTCGTTTCATTGTAGTAGCCATTTGGTTAATAAATCTTAATTTTCTGAATGATATATTAATCGGGCATCCTTTATATTATGGAGGCCACTCCATGCCCGTTAATTTAACTGCGGGGCATCATTAATCATAATGCATATTCTGTGCCAAACGGTTGATAAACAGTTTAATAGACTCAACTTAAGTTATAAAACCTTGTTGAAAACTCAAGTGTATTAACTTCAAATAACCTTTGTTATTTGATGATTATCTGCAACTTAACACGGTGTTGAAAAGTATCGATTTCGGCTACGTTTTTATATTGTCATTTTTGATAAACCCTTACCCGAATTATGAGATCACTGGCGGAATTAAAGAAAGAAGCCGATGAAATACAGTTGAAAATCAGGAAGTTGTTCCTCGGGAAAAACAGCTTTGAAGAGGGTATCGCCGATAAATTGACCACCATTGCCACTATAACCACACTTCGCGAGCAATTGGTAAAAATCCAGAAAGAGATAAGAGTACGATTCCCGGATGCGGAATAAAATACCCATTTGAGCAGGTTGAACCATTCGTAAAAGATTAATTATCTTTATGATCTTTTAGTATGTCAAATGCAACCGATTTTGTTACAAAACCATCAGAGCCGGATAAAGTGGATGCCTACATGGCAAAGCTGGATTATCCTTTAAAAAGCGTTGTGCAGGCGCTGCGGGAATTGATAATGAGTACCGACCCGGAGATCGGTGAGGAAGTAAAATGGAATGCCCCGACTTTTTTCTACGCCGGTGAGATGCGGCCTTTTGATCCCAAAGAATATAAACGGTATATGATCGTGTTCAACCTGTTTCAAAAGGATTGCTTACGATTAGTATTCCCAAGCGGAGCAAGAGTACACGACAAATCAGGCTTGCTGACAGGGACTTATGCCGATGGTCGCCGCCTCGCTATGTTCCGTAGTATGGACGATGTGCAGGCGAAAAAGGACGCTGTGCAGCAGGTGATAAAAGAGTGGTTGAGGACGCTGGATAAGTAATTGCTATTGCTGATTATTTTAAATAATATTGATAAACCAATTATCAATGCGCCTCATCAAAATTTCCCGGAGCTTTCTGTTTGTTAGTGCTTTATGTTGCGGAATAAAGGTTTCTGCACAAGAGTTGTATTCAATGCCTAAAGGACAACAGTCCCATGTGAGCAGCTTTGAGAACCTGAACGGTTTGAAAGGAGCAGGCGGCAAGACAAACAAAACCGCGAAAGGTAATGCTTTTGAATCGCTGAAAGCTGGTGAGAGTAAAACGCTGCTTAATGTTAAATCGGCAGGAATTATACAGCGGATGTGGGTGACTATCAACGACCGTAGTCCACAAATGCTGCGTTCACTACGGTTGCGTATATACTGGGATGGGGTTGCTAAACCTGCTGTAGACGTTCCGTTTGGTGATTTTTTCTGCGCTCCGCTTGGCAGACCGGTTGCATTCCAATCAGCATTATTTACTGATCCGGAGGGGCGCAGCTTCAACTGTTACATCCCCATGCCGTTTAAAACAGGCGCCAATGTGGTGCTGACCAACGAAAGTAAGTCTGATTTGGATCTGCTGTTTTTTGATATAGATTATATCACCCTAAATCAACCTCAATCCGACGTGCTTTATTTCCATGCCTGCTGGAACAGGGCCATCAAATCTCCATTAGGGAAAGATTTTGAGTTATTGCCTCACATAACCGGCAAAGGACGCTTTTTAGGTGTAAATGTCGGCGTGAACGTAGATGCCGCTTACGGCCATACCTGGTGGGGCGAAGGTGAAGTGAAAATGTATATTGATGGCGATACCAACTATCCAACTATAAACGGCACCGGCGCTGAAGACTATATAGGAACCGGTTGGGGCGAAGGCACATTCACCAATATGTACCAGGGCTGTATGATAGCCGATACCACCAAAAGGCAATATACCTTTTATCGTTTCCATATTCCGGATGCCATCTATTTCAACAATAATTTCAAAGTCACAATACAGGAAATAGGCGGCGGTACTAATGACGAGGTAAAAGCTATTGTTGCAAAAGGTACACAGCTAAAGCCTGTTACAGTAGCAGGCGATAAAAGTTTTACCCGTTTGCTCGATCATCCACAGGAATTGAACGACCCTAAATTTCCTAAAGGCTGGGTTAATTTTTACCGCATAGACGATTACTCAGCAACTGCTTATTTCTACCTGGACAAACCTGCCACTAATTTAAAAGAATTGGCACCGGTAAATGAGCGGGTGAAATAATTGTAAGCCATCATCTTTTTTCAAATGTTCGGCCCTTTACCAGCCAGGAAAAACCAAAAGACCAGAGGGCGATTGTTTCGAGCCAAACCTCGGGCTTGTATTGCCCAATGGCACAAATCACCTTATGGATCAGGAGGAAAGGGATGAAGAAAAGCGAAATCAGCATGATCCATCCGCAGGTCTTATAAATTTTGTTTCGCCTGATCTTATCTTGTGTAAATGATCTGCCCGGATCTAACCGAGGAAATATCTTCAGAGAGATATAAGCGAGCAAAACCAAAAAGATCGCGGCAGCCAGGTAGTGGACCGTATTTGAAATAGGATCGTCTGGTTTGGAGATAAAGTTGCAGTCATCAGCCAGGTTGCTTGAATTGGTTGGGAACAAAGCTGTAATGATGGCAAAAACAGCAGCTATATTAGTTAGTATCTGCTCGTCGCGATGGCCGCCTCTGTAAGTGAATAAAAATAATCCTACTGCACATAGGGTGCCGGTAAGGTAATTTCCCATAACAGTATAGTAGTAAGCACTGACTGAACTTTTTATAGTAGGGCATGAACCAACGAGCCATGTTCCCAAAAGCAGCACTATGGGCAGTGCTATGCCTGATATACCAACGGCTTTTCGAATAGTAAGGAAGGAAACGACCATGTCCTGCTCATCTCCTCCAGGTTGATTGGAGTTTGTCATTGTAAAAAAGGTTTTGAGGTTTAGTAACAGTCAGAAAGTAACTTTAAGGGTTAAATTAATTATCTGATTATCAATCTGAAACTATAGAATATATGATTAAAGTTAAGGTATGTATGACCGAAATTCACCCCGTGTTTTAACGGTATTTTCAGGGGTAGATCGACGGTATTTTACAAATAGTTGTTCTTATATTTTACCCCGGATTTATGTTAAATGTGAAGTTTAATGTTAATATTTGCAACTTGATCAGCAATGAAAGTACTCCAGTTCACTGTCCCTGTAGCTCATGATAAAAGCGTAATTGTTCAGCAGGACGAATTGCCGCATTTTTATCCGCATCTGCACAGGCATAAAGAGGCGCAGATAACCTGGGTACAGTCAGGGGAAGGAACGTTAATAGCTGGTAATAATATGCATACTTTCAGGTCTGGTGAGATCTATTTATTGGGCGCTGATCAGCCTCACCTGTTTAAAAGCAATCCTGAATACTTTCAACCCGGTAATAAAACGGTTATTAAAACATTGACTGCATTTTTTGATCCTAATGGCAGTTTAGCATCGTTATTTAGTCTACCGGAAATGAAATCGTTAAGGGATTTTATTCAGCAAACGCAGCAAGGCTTTAGGGTTCCAACCGAATTTGTTGATAAGGTATCACGCATAATGGTTGATATACAAAAGTCCAGTGGATCGGATCAGATGATTTGTTTTCTGCAATTGCTTGGTGTGTTACAAGGAATCAGTCCGCGCCCTGAACCTTTATCGCCCTCATCTATTTCGCGTGGCATTACCGAAAGCGAAGGGATACGGATAAGTAATATTTATAATTATATCCTTCAACACTATAGCGAAGCTGTCACCCTGGATGATGTGGCCCGTGAAGCTTGTATGACACCCCAGGCATTCTGCCGGTACTTTAAGAAGCATACGGGGCATACATTCGTTTCATTCCTCAACAGCATGCGGGTTAACGAAGCCTGTAAAAAACTGACTGAAAATAAATACGAGAGTATATCGGTGGTGGCTTATAAATGTGGATTTACCAGTATCACCAATTTTAATAGGGTGTTTAAAGGTATAATGGGTAATTCGCCGAGGGGGTATTTGGATAGTTATATGAATAAGGTGGAGGTGCCTGGTTAGGAATTTTTGGATTCAATTAATGTGTAGGCCCGCTCATAGCCGCGGAGGCCTAGTTACTTTTGGCTTGACCCAAAAGTAACCAAAAGGTCAAGACAGAAAAAAGCTTCAACCCGCTTTGCCGGTTCTTAACGCTTTCTCCGTGCTGCGCACATTGCGAAAGCTAAACCGTCATTCACGCCATACACCCGGCCCGCTTTTCTGTCAGGCCTTTGCCCGCTTTTGTTTTGGATTCATTAATGGACCTAATGGTACCAAATGAATCCCGTCAACAGACCAGCTTCGGGCGAAATCAGACAAAACAATGGTGGCCTGTGTGGTGGAAAGGGCATTAGCAAACTTTGCCGAAGCTGGGGCTGTGTGAACGATAGTGGAGCAAAGTATTGCAGCCCGTGGTTTTGACTGATTGTCCCAAAGGGACTCCTTCGGAGCAGGGCAAAGCCCCTGTGCGACAAAGAAGCAAGCGTCTGTTGACTTGAGTTATTCGCAGTTGTTTTCTTTTTCAAAGGTGCTCATGAGACCGCTGCGCTAAGTCTTGTTACTTTTGTATCAAGACAAAAGTAAAGGACTATGCCGCTTTCTCTTTCTTCTCCAAAAACTTCTTCTGATACTGCAGCGGTGTTTTGCCAGTTACTTGCTTAAAGTATTTATGGAAGCTGGCGAAATTGCGGAACCCGCTTTCAAAGCAAATCTGTTTGATACTGATCTTATCTTCTATCAGCAACTTGCAGATATGCCCAACTTTAATTTCATTAATAAACTGCGAATAGGTCTTACGTGTGCGCGATTTGAAATAACGGCAAAAAGAATGCGGACTGATATTGGCGATAGCTGCAATCTCTTCAGTTGGAATATGTCGCCTGAAATTGGCCATGGTAAACTCATAGATGGCATTGATACGGTCGTTCTCTGTCTCTTTATGGTCGTGATCAAAGCCAATCGATGCCAGTGGTACGATCTGACTTTCGGATATCAGGGTTAAGGCTTCTATCAGCAACATTAATCTGCGGCTGCCTTCCATATAAAGCATCTTCTCAAGCAGGCCTGCTATAGCTTCCTTTGTTTCCCCTTGTACGCTGATCCCTCTTTTTGCTTTTTCGAATAGTGAACGTATGGCTTTATTTTCTGGCAGGTTCAGGAATTCATCACCCCAAAAGTCTTCCCTGAAATGTGCTACGGTTACGTCAGCATGTACTTCGCTTTCATTTTTAAAGTACATGGTATCGAAACGCCAGTAATGCGGCAGGTTAGAACCAACCAATACCAGGTCGCCATCATTAAAATTTTGGATATGGTCGCCGATAAATTGCGTGCCGTTCCCTTTTTTAAAATAGATCAGCTCGGCCTCGATATGGTAATGCCATTTATTATTGATATACGGCACCGTGTCCTGCCTTACACTAAAGGAGGATAACGGTTGCTTGGGTATCTTCAGCAACTGTGGTTTCATGATGCGGTTGGTTTATAATTAATAGCAAAATACATAAAAATTATTTGAAATAGAAAAATTATGCCAAAATAACTTATTATATAGATAATAGAATAAAAATTTATATCCGGTATATTTATTCCTTTGTAAAACCAAATAATCAATATAAACCAGCGGGGCACGATAAGGCGAGGGTGAGTATTTAACTCCTGAAACAACGCATGACAAAAAAGAACAACATTTTTGCAGTTGCATTAATTACATCCCTATTTTTCCTGTGGGGAATTTCGCTGAACCTTAATTCCATTTTAGTTCCGCATTTAAAGAAAGCCTGCCAATTGACGGACACACAATCGTCATTTGTCGACGTTTTTTATTACCTCGCTTACTTCGTTATTGCACTTCCGGCTGGCCTCTTTATGCACAAGTATGGTTACAAGAAGTCTATTATTTTAGGTTTATTGCTTTTCGCTGCCGGCGCTTTTCTTTTTTATCCGGCTGCGCAACTGCGGTTATTTAGTTTTTTCCTTTTCGCGCTATTCGTCATTGCTAGTGGCTGTGGTATACTTGAAACAGCTGCGAATCCTTATATCAATAATCTTGGTGATCCAGAGCATGCTACATTTAGAATAAATTTTGCCCAATCCTTCAATGGTTTAGCAGCAACACTTGCTCCTTTTTTAGGTGGGATTTTTATTTTATCAGGAAAAGATCTGACAAAGGCTGAACGATTGGGTATGTCTCCCGATCAATTGAATCATTATTTACAGGGTGAATCAGATGCGGTCAAAATTCCTTATATCATTATTGGATTGGTGGTACTATCGATAGCCTTTTTGATCTGGAAAACATCACTGCCAGATATTAGAGAACATAGTGAAACAGATTCTCAGGCTAGTTGGGGTTCAATTTTTCAAGAAAAGAACCTGTTATTAGGGGTTGGTGGCATATTCTTTTATGTCGGCGCTCAGGCAGCAATCACCAGTTTCTTCATCAGGTATTCCAAATATGTGGGTGCTATTCAGGAAAAAAGAGCTGCAGCATTATTAGGTTTGGCGATGTTGGGATTCATGGCAGGTCGTTTTATTGGTAGTCTCGTTATGAGATTTGTTAGCCCTGTTAAATTGCTCATAATATACAGTGCAATTAATTGTATTCTGCTAGTAATGGCATTTTCAGTTGACGGTCAATTGTCGGTTTACGCTATTATGGGTGTACCATTCTTCATGTCGATCATGTTCCCGACTATTTTCTCATTAAGTATCAGCGGACTGGGTGAGAAAACCAAAAAAGCATCTTCGTTGCTAATTATGGGAATCGTAGGCGGTGCAGTTATCCCTTTTGTATTAGGAAGGGTATCTGATATGACCGACATTAGGAAAGCTTATTTAATACCATTAATCTCTTTCGGCTATATATTCTATTTCGCTCTGAAAAATATCAAGGTTAAGGCGGTTCAGGCAGTAGTTACTCACTAATCATCACATCACTATGTTAAAGAAAATTGTACTCGCATTCTTCATGGTAGCTTTCACGCTATCACTGGCTTCTGCCCAGCAGAAAAAACTCGGCAACGAAACCGAAGCACAAAAGAAACAACGCATGAAATGGTGGACAGATGCCCGTTTCGGTATGTTCATCCACTGGGGCCTGTATTCGCAGGCTGCCCGTCACGAATGGGTAAAGCATAATGAACATTTGACGAATGCAGAATATGAGAAATATTTCGATCAGTTTGATCCGGATCATTTCGAACCAAAAAAATGGGCCCGCGAAGCAAAAGCCGCAGGTATGAAATATGCTGTGCTGACTACCAAACACCACGAAGGCTTCTGCTTGTTCGATTCAAAATACACCAACTATAAAGCCACCAATACCAAAGCAAAGCGCGACCTGGTAAAGGAATTCGTAGATGCATTCAGGGCTGAAGGATTGAAAGTAGGATTTTATTACTCCTTACTCGACTGGCACCACCCTGACTATACCATGGATAATGCACACCCGTTGGTACAGGTTGATACGACAAAAGCCAATTACGATCGCCTGAACAAGGGCCGCGATATGAATAAATACCGCGAGTATCTGAAAAACCAAGTGACCGAGTTAATGACCAAATACGGTAAGATTGATATTTTGTGGATGGATTGGTCATGGCAAAAAGGTGATAAGCATGGCAAATGGGGAGATGACTGGGGAGCGAAAGACCTGCTGAAAACAGTTAGAAAATTGCAGCCCGGAATTATCGTAAATAATCGTCTTGGCCTATACGACTACAGCGACGGCGGCGACTTTGAAACGCCTGAGCAGGTAAGCAGCACGGAGCTGGAAAAATATCACGGTAAGACATTTGAAACCTGTCAGACATTTTCAGGCTCATGGGGTTATTACCGCGATGAGAACACCTGGAAAACACACCGCCAACTTTTGGACCTGCTGATCACTTCGGTAAGCAATGGCGGTAATTTGATATTGAATGTTGGTCCTACGGCACGTGGTGAGTTTGATTACCGTGCAATCCACGCGCTGGATAGCCTGTCATACTGGATGCATGCAAATGATAAGTCGATTTACAATTGTACACTTGCGCCATCACAATTCAAGGCGCCCGATGGCAACAAGCTGACTTATAATCCAACAACAAAACGTTTGTATATCCATTTATATAACTATCCAACTGATGGAAAATTAGTATTGCCTGATTATAAAGGCAAAGTGAAATACATCCAGCTTTTGAATGATTATTCCGAAGTAAAATACGCGTCTTCAGGTGGAAACGACCTGGAGTTAACTTTGCCAAAAACTAAGCCACCTTATGAAATACCGGTGGTTGAACTAACGTTACAATAATGAAAAGATATACCCTGGCGCTCGACCTGAAGGATGACGTAGCATTGATTGCCGAATATGAAGAATACCACCGGTCGGTATGGCCCGAGATAAAGAAGAGCATCACGGACTCGGGTATTACCGATATGGAGATCTACCGTTTCGATAACCATTTGTTCATGATAATGGAAACGGAGGACGATTTCAGCTTTGATCGCAAGGCAGCAATGGACAATGGCAACGCCAAAGTTCAGGAATGGGAAACCTTGATGTGGGAATTTCAGCAGCCATTGAAAAATGCAAAACCGGGCGAGAAGTGGGTATTGATGGATAGGATTTTTAAATTATAATTAGTTGAATGGTTGATTGAGTTAGATTAAGTTGATTGGTTAAATCAGCGAAATCATTCAATCATTCAAATCAACTGTTCAGAATAATATAATGACACAACATAGTTACTTACGCATACACCCAAAGGATAACGTGCTGGTTGCATTGCGTGACCTGGATCAGGGAACTCTGATAGAGTTTGAAGGCCAGAGCTTTAGCCTGGCAGATAAAGTTGCTGCCAAGCACAAATTTACCCTGAATGCCATGCAACACGACGAATCCATATTTATGTATGGCGTATTGGTGGGTAGGGCAACAAAACCCATTCCACAAGGGGGATTGATATCTACCGAAAGCATTCATCATGCTTCGAGCGAGTTCCATTTGGGTAAACGAAAATTGGATTGGCATAAGCCCGATACTTCTAAGTTCGAGGGCCGCACATTTAATGGCTACCATCGTGCCGATGGCTCTGTAGGGACGGCTAATTACTGGATCGTAATTCCGCTGGTGTTTTGCGAGAACCGTAACATACAAGTAATGCGCGAGGCTTTGGTAGATAAATTAGGCTATAAGAAAGCTAAGAACTACGAGACCGAAGTAGAGCAATTGATGGAGCTTTACCAAGCCGGAAAATCGACGCAAGAAATTCTGAGCGCTGATATGCAATCGGGCAAGGAAGTAGCAGGCAATAAACGTTTTTTCAAAAATATTGATGGCATCAAATTCCTGACCCACGATATGGGTTGTGGCGGTACGCAGCAGGATTCGCAGGCATTATGCGGATTGTTGGCCGGCTATATCACTCATCCAAATGTAGCAGGAGCAACGGTATTGAGCCTGGGTTGCCAGCATGCGCAAGCACATATTTTGCAGGATGAGATCGCTAAACGCGATCCAAACTTCAGTAAGCCGCTGGTGATATTGGAGCAACAAAAAATGGGCACAGAACGCAATTTATTGCAACATGCATTGAAGCAAACTTTTGCCGCCCTGATGGAAGCTAATCAGACCGAGCGAACTCCGGCACCTCTATCAAAATTGTGTATAGGGTTGGAATGCGGCGGTTCAGACGGTTTTTCAGGTATATCCGCCAACCCGGCATTGGGTTATGTGTCGGATATTTTGGTATCATTGGGTGGATCAGTAATCTTATCCGAGTTCCCGGAACTTTGCGGTGTTGAGCAAGAGCTAAGCGACCGCTGTGTGGATGAGAATACCGCCAAACGTTTTATGGATCTGATGATCACCTACAATGCCCGTGCAGAAGAAAATGGTTCCGGGTTTTATGCAAATCCATCCTACGGGAATATTAAAGATGGATTGATCACTGATGCGATCAAATCGGCAGGAGCGGCTAAGAAGGGCGGAACATCCCCTGTTGCAGCTGTGCTTGATTACCCTGAAAAGGTAACCAAAAGCGGACTAAATCTTTTATGCACTCCAGGTAGCGATGTGGAAAGTACCACAGCAGAAGTGGGCTCAGGTGCAAACATTGTATTATTCACTACCGGGTTGGGCACGCCCACGGGGAACCCTGTTGCCCCAGTGATTAAGTTATCAACCAATACAGCCACCTATACCCGCATGCCAGATATCATCGACATCAATTGCGGAACGATCATCGAAGGCTCGGAAACCATCAAGCAAGCAGGTGAACGTATTTTAGAATATGTAATTAGTGTGGCTAATGGTGATGAGCAACCCAAATCAGTTCAATTGGAGCAGGACGATTTTATTCCGTGGAAAAGGGGAGTGTCTTTGTGATTTCGGAATTCGGAATTACGAATGCGGAATTGAGAGTAATAAAATTCAATAGATAAAAAATGTTTAGTTTAAAAAATAAGGTCGCAGTAGTTACAGGCGGGGCCAGCGGTATAGGTAAAGCGATTGCTGCCCTTTTTGCACAGCAAGGCGCGGGGGTGTTTATTGTAGATTTGGATGATGCAGCCGCTCAGGCTACACTTAACGAAATAAACGACGGGGATGTGATGAAAGGTGTAGCATTCTACGAGCGCTGTGATATAAGCAAACAAAAAGAAGTAGTAGAAACATTTAATAAGATCGGGCAGATCGATATCCTGATAAACAATGCAGGCATTGCACATATCGGTGCTGCGGCAACTACAAGTGAGGCCGACTTCGACAGGGTGATGAATGTGAACGTAAAGGGTGCTTACAACTGCCTTTTTGCAGCAATACCATTGATGAAAGCGAAAGGTCGTGGTGTTATTTTGAATACAGCATCAATAGCGGCAAGCGTAGGTTTGGTGGATCGGTTTGCTTATTCAACAAGCAAAGGGGCTATTTTTGCGATGACCTTGTCCGTTGCCCGCGATTATTTGCATGATAATATTCGCTGCAATAGCATTTCGCCTGCACGGGTACATACTCCCTTTGTGGATGGCTTTATCGCCAAAAACTACCCGGATAATCAGCAGGAAATATTTGAGAAATTATCAAAAAGCCAGCCGATAGGTCGCATGGGCAAACCGGAAGAGATAGGGGCACTGGCGCTATACCTTTGTTCGGATGAAGCGGGTTTTATTACGGGCTGTGATTATCCTATCGATGGCGGCTTTATAAAGATCAATACCTAAAACAACGTAGAGACGCGATGCATCGCGTCTCTACACAGAATGAGAATGACAATAAATAATTATTTTTATCTATGAAACTAATCCGATTCGGCGAAGCCGGTAAAGAAAAAATAGGCGTCCTGATTAATGATAAACGATACGATACCTCTGAGTTTGGTGGAGATTATGATGAGAAATTCTTTGAAAACGACGGTCTGAACAAGCTGGCTGCGTTTGTCAAAAATAATAACCTGCCTGAGGTAAGTGATGAGGTACGTTTGGGTTGTCCGCTTGGCCGTCCTTCGAAGATCGTGTGCATTGGTTTAAATTATGTCGACCACGCCACAGAAACTAACGCTACGCCACCAGCTGAGCCTGTAATATTTATGAAGTCGACCACGGCAATTGTTGGTCCAAATGATAACATCGTCATTCCTAAAAACTCGGTAAAAACCGATTGGGAAGTGGAGTTGGCAGTAGTGATCGGCAAAAAAGCAAGCTATGTAGATGAAGCCGATGCAATGGATTATGTGGCAGGATATGTATTGCATAACGATGTTTCGGAACGGGAATTTCAGTTAGAACGCAGCGGCACCTGGGATAAGGGAAAAGGCTGCGATACCTTCGCACCGATCGGCCCATTTATGGCAACACCTGATGAGATAAGCGATCCGCATAAGTTACGCTTATGGCTTAAACTGAATGGCAAAACCATGCAGGACGGTACAACCGCAAACTTTATATTTAACATTCCGCACCTGATCAGCTATACCAGCCAGTTTATGACGCTGTTACCCGGCGACATCATTTCGACCGGAACACCTGCTGGCGTAGGCTTGGGTATGAAACCAAATTTATACCTGAAACCGGGTGATGTGGTTGAATTAGGAATTGACGGTTTGGGCTCAGCAACGCAAAAACTGGTAGCCTATGCAAAGAATTGATGCACACCAGCATTTCTGGAAGTTCGACCCGGTAAGAGACAACTGGATCAACGGCGATATGTCCGTCATCGCGCGGGATTTTTTGCCGGATGACCTGTTGCCTATCCTGCAGCGGAACAATATTGACGGAACAGTTGTAGTGCAAACCTGCCACATGGACGAGGATAACCGTTTTATGCTCGAACTGGCCGATCAACATAGCTTTATAAAAGGCGTAGTTGGGTGGGTGAACCTGCAATCAATAAAGGTTGAGGATAAGCTGAAATATTACCATGACCGATTCCCGAAAATGAAGGGCTTCCGTCATGTCCTGCAAGCAGATCCGGATGATCAATTAATGCTCCGGGATAGCTTTAAGAATGGAATTTCACTATTAAATAAATACAATTTCACTTACGACATCCTCATCTACCCAAAACATCTGAAATATGCTGTGCAATTGGTAGCAGAGTTTCCGGACCAGAAATTTGTGGTGGACCACCTGGCTAAACCGCATATCAAAACCAAAGAAATTAACGGTTGGAAACGGGACATGGAAGCTTTGTCGAAATTCCCCAATGTTTATTGCAAAGTCTCGGGCATGTTAACCGAGGCGGACTGGTATTCATGGAAAACAGAAGATTTTACACCATACCTGGATACTGTTTTTAATGCCTTCAGCATCAGCAGGGTGATATACGGCTCAGATTGGCCGGTTTGCAAACTGGCAGGAGGCTATAACCGGGCGTTAGAGATATTACAAATCTATACGTCCCGCTTTTCGGAAAAAGAGCAGGGAATGTTTTATGGTGGTAACGCTATTGAATTTTATAATCTAACTGAATAAAATCCCCTCTTGTCCGAAGGACTCCTTTGGAGAGGGGGGTAGGGGTGTGTTAACAAACTACAAAGGAAAATGGATCTGCAATTAAAAGATAAAGTAATAATCGTAAGCGGCGGTGCACGTGGAATCGGTGCGGGAATTGTGCGAGCATTAAAGGGAGAGGGAGCTGTCCCGGTAATCATTGGTAGAAACGATCAGGATACTTTATCGGCAGTTGATGGCGAGGTAATGCATATCGTAACCGAATTAACTGACCCTGCGCAATGCCAAAATGCAATCAAGTCTGTCATTGGAAAATTTGGCCGGATTGATGGCCTGGTAAATAATGCCGGGGTGAACGACGGCATTGGACTAGAAAAAGGGAGTTATGATGGTTTTATCGCCTCATTACACAGGAACCTGGTTCATTACTACTTGCTGGTTCATCATGCCTTGCCTGAATTAAAGAAAAGTAAGGGGCCTATTGTGAATATTAGTTCGAAGGTAGCAGAAACAGGGCAGGGCAATACCTCAGCCTATGCGGCCGCTAACGGAGGTCGTAATGCATTAACCCGCGAGTGGGCAGTTGAGTTACTGCCTCATGGCATCCGTGTAAATGCAGTGATTGTAGCCGAATGCTGGACACCTCTGTATGAAAACTGGTTGAAAACACAGGAAAATCCTGACGAAAAACTGCGCTCCATCATCTCAAAAATCCCATTGGAGCAACGCATGACCACCTGCGATGAAATAGCAAATATGGTGGCCTTCCTTTTATCTGATAAGTCAAGCCATACTACAGGGCAATTGATTCATGTGGATGGTGGTTATACGCATTTGGATAGGGCAATAAGCTAGCCTTTGGATTTTTTATAGCGATGGGTTTCAAACCCATCGCTATAAAAAATGACGCCTTATTTCGATTTTGTAATAACTTCTTTAACTAACTCCTCTCTCGGCATATTCGGATCGATCAAAATATCAGGTCTTAGCTTATTATCTGCTTTTTCGCCACTCGGACGTATCCACTCTTTCACTCCAAAACGCAGGTCGATCTTCGTGTTAGGCAATTTGGTATTATACATCTCTCCAAAATGATTCGGGTGGCCGTTAGCCGGTATTGCTCCCGCCAATGTTGCAATGTGATTATCTTTAATTAATGTGGCGAACATGATGGCACTTGAAAAAGTGCCGTTCCCCACTATCACAAATACTTTTCCTTTAAAACGATGAGTATTAGGAGCAGCATCGACTGTATCCGACGAAAAATGTAATATTTCTCCATCGGCAGCATTGACATATTGATCGCCGGGGTTACCCCCCCATGATTTGAGCAATTTTAAATAGTCGTCACTTTTTTTCCAGTCGCAACGGTAAGTGGCGTACGATTTATCATAAAAATAATCTATCAGCACATTGCCGACAGCCGAATTACCGCCACCATTTTTACTTACGTCTATGAACAGGTATTTCAGATCATCTTTTTTGATCTGCTCAAAAATATTGTCGAGATTCTTCTTAAGCGAATCCATCTTTTTATCACTGATCATGAATGAGCAGCTATTGATATATCCGGCATCGTCAATTTTTTGATAAGATACAGCCTCGTTGCAGGTTTCGCTCCAGCCCGTTTGTTTATCTAATTCGTCCAGCCAGGTCTGAAGTGTTACACCTTCGAGTTTGATTCTTTTTCCGCCAATCATCACGGTGAACTCGTGTTGAGAAGCCGGAATAGTATAGGTATAAAAATAACCGAATGATGCCAGCGCTTTTTCTGTGCGTTGGTCCGGGTATCCTGTAGTATACAATGCCGATCTGCTAACAACATCTTCAATTGGCTGTCCGTCAATTTTGGTTATAACCTTGTCTTGCAATTCCTTTTGGCTCGATAAAACTTTTGCAACCTGGTAGTGATTATCTTTTTTTGTTAGGGCTAGCGGGAAAAATACCTTGCTATTCTGATAGATTTCTAATAAATATTTCTTTGTCAATGAGATATTGGCATGTTCATCAGATAAATAGGCGACGGTAGGTTTTACAATTTTCAAAAAATCAGTAGCAGTCAGTGAATCCTTCAATTTAGCATCGATCGAACTAAATAGTTGTTCATATTGTTCCTTGTTCAATTCATTAAAGGGACTAATATGGACATTTAACAATTGCTGTTTTAAATAAGCCAGGTCTTCTTTTAATTGTTGGGGAGCGAATTTCTTTTCAGTAGATTGTTGAGCAAATAAGTTGGCTGCAATAAGGATGAATATGGATAAGGCAATAAAGGTTTGTTTCATAAATGAGGTGGTATTTCGTATCTACAAGATGTGAATTTAAATAGAAACGTTGCAATAACAGCAAAAAAATAACCAGATAATGAGGAAGCAAACCGCATTATTTTAACTTTACCTCTGCGAATAAATTTACGATGAAAGACAAAAAACTCCGCAGCAGCGAATGGTTTGGCCGAACAGGTAAAGATGGCTTTATCTACCGTTCATGGATGAAGAACCAAGGCATACCTGCGCATGAGTTTAAGGGTAAACCTGTTATTGGCATCTGCAATACCTGGTCGGAGCTGACACCCTGCAATGCACACTTTCGTGAGCTGGCCGAATCCGTAAAGCATGGTATTTATGAAGCGGGTGGTTTTCCGGTAGAGTTCCCGGTAATGTCATTGGGCGAAACATTGATCAAGCCGACCGCTATGCTCTACCGCAACCTGGTAAGTATGGATGTAGAAGAATCTATTCGTGCCAACCCATTGGACGGTGTGGTATTGCTTTGTGGCTGCGATAAAACTACGCCGGCGCTTATTATGGGGGCCTGCAGTGTAGATATTCCTACCATAGTTGTCTCCGGCGGCGCTATGTTGACGGGCAAATATCAAGGGCACGATATTGCCACATCAGATGTATGGCGATTCTCGGAAGCCCAGCGGGCAGGTCGCATGTCGGAAGAAGAAATGAACATTGCCGAAGCCTGCATGTCGCGTAGCAGGGGACATTGTGCTGTAATGGGAACTGCGTCCACCATGGCTGTAATGGCTGAAGCATTAGGGCTGACCTTACCCGAAAATGCCGCTATTCCTGCAGCTGATTCACGACGCAAGGTTTTGGCCCACATGTCAGGTATGCGAATAGTGGATATGGTGCGGGAGGATTTGAAGCTCTCTGATGTTTTGACCCGAGAGGCTTTTGAAAATGCGATCATTACCAATGCCGCAATAGGCGGTTCAACCAATTTTATAATTCACCTATTGGCCATTGCCGGGCGTATTGGTGTTGATCTAACTATCGATGATTTTGATACCAGTGCAAAAGGTATTCCTTTGCTTGCTAACCTGCAGCCATCCGGCAAATACTTTATGGAAGACCTGTATTATGCAGGCGGCATTCCGGCAGTGATGAAGGAACTGGATGCGACACTAAACCGGGATGCTTTGAGCGTTACCGGTAAGCCAATCTCTGATCATTACCAAAATAGTACTTGTTATAATCGCGATGTGATCGCCTCGATTGATGCGCCATTTAATTCGTTGGCAGGGATTACGGTACTGAAAGGAAATGTATGCGAACACGGTGCTGTAATGAAACCATCTGCTGCCACTCCCGTGTTGTTGCAGCACACTGGCAAGGCGGTGGTTTTTGAAAATATTGACGATTATAAATCCAGGGTAGATGATCCTGATCTGGACGTGGGTGAAAACAGTGTGATAGTGCTCAAAAACGTTGGACCAAAAGGTTATCCCGGTATGCCGGAGGTGGGTAATATGGCCATCCCGAAGAAATTATTGGATAAGGGTATAACCGATATGGTGCGCATGTCTGACGGCCGCATGAGTGGGACAGGATTTGGAACCGTGGTATTACACGTATCACCCGAAGCTGCTTTAGGCGGAACCTTTGCCATTATTCAAAGTGGCGATATAATCGAACTGGATTTTAAGAACAGATCGCTGAATGTGCAGCTTTCTGATGAAGAGATATCCAAACGTAAAAAACAACTAAAATCGAATACCGATTTTGCTACACGCGGCTATGTATACCTTTATCAAAGTCATGTGGAGCAATCGCATTTGGGCGCTGATCTGGATTTTTTGAAAGGCGGCAGTGGAAGTGAGGTGCATAAGGATTCGCATTAAAAAACGGGTGTCATGCTGAGGCACTCGAAGCATGGAGGGTAAAGGCCTCTACGCGCCGCACTTCGAGTGCCTCAGTGTGACACCCATTTAAATGATATTATATGACAGACGACAGATTCACCAACCAGGTTGCCATCATAACCGGAGCGGGACAAGGTATTGGGTTCGAGATTGCCCGGCAAATGGCCATGAGCAGTGGGGCGGTGATATTAAATGATATCGATGCGGCTTTAGCTAACCGGGCAGCAGCTGTTATTTCCGCCATGGGTGGTAAATGTCATCCTTTTCCGGGTGATGCATCTGATATCAATTTTATTCAGCAAATGGTGGATGAAGCGGTGCGCAAATTTGGTTTTCTGACTATTACTATAGCCAATGCAGGCATTACTTCTTATGGAGAATTCCTGGAATATCAACCTGATGCCTTACAAAGCGTGATCAACCTGAACCTATTTGGCAGTTTCTTTCTGGCGCAGAAATCGGCTATACAAATGAAAAAGCAAGGGAGTGGCGGCAGTATTTTACTGATGTCGTCAGTAACTGGTCACCAGGCGCATAAAAACCTGGCTGCTTACGGTATGACCAAAGCAGGACTCGAGATGCTGGCCAAAAGTTTAGTGCTGGAGTTGTCGCCTCTGAATATTTCCATCAATACCGTCGCACCCGGCGCTACTTTAACAGAACGTACTTTGCAGGATGAAGGTTACGCGCAAACCTGGTCGCGCATTACACCTATGGGACGAGCTGCTACTGTTGAAGATATTGCCAACGCGGTGCTTTTCTTTGTTTTACCTGAATCAAGACATATAACAGGACAAACTTTAGTGGTAGATGGCGGCTGGACAGCTACAAGTCCGTCTCCCTACTAAGACACGATTGAAAGATTTTATTGATTACCTTGATGCTATGAAAACTGAAAAGGAAAAAATGCTTGCCGGAGAATATTACCTGGCGGGTGACGAAACATTGGTAAAAGATCGCACCGATTGTAAAAAGCTGCTCCACCGACTTAACGTAACGGAGTTTGTAGTAAGCGACAATACAAAAGCCATTCTTCGCGAACTGATTCCCAATGCACCAGATAGTCTATATATCGAACCCCCTTTTCATTGTGATTATGGGTATAATATCACCTGTGGCGAAAACGTCTATTTCAATGTAAACTGTGTGGTGTTGGATGTGATGCAAGTGAAGCTGGGTAATAATGTATTCTGCGCTCCGGCAGTGCAAATTTATACTGCTACTCATCCGCTGGATGCAGTACTCCGCAGATCGAAAGAAAATGCTGAACCGGTAACTATTGGCGACGACTGCTGGATAGGAGGAGGCGCCATTATTTGTCCCGGTGTAACTATTGGCAACCGTTGTGTAATAGGGGCAGGTGCGGTTGTAACCAAAGATATTCCTGACGATTCGCTGGCGGTGGGCAATCCCGCTAGGGTGATAAGGAAGTTATCTGAACACGATTTATAGAATTAAAAGATTTTCAGGATATTCCGAGTCAATCGTGTTAATTGCTTAATCCTGGAAATCGTGTTCAGATAAGCAACCATAGCCCCGACTCACCCGTAATTCAATTAAAGCTGTTTGCAAGCTATAATACACGATGATCGGATTGATGGTAAACTATCTTGTTAATCACATAAATCCTAAAATCGTGTTCTGATCACTCTATTTAATTGGTATTGGTGCGATTTTTATCAGGCATACTTCATGTTCTGGATCAAAAAGAGCGGGCAAGACTGTTCCTGCTTATATTTTTTGATGTACTGATCAGTGCGCTCGATATTGCGTTCCTCGGCTTAACCGTCCTGGTTATCAATTTTTACGTTAAAAATTCTGCACTCCCTCATACTTGCTGGTTACCGGGTTCACTGAATAATCAAAACTCAGTTTTATTGATCCTGCTATTTTTTGTACTGTTCGGTATAAAAAATCTGATCGCCTATTGGGTTGCAGCTGCGCGTTACCGCTTTATGTACAATGTGGCCACTCGTTTATCTGAAAAAGGCATCAGGCAATATTTGAAAAAGGACTACCTCAATTTCGTCAATGTCGATTCCTCGGTGTACATCCGTAAGATCAGTAATCAACCTATCGAATTCAGCACTTATATCCTCAATAATTTCCAGCAGGTTATTTCACAAAGTGTATTGGTGATCTTCGCGTTGGCCGCTATTATATGGTATCATGCCTCGCTGTTCCTGCTGTTATTTATTTTGCTGATGCCAGCTATTGTATTATTGGGCTGGATATTAAAGAAACGTTATGACAGCGTTCGCAGGAATATTAAACAAACCAGTGCCGACACAATAAAAAATCTGAAAGAAGGCTTATCTGGCTATATCGAAAGCCATATTTACGATAAGGAGGACTTTTTTGCAAAACGTTATCATCGCCAGCAGCAGCATCTGAATAATTATATCTGCACCCAACAGTCGCTGCAATATTTGCCATCACGATTGATTGAGGTGTTTGCCATTCTTGGCTTTTTTATCCTGATCCTCATCAATAAATGGTCGGCTCATACTCCGGCTATTGATTTGCTGACGATCAGCGTTTTCCTGGCTGCGGCGTATAAAATAATCCCGGGCATAGTGCGGATCATCAACAGCGCCGGACAAATGAAAACCTATGAATTTGTTTTGGATGATCTGCTGAAAGACAATCAGGTGCCAAATATCACCATAATCAAACAATCGTGGCATATCCACTCGATCAGCTTGAATAAGATACATTATAAATATCAAGATCGCACGGTATTAAATGGAGTGAACCTGGAAATCAATCCCGGAGATTTTGTAGGGCTATCCGCAGACTCAGGTCGCGGGAAAACTACGTTGATACACATCCTGCTTGGTTTTATTGAACAGGACGATGGGATAGTTTGCGTCAATAATCAAATCACCAATGCAAAAGAGAGGCAAACCTGGCATAAACGCATATCCTACATTAAGCAGCAGCCATTTTTGCTGCACGATACCATCAGAAATAATATTACACTGCAAGAGAAGGATTACGATGAGCAGCGATTAGAAGAAGTGATTGCAAAATGCAACCTGTGCGGACTGATCAGTCAATATTCCGAAGGGCTGGGCCGGCTCATTACCGAAAATGGCAAAAACCTAAGCGGTGGTCAACGTCAGCGCATTATGTTGGCAAGGGCATTGTATCATGATTTCGATCTGCTGATAATGGATGAACCTTTTGGGGAAATGGATCAGCAAAGCGAAAATGAAATACTGGATAGTTTAAAGCAAATGACGCTGGACGGCAAAATGATCTTATTCATTACCCATAACAAGGCCGGGCTTTCTTTCTGCAATAAAATAGTTTCGCTGGATGACTGAATTAAAGAAAACATTGGTCATATTAAGTCCCGGCTTCCCGAAAAATGAAGCCGACAGCACTTGCATTCCCCCGCAGCAGGTTTTTGTGCGAAATTTGAAGTTACAGTACCCGGCGTTGAATATCATTGTTTTGACGTTTGAATACCCTTTTCATTCATGTTTTTATCAATGGAATAATATTTCAGTTATCGCATTCGGCGGGGCAAATAAAGGTGGGTTAACGCGACTTAATAATTGGCGGCGGGTATGGTTAACGCTGAAACGATTAAATAAGCAACACCAATTAGTGGGTCTGCTGAGCTTCTGGATGGGCGATTGTGCCTTTATTGCTAACAGGTTTGCAAAGAAGTATAACCTGAAACATTTCTGCTGGATATTAGGCCAGGATGCCAGGCCCGGTAATAAATATTTTAGATGGACAAAGCCTCAGCCTGAAAACCTGGTCGCTTTATCCGATTTTATTGCTACCGAGATTAAAAACAACTATGCCATCACACCTGCCCATGTTATCCCGGTTGGGATCGACCCTAAATTGTTTGGAGAGCCCTCGCGGACAAGGGATATCGACATTCTTGGCGTAGGCTCACTTATTCCGTTAAAGCTTTATTCGTTGCTGGTCAATATGATTGGCACCCTGCACATCTACTTTCCGAATATCAGGGCGGTGATCTGCGGCGATGGGCCGGAGCGGCAATTGTTGGGTGAATTGATAAAAGATTATGGGCTCGGAAAAAATATTCAACTGATAGGTGAGTTACCTCATACTGCGGCGTTGGCTTTAATGCACCGGACAAAAATCTTTGCTCATCCTTCATCCTATGAGGGTTTGGGTATGGTTTGCCTCGAGGCTTTGTATGCAGGTGCGCAAGTAGTTAGTTTTGTGCGACCGATGGACCAGCCGATAAAAAGCTGGCACTTCGCCAAAACGCCTGATGATATGGTAAATATTTTGAAAAGACTGTTGGATGATCCATGTAATAAAGGGAAGGTTGCTCCTTATCTCATCGCAGATACATGCAATAAAATGATGAGTCTGTTTGATTATAGTGATTCTGCTACTTCCTGAATCCGCGAAGCGATAGCCTCAAATGAAAGATTCGATTTGAAATACTCCAGCGAAGCTTTTTGCTTTTCGGCAATATCAATTTTATCAAGCTGATGAAAGATATCCAATAAAGCCTTTGAATTTCCAGCCTCATATAAAATCCCGCATCTGCCGTTATCTGTTATCATCCGGAAGGAATCGATATCTGTCACAATCGGCATACATCCGCAGGACATAGCCTCGCAAACCGCAGTTCCGCTACCCTCGTAGTGCGATCCGGATAATATAATATCTGCACTGCTAAACCAATATTGCAATTCCTGGTGCGGAACCCTACCAATTAGTTTGACCGTCTCCTTTTGGGGCGAGTTATTAATCAGCTTTTTTACCTCATTCAATAATTCCTCAGTGTGATAGATCATGTATAATCTTACACTTGGTTTCGATTCGGTAAATTCAAGAAATGCTTTTAATACATTCAGTGGATCTTTGTTATCATTCAATCGTCCAACCCAAAGAAAGACCAGGCTATCAGCCACACCTGTTTTCTGCCGCGCTATGTTTTTATCCATCGGCGTAAACGCAGACGACACCTCCATCACCTCATGTATTTTATCACCTGAGCTTATATTGCCTTTCTGCACCCAACCCAGGCCCATATTATGTGAAGCAAATAAATAAGCGTCAACATATTTGTCGGCTAATCGTTGCAGGTATTTTTTAACGCCGGTGAAAGGCAGCTCAGCATGGTTATGGACAATGATCTTTGTGCGTTTATTAAGCGAAGATCGCAATTGAATCACCTCCAGCGGATGATTAAAGCTTTGAACGATTACTACATCAGGCTCCATGCTTTTGATGAATTGGTGCTGACGGGATGGAAAATAAGAAGCTTTGAACCGTTTGAAGTAGTATTTAACCCCATCCTTATTATGCTCGCCTTCGTAATCGATCTGTTGGATGCTTATTACCGTATTGTTTTTGGCCACGGCTTCAAGTATGCCAGTGTAGGCTTTTATACGTTCGAGCCATGCTTCGGGAGAATTAAAATCCCCGGTATAAACATATCCGGCAAAAACGTATTTCATAAAATGATTTTAAGCAAGAAGGGTATCAAAAAGTATCCACATCCGCGAAGGTGAATTTAATCTTATCCAGCGGAATGCGCGAACCCAGGTCTTTAAAAAGTACATAAAAAGATGGTTCGGCAGGATATCTTGAAGAAAGAAGCCACGACAACCTTGTCTGGTGACTGGTATGAAATTGTATGTTCTTCAGCCCCAGCTTCATCGCCAGTTTTTTCAGGTCGATCAGCATACTATCAAACTCGCCGGAAGGGCAACTTACATCGCCCACAATGAGCCCGTTCTTTATCTTGATCCACAATATCGCTTCGCCTATTTTTATTACCCGCGTATCATCATTATACTTTTTGTAATTCAGGTAAAGTGCATTCCTGTTTACTCCTGCAAAGCCCTCTTTGAACACAGCATTTTCAATGCCCTTCCTCGGCAAAATATAGTCTTTCAGTATGTACTCCTGGTATTGGTTATACATTTTCTTTAAGAACGGGATACGCCTGGTAACACCATCTAAAGAAACTATACCTGTAGGTATATTATAATATGCCAATGTTTCGGTCATTTGCCATTTCAACCGGGTTAAGAAGCCATGCAGCGAGTTTTGATTAGGGAAACCAAATATCAGGCTTATGCCTTCTTCCATGCACAGATCAAAAGTCAGATTGGCAAGCTGCACAAACAGCCCTTTAAACTGGTATTTAGGGTGCGTCATCGTATCAGCCGATTGCGCAGCCAGGTACAATTGGTCCCCATAACGTATAAAGCAGGGCAGAACCCCATAATAGGCTATCGGATTGTGACGTTCATTGAATGCGATATAGCCGATATGCTCAACGCCAGTATAAGAAGTATCGTATTTTTTTTCGTAAAAGCCAGACGGGTTATTGCGACCGTAAACCTCATGATACAGCGTTTCAAGGGCATTGATATTTGCCTTGCTTAGCCTCTCAATATGGTAGCCCTTCATCTGAATTACTTCACTCATATCTCCGGGTTACAGTTGCACGCATTTGGTTAATGGTATTAATGAACGGGTTTACCGTAAAACGCTCGCGCATTGCCGGATCATTTTGATCGTCGGGCGAATGAAAGTCCATGCAAAGTAATTGACAATAGTCTGCACTCTTTGCAGCGCGGACAACATCGCTGTTGTACGAGCCATATGGGAATGCCAGGCTATTTACAGGCGTACCTGTTATATCTTCAAGGTATTGCTTGGAGCGGATCATTTCTTGTGTAGCGTCATCAATATTTATTCGCGCCAGGTCGTTGTGATAATAGCCGTGAGAACCTATTGTACTATACGGTGATAAAGCTAACTCCTTGATCTGCTGTGGGGTCATCTGCAGCCAGTAGTCTTCATTATCAGGTTTGCTGTCCCGGTAGGGTACCAGCGGGTATAATAGATCCATCATCTCCTGCTTCACATCAAAACCACCCGAACGAAGCATTTCTACGAATTTTTCGCCACTTTGTTCGGAAAAATACTGATTAAAACGATTTTTTTGAAACCATTGATTCTTGTAATACAGTCGCTTAGGGCCATACATCTGAACCATGCCCAAAAAGTCGTTCCACAAAATATCGAAACCTTCATTTCTTATCGCGGTAACAAAAAACGTGGCAGGTAACTGATATTTCGCTAATAAATATAATACATACTTATGATTATTTGCATACCCATCGTCAAAGGTGATGCAAATATTAAACTTATCATTGCTGAATTTCTGCGCGTAAAAATCGTCTATTGAAATGACATTGAAGTGCTTTTTATAAAATTGAAAGTGTTTTTCAAGCGTTTTCAGTTTGATAAAAATAGTGTTGAACCGCGTATGATCTGTGAGGCATACTCCGTGATAGATCAGCATCCGGCTTCCACGTGCATTGCGAAAAAAGTTTTCATCAAACCCCAGTAAATGAGTTATATCCCTGCCAAAGTGCCTGGTCTCGCGGTATAGTTTTGTGCCTATTCTTTGAGTCAATGTCATAATCAGGGGTTTTAAACAACAGGGAAACTCGCATCCTGGTAAAATTGTTTGACCTTAAATATCAACTCCGGCAGATTGCCTTTTACATATTTGCTGCTACCACCTATACTGATCATACTATACTCATTGGTATTTATCGTTTTGAGTTTCGGCAGCAAGGTTGCATCAAACAAATTGATCTGACCTTTATGCATCACCAATAAGATGTTTTGAGGATCGGTTGTGAAAAATGAATCTGCTTTTGATAATACCAGGTCGGCGTCCATTTCTTCTGTAATTCCACCGACATTCAAACACCAGGTATTAGCCGGGTTGGTAGTTAGGCTATCATAAAGCTCTTGCTCAGATAAAATGTCTGTTTGTTTAGCATTTCGAATGTGGTTCCAGATGTTCCAATCACTGGTAAGGGTTGAGTCTGTCCCGAATAGTATGGATGTATGCTTTTTAAGCTTGTCTACAGAGGCAGTCTTACCCAATAAAAAATAATTGGACTCCGGGCACCAAACCAATGCTTTAAATTGTTTTGCCTGCTCCTCATTCATAGCAACACCATGAACTGCAACTATGGATCTTTTAAGTAGATTCGACTGTATCAGCCGATCGATCTCGTTTGCGGCCAGATTATCAGTGCCTTCTCCGCAATGAATCACTGCGGGAATATTTTTCTTAAGCGGATTGTTCAATGCAAAGCGCCACCTTTTTTCAAAGTGCACGGAATGGATAGACTGGCAATCCTGGAAGACCGAGATCAAATCATTTGATACTTTGATCTTTTTTCCATGATTTACCACAGTTGTAACTCCGCATAATAGGTTCTTATAAATACCCCATTGAATACGTAATTTCTCAGGTACCTTCAGCACGTTATCAATTACATCCTTATACTTCAAGTGGATATATACTCCCCATTCCGTATAATTTTTGAATGTTCTTCCGGCAAGAGGAGGGAAGAGGTTAAAGTCGAGATGATCGTGTGAGTTGATGAGTGCGGGAAAGATAATGGCATTATCAAAACTCAGGTTCAGTTCATCGGTTTGGTCATGAAAGTGACCCGGCAAAACCTGTGCGATTTTACCATCCTTTATCCTTATGCTAACTGTCTGACCTGTTAAGGCCATCCTAACATTACTCAGGATCATTGCCGCGCCTTAGATGAATACCATATATCACCGGAAAACCTTTAAACTGTTCGTACACGCTCAAAGCACCCTGATCAGCATAATAATGCTTTACGGATTCGTCAATGCTGATCTCTTCCTCGCGGATCAGCCTGAAACCGTTTTGATACAATAAGTCTTTGATAGTGCTAACAGCATGAACATAGTTTTTTACAGCCAACCGCTCGTTGTGATGTTTAAATGTCCGTTTTCCTCCAAAAGCCAGCAATTTGGGATGAAAATCAGTAATGATCACATCAGCTGACGGTTTCAGGATACGGCACCACGCTTGTAAAGCCTGTTCAATATTTTCGATATGCGCAACCGTAAGGGTTGATATAATGGTATCAAATCCAGCATCCTGCACGTTTGATAATAAGTCGTTGTTGATTTTATAGGTTTTTGCCTCCGGGAACTTTTCCTGCAGTTTGCTTAACATTCCTTCAGATACATCGAAGCCCGTGAGTTGTGTGGGCTGCATCTGTAAAATCTTTGTCCAATGTCTTCCCGTCCCGCAGCCTATATCCGCAACTGATTTGTTTTGGATGATTGCCTGATCAAGCAATTTTGGGAATAAAACCTCATCCAGGTCGAGCATCAGGTTGCCCGGCTGCACATCATAATCTTCCGACCAAAGGTCGTAAGCATCGGCTGAATTCTTTTCAATAACAGCAGGTTGAAACAGCCGTTTTTTGATATTTCTGAGGGCAGGTATCACTTCGTTTTTGTAAGAGGTTTGATATGAATTACGAAGCAGGGTGATTTTTGGTTGCCCAACTAAATTTTTATTTCGATGCTCAGGCAACTGCAATTGTTCCGGTTTCGTAATTCAATTGGATACTAAATGAATGGGGTTAATTATTTAGCAGCAGGTCGTTGATCTGCTGCTATTTATCTAATCTGTTTATGACGATTTGCAGCCTTATAGAATGAGCAAAATACTGTTATTCAATCCCAAAAGTGCCAATGCGAAATACCGCATTCCAAACTCTATCATGAGCATAGCGGCTTCGGTTGACGGGAAATTCGATTGGGTAATTGTTGACGGCGATTGCGAGGCTGATTCCCTCGAAAAAATTGAAAGCTACTTAAGCACCGGCGAATTCAAATACCTGGGCTTTTCGGTAATGCCCGGTCCGCAATTACGGTCTGCTATTCCTATTGCAAAAACTGTTAAGGAGCGTTATCCCAACACCAAAATGATTTGGGGCGGATATTTTCCTTCTAATCAGCCGAAAGCCGTTTTATGCTCTCGCTATGTTGATTTTATTATAAATGGTCCCGGTGATTATGCTTTTCCGGCATTGATCGATGCTTTGGAAAATGATAAGCCGTTTGAGTTCATCAAAAACCTGATCTACCAGGCAACCGATGGACGGATCGTTAAAACAGCAAAAGAAGACCTGATGGAGCAGGACACTTTGCCCCCATTACCATATGATAAGCTGAACGGGTTTTACCCTATTGGCAAACTATTGGGCAAAACCTACCTGGGTGAAAAAACCATGGCTTATCACTCCAGCATCGGTTGCCCTTTTACCTGTTCGTTTTGTGCTGTAGTGCCGATCTATGAAGCACGCTGGAAAGCCAAATCGGCACAGCATGTATATAAGGATGTAAAATATATCAAAGATAAATGGGGCGCAACCGCCATCGAATTTCATGATAATAACTTCTTTGTTTCCGAAAAACGCGCTGTCGAATTCGCCAACCTGATCAAGCCGGAAAATATGACCTGGTGGGGAATGGCACGCATCGATACGATGGATAAGTTTAAAGATTCGTCACTGGCTGCTATTCGCGAATCTGGCTGTAAATGTATTTTCTTTGGCGCCGAAAGCGGTAACGATAGCATCCTTGAACAAATGGATAAGGGCGGAACCCAATCCGGCGAGCAAATACTGCGCTTTGCCGAACGCTTGAAGAAGTTCGATATTATTCCTGAGTACTCATTTGTGTTAGGAACACCCGCCCCAACTACCGAACAGGTACAGGCGCAGATAGACTTTGAGATCGAATTTATCAAGAAGGTAAAGGCTATCAATCCCAAAGCGGAGATAGTGATATATACGTATAGCCCAGTACCAACAGAAGGATCGGAATTATACAAACAGGTTTTGGCTAGTGGCTTTAAATTTCCGCAAACACTGGAAGATTGGGTCAGTCCGGCCTGGGAAAATTTCGACCTGCGGAAAAACCCGCTTACACCATGGCTCACCCCGGATATGATTGATAAGATCAGAAATTTTGAAACCGTTTTGAATGGCGTGTACCCGACCGTCACCGATATTCGTCTGAACAGCTTAAAGCGCAGACTGATAAAGGCGGTGGCCGGGTTGCGTTACAAGACCAGCTTATACAATTATCCGTACGAAATAAAATTGCTGCATAAGGTATGGCGCTATCGCCAGCCCGAAATTCAAGGATTTTAACTAATTCAAATTGAACCTAACTGTGAAGCATACCGCAAAAAATCGTTATCAAAAACTCCGGATGGATTTTGAGGAACTTTATATTGCCGTGCGCCAGCAGGAGAAACGAATTTATACTGATGAGCAGTTGCAGCTTCTGCCCGATATCGACCACGTTTATTATGACGAATGGAAGATCAGGAAAAGATCAAGCGAAAGACTGATAGAATACCTTTCAAAAAAGCACAAATTCCTCAGGGTACTTGAAGTGGGATGCGGTAATGGCTGGTTATCGGCTAAGATGTCCAATATTCCGGATACGCAGGTCATAGGACTGGATATTAACCAACTGGAGATCGACCAGGCTAACCGTGTTTTCAAAAAAGGCAACCTTGAATTTATTTACGACAGCTTTAATGATAACACCTTTGACAGGGCTCAATTTGACGTGATCGTTTTTGCGGCTTCTCTGCAATATTTCCCATCGGTGATCAATGTGATGAAGCAGGCCTTGGACATCCTGAGACCAGGCGGAGAGGTACATATAATCGATACACCGTTTTATACACCCGATGAGGCAGAAAAAGCTGACGAACGCAGTCATAAATATTACGCTGCCCTGGGCATACCCGAAATGGCGGAGCACTACTTTCATCATTCCATCAGCGAGTTTTGGGGATTTAAATACGAAGTACTGTTCGACCCTACATCTATCTTTAATATGATCTTTAAAAAAGACCCATTTTATTGGGTAAGTATTCGAAAATAAAATGCTGCAGACGCTGACCCATACTTACAAACGTTACCGTACGCTGCAAACGCACCGCATATCGGCGTTACCCATTGTGATGCTGATGCCGCATAGTGCCTGTAATTGTCGCTGCGTCATGTGCGATATATGGAAAGACAATAAGAACCTGAAGCAACTTACAGAACACGATATTTCCAGTCTTTTGTCGTCCATGAAACAGTTCGGAACACAACAAGTGGTAATGTCGGGTGGTGAGGCGCTTCTCAACCCGAACTTTTTTGCGCTATGCAGGATTTTGAGGAATGCCGGTATAAAAGTATCACTGCTTACAACGGGGCTAACGCTGAAGAACCATGCTGAAAAATTGGTTCAGTGGGTAAATGATATTATTGTTTCAATAGACGGCGACCAGCATTTACATGATGCCATCCGCAATATCCCTGGTGCATTTCATAAGTTGAAGGATGGTGTGCAGTATATTCAGTCATTAGATCCGAATTACCGGATAACTGCGCGGACCGTAATACACCGGCTTAACTTCTGGAACTGGATTCCCATCATCGAGCAGGCTAAGCAGATGGAGCTGGACCAGATCAGCTTCTTGCCGGCAGATGTAAGCAGTCACGCTTTTAACCGCCAGATAGCATGGGAGCAGCCCCGGCAGGATGAGATATTACTATCTAAAAGCGAGCTGCCCGAATTAAAGGCAATGATCCAAAAGATCATTACCGACTACAGAGATGATATCGATAGCGGTTTTATTGCAGAATCGGAGCAAAAGTTGATGGATATCTATCACTATTATGCCGCATTTTACGGTATGATACCCTTCCCCTATAAAAAATGCAATGCACCCTGGGTATCTACAGTAATAGAGGCGGACGGTAGTGTGAAGCCCTGCTTTTTTCATGATACCATAGGCAATATAAGGGATTCATCTTTGGACAATATATTAAACAGTCCCGAAGCGATTAACTTCAGGCGCACATTGAATATGACGAGCAATGACATCTGCACCAAATGCGTGTGCTCATTGAATTTGTCGCCCCTGACAAACCTGGATTAACATGAAGAGCATACTTTTCAGCCATTCCTACTTTTTGCGGTTCGATCCCAAACAATGGGGACTGGGATTACCTTATCCACCCCTGGGAACGATGCTGGCTGCAGCTGTGATGCGACAAAATGGGTATAATGTTGCTTTGTTTGATACCATGTTTGCTACCATCCCTGAAGAAGTTGAACCTCAATTGGAACAGCACAATCCGGACTTTTTTGTGATCTATGATGACGGGTTTAATTACCTCACCAAAATGTGCCTCACCAATATGCGTGAGGCAGCTTTCAGCATGAGCAAAAAAGCAAAGGCACGTGGATGTAAAGTGATCGTTTGCAGCTCAGATTCAACAGACCGTTTCGAGAAATATCTATTGGAAGGCGCAGATTTTGTGATCATAGGCGAAGGAGAGACAACCTTGCTGGAGCTGACAAACGCAATTAAAAATGGTGATACCGATTATTCATCAATACAAGGCTTAGCCTACTTAAAAGATGGCAAAGTCGTAAAAACTTTAGGTCGGCCGGTGATGAAAGATTTAGACAATTTGCCATTACCTGCCTGGGATTTAGTCGACATTAATCCATATAAAGAGAGCTGGTTGAAAAATGCAGGATATTTCTCACTGAATATTGGCACTACCCGCGGCTGTCCTTTCAAATGCAACTGGTGTGCTAAGCCTATTTATGGTAACCGTTATAACTCACGTAGTCCGGAAAATGTGGTAACCGAGATCAGGATGCTGAAGCAAAGATTCGGCATGGATCATATTTGGTTCTGCGATGACATATTTGGGTTGAAACCGGGATGGGTAGAGGAATTTAGCAGGCTGATACAGCAGGAAGATTTAAAAATACGATTCAAGATACAATCACGGGCCGATTTGCTGGTAGAAGAAGATTTGGTAAAAGCCCTGGTCAGCGTAGGCTGCGAAAATGTATGGATAGGAGCAGAGAGCGGTTCGCAAAAGATATTAGATGCGATGGACAAGGGGACTAACATCGCGCAGATACATCAGTCGACATTATTGATGAAAAAATATGGTATTAAGCCGTCGTTCTTTATCCAGTTTGGTTACCCGGGCGAACAAAAGGAGGATATCGAAAATACGATCAGGATGATCAATGAATTGTTGCCTTTCGAGATCGGTATTTCGGTATCCTACCCTTTGCCCGGAACAGTTTTTTATGACCGTGTAAAAGCTGATCTGAAAACGAAAACTAACTGGACCGACTCGGACGAGATGGCCTTAATGTTCCATAACACGTTTCCGCCTACCTATTATAAGCAATTGCACCGATATGTGCATCAGAACTATCACCAGCACCTGGCGCAAAACAGCCTGGCAGAGTTAATCAAAAAGCCATTAAAAGCTAACGCGAAAAATTTAAGAAAGGCATTGTCGGTATTCTACCACACACCGGCTGCAATGATCGAGAAATTGAAATTGAAAAGATTGGAGAGGGCTTTGTAATGGAGCCTGCCGTATCACATATCAACGAAACTAATGCCGCGGAAGCCTTTTCGTGGCAATCGGTGGTATTTGATGATCAGTATAGCGGCGATGCCATCATTGGATACAAACGCGAGAGGGTAAGGAACCACGTGCTGCGATATTTGCCCGAAAACAGCCACATACTGGAGTTAAACAGCGGCACAGGCGAGGACGCTATTTTCTTTGCTGGCAAAGAGCATTATGTTCATGCAACCGACATATCTCAGGGTATGCAAGAACAGTTGATGTGGAAGGTGAAAGGGCTGAACTTGAATAGCCGCATCACAAATGAACGATGTTCTTATACAGCTTTAGATCAGCTTAGAAATAAAGGCCTGTACGATTTGGTCTTTTCCAATTTTGCAGGGCTGAATTGTACGGATGAATTTGACAAGGTTCTGAAATCATTACCTGCACTTCTAAAACCTAATGGTATGGTGACATTGGTTATTCTGCCTAAATTCTGTTTGTGGGAAACGCTTTTATTATTTAAAGGAAAATTTAAAACGGCATTTAGGCGCTTCTTCAGCGCCAATGGCCGTACAGCCCATGTTGAAGGACATTACTTTAAATGCTGGTACTATAACCCCTCATATATCACCAAAAGGCTGGCTGATCAATTTAATGTTTTGAGTATTGAAGGTTTATGCACTATCGTTCCGCCGTCGTATATGGAAGGTTTTGCAGAGAAACATCCATCAACTTTTACTCTTCTTAAAAAATGGGAAGATCGTTTAAAGTCTCGCTGGCCCTGGAAGAATATCGGGGATTATTATATTATTTCGTTAAGGAAAATTTCTTAAAACGTCTTTGCGAGGAACGAAGCAATCTCTACATAGGACATTCAATGGAATGCAATTTTGTTGTTGAACGTTCATCAACAAATATCTGCTCCGTGATCTGCATAATATAGAGATTGCTTCGTTCCTCGCAAAGACGCGTAGATTATTTTGTTATTCAATTAACCGCACTACCTTCCCAGTGCTCCAATATCTGCGATAATTTTACCTGGTATCTCAGTATCAGCTTTTCCTGGAAGTTTTTTGGATCGGGTTTGGCGTAATGTTTACCGGTATCCATGCCCATGATAAGGCCTTTGATGTTTAATTTCTTTTGCTGCCGTTTTTTGTCCCATCTGTCGGTGGTGATCCGCAGTAGTAAATTATCCAGTGAATTACCAAAGCGATTATTAAACAACCATTCAAAAGACCGCTTTAACCAAGAGCGTTTTAAAGTTTTGGCTGTGGTAAGGCGCATGTATTTATTGGGCAGATAATTCCTTGTCCAGTTGTTGGCCATGTAAAATTGCTCGAATGTGGTGTCGCCATGCAGAGGCATCAGGGTAGCAATTTCAATAGCAGTAAAAATGTTTTTTTCGCGTATCTGCAACTCTTCTTCGTCGATATAATAATTCATGCAGAAATAATGCTCCCGCTTAACCAGGAAGGTCAGCTTTTTGAAGCAATGCATCAGTGTACGTGCAATCCATAGCCGGTTTTTAGTGGTGATGATGAATAGATCGATATCAGAATCTTCGTCAGCAAAATTCTTTGAAAGCGACCCGGAAATGGCAATACCCTTTACAAAAGGAAAGCGTACCAACAAGTTGCCTACTTTCTTTGCAGTGCCGATCATATTTGCGGCTCGTGTATTTCCCTGCAAGCGACGTTCTACTAAGAAGTATTCGTTTTTCAGGGTGTAGAATTTATCGAAATGATACATCGCCCGGTCGATGACCAAATATTTCAGCGCATATTCAAGATCGGCCGGATCGCACTTCGCTGGTAGGTACAAGTAAATCTCGTCCATGGTAAGCGGATAGTGAAACAGATCGAAATACGCGATAGTGGATAATATATGTCGTCGAAGGTCGTGCAAGGTAATATATCTATTGGGTCAGCTAGTATTTATAATAATGACGGCTCGATTGCCTGTTTGGTTGCCACTTTACTGAAAAATTTATGCTTTTTTACGGGTAAAACGATCTTTTCCGATTGTTCTGCAACAAAAACAAAATAGCTCAGGAATATGCTGTAAAACATCACGCCTTTATCCGCATCCAGTACATTTTCTGACAGTGAAACCACCGCAATCAGCGTCATAAAGGAAAAGAAGATAACGTCCTGTTTTTTGATGGCCCGCTTAAAACCATAGGCCAGGGTAATTAGGTATATGCCTAGTCCCCATATGCCGGTTTTGATTAGAAAGCTCAGGTATTGGTTGTGTGAGTTTAGACGATGTATATAGGAGCTGTAGAACTTTTTTGCAAAATATTGCTCCTGCAATAACTGGATCTCCGAACCCGTTCCGTGACCAATTACAGGCGACTTTTTGATCAGGTTAACGGAAATTTTCCATCGTTCCAGTCGCGGTTCAACTGTTTGCCCGGTGAATGAGGGTGATAGATCCTCCTTTAATTCTACGAAAAAACGATCACGCAGAGCATGTGAATTAAATATTCCTACCAGTAATACACATGATAATCCAACGGTTGCCAGCATATACCACAAGCGCCTTTTGCCTTGCAATAAAAACCATGGGATAACAAAATTGATCACCAGGAATAGGACCGCAAAAACAGATTTGGAGCTTAATTGGATGATTCCCGCAGTAAGTACCAATGAACAGAAAAGGTAGAGTAGGGTAACTGATCTGTTAAGTCGTTCGCCAACTAATCGCGATAGCGTATAAATAAGTGCGATGGCAATTTGGAGCGATAAAAATGTAGCGTGCATATCAATCGGCTCCGCAAAATTATGATTGGTAAAAGCCGGCGATAAAATTGAAGACCAGGGCAGACGATAATGCCTTATAGTGACCAATGCATCCAGGTACAAATAACCAATTGTTGCAGTACATCCAAAAGCAAAGATCATCAGCAAATTCTGCCTGTATTTTTTCAAGTCGAGCGGGTTGAAACAGAATATCAGCGGTACCAGCAGAATGGGAATATCAAGCTCCCATTCTAATAGCGATTGCTGAAAGCTGATGGTATAAAGCGTACCAACCACTGTCACCCAAAATACCGATTGCAACGCCAGCGTCCGCCAGGTAAAAAGCGGCTTTTGCATCCCTTTCCTATATTGGATAATGGTATGAATAGCCAGGCTGGCCAAAATCAAATGGCTGTAAACCCGGTCGAACGGCAGGCTTAGCAACAACAGCATTACATGGTAATAGCTGATCTTGTTGGCCAGACTATCCCTGATAAGAAATAACTCTTTCATGGTTTAAGCGTTCATAACATTCCACAATGAATGCTTCATATTCATTCACGATCTTTTCCCAATTGAACTGGAAAGCGATCTTATGCACATTGTTCTTAACCATCGCATGTTCGGCACCATTACGCTGAACATTTTCTACCAGATGTCTTACACCATCAGCATCTGAAAAATAGAAAGCATCGGAATGCAGTACCGATTTGTTAAATGGATTATCATGCGCTGCTATCAAGGCTTCGCTGGCCATAGCTTCCAATAGTGAGGGGTTAGTACCACCTACGCTATGCCCGTGAAAATACAGGTACGAACTGTTCTGCATCATACGCACTTTGGCAGTATCAAAAATGGCACCTTTAAACTGGATGCGTTCATCGTTTTTAAACCTTTCGCGGATATATTGACCGAAGCGGTTGCTGGTATCTCCCAGCACTTTAAATGTTCTATGCGAGTTACTGTTATTAAAGCCTTCCAATATAGTTTCGATATTGTTTTCGGGCTCCATGCGGGCCATCAGCAAAAAGTAATCTTCATTTTTAGCCTGGACAGTATCCAGTTGCTCACGCTCTATCTCACTGATCAGATCGGCGCCGTAAGGGATGTATTCGCTATGAATATTGTATTTGTTCTCCAGGTAATCTTTGATCACCCTTGAATCAGAAATATAAAAGTGACTGTGTTTTACGGCCAATTTTTCGGCATATTTTAAAAACTGCTGCACCGGTTTGGAATATTTCGATCGCTTCCATTCCAGTCCGTCCATATTAGTGATAATGGCGCTCTTTTTAGGATAAAGTATACCCCACACCGAACTGCTGGTATAGCCCATCAGCAATACCACGTCAAATTTTCTGCGGCGGGCATCCATCAGGCAGTTCAGGTCATACACAAACTGACCGGCGGTGCCTATTGCATATTCAGGGTCATAACAATGCTGAATATTTACGCCGTTCCAGGTATCACCTTTATACGGATGGTTGTGCGAGTTATAAACTGTTACCGAGTGGCCCTTTTTTACCAATCCCGCCGACACATATTCAGATATGTGCTCAAACCCCCCGTAATAATTGGGAATGCCCCTCGTTCCCAGTATAGCAATCTTCAAGTTCTTCATAGTTAATTATTTGTTTGTATGCTTTTAAAGTTTCGGTTGCGGCTTGCTGCCATGTATATCTTTTTAGTACCATGTTGTACAGATTTTCGTCGTATGGACTTTCGCTGGCTTTCTTTACTGCCTCGAAAATGCTTTCAGGCCTGGCCGGATTGCAATAAAAAGCATGTGTGCCAAAATATTCTTTTGCATCACCACGATCGGTTATGATGATATTGCAGCCCATTACAGCCCCTTCGATTGAGCTGAGTCCGGTTGTCTCAAACCAGCTTGGCAGAATGTGCACTTTGGCCTGTTCGTAATAAGTCAGCAATTCCTTTTGAGGTATGTGGTTGATGAAGGTGATATTGGATGCAGCAATGCTCCGGCATTCGTCATAGTAAGGTTTTTGGTTTGGGGCATGTGAGCCTATCATAACCAGCTTAAAACGGGTGTTGTTTAATGCTTTGATCAGGTTCAGTTGATTCTTGATACCTTCTATGCGGGCAACGCACAATACCAGGTTCGGATCTTTTGCTACCGAAGGATTGCGCCTGAACAAATGCTGATCAACCCCATTGGGAATAACCGCATGATTGATTTTGCAGGGGTAGGATTTAATGATGCGACTATATTCCGATTCAGAATTAGGCAGCACCATCGATGCACTCTTCAGCACTTCGGTTATGCTGCGATGCTGGCCTTTCCATAAGTATTCTTTGCTGGCCAGGTGATCCTTACCTAATACCCAACGCGCAATCGTCTTCAGGTATTCGATGCTATTTTGTGGCAGAAAGCCGAAGATCACACCGACACCTTTACGGTGATGCTTATCGTATTCCGTGTAATTGCAAAGGATAGTAGAGACCACGAACGGCTTGCCCGATTTTTTGCTATGATACAATATATCCGCCGGACGTGTCAGATTGAAGAAATGCAGCAGGTCATAATCTGCATAGTTGATCTCTTCTTTTGATAATTTGATGTCCGCAGTTATACCTAACTGTTCCAGGTGACGTGCAGTTTGTACCACCTGTACCGTGTCGCCTCCGGGCACATCAAATAGGGTCGATCGTGTGATAAATGCTACTTTCATATGTCTTCATTTTACAGTCTGTTGGGACTTAGTTTGTGCAGCCACGCAATAAATGCCTCGGGCATATAGCTTACCATGTACAATAGGTAATTGTCCAGTCGCAGCGGTCTTATGCTGATGGCTTTTCGCACATGCGTACGCGCCTTGTTGGGTTGATAATTATCAGCCAGGAACTTCTTTCCGCACAGGGCATGATACGCGCCTTCCTTTATTTTGCTTATGTCCTGCTTTTTGATAATGGCCAGTATTTCGTCGCCCTCCTGTTGCGTAATAGCGCCCCGGGTTGTGGCAGCTCTTTTCAGTTTGCGGAAACGATCTCCACGCCATTTCTCATCAATGGTTACCGATGCGGGGTTGAAGCGCACTTTTATCAGCGGCTCGCGCAGGTTTTGCATCTTGCCCATTTTTGCCAGCGCGGTCCAAAGCAGGTAATCTTCAAAATTGTGTGCGTTGGCGTTATAACCGCCGGCTTTGATCACCTGGTGCTTTTTGTACATTACCGATGAATGAATAAATGGGCAATACACATACATATTGCGCTGGATCTCTTCATTAGAATGTGCAATACATCCAAAGCTGAATAGAAATTCACCATTCTCGAGCATATACTCTGCATCACTGCCGGTCAACACATAATCGGGATGGTCTTCTAAAAAATTGAATTGCTTTTCCAGCCGATCGGGCATGCAGATGTCGTCGGCATCAAAACGGGCTACATAGTGCCCCTCGGCCAGTCTTAACCCGGTGTTAAGTGCTTGCGCTATACCCTGATGCTCCTTATTTACCAACACAATGCGTGGATCGTTAAAAGAAAGCACCACACTTACGGTATTATCAGTCGACCCGTCATTTACGATGAGCAACTCAAAATTGCGGTGCGTTTGCTGTAATACCGATTCAATAGCCTCGCGGATGTATTTACCCGCATTGTAGGCAGGCATCAGCACAGTTATTTTCCGGTGATCAGTGCGCATCTTGTGTAAGTGTTTTGGGTGAATTCTCTTTAATGTCGAGTAGCAGCAGTAACTCAAAAAATACCAGGATAGATAACTGCTCGAACCAATAGGCGATAAGCATCACCGCCATTACCATCAGCAGGATGGGTAGCCCATAGGTCAATATTTTATAGTGCTTCAGAAAATACCAGATGTACCCTATAAAAAAGGCGATCAAGCCCAATAAGCCATATTCTGCAAGCAACTGATCGTAAACGGAATCAGGACTATTACTTAGCGAATGCTGACTGGTGTTTTTGCTGAAATAATTGAGGTAGACATCAAGGTGGTTCGACAGGAAATCAGGGTCGAGATAAACATATTTATGCGGATATCCGCCGGCAAAGCCTAAACCACTTACCCTGAAAGCCAGTTTTGATGAAAAATTGCCCATGCCATCGCCCATAATTAGTTTAAGCGGATGACCTAGTAAGAAATGCAAGGTTTGCAGGGAACTGGTTACCTTTCCAGGTAAATCAGGCTTATATTTTTCCTGCGACGCTATCGGTAATTCACTTTTATGTGTGCCGATAAAAGCAAGGAGTTGTCGCTGATAATCATTAGTATCCGCAATGTGTTGGTAAGGGCGGCTATTGATGTCAGGTTTAGCTATTATAATCCGGCCGCTTTGTGTTTTTGTTGAATCTGGCGTGACCACTTTGTTTGCTTCTGACCAATGACTGACCAGGTAAGCGCTATCGATAATATGCTGAGCGATCTTCTCCTTTTTTTGACCGGCATTCAATACGTTATCAGGTGCCGTAGTTGCAGTAAGGTTTGGCTTTGCGGGTATTACCGCTTTGTGTGCAATATCGGGCTCAACCGTATTTTTTACTACCTCATGCGCATAGATGTAGTTTTGAGGGGATACTTTCACCATAAAAACTACCAGGAACATAATGCAGACAGCAATCAGGCTTTTTTGATCACGTGTGCTTTTGAAAACGAACAATATCGCGAAGCATAGCAGCAATATCATGTTGGTGAAATTGCTGGCTGTAAGTAGCATAACCACCATGCATAACAACAGCATGCCTGCATTCTTTTTGGTTAAGAAATAGATGCAGCCAAAAGCGTTCAATATGGCATTGGTGGTGGAGGTATCAAAGGTTAGCCCGCGGATATAATCGCCTGTGCTGATAAAATATTTCTGGAACTGGCCCTGGTAGGTATATGGATTGAAATATCCTGTTTCCCATATAATGGCGGCGATATTGAGAAATGAGAGTGCAGCGTTAATGATGAAGAAGATGACTATCGTACGGTGAATGGTTTCAGTGTCATTCTTCTCTACAAACAGTTTCACCTGGTGTATAGCCAATATGCACAGTAACCAAAAGCTGATGCCGGTTATTAAAACGATATCATAGTTGATGTTAAAGTAGTTCCGGCTGATGATCCAGTTGATTAAAGCAATGCCTATAGCAAGCAGATAAAACAACGGTAAACGGGAGTTTTTGAAGCTAAAACCGAACTTGAAATCAAACTGCAGCAAGTAGATAAGCGCGATGGCGGGTACTTTGATAGCCATCTTGACATTTAGAAAAAGCACCAGGAAAAGCAGCAGCCTCCAATCGGCCAGCTTACGCAACTTCCTAAAAAATGAAACAACGATACTGGCGGTCATCAGGTGGTTCCTTTTTAAAAGGAATTACGCCGGGGGTGGGGTAACGGTTGCCTGAAAGGAGAGGGAATAGAATATTTATTTATTGTGAATTGTTGCCTGGGATTTAATATGCGCGGTGTCATGCTGAGGCACTCGAAGCATTGGCGGGCAAAGGCCTTTCCGCACCGCACTTCCACTATGCTCAGTGTGACACCCATTTTTATTTAAGCTGGACTTACTAATTTATTCTTATCTCCAAATTTCAATTGCCTTGTCATCAAAAGCAGTATAAAGTAGATCAGCACACTGCCACCTACCGCCATCCAAACATTGGCAAACACAAACTGGGCTCCCCCAAAACTAACACACGCACAAGCCGTGCAAATGATACAGGGATAAAGTGACTTATTCAGCTCCGGCAAATCACTCTTGAAAATATAAAACGCGGTCTGTGCAACATATCCCATCAAATAAGCAAAAGCAGCTCCTTCATTTTTGAAGATGGGGATCAGAACTAAATCTCCAATTACATTAACGACTAAGGTGATCACAAACGCATGAAAGATCATTCTTAATCGCCCTTTTGCGAAATTTATGGTCCACAAAAAATTGGTGAGGTATTGCAGCGGGATACAGAGCGTCAAAATAAATATGGTATGCACATTCACCAGTCCGTATTTGCCATCAGTAATGCGATCTATTACCGGCGCCCAGCAAATGTTGATTATAACAATAGTGAATGCGGCAATCACCATCTCGATCCTGGCAAGAAATTTTAGTCTGTCTAAGTCTGGTTGGTTGCCGTCTTTAAATAATCTTGTAAACCATGGGATAAGCAAAGGAGCTATTGCCAATAGAGGTATCGTAGAAAGCTCGAATACTTTATAGGCAAAACTGTACTCGGCGAGTTTTATTGCTGATAATACTATCCCAATAAGTATCCAGTCGAAACGCGCTAAGGCAGAGCTGATAACAGTTACCCCGAATTGCGGCAGCGATTCTTTTATCAAAGCAATGTATTGACTCTTGTCCCATCGGATGCTGATCGGAATTGGTGCTTTCAAAGTAAAAAGGCAGGTGCCAACGATCAGTTCCAGCACATCGCCACCGACAAATACGATGATCACATTAGTCAATGTAATTTGATGCAGAAATGCCAGTACGATCAAAACGATTGCCCGCACTGAATTGGAAACCACCGACATGCCTGCCAGCAACTTAAACCGCTCCAACCCAATGGCTGATTGTTTAAATGGCGTCGAGAAATAGATCATCAGTTTACCTGCACCAATGAATAGGATCACATTATAAGCACTTAGGGAGCCGAATAGAAATTGTCCCAAAAACAGCAATAGATAAAATGTAAAGCCTGTAATCAATACATGGCATAAATAGATGGGCAAGATATTTTGCGGATCATCACCGGAAGCCAGCTTCCGCACGGTGATCTGGTCGATGCCAAATGAAAGCGTATTGAATACTGCCAGCGTCACTGCGAAAGCTAAGCTGATCTGACCGAAGCTGTCTTTATCCAGTCCTTTGGAGATGACATAAAAAATAATCAATCCGGCCAGTTGGTTGATGATAAGCTGCAGGGTATTGGCTGAAAGGTTTTTTATCAGAGTTTTTCTCATTAATGAGGCTTAGAATATGCTTTTTTGCGCGTCATTGCTGTAAAGGTCAGGGAGAATATCGTTGTTGGGGAACGTTCAGCAATGAACCCCGGTCCATTGAATGTCCTACGTAGAGACGCGATGCATCGCGTCTCTACTTCATCTCTCGCAATGACGCTTCAATTTTAATACTCCACTACCAATTCATCCTTCACCTTTGTCGCTTCTTCATAAATATAGCCAGGATAATCTTTTAGCAGTTGGTACTTGCGCCTGGTGTGTTTCGATATCATCTGTGCAATATCCCATCCAGCCTTTCCATCCAGTATGCCTAAAAATACAATATAGTTTTTGACAAAGTGGAACAGCGGTGCTACGTGCAGCTTTATAAAGGTCGGTTTTTTATGACTCATTAGGTATTTGCCGGCGCTTAGTTTTGCATAATGATCGAGTTTGCTCATAAACTCTGCGGCATCTTTAACAGAGTGATGATGCAAATGTCCATCTAACCTTTTTATAGAAACGTTTTTGGGAAGTACCAATTTTTCATGCACCGGCGAGGCCGACCATTTTACTTTGGTGCGGTTAAATAGCCGGATATGGTGATCGCGGCCCCAGCTGCCAAAGCGTATCAGTTTTTTGCCATAATACGATCTGAATTTGATATCATAAACAGTCTTCGGGTCATCAAGCGGCAGTTCAAGTATGGCAATAGCTAATCTTGTATCAGCAATCTCATCAGCATCAATACTTAGTATCCAGTTATGTTTTGCCCGGGCAATGCCTTTGTTTTTGTTTATACCATAGCAATCCCACCGGTCGTAGTAAACACGGCAGCCGTATTCCAACGCTATCGCAACAGTGTTATCTGTGCTGCCGTTATCGGCAATAATGATATCGTCAGAAATTAGTTGAGCAGCAGCAACACACGAGGCGATCGTCTCAGCCTCATTTTTAGTGATAATAACAACAGAAACAGGAGCCATAGATTGATATGCTTGGTAATAATATCACGGCGCGATAGAATGAATGGTTGCCTGATTGCTTAAATTTATGCGGTTGTAAGAGTTGACAAGTGGCTTATTAAAGAATAATATTGTCAATATTCAAATTAAGTAATTGATTTTCAGTAAATTAATATTTTAATAATAACCGTAGGCAACCATTGCTGACCAAACGACGTGTTACAGTCAGATAAGGATAAATTTAATTAAGCTAAAAGGTAACCGGATGGGCGAAGAAGAGTTACATCAACTGATCGGGGGCTGTATTAGGAAGGATAGGGGGAGTCAGAAAATGCTTTACAAGGCATTCTACGGCTTTTCTATGGGCATATGTCTTCGCTATGCCAACAACCGTGAGGAAGCTGCCGAGGTAATGAACCAGGGATTCTTCAAGGTCTTCACCCGCATTGATACGTATGATACCACCCGTCCGTTCAAGGCATGGCTCGGTAAGATCATGACCAATGTTTCCATCGACTATTATCGGGCTAATCTGAAAATGGCGTATGCCGAGGATCTGGATAAAGCCGAGAATATCACAGATGGCGAACTGCCCGACCGCAAGCTGAATTACGAAGACCTTTTAGCAATGGTGCAAAAATTACCGAACGCGTATCGCACGGTATTTAATCTTTATGCTATAGAGGGCTATACGCACGAAGAAATTGGCGAAATGCTGGATATATCATCAGGCACGTCTAAATCAAACCTGCATAAGGCCAGGCAAAAACTAAAACAAATGATATTGGAAGCCGATAACGTTGCTAACAATATCAATTATAATAGAGGAATGGATTATTCAAGCAGTGTAGCTATCAATAGGGTAGATATACATAATCTGTTTACCAGGAAAAATATTTAAACGGATGAGCACGGAGGACGAAAACAAATTAGATAAGGCATTCAAAAACGGGTTGGAAGACCCGGTGAACGAGCCTGCTTTCAGGGAAGCAGACTGGGACGCTATGGAGCAAATGCTCGATGAGGGCAAGAAACGCCGTGGTATCATTTATCTGCTGCCAAGTATAAGCGGCATAGCAGCAGTGCTTTTGATATTTTTAGGATATTTCTTCTTCAAAACCGATGCAACAAAGCCGGAAAAGAAGAACCAGGTTGCTACTACCCATTCAACAAAAAGTGAAGCTATAGATAAGGCGAAAAATAATACCGGTACAAACGGCGAACCTGCCCGACAAGTAGCAGATAGCGGCAAACAGCAAACAAAATCTGCTCAAGACGCTGTAACCGGGCTCGCTCAGACGAGTCGCCCGCAAAGCAGCAAACCGTTCTTTCCCTTATCTTCGGGAAAGGGGCGTCGTAGTACCGGTACTTCAAGCCCTGCTGTAAATAACCAACAGCAGGCGATTGCAAATAATATCACAAAAAATACTGATAACGGGAAAGTATCCCCAAATGCAGCTGACAATAAAGCTGATCAGAAAAATGATGTCCTCGCTAATAATAATAAAGCCACTACGAACACCGATAAAATAGTGCCAGCAAATGCCGGCGATAAAACAACTGTAAGTACTGTCGACAGTAAAGCAGACCAGAAAGCAGATGTTTTAGCTAATAATACAACTAAAGCAGGCGACAATACAGCAACAGCGCCGACAGATGGTAAAACATCATTGGGTACTGCTGATGATAAAGGGCCTCAAAAAGCAATTGCTGCCAACCCGACTAAACAAAGTACAAAGCCAACCATCAGCCGCAACCCGGGCAGCAGACCGGTATTTGCACTTGGTGTTATTGCCTCTTCTGATTTTAATGGCGTGAATTCCGCATTTCAGGAAACCAAGATCGGGGGCAACTTCGGCGCGACGTTCTCTGTTACGTTCAAAAAATGGACCATCAGCACAGGTGCGCAATACGATATCAAACCATACCTGACCAACTTTGATAATTACCATACTTCATACAAATTCCCTACGAATCCTACCAGTGTACAAGCTGATTGCAGGATGCTTGATATCCCGCTTAATGTGAACTACCAGGTATATCGTCAGCGGGCCAATACCATCACCATTGGCACAGGGTTGTCATCCTATTTTATGCTGCGCGAGGATTATCAGTTCAATTATGGTAATGGTGATAACGGCTATGGAGGCGTTGCCGGAACTGGTCCGCAGCATTATACAGTAATCAACAAAAATCGTAACATCTTAAGCGTATTAAATATTGATGCTACTTATACTCATCAAATCAATTCAAAATTCGGTGTAACAGTACAACCGTATACCAAAGTGCCATTGTCTGATGTAGGTGCAAGCCAGGTAAGGCTGCAATCTACGGGTGTGGCTTTCGGTATAAACTGGAACATCAACGCATCTTCAAAACCAAAATAAAATGAAACACATCTTATTTATTTTACTCGCCTGGGTAACGGTACACCAGGCGGGACAGGATACCTATGTCTGTAAAAATGTAAAAATCAACATGTATTCAAGCGCTCCGATAGAAGATATCGAGGCCAATTCTTCTACCGGTGTATCCGTTTACAATTCGGGTACTGGCGAGCTCGAATTCAGTCTGCCTATCCGCAGTCTTCACTTTCCCAAATCATTGATGGAGGAACATTTTAATGAGAACTACATGGAAAGTGATAAGTTTCCTAAAGCCACATTTAAAGGGAAAATACAGGAGCATCCTGATCTTTCAAAAGATGGCTCTTACCCGGTAACAGTTACAGGTGATCTGACGGTTCATGGCGTTACACAAACACGTACTATACAAGGCAACCTTAAGGTAAGCGGCGGCGTAGTTACTATGACATCAGAATTTATGGTTAAGTGTGCCGATCATCATATCGATATCCCGCAAATTGTGTTCCATCACATTGCCGAAAGCATACGCATCAGAGTGTCGGCAACCTATACAGCATTAAAAAACAATAATCCCTCAAAATAATCAACCACTCTCATGAAAAAAATCTTTATAGCATTCACACTCCTGATTTTTGCTGCCGGCCTTAAAGCGCAGCAAACCGACACCTCCAAAAAGGCGGGTGGGAAACCGTCGGCAACCGATTCATTGTTAAACTCGATGAGCGGTGATGATAAAAACCAGGACGTTATCGGCGCATTCAAGGCAACGCGTCTCATCCTTTCACCAACAACCACTACGGTGAAAAAGAATAACCTGAACTTTTTGGTGATTCACCGTTTTGGCGACATAGGCACACCAACAGGCGGCGCACGAACTTTGTTCGGGCTTGATGCCGTTAATGATGTATACATTGGCTTTGAATATGGTCTTTCAGATAACCTGAACATAGACTTAGGCAGAAGCACTATCGGACAGTTGATAGAAGTAGGGCTGAAATATGCCGTTCTGCATCAAAAAATGGATGGTAGTTCGCCTGTTGCTATTACCTTTTTAGGCGAATACGGTGTAAGACCTTATGGAAGTTTTACGAGCTATGCAGCACGAAATTCTTTTTTGGGACAAGCCATAATTTCCCGCAAGTTTACATCTGCGCTATCGTTGCAGGTATCACCGATATACGTTTATGATAACACTGCGATACCAGATGTAGCTGGAAATGATAAGGGCTTTTTTGCGTTATCAGGCGCATTACGTTACAAGGTAACCAAACATATGAGCCTGGTAGTTGATTATGAGCACCCGTTCTCCAGTTTCAGGACAGGAGCTAACGGATTCTCTGACCCGCTGGGTTTTGGTATCGAAGTGGAGACAGGCGGGCACGTGTTTACCTTGAACATCAGCAACGCAAGGGCCATATCAGAGATCAACTCGCTTAGCGGTACACAGGCCGATTATGGACGGGGACAGTTCCGTATAGGTTTTACTATATCCAGGATGTTCGACTTTAATCACCATGATAAAGGAAACGGGTATAAATAATTAAAAAACCAATTATAAAAACGACAGTTAAGACATAATGGAACGCCAGGAATTTTTATCAAAACTAGGGATCGGTATAGCTGCAGTATGCACGGGGTGCTCGTTAGTATCCTGTGGCGGCAAATCCAGCGATCCGGGGCCTGCAGTAGGTGGCGCCACACCACCGCCCAGCAAAGGCAGCGGTAATTTATTTACTACCGATTTAAATACACAGCTCGTCAATATCGGCGATTCAACAACGCAACAGGGCGTAATATTGGTAAGAACAGCTGCCGGGAACACCGCCGATGCATTTATTGCTGTACAAGTGGCTTGTACTCACCAGGGTACTGCGATCGGATACAACAAAGGCCAGGGCATATTTATTTGCCCTGCTCATGGCAGCGAGTTTAGCAAAACAGGCGCGGTTGTACAGGGGCCTGCTTCATTACCCCTACAAAAATATACGGTGAGTATTACCGGCAGTACTTTAACCGTATCTGCATAATATTTAGATATGAGATATGAGATTTGAGACATGAGATGTCCAGGTCTCATATCTCATACCTTTTTAAGCGATGTCTGAGTCTCAAATCTCAAATCTCAAATCTCATATCTCATATCTCACATCTTTTCTATGCGATCTGCTTATGATCGTCATAAAGCAGGTCGTCGGAGATATAGTACGATGCATTTTCTTTGGTAACCACATCCAACGGAAGGTATTTCAGCGCAGGCACTTCTTTTTTAAATATTAAATGGTTCACCAGTTGGTGAATGCCCCAATATCCCTGCCCTTTTGGGTTTTGATTAATCAAAAAGCTGATAGCTCCGCTATTTAAATAATTGATGTTTTTTGGGATTAAGTCATACCCCACCAATTTAATATGATCAATGCTGCGGTGCGACAAGCAGGCAGCTATTTCGTATGACTTAGAAGTAGTTACATAAATGCATTTCAGATCGGGCTCACGATCGATTATCTGGTACAATTGTTCTTCAAAGCCGGGCTGATCAGGGTGGCTCAATTCAGCAGTGATTACTTTATACGTTTGATCAGGATCGTTCTTTTGATAATAATCGCGCATACCTTCTTCCTTTTTGGCAAGGTGGGCAGCATTTTTAATCTCCTCATCAATATGCAAAATCAGGATGGTACAAGGTTGTGGCTGGCCATAATGGATGAGCTTACCTGCCAGTAATCCACTTTGGTATGAGTCCTGCCCCACATAACTTAAAGCGCCTGACTCAGCAATATGCGTGTTGAATAGTACGAATGGTATATTCTTGTCCTGCCATTCTTTAAAAAATGGCATGGTATCATGATAAAAAATAGGAGAAAGAAATATACCGTCAGGATTAGAGTCTGTTAGTTTTTTAGCCTGATGAATATAAGATGATACCTCATACGGATTGAAGATGTATTGATGAACATGCACACCATATTGTTTGACCGAATTTTCAGCCTTCTCGACGCCTAACTGTGGTTCGCGCCAATAATTGTCGCAGGCAGGGTCGGGGATCAGTGCTGCAATGTGGTGTATTTTCTTCGATCCTAAGACCCGGGCAATAAGATTGGGCTCGTAGTTCATTTCAGCCAATACTTCCAGCACACGTTTCTCCACCTCCGGTGCTACGCGCCCGCGTTTATGCAGTACACGGTCGACCGTACCTGTTGAGACACCTGCCTTTTGGGCAATGTCCTTTATCCTTACACTGGCTTTCTTCATAGAATGCAGACCCTAAAATTAAATTTTTATTGAAATAAACTACGCAATCGTCTGTAAAATAGTACTAATTAGTCAGTAAATTCTGATTATCTTAGTTAAAATCAATAACATGGGTAAGTCTGCAAAAGGAACAAAACCCTACGAATTCAACGATTACCTTTTAACGCAGCCGGCGGAGTTCAGGTCGTGCCTAACTGAAATGCGCAACCTGGTCAAATCGATAGTTCCTAACGCTGAAGAAGTTTTTAGTTACCAGGTGCATTGTTTTAAGCAGATATACATGCTGGTAGGTATCGGCACAACCAAAGAATATTGCAGCCTGTATACCATGAGCAGCAAGTTGATGAAACAAATAAAGGCCGAGTTGAAAGGCTATAAAATATCAGGAATGACCCTGCATTTTAAGCCGGATGAGCCACTGCCGGTTGATATCATCACCCGTATAGTTTTGCTGCGCCTGCAGGAGAATGAGGCGATTGCGATGGGGAAGAAGAAAAATAAATCATGAGACGAACAATAAAAACCATTCCGTCATGGCGAGGAACGAAGCCATCTCTTTGCTATGCAGATCAACGAGCAGGGATTTGTTGAGGAACGTTCATCTAAAAATCACGTTCCATTGATTGTCCTTTGTAGAGATTGCTTCGTTCCTCGCAATGACGCGGTTTAAGGGAACTTCCAAACAAAAATGGGTAAGACGATCAACTCATCTTACCCATATAATAAACTTATAGATTGTTTATTTACTGCTTCTTAATTTCTACGCGGCGGTTTTTTACCCTGCCGGCTTCGGTAGTGTTATCCGCTATAGGGTTAGCCTCGCCATACCCTTTGGTTGACAGATTAGCGCCGTTCACGCCCGTATTCACAAGGTAAGTTTTTACCGAGTTGGCACGGTCAGCAGATAACTGCATATTGTGCTCGTCGCTACCTTCTGCCGATGCATAACCTTTCAGCATAAAAGTAGCTGAAGGATCTTTTTTCATTTCAGCGGCTGCTTTATCCAGTATCGGGTACGATTCTGTTTTTAATATTCCTGAGTCGTATTCAAACTGGATATTGGTAAAGTTATAATCTGGCGGAGCCGGTGCTGGTGGCGGCGGTGGCGGAGTTTGTTGTGGTGGAGCAGCCTGCTGTACCGGTGCCGGAGCCTCGGTTGGCGGCGGATTTTCTGCAGGTGGGGCTACTATTTTCTTTTTTGCTTTACAGGCCGACATAGAAATGGCGGCAATCATGATGAGAACCAGGTAGAAATTTGATTTTAAAAATTTCATGTTTGAAAAATGTTGGTTAAAGTTTATTAAACGGCTTACGTTAAAGGTTATTGCCGAAGTTAAGTATCACTAAACACAAATCAACAAAAATTCTCAATTATAGTTTTGTGTTTTTTAGCTGTAAATTGATCAATCGGCCTGTGGTTCTGTCTGTAAACTCTCATCATAGTTCTGCATAAATTTATTGATCCTCGGCTGAAGGATCCAGACACCGATTAAATGGAACCATACTAGAAAAAACTCGCCAATAAAATCGCTGAAGGTGACTTCTCTTTGCAATTCGACTGTTTTGATGGTTTTAGCCACAAAGTACAGGCAGTAGAAAATGCAGAACATTGAAAAAAGATGCAATGGAATAATTACTGCGAATGCTCCGAAAAGCCAAAACGGCGGTTCATTTGTAGCTTGCAACGTATTAGAATTAAAGAAAAACCCTACGGCTGTCATGACACCGGTAATATAGATCAACGGTATGAAAAAGAACGCCTTGAACATGGTCGTTTTCATTTTAATGGTTGCAGGAATCATTTTTTGAAGTCCGATTGCGACAGACCAAAACCAGCCGAATGATCCTGCCATAAATAGTAACATTATCACGGGGAAGAATCTAAAAAAGCCAAATACAATTGTTGGATCAGCATTCCGATCATTAATCAGACTTGAAAAAATGGCTGTCAAGAATATAGCCTCTACCAGAAAAGGAATTCCAAAAGTTACAAGAAATATTTGCCAGTGTTTGGCGCGTAAGAATAGGTTCATCTCAAATGTGATTTTGGTTAAAGGATAATTTTAGTTTATAGCTAAGATAACCCTTTAACCAATATATGGCAATGGCCTGAGTAAAAATTAGGTTTCAATTAAAAAAGTATTGCTATAAAAAGAGTATCGAAACTTACGATTAAATTGGTACTTAATATCTAATTAATCTTTTGAATATCAAAATGTTATGTTAGATTTATTTAAGCAAATCCAATTTAAACTCTTTAAACCCATTACAATGAAAAAAGTCCTGTATTTATTTGCAGTGGCAGCATTATTTGCGTCCTGTAAAAACGAAACCAAAACAGCTGACTCATCTGCTAAAAAGGATCCCGTAGACCTGGCTTACAAACCAACCTACTCTTCGGATTTCAGCTTGTCCGACAGTACAAAATATCTCCAGGAAACACTTCAATCTTATAAAGACTGGGAGGATAACAAACTGAGCAATGCGCCCGCTTATTTTGGGGACACAGTCGCAATGGATTTTTCTTCCGGAACTAAATATAACTTGCGTCGCGACAGCCTGGTTAAAGTATTCCAAAAATATCGTGACAGTCTGAGCAGTTCTAAAATAGAAATGGCCGGATGGGTAAACCTGCATGCTAACGATAAAAAAGAAGACTGGGTTTGCGTTTGGTATAAGCAAACCGATACTTACAAGACAGGAAAAGTTGATTCAGCTTTTTACCAGGATAATAACCTGATAGTCAAAGGTAAGATAGTTTATGTAATGAGTCAACGCCGTGCATTGGCGCCACCAAAAAAATAAGCAGATAAGAAAGTGCAGGGTACGGTATTAACGTTTCAAACCGATAATATCGGCCCTCGCATCTCTGCGCCATGATTTGCCAAATTTCTTATCTAAAAACGCAATTACAACCTCGTTATAGGCTATGCTGCATTTAACGCTCTGCGGTGCATCGCCAAAGTCGTGGTATTTAACGGTATATCTCTTTTCGAAGTCATCCTCCTTAGGTGAAAATACAGGCGCTATACCACCTGAAAGCAGCAACATAGGTTTTCCTGCCTTTACGTCCTTCTGTGCTTTGGCCGAGCCGAAGCTACAGGTGGATACATTGATAATAAAAGTATTCTCCGATTGTTTTGGAACGCTGAAAGGGGCGTCGACACCGAGCGCGCTGTTTACCAATCTGTACTTGCCTTTGGCGAGGCCTGTGATCTTAAACAGACCCATGCTGTCGGTCACCCACCGCGATAAAACTTTGCCATGAGCATCTACTACAGCCAGGTGTGTATATTTCAATAATTTGCCGTCGCTCACAGTACCTTTAATCGTATAAGTGGCTGGCGGTGTTGTTGCAGTGGGACTAGTTGTAGCAGGAGTTGCCGGGGGTGTTGTCTTGGGCTTTGTTACTATTTTGGATGCTGGTTTTGTTTGCCCGTTAACATAAGTAGGGGCAAACTGGCTAACGAACAGGATCAATACTATTAATCCTGTTTTAAACGGATAAGAAGTGGCTATCATTTAAGTGAAAATTACTTGTTTAGGGTAACGCATTTACTTTCACTATGTCAACGCCTTCCGTCTGTCATTGTTTGCGGATAAACGAAATTCCCGGATAGAAAGTCGGGGCTAGCTTAAGACGGGAATATCAACAACGGGATATGAATATTGCCCGGAATGGTATAAGGCATATCCTGTCCCACCAGCTCATTAAAGTGGAACTTATTGTTCACCAGCACCAGCAGATCGTTATTCATGCCATTCACCAATACATCAATAGCACGCGGAATATCTCTTTCCCTGATATTACTGAAATAAACGTGCTCCTGGTTTGAGCGTGTGAGCAGCGTTTCAGAGAACACCGTGCGGGCATAGTTATCTTCCATGTAAGGCAACCCCTTTGCTGATATATTAGCTATCAATATGCTGGCATTTAAAGGCTTAGCCAGTTGACTCAGGAAGGATACAATTTCGCGGCGGCAAAAACGCAGGTCGGTAGCATAAACTATTTTCTCGAATGCTTTATAGGTAAACTTTTCAGGAATAAATAACACCGGGCAGCCGGACTTGGTAGAGCAACTTAATACCTCTGCTTCAATGTGCACCAGGTCTTCTTCGTCTTCAGATATCCCCCTGATCAGCAAACCCACATCGTACCTGTTTACTATGGATAGCACATGGTTAGGGGCATAATCCACTCCTTCAATAAACTTAACAACAGGCAGCAAACCGGTTTCCCAATTAAGTTTCGATTCCAGCTTCAATATCCAGGTAGCATGGTCCGTAATAACTTCCGTTTCCTCTTCATTGACATGAGCAACTGCAAGCTCTTTGGCTACAGGGTTCTCACGCTTATCAAAAGTGTTCCAAACATACAGGTTAGTATTGGTCTTTCCGGCCAGGAGTAAGGCGAGCTCGGTTGCGTGCTCTGCCTCCGGAGAAAAATCATTGAATATCAAAATGTTTTTCATAGGACTTTGATTACAAGGAATTACCGGGAACTATTAATATACACAAAGCTAATTAAAAGCCCACCGGATATGATCTTTTTTTAATTATTATTTTATTAACTTTTTATCAACCCTTATTATCGAAAACCTGCCCTAATACCTTTTGTTTTGTAATTTCTTCGTGATTTTGTATCATTGCATTATCAATTCCATAACAATACAGAACTTTTTAAAACGGCTTTAAAGGTCATAATAAAAACAACGTATTGACAGTTAACGGATTGATGCCCTTTCAGAACACTAAGGGTTTGGTTTATATAAGTTCTTATATTTTCCTGTGGTGTAACGGTTAGCACCTCTGACTCTGACTCAGAAGATCGTGGTTCGAATCCATGCAGGAAAACTTTTTTAGCTTAGGCACAGGCAATTGCATGTGCCTTTTGTTTTTTTGTTGGCTGGAATCTCCCGGCGTTGTATATTGCAGTGGTTAACCTAAACCGAATCAACATGAAAACAACAAAAAACCTGCTCTTAGCACTAAGTATTTTTATTCTGGGCGGTTGCGCCTCCGGCTATCAAACTATTAATCCCAACACTTTAACGTATCTCTCAGGAAGCAGCGATAAAGCAGTTAATGTAGATTACAAATACAATTTACTGAATGGCCGTTATGCTAAACGCGAGGCCAAAAGCACCATTAAATTAGTTGCCGTGAAAATCAGCAACAATAGTGGTCACGATCTAACTTTCGGGAAAGACATCAAATTGGTTTATGGAAATGGGAGTGAAGTGGTTTTAGCCGATAATGCAAAGGTTTTTGATGAAACAAAGCAGCATCCTGCTATTTACCTGCTTTATCTTTTGCTTACCCCCGCTAAATTGACAACAACTTCTAATAACATGCAAACCAGCTCTGTGCCTTTTGGCTATGCGTTAGGTCCGGGCCTGGCAATTGGAAATATTGCAGTTTCCAGCTCAGCTAATGGCAAATACAAAGAAGAATTGACAAAGTATGATATTAATGGAACCGTCGTTAAAAATGGTGAAACTGTTTATGGCCTGGTAGGTATCAATTCAAATAATTTTGAAGGAATAAAAGTAAAAGTGGCCGATGCAGTGGTTGCTAAAAACTAAGATTAAATTGTAAAAAACAAAGGGCTGCCCTGGTAAAGGACGGCCCTTTTTGTATGTAATAATTCTAAGCTGTTAAGCTGTCTGGCTGTCTTGTGATAGAATCGCAGGTTCGGGCGTTTTAGCCTGATTGTCAGCTTTTTTATATTTTTTGCCCAACGTCATGAAGGGCTGTTCAAAAACGAGAAAGAAAAAGTAAGAAATTAATAACACTAAGGGAGTGCCTACAATAATCAGGAAGGCGGTTTTGCCGAGTGTTGACAAATGCATACCCACCAGCATATACTGCGTTATGAGTTGAAGCAGGGGAGGGTGAATAAGATACAAACTGTAGGAAAACGTACCTATCAAAACAAGGGGCTCCCAGTGCAAAATTCTCAATAGTGAATTTTGCTTAACAGTTAAATTATCTCTGATCGCACATAGTACTAAAAATGCTGCGGAGATCAGCCCAAAAAGGATATCCTTACTTTCAATCACAATTAAATTGTAGGTGTTGGTTGCAGCGCTGCCATAATCTTTTTCCGCCGGAATTACTTTATAGATAATGCCTGCAGCGATAAAGAACAGGATGATGGTTAGTGTATTCAACCTGCCAAAAAAATGCCTGAAACGCACAGCCGAATTATCGCCTGAAAATGCCAAATCGGCGGCAAGCATACCCAAAGTAAAAAGTATAATGAAGGGACTGATACCCGATCTGAAAAGATTAATGTCGAGGTAATAATTCTTGAATACGAGTAGCAGGATCGAGATAGTGATCGTGGTGGCACAGGCAAATAATAAAGCGCCAGCAGGACCGGTTTTGCGCCATAACCATACGATGAATGGGAATAACAGGTATAACCTGAATTCGACAGCAATTGACCAGAGTGAGTAGCTGATCTTTGGCGATGTCGACAGGAAAAGATCATGAAAAAACAGCAAATGAGTTAAAAAGCCCTGAAAAGTAGGATTTATGGACATATCCCAACTGCTTGAAGTATTAATGCCGATTAAGGTGGAAGCAAGCAATAATGAAATTGCTATAGTGGCATAATAAGCCGGCACTATCCTTATAATACGTCTTTTGATGAATGTGGCGATGCCGCCTTTTAATTTGTAGTTGTTACGGATAATGGCCAGCATCAGGCTGAAGCCAGATAGCACGATGAACATATCTACGGCCAGGTGCCCGTCTGAAAATACTTTGAAAACCACTTGTTCGGCAGTTGATAAATTGTGCGGTTTAATAAAATAATACTGCAGCATGGCATGGTGCATAACAACATAAAGCGCCGCGATTGCCCTTATGCTGTCCAGGAACGGAAAGCGTCTGGAAGAGTTAAGTAGTGACATTTTTGGGTTAGATAGGGTTGGATAGTTCTGGTTCCGGAGCGGCTAATAGGTATCTGCGTGCATATTTACACGACAATTCTGAGGGGTTTCTGTATTTAAATAATCAACGCCCGATCTGGAAAGGTGTGTCGGTTCGTATTTGGTTATACGATGTTGTGTGGCGGTAAAAGAATGCATGTTTTGTCCGGTTAAGTAAATGAGATTATAGTGGTTACGAAGCAAAACATGCCCTGGGTTGCCTGGGAGTAGAAATAAAAGGCTTTAAAATAAAAAACCCCACCGGGTGTCCGGCGGGGATCTCTTTTTTTGATCTGTGTTTATAGTTTAAGTGTTAATAGGCGTGGGGTTAAAATACCGCGTAATCGGCTTTGCTATTTTTATCCATGTATTCTTTCAGGGTGCCCATTTTTTCTTTAAAGCTGGCTGCCATTTTATTGAACACCTTTGGATATAATGTTTTGTATGAACCGCGTTGTTTAGCCATGCCTGCATACAGGTCGGGAATGCTAAAATTCACTGTTCTTGAATTGCTTTCAGATACGTGTGATTCTTTAGTGACTACGATATCATAAATACGTACACGGTATTTACCGTCTTTACAAATGATCTCGGTGTTATAGTTAATATCCCATTTCAATACAGCTACGCTCGGGAACACGCTTTTGTAATCACTTACGGTTAACTGACCTTTGCCAACAATCTTACCTTCCTGTGCATCCTCAAATTGAAATGCATCTTTAGCGCCGGTAAAAACGTCAACAAAATATGCTTTGGCTTTTTTATAAAGTTGGTCCTTAGTGATGGTATTATCAACGTTAACCACTTCCTGGAATTGATACTTACCATCCACAACAGGGATCGAATCGAGCTGCATACCACCTTTGTTTTGCGCTTTTGCAGCTACCGAAGCTACAGCTATAATGGCGATCAGGAATAATCTTTTCATTTTGACTTAATTGGGTTGATTGACGAGGTGCAAATACCAAACCAAATAATAACTCAGAATTAAAAATGCCTTAATCTGCGCGAAATAGGGCATTTGTGTGTTTAACGGGTCTTTTTCGCCCTAATATGCCTTGCCACAATGTGGGGTAAATCATTCCCGAAATGCGAAAAAATTAATTGGGAGGAAAATGGGGGAGGATATATATGGTGACCTCCTTTAACATTCTGCAGAATGAAAAGTATTTGTAAATTAAACCCGATAAGAACACCTAAAGTATGGATAACCTAGACCCTATCCCCATATCCTTAAATACCTGCCTTGATATTTTACTGGGGATAAGTATCGGTGACGCTCTTGGCGTGCCAGTTGAATTTAAAAGCCGTGAGACAATTAAAAACAAGCCGGTTATTGACATGATTGGTTTCGGCACTTATAATTTACCACCTGGCACGTTTAGCGACGATAGCTCGTTAACCTTTTGCCTGGCAGAAGCGCTCATTTCCGGATATAATTTAAACACCACAGCAGAAAATTTTATTAAATGGCTTCGGCACAAGTATTGGACTGCCACCAATGTCGTTTTTGACGTCGGCATAACTACCCGAAATGCTATCGAGAGATTAATTAAGGGGGTTGATCCCACTGTATCGGGCGATTTTGATGAAGAAAGCAATGGCAATGGTTCATTGATGCGGATATTGCCGTTGTTATTATATATACGAAATGAGCCAATTGCTGAACGATATCAGCTTACCCGAGAGGTCTCGTCAATTACTCATGGACATGTACGTTCATCCATTGCTTGTTTTTACTATCTGGAATTTGCAAGAGGCTTGTTGCAGGGGATTGATAAATTCAAAATATACGAGCAGCTACAATCAGAAATTTCTAATTTCCTGGACAGCCTGTCGATCAATCCACGCGAGAAAAATATATTCAACCGGTTATTAATAGACGGAATAGATCTTATGCCTGTGGAGAGAATTAGCAGCAACGGATATGTGGTAAGCACATTGCAAGCAAGTATATGGTGCTTACTAACAACGGAAAACTACAAAGACGCTGTATTAAAAGCAGTTAACCTTGGCTCCGATACCGATACTACTGCCGCGGTCACTGGCGGCCTTGCCGGATTGCTCTATGGCTATGATAGTATCCCCAAAAGCTGGCTGCAGCAACTGGCACGGAAAGATGATATTGTGGATTTAGCATCAAGATTATTTTATGCTTTGCGTTAGCATTGAATTTAACAATTGTCGCAGATTGTAAAACTCAATCTTGATGCTCCATTATTAATAACTGTTCACGAGCGTTCACGGCGTTGTGAACGTGAGCGCTTTAATCTTCCCGCTCGTTGGGCTCACCTTTACCGGTCATGATCAGGTTATGCAAACTCTTCTGAATATAAAAGCTCCAGGCGTCGTGGCAGATATTATAACATTCATGCCCGGGTACCAGGCCCTCATGGGTAAAGCGGATCCCGGTTTTACCATCCTTTTCAGATATCTCAAAAGTGGGTTTTGTGCCGATCCATTCACTTTGGTCATTGGTGAAATTGAAGTTATTCTCCAGCACAAGCCAAACTACTTTCTTATTGGGTACAACTTCAATTAATTTCATCCGGCAGCTGTGCAGGTCCAACCGGCGATAAGTAAATTCATCATCAAGATGTTCGGTACCGCCATCAACCTGCTGCGACCACCATCCGCGTACATTGTTGATAGCGTCAAAGGCTTCTTTCGGGGTTTTATCTACCACGATGGTAGTAGTGAAACTTTGGTTACTCATGGCTTATAATATTTAAGAGTTGATAATCAGGTTACGTAGATTGTTGGCAATATAGCCCGTCCACGCGTTTGAGCAGGCATTGAAGCATTCATTTTTAGGCACTAAACCATGATGTGTAAAACGAACTTCAGTTTTGCCATCTTTTTCGGCAATATCGAAACTGATCTTTGTGCCGTTCCATTCGGTTTTGTCCTCTATAAAGTTGAGCTTGCTGTCGGTGATCAGCCAAACTATTTTCTTGCCGGGCACCATCTCTACCAATTTGTGTTTGCTGTAATGATGGGGCGGGTAACTGTAAGTAAACTCATCATTGAGTTTATCGGTGCTGCCTTCAATTTCTCCTGTCCACCATCCACGTACATTATTAATGGCATCATATGCCTGTTGCGGCTTTTGGTCAACCCAAAAAGAAACGCTGAAATCCTGGTTATTCATGACTTTACTTATTTGATGATCAAAGTTAAAGTCCGAATTCCTGATTGACCGAGTGTGAAATAGACTTTCTGACGGGTTAATTTGGACGTTTGTTGTTGAAATTAGCGGATAAATTACACATCGCCTCAATTTCAGAGAGTTACATGTAATTGTAACGTGAATGATACATAACTTTTGCTAAAAGGTTTTCGTATGAAAGATATACAATGAACGATCCAATCCGCATATTGCTTGTTGAAGACGAAGAGATCAACAATTATATTGCCACCAGGCTTATCCAAAAAGCTTTGCCCGGTGCAGCGGTAACCTCTTGCCTGCATGGTAAATATGCCATAGACCTGCTCACTGAAATGAAAAATGATCCGACAAAATTACCTGATATAATTCTGTTGGATATCAATATGCCTGTCATGAACGGCTGGGAGTTTTTAGATGAGTATAACCACCGAAATATCGACCCTCAGGGCAAATCTGCTATTTATATTTTATCATCCTCAGTTTTTAGCGAAGACATTAACCGTGCACGTACGTATTCGCAGGTAAAAGACTTTATACGCAAGCCGCTGGATGTGACAAGGATACGCGAAATCCTTAATACTAAGGAAGCAGTTTAGGGGCAATGATCATTACCCCCCCCCTTTATAATCAAACTATAGATTTTCTAATCAATATTTACTGGTCAGATCAGGGAACTCAATGATGAAGGTTGAACCTTTTTCAGGCTCGCTTTCTACTTTGATGGTTCCTCCCATTGACTCCACCTGCATTTTAACCATAAAAAGCCCCATCCCTTTGCCCTCAACATTAGTGTCGAACCGTTTATACAGGCCAAACAGGCTTTTTAGATTTTTCTCATCAATGCCCTTCCCGTTGTCATGGAAACGGATATTTGTGCCTGTTTCAGTTTTGCAGCCAGACACAGTAATGATAGGGTCGGTACCGGGCCTGCGGTATTTAATACCGTTCAGGATCAGGTTGTAGAATATGCTGTACAGGTAGCTTTTTATCCCTACCATTTCCTCTGCTTCATTAAAGTTGTATGAAATAATCGCACGTTCGCTTTGGATCAAATGGTTCAGGCTTAGTGTGATGTCTGCTATCAGTTCGCTGAAAAAAACTTGTTCACTGCGTTCATTTGCTTTGCTGCTTACTTCGAGGATGTGGTTTAAATCTATAATAGTGCTGTCAAGCGTGGTGATTGCTGTATGTAATGCCAGTTTAATTTCCTCATATTCAGTGTCATCCAGGTCGAGTATATTCAACAAATGAGATAAGCCGATTATATTAGCCACAGGTGCTCGCAAGTTATGGGAAACAATGTAGGTGAATTGTTCCAGATCTTTGTTGCGCTGTACCAGGTCATTGGTAACACGCACACGTTCCATGTCAGATAGCTTTCTTTCGGTAATATCTTTAAACGCCAGCAGGTAACCCATATTTTGCTGGTCTTCGCCCATGACCCCTGCCCAGCGTACATCGTACCATTTTTCAGAGCCATCGGCCAGTTCGTAGCTGGTCTCATAACTCACCATTTCATTCCCTTTGGCTTTTTTGATCGCCTCCTGCATCCGCGGAACCCGTTTTTTTGGGAAATAAGTAAAGGCATAGCTGCCTGGTTTCAACTTTTTACCTGACTGCTCAAGACAGAGCTCGCTTGCCCGGTTATTAAATGATATCACATGATGACCGGCATCGCAAAGCACATAAGCAATATCGGTGTTTTCAAAAACGGTCCTCACATTGGCATCTGCCCGGTGGCGGGACTGTTCATCCAGCTTACGGGAGGTAATATCTATGTGAAGTATAACTGCTCCTTTCTGGGTTTTATCCGCCAATGGAGCCGCGATCAGCTGAAACCATACCTTTTGCTGTTGCATGTCACAGGAATACTCCATTGTAAAAGTTCTGGCAGCACCTGTAATTACTGACATGACACCACGGCTGATCTCTTTACCGGTAGCAGGATCAACACCCGTTGCTTTTTCGGAGATCGTCATGTAATTATAGCCGATCCCATATCTTGGTATGCCGAGATTGTTGGCATTGGTCAGTTTTCTCCACGACTCATTTACCGCCACAATCTTGCAATTTTCATTAAGCAGGACCACATTTGCCGGGAGCGCGTTGAGTATGCCCGTCTGCCGCTCATGTGCCTCTTTCAGCTCCTCTATTTTTTGTTCCACTTCAAGTTGGGCAAGCTTTGAACGGGTAATGTTCTGGCTAAAGCCTATAATATAACCAGCCTCGCTTTGGCTGTCCGGCTCAAATTCCATTTGGACATGCAGATACCGGATGACGCCATCTTTACCTATGACCCGGAAGTCGACCTCCGCAGGCTGTTTTTGTTGGATCGCATTATTGAAATTGCTCTGTACTTCAGAGACATCATCCGGATGGATATTCCTGAAAAAGTTCTCCTGCGATGGTTCAACCTCTCCCGGAGCATAGCCCAGCAGAAGATAATAACCTTGCGACCATTCCAGCATTCCTGTTTTAAGGTCGAGCCTCCACGTTCCGAATCCGGCCAGGAGTTCTGCTTTACTAAATAGCGCCTCACTCGCCACCACCCGGTTAAGATAAAGCTGTGTTTGTGCATCAGACCGGTGCTTGTCAACGGCATTGATAACCGCACTGGGCAGGCGCTGCAAACGGTCTTTTAATACATAATCGCTGGCGCCTTGCCTCATCACGCTAACGGCGAATTCCTCTGAAACTGTAGACGTGATCAATATAAAAGGGATATCCAGGCCGCTTTCCTTTAACAGGTTCAAAGCTTCGAGCGAATTGAATTGAGGAAGTGAGTGATCCGACAGGATAACATCAGGCTGAAACTTATCGAGAGCCTCCATATATTCCTGCCGGGTATCAACAAGGCATTTTTCAAAAGCGATACCGGCTTTTTTTAGGGCGCGATCCACCAGTTCCGCATCGCTGGGAATATCCTCCAGGTGAAGTATTTTTAAACGCTGATCCATATAATTAATAGATAGCCTGATTGGTAATAAGCCAGTAAAAACCCAGTTCAGAGACGGCTTTAGCAAACCCTTCAAAATCGACAGGTTTGACCACATAGCTGTTCACGCCAAGATCGTAGCTTGTAATAATGTCCTGTTCTTCTTTAGACGAGGTCATGATTACTACAGGAATGGTACGGGTAGCCTCATTCAGCTTGAGCTGGCGAAGGACCTCTATTCCGTCTACCTTTGGCATTTTGATATCCAGCAGAATAACTTTCGGCCTGTTTCCAATATTCCGGTCAGCATACATCCCTCTTGCAAAAAGGAAATCAAGTGCCTCAGCACCATCATGCAAATGGGTAAGCTGGTTAGCAAGATTGGCTTTTTTTAATGCCCTTATGGTCAATTCTGCATCGTGCGGATTATCTTCGACTAATAAGATCTCCACTTTGTTGTCGTTCATAATTATGTTTTTTTAGGTAAATTAAAGTAGAAAGTAGCACCTTGTCCCTCCTGGCCTTCCGCACGGATTGTTCCGTGGTGCTTATCGATGATTCGTTTCACAAGGGCCAACCCAACACCTGTTCCTTCAAACTCTTCTTGTGAGTGCAGGCGCTGAAAAACGCCGAATAACTTATCGGCATAGGCCATATCAAACCCGGCGCCATTATCTTTTACGAAATAAACGGTGTGGGTGTCATGATCTTCGCCTCCGATCTCGATTACAGGATGTTCCTTTTTTGATGAATACTTAATAGCATTGCTGACCAGGTTCATCAATACTTGCTTTATCATACCTGCATCTGCTTCGGCAGGAGGGAGGTCTGTTATTTGAATATCATGATCTTTATCATTGTCATTTTGCAACAGTTCGTTTACAGCCGTGTGGGCCAAACCCTGCATATCAACATGGGTTAATAACAGATCTTTTTTGCCGAGACGCGAAAAGGCTAACAAATCGTCGATAAGCCTGCCCATCCGCGTAGCGTTAGTCACGATATTGTTAATGATTCGGTTCCCTTCGGCATCGAATTGTGCACCATAATCCTCCTGCAGCATAACGGCATATCCGTTGACGGCTCGCAATGGCGTCCTAAGGTCGTGAGAAACAGAGTAGGAGAAGGCATCAAGTTCTTTATTAGCGCGTTCCAATTGCCCGGTGCGGTCCTGTACTTTTTGTTCCAGGTCATGCCACATGGTGTAGATTTGGCTTGTCATCCGGTTGAAGGCTGTAGCTAATTGCCCCAATTCATCATTTCCAGGAATATCGATTGCTAATTGTTTGCCCTCATGCATGGTTTTGGCTGCATTTGTCAGCAGACTCAGAGGTCTGGTGATATCACGGCTTACTATATGGGCAGCGAGTATACCGATGATCATCAGTACCAGTCCAAAAGATAGTATCCATGGAACAACGCTTTGCGCACCCTCGAGGATGCTTTTTTCCGGAAATACAACAACAGCTAACCAGGGCGTACGATTAACTGACTGGGCCTTCGCGTAAAGTTTGCCATCATCTTTATCGTTATATTCAATAAGTTCATTTTGGTTGCCGATGTGAAAAGGTGGTGCTGGTATTGGCTTGATCATGTCTGTCCAAATACTTGCATCACTATTGCACAGGTAAAGTCGTGCACCACTTCCCATTAATTGGGATAGTTGCGCAACCGCTTGTGGCGTAGCGCGAACTAATTGCCAGCAGACCAGGTAGCCGGAAAGCTTGCCATTATCCGAAACCCCAGCTATTGTGGGGCAATACAGTAGTCCACCATTGTTATAAAGCTTGCCAACCCGGCAGGAATCGGGCTTTATAGGCATGGATAACAATACCTCGCTTAGCGGAACGGGGATGTGCTCAGTTGACTTATTCGAGCGAAGTACTGTTTGCTTATTGGTATCCAGTAGTTCTACAGATACCCAGGTACTGTCACGATGTAATTTGTCCATCTGATCGAGCGCCTTACTACGATATTGGTCGTCATAGGTGTGGAGATAAGCTCTTATACTTTCCTGGGCAGCAGCGGCCCGGGTTGCCCTGCGTAAGTTTTGTGCCGATTGCCCAAGCATCCCACCAATCTGGCTGGCCAGCAGACTAATGCGCACTTTTCCAACACTAAGGGCAGCTTTCCTCAAGCTATAATAGTTAAGGAAACCATATACCGCAATAGTAAAGAGCAACAGGCCGCATATAAGCAATGGCAAGCGTTGCCGGATGGACAGTTTTCCGAACAAGAGCCGGGTTTTCAGATTAGATGCCATGTTAGTTTGCCGGGCAGGGGACCGGGTATAGTTTGATAATGTTTACAGGTAGGGCACATTAAGGCAGTGCCATTGCCGTTTGCAGGTCAAGTAATCAGGGATAGCAACAAATTTAATATTTGTTACCTTTTAATTAAACCGTGTTTTCACCCATTTTTATGCTGGGGAGATAGGATCAATTATTTTATGCAGGTGAGTCGGTTTTTGAACCCTTTTTACAGTAACCTATTGATAAAGAACTTATTTGTTAAATAATAAGCAACTATTTTATTTGCTTTTACGAAAATAGCAGCCTGTAGGTTTAGATAAAATTTATATAATATGCAGAATCAGGATATTATGATGTAAAAAACTTGTTGCAGAAACATCGCTATACTTAGGTGGGGGTAATAATGGTAATGGGGATATTTCCAATATCTCTGCGATCTCGTACAACCGATTGATTGTGAGCTCAGTTTCGTTGCGCTCAATTTTAGAATAAGCAGCCTGAGAAATTCCAAGCGCGAAAGCCATATATTCTTGATTATATTTCTTAACCAGACGCTGAAGTCTGATTTTTTCTCCTAATTTCATTAATAGATGATTCGGGCAAGTCTGTAAAAAGCAAAAAAGCCTTACAATTGTAAGGCTTTTTTAAGTTCTGTGATCCTGCTGGGACTCGAACCCAGGACCCCAACATTAAAAGTGTTATGCTCTACCGGCTGAGCTACAGAATCAACTTTTACGTTTCCGTTAAAGTGGTGCAAATATAGAGTTTATTAATATTGCTTGCAAACCTATTTTAAATAAATTTTAAAGTGTAAAATAATGGCTTAATAACCAATAAACTACATTTTAAAAATGCCGATTTTCCCACCGTTTCCAGCTAAGAGAACAAGTTTTCCGTGCTTAGCCTTACGGCAAACATTATAGCTGGTGTCGTCTATTTTGGTCCAGGTTTTGCCGCCATCGGTGGTTAAATTACTTCCGGGAGTGCCTGTCGCCAGAAAAGTTTCGCCGGAAATATACTCTACGCACGACTGAAAACCTGCAGGACCTTGACTTGCAGATTTTATCAAATTAGAATGCGGAGTGATATATGATGCAACGGAATCTGTTTTTTTATCATCAGCATAATCTCCACCCACAAAAACCCTTAATGAGCCATTAGATGACGACGCAAAAGAAAATGCGCCCTGGCTTGATTTCCCGGAGATAATAGGCAAGGGCGAATAATCCCATAAATTGCTGCCAGGTGAATATTCAAATAACCGGCTTCTGCTTCCGCCGGTTACAATAACCAATTTGTTTTTATCTACCCTTAAACAAGTACCGCTGGCTGCAAAGGCCGCTTCGTCCCTCAATGCATTCGGGCATTTTCTGAATGGCTCCCATCTCTCTCCTCCATCTTTTGTTTGTAATAACACAAACTTTCCGTCTATAGGGTCGCCTAATGCGTATCCGTTTAGTCGGTCAGAGAAGTCCATGGCGTCGAGAAAAACTGCCGTATCTATGGTTTTGTAGTTTACCTTCCAGTTTTGTCCGCCATCTGTTGTTTTCAAGATCACTGCCGGCGTGCCGGAACTCATTATAATTGCTTCCCTGGACGAGAAAGCCTCGATATCCCTGAAATCAGATTTTTCAAAACCTTTTACCTGTTGCCAATCCCAGCTTTTCCCGCCGTCTTTGGTTATCGCTATGGTTCCTTTGCTGCCGCTTATCCAGGCTACCTTATCATCTACAACAGATAAGCCGCGTATGCTGGCCTGGTTGCCTTGTTGTAATACTTCGATGTGCTGCGCCTTAAGACCTAAAGCGAAGATGGATAGAAATAATAATAATAGTGATTGTTTCATTTTACACGTGTCCAGGTTTCTGAGCGACCGAAAAGTGATATACCAATATAGCCTCGTATTTTTAATGTATTACCCTCCAGGGTCATCTTGCAGCTGTAGGTTTTGCCATTTTTAGGGTCATAAACAGTTCCACCCGAATATACATCATCGCCGTCGAAAGTAAAATCTTTTAATAGCTCAAGTCCAAGATCCGGGCGCGAGCGTAACGCGGGGTCAGGATTGTTTTTATCTGTTTTAGGCTTGCCGTTTTCGTCGTTCGGAACTTTTATCCAGTCGAGTTTGCCAAAAAACTTATCGCCGTGTTTATATATCAAAATATGGTCCTGGCCATTTGGATTGCCCCATGATCCCAAAATTGCATCGGCTTTTTGCGCCCATGCGCTGAAGCTGAAAACGATCAAAAGCAATATTAAAACAGCTTTTTTCTCTTGCATAGTTCAGTTAAAATTGATCATCCTAAGTTAACCTTTAAGACCGTTTTTACAAAGCTGGCTAATTTTAATATTTATTTGAGCTATATGGCATAAACAATTATATTTGCAACCCCATGCCCGGATGGCGAAATTGGTAAACGTTGCGGTCTCAGAAGCCGTTGAGAATTGTCTCTTGAGAGTTCGAGTCTCTCTTCGGGCACCATCTTTAGATATGAGATGTAAGATTTTAGATATGAGATATTTTGGGTCTCATTTCTCAAATCTAATATCTCATATCTTTTTTATGCCCGGGTGGCGAAATTGGTAGACGCACCATCTTGAGGGGGTGGCACTCGTAAGGGTGTACGAGTTCGAATCTCGTTCCGGGCACACTTCTATAAGATTTGAGATATGGGACATTAGATATGAGAAAATGGTTTTTTACTCATACTTATGTAATTCTATAACTCGAGTTGTCTCAAATCTTACGTCTCAATACTCATATCTGATATTACGCAGCTGTTTTAAATTCGTGTTCGTAATACCATTGAAGGATGTAGACGCCATCGCTCCAGGTTAACTTGCCGTCTGCAGCTACCTGAGCAACTAATACGGACAGACTGTGAAGAAACGCATCCTGAATGTTCTTATCTAGTCCCTGCAGGACAGATACTGCGCATTTTGTTATTTCTGCCGGGTCTGTCAATTGACCACAACTATCGGCCAGTTTTAATTCAGTCAGAATGACGGGGAGTTTGGCGCGCAGCCAACCCTTTACTTCGTCGTCAATATCGCCGGGGATGATCGCGGTTAAAATATCTGCCGCAGGCGAATCAACAAAAGTTTTGATATTTTCGGTTACTTCGACACCAGTATGAATGGCTGTTTTCAATTCTGAGGGGATGCCGTCAAACAATGCTTTGATCTGGCTCCAGATCTTGGTTAGGAAAGATTTTAGACTCATGTTTGTTTAATTAGTGAATTAGTGATTGAGTGAATTAGTGAGTGGGTTTTAGAGGTTGTATTGGTTGGAGTAGTTGTAAATGTTGAATTGGTTGATAGACTGGATAAAGATTGCGTAACTACTTCAACCAATGCAACCATTATAACCTCTTCAACCTTACTTGTTTTTGCTTAGCTCGTCCACTTCATGCTGCAATACAGACACCTGGGTCTCGAGCACCTTCAGCCGGATATCATATACCCGGTTTTGGGTCTCCTGGCTGAGTTTTATGTCATGGATGTCGCTCTTTAATTGCAGGTATGAGGTCATAACTGATGCAACTATGCTGGCTGTGCTGAAGATGGTTACCAGCAGATTTTTTATGGTGATGCCTTTTAATTCGCGGTGTTCGATGGTTGTCATGATAATGGTTGAGTTGAAAGGAATAAATGGCGTTCAGCTTTGCGGCGGCCGGTTAGGGTATCGCACTCTACTTTGCGGCCTGTTTTCGGATCGGTGATCTTGTTCCATACCAGGAACTGATCTGCAGCGCCGGCATAATCTTTTGTGTTCAGCTTTCTTAGCAGTGTCGATTCTTTTAGTGCGAAAGTGCCTTCGTTGTAAGTGAACGACACCAGTACATCAAATTGATTTTGTGTCAGCGGGACTTTCACATAGCTGTTGACGGCGTCTTCATACTGGCCAAGGGTATTTACAAAAATTGCGGAGGCCTGAACTGCACTTGTTAATTTGTCGCCTGGCTTAACAGGTCTGCCGTCATGATAACGGGTTGATCCGTAACCGATCGTCCAGACGCCGGCTACGTCGCGGTAGGCTGCAAGGCGCAGACCTTCAAAGCTTTTGATAAGCCTTTCGCCGTTTGAGCTTAATTTCATAAGGTAATAGGATTTGACGCCCGGCCGTTGAAAGCCGGGCTTGATTTTAAAAAAGGAAGTTTAGTTATACCCTAAATGAAAGAGCAGGGCATAGCCGCTTTCACCATTGGCGATGAAAGAATTATGACGAGTAAAATTTAGAAGGATAGCTTAGTGCCGGTCGCCGTCGTGATCCCGGCCTTTCCCGTGGTCATGGTCGTCGTCATCATCATCATGCAGCTTATCAGGAAGGATCTTTTCATCTATATCTGCTCCCCGTATATTGGTTTCCCATCCCTTTGGTTTTGATACCGTTTTGGGATCCCACCAGCTATCGGCCTCTTTGCCATCTTTGTTGAAGAACCGTATCTTGTTATAGCTGATCTCGACATTGTCACTTGGCTGACCGGAGTAGTTGCCATATGATAAACCATCGTTTGAATAGGGCGTAGATGAACTATAGATAGTATTATGATCCATCTTAATATGGCTACCACCCTGGACCTGCATACCTACGAAGCCACCGTTTATAACTACGTTGTAACGAGCAACCTGGTAAGTGCCACCAACGTCGCCCAGAACAATACCGGCAGCACCGCCGGAATCTTTAATGATCTGACCGCCGCGGATCCAATTGCCGATTACCTGTATCGAATCGCCGGGCAGGCCGTTGGATTTATAAACACTTAGTAAGTCTTGCGGGTGCTCAGCTTCGCCCGCAATGTTTTCGACCTTATTATAATTGATTTGGCTGGCTGGGGCGCTCACATTATTAAACTGAACAGCACATCCGGCAGGGAAGGGGCCGTTCATGTTGCGGAAATAGTTGTGGTTTACTTTAACCGTTACCGAGCTTTTCACATTTACGCCGGTTTGCACATTGGCGATGTAACAGCTATCGATCAATACATTTTTACAGTTTTCGAGCAGTATGCCTACTTTTTTTGAGTCTTTGAGTTTGCATTTTGTGATGCGTACGTTTGAGCAATCGCGCAGGTAGATACAGTTGGTCTGACCGCCGGTTATTAAAAAACCGCTGATGGTGATATTATTTCGCCCGGATATGACAACCGGGGGTGCCGGCTTATATTTTCTTTGGGCAAACGCGCTGGTAGTAAGGAGTAGGAATGTGATGATTAACAGCTTCTTCATTTCGTTAGAATAATGGGGTAAATTAAATAAAAATAGTCAATTTGCTGATGATTGGACAGCTTCTGACGGCGATGGTTTATCGCTTGCCTTAGAACAAGGCTCAACCGTATTGGTTTCATCCATTTTTACGGCGAATTGAGCAATAGCGGCTACAGCCGATCCTGCAGAAATTAAAGAAGTGGTAAGGCCTGAAGGAATGCCATGAATTGTAGCCAGGGTGCCGCCAAGGCCAGCCAGGCCGATGCCAAATATTTGTGCTTTTTTGAAAAATGCAGGCGTATCGCTGAGGATGCGCTGCAGGAGGGTATAGTTCTCTTTCATAATCGTTTATTTATTGATTTTTTTTAAATAAAAAGCAGGCAAAAAGGCTACCTTATTTGTCGCGAATGCTTGAAATAGCGAAGGATATAGAATTTGACAGATGTAATGTACCTCGTTAAGGTTTGGATGGTGGTAGCAGTGTTTTAGATTAGTCCGTCGTCTTTTAAACGTTGGACAACAAGATTGGCATCAATTGTATCGTGCTCACTTTTTAGGTAAATTTCTGCAAGAAATACAGTTTCAATTACAACAATAACATATGTAATAACTCTGGCACCACCAGACTTACCTTTGTTTGTTCCTGAAATTGCCAGCCTGATCTTATATACGTTCTGACCAAGATCAGTTCCCATTGAAGGGTTCTTCTCCAAATCATCGATCAGTTTAGTAAGATCGGATTTAATTCCTTTATGCTTTTTTGCAATTTTTTTAACTTCTTTATCGAAGTGGGGAGTAGTTTTGACACTATAACTCATTCAGCAATTCTCTTGCGTCCCGCAGATTGATCTTCCCTTCCTGATGATCTTTAATTTGTTCCAAAGACTGTTTCATATTATTGTAAACAGTTTGCTCGGCTTTATTAAAAGGGCGTTTGGCCTGGTTAGGGTTAGACTCTATATTGTAGCTTAAGCCCAAGGCATCCAAAACAGCCTTAACGGCTTTCTCAGATTTCTTGTTGTCAATATTTACAGTCAGCGTGGTCATACAATCAAAATTACAAAATAAATTATAAATAATTATTTCAAACTTTTATCAGTCAGGCGCTCGTGGATTTATTCTCTCTTTCCAGGCCGGTGCCAAATATTTGTGTTTTTTTTTTAAAAATGCAGACGTATCGCTGAGGATGCGCTGCCAGAGGGAGAGGTTTTGCATGGGATGGTTATGGGTTTGTTAAAGAAAATCCATTTGAATTAAGTGTTGCTGGAGAGCTAAGGGTATAAGTATTTTTTACTGAAACATTATCTAATAATTTTTTTGCTCCTGATCCGCTTAGAGTCAGATTTTTGTAACCAGGCGTTGGATCAGATGGTACAGTGATATCTTGGCCACCTGTCAGATCGTAAATAAATGTATTATTAGCCTGGTTACAATATAATTTTCCTGTTGCCATCGGGGCAATAGCATTTGTATAAGCAAATGTGCCTCTGTTATCAAAAGTTGACAAGGCATTATCACCGTTAATTGTACCCAAACAGTCAGGAATAGTGCCACCGCTTGTGAAGGTTACTGTAATTGCTCCACTTATCAAAAAGTTAGCTGCGCAAATTCCAGTATTATAGGCTGAGAAGCTAAGAGACTGATTATTTGTAGAAAATTTAAATGAGCCTGTACCTGTATAAGTAGTTGCTGCATGTATATCTAACCCGCCCCTGAATTCGACATTAGGATTGCCATTTCGCAAATCCACTCCAATAGCACTGAATGGTGATCCAAAAAGAGCTGATCCTATAAGAGTTATATTACAGAACGAATTTGCTGTGAAATTACCGTTGTTAGTAAAGGTTCCTGTTACTGTCAAGTCAAATCCGCCGCATTCATAAGTCCCATTATTTATAAATGTCTTCGTGACTGTAGTGTTTGCAGATTGAATTTTAGTACCAGTTCCAGCAATAATCAAATTTGCGTATGAAAATTGTGGCAAAGTATACGAGCCATTAAACACATATCCGATAGTCGACGTTGAGAGGTGATTATAATTAAATACACCAGTAAGCATAGGAGATGTACTATTCCCCAAATAAAGGACTCCTTCATTATTAAATGTAGACCCCGAAACTGTTCCATTGATCGTGCCATTAACTTGTATTACATAATTACCACTCAATGTCACGACAATCGCGCCCGAAATAATAATATTGGCATTCCAAGCTCCACCTAAATAGGCAGTACAATTAATAATTTGATTATTAGTTGAAAATGTCCATATACCTGTACCTGTTGTGAGGTTGAAAGTATGGATGGTCATACCACTTCTAAACTCAACGTTCGGATTACCAACGCTCAAATCCGTTATACCCTCAAAGTCCACATTCCCTACGAAAAGTAATAAACCCATCGATGACCTTTTCGTGAATTTAAAAGGCTGTCCAGCTGTTCCTATTGTAGATGTGCCGTTAACGGTTAAATTATACTCATCACATTCAAAATTGCTTTGAGGATTAAATGTTCCGGAGATAATTAAATCGCTTATCATGTACTTGGTTCCTGTCGAACCAGAAGTACTTAAATTTTTATAGGGTAAGCTTAGTATGCTCTGATCATTTGCCGCACCGTAGTTAATCGTTGAACTACCGGCTATAAAGTTTGAATATATGACGGAATTAAAAACCCCGTTTAGATTTAAAGTTATAAGTGAACCTGTAAAGTCTATAAACCCGGTTGCCTGTAAATTTCCGTTAATTATAAGCGTTGCATTGTTATTAGAAGAAGTTAATTTTCCAGTTATAAAAAGATTATTAACTGATGTAGTCGTGGTAGGTAAACCGTCGAAATTTACAGTATGGTTAATGTACACATCGTCTCCCGGTTGAGGAACAGTTATCAGCTTTCTATCCAATACATTACTCATCCATATATTCGGATTGCTCCAATTGCCATCACATACACTATACCAAACATTTTTCCTCCGGCGCAGCATGGTGTGGTTTTGTGATGTAGATACAGCTAATTGCATATTAGAATCCTCTTGTTTTTAGTCGTACGTAGATGTCGGCGGTGAGGGCGGTTTTGTTTACTACGTATAGGGGCACGCCGCTTTCTATGGTGATGACACGGTTGCCGGCCAGGTCGAGGTCAAATACCGCAGGTGCTAGTGCTGCAAGTGAGGCGAGTGCCGTGCTGCCGTTGTTGCCTGAGTTTGCAGGGATGCTTACCTGCACCAGGTTGTTTTCGGCAGTGGCGGTGCTTCCTATAAAGAAGTCGAGGTTACGGACGGTGGAGGTTTCGGTACTGCGGAAAAGTATGTCGGTGATGACCGAGCCGTTGGTTGCCCCGGTAAAAAGGAGGGTGGCTGTATTGGCCGCCAGTCCGGATGCCAGCTTTACAGCAACATAGCTGGAGGTTAAAGTGGCGAAGACGGTTTGGTTGGAGTTGCTAGTCATTGGTTGGTTGTAAGGGTTGTAAGGGTTGGAAAGGTTGTAATAGTTGTAAGCGTTGGAAAGATTGAACCTAATCACCTCTACAACTTCTACAACCTCTATAACCTTTTCAACTAATCTTTAAATAATCGACTGAGTGAAATTCGCGTTGAATTTATTGGAGGCTGACTGGCGGGCGGTGGCTTCTGCATTTACCAGGGCGGTTGTTTTGGTGCTGCTGTATACCGATGTGGTGGAAGCAGTGGTGTCGTCGATAGATGGTCCTGTGGCAGGTGGGTCTATCCAGTGGTCGTTATAATCTGTTCCGTTTATTTTTGCCAGTACTTGTCCGGTTGTTCCGCCGGTTGGCACACCTGTTCCCGCAGGGCCTGTAGGGCCGGTATCACCGGTATCGCCTTTCACTCCCTGCGGCCCGGAGGGACCTGTCGCTCCTGTTGGGCCTGCTTCGCCGTCGGCTCCTGCTAAACTGATCCCGGCAGGCCATACGCCTCCGGCTTTTGGTCCGAAGAACATGAATGTACTGGTATTGATATAGAAATCGCCATCGGTTCCGGTTGATAAGTTAGAAGGATCTGTAGTGCCGTTAAGGACTGATTTGCCGTTGGTGCCATTTGTACCATTAGTTCCGGGTGTGCCTTGTGGTCCGGCAGGGCCGGTTTGCATGGAAAACACCTGGCTCCAGGCTCCTGCCGATTTTTTATAAAAGATTCCGGTGCCTGTATTGATGTAGGTGTCGTTGTTATTGCCGGTTGCACTGCCGGGGATACCTAAGCCATATAGTACTGTACCGTCCGTTGAACCTGATGATGATGGTAGCGTGTATACCACAGTCCATACGCCGGATATTTTTTGGGCGAAATTGCCTGCCGAGGTATTGATAAATACGTCACCGGTTTTGCCGCTAGTATTTTGAGGCAGTGTTCCGCCGAAAGAGATATTGGCACCCAGGTTTAGGTTTGAGCCGATAAAGCCGAGCAGGGTGGAGAAGGCGAATTGGTAATCGGTACCGTTATCTACCAATACTGAAACATCGGAGGCGCTGATGGAGGTGGTTATTGGGAGTTCGGTTATTTTTTTGTCAGACATAATGATATTTTGGTTTCAATTGGTGTGCGTAGTTGGCCACCGCGCCGCACTTCGAGTGCCTAAGTGTGACACCCTTTTTTAGTTTGCAGTTTTGAGTTGGCAGTTTGCAGAGTTCATGGTAATCCTTTAATCCGTTTAATCAGGGTTCAGACAATGGAGTCGAGTGGTAAGTAGTTACCTGCATAGTCATCGCCGGGATAATTAAAGGCGGTTTTGTCAATGCTGCGAATGCGTGGTCCGGCCTGGCGGCTGCTCCTGTTTTTGGGATTGAATTGCCATAGTGGGAAATCTGCTTTATGGTCGCGCAGGAATTTTTCCACCTCGTTGGCATGTGCGTTGGCTACGCTTCTGTGTTGCTGCACCAGTTTGGCGACATCCTGGGGTGAAAGCGGATCGGCATTGTCATGATGTTTGATCACCGGACCGGAGGCTGTATAATGTACTGCATCGGCCTCTACAAATCTTGCAAAAGTAAAGTAAACCAAAGTAGGCAACAGACCTTCGTAAAGAACGATGTGGCCATAGCGGTCAAGGTATTCGGTGCCGTTCAGCAGGTCTTTGTATGGCTGCGGGGTGTTGTTCTGTAGTGTGCCATCAGTATTAAAATATTTTATAAAATCATAATACAAAGCATGGCCAAGGAATGGTTTCAGGTCGAGCTCCTGTGCTTTTTTGACGAAGACTTTGATCCGGTCGGCTTTAATGTTGACGGATAAATCCTCATAGTTTTGGAATGTGATCTGATCGATCAGGTATGGGGTGGTCATGGTTGGTTGTATTGGTTGTAGTAGTTGTAGCGGTTGAAGTAGTTGTAGTGGTTCAAGTCAGTTATTTAATGGCGTAGCGCAGAGTTGACTCACCCGGTCATTGCTACGCTCGACCACCCTCTCTCCGCTGCGCGCAAAGAGGGTTAGATATTCTTTTTTTACCTCTTTATGGCTTGCCATAGAGAGGTCGAACAGCGTAGCGCATTCGGGTGAGTTGACTCTGCGAGCGATTGATCGGATTGGTTGATTCGGAAGCAGTTTCAACTCAATCAACCACTTAATTCAATCAACTAACACAAACCATTGCTTCCGCTTCTTCCTGTTTAAAGCCGTAGGCGTAAACTAGGGTGGCGATTTTGTTTTGAGCGGGTATTGCGGATAGCAGCAGGTCGTTGATGCTTTTTCCGGCGGTTATGCCTGCATTGTCGTCGGCGACTGAGGTTGGCACTGGCAGGATATTCCAATTACCTGATGGGTTGATACTGGTGTAGAAATTGTCAAATATTTCGGCGAAGGTTTCGGATAATTCCTGCCTGTCGGGCGCGGTGTTATCGTTGAATTCGCGGATGGCTTCTTTCTTTTCACCGCCATTGCTCAGACCAGATGTTTTTTCTGCGTTGATCAACTCCTTTGGTATAGAGAAACCTTTGATAATGCGGGCCTCTACCGATTTCTCAGTCGATTCAAACAGCTTATCATTATTCTGGATAGAATAAGGCTTGAACTCGGGCTTAGAGTTCTCGTCTTCATACTCTATCACAATGATCTTCTGCGCGCTTTTGGCTCCCTGGAAAGTGCCAAGGTCGCGCTCCAGTTGCGAGGGTACATTGTAATAATGCTGTTCATCACTATCAGGATTACTATTATCTGCTTCCTCCCGACGCGATTGCATAAACAGCATGGTGGATGGCAGAAAGCCGGTGGTTACCTCGCGGTTATTGAATATCTTGATGCCTGCTTCAGTCTCAAAATCTTCCCAAACGCTGTCGGCCTCAATTAATGGATAATCGTCGACCTCAGGATTAAAATAAAAGAGCTGGCCTTTGTATTTATCCCATCCGCCTGCAGCAATTACCTGTTGTTTAATCACCGCCGGATCTGGATTGTATTTATCCAGGAAAGTGATCTTGCTGCGCATGATATTTTTCCAGGTTTTTCGACCCCAGTCTGAATATAAGGCATACTTGTCGGCTGTCTCAGGCGAATCAGTATCTCCCATGCGGATGTCTTCGAATTTGACATAGTTAACTGAAGCTACTTTGCAGGCAGCGTTATAGTTGATATGTATGCCAAAGCCTGTAAACAGAGCTTTGTCGGAAGCAACAGCCTTTAGCAATTTTGCCAGTGTAAGTCCCTTTGAATTGATCACCACTTTGCCAAGATCAGCCTGCTCAAAACCAGTTCCGCCTATGAATTTTGCGCGTTTGTTCCAGCAATCTTTTGCTGTAGGCGACGATGCCACCAACTCCAGCATGCGCTGCGGATAAGCATTATCCAGGTCGTAATTTAGTATGCCAAACGTTTGGTTAGGGCGTACTAATATGCGGCGTTCAATTTGTGGTAGGTAGGTCTTCATTCTTTGGTTGTAATGTTGGAAGGTTGAAAAGTTGGAAGGTTATTTCCTTGTGGTGTTTCAGTGGCTCCGATGATTTGATTTTCGTTATTTCCGGATGGCATATCAGGCAACTTTTCAACCTTAGAACTTTCCAACTTTTCAACGAATAATTGAGCTATGTGCGGGTATCTTTCCATATACCATTCGGCTTCCTCGTCGGTCAGGCTATCATTGTCGTGTACCGGGGGAGATTTAGGGGCAAACTGATGCTTGCCAGGTTTTAGGATGTATTTCTTTTTGGTCATTTGTCATTATGTTATTGGTTTGTTGCTTCGCCGGATAATGGTCATTAGCCATATAATGACTAATGACCAATGACTGTTGACTAAGCAGCAACCAATGCTTCGATAGCAGCAATTGTGCTGGCGTAGGTTGCCGGACCGCTGGTAGGCGGGATAGAAACGGCACGCGGAGGGTAGGGCTCCCTCATTTTATCGGGGTTGGTTAATTTAAGTTTGTAGCCGCCTTCCAGGGTTTCGTCGGCAGCGTTGCGCTCGGCATCGGTGAGGATCAAACCGTTTATGGCGCCGAACAATTCAACGGCTGAGTCGCCGGATTTGTAGTTATTTACTGCGATAGCTTGCACGCGGCCGTAGCCCATAGCCATTAATTGTGTTTTGATATCTGTTGACAGGCCGGCGATGTTGAAGTCGATCTCCTCGGTATAACGTGGGCCCACTTGTGTTTTAGCCAGTTTCGACATCGTATTGAAACTGTTGTTGGTGCCCTCGAACTTATAAAGCTTAGCTCCAGAGGCTGCAGTAAGGCCGGTTACTATGAGTGGGTTTGTGGTATCGTACGTTAAAGTGATATCGTCCTGATTGAAAATATAGATCACATCTTCGATACCTGAAGTTATTGGTTCAGCTATTCCCAGGCTGAACCCTGCGTTTATTTTGTTGTAAATTGACATAGTTTTTGATTAGTGAGTTAGTGAATTAGCGAATGAGTGAATTAGTTTATGAATATTAGTTATTGATTGGCTTGACCATTCACTCAATCACTAATTCACTCCTTCACTCATTGAGTCAGCTACGCTGACAAGTAGAATATCTCGTTAGCGAATTTGTAGTTTACGGCGGCTTTCATACGGGCCTTCATGCGCACCACGTTATCGTTGGTGTATGGCTTCATGTAGACAGTTGATAGCTCAGAAGCATCACCCAGAAGGTCAACTCCTAAAAACAGATTGGAAGAGCGTGCACCAAGGATGGTATTTGCCTGCCAGTGGTTCATCAGTTGAAGAGGTACACCCAGGTAATCCATCTTTTTGGGATCGGAGAACGCGTTCAGAACATTCGTCGCTTTGTTTGCCTGGGCCTGTGCGTAAGCATAACCGATGTGTAGTGGAATTTGCAGGTTGAAATCTTCCTGGCTGCGGTCGGCGGGATCGAGTTGCGAATAGACACTGCTTAATACGCCTAACACGTTGCTGGCATTAATGTAGCTGATGGTAGCAGCGGTTGCCGTTCCGCTGAAAGTTGCCGGTTTGCGGGTATTGATCTCATTAAAATTGCGGACCAATTTAAATGTAGTAGCGCTTGCAACCTGAACGAAATAGGATTGCCCCTGTACGTCGATACCCGGCGTTCCGTTAGTTGTGTCCTTACTGGTACCGGTTACTGCGGTTATGGTTACCACATCACCATCTGAAAGTGTTGAAGTGTCTGCTACGGTAACTATGCCTGATGCGCTGATGGCAGTTGCCGCCATAGAGGTGGCTGGTTTGCTTAAACCCACTTTGTAAACGCCTGAAGCAGATGAGATTGTTGGTAATAAGCCAGCAAATGATGCTGTAAAGGCTGCTTCTTTAGTGGCGGATTTGCCAAGCCAATATAAACGTTCATTGGCGATCTGAATTTTGGTTAAGTAGCGCTGAACCATAAAGTCGGACAGATCTACAACGCCTTCGTAATCCATAAAGGCGCCCGGCTTAAGACTTTGAGATTCCCATGATTGTACGAGTTTGTCCCATTGTTCCTGTTTCATAAATTCATAAACTACAGGGTCCAGGTAGCTTTCGTTTTGTAAAGCAGTTGTGCCCTGGTCGGCGAATATGCCGGAAGGATCTTGCAGAACCACGTCGTCGTCCACATCAAGGATCACCTTACGGGCTTTGACGTCATTAATAACGGTCAGCAAACCACGTTTCACCGAATCGGCTTCCAGTAATGTGCTGGCCATAAACCCCGCCAGCGCTTCGCCAGCATAGGTATTGTTTGTAAATGTAAATTGAGGCATGTTTTGTTTTAGTATTATTTGTTGTAGGGGTTGTAAAGGTTGTAGTAGTTGTATTGGTTGTAGAAGTTGAATTGTTGCGATGGTCAGGTAATATTTAGGAAGTAATCATTTTAACCTTTATAACCTTTATAACCACTTCAACCTTTACAACTAATACAACCCTTCAACTATTTAGAAATCGCTTTTTTTACAGCATTTTTTGCGAGGGTAGATTGTGGTGCAAAGAATGGTGCCGGTTCGGTCCGGGCTTTGTTGCTGCGGCGGGAGTTTTCGGGAGTGAAGTCGGAATGTATTTCGTTTTTTATTTCGTCGCGGGTTTTGTTTAAGCGTTCATTTGCTGCTTCAAGGGCCGCTTTTGCTTCAATTAACAATGTGTTTTGCGCATGTAATTTAGCTTTGATGGAGCGAATACGGTTTTGTACATCCGTCCTTTTCTTTGGACTGATAATTAAATCCGAAACATCACTGTCATCATCGTCATCAGCATCCGGATCATCCGCCGGAGTTACCGACTGAACTTTACCGCCTTTAACTGCAACCTTTTGTCCCGATGATGTTGTGTAGCAATCAGCCGTTGCAGGAGTGGTCATGTCTTCATCCTGGTACACTTCAGAACCTTCGTCCAGTTCGCCCGCATGGTGCAACATGCCCTTGTCGGTAATAGTTTGTTTGTTGACGACCTTCCTGAAGAAGTTCATAATCTTATCTAAAACCGATGTTGTTTTTTCGATAAGGTCCTTGTTTTCAATGTTCATGTTTGTATTTGTGTTTAAGATTTTGTTAATGCAGCGTTGGTAGATAGCAGGTGCCGTGTCAGTGTATTTTTTTATAAGTGCGCTATTGATGATAGGCTGACTGTAATCTTCTATCTGATCGATAAAGCCGAGATCGAGCGCCTGGTCAGCAGTCATCCAGGTGACGGAGTTGATCAAACTATTTACTGTGATTCCGTCTAGCCCGGTTTTATCCATATAGATCTGCGCCAGGCGCGATTGAACTACATTCAGCATCTGTACGTCTTTCAAAAGCTCATCGGCATTACCACCCGAGCCAACCATCGGTTTGTGGATCATGAGCAGGGCATATTTGCTCATCGCCACCTTCTGGCCGCCCATCGCCACTATCGAAGCAGCAGAGGCGGCCAGTGCATCTATATAAGTTGTTATTTTACCGGGGTATTTCTTTAGCAGATCGTAAATGGCGATGGCGTCAAAAGCACTGCCGCCAACCGAGCTGATGTGTACTTCTACATCCTGGCCGGCTGCGTTTTGCAACTCGGTCTGAATGTAACTTGATGATAAGGTACCCGAACCGATGGTATCGGTTTCGGTGTCGTATAGGTAGATTTTGTACATTTTAGATGTGAGATATGAGACGTGAGATTTGAGATTATTTGAGTCGGGAAGTCCGAGGTCGGAAAATCCGGGAGATTGAACACGATTTTGGGATTTGCAGGGTTATGCTAAATCCTTTAAATCCTTTAAATCATTTAATCTTGTTCAAGTTCGGATTCTCTCCAGTAATAGATCAGCAATGCTGTTAGATAGATAATGATTGTTATGCTGATTGGCATATTTCAAAGGTCGGATTAATAGTTTAGTTTGGTGGTGACAGGGATTTGTCAGTAGTTTTCTGAACCTTGATTCGCTGGATTAAATGATTTCCTTGATTGACGAACCTGCTCCTGGCGCTTGGTATATTCAAATATCGGGATAGTTGTGGGAGAAGATGGTGACAGTATTTTGTCAGTGCAAGAGTATTTTGGTTAATTACCCGGTGCATCAACAAAAGTTACCGGAGCATTTACTTTGGCAAGCTCCAAGTGTAACTCATTGGGTTTTCCCTGTTTTAGAAGATTATACTGGGCGACGAACCATTTACTTAGCGCCTTTTTATATTCCAACCTTACTTCTAAACCGCTTTTGAAATCATACCCAGGTTTATTACTTTTTAGCTGGTCCACAGCCAGAACAAAAGCATCGTTTTGAGTCATCATGTTCACATTCCCGTTGCTTTTATTGAAAGACGCCGTCTCATCAGAGGTAAAAGACTTTATTTTTTCATTGATAAAATTAAATGTGTAGTCACTTTTTAGGAGCAGTAACTTTTTAACAAAATTTAAATAATAATCCCAGTCAATAAATTCATGAAATCGTTCTTTGTTCAGTATGCCTTCTGCTAGTTTAAAAGCCCTCTTATCGTTATTCATACTTAAAAGCAAATCCATTGCATGTGGATAATAATAGGTCCCATCATCATTTTTTAGCACGGACTCGAGCCCGGTCATCGCGTGTTCATAACCTGACCGGTCATATTTTAATAAGAATAATGAAGTGTAAAGCCTGACATCCAAGTCAGTAGTATCAGTGTTCCAGTTTTTGACTGTTTCAAGATAGCTTTCATTTCCCAACTCGTATACCGTTTCAGCTATGAGGTGTTTATGAACAGGCCAATGAAAATTATTAAAATCAGCATACCTTCCTATGATTGCTGGTAACATAGAACTGTATTTTTCTTCTTTAGCGGTTGCAAGTGCTTTCTTGAAATTGTTCCAGTCATTTGTGGTTTTTAAAGTATTTATAACCAGATCTTCTTTTGACATGGAGGCATTATCGTCACACCACTTTCTGATTTTTTCAACCTCTAGTTTTTTCTTGTCGAAAGACAAAGAGTCAAAAGAACGTTGGTAAAAAAATAGATTATTAGTAATCTCGAACAGCAGCTCATGAACAACCCAGCTATGTTTGTGTAAAGTTCGTTCAGACCTAAAATCTCTGAAATAACTGTAAGACGCAATATAATCATCACTAAGCAGATAGGGCAGCAGCAACTCCGTTTCGCGTAGATTTAACTTCATCTTAAGCAGTTCAATGACAGGATTGATCACCTTATACCTGGTATTTTGATTCCAGTAATCTATGTTCAATTTCGCAGCTTCGGCAAAAGAAATGGAAAATTGCGGCATATCGTAGCTTATACCACCGGGTTGACTTAGTTGTATGCAGTTCAATAGCCGAAGCCTATCGGCCAGGTAAAATACTTGCTCCTTTCTGTTTAGTTTTTGCTTTAGTGCGACCCATTCTATAGAATCAGGCAGGTGAAAAGACTTGTAGTCTCCTGTATCTTTATTTAGTTGAAGTGTTAAAGCAGTGGCTTCTTTTTGATATTCATACCCGGTAAAAATATTACCGGAAAGATGATTACCAAAAGTGATAGCTTGCTGATAATTTCTGTCTTTTGAAAACGCTAAAAGCATGTCATCGTAATAGATAATACCAAAATCATTTCGTAAATGATCGTCACTAAAATATTCATTGTTATCAGGTAGTAATCGTTTGGAGTAATCAAATTCTCCTTTTTTGAACAGCCATAAACAGAACAAGTAATTACCACCGAACGATAGCCGACTAAATGGATCTTCTCTTTCTTTGATGAAAATATTAATAACAGAATCGTTGACTGGTAACTTGCTTATGCCTGTTACTTGTTTCTTTTCAATTTCTGTTTCTTTTCCGTTGGTGTGTAAGAATAGTATTTGTCCTTGGGTTTGCTTCTGAATCCATCCGTAACAAACGTTTCTAAATTCATTTCCCCATAAATCATAGGAGAGTGAAATTTTATAGAGCGTATCATAGGCTTTCATATTATACATTGAAAGACTATCTATTAATCGCATTTTATGCTGGTAGGTTGCTTCATCAAGCTTTTGGGCATTAACTTTTTGGACTGCTAATAGTAATACTGTCGATATGATCAGGGATAATTGTAATGTTTTGCTGGCAACCATAAGGTTTGGTGTTAAGGTATGGGTTCTTTTCCCTTTGAATATAGCAAAAAACGTGATTACATTATCTTTAGTATACAAGGTGGTGACAGGATTTTGTCAGTGTTCAGATTGTTTTGTAAATAGATTGTTTTAACTTAGTTGTACGTCAAAAACTATGGAACCTAAATTTTATCGATATAGTCAAACTAACGCAATTCTGCGTTTAATCTACTTTATTATAATTTTCTATTTAGTGATAAAACCTTTCATAATTAAGCAGCCGATATATTGGACCTACCTCAAAGTCTTAGTCACTTTAATCCTGATCTACTTATTTTCAGAGTGGCTGATTAAAGTTGGGTTTCCTTTGATAAAAAAAAAGCCAGCCCTGGTACTTACTGACGAGGGATTGATATGTCAGATGAAAAGGAAGAATGTTAGATGGGACGAAGTTAAAGAGATCAAACCGGCTTCTTCCAGTGGTTTCAAACTGATGAGAATCATTCTTAAAAATGGTGGAAAAATCAAAATATCCACTAACGAAATTGATGGTAGTGAATATGAAATCTATCAAGATATGAAAAAGCTCCTTATTTCGTTGATTGTCATTACATTGCTTACTTCTTTCACTCAGGAAAAAATAGTATGGGTAGCAATAGGCGACTCCATTACCTATTTAAATGACCACCTGGATGAAACATCGTACAGGTTGAAAAGTGGCTATTTAACCCGGGTTACATCAGCATTACCAAATGTTCAATACGTTAACCAGGGGCATAACGGCTGGAAATCAACTGATATTGCCGCGAATATTGACAAGCTGGGACTTGTAAAGGCGGACGTTTACACCATTTTCCTAGGGACAAATGATTGGTGGGGTGGCATTCCGGTAGGCAAGATAGATGACTATAAAAACGCAACCGGTACAGGAACGGTCTTCGGCTCATTCCGGATAATTATAGATAAGGTGCGCCAGTTGAATGACCAAGCTAAAATCATATTGATAACACCTATGCAGCGCAGTGATTTTGTTTATGTGCTTGATCACACCAATAATGCCTATGGATCATATAAGCCGAAAAATGGTCAATCACTGGAAGATGTTGCTAATGCAGTTATCGCTATTAGCAGATATGAACACCTGCCGGTGATAGACCTTTACCACGATTCACGGTTTAACATTAAGAATATGGTCAACTTTAAACGTCTGAAGGATATGCAATCGGGCGAGTATAAAGACTTTCCTTACCCGCAATCGACGACGATTCCTTATGATCCAAAAAACGATGAATATCCTTATCCTTTGGCAGCGATAAACATGACTTATGATGGTCTGCATCCATCCGACAAAGGAGATTCAGTTATAGCACGATTGGTTGTGGATAGTTTTGATAAGCTGGGTGTTGCTGGGAGTGGGGATAAGTAAAATAAGTGGTGTTGGCCTTCCATTGTTTAGTTAAATGAAAAAATTACTCTTCTTTATCTTTTTACTCAATTGTATAGGTTTTGCTAATGCGCAGACAAAACGCTCAGTCGAAAATACTGATCCTGATAAAATATATACAGCAGTTGAAATAGAGCCACAATACCCCGGTGGGCAAGCGGAGTTTTTCAAATCTCTTCAAACTATAATACAAGTTCCGCCCAATTGTTTAAATGATATCAGCAACGCCAAATTGATCATTGAATTTGTGGTAGAAAAAGACGGACGGCTAACTCACTTGAAAGCGGTCAAGGGTGGATGTCCGGCTTTGAATAAAAGAATTTTCGAATTTTTAAGAAACGGCCCCAAATGGAAGCCGGGTAGTAATGCAGGAAAAATATGCAGGGTTCGGTGTACTATACCCATTCAGATTGAATTGTCGCAAGAAGAGTAAAAAAGAAATACCTGGTCTTAATTATCAACCAATTCACTTCCTTCAAACTCTTCTCACTTTAACTTGCACTTAATAATTCACTAATTAATTAATCGGCTTAAATACCCTATTCCAGCGAATTTTGCTGAAGAAGCTCTGTGTTGAATCGGTGCTGAAGAAGGTAAGCATCGCTTTGCCGACAATGTGATCTTCGGGCACATAGCCCCAAAAACGGCAGTCGAGCGAGTTGTGGCGGTTGTCGCCCATCATCCAGTAATAATCCATTTTAAAAGTATAGCTGGTGGCTTTTTGTCCGTTGAGCAGGATATCTTTGCCCTGCGTTTCTACCTTGTTGTGTTCATATAATTCTATGGCACGGCGGTATAATGCCATGGTTGAATCGTTTAGTGGAACGGTGTAGCCCCGTTTAGGTAGCACCAAAGGGCCAAAATTATCCTGGTTCCATTTGAAATTCGGGTTATGCGGAAATACATCGTCGGCATATGTACCCGCTGGCTGGACTACAGGTGTAACGCTTTTTATGTAAGATTGGCTCCTTAAAGCTGAAAGGTTTTTATAAGGAACTGTTACTGCTGTGCCGTCAGTCTCAGATGGTTTTATTCCCAGATCAGTATAAAACTGTGGATTGATGTTGGAACCATCGGTTACTATCCTGTAGTCGGTTTGAGAATCAGGTGCATTCGGAGCAGCTTTGCCATTAATGTAGACTTGTCCGTTGACGATAGTCAATACATCACCTGGGGTTGCCTGGCAGCGTTTAATAAGGGCGGTGCGCTCATCAACCGGCAAATTATAATGCGGGTCAGCTTCTTCGGGTTTGTTAAACACCACAATATCACCTTTTTTTACTTCTGAGAATCCCGGCAGACGCCAATAGGGTAGTTTGATCCAATCGAGATAAGTTTTTATACCATAAACTTTCGGCTCGGTAAAAGGGATAGAAAGTGGGGTGTTTGCTATGCGCGGGCCGTAACTGATCTTGCTCACAAAAAGATAATCGCCAACCAGTTCTGTGCCTTCCATGGAACCAGAAGGGATGGCATATGCTGAAAAAAGCAGTCCGCGTATAATAGTTGCCGCAACAAACGCGAATAACAGGGCATCCATCCACTCGCGCAGTTTGCTTTTTTTAGGTTCTTGAGCATCAGTTTTTTTCCGGAACGGCCATTTCCAAGTCATGATAAATATGATTTATCATGTTAGATGGTTAAGAAAGGTGATTGTTACAGCAGAAAGACAAAATTTATTATTTTTACAAAAAGAACCTAAGCCAATGAAACGACTTATCCTTGCAATACCGCTTCATTTATTCATGCTTTTCTCGATCAAGTATGCATATTCGCAAGGTCATATAAACCCGGAGGCGAAAAAGTTAAACGACTCGGCTTACAGAATTTGGAGGGATTTTCCTTTTCCGGCGCAAAAAGTATCACAAAAAAATGATGGTAAGCCGATCGAATTAACATTTGATAGTTTCAAACACCCAAGTTTCAAGATAGATAGCGAGGGTACTTACAAAAAACTAATGTCGCTGTTAGATCAAGCTCTTAAAATTGATAGCAATTACTGGGTGGCATACTGGAGCAAATTTTCTTATCAGAGCCAATGGAAGAAATATACTGAATCAGTCGTGACAGGAGAGAAACTACTCAGTTTTTTCCCGAATGAGCCTATGATCAAACTTGCGTTAGGAGAACAATATGATGGATTAAAGGATACTGTGGCCGCTAAAAAGTACTACAACGAGGCGTTAGCTATCTTTAACAAAGAGTTAGATACGATGAATTTTAATAATAGAAACCGAAGATCTACCGAGTTGGATAAAGCAGAGGTGTTGATATTGCTCAATCAAAATAAAAACGCACAAACCTTTCTGAAGGAGCTTTATGATAAGGAAACGGATGACTTAAATAAGCGCACGATAAAGGCGACTATGAGGAGAACGCGAGAAGAAATATTAACCAGTAAAGCATTGGACATCATGGATAACTGATTTATCAACTCTCCTCAAAACTATTCAAAGCCCGCCATATGGTACGTTCATCCCTGTTGAATTTTCCCCCTGCCTCCAATACCGCCTGATTTTTGGTGATGCCGCGCGTTTGCATCTGTGCTAATACCCAAAGATAGATTTCGCGATAAGTGAAAACTTTGGCTGTGATAAAACCGGCTTTATAGAGTTCTGAAAATATGCCATCGTCGAATAAGGTGTTGACTAGTTTGATGTTCATGGGTTTGTGATGGTTGTAGAAGGTGTAGTTGTTGTAAAGGTTGTAAGGGACACAGGTCATCTTAAAGATTTACCCGGTTGATGGTTTGGGCGAGGATATTTTGTTGGTTATTAATGTCCTTAACATCTACGTACACAGGAGGGAAGTTGTTGATCATTTGGTATGCTACGGTGTTGGCTAAGTTCTTCTGGTCTGTTACCGGTTGATTATAGTAACGGTTGGCATTACCGCCATCGGTGAAAATACCTCCAACGGCATACCCTCTTGATAAACTGGGTACGGAGAAATCGCGGCCACCGTAGGCCACATTTATAGCGCTCACCAGATTGCGCGCCCATGGGTCTCGCATAGCTTCAGATACAACTACTGCTTCGCCTGAACGGAGAAACGCATTGGTATCATCGGTTCGGCTATACCCCGATAATACAGTACCTTTTCCGTCTGATTTGAAATGGCCACCTTTGGCCATTGCCGGTGGTTTTTGTGCTGCAATTGCAGCTATTTGTATCGCAGTTTCGGCAATAATTCCGGGTATCACCAATGCTCCCAGTACGCCGGTTTGTGCCTCGGCCTTAGTAATTGCGATTGCACCGTTGATGATGGCCTGCGCTATGGATGCCTTTTGTTCACTTTTAAAAGCCTTGACCTTTAAAGCATTTTCCTGCTTCTGATATTTTTGCTCAATAGCCTGCCTTTGTGATGCAGTGAGACTTTTATTGTTTAGTTCCAATGCCTTGTCGGCTTCCAGTCCTTTTATTTTTGCATTGCTTTGTGCCTGGATACTCTTGCCGATGATTGAAAACGTTGTGTCCGATACTTTTTGCGCGGTCTGTATTTCGAAATTGGCGCGCTCTTCAGCAGATATTTTGGTCTTTTGGGTTAACTGATTTTCAAGTTCAATCCGCTTTACATTCACCACTTTGGCCATATTTAATTCACGCTCTATTTTATCAGCGCCAATGCTTTTTGCTTCCAGCCCGATGAGTTGATTTTGCAGATCAGCTGTTTTTACAGAGTCATCCCTGATAAATTTATCAAGTATGGCGGACATGCCTTGTTTGTGTTCATTCTCGATTTGTTGTGCTTCTTTATTGTATTGCGACAGACTGATCAGTTTATCGTTCAGCATTTGTTTTAGCTTTGCTTTCTCCTCATTATAATGCTGGTCTTCAGCTAGTGCAGCCTGGGCATAAGCATTGTTGGTCATCTGCAGTTGTTTCATTACAGCTTCTTGCTGTTTCTGTTCTGTCTCGGAAAGGTTGCTATCCAGTTTTTGTTTGGCTGTGACGCTATAATTAATCTGCTGGTCTATTGCCTTTTGGGTTACTCCAACAACCGATGTGCCCTGTTTGGCTATATCTCCTAAAATAGTCTTGGTGAGCACATTATTTTGGCCGCCTAAAAGCTTGGTGTCGGTATTAATATGGGATATCTGTTGCTCTATTTTTTCAATTTCTTGCTGAGTATTGCCTATTTCTGTTTGATAATCTACGACTTTGCCGTCTATGCCATCGCGCCCCGCACCAGTATAGTCGCCTCGATTTTTTAAATATTTTTTATAATCGTTATTTACTGCATTTAATTCTTTTTGATAATTCTTCAACTGCGATGTTAACTTAGTGATGCTGTTGTCATTTTCTATCTGTCGTTTGTTATTTTTTACCATTATATCTTCAGCTGCACGTGCCTTTGAAGCAGCTATAATGGAGTTGGCTAGTTTATCATATTCTCCGGAAGCTTTCCCAGTCAGTATTTGTTCATCCGACAGGTTTTTGAAATAGGCCGGGTACTCACTACGAAGTTCTGCGATCAGCGTTTTTCGTTTCTGTATTGACAGGTTGTGATCCTGGGTTGCTGCATATAGCAGTTTAAGATGTGTTAATTCCTGTTGCGCATCTGATAAGCCTTGCTGTTTTGCACTGCTTACTGCTGACATTATGATATTATAGTCTTTTAAAGCCTTTGTATATGCAGTTAACGCCGTATTGCTTTTGGCTATATTATTCATCCAGTCGATGATTTGCGGGGCATATTGGGTAAGTAAGGATAAACCCGCCGCCAATACACCAACCCATCCTTCAGCAACGATATCCATGGCGGCAATAGCTTCTTTCCATGCTTTATAAGAGGATATCAGCCCTTCAACGTTTGATTTTAGTTTTTCACCAATTGAGATAGATGACTGGTTCTGGCTGTTGAGTTTAGATACAGAATCAGTAAATTTCGAGACGTCCTTATCGAACGAACTAATGCTTTTAGAGAGGTCGGAAATAGGTTTGCCCAGGTTATTTATTGAGGTGCGAAGACTATCAAATGAAGCCTTATACTGGTCCACCTGTTGTTGCCCATCGGTGTTTAATTGCACATCGATGGAGATTTTTTTACTGATGTCGTCTGCCATAAGTTTTGTTATAAATATTCAATTTGAGTGAGATGAAAGATGATTTAGGTATTAAAGCGTAGTGTACAAATATATGAATTATATGCCAATTGGCATATAATTTTTAGTATTATTTTTTATTTGCGAAAATTATTAGCAATTTGGCGTAGCGTAAATCATATATAGCTATTTTAATCTAAACCTTAACTTGAAAATGAAACTCAGACCTTTCGCCCTTTCCCTTTTATTACTTGTATGTGCGTGTCATAAAAATCACGAAGCCAGTGATCAGTATGTTAAAAATGGCAACGCAAAATGGGATGCAAATGATTATGCAGGAGCATTGCAAGAATACGATAAAGCTATTAAAGCAGAGCCTGATTATGCTTCCTTGTACCTAAACAGGGGCAAGCTTAAATGGCAATTAAAAGATTATAAAGCCGCAGAAGCTGATTGTGAAAAAGGCATTTCTTTAGATAGTAAATTAGGTTCAGCATATATCACGCTCGCTAATATTAAATTGGACGATAAAGATACGACCGGTGCAATGAAAGTTTATGACCAAATGGTGACCATATTGCCGGATAACCTCAACGGATATATGTTCAGAGGTCAGTTGGAGAGTGAGCTTAAAAACTACAGCGCAGCGATAAAAGATTATAATAACATCATTAGTAATAACGAGAAAAATGGTGGTTTGTACGTTTTAAGAGGTCATGTTAAATTTAGAAGCGGAGATAAAAATGGCGCTTGTGCAGACTTTGTTAAAGGCAAAGAACTAGGAGCTAAAGGTGCTGATGAAGCCATATCGTCATTTTGCCACTAAAACAGATTATCCCAGCTTCACTAATTCCACTTTACAGGGCTGTCCTTTGCGCCAGCTGTCTATTTTGTTAATGTAATAATAGGCATTATCCTGTTGCAAATAGACTGGTATTAGCAGATCCAACTCCAAAATGTCACGTTGTTTGAGCAGGAAATAGCGGATTACCTTTTTTGTTTGGGTCAGCACTTTTTGTAATTCGGGGTAGTATTTGGATTTTAACCCGGGTATTGTCGAGTTGGCTGTTCCGGGCATATCGCAGAAACAAAGATTATAATCGCCTTCAGGCTTATAAAAATACGGGGTCGATATTTTGTCATTTACATCAATACTGGTAGTGCCGTCGGTGAATGTAACCGTCTTACCGGCTGGAAGAATAGTCTTTTGATCGACCAGGATACGCGGCGATACATTAATGGTGAAATCCATGCTGTCTGAAGTATCATCTATCATTTTTATTTGAGCGATCTGACCTATGATATATGGGCGATTTAAAGTAGGAGCAAACTGGCTCTCAAAGAGATCGGCTGTTGCAGGCAGGGTAGTATCGTTAATATTGATTTGGGCGTTGGCAAAATCTTTAGGTAATACGTTGTCATCCTCTTTGTACTTCATATAGTTTACCTGCGCATAATTGCCCAGTTTAAATGAGATCTGCTTACCTTGGTTGATGCATTTGCTGGTCCAATCTTTGGCGATCGGAATATTGTTTACAATATCACGCAGCGAGTTAAAGCTTACCGTCCGTGTGGCATTGTCTGTTTGGCAAATAATGCCAAAACGCTGCAGCGTATCTTTAAGTAAATCCTTCTGGCTGATATCGGGGAAGATACGCTCGCATTGAACCGTTTGACTGAATTGGACATTTTGATTTTGTGATTGAATGGTGAAAGTTGCGCCGGAAAAAATGACGAACGATGCAGGGTTATCACCAAGCCATGAAAAGTTTACGTCAATACTGTCACCCGCATTTAACGTTGTTTGAAACGAAGCCACGATATTGTAAATATCGACATATCCTTTAATATTGCCGCCATCACCACTAGTTCTTTGCCATGAGCCCATATCCCAGGTAAAATCGATAACAGCCGACTCTGCGTCGCCAAATGATGTGTGTGTAGTCATCACCATTCTGAGGTGGGTGGGATGTTTGCCGGTTATCTTTCCGGTCATGCGTACATGGGGAAAGGTGACCGTGGCAATTACATTATTTGTTTGTGATGATACGAATTTGGTTCCACCCAAAAATTGATTTGAAGTATCTGAATTAATAATATCCCAAACCAGTGTACCATTGGGATTGATGTCGCCCGGATGATCAAGTAATTTGTTAACTCCTCTCGCTACCGAGCAACTGCGGTTATCCGGTTGATTCTGGTAATCCGTACCGTGTTCCCATGACCCATTACTGAATTGACAGATTAGCAATGGATATAATGGATCATCAAGCAATGAGCCTTTGCCTTTGTACCCGGCTGATTGTAACAACAGATCAATAGCTGACTTGATAAAAAAGCCAGGGCGGAGGTTGTGGACATTAATTGGCTGTGTAAAGTCCTGGCCGTTAATGTATCCATAATCTATAACCGGATAGATCCAGCCTTCTGTTTTGGTTTGCGATGTGGTTGCATTCTGCAGGTTCCAGGTATGATCATAGGGCTTCCAAGCCAGGTTCTGTCCGTAGTTGGTCCATTGGCTGGTACTGTCGCCCATATCATACAGCTTCCCATCTATCGCATCAAAAAAGTCGACATTGCCGGATAATATGGTGATATTGGCATTGTCTTGTTCTATGCTGGTAAGTTCGGCTATCCCATATGGAATTATTTCGAGCCCGTCCTGTAACAGCCGGGCAGGGTATTGTGTGTAAGGTGCGTTGGTGGTAAAAGTGATATCATCCGGAAAGCCCAGGATTTGCCGGTTGCGCTGTGTAAGCGGAAGCTTGAATTGATTGCTTGTGTTACCTTGTTGATTTTGTACCTCGGCCAGGTTGTTTATCTGGAATGTGAGGGCGATGGGACTATCGTCGTTAAGGTCGACCAGTTGATCGTCAATGTATAGTTGGAGTTGGTTCATGGTCTTTGGAAGCTTGAATTAGTTTTTTTATTTTTTAAATTTGTGGCTGATGATAAACCTTATGTATAAATATTTACTCATTCCGTCTGTCGCAGTTTTATTTTGTTGTTTGTATTCCTGCAAGAAGGATACGCGATTAACCAAGCCATCAGTCGTTGGAAAATGGGGCAAAACCATGGATTACGACACTGCTTACAGTCTTAGTACGGGGGAGCCGACGTCACATGGCTTTGGTGTATACCCGGATTTGTATGATTACTATCAATTTAATAGTAGTGGTAAAGGCTTGCAAAATGAACAGTCGGCTACAACAGAAACTTTCGATTATAAGGTTAGTAATTCGAAAATATATTTTTTAAATGATCTGAAGCTCCAGTATGGGAATACTGCTCTTACTCCAAATTCACCAAGCACGCAGCAAATTGTCCTATTAACGGATAGCACTATGGTTTTACGCCAGGACACATCGCGTTATAATCGCAATAACGGCGGTTACTTCGAAAGAGATGTTGTTACAACTCATTACAAAAAGATTCCGTGATCAGAAATCGCTCTATAGTATGTGGTCAATAGTGAATAGTCACATTCACCACGCACCATTCACTTAAAATTATTGCGTCTGGATATTAATTGACGGCATATTGAACGTGATACTAAAAGGAGCCTGTCCGTTCATGGTTTCGTACTCGCTATAAGTAGCGGTATTGATGACGATAGTTTGCCATTTAACCGGATTTTTATTCACCAGCATCTGCACTTTTGGCGAGTATTTGATAGATTGTAATCCTTTGATGTCGTTGATAGACAGATCCTCGGCCATCACTTTCATTTTTTGCCCGGCGTCTTTTGAGATCACTTCTTCAATGCCGTCCTGGTTTTCCCAGTCGGAAACGAAATTTTTGATAATAGTGGCGTTTTGTACATCCAACGAAACTTCCTGATTGTAAACAAAACGGTAATATTCCCAGCTGCCACTTAGCCCGATCCAACGCAGGTAAACCGAGCGCTCGTCAACAGCGTTATCAATCCGGATGGTTTGTGTTTGAGTGATTGCGTGAGCCGTGCCGTTTTCATCGTCGTATTTTAAATTAAGGGTTATGTAATATGCATCATCAGGAAAAATACTGTTGATTAATAACCGGTTTAAACCTAACTGCTCTGGGAGTGGTGTAGTAGAAACTGTTTGGCCCGAAATAATAAGTTTGCTGTTGTCCTGATTGAGTAGCCATGAACCATCTTCATTCAACAGGAAATTAGCTTGTGCATCGCCGGGTAATGGGTTTCGGTTGATGTCAAGCAAAGTAAGCTCACAATAAATATTTAGGCCAAGCAGATTCTCGCTGTAGATGAAACCTATATCAAAAGGATAACCGTTGGAGTATGCTGGCTCAGCAAAATCGGTAACCCATTTGGCTAATTGTGAATTATCTGTTACCGATGTAAACGGCACGTAAGCCGCCAAGTTGCCCCCGTATTTGCTACCAAGTTGTTTGGCTGCATAAACTACATAATAAGGATCATCAATTGGTATATAGGATGAAGTATGACCTTCCGGTGTACCATCGTCCCAACTTTCCGCATATTGGATCTGATAACTTGCACTCAGGTTGTCATCACGAAAATTTGGTTGGGTAAAAGTACTGTTGTCTTTAGCTTGCAACAGGCTTTGCAGAAAATTGGAGAAATCGGCACGGATAATTCCTTTACCATCAGGCCTGTTGGTGGCTTGAATGGTTTGCTGCTGACCAGTGAGTTTGTCCTGGTATGTGATCTGCGTAAGCATTTTGTAATAAGGCCGTAGGCTATTGATATTAACGAAGCCTCCGATCGTTGACGAAGAAACATAAGGTGTATTGATGATCAGGGCATTATATTGCACTTGATAGACCTGGTAAATTCCATTATAAGCGCCGGCATTTACATAGATCATTTCGTTTTGTTTTGTGCCGATAACCGTGGCGTTGATATTGAGTTGTGCCTTTTGGGTTTGGCTATCCTGGGTAACGCTGCTCACTTCGAAGTCTTTACGCTGATAGGTGAACACTACGGGATTAAAGGCCGCATTCCACCGTGAAATATTGCCGTTACCCAGGTCGACCGATGGATCGCCAACCAAAATGTTACGAACTGTAAGCAAAGTGAATTGTTGAATGGCCGTGCAACCATTGGCATCGCGGATGTAGGCGACATAAAAGCCCCCGGCCAAGCCGGTGAAAGTGGGGGACGATTGGTAGTTAACGGCGTCAAGACTATATTGAATTGGGCCATAACTTGAGGACGCGTTGATGGTAATTTGCCCATCTGCTGCACCGGGAGCAGATTCTTTTTTGTCGGTTACGATCGCGTTGATGGTGGCATTGCATACTAGCGGAGGGCTGGGAATACCTTCAGTAAAATCGACTACTGTGAAATTGCGGATATCGATTACAGCGCCACCTGATGCATATTTCCGGCTCAGAATGCCGCTGTAAATCAATAAACTTTGACCCGGAACTATGAAGTCGTGATTGTTGGTATTGCCTGTGTCGTAAAAAGCGACGGTGACGGCCAGGTTATTGCCATTGGCAGGATTGTTATTCTCGTCTGTGACAATAATGTAGACTTCGCCGTTGGTGTAAACGATGCCGCCTGAGGTGGTGCTTACCTGGTTGGTGATCTGGATTTGGGGAAAGAGAGACATTTTAATGAGTGAATGAGGGGATTAGTGATTGATTTTTTAACTCAATCCAATAGAATCAATTATCTGCTGCACAAGTGCGTCGGCCATTGGGTCAATGTTCTGATCTAGCCTTAGGTTGATATTGGTTTCACTGAGCGGTTCGGTTAATACTCCGGGCAAGCCCTTAAATCCTTTTTTGTCAATCGACTTTTTGATAGCCCATGCTGCTTTGTCGGGGATGCCTTTGGCCTGGCACCATTGTTTGATACGGTCGATCATTGGAGGGCTGCCGGGTATTGCATTTTTACCGGTTGGTCCGCGCCCCGTTTCCAATATTTGGATGTGGGCAGGTATTTGCAGCTGCTGACTATCTCCGTTTGTATTTACATTGATTTGCTTTACTGTTTGTCCTGTAGCGTATTTTCCGTTTGATTGTAACGAATGGATGATATCGGCTTTGAGGGATTCGAGAAAGGTGGTTAGGTGGTCATTAGTCATAGTGAATTGTGAATGGTCAATAGTGAGTAGTGAATGGTTTATTGAAAAGTGAGTCAATGAAAAATTCACTGCTCACCACTCACTATTCACAGCCTAATAAGATTCAAAATACATTGTCGCTAAAGTTATTGTCAGGCTAACTCCAGTGGAGTTGACATCGAATTTATTATAAACAGGAAGGCATTTGGCTTTATCTCCGGCTTTGATACGAAAATAGCGACCATCACCTTCGCGGTATTTGGATGCTTTGACGATAAATTCATTGGCCATCCGCAGAGCCTGGTTTACGTAGTCTTCGTTGCCTGATGTAAATTGATCGAACTCGGTTTTGTAAAGAAATTCCAGGTAGACTGAAAAAGAATTGTCTACAGAACCATTTATCTGGGGTGAGACGTCAATTGGTTGCAAAGGATGCATGAACACGCAGGGGAATGAGACGTCGTCAGCAAGTTGATTGATCTCATTTACGGTTCCGTAAATAAAGTTGGGTTGCTCGGTAAGCAGTTGGGTTATTGCTTCGATTTGGTTTCTGATTGGCATGGGGTAGGGTATTAGTTATTAGTCATTAGTTGATTGGTGGTATCTGAATAAAGGTTCTAGAAATTTGTCATTGCGATGAACGGCCTGAGTGGTGAAGAAGCAATCACAAACTTTACAGGGCGAAGATGCATGACGGCTCTGTATAGCATGCGATTGCTTCGTTGCGCGGCCCACACAACCCGCCTTGCGCCTCGCAATGACAGGTTTTTTATTCTTGTTTAGGCAAAAAGCTTAAATTTGGAAAAACCTTATTGCAAATGAGTTTTATAAAATTACTTCAAGCGGATTCTGTAGTATCTGGCAGTCTTTATATAAATGCCGTTACTAATTGGTGGGAAATAGCCCTGCTGATAATAATTATAATAGCTATTGTGATATATAGTAAGAGAAAGAGACGTAAATTAAATCGTAATTCGTAAATCTAAAATCGTAAATCAACTCACCTCTGCGCATTCAACAACTCCTGGTACCTACGCTGATATTCTGCTTCGGTCTTATTAAGCAAAAGCTTGGTTAGTACGCGGTCATAGGGTAGGGCGAGGATATCGGCCCATTTGGTTACGTCGCCACTGGCAAGGGAGTTGATGGTATTTATGTATTTAAATTTTTCAAACGCCGCAATACCTGCTTTCTTCTCCAGTACAGATGCAGGCGCTGAAAGAACCCGATCTTCTGCTTCAATAAGTCGGGATAACAGGTAAAAAAATGCTTGGCTATGGGTAGTGCCTCCGTTACCCTTAATTTTTTAACCTCTTCATTAAATTCTTCAGCTTCGTACTCGTCGTATTTTTTGCCAGTTGCCCGGCAGAAGAAATATTGGGCCAGCACATTGCAACAGGCTTTGAGCGATGGCTGGAAATACTCCTTCCAATTTTCTTCGCCATATAAGCCGATGTGGGCGTTGATCTCGTCGGCAATAATGTCACGCGCCGCTAAAAAGGCTCCTGCGGGTTCAACGGATAGGTTATGGATCACCTTAACAACCACTTTGCGCTTGCCCAGCATGAAGGTTACGTTATGTGGAATAATATCACTGTTATATAGGTATTTAATCTGGTGGGCGAGTGATTGAACATATTCGCCAAAGATGCTGAAGTCATCGAAATTAATAACGTTGTTCAGATCGTGTTTGGGAATGCCTGATAGAATGCTGATGGCATCCAGATCATTCAGATAATGCTTCTCCTGCATCTCGATCATCTGACCGAGCGTGATCTCGTTGAGGATAGTAGGTATGCGCACCCTTAAGCTACCATCGATTGTTTTAAGCGTTTTCTCGATCATAGGTTAATCAGATTTGAGAGTGGCGACCGCGAGTTTGTTTCCTTGTAAGGAAGTTTGCTTTTTGGCATAGCTAATTTATTGATTTTTAATTTATTTAATGCAACATATCGCAGCGGATCGATCAGGTGATTATTGCTGTCGACGGGTTTATTGATAGCCTTACCCGAACGGTCTGTTACCCATTTATACCGGCTCAACTCTTCACGCAGATTTACGCTGTTCAGTGTAATGTTAAGTTTGTAGCGTTTTAATATGTCGATGGAGTTTTTTATACTATCAGCGCCTTTTCTCACGCCGGTAATGTACCATCCCAGGCGCTTCAGTTCTTCAATGGACTTGGGCTCAGCGCTGTCGGCAATGATCTCTGTGCTTTTGCGAATGCCAAGGCTGGTTAGCTTTTTGGATATATCCGGGTTGGTTAAGCCTGTTTCATAGATCAATTCGTTTAGCCATAGTTCGCTGTTATATCGGTACACTTCAATGCAGCCGGTTTGATCGTTAGTAAAACCGAAATCGAGCCCTAAGGCAATCAACTTTGCGTCTTTGGGAATAGTATCACATAGTTCCCAATTGCTTAGGACTAGTCCGCTGACCTTGCCTGTGATACCTCTGGCATAAACCTTCCATCGTTCTTTATCAGTTTGCTGCAACGACTCGATCCGGTTATGCGTACCGTCGTCGAGGAACGGGTTATGACGATGATCGGATATAATGAGCTGAACATCATCGCGACCAAGTAAATTATCATGCACCCAAAAGGCAGTGTTAGGATTATAATCAATGTAAACTCGTTTTCGTGTGCGTAAGGCCAGCTCGCTATAAATCAACCAGTCGATGCCGTTCGCTTCATTGATAAACAAATAATCTCTCTTTCCCGACTTAGCGTCCTGTGCATCAGTATAGCTTTTGAACTCTATTACGCTGTCATTATTGAATAAGAAGATGCGCTCTGATTTGTTGTATGACTTAATGCAATCGGTTATAGGCTTAGAATCATTGTATATTTTAAGTGCATCGCGCAAGGCGCCTGCTTTAAGATTAGGGATATCCTGTCCAACTACGGTTATCACCTGATTGGGCCGTTCGCCTGCAAGGCTAAATAAGGCCTGCATAATAGCATAAGTTTTGCCTGAGCTACTACCACCCTGGTTAACCACAACATATGCTGTCGCGTTATAGTTTTCAGTAAAAAGTACGGAGGCCTGTTGGTCTGCAAGCATTTGATTTGTAGATAATTATTTATAACTTTAATTTTAGTTTTAACCGAAGCTTCATCTAAATTATAACCTGGTGAATAAACTTTATCGCATACTGATGGCTTGCCTCTTGATAGGAGCATCGCAGGCCTGCCAAAAAGGTAGCAACAGTGGTGCTCCCTATAATGCCCCTAACCTGATACTTGGCAAATGGAATCTGCAGAAACAAAAGACAGTTATTTATGCTAATGGTGCAGTACAACTGGATACTACCTGCGTAGCATCGTTTATTAATGTTAGCGGCGCCCGGTTTAATAAAGACAATACTTTTAACAGTGTCGGTTTATGGAGCAGTGATACGGGAGGTACCAACCTGGGAGGTAACAATACTATATCTGCAGGGATGGATTCAACAGCAGGTAACTACACCATCGTCAACTCAAGTCTTAATATAACGGCCTCACTTGCCGGGCTAAGGAATATGGTTGGCTTTTACGATGCGGCCAGTTCTTCGGGAACTGTGATACAACCTGTTAATGTGGTATCCCGCAGCTCACGTATCGATCTGCTTACGTCTTCTCAATTCAAACTGCATTATGAGTTGGTTTATAATACCATCATCAACAATGTAACTACTAATTATAAAGAGGAAGAGGACTATTACTATACCAGGTAATTATAATACCACATCCTGTTCGGATGAAGCAAGTGGCGGCCCTGTAGTTATGATCTCTGTTTTGAGGTTTATGTTGGTTGCTTCAGACGGTTTGTTCTCATCCTGATTATTCCAACCCATGAGGCCTTTTAGAGCGAAAATGGCACCAGAAGATGGCCCGGTGTGCAGTTTCTTCTCATATTCGGCTATGATGCGCAAACGACCACGTTGAATTAAACCGGCATATTTTCCGGTAGCTTCATATTGTTCCATTTGCTTGAGACTACTGAACCCGAGTTGAAACGCTAATCCGGCAATGGTAGGAGGTTCAGATTCGCGATCCCAAACTTTTTCATCAGTCAGTACACCTTTTATTTCTTTTTGTTCGATATGATATTCACCCTCAATCCACTCGAAATATTGCATGATAAGATTGCCCAGCCTTGCGGCCGAAGCGAATTTTGGTTTAGACTTTTTCATTGATGATTTAAATGCCAATTGGCATAAAGGAATAATCAAAGATACTAAAATTTTTAGTTGTTTGCAAGGGTTTTTGATGATTTATTGTTAAGTGGTTGTTCTACTGGTTGTAAAGGTTGTAAAGGTTGAAATGGTTGTAGTAGTTGTATTGGTTGAAGTTCATTCGCAAATCGTAATTCTAAAATCGTAAATGACAAGTCAGTCAACCCAACCGAGATTGTCATCCCGAAATAATCTTTGAACTTTTTAGGAACGGTCGTTCCGATTTTGATTTATTTTTGTGGAACAATCATTCCGATAAGGAAATTAAATCACGATAAGAAAATGAAAAAGTTAGAAAACAAAGTAGCAATAGTAACAGGAGCATCAAAAGGTATTGGTGCAGGTATAGCTAAAAGCCTGGCAGCAGAAGGTGCAGCTGTGGTTATAAATTATGCATCATCAAAAGAAGGTGCTGAAAAGGTAGTTGCGGAAATTGTAGCTAATGGCGGTACGGCTGTTGCAGTACAAGGCGACGTATCAAAGGCAGCTGATGTAAAACGCATATTTGACGAAGCAAAAACCATATATGGCGAAGTAGATATACTGGTTAATAATGCAGGTATATACAAATTCAGCCCGGTAGAAGAAATTACTGAAGATGAATTTCACCGCCAGTTTAATACCAATGTGCTGGGTTTATTATTAGCCACCCAAAATGCAGTAGGTCATTTTGGTGATAAAGGCGGAAGCGTGATCAATATAGGTTCAGTAGTGAGCCGTATCACTCCACCGGGAAGCGCTATTTATACAGCAACCAAAGGTGCTGTGGATTCGATCACCCAGGTATTATCTAAAGAGCTTGGTCCTAAAAAGATCCGTGTAAATTCTATCAATCCTGGCATGATAGAAACTGAAGGTACTCATACTGCAGGTTTCATAGGCAGCGATTTCCAGAAATGGGCAGAAACAACTACACCGCTGGGCCGTATCGGTCAGCCTGACGACATTGCCCCTATTGCAGTGTTCCTGGCTTCTGATGATTCAAAATGGCTGACCGGCGAGACTATTTTAGCTGGTGGGGGATCTAGATAATTTAGTTAATCAGTGACCAGTTAACCGGTGACCAGTTGATCAGTGGTATGAGATTGTGATTGGTCGAATATAAAGTGGGTAGGATTTGATGAGATGGATTAAACGACGCTGATTAACTGTTAACTAATCACCGGTTAACTGATCGCTGATTAACCGATCACTGACAAAAAAATGATAGCTTTGCTCATAAACGGGCAAAGCTTTTCTGTTATGGCAAGGACTAAAGATTTTGATGAGGATGAGGTGCTGAAAAAGGCCATGAACCTTTTTTGGCACAAGGGATATAACGGGACTTCTATGCAGGACCTGGTGGATGGGCTGGGTATCAGTCGCTCGAGCATGTATGATACCTTTGGTGATAAGCACTCACTTTTTATACGTGCGTTGGAGAATTATAAACAAATAGCCACCACCGAAATGAAGGCTATTGTAGATAATGCCCCAACTGCAAAGGCAGCCATCAGGCGGATGTTTGAACTGACGGTTAACGAGTTGCTCAGTGACAATCAGCATAAAGGATGTTTCCTGGTGAATGCCGGTGTGGAGATGGCTCCACATGATACGGAAGTGAATAAGATGCTCTGTGACAACGACCGTCAGTTGGAGAAGTATTTTAACGAAGCTATCAGGAAAGGCCAGGATAGCGGAGAAATATCGAATGAGCAAAGCAGCCATGCTTTGGCCCAGTTTATTTTGAACTCTATAAAGGGCATGCGCGTTACCGCAAAATCAGCTGCTGATAAAAAAGTGTTTAGGGATATTGTTGAAGTGACGATGAAGGTGCTGGAGTAAGTGCTTCAATACTCAATTGGATGAATATCAATGAATGTTTGTCAATGTTTAATAATTAGTTCACAGAGAAGTTTTCAATTTAAGTTTCCAATGCCTGAATTTGATTTTCATAAAAATACATTCACAAGGAATATTCTGGAAAGAACCCACCATGCTCAAGAAGCTGCGATTGCAAGAGGTGAGGGTATTGAGGGTGAAAACAATTGGCACACCTTAAGAATAGATGAAAAATACATTATGCGAGTATTTAATCTATATGTTCGACTTGACCATGTGCTTGAACAGCTTCAACATGTAAGTATATATTTGAAACGTTTTTCTCCTGCTTCTTACTATGAAAAGGAAAATATCAACGGATTAATCTATACTCAATATCATATGGAGGTATATATTCATAAGATACATACGGTGCTTGATTTGATGCGCTTGATGGTTAACCGAGTTTACGAGTTTAATATTGCGGATGAAAATTGTACTTGGAGCGTTTTAAAAGATTACCCTGGTATTAAGGGAAGTATAGTTGAAAGTATACTAAACAGTTATTGGGTTACTTTTAAAGACATCATTAACGGACGGAACCTTAACACTCATCGGGGTTGGTTTGAGGATTCAGATATAGAAAGACTCAGTAGTCCGTTATTTTTAATTATAAAGAATAAGGAATACGAATTGAATATACCGGAATTTAAAGAAAAGGATATAGAATATTCTATTAGGCATCGTGTTCAAAAACTCCGTCTAAAACGCTCCATGGAAATGCAAAGCACTAATAAGATAGTATATGAGTTTATTAATAGATTTTATGAAGCAATCAATAAAATATTTGATGAACATTTAAATGCAATACATAAAGTCCTGCTTCATGAGGATTAAAAAGATATATATAGCCGTATGTGCCTCACGTCCGATTATGTGGAGATTAGTTCTAAACTCTTTCATCTGAATAAAACTTACATCCGCATTCTTAAAGAAACAGACCGGCCAAGTGATTCCACCAGGCCAGAGGGGCAGGGTTCGCCGTCTTTTTGCACCCAGCAATTTTTGTCATTCTTCTCTATTACCATCTTATTGCCGTCGAGCATCAGCTCCAGTTGTTTGGTATTGTGGTCTATGCGTTCGGTGTTGAGCACGTGGTATACGTGGTCCTTATTATCGAAAGTTATTCTGAATGGTAATGCCATGCTATTAATACGTATTAAAAGAAATTTATTGTCAGGATATCAATTTAAAATCGCTCATTTCCTTCGTGAGGAATGATTCCAGCACATCTACGGGAATTTCCCGTTTGCCATTTTCATCGACGTTGAGGTAATCTACCTGGGTGATGCCAAAGATCAGTGCGTGACCTGACGGATCAAAGCCCAGCACTTTAAATTTCTGCATATCGTTTGCCCACACCTGGCTTTCCTGTATCATATCGATTTAACCTTTGGCCTGCTAATTTGTTTGATAAAATAACTGTCAAACATTTCCGTCACTTTTTCCTTTTTTACTTACCAATCAACCAACTATGAACAGAACCATCGGGATCGTCCTTTTAATAATCGGCGCAGCTATGCTGATATGGACGGGGTTTACTTATACCAAAAAAGAGAAAGTTATTGACGCAGGACCCATACAGGTCTCAGCTGATCGTCAGCATACTGTTAACTGGCCGCCTTATGCTGGGGGCATACTGGTAATAGGAGGCATTATTTTGCTGGTTACCGGGAAAAAGACGGCTTAAGCAGAGTAGTTCTAAGCTTAAATTTTCCGCCTGTTCAAGCGAGACACTTGAACTGGCGGAGAATTTTCTTTGGAAAATATTTGCAATTAAAAATTTTCCAACTATCTTAGGAAAATATCAATCTAAAAATATTTTCCAATTGAAAGAAAAGATCACCGAAGTTGCACTGGAGCAGTTTCTGCAGCATGGAATCCGAAACATGACCATTAAGAAGCTGACCGACCCCATGGGGATTTCGACAAAGACAGTTTACAAGTATTTTAAAAGCAAGGAGGATCTACTAGCAGAATGCCTCCGGGTATTGTATGACGGTTACTATAACGAGTTTTCGGCTATACTGAGCAAGGGGGATGATCCTGTAACTACATTGCTTATACTTTTCAGGGGAAGTGTTGGAAAGGACTTCGGTGTAAACCACCAGTTTTTCCACGATCTGAATCACTATTATCCTGAACTACAAAATGCAGCCATCAATAGAAGCAGTAAGAATTACGGAAGCTTATTTTTGCCATTAACGCAACGGGGTATAGATGAAGGCTATTTCCATGATTTTATTTCGCCCGATGTTGCGCTTAAAGGTATTATGACATTGTATAGTTCGATCACGCGGTCTGATGAACATAAACACTTTAAAGGCGGTCCTTATAAACTGTTCAAGAACTTAGTTGAAGTCTATATTCGCGGCATGTGCACCGAAAAAGGCCTGAAAGAGATTGAAAGAAATCCATATCACAACGATTAATCATTATGAAGAAGATCATCCTTATTGCTTTGCTGTTTTCTTGTTGTATCGCTGTTAATGGCCAGCAGAATACATTGAACCTTATGCCTGTGCCTAAGCAATTGGCCGTAATGGCGGGCAAATTCCGTATCACTAACAAGTTTATTGTATCGGTACAGGGTAAGGCGGTAGATACTGTTTTGTTTAAAGCAGTTAACCGCGCTTATCAAACCCTGAACCGGAAAACGGGCCTGGCTTTTGGTCAGCAATATATAACACCGTCTGATAGGGATGATTCGGCAGCTTTGGTGATCAATGTGAAAACTGACGCTCATGCCGGTATTGGTGTAGATGAAAGCTATTCACTTAAAGTGGGTGAGAAGCAAGTTATATTGAATGCGGCGACTACCGTTGGGGCGCTACGTGGCTTACAGACTATTATTCAGCTTTGCGATAAAGATGAGAAAGGCTATTACTTCCCCTGTGTGCAGATAGAGGACTCACCACGGTTTAAATGGCGTGGGTTGATGCTGGATGTTGCCCGGCATTTTGTGTCATACGATGAAGTGAAGCGGAACATCGATGCGATGGCTGCGGTGAAGATGAACGTGTTGCACTGGCACCTGACTGACGATGAAGGTTTCCGGGTGGAATCAAAAGTGTTTCCGTTGTTGCATGAAAAAGGATCGAATGGTGATTACTATACCCAGGTGCAATTGAAGGAAATTGTAAAATATGCAGCTGAGCGGGGGATAACTGTTGTACCTGAGTTTGATATGCCGGGGCACGCACAAAGCTGGTTTGCGGGGTATCCTGAATTAGCCAGTCAGCCGGGGCCATATCATCCTGGTCAGCGGATGCAGTGGCAAAAGGAGCACCCGGAGATCAAGACACCGCCGGTTACCTCTATAGCGGATATTGTGGCCAATATGGTGGCGCCAACGTTCGACCCGACTAATGAGAAGGTTTATGATTTCCTGGATAAGTTTATCGGAGAGATGTCCGATATTTTTCAGGCAACGTATATGCACATTGGGGCCGACGAGAACAACGGACAGGCCTGGAAGCTGAACCCGAAGATTATGGACTGGATGAAGCAGCACCAGATGCAAAGTACTGATGAGTTGCAACGTTATTTCGTGCAAAGGGTTTATGGGCTGATGAAAAAACATCACCACACGATGATTGGCTGGGAGGAGATATATAATGATAAACTGCCAAAGGATGCTATCGTGCATAAATGGATACCATCTGATAACAGCATGATCAAATCATACGGCATGGCCAATGATATTGCACAGCACAACCCGGTGCTGATATCAGAAGGCTTTTACACCGACCTGTTCTTGCCGGCTTATATTCATTATAACAATGCCTCCATAGCTGCAGCTAACAACCCTAATATCCTGGGCGGAGAGGCCGCACAGTGGACTGAGCTTGCTGATGATAACAATATTGATGGCCGGATCTGGCCCCGTGCAGCCGCTATTGCCGAAAGACTATGGTCGCCGGCAAGTGTGACAGATGTGGATGATATGTACCGCCGGTTATATGTGCTTAGTAACGAGCTGGACGAACAGGGATTGAACCATCTGACCAACTACGAACGTGCGCTGCGCCGTCTGACCAATGGCGAGTCTATTGAGCATTTGCAAGTGCTAACGGATGTACTTAGCCAGGTAAAGGGTTATCGCAAGCTGGTTGCCATGATGATGAGAGCGCCGCAGGCATCTTATCAAACTACGCCGCTTACTTCAGTTTCAGATGTGATATTGGCCGACCCCGCAACTAAAAGGAAATTCAGAGCGCTGGTGAAATTGTATTTGGAGAAGAAGGATAAAAATGCAGAGGAAGCTATCCGGGCGTACATGCAAGCGTGGAAACAAAACGATGCTTATTTGCAGCCATTATTTGCCGGCAATAAACGCCTGATGGAGGTACAGGATCACTCTAAAAATCTTTCAGCAGCCGCGACAATTGGGTTGGAGGCTTTGGATAGGTTAGATAAAGGTGTTTCTGATACCACCTGGGTACAAAAGCAATCAGATGCTTTGACCGTATTTGAGAAAGCACATTACGAAACAGAGATAGTAGTTATTCCGGAGATTGAGGAATTGGTGTTAGGGCATGTTATACCTGAACCGGAGAAGTATTCAGCATTTTGATTTAGTTTTTAATACCGCCTGCGCAAATTTTACACTTGCGCCGGCGGTTGCAGTAACTTCTATTTGAACCAATATCCTATAGAAATACCTGCGGCACTGTTTTTAACGTTAGCACCTTGATTAGGAGTTATGTTGGCAAGGCCTAAACTATAGTTTACATCGATGGAAAAATGCTTTAATCGCTCACCTACTATAAAGTTCAAGCCATAGTCCGGGTTTTTATAATCATTTTGATTTCCATTAAATGAAATATTCTTTTCAAAAGTTCCGCTTATATCACCGCTTATCGTGCCCCGCACTTTACCTGAGAGGCCATAGCCAAGGTAACCGCCAGCACCGAAATAAAGTTTTACGTCAGGAGTTACTTTAAGATTGTATAACAAATTTAAAGGGAGTTCAATATAGTCCAGTCTAACAGTGCCTTTCTCTAAAATACTTTGTTGGTCTTCAAGGTAAAAGGATATGTATTGTCCTGTAAACTTTTGTCCTTTTGTAATATAAAAAAGACCAGGCTGTAAGCTGAATTCCTGAAAACCAACGTCAGCAACTACACCAAAATGGTATCCTGTTTTATCGCTCGTAGTGTAACTTGGATCGCTCGGCGAAACTCTTAATGTTGACAAATTCATGCCGGCCTTAACTCCAAAACTAACCGACTGTGCTGAAACACCTGCTGATACTGCAGCAAGGCAGATGATGAGTAATATTTTCTTCATGATAAAATTTAAGTGCCTAAAGATAAAGATTTATCATGAAATGGAAGGAAAGGCATTTGAGAAAGTTATGCTTCCGCCTTTGCAAACCCCACCGTCTCCCTGTACAACTGCGGCGATACATCAGCATTGTTTTTAAAGAAGCGGCTGAAGTAGAACTCGTCATTAAAGCCCAGTTCGTAGGCAATGGATTTTACGGGTTTTGAAGTAAGGTAAAGCTCCCGTTTGGCTTCGATCACTATCCGCTCGGCTATCATATTGGTAAGCGTTTTGTTAAAATGATTTTTGGTGATCTTGGCTAGTGCTTTTGGCGAGATGTTTAGCAGGTCCGCATAGTCAGCGGGGGCGTGTTTGGTTTTGAAATGTTCTTCAATAGCGTCCTTTAGGTTTTGTAAAACGAAAGGCTCCTTCAATCCGGAGATTTTTGCCGAAGCAAGCGGATTTTGTTCTACCCGGAGACGTGAACCATGGATCAGAAATATCTTTAGGTAGGATATCAGCAGTTCATATTGTGCCAGTGCAGCATTTTGCATTTCGGCCTGCATCTGTTCAATAATGTTCAGCAATATGGCGATGTCTTTATCTGTCAGTGTAATAAATGGCGGTTGATAAATGTTGTTGAATAATACACCATTGCAGGCTACTTCTTTCTGGTGCAAGTGGATGCAGAAAAAATCGGGATGGAAGTTTAACACTACGCCATTCAATTCTTCTACCGGGCTGATCATAAATGGCTGATAGGGTGAGAAGCACATCATTACCTGTCCCGAAAAATTGTATGCCGAGAAATCGGACTTTAGCTTGCCACTGCCGGAAAGGTTGATGATAACTGTATAATAATTATTCCGCTGTATGTGATCGAAATGGCTATTATCGCTGTACGGAAATATCTTAAAAGCCAGGTTACCGTTTTGGGGATCAACCAGCGTCAGTGGTTTTTGCGTCTGCATAAATTATTTCAGTTTCCGGTCGGATTCTTTGATCGGCAGGTCATTTATGCTGGCATAACGTTTACGCATATAGCCGTCCTCGTCAAACTCCCAGTTCTCGTTACCATAACTCCGGTACCAATTGCCTGAGTCATCACGCCACTCGTACTCAAAGCGCACGGCCATCCGGTTTTCACGAAAGCCCCACAGCTCCTTTTTTAATTTATAATCCAGTTCCTTTGCCCATTTGCGTTTCAGGAAGGCTACTACCTCTTCGCGCCCGTTAATAAACTCAGCGCGGTTGCGCCATTCAGTATCAACAGTATAAGCTAATGACACGCGTTCTGCATCGCGGGTATTCCAGGCATCTTCGGCGGCCTGCACTTTTTGCAGAGCGGTTTCCATTGTAAATGGTGGTATAGGGAATCTCTTTTCCATGGCTTTTATAGGTTTGTACAAATATAGGTAAGCGCCGGCTCAGGGCGACTTTTGTTTGTCATAATAACCCCACTTTCCATAAACGGTAAGCGGGGTTAAAAATTGACGCATATTATAACGCCGGTGCCAAAGGAAAATCAACGGGTACTTCGGTCAGGTTGTGCAAATAGTTCATAATGGTTTTGTCGCCTATCAGCATGATCAGGTCAATCAGGGTACCTTCGTTATAACCCGCTGCAAAAAAGTTGTCGACCAAAGCGCTGTCGGCCTTACCTTTAGTTTCTGTGATGTTTTTTGCAAGTTTTACCAATGCATCGAGTTTGGCATCAAATGAGGCGCTGCCTTTACGAATTTCTATGATCTGATCGTCGGTAAATCCATTCATTTTACCTATAGCGGTATGAGCGCTTAAACAATAGATACAATTGTTTACCTGGCTCACGATCAAATTAACTGCTTCTTTTTCTTTGGCGCGTAATGATGTTTTCCCGCTCTGGAAAGTTATATAATTGCCAAGCGCGTTGTCTGAATAAGCCATAGTGGCATACAAGTTGGGCACCATGCCTATTTTTTGCTTAAGGTTATCAAAAACTACTTTGTTATTGTCTGATACTTGTTCTCTTGTTGGAACTGCGAAAGTTTTCATTGTTTTTAACTTAAATTTTTGTGTTTGAATTGATAAGTCAAAGTTGCGCAGTTTGGCAGCGTAAAGGAATGGAGGATGGGAGCAAGGGCATGGACGATTTTCCCGGGGAAGTTTGAATGGGCGATAGAATTATTCAAGCAGAACGCTTCAATGGGAATCGCTGAATTTTCCAGTCTGATATTCTTTAAGCCTTGTCTCAAGAATGTTTTTTAATTCGTCAAAAGAGCAGGTTAAAAAATTAGTTGAGATATGAATTGGCTGACCGGCGTTCGCATTGATATCGAATTTATTCAAAGTCCTCATTATATTTTTGGTCACATTGTTGAAGTGAGCTTCGGGATTTTTTAAAACAGGAACAATGAATTTATCTTTATAACCTTTTGAAACATTAGTCTCCAGTATTTCAATATGGTCTATTTCGTCCCAGGTAATCTTGTGTTCTGTGCTGTTTAAAGTAATTCCTTCATTATCAATAATTATAATCGGGGCAATATCCATCAACTTTTTCCGGTAAACATTGCCAAGCAACACCGATATAAGCATAAGTAAAATGCCGAAGACACCGAATTTGGAAAACAGATTTATGGAGAAGTTCCAGGATCTGTTTTGAATGACTGTGATCATTGCAATGCCAACAAGAAAAATGATAATTGCTGCAAAAAGCCCGAATCTGTAAGCTGTTTTACTATAGTAAATAATTATTGGGTTCATTTTAGATATAGGTTAAGGTAAGAAAGATTTGCCGGTCTATTGGTTAATGTAAATTTACATTAAATTATTCAAGAAGAATAAGACAGACTGATCTTACAATGATTTGGTTATCACAATCCCGATAATCGCGGCAAAAGCAAAGCTCATCAGCGTGCCTATTAACACATATTCGGTTTTCTTTTGGGTGTTTTCCTTATCGCTAAAGCGGAGGATAGATTTTGCGGCGATGAGAAAACCTACCGCTGCAAACTGGTTGCTGATGATGAAAGTTAATATCAGCAGTCGCTCAAAAAAGCCTATCCAAACACCTGCTTTGGCCAGGCCTTCTTTATTAACCTCGGCAGCATCGCGCCATTTTTCGGTGGCCATGCCTATAATATAGCCCAGTGGCCAGGTAACCAGTACATACCCCGTAGCAATTAGCCAAAATTTGGTATTCTGGGTCAATGCTATAAGGTATGCCCAAACGGTATGCAGATCGAAGCTGATGCTTATCCAAAGCGCTATAACCACCAATATATGAAAAAGCTGATCGAGCAGGAAATAAGTCAGATTTTCCGGGCGGTTTAGTTTCCACAGATCGATAAAGAAATGGGTGATGATGATGATCAGCGGCAGCCACCAGTTATGCCATAGCCCTGCAAAAAGGTAGGCTGTAGCGCCGGCTATTAATACATGAAAGTATAGCTTTGGCGAACGCTGTTTCTTTTGCTTTTTGTCTTTTACCCAGGATGTCGGCTGCAGCACAAAATCGGTTAGCAGGTGGGCAATCAGTAAACGTAACAATAAGTTGAGCGCCATTACATCATTACATTAGTGATGCAATATAACGCATTGTTTTATCAATTTCCTTCCAGCGGGAAAGCTTTATCCGGTTGTTTACTGCCGATTGGGCTATTTTAAGTTCGTCTGCCATTTCTTGCTGTGTCCTGCCTTCGAGTAAAAGGAATATCACTTCGGCCTGGTTTTTTGTCCACTGACTGATGATAATATTGGCCAGGTGGAGTATGATATTTAATTGCTCATTCAACTTCGGATCATTGGTTGATACCTGGAAATAATTTTGCGCGGCCTTCATTTCATCAAAGGCACGCCCTGATAAATGGAAAGCCTCACCATCAGCATCTAAAACTGATTTTCCAAAATTAGATACATCGCCGATGCCGATTGATAAGCGGGCATCTAAGTCTTCATTTTCAACACCGTCAGAATAGCTTTTAAGCCAACACCTGATCTGTATGCTTCTTTTCAGTGCCTCGGCCACATCATCAAATAACAGTTGGAAACTATCGCCCCTGAATATCTCTGCATATTCCGGTTTAGATACCCACGATTTAATAAGGGTACTTACGCGATCAATTAGCTCGGCTCGTTTATCTGCCGCTATTGATGTAGAATTAGCTACATCTCCGGTTACCACGCAATACTTCATATAGTAAAGTTATCAACTTTTAGCTAGATAATCAATAAATATCTATAAAATAGTAGATAAATAATAATTATCTACTTTATAATAGATAATACGAAAATCTTAACAAAAAGTTTTATTGTGCTTAACCTAAAAGCCACATGAGGTTTCATTTAGCAGATTAAAAACTTTAATATTGCGCCCCTAGACGTTTATAGACCGGGTAGTCATTTTTACAACTTTATCAATGAGGCGGTTTTTCGCTGTTATTATTATACTGATTGGGAGCCTGTTTTTTACCGCTAACCTGTATGCCCAGGACAGGCCGCTAATTCCTATAACCAAATATCCGCGTAAAGATACCGCCAAGGTAATGCCCGAAGAAGTGGCCCAGGAGACCGATATTTCTGATCTGTTACAATCTATTTTTACTAAAAACTATAAACCCGCCAAGCTGGATACCATCGGCCGCAAACCTATCGTATCATTTGTGCCGGCGGTAGGTTATTCGCTGCAAACCCAATTTGCCGGTACGCTGACAGGGAACATAGTATTCCGTTCAGCACCTAACTCAAAAGTGTCAGCCATTACAACCAGTATGGGCTTTACGGAACGTAAGCAGTTTACTTTGCCGATCGTATCAAGCATTTGGACCAACAATAACAAGTTTGTGTTTTTGGGTGATGCCAGATTCTATGTGTATCCGCAAAGTACTTATGGATTGGGTACTAACTCAAATATTAAAGATGAAGACCCGATGCGGTATAATCTGTTCCGATTTTCTGAGGTGGTATTGCGACAGGTGACAGGCAATTTTTACCTGGGGGCAGGCTATAAGCTGATGCAGCACTGGAATATCTCGAATAAAGGTCCGCTGGACGGGGCTCCGTCTGATTATGAAGCTTATGGAACAAGTCCGCACACAACCTCGTCGGGTTTGAGTGTGAATGCTTTGTTCGATAGCCGGGATAACTCGGTGAATGCCTCGAAAGGTTTTTATGCCGCTATTCAGTATTATGATTACCTGAAGATATTAGGTAGTAATTCTGGCTGGAGATCACTAGTCGTAGATATCCGCAAATATTACCGTTTCCCTGAGGGTTCAAATAATGTGATCGCGTTTTGGTCGTATGATTGGCTTACATTATCAGGACGGCCACCGTATCTTGATTTGCCCAGTACATCATGGGATACTTATTCGACCACGGGGCGTGGCTACATCCAAAGCCGCTTCCGCGGGGCACAAATGGTGTATGCCGAAGCTGAATATCGTTTCAGGATAACACCTAACAGCTTGCTGGGCGGTGTAGTGTTCCTGAATGGTCAGAGCTTCTCATCAGCTCCGGGTACTCCTTTGCAATCCATCCAGCCGGGGTATGGTCCGGGTTTGCGCATTAAATTGAGTAAGGTATCCAAAACCAATTTGGATATCGATTACGGCTTTGGCAATCAAGGCTCAAGAGGGTTGTTTTTGACTGTGGGAGAGGTGTTTTAAGAGAGTCGGAAGTCAGAAATCAAAAACTCAACACTGGTTTAAGAGTTCACTCTTAAATCCTAAATGATCGTAGGACCCCGTCCGGCATTTATTGCAGAGGATATCTCTTTTTCCCAAAATAAACTTTAGATACACCTACCCGGACAGAGTCCTCTATTTCCATACTTAGATTTAAGTCGCCCTTCGGAAGACTTAAACCAGTGTTTGTTGGTAATACCTATATTCTTAAACCGCCTGTTTAAGCCGGGCTTTGTTGCATACATTGAGGTAATAGGCAGAGCCTATGGCCAGTAATGCAAACATTGCTACTGCAGACCAGCCGTTGCCGTTTCCCTGCCCGTTTAAAAGGGACATAAGTGTCACAATTAATTGCATAATGTCGTAGACGAGGGAGAACATCAGCAATTTGGGCCATGACTTTGCCGTTGGCGAAACGCTGCTGTATGACCAGAAGATCATAGCCATGAAAAAACTGCAAACGCCAAGATAACGTGCCATTAAAATACCGGAAGCGTCCAGCTGGATGCCATAAAATGCCATCAGTTTAACTGGGATAAGTACGAAGCCGAGGCCGTAGCCTACTGACAGGATCGTACAAATAATTGCGTAGGTTGAAAGTTTCATTTCTTTAGGTTTTTATTAAAGTTAAAAACAAGAAATGATATAATCAATTAATTTTCAATGTATTATAAAAGTGATTTGTTGCGGTTTTATAAGATGTTATCGTTGCCCCGTTAGTTCCGTAGGCGCATATCCAAACTGCTTTTTAAAAGCGAAAGAGAAGTGAGATAGATTTTCGAACCCAACCTCGTAGCAAACATCAGTAGCCCGTTTGTGCTTTTCAGTAAGCTGGTAATGGGCCAGTTCGAGGCGTTTTTGAATAAGCCATTTTTGGGGCGTGGTGGCGAAAGTCTTTTTGAAGTCGCGTTTGAAGGTGGTGATACTTCGTCCGGTCAGATAGCCGAACTTTTCTATCGGCATATTAAACATGAAGTTCTTTTCCATGTAGCCAGCCAGGTCTATTTTGCCAGGTTCTTCAAAATTTGCCAGGACGTTATCAATATCTTTATCAATCACCCTGAGAATGCTGATGGCTTCTGTGATCTTCAGGTCGGCAATGTTTTCCGGCAGGTCGCGCATATCAAAATATGGGATCAAGGAATCAAGACAACTCTTCAATAATGGATGGTGGCTGAAGGTATGTATCTTTTGTGAAGAGGATGCTTTGGGCTTTACGTTCAGATTGTTATAAAACTCCCTGAGCCGTTTGGTTGATAAATGCATCACTACCGTTTTATGCGGCAAGCCATCTTTAGGATAATTGATAATGGTTGCCAATTGATTCCGCGGGATCAGAAATATATCACCGGCTTGGAACAAATAGGTGCCGTCCGCCTGTACTATCTTTGTCTCACCTGAGATGAACCAGATCAGCATGTGATGCTCGAACATGATATCCGATTTAAAAAACCTGTCCTCGTAGCAGGAAAGCTTGATATCATCGGTTATGTATTTGGCCTTGTATTCCATCTGCATAAAAATAATAAGTATTGGGCACTCTTAAACTAACCAATCTAACAACCCTTCCAATTGCTTTGTGCTGCCATTCATCCACAATAACGCCTCATAATATTCTGCCAGCACGGAGGACTTAGCCCAGGGCAAATGCATTGCAGTAATACCGGGCACCATGTCATTTACATTGGCACCGGTACTGTTTAAGTGTGGTAAGCTATGGCTTACTTTAGCTATTACCTTTTTAATTGACCGTTTCATAATCACACCATTTAATTTTGAACATCAATCTCAAATTTCACACCTGTAATCTCCTCACTCAATTTCCACAAGCGTTTGGCATTTGCCTCGTCCAGCGAGTAGGGTTGAACACCTCTTAATGTTAATGGTTCATCGTATCGGTGCTCTATATTTCCCATGTCCAGGTCGGCTACTTCTGCATTTTCGCAATAAACCCCTCCTATATCATTCAACAGCGGGCTGCTAGCGCACCAAACAGTAGTGGCAGCGCCCTGCGGTATTGTTTTTAGTTTCGCAGCTACTTCAGGTTTGATATTGCCATCAGCATCATGTGTACCCAGTTGTTTGAATAATTCTATCGGTTCTTCGCGGCCCAGGTCGGTACCAATAACAGCTCCCGGATGTAATGAATAAGCCCTGACGCCGAATGCTTTTCCGCGATTGTCCAGCTCCAAGGCAAACAGATTACTGGCAGTTTTTGATTGCCCGTAACCCTGCAGGGTATCATATTGACGATTAAGGAAATTAGGATCTTCAAAATTGAACGGCGCCATCTGGTGACCGAAGGAAGATACATTGATCACCCTTGCACCTTTAGCCATTTTAAGTGCGTTCCACAACCTGGCAACAAGCTGGAACTCGCCGAGATAATTGGTAGCTAGTTGCGATTCGATGCCCCGATTATCCCTGCGAAGCGGAACCCACATAATGCCCGCATTATTGATAAGCAAGTGAAGCGGTCGGCCGGACGCCATAAAGTTTTGTGCGAATGCATCGATTGATGCAGGATCCATCAGATCCATTATTCCGAACTCTACGTTGGCAACTCCATCCAGATTCTTTTTTGCTTTGGCAATATCCCTGGCCGGAACGATAACCGTTGCGCCTGCTGCGGCAAGTACTTTGGTAGTCTCCAGGCCGATACCGGCGTAACCTCCTGTTATGATAGCAGTTTTTCCTGTAAGATCGATGCCTTCGATCACTTCGCTTGCTGTTGATGTAGCATTGAAACCCGACCCCAGCGGCTTCTGCAATGCTCCCTGATAGTTGTTCTGTGTCATTTTCTGATTGTTTAATAACACAAAATTAGAGAGTCCAAAGCGTACCGACTTTGTTGAGAGGACCTAATTTACTTTGTTGAGAGGACCACAGTTTGATAAATTAACCACTTCAACCAATACAACCGCTACAACCAAACTAAATTATCTTAAACTTCTCCTCTTCCAAATCCAACTGACGAAGGTGCTTGCGGATGATGTCTTCATCAATATGGCCGTCGACATTGTTGCGGTTGATCAGCCATTTTCGTTGCTCGTCTATCACTTCAAGATATATCTTTTTACTTTCCGCAGGGATTTGAGGATCAAGCTCATCGTTTATTTTTGAGTTCCATTTATCGACCATCTGCTGCAATAGAGGGTGGTTAGCCAGGTGATCCGGATAATTTTCGGTGAGGTGTTTGATGGCATTTTTGGCCAGACCTCTTTTAATAACATCTTCGGCTTTCTCTTCCGTTAAATAATCGTCGTAGGCAGGTAGCACAAGTTTCCTGAGCAAATAGGGGAGCGTGAGCCCTTGCACCAACAGCGTAGTTAAAATCACAATAAAAGTGACGAACAAAATAAGATTGCGGTGGGGGAATGCGGTGCCATTATCTAACTGAACGGGTATGGATAGAGCAGCGGCAAGAGATACAACACCGCGCATACCGGTCCACCCTAAAACGAGGGGTACTTTGTAGCCGGGGTTCCGGTCGTCTGCTACCTTGATAAAGTTGCGGGCAATGAGGGTGACAAACACGGCTCCATAAGCCGATAATATCCTCACAACGATCAATACACCTGTTATCAATAAACCATAACCTATAGCGCCCTGAAAACTTATTCCTTCCTCTTTTAAGCCGGCAGTAATTTCGGGCAGATCAAGTCCTATCAGGAAAAATACCAGTCCATTGAGCAGGAAAACCAGGCTTTCCCAAAAGTTGATGCCTCGCAACCGCGAAGAGCTTCCCAAAAAGTAGTGCCGTTTGTGCGATAAGAACAGCCCCCCGCTCACAACTGCCAGCACGCCCGAACTATGCACTTCTTCGGCCGTCATATACATTACATAGGGGGTAACCAGCGTGAGTATGATATCCATATTCACATCAGTTGGCAGGTATTTATGTCCCTTCATAAACACCCATCCAACCAGCAAACCAATACCGATACCCCCCAGCAACATCCATACAAAACTTAGGGCAGCATGATACCAGATAAATTGACCGGTGCCGATAGCGATCAACGAGAAACGAAAGATGATGAGCGATGAAGCGTCGTTGAGCAAACTTTCGCCCTCCAGTATAGACGACATTCGTTTGGGGACTTTTACAAATTTTAAAATTGCGCTTGCACTAATCGCGTCCGGTGGCGACACGATACCGCCCAACAAGAAACCCAGTGCCAGCGAGAAGCCGGGGATGATCCTGTTGACCACGAAAGCTACCGTCATGGCGGTTAAGAAAACCACCACGAAAGCAAAGCTGGAAACTATACGCCGCCAGCGCCAGAGCTCTTTCCATGACATTGCCCAGGCTGCATCATATAATAAAGGAGGCAAGATCAGGATAAAAATGAGTTCGGGTTTTACATGCAGTACAGGTACGCCGGGTATAAAACTGATAAGCAGCCCGGCTACGACCAATAACACCGGGTAAGCAACTTTTATCTTGTCTGCCAGCATTATCAACAGTATAATGACGACAACCATTACCAGGAAGAAAGGGAAATGAGTAAGCATAAGTGATTCAGTCTTGCGGAATGTACCGTTTAGTAACGGACTGAATTTATGCAATGTTTGGAATTATTTGTCTATAAATCTTCCGTTTTGTTGATAATGCGTTTGATCACATCATCCAGTTCCTGCGTGGCTGATTCGAGGTGTTGCATCAGCTGCTCGTCAGGGTTTTGGTTTTTAATGTCTTTAAATAACTCAATAAGACCCAGGATACTGGCGATAGGCTTTCGTATTTCGTGCGAGTTGATCAGGGCAATTTCGGTAAGACGCTCGTGCTGTTTTCTCAGGGTAGAAATATCCTGCATGGCGCCTATCATACGTTTACCAATACCATTCTCATCACGAATTACAATGCCGCGGCCTAATATGTTAGCGTACTCGCCGTTAGCCTTGCGGAAACGGTATTCCTGTGTCCAATGTATCATGTCGCCGTTTATTACCTGTTCGGGATATAATACCGCACGCTCACGGTCATCCGGGTGAACATTTTCAAAGAAAAAGGGCAGGTTATCATAGTTGGTACCTGATTGGTGTCCAAACAGCTTTTGCATATTATTGGAATAGTAAACGCTGTTAGTTTCAAGGTTCCAGTCCCAAATCACGTCAAAAGTGGCTTCCATCACATATTCAAACCGCTCGTTGGTAAGTTGCAGGGCCTGGTGGCGGCGATGGTTTTCAAGTATGATCCGTAACAGGTGGGTCGCTCTCTCCACTGTATTTTCTTCCTGCTGTGACGGCAAGCGTGCTTCAAAGCAATATAATGCGAAGGTGGCCATTACTTCGTTACTGCTATCTATCACAGGGTACGACCAGCAGCCTTTTAAAGGATAACCGGCAATTCTTCCTCGATAGTTTTTGAAACGATCATCGGCAGTCATGTCGGCGATAATTACTTTCTCTTTTGAATATGCTGCTGTACCGCAAGCACCGTTCTGATCACCAATCAAAAAGCCATCAGGGAATTCCCAAAAGCCGGGTGGAAGATTAGGGGCCGCAAGCATAAACAGCTTGTCGTGCCGTTTCTCCAGCACAGAGCATTTTATGCCTGTATGAAGCGATTCTATACCGGCCAAATAAAAACCGATAATATCTTTTAATGATTTCTCATTTCGTGCACTATACTCTAATACTTGTTTTTCGAGTGCGTCAAGCTCATGATAATAGTGGGTTTCTGTAACATCCTGGGCAATAACAATTGCTGCACGCCGGCCATTATAGTCGATAAGCTCACCTTGCACGTCCATATACATTAATTCACCATTCTTTTTCAGATGACGCCATACCTTCCGTTCATATTGGCCGTATGCTTGTTCAGAATAAGTAATTTCATTAATAAGCGGTATATCTTCAACCGGTCGTATATCGCGAAGGGTTAATTGCTTAAACTCTTCTTTTGAGTAGCCATATTTCCGGGTTGCTTCGTCATTACAATCAATAAATTGTAGTGTTTCAAAATCCCAGATAATAATAGGAACGGGGTTATTGTCAAAAAGATAATGGTATAGTTTTTCTGATTCGACAAGCGCGGCCCTGCTCTTTTTTATTTCTGTAGCATCGCGGGCTATCCCATACCTTATACGCTCCGTGGGGTTTGCCACTGCCGACCAGTGTAATGGCACCAGTGAGCCGTTTTTATGCACATAATGATTTTCGACGTTGGTTACTTTAACGCCCGCCTTTACCATATTGGCAATCTCAATTGTTTTTTCTTTATCAGGCGGATAGAGAAAATCGAACAAGCGCTTGCCGATCATCTCATTCGGTTTGTAGCCAAGAATATTTTCGGAAGCGGCATTGACACTCACAATGATATCATCGGTATCAATAGCAAATATCATATCCATGGACGAATCCATGATCTTCTTCAGATCGTTGCGGGTTGCTGCAAGCGCCCTTGATTTCATCACCTCATCCGTTACATCCACAACGGTTGAGATCATATAACTCTTGTCGCTTACCGGGATGGTTTTGACATTTATAAATCGCTTCACTCCGGATTGGGTGGTGATCTCCACCGACGGCCATTTCATAAGGGCCAGGTCGCCGGTTTTCAGGTCGGCCTGCATTTTGGCAACAACGGTTTGCCGGTAATTTTCGTCGGGAAAAATTTTAAAAAGAAGTGCTTGCTTATCAGAGAGTTCATATTGCGGCCAGCCAAGTACCTCGCTAAAGCGGGCATTGGTATAGACAAAATGATTGTCGTCTGTTTTACTGACGGCGATGCCTATCGGTAATTCCTGAAAAATATCTTCTATAAATGCACTACTCCCAATTAATGCATCTAAGGTATTTAGTGGACCCATTATCTCCTTTAAAGTATTCGCAAAAGCACGTACATCAGCAATTAATGCGATAATGATCCCATAATTGGCATATTATTTTATACGAAAATAGCAGTAATAAGTTAAGTAGAAAATCGGATTTTAATTTAAAGGAAATTGCTTATTAAACAATTGAAAAAGTGCCCTTTTAAACGGATTTTAGTGATTTTTAAATGGTTGGTATCAGCATGTTTGACTACTGCTTTTTTTAGTTGTCCGTTATTTTAAATAAACTGTGTTTTAACTATGAAATCCGGTTTATTACCATATATTTACTTGCACGCACTTTACTTTTTCATTCAATCCGCTCCTTATTTTTCCCTGCGTATAAAACTAAAACTATATTGTTGTGTTGAGCACTCATTAATCCCCCAAAGCAAATGTCAATAGATATTACCAAAATTTTCAAAAAGAAACAGGCTTCCATATTGGAGCGCTGGATGAAAAACCAATTGTCAAACGCAGGCCTGCGCGATGACCTGATGAGCAATGAAGACCTCAGGACAGAGTCGGACGAACTGATCACGGCACTTGTTAAATCACTGAACGAAAAGTCGCTGGACAATCTGGAATCGAGCGAGTTCGATTATGTAATAGAAATTCTAAGTGGTATTTCTATTTCGCGTGCCAAGCAAGGGTTCAGCCCGCGCGAAACTGGTGTATTTATCATGAGCCTGAAAGAAGCATTGCTTGAGGTATTACAGGAAGAGATAAAAAATTCAGCAGAACTATACGATACCATGTTGAAGATATCGCGCCTGTTTGATAGTTTTTCGATCATCGCCTTCGAAACGTATATAAAGGGCAGAGAAGAAGTGATATTGAGGCAAACGGATGAAATAACTGAAATATCTACACCGGTTATACGTGTTTGGGATGGTATACTGGCACTGCCTATCATCGGCACTTTGGATAGTGCGCGCACGCAGGTGGTAATGGAAAGCTTGCTGACCGAAATTGTAGAGTCGGGCAGCAGCGTGGCGATACTAGACATTTCAGGCGTACCAACGGTAGATTCGCTGGTAGCGCAACATTTATTGAAAACGGTAAGTGCTACAAGGCTAATGGGTGCGGAATGCATAATAAGTGGTATTCGCCCTGAAATTGCCCAGACCATCGTTCATTTAGGTATCGACCTGAGCGGCATTGTCACAAAGGCAAGCCTTGCAAGTGCGTTGGTATTTGCATTTGCAAAAATGAAATTAGAAGTAAGAAAAGTACAGGCAAGATAATTTAATAAAAATTGATTTTCGTCTATGGATAGGATTCCAATTTTAAGGATGGGACAATTTTTATTGGTCACCATCCAGGTTGATTTATATGACAGGCTGGCCATTGATCTGGAGGCCGACCTGGTAAAAATGGTTAGTAAAACAGGTGCCAGGGGCATTCTGATAGATATTAGTGCGGTAAGTATAGTCGACTCCTTTATGGGCCGTATTATCGGCAATATTGGTGTAATGTCGAAACTTTTGGATGCCGAAACAGTTGTTGTAGGTATGCAACCCGCAGTAGCAATTACTTTAGTAGAATTAGGACTTCCATTGAAAGGGGTGTTTACCGCACTGAATGTCGAAAAAGGCATGGATCTCTTGACATCAAAGATTCAAACAACTGACGAAGATGATGATGACGTAGACACCCATGACGATGATAACAGCGACAATCTCCCTGAGTAAAGATATGATGACGGTTGAGAGGGAGCAGGACGTAGTACCATTCCGCAACCGTGTAAAAGAGCAGGCTACTAAGATACGCATGGGATTGGTGAACCAGACCAAGCTTATTACAGCAGCAAGTGAACTGGTGCGTAATATGCTTAGATATGGTGGGGGTGGTTCGGTGATAATAGAAGTAGTATCAAGGGGTCGTGATAATGGTATCCGGCTTTCTTTTAGGGATCAAGGCCCTGGAATACCGGATATAGCAATGGCCTTAAAGGACGGCTTCTCAACCGGTAAAAGTTTAGGCCTTGGACTGCCGGGCGCAAAACGCCTTGTAAACGAATTTAATATAAAAAGTGAAAAGGGAAAAGGTACCGAGGTGGTAATAATTAAGTGGGCCAATGGTTAACGCGACACACACCCGCTTTGTAGCTTCGGACAGAAGTTATTATTCCATCATAAAGAAAGAAGCGCACAATATAGCCGTAGCAGCGGGGTTTGAAAGCAAGCGTATTGCCGAAATGGATATTGTGATAGCAGAGATGACTTCTAACCTGTATAAATATGCTAACGATGGTGAATTGTTGATTGGGCATTTTACCGGGCAGGAAGAGTACATTGAAATTATTTGCATAGACAACGGACCTGGTATTGGCGAAACAAGCCGTATGCTTGCTGATGGTTTTTCGACAACAAATACCCTTGGGCATGGCTTGGGAAGTATAAAGCGGCTATCAGATAATTTTGATATTTATTCGCAAAAAGGCTGGGGAACCTTGGTGCTTAGCCGTATTTATAAAGTAAGCCCTAAGAAAAAGGACAGAAAGGTCATAACGTTTAACCCGGTCGTGATAGCTAAACCCGGCGAAAAAGTAAGCGGCGATGGATGTTATTTTAAAAACTCGGAGAATGTGCTTAAATTTATTGTAGCCGATGGATTAGGACATGGGCACGAAGCAAATGTCGCTGTTAATGAAGCCGTTACCTCCTTTAAAATTTGCCCCTACGATTCGCCTTGCGATATTATCCGTTACCTTCACCAGGATGTGAAAAAAACCAGGGGATTAGTAGCTACAATTGGAGTAATAGATATTGAAAAAAGTTTAGTAAGGATAGCAGGCGTAGGCAATATTTCAACAAGGCTGTCGGGCCCTGTTTTATCAAAGGCGCATTTGGCCTATAATGGTATTATAGGCCACAACATACCTAACACTATGAATGACCAGGTAGTTAGTTTTAGTGAATTTAACCAGCTTATCCTGTGTTCAGACGGTATGCGGTCGCGTTGGGACCTGTCGAAGATAACGGGTATCAGCCGTTGTGACGCAAGTTTACAAGCAGCTGCCTTATATAAAGATTTTGGCCGTCAGACAGACGACATGTCTGCTGTCATCATAAAAATACCAAAACAATGACCATTTTAGGAACCGTTACCCTCGAAAATGAAATGGACCTGATACTGGCCTACAAAAAGGCTATCCGTATTGGCGATCTATTGGGATTATCGGTTTCTACGCAAACGGCATTTGCCACGGCGGTTTCAGAGGTTTGCCGCGAAGTGATCGATAAATCAGCTGACGGTGTTGCTTCGCTTGGTACCGGGACGGAAGACTCGCGTTTTTTTCTTTTCGCAAAAATAAGGTTCACAAGCTATGAGAAATTCAACCCGAGTAATGAGGGTTTTGAATACGCACGTAAATTGATTCCAGTATTGGAAACGGAGGTCAATGCTCAAAATGTTGAAACAATATTAAAATTGGGCATCCCGCGCAGTATGAGGGTGGATAAAAAGAAGGTACTGGACGTAAGTAAAATACTTGACCAGGAAGGGCCGATAAGCGCTTATGAAGAAGTGAAGATGCGAAATGCAGACCTGCAGCAAATGAGCCTAAAAAAGGATATTGACCTGGCCGAATCAAATTACCTTAACCAGCAAAAAAATGAATTTTTATCGGTTGCGAGCCATGAACTCAACTCGCCGCTTACCATATTGCGTTCTTATTCGCAAATAGCATTAAGGGTAGAAGGGGGAAAAAACCCTGCGTTGGCCAATTACCTGAAAAAGATAGAAACTCAGACGGGTAAGATGGCACAATTGATACGGCAACTACTTGATGTATCGAAAATAGAAAACGGCAAATTGATTTATGATAAGCAGGATGTCGATTTTTGTGAATTTATGGATTCCACTATAGAATCGCTGATGCAATTGGTGCCTGCTCATGAAATAAGTATTGTTTGCGATGACGATTGTACCCTGATTATTGACAGGATGAGGATAGAGCAAGTGATGATTAATCTTGTGAGCAATGCCGCAAAATATTCAGAGCCGGGAACAACCATTCGTATAAAAGGCGAAGTAACAAATGGCATGGCCACAGTAAGGGTAGAGGACGAGGGGATAGGAATGTCTGAAGAGACGGTTAAAAGTATTTTTGGGAAATTTTACCGGGACGAAAGTGTAATAAGAAAATACACCGGTTTGGGAATGGGGCTTTATATAGCCTCGAGGATCATTGCCGATCATAAGGGAACAATGAATGTAACAAGTATAGAGGGAAAGGGATCAACTGTATCTTTTTCGCTCCCGGTATCGTAAAGTTATTTTATTAAAGACCTGCTTTGAAAAAGATATTAGTAGCCGACGACCATCTTGAGATTTTGGAGGTAGTAACCGAAGTATTGTCATACGAAACCTTCGATGTGCGGGGGCTTTCAAGCGGTGCCAATGTACTTGACACGGTTGAAAATTTTAAGCCCGACCTGGTGCTTCTTGATCTTAAACTGGGTGAGGATGACGGTTCGGAATTATGCCGCGAAATAAAGGCGTTGCCGGGCTTCAAAAATACACCCGTTATTATTTACTCTGCTTATGTGCCTAACAGCCCTCAACCCGAAGAATACGGCTGTGACGACATGATAACAAAGCCTTTTGATATTGATGAGCTGGTTACTAAGATCAATCATCTTTTATATCCAAGTCAATCAGGAATTAATATTACGGGCCCTCTTGCCGGAAATTAATATCGAAAAGCCGTTCGATCTTTTTCTTTATTTCAAGATCGACACCTGTTGGGATAACAATTTGACGCTTAGGTTTTTTCTTTATCGTCACCTCAATATTTAGCTGCTCCTTTATCATCTGGATAAATAGCTCTTCTTTGTCGATGTTTGGCATGTAATGTTTATCATAAACATCATATCTAAAAAATTAGTTTTTAAATTCTGTAGAAATTCTGAATTTTTTTTCCTACCTTGTTGGTCTCACAAAAAATGTGATAAGGTTTAGGTTAAATGCTCCTGCGTGCGAGACGATGGAGCATTTTATTTTTAAGCCTATCTCACTTCAATTTCAAATGCGTAGCGAGATTCATGTTGATATAATCGATGAGGAAATGCGTTACGATGATGGCTTTTATATTACGGTATTTGATGTAGTAAATACTGAAGACCATGCCGATAAGGAATGTAAATATCAGTTCGCGCAGACTGCCATACTTATAATGCAAGGCTGCGAATAATAACGACGAAACAATAACAGCAGCCACTTCATTCTTAAACCACTGTGACAGGCGGGTAAGCAGGTATCCCCTGAAAATCAATTCTTCGGTGACGCCTGCTGTGAGCGCCAGGAAAAATATCATCGCCTGGTGTCCGGTTATTACAGCCACAATCTTTTTCATCATCGCATTATTCTCATGCTCGCCCAATAGGACTGGGATAGCTGATACAAAGGCTGCTCCGATGCTTGATAAGTACAATAAGAATACCGAGAGCAGGAAAAAGCCGATGGTGTTATGCTCTTCTTTCCAAAGTAATAAGGATTGGCGTTCTATTTTAAATGTGTAAAAGAGCAATACCACCACAATGCCCCAATATATAAAACGGGAGTAAAACAGCTTGTCGTAATAATTCATCTGGATATGGCTCAACCAAAGGTCAAATACAACAAGCAGACCAAGCGTGACTGCAATGCCAGTAAATAGAATGCTATGGCGGGGTTTATTAGAATTTGTGATGGTTGAGGTATTCATTATCTTATTAAGATTATGAAAATAAGCAAATTTTAGCTCATTGCAAAAAATGAACCTGTCGCTCGAAGTTTTACATCCATAAAGCTACCTGTCGGAGGCCCAAACCAATGAAAGAAACTTTTAATTATTCACTAATTCACTAATTTAGGCGGGTCAAACAATTATAGTGGATACCGCAACCGCCCTCACCAAAACACCCCGGCAAATACGTATAGCCAATGCGCTGTTTTTCTTTGTGTCGGGCTTTGGGTATACCACATGGACATCGCGTATTGTTTACATTCAGCAATCATTACACCTTAACGAAGCATTCCTGGGCTGGGCATTGCTCGCACTTCCTGCTGGGTTAATGATAACCATGCCTATTACCGGCAGAATGTTAAGCCTGTTTAGCAGCAGCCGAATTATGCTGATAGGTGCAGTGGCTTTTAATTTGATGCTTGGCCTGCTGGGTTTTACTACGGAGTATTGGCAGTTTATCGCCATATTGTTTTTCTTTGGTTCTTCGCGCAATATTCTTAATCTCAGTATCAATACGCAATCTGTGGGTGTGCAGAAGCTTTATCAGAAATCTATTATCACTACCTTCCATGGTATCTGGAGCCTGGCCGGACTTTCAGGGTCGATATTTAGCCTGATCATGGCATCGTTTAAAGTGCCGCCTACCTGGCATTTGCTTGTGGTGAGCATTGGACTTTGCCTGATCGCTTTCCTGGCATGGCCCAACACGCTGCACGAAAAACCAGAGCCGCAGGAACGCAAGCCAATATTTTCACTGCCTGATAAAGAACTACTCAAATTCGCTCTGATCTGCTTCTCATCCATGGCCTGCGAGAACGTGATGTACGACTGGAGCGGCATCTACATTTTTAAAGCAGTGCACGCAACTAAAATAGTAGCAACAGCAGCATTCGTGGTTTTCATGATCGCAGTTACCACCGGGCGGTTCGCGGGCGATCACATTGTGAACCGGAAGGGTATTAAAATGGTGTTGAAATACAGCGGCGTGCTTATTGTAAGTGGCTTTGCTGTGGCTATTGCGTTTCCTTACGTTATGCCCACTATTGCGGGCTATGCGCTCATTGGCTTAGGCGTGTCGTGCATGGTGCCGCTGGTATTCAGTGTAGCCGGAAGATCAAAGTCGATGAGCGGCGGTCCGGCAATAGCGGCCGTATCAACGGTAGGTTATTTAGGGTTTTTACTGGTACCACCTTTGGTAGGTTTTGTGGCACAAGCGGCTAATCTGCGCTGGGCATTCTCGTTCATTGCGGTTTTAGGGCTGCTGATCGTCTGGATGACCAGTAAGATTGAAGAGTGACGGTTTGATTTTAGAATTACGATTTTAGATTTTTTAAATAATTCACTACTGACCGTTTACTAATCACCACATCATTTCGCCGCGTCGATCATCTGGTTTGGATCATAGTACTGACGCTGACTGACGATCTTGCCCTCTTTGTTAAACTCATCAAATAAAACCATATCAACAGCTGCTTTCTTGCCAGTCTTCTTATTGGTTAACGAGATGATCCACCAGGATTGCACCACGAGCGATCCATTATTGTACTGTAAAGCAACTGGTGGTTGTGATTCGGTCATTTTCAAATCTTTCCAGTTATTGATCACGTTTTTCCAGCCGTCTTTGGCTTCGGCAAGTGTGCGATTTTTGGGTGTAGTACCTATTACATACCTACCCATACCTATAAACTGCACTTTCTCATCATAAAATTTGGCCATTCCATCAGCATCACCCTTTTCATATAGGGCTGCAAGTTTTCGCATGGTTTCAATGTCCGGATGCTTCTTATAAACAATGCCGGTTTGAGACATTTTCTGCGCAAACGCAGCATTTGAGATGAGTATAAACGTGATGAAAAGCTTTCTCATGACCTATTGGGTTTAAGTATGATCGGGATAGTTCTATTAAATATACTAATTATTTAAAAAACAAGCAGATAAATAAAGGGAGCTATTATACATTGCTATATTTTGAATATATTTAAACCACAATCTATTAGCCGGTCACATGATACAATTAGCACGTTCCTTACCTCCTGTTAGCTCGTCCCGAATAGGTAATTACTGCCAAATGCCTCAGCCTTGTGTCAGGCTAAACAAATCTAAAATCGTAATTCGTACATCGTAATTTTAAAATGGAAGTCCATCATCATCCACAATTAGAGCATAAGCCCAAGCCCTGGAAAGAGTATATTCTGGAGTATATCATGATATTTTTAGCTGTAACGACCGGTTTCTTTGCCGAAAGTCTTCGTGAACATATCAACGACCGCGCAAAGGAAAAAGAGTACCTGGTGTCGCTGGTGTCGGAACTCAAAAGCGATACTGCGGGTTATAGCCAGTCGTTACAAAAGGTTATGATAATGCGGCCCCAGCTCGATTCATTGTATGTGAATGTTACTGAGGCATCCCGGTACAATTATGTACTTGAAGGTAAATGGAATACCCCGGTTAATGAAGCAAATGTGATGTATCTGCCTGCATTAACTATCATACAGCAATTAAAAAGTTCGGGCAACCTGAGGCTGATTGACAAAAAGGATATAGGTTCTAAAATAATTAAGTACGAAACTTTTATAGAGGGCCCTTATAAAAATTTAGTAGCTGGTTTGGACGTTGCAGCAGAAAAGTTATATAACCTGGAAGATGATTTATGCGATGAATCAGAATTTAACAAAAAAGTTAATGACAATATAATAAATCACATCAGCAATGATTCGTTAGGTACCACAGGTTACTACAACATGACCCTGAAAATAAGAGATGCTGAAAAGCTTAACCAGTTGGCGAACAGTGCTATCAATTACAATGCGCGAAACTGGGGCTATATAAATTTGCTGAACAAAGCTAAAAAACAAGCTACCGTATTGCTGCAGGATATAAATAGGGAGTATGGGTTGGAGGGAGAGTAGTCAAAAGTCAGTTTGCAGTTGCCTGTAGGCAGTTGGCAGACCTTTTGAATAATCAGAATTAAATAAATTATTTTTAATAATAAACTGCCCACTGCCAACTCAAAACTGCAAACATGGAAGTGCACCACCACCCTAACCTTCATCACGAAAAGAAACCCTGGAAAGAATATATCCTCGAATATATCATGATCTTCCTGGCTGTTACCACCGGTTTTTTTGCTGAAAGCTACCGGGAACATTTGAGCGACCGGTCGAAAGAGCACGAGTTTGTAATTAATCTTAAACGGGATCTTGCGGCCGATACCACAAATTTGAACGTTTGGTTGCCGGCACTGTATGTAAGAGTATCGCAGTTTGACGCACTAATCAGTTACCTGGAAACAGAAGGCCCGGTAAAAGACGGTGCCAATATGTATTACCTGGCAAGGCTATCAACCCGTAATGGTATTTATGAACCCCGTGACAACACGATAACAGAACTGAAAAGCTCCGGTAACCTGCGCCTGATACAAAACCAGGATATCATCAATGGCATGATGGATTTTGAACGGTCAATAGCACAGTATACCAACCTGTTAGATATTGAAGCGAAAGAAAATATGCTTAGCTATCCGCTGCTTGGAACTTTGTTTGACGCGAGGGTATTTGATAAAATGGTAGTGGTACAAAATAATAGACTTACAGAAAAAGAATATGCTTCCGGGTCGACTAATAATACGCTGATGCCTCCTGGTAATCCGCAACTGATCAGTCATGATAAGGAAAAGATTAACCTGCTGATCTACTACCTGCACCAACGGAAATCAAGCTTTATGGGCGAAATGCGTCGTCTTTCAGTGCAAAGAGCGGTTGTGGAAAAGCTGATAGAGACGATAAACAGGGAATACCATTTGAAGGATGAGTAGGAAAACCAAAACATTATTAATTAAGGCGTTGGTATACATTGCTCTGGGCTTTGGAGCAGCTTATCTGTGGCATTTGATAAAGGGGAATTAACGGGTAATTTCTATCTTTATTTCCTGAATCTATGAGTGATACTAACAGGAAAAATACAGGTAGGGTGAAGAAGTCGGAAGCCGGAGGTGAGGCGTCAAAACCCAAAGCTAAAAGGCCAAAGCAGAAAGCTGTAGCGAATTCTGAAAATACGCCCACCGCCAACCACTCTGCGCCAAACGAAATAAAAGAGCTGCCTACTGCCAACTCCAAACTGCAAACTGAACAAATGGAAGTACATCACCACCCCGAAGTAGAGAAAAAAGGACTTAAGGAATATCTGCTGGAAGGCCTGATGATATTCATCGCCGTTATGATGGGGTTTATTGCTGAGAACATCCGCGAGAACATCACCAATAAAGAACATGCCCGCCAATTAACTGAGCAATTGGTACAGGATCTAAAAGCAGATACAGGAAATTTGAATTATATCTATCATGCCCAAACTGAGATCTTAAATGCCAACGACAGTTTATTTATCTTTTTAAAACAACCATTGGCAAAAGCCGACCTGAACAAGATACAACGCTTTATTATCAAGTCACACAATTTATGGCTGTTTCATGCTACAGGCGGTGCTATTTTGGCCATTAAAAATGAATTGCATCTTAAACAACTCTCCGAATCCAGGATCATTAGTTATATTGCTTCGTACGAGAGTGATGTAGAACTTATACATACCGTACAGGACATTTACCTGCAATATCAACGAAGCATGCTCGACCCATTTTTGAGGCAGCATTTTACACCGGATAACTTATATGCTGCCTTTGCGAAAAAGCCGCTTCCAGATACACAAATGCGTAACTTGACACAAGCCGACCTGACGCAATTAAGATCAGATATTGTTTTGATACGGGTTGTTAGTAAAGAAATATTAGATGATAACACCAGGTTAAAGAAAAGTGCAGTAGAATTGCTTAAATACGTGCAAAAACAATATGATTTGGAATAAGACCGGGATTTGTTCCTGTCATCAACAAAACCATATCTAATTGAGATGCGATGCATCGCACCTCTCGCCATGTTTGCTACTCATCATTCACTATTGACTACTCACCAACTTCCATTCATTGAAACGAAAAACTTTTAATCCATAGCTACTTCCTGAATTTTCCTTTCTTTTTTATTTCGGCGCAGTTAAGCAATGTAACAGGAATGATACATTTTTAGTGCCGTATCTACCATAGATTAATAAAATTATAATTTTCTCATTATCAATATTTTAGGTATAAATTTAATCTACCAATTCTCACCCTAAATTAATGAGTTATGAAAAAGCAATCCTTGTACTTATGTGCACTTTTACTGTGTACATTCTTGTTGGCCGGCAAAAGTGCCCTGGCGCAAAAAGACACTACTGTTTGGATGACATCGCTCGAATACCGGGTTCACGATGAAAGCATTTATGAAAAGAATTACGCGACTGTAAAGGCCTGGTGGCTTAAAACCGATTCAGACATCGAGTTAGGCCGGATAGCCAATACCTCTGAATCGGGGCGGGTATACGGTTCGGTCTTATTTAAGGGCGCAGATAATCTGGGCGCATATATTGCCCGCCGCGTAAAGAACCAGGATAAATTCAATGCTGAAAATCCTGTCGTTGGCAAAGAGAACAGGGAGAATATTATCGGCCCGGTAATGCGTTCTATCTGGATGCGGGTTGATTCCATCAGCTACCAGGAACCTGGTTACAACAGGGATAATTTTCCTTTCAGAAAGATCGTGTTCATATCAGTTTTGGCCGACAAGATGAAAGACTTTGAGGCCGGCATGAGAAAGCAGGCACAATTGGATGCCAGTCACGGTATCAAATATAATTCGATAGTTTTCAGGTGCACAGACGGGTATCCTGCCAATACCTATATGATTGTCCTACCTGATAAATCGCTACTTGATTATTACAAAAATCGCGAAGCAAGAAAGATGAAGAGAGATCAGTTTAAGAGTGAATATGCCCCGCTTCACAGATTGTCAAACGATATTACCACCGTCATGCGTATCGATCATTTGACTATGGTGAAATAAAGCCATACCGCTTTGTTATAGACGCCCCGATATATCGGGGCGTCTATACATCTATTTTAATCAATAAAATCCCAAAATCGTGTCTATTTGATCTTCAACTCGAAGCTGCCTTCCACGTCATATTTAGGTGAGGTGGCTTTGGTGTCAGTGGCAACAATGGTATGAAAGGTGCCTTTGGCCAGTGTGGTGTCCTGGTTATATTTTTCAATAGATATATTACCCAGCTTTTGCGGCTGTTCACTTTGGATCAATGTATACTCCAGGTTCTTCTTGCCTGTTCCCTTTAACAAAACCTGGGCGCCGGATATATTGCTGGCTACATCATCAATAGGTGCGCCTGACGAGCTGATACCAAAGCTAACGGTATGGGCCTTGTTTATGGCAGTAAGACCGTAGTATTGTTCGCCATCTATATTGATGTTCACAAAAGCAATGGAGTCCTGTTCGGCGTTAAAGGTATAGGTAGAATCTTTAAGTTTAACGTTTAATGTGCCTTTGCTTGCCAGGAAATTACCGGACGCGGATGAACTGCTTGTTTTAACCGAGTCGGTTAACTGGGTGGTGGTTTGAGTTACGTTTTCATCCTTCTGGCAGGCAGTTAACACGACTGAGATCAGCGTTAAAAAACCTAAAAAAAGGATAGAAAACCTCACCATAAGCATGTCCTTTCGTGATAAAATAAATTTAGGTAAATAATTACGTTTTGCAATACCTTAAACGTCATAATAATGAAATTTAACAATTATTAACCTTTAAGTTAATAAGCCTCGCGCAAATAGCTTTTAACTATACGTTAAAACCGTATGTAACTCCCGTATAATTACGCTTGTCATGCCTTAATCATCAGACTACCTTAGATTAAAATTATCGGCGATCCTAACTTTTGATTTGCTTTTAGCTCTGGAATAATAATTATTTCATCATATCATAAAGGAGGACATCATGCCAACACTTTCAAATTACTGGTTCCAGGAAACAGATTTTCGCGGGAACACAACCTATGCAAGTACTCAGCATCCCGCGGGGGGATGGGCCTGGGTCAATTGGTCAAACATAGGCGACAAGCACAGCACGCTTTGCTGGGAACGGGAGGACCGGGAAGTAACTTACGACCTGGTAAGCCTGCTCAATAACCCGGCTGTTTTAAACCTGATCGACAACAACCTGGGCAGCAGCGCCAATCGTACTTCTGCTCTGCGGGTAGGGTGGGTGCCGCGCAAATATCTGCCCTATTCGTCATCAGGTGGCCCGCTGGATCTTTTCCTGCGTATGTCGTTTGATTTTCACATATCAACGCCATGGTATTGTTCTGATGCCAACGGACATATCGATTACATCATCGTTTGTTATTTAGATGGCAACGGCAGGTTAAATGGCTATGTTGACGGATGGGCATTCCATTATGACGGCGGCGGTCCGTTTTGTACCGGGGAGATATCCAGCCGATTAAACTCGGCCGTTCCGGGGGCTATCGGGACTTTGCAGCAGCAGCTTACTGCGTTCTTGAGCTTATTGGGCCGGCAGCAATTTGATATGCTTTATTACCTGCCCGGAAGTGCGCAAAAAAGCGGTACAGGAAGCACAAATGTAGATAACAGCGTTTCATTAGCCTTATTACCAAGATAACATTTAAAAGTAAAGACAATGGAAAATTCAAATAGCTTATTAAACGATATCCTGAAAAAATTGCAGGAAGCACTCGACGAATATAATTGCAAATCGGAAACCCATGTTACTGATAAAGAAGCATTACTGTCAGGCAAGTTTTCTTATTACAAGGAGCGATATACCGTTATGATCCATATCAAGGATCAGGAGTACAATCCGTTGCCCGACGGAGCGGGGAAACACTTAAAAGAAGATGCAGAAATTTTGAAATTCATTCCATCGCTGGAGCACCAGTTTCAGAATGCACCAAAATCCAACTGTTCCCATGAAGAGCAGACTGCTTTGAGAACAAAATTTATGACACTGGCCGAGGAAGCCGGAAGGGAGTTTTTATCTAAAATGAATAAATGATCGTCTGCCTATAAAACAAAAATGCCGGCCATATTAATTGTAGCCGGCATTTTTTATATAAACCATATCAAAATATCTCACCTACATTTATAAACAGGCCATGAGAGTCCTGTCGTCCGAAACCATAATCTACGCAGATATTTGTTCGCGATACTTTATTGAGTTTGATACGTAAACCAGGCCCGACCGCTGGTTGTATAGCCTGTAAACGCGTACCCGGCTCGGCCGAAAAAGATTCGGCATTGAAAAATATGACACCGCCTAGTAAGCCATCGCTGGTAATACGATAACGGTATTCAGTTTCGGCATAAACCATTTGAGCGCCACGAAAGCGCCCCTGGATATATCCTCTGCCTGCATTGGTAGATGCATCCCACAGGGTTGATGGCAGGTCCAGGTATGGCGGTCTCCCGGCCAAAGTTAGCCAGTCGTATGACCAGAATGCCAGCACATTGTGCGACGATTCAGGGAACCGCAAATATTTTCGCACATCCAGTATCAGCGAGCTCCATGTGAAAGTGCTGCCCATAGTTTTCAGATTTTGCCTGAACTCGTACGTGGCATAAAAGCCTGTAGTTGGGTCGATGGGTGAGTCCCGGTCGTCAAACTGCCCATTCAGCGTAAAACCTGATGAAGTGGAGTGTGTTTTAGTCGACCTTCTCCGGTAGATCAGGTAATCGGCAACAGAGCCATTCTCCGTTGGTCCGATGGTGATATCAGCATGGTAATCGATCATATAACCTGCACCCATATAAAAATTGCCGGCAATATGCCGTAGTGACATTTCTGAAAAGCGGGCGTAATTATAAGACATGGGGGCCTCATTTTCGATATTTGAGCTACTACCCAACCCGAACGTAGCCTGCGGATAGTGATACAGTCGTATTTCACCGACAAAATTGTAGTTGTTGTTTTTGCTCCAGATGCTTGATTGGATTGGTAAAGTGATCTGCTTATTTTGAGTATAGGCAATGCTGCTAACAAAGGTGGACACATTAGATTGTGGCGCTGTTCGAAAAGCCACATTACCCGATAGCAGCAGCGCCAGCCGTGATTGCAATGAATAACCAAAAGCAGGCACAATGGATGCTACCGGGTGCAACCCAACAGAATCGCTTCTTCGGTGCCATTGGGTATGAAAAGCGGCTTGTAATACATCGCGGATATCTGTTAGCTTACTGGTATCGGTATGAGGCTTCGTGGTGTCAGGTTTATTTGCCAGTGGAATATACTTGTCGTTCTGCCCAAAGGCAGAAAGTGTTGTTGTACAGATCAGCAGCAAAAGCAAAGCCTTTACATGCTGGTGGTAAGTATTTTCTGATGTATGGACGATCGTTTTAGGGGTTTAAACGCTACGACCGCAAGTAGCACAAATAGTTTAATGTAAACAGCTAACAAAATGTTAAATAATCTTAAAAGACAAGATTGTTACATGATGTCAGGTTTATTGAGCTGAATTGTTGATTGAGTTCCTGGCATCAATATTCGTGGATATTGTCATATTTGCATCAAATTGATTTGTCAAGCCATCTGTACGCAGTTCAACATCGTTTATTGAGCATATGATCAGAATACTTTGTTTTTTATCGCTGTTTGTAAACAGCCATTTTAAAGCCGCTAAAACAGACACCGCAACATTTGCCACCGGCTGTTTCTGGTGCACCGAAGCGAAATTTCAGCAATTAAAAGGTATCATAAAAGTAACGTCGGGATTTACCGGGGGGCATGTAGCTAATCCTACGTATGAACAAGTTTGCACGGGCGAAACCGGTCACGCCGAAGCCTGTAATATTATTTATGATCCATCGATTATCAGCTATGATGATCTGCTCCAGGCTTTCTTTGTAGCGCATGATCCTACAGAGCTCAACCGCCAGGGCAATGATGTAGGCACGCAATACCGTTCGGCTATCTTTTATCACAATGCTCAGCAGAAGCAAAAGGCTGAATATTATATCAAAAAGTTAAATGAGGCAAAAGCTTACAAGAGCAAGATCGTTACGCAGGTCACGCCTTACACAATTTTCTACAAGGCGGAAGGTTATCATCAGAATTATTATAACCTGCATGGCGATCAGCCCTATTGCAAGTACGTGATACAACCCGAACTGGAAAAGTTTAAAGCAGTTTTTAAAAATAAATTGAAGTAATGAAATTCAGATTAATGTTGCTGCTGTTGGTAGCTTTGGTTACCGGAGCGTCAGCGCAAAATATAAAAAGCGATAAGGGGCATGAGAACAACCCTTATTACTCTAATACAGATACAAAGCCATTGCATGTAAGTAATACAGAGTGGAAGAAAATATTATCGCCCAAACTATATGCAGTAGCGAGGGAAAGTGACACCGAAACCGCTTTTACCGGCAAGTACTGGGACGCTACAGCTAAGGGTACTTATTACTGCGCTGTTTGCGGTAATAAACTGTTCCGCTCTGATGCCAAGTTTGCAAGCAACTGCGGATGGCCGAGCTTTTTCGAGCCTGTCCGTAAAAACAGCGTTGTTTATTTAGAAGATAACTCCTACGGAATGCAGCGCACTGAAGTGCGTTGTGCAAGATGTGGTTCTCACCTGGGCCATATTTTTGACGACGGACCTCCGCCTACGCATCAGCGCTATTGTATGAATTCTGTTTCGTTAGATTTTCAACCGGACAAGGGCTTTTGATCACCTTTTTATGGTCTCCATTTAAATGATCTGTCATCAATGGCGCGCATGGTACATAGGATGCCATCCAGGTGATCATATTCATGTTGAAGTAATTCAGATAAGTCATCCTTCAGACGCCATTGCTGGGGCTGCCAGTTTTCGTCGAGGTAATCAATGGTGATTTCCTTGTGCCGCATCACTTTTACCAACAGATTAGGGAAGCTCATGCAGTCGTCCCAAAGCTCAAACTTTTCACCGCTCAAATTGCTCAGAACGGGATTGATGAACACTACCGGGCGATCAATATTCATATAGATCAGTCGTTTCATGATCCCCAACTGTGGTGCTGCAATAGCACGGCCGAAATGATAGCGCTCGCGGATTTGTTGCATTACATTGTGGAGATCCGCTACCCAGTCATTTACTTTGGGAAGCTCTTCTGACAGAACGGGTTCACATATTTGGTACAGGCGCGGGTCGCCGAGGAGCAGTAGGTCATCGAGGGTCTTCACTGAGATTGATTTCCTGACAGGTATTCTTGCATAGTTACAATAAATGTATGTTCAATCTTTTTGAGAACAAGTAAGTCTTTGTCGCCTGTAATTAAAACGTCTGCTTTACCGTCTAATGCTAATCCAAGTAGAAAATTGTCTTTCTCATCCCTGCAAATAGACACATCGCTTTTTACATCAATAAATTCGGCTATTTCGTTTATAGTATCTAATAACTTTTGAACGTCTGATTGCGCAAAGTATTTTTTTAATTTGGGACGTTTTACAACATCCAAAAACTCTTCAATCAACTCTTCACTAAACAATAGTTTTGCTTTTCCGTTCAGTAATAAGTTATCAAGTTTTGAGAATTCTTGAGATAATAAAAAGCTAATCCAAATATTGGTGTCGAGTATAATCCTGATTTTCTTAGCGGCCATGCCTTTGAGCTCTCACAAATTCTACTTCTTTAGTAATTTCTTCCAGAGATAGTTTTTGGCCTTTGGAACGGAGGCGGGCCAACGCTTTTGAAAACCCGTTTTCGGGTATTTCGTTTATTGATATTAAATTCAAATCAGCTAAGTCCTTTAACAGTTTAGCCGCCTTTGGATTCAATATTTCAACTTTTAAAGTGCTCATACACAAATTTACAAATTTTCAATTCAATTTAGAGATCGGCTTACGAAATCTGTTTGCTGCTTAATATCTTTACCGTTATGGAAAAGAGATTTTTGTTAGGAGATATTGTGGTGATGATTGCCGACGGTCCGAAAATGGCTGTTGAAGGTTATGTGGTAGATAGCGACGGCAAAGGCGGTTTTATTGAAAGCGATGAATATGTAAATGTAGTTTATTATACCCCGGAAGGTTTTAAACGCGATACCTTTCACCAGGACCTGCTAATACATATTGACGAACTGGATAATATTGCGCCTTAGGAAGTCGGAAGTCGGAAGTCGGAAGTCGGAAGTCGGAAGTCGGAAGTCGGAAGTCGGAAGTCGGAAGTCGGAAGAAATTTAGCTAGTCAAATTACAAAAATTCCGCAGTCAACATTCCGCATTCCGAATTAGAAAGACTCCAAACCGATTAAACCGGCAACGTAAACCAAAATGTACTGCCTTTACCCACCCCGGTATTTACGCCGATTTCACCATTATGTTTCTTGATGATCTCCGAGCATATATATAATCCGATACCTAACCCTGAATTGCTGTTGTTCCCTTTGTTTTGCACCTGGTAATAGCGACTGAACAATGACGGTATTTTTGACTCTGCGATACCCGGGCCGTAATCGGTAACGGAGACCTTCGCTTCGGTTTGCTTATTCTCTATAACGATATCGATCACCTTGCTTTCTTCGGCATACTTTATGGCGTTTCCTACCAGGTTGGTTAACACCTGTTCTATTCTTCCTGCATCAGCTGTTATTTGTAATTCGCCTTCAGCCGATACATTTATAGTAAACCCTTTTGGGATATTCATCTCAGCACTGCAATCGCGAATGGCCTTCACCAGGTCAAATGTCGATTTGCGCAGTGTAAACTGACCCTGGCTGAATTTGCTTACATTGAGCAAACCTTCTATAAGCGAAGTGACCCTATTGACGCTTTTATTTGCGCGATCGATCATATTATCAAGCTTATCTGTACTCAGATTGCTTTTTTGCATTTGCATAAACTGCAGCGAGGCCTTAAGCGTGGTAACAGGCGTTTTTAGCTCATGACTGGCTATACTTATAAAATCGTCTTTTTGCTGTTGCAGTAGCTTAAGCTCCTGTATATCTGTAGCTGTACCGGCCCACAAACGGATAGAACCATCTTCACGGTGAATGGGCTGCATGCGCACCAGGTGCCAGCGGTATTCGCCGGTTTTGCTTTTTTCGCGTATCTCAAACTCACCGCCTACTCCGTTACCCAAAATCAGGCCCAACTGATCCAGGTTGTATTGCAGATCCTCCGGATGGATCACGGATTTCCATCCCATATTTTGCGACTCCTTGAAATCTAGCCCTGTATATTCAAACCAACGCTTGTTGTAAAAATTGACGCCTCCATCAGGCTTGCTGGTCCACGCGATCTGGGGGATGGTATCCATTATATTCCTCAGCCGTTTTTCGCTTTCCTGCAACTCATGGGTCCGCATTCGCACGCGCTCTTCCAACTCGTCATTCAATGCTTGTAAGCTGCGTTTCGATTTGTTGAGGCTTTCGTTACTTGCAATATATGCCTCGTTCAAATTTGTTAGTTCATCTATTGCCGCGGCGAGTTTTTTGTTTGCTTCACTGGTTTCTTTTCCCTTAGATTCCAGCAGCTTTTGCATGAGCTCTTTTTCATCTATTCCTTTGCTGATGTTTAAAAAGAACAACAATGAAACAGTTACAGCAGCAATCGACGTAACAATAATCATTACCGGGGCAAGACTGGTATACTTGTTCAGCTCCGCAAGCTGAAGATGTAATAATTCGGTTTCCTGGTTTTCCATCTTGCTGACAGCTTTTCGCAAACTATCCATCATAGATTTTCCCAGTCGCAGATCATCTACATAAATAGTGTCACGCGCCTGCTCTTTCTCGATCATGCTGGCCAGCAGGTTATTTTCATTATTCAGCAGGCGTTTAGCCATTGTTAAATAATGTTGCTGATAGAGGTTGCTGGCCGTTAATTGCTGAACCTGGTTTAAAAGGTACGATGCGCTCTGATAAGCATCTTTGTAGGGTATTAAAAAATCATCCTGATCGGTAAGAATGTATCCACGCTGACTTGTCTCCGCATCTTTCATTATCGACATTACCTTCTCCAACTTCAGGATCACCTCATTGCTATGATCAACAAGGTTGCGGCTTTCGAGCAGATTGGTTATAAAAGTGTAAGAAACGGCGGAGATGACCACCAGTATGAAAATAGAAATCCCAAACCAGTATTGTAAACTTCTATTTAGTCCGCTTTTCATTAAGTGATGTAGTAAAGTAGTTGTGCAAAAATAACCCGCTTAAGCAAAGAAACAAGACTCTTTTTAATTAAAGATTAAAAGCCATAACAAGATAAGCAATTTTGTGAAGAAATCAAAGAATGATTAATGAACCTGTCAGGGATAAATCAAAGCGCAATGTTTTATATAAAATTAAATCATACTAAATAAACCCTTGATTATATTATATTTATAGTCGAGTATGCAACCTGAACAATGGCCTCCCGAACTGGATGCACTGATAGCTGCACCAGAACATCATCAATTATTGTTTGAAAACGAACGGGTGCGCGTTATCGACGCCAATATTCCGGCAGGGAATATGACCGCCGTGCATACGCATCGATTTGCCGCATCACATATTGTAGTAAGCTGGTCGGATTTTATCCGTTATGACGACGGAGGAAATGTGCTAGCGGATTCAAGAAGTTTAGGAAAATCATTTGCCCCGCACTCAGCATTGTGGTCGGAACCTTTGGGGCCGCACGCGCTGAAAAATGTGGGTGAGCAGGAATTGCATATTATCAGTGTGGAGGTGAAGTAGTCATTAGTCAATGGTGAGTGGTGAATAGTCAATAGCAATTCAAAATAGTAAATCTAAAATCGTAAATCGTAATTCCGAAATCACAAAATGGAAGTTCACCACCATCCCGAAGTAGAAAAGAAAGGCTTTAAAGAATATTTGCTGGAAGGCTTGATGATATTTTTAGCTGTTACTATGGGGTTTATTGCCGAAAATATCAGGGAGAATATCTCGGAACATAAACGTGCTGCTGAGTTTGCACGATCATACCACAGCGATATAAAAAAAGATACCGGGTTGCTTCACCAGGCACTGCGCTTTTCGGCTCATAAGATAGCGGCAATTGATAGTATTGAAACCGTTATGCGTCAGCCGCCCGCCGTTTGGAACGACACTGTGATCGTAACCAAGGGAATTGTTGCAAGCGCCGTTCTGCCTTTTGAGCCTTCGACAGAGAATTACGAACAAATAAAATCGTCAGGTATAGTCCGTAGTTTTAAGCAGAAGATGGTGAGCCTGATGAATGAATATGATTTGCAGGCAAAGCATGTGGTGCGCCGCGAAGATATTACGCAAAAGTTTATTACTGAGCAGATGATCCCCCTTATAATGACCACCGGTGACCTGGGAGGCTCTTACGATATCATGACCGGGGTAAAGATCACACACCAGATACATTTAGAATGGGATCCATCAATAGCAAAAAAGTACCTCAACATGGTAATCTTTGTCAAAATTCTGACCTTGAGGTCGATGCAGGAATACCGGAAACAATTGGTGGTGGCAGATAAGGTGCTGAAAGAATTGGAGAAGGAGTATGATGTGGGGGAGGAATAGTAAATAGCACAACTTATTGAATTGTAATGGCAAATCCGAAACCGAAATCAAAAATGGAAGTACACCACCACCCCGAGGTAGAAAAGAAAGGCTTTAAAGAATACCTGTTAGAAGGCCTGATGATATTTGTAGCCGTAACAATGGGCTTTTTTGCCGAAAGCCTGCGCGAGCACATAACCGAACGCGACCGGGCAAAGGAGTTTGCCGTAACCCTTTACGCCGACCTGAAAGCCGATACCGCCGAACTGCATGAATACCTCACCTATACAAAAAACGCCCAGGCCAACATAGATACCCTGATGCAGCTATTATCTGATACCGACCCAAAACTGGTACCTACCGGTAAACTATATTGGTTTGGATTATGGGGTGGCGCTTACAAAGTATTTATACCGCATGATGCCACGCTGCAGGAAATGAAGAATTCGGCTTCGCTGCGTTATTTTGCCGATCTGTCCTTTAACCGAAAACTCACGCAATACGAACAATTAGGGCAAAACCTGAAAACGTTTGAAAACCTGACTGATGGCGTTTATACTGAAGTAAGAAAAATCAGGGCGCAGCTTTTTAGTTTTAAATACAATGCCATTATCAATGACGTTTCGCATATAAAAGACCTCAAATTGCGGAGGGCGAAAATCGATTCGTTTTTAAAAACCAATCCGCCATTGTTAAGTACAGACAAAGTGCTGTTTAATCAGTATGTAGAATTGGTGCGCTCCAGGTTTTTGGACCGCAAGATTGTTTTTGCAGAAGAAATTTTAACCCACGCCGATAAACTGATTGCAGAGCTGAAAAAGAAGTATAAGCTGAAGGATGAGGAGGAGTGAGAAAGTCGGAAGTCGGAAGTCGGAAGTCGGAAGTCGGAAGTCGGAAGTCGGAAGTCGGAAGTCGGAAGTCGGAAGTCGGAAGTCGGAAGTCGGAAGTCGGAA